>Ga0209061_1000160_pt1 | contig 219505 bp, 172 predicted proteins | sample Coa_R1_10_FD_187157 | JGI IMG/M metagenome (GOLD analysis project Ga0209061, IMG submission 187157) | Surface soil microbial communities from Centralia Pennsylvania, which are recovering from an underground coalmine fire - Coalmine... | ecosystem: Environmental > Terrestrial > Soil >... | reverse complement strand
AAGCTGACCCGCTCGGCTCAGCGCGCACCCCAAGCGCGACAGCTGTCGCGCTTGGGGTATCTTCCCCCATCGAATTTGCATGCTGACACTCTAATCCGAGTGTCACCAATCATTCTGAACGAGAACACCACCGAAAAGGCGGAGATGTAATAAAATGGGCGTATGATTTCCGGCGGTTCGCATTGGACGCAGGCTTCGTGGCGGGCAGGAGCGGCCATGCTGCGCGTGTTTTGGAAGCTGGCGCGACAGCTATTCCATGAAACCGTAGGGGCGCTGTTCGGGATTTTTGCAGTTTACGGCGGCGTGGCGTGGTGGAAGGAGACGCACGTTCCGGGCGGAGAATGGATGGCAAGGTTGGCGCTCGGGTATGCGGCGATGATGGCGATTTTTTCGATTCTTTCATTCCGGAGTGCGCGGCGCGTGCGATGATTTCCAGCACGGGCAAGCCGAAAATGAATCAGCGCGTTTCTGGCCCGGTTTCTTCCCAGCGCGAATCCACAGTTGATGGCATGCGATGAATAGAAATTTCACCAAAACTGAAAATGAGAAAGGTGCCGGCACGTCGGCAGGCGCGCTGCCTGCGGAAACGATAGTCGGGCCGGAAATCCTGCGCGATTCGGATTTCGAGCAAGATATCGGATTTCCGGGCGCGTTTCCGTTTACGCGCGGGATTTACCCGACGATGTATCGCGGCCGCTTATGGACGATGCGGCAGTACGCTGGATTTGGCACTGCTGCGGAATCGAACCGGAGGTATCGTTACTTGCTTTCACAGGGACAGACAGGACTATCCGTAGCGTTCGATTTGCCGACACAAATTGGAATGGATTCAGACCATGAGCTGGCCCTCGGCGAGGTGGGCAAAGTGGGAGTGGCGATTGATTCGCTCGAGGACATGGAAACGCTGTTGGACGGAATCCCGCTCGATCGTGTGTCGACTTCGATGACCATAAACTCCACGGCGGCGATTTTGCTGGCGCTGTATGTGGCAGTAGCGAAAAAGCAAAACGTGAATTTGCGGCGTCTTTCGGGCACCGTGCAGAACGATATTTTGAAGGAGTACATCGCCCGCGGGACATACATTTATCCGATTCGTCCGGCAATGCACATCGTAACGGATATTTTCGCGTGGTGCCGCGCGGAGATTCCGAACTGGAACGCGATTTCGATTTCCGGCTATCACATTCGCGAAGCAGGCTCGACGGCCGTGCAGGAAGTGGCGTTCACGCTGGCGAACGCAATCGCGTATCTGGAGGCGGCGGAGTCAGCAGGCCTGAAGGCTGACGAAATCGCGCCGCAGATTTCATTTTTCTTTAATTCGCATAATGGGTTGCTGGATGAAGTCGCAAAGTTTCGCGCTGCGCGTCGATTGTGGGCACGGATTATGCGGGAACGATTTTGCGCACGGGATGAGCGTTCGATGCTGTTGCGCTTCCACGCGCAGACGGGCGGCTCGACGCTCACGGCGCAGCAGCCGGAGAATAACTTGGTACGCGTCGCGCTGCAGGCGCTGGCGGCCGTGCTCGGCGGATGCCAGTCGTTGCACACCAACAGCCTGGATGAAGCGCTGGCGCTGCCGACAGAAGAATCGGCCCTGCTGGCGCTGCGCACGCAGCAAATCATTGCGACCGAAACAGGCGTGACAAATACTATTGATCCGCTGGGCGGTTCATACGCGATCGAATATCGCACGAACGAAATTGAGCATGGGGCGCGCGAGTATATCGCAAAAATCGATTCGTTAGGCGGAATGCTGCGCGCCATAGAGACGGGATTTGTACAGGCGGAAATTCAGCAGGCGGCGTACGAATATCAGCGAGCGGTGGAGCGCGGCGAGACGGTAGTGGTCGGCGTAAATCGGTTCATGGAAAAAAAGAGCGGAGCGATTCCCACGTTGCGAATTGATTCGGAAATCGAACGGATGCAAGTGGAGCGCGTGCGAGCGCTACGTGCAAAACGGAATGCGGCAAAGGCAAAATCCGCACTTGAAGAAGTGGAGCGGAGGGCGCGCACGAACGAAAATCTAATGCCGGCGATTTTGTCTGCGGTAGAAGCGTACGCAACCGTTGGCGAGATTTCGGACGCGCTGCGTGGGGCATTCGGCGAATACCGGGAATCGGTGGTCATCTGAAGCATTGTTCCAAAAACAAGTGCCACAATTTCCGAAAATCATACTGGCATCGGCTTCGCCAAGGCGCGCAGGGATTCTGCACCACGCCGGATTTGAATTTGCCATTTCTCCTGCGCAGATAGATGAGACGATTCTGCCGGGAGAAGACCCGCGCACGTACGTACGGCGATTGGCGCAAGAGAAGGCGCGCACAGTAGCTCGCCGGTTGAAAGGAACAGTCAGCGAAGTTCCTCGCGCGATTGTCGGGGCCGACACAACCGTAAGTGTTAACGGCAAAATTTTGGGCAAGCCGGAGTCCGCCGAGCAAGCTCGCGCGATGCTGCGCGGCCTAAGCGGGCGATGGCACGAGGTTTTGACCGGCATTGCCGTAATTACAATGCGCGAACCCAGCCAGGAAGAGGACGTGGCCGTCGAAACGACTCGGGTACAATTCGCCGAGCTCTCAGTGAAGGAAATTGACGAGTACGTTGAAAGCGGCGAGCCGTTTGGCAAGGCGGGAGGGTATGCGATTCAAGGACGCGGCGGGAAGTTCATTCCGCGAATTGAAGGCTGCTATTTCAATGTGATGGGGCTGCCGTTGGCGCGGCTTTATGCGATTCTGCGCAAACCGAAAAAAAGGTGAGGTGTTGAAGGCGAGCTTAGCGTGACCGCGCCGTTATTCTACTTTTTTGGTTTCCGCCGGAGGTGCCGGAGTTGGAGCCGCTGTTTGCGTTGGAGCCGGATTGGGTTCGTCACGCATGCCCTGTTTGAATTCGCGGATGCCGGTGCCAATGCCGCGCATCATTTCCGGGATCTTTTTGCCGCCAAAGAGAACGATAACCACGAGAACGATAACGGCGATGTCCGCTGGCGAGTCAAGAATTGCCAGGGAAGTTATCGCGTGTTGCCACATAGTATGCCGCCTTTCCGATTGCAGGCGTGATTATACGACGAACGCCCGGATCGGGATAGATTCAATTCATAGTATAACACGCTCGTCCCCGACGCGCCGCGTCAACTGATTTCTGTCCATGTATTCGAGCAGCGGAATCGCACGTTTGCGGCTGATACCGGCGAGCTCTTTGAAGGCGGCGATCGGCAGGCGCGAACCATGGGTTTTCTTGTAGTTCGTAAGAAGCTGGCGAAGATTTTGGAGCGCGGATCTGTGAAAGATAAGGTCTTCAGTGATTTTGACTAGAATCTTTTCGCGGAGGAGCAGTTGCACCAACTTTTGAGCGCGTGACGTGTCAACGCCGGAGCGCCGGAGGACGTCCCCGACCGGAGGCGCCGAAAGCCCGGCTCGTTCAAATTCGTGGACGATGTGGTTTTTTGCCTTAGCTTCTTCAGGTGAGAGCGCAATCTCCCGCTTGGCGAGATGAATCAGGTCGGCTTCGACGGCGATTTTGCCGGCGCGCGCGAGTTGCTCCAGAGCCGCTCGAAATACTTCTGGGCGAACGCGCATCGCGGCACGGCCGCGCAACTCCTCGCGGGCAATGCCGGGGACGAGCGGATTTGCCGAATGAAAACGTTCGAGTTCATTTTCGATGGTTGTTTGGAGCGTCTCCATGGCAACGGAAGATACAGCGAGCCAGGGCGGGTCGGAAACGACCTGGACGGCGCCGGCTAGCGTCTGTACAGCTTCGCGAATTTCGGATTCGAGCCATCCGGTGCGGGCGATCAGTTGAGGCAAATCCATCCCTCGTTGATTTTCGGCGATGAGCACGGCGAGGAGTGCATCGCGATTCCCGGATGCAAGCGTCTCGAGGAATTTTATGGTTGAGGCACTCCCTTTCTTGTGCCTTGGAGCGAGGGCATCGAGAATTACGCCTCCGCCGATGGTCACTACGGGAGAAAATTGGCGAAGAATAAAGCGATCGCCGGGCAGCGCGAGAATGGGGGCGTCGAGATGAAGTTGCGCGAACGCAGTTTCACCGGGAGCGAGAGCGTCGGTTTCGAGCCATGTAACGAGTGCAATATGCTCGGCTGCACCGCAATGAAAATGCATGCGAGACCGGTGCTTCAAAGGACGTGAGGAGGGGAGGAGCGACAGGCGGGCGTCAACGCGCCGCGTTGCACAAAAGATATCTTTCGTGGCGAGTACCATGCCGCGCTCAACTTCGGAAACATCTACGTCTGCAAGATTCACGGCGGTGCGCTGGCCGGCCGTCGCTTGCCGGACGGCGTGGCCTTCGGAATGGAGTCCGCGAATGCGCGAGCGCTTGCCGGCAGGGAAAAGCTCGATTTCGTCGCCGGAATGCAGCGTGCCGGAAATCAAAGTGCCGGTGACGACAGTGCCGAATCCTTGCATCGAAAAGACGCGATCGATGGGCAAGCGCGCGTATCGTGAAGCGTCACGCTGCGGAGTAAAGGACGCGACGCGCAGAATTTCGCGTTTCAGATCATCGAGACCCGCGCCGGTGCGCACGCTTACAGGGACGACGGGTGCGTGCTCGAGAAACGAGCCACGGACGAATTCGTCAATTTCGAGTTTTACGAGATCCAGGATTTCGGACGTAACCACATCGCTTTTCGTGATAGCGATAATGCCGTGCTCGACTCCCAAAAGACGGCAAATATCGAAATGCTCGCGTGTCTGCGGCTTGATGGATTCATCGGCGGCAACCACGAGCAGAACGATGTCAATTCCCCCCGCGCCAGCAAGCATGTTGCGAATGAATTTTTCATGTCCGGGAACATCAACAAACCCAAACTGCACGTCGCCTAGGTGCAAAAAGGCGTAGCCCAAATCAATAGTAATACCACGGCGTTTTTCCTCTTCGAGACGGTCGGGATGGGTGCCGGTGAGCGCCTCGACGAGAGCAGATTTTCCGTGGTCAATATGACCGGCGGTGCCAATGATGATGTGCTTCGGCATTGCAATCGAGCCTTTGAAAGGTGAAGCGCTGAGGCCCGACACGATGCTAGCTGAGCTTTTCGGTTGCGGTCAAACATGAGCGATTCGAGGTCAGGCAGGCGTCTGTACCGGCACAACGGGCGCGGGTGCTTCGCCTTCGGGAGTTTGCAGAAGCTCTCTGCGCCTTTTGTAGCAAATCATGGCAATGATTACGCCGATTATGGCCAGTCCAGCGCCGAATTCGCCGATAAGATAATTGGTGGCGGTTGCCGGACGTGTAAGCGCGTCGAAAAATGCCTGAATGAAGGCGTTATGGCTTGCATGGAGAAGCATGGTTGCCCAAACGCTGCCGGATTTGAGCCGCAGCCAAGCGAACAAAAATGCGATGCCGATTACCATGACCGTGAAGCACAAAAGTGAATACCACGCCGGGCCTGCGCCGTGATAGTTTGCAGAAATAATGACCGGATAATGCCAGAGCGCCCAAATGATGCCACTGGTGATGCCGACGCCGCCGAAGGGCATAATTTTCGCTAGCTGCGGGACAAGAAAGCCACGCCAGCCGAGTTCCTCCCCAAGGGCTGAAATGCAACCTTGCGCCACACCAACGGAGGCGACGATTCCGAAGTAGAGCGGAACCGATGGGTGATGGAGCCCGAAGCGCTGGCAAATACGTGCAATGACTGGCGCATGGAAATTCGCAAATCCCGCGAGCCACAACGGGATATAAACAATCGCGGCGTAGGCCAGTGGAATCCAGTAGCCTGCCAATTGATATTTTGTTTTTCCCCATGCCCAGCCGTGTCCGCGCAGATTGCCTTGAAAAATCAGCCGCGTAAACAGGCCCGCAGAACCCGGGCACCACATGATTCCCAGCACGAGAAGGCCACCATGCGCACCCAGAGAGCCGCTGCGAATAATCAGGCGGTAGAAAATCGAGCTAAGGCCAAACGTCAGAACTAAGTAGACGAAAATCGAAAGTTTCGTGCGAGTCGCCTCTACTTGGGCCATGAGAGGGAACCCCTCCTTGCGCATCATCGGGCGATGAAAAGAATTTGCGGACTACACCCCGCCGTGGCCAGCAATATATCCGAATCCGCGGTAGATCTGTGGAAAAAAGAAACGAGAGGCGCCGTCCCAGCACTTCTGGATGTGAACGACGGCAATTCCGCCGGAAGGAATCATCTGGTGCGGATGGGAGATGGCTTTTGACAATTCTGCTTGCAATGGTGCGAGTTGCCGACAGAAATTTGCCAGCCAAAGGGCCTGGAAAGTCCTTGGCGGCGATCGCGGAAAGGCGGCCGGGGATGCATCGGACTTAGGGCTTTTGGCTGCAGTTCGCGTGCATATAACTGATGTGGTATATTCATACTTGACAATAGGCCTGGTATCTGCGTAGGCTCGCCGACGGACATTTACCTCCTTGGGAAACTCCACGGCACATTCCATGGCCCGGGACCAGTATCTAGGATGGCTGGCGCTCGCGCTGACGCCGGGCTTAGGCGCGCGCCTGACAGGCAAGTTGTTGCGTGAATTTGGCAGCCCGCAGGCAATCTTCAGCGCCTCGATCACAGCGCTGGAGGCCCGGCAGATTCCTTCTGCGGTGGCGCAGGCCATCCACTCGCGACAACCAATGAGCGCGGCCGCGAAGGAACTTGCGCAAGCCGAAGCGGCGAAATGCCGGCTGATTACATGGGATGAGCCCCTATACCCGCAGACTTTGCGGGAAATCTACGACCCGCCTCCATTACTGTATGTCAAAGGAAATGCGGAACTTCTGAGCCGACATTCGATTGCGGTTGTGGGCACGCGACGTCCGACGGCTTACGGGAATCAAATGGCTCATAGGTTGTCGCACGACCTGGCGCTTCGTGGCCTGATAATCGTCAGCGGACTGGCGCGCGGTATCGATGCCACCGCACACAAGGGAGCACTGAGCGCAAATTCTGGAGGGACGGTAGGGGTCCTCGGCTGCGGAATAGACGTTATTTATCCGAAAGAGAACCGAAAGATTTTTGCTGAAATTGAGGAGCAAGGCGCGATCATATCGGAGTTCCCTCTGGGGACGTATCCGGCACCGCAGAACTTTCCGGTTCGGAACCGGATTATCGCGGGAATGACGCGGGGTGTGGTCGTGGTCGAGGGCGCACAATATTCGGGATCTCTGATTACGGCGCGATTGGCGATGGAAAGCGGGAGGGAAGTTTTTGCCGTTCCCGGATACGTGACGCAGCCGGCGAGTTTCGGGCCGAACCAATTGATCAAGCAAGGCGCGAAACTGGTGACTGGGTGGGAGGACGTGGTAGAGGAGCTGCCGACTCCGATTCGCGCCGAGCTTTTGCCGGTAGAGACAACGGATGGCGCAGAGCGGGCATCGCTGGTAACGAAAAGCTTGGAGCCTGCCGAAAAAATGCTGTACGCGATGCTGGAAGTGGATATGGCGAAGCACGTGGATGAGCTTGTCGAGCTATCGGAGATGAATTCGTCCGAAGTGCTTTCAGCGCTGTTTGGGCTGGAAATGAAAGGCCTGGTACAACAATTGCCGGGCAAGCAGTTTTTAAAAGTGATGCTATAGCTGACTGAACGAAGCAGAAAAGGAAATTTCAGGATTATGGGACGTTCTTTGGTCATTGTCGAGTCGCCCGCGAAGGCGAAAACGATCAACAAGTATTTAGGGCGCAACTACGCCGTGTGCGCTTCGTACGGCCATGTGAAAGACCTGCCCAAAAAAGAGCTGGGCATTGACATTAAGAAGGAGTTCGAGCCGACGTACACCGTTCTTCCAGGCAAGTCGAAAATCTTGAACGAACTCAAAAAGCTGGGCAAAGAAGCGGATGCGATTTATGTTGCAACTGACCCGGATCGCGAAGGCGAAGCGATAGGAGCGCATCTGGTTGAATTTTTGACCGGTAGCGAACTCGCGGTTGAGCCGGAAGAGACAAACGGGAACGGAAAGGGTAAAAACGGAGAAAAAAAAGCCAAGAAGGCCGAGACAAAAAAGCTCAAATCGCCGCGAAATAAGGTGGACCGGCGAAAAGTATTTCGCGTGCTGTTTCACGAGATCACACCCAAGGCTATCAAGGCTGCCTTTGAGCACGCCGGCGCATTGAACACAAACCTGGTAGATGCGCAACAGGCGCGGCGTGTGCTGGATCGTTTGGTGGGTTACAAAATCTCGCCTCTACTGTGGGACAAAGTGCGACGCGGGCTTTCAGCGGGACGCGTGCAAACAGTGGCTCTGAGGCTGATTGTGGACCGCGAGCGGGAGATCCGCGCATTCGTTCCCAAGGAATATTGGACCATTCACGCTATGCTGACGGGAGCGGAGCCGCCGGCGTTTGAAGCGAAGCTCTGGCGGTACAGGGGCGAAGAAGTCGAGGTTCCGAACGAGCAGAAAGCCAAAGAAATTGTTGATGCCGTCGAGCATGCTTCCTGGCAAGTGGCCAGCGTCACCCAAAAGGAAAAGCGGCGTTGGGCCCCTCCGCCGTTTACGACGTCGAAACTGCAACAGGCTGCCTACAACCGCCTGAGATTTTCAGCGAAACGCACGATGACGCTGGCGCAGCGGCTTTATGAAGGTGTGGACCTCGGCGAAGAGGGTTCGGTTGCGCTGATCACGTATATGCGTACGGATTCGGTGAACGTCTCGAGCGAGGCGGTTGGACAGGTTAGAAATTTTGTAGGTGCGAGCTATGGGCCGAGCTATTTGCCGGAAAAGCCCAATTTCTTCAAATCGAAAAAGCAAGCGCAGGAGGCTCACGAAGCAATTCGGCCGACGGATGTGTCGCGTTCGCCGGAGGACGTGAAGCGCTATCTTGACGAGGACATGTTCAAACTATACCAGCTCATCTGGCAGCGCTTTGTGGCTTCGCAGATGGTCCCTGCGGTGTTTGATCAGACCACGATTGATATTTCGGCGGGCGATTACACGTTTCGCGCCAGCGGGTCGGTGATGAAGTTTGACGGCTACCTCAAAGCGTATCTTGCTTCACGCGAAGATGAGGACAAAGGCGAGTCCGGCGAAGCTGCTCCGGGAACGCCGACTCCGGAGGAAGATGCCGACGCGGAGGGACGCACGCTACCCCGGGTTACCGAAGGCGAGCGGCTGAAACTCGATAAAATCCGCCCCGAGCAGCACTTTACCGAACCGCCGCCGCGATACACGGAAGCGACGCTGGTGAAGGAGCTTGAGGATAAGGGGATCGGGCGGCCTTCCACCTACGCGACGATTATCTCCACGATTGTTGAGCGCGAATATGTCACGAAGGATCAGGGGCGTTTCACGCCCACGCTGCTTGGTGAAAAGGTGAGCGAACTGCTCATCAAGAGTTTTGAAGACATTTTTGATGTGGGCTTTACCGCGCGCCTTGAAGATGAGCTTGACGAAATTGAAGAAGGGAAATTGCCGTGGCGCAAATCGGTGAAGGAATTTTGGAAGCATTTTGAAGACGATCTGGAAAAGGCTGAAGGCGAAATGGAGTCCTACAAAGCAGGGATTCCCACGGATGAAATTTGTCCGAAATGCGGCCAGGGCAAATTGCTCGAGCGCATCAGCCGACACGGATTCTTCCTCGGATGCGAGCGCTATCCGGATTGCGATTACATTCGCGACATTGCCGATGCCAGCGAAGAGGTGGAAGGGTCCAATACGGTTGAGTATTGCCACAACTGCGGACGCGAAATGGTGGTCAAACGCGGGCGTTTCGGCGCATTTCTGGCGTGTTCCGGTTATCCCGATTGCAAGACCACCCGGCGGCTTGCGGCAGGAACTCGCAAGGCGCGCCAGCCGGACGAGCCACTTGATGAAAAATGTCCCCAGTGCGGCGAACAGCTGCTGAAACGCCACGGGAGATTCGGGGAATTCATCGGCTGCTCGAAATATCCGAAGTGCAAATATACGCGTCCTATTACGCTCGGAATTAAATGCCCGAAATGCGGTTTGGGCGAGTTCGTGCGCCGCGGCACAGCGAAGGGGCGGGGACGTGGAAGAATTTTTTACGGATGCAGCCGGTACCCGGATTGCGATTTCACCACGCCCCATGAACCGATTGCGGAGCCGTGTCCGAAATGCGGCGCAGCATTCACGGTGCTGAAGCGAAATAAACAGAGCGTGACGCATGCTTGCCTGAACGAGAATTGCGACTGGGAGGCGCCGGTAAGGAGCGAACCTGTGGTGTCGGCTCCGGAGCCAGTCGAGGCGGGAGTAAAAGGCTAAGAAATTTCCGCACTTAGATGAGCTCGATAAAAGAGGCCATTGCGAAATTTTTGCACTATCTCCAGTTCGTTCGAAATGCCTCGCCGAAAACTACGGAGAACTACAAAGTTGACCTTGAGCAGTTCCTAGCCTACGTCACTCCTCCCGGCGAAGAACCCCCGGCACTCGGGGCAGTGGATCATCTGCTGATTCGAGAATTTGCAAATCATCTGTATGACCGCAAGCTGGAAAGAAGTTCCATTGCGCGAAAGCTCGCGGCATTGCGATCCTTTTTTCGATTTTGCCTACGCGAAAACGCGATCAAACAAAATCCAGCCAGCTTGGTAGCGAGGCCGAAGCTTCCAAGGCGCGTGCCGCCGGTATCGACGCCGGAGGAGATGAACAATTTGCTGGATCGCATCACGCTGACGGAAATTGGAAACGCCGCGCGAGCCAGACGGAAACTAACGCAACATTCGGCGCGAGCTCTTGCCATAGCTGCGGACCGCGCCATCCGCGATCGCGCGATTCTTGAGATTCTGTACGGTTCGGGACTGCGCGTGAGCGAGCTGACCGGATTGGATCTAGCAAGTCTCGACCGGAGCGAACAGATCCTGCATGTATGCGGCAAGCGGCGAAAAGAGAGGCTGGTCCCTTACGGGAACAAGGCTCGCGAAGCGCTCGAAGCGTACTGGCCGGCACGGGAAAGAATAATCCAGCGCGCCCGGCGGCGCGGCACAGTGAAGGCCCTTTTTATTAATCCCGCCGGCGGACGGCTGACGAAACGTATGGTGCTGAACATCGTTCGAAAATATGCGCGGCTGCTGACGTCCGATATGGATTTGCATCCGCATTCATTGCGGCATGCGTTTGCCACACATCTGCTTGCGGATGGAGCTGACCTGCGGGCTATTCAGGAGTTGCTGGGCCACTCGTCACTCTCAACGACCCAACGATACACGCACACTACCATTAACAAACTGATGGAGATTTACGACAAAGCGCATCCGCACGCTTAGCGCTGTTCAGAAGTTTGGCTTTTCATGTTTTTCAAGAAACGCAAGCAGCGCGAGCGCGAATGGCTTACGATAGGTGCGCGCTTATACAAATCGTTTTTGCGAAGGAGCACTCGTAAGCATGTTCTCGCGATATTTTTTTCGATGGTGTTCAGGGGTCGTTGCGTGTGCGTCGGCTTTGATCTTAGCGTTAGCCGGATCTGCGCCGGCAGCCAGTGCACAAACTGATGAAATCCAGGTTTATGATGCAGTCATCGAACCGCGGGGCATCTTCAATGTGATGTGGCACAACAACTTTACGCCCATCGGCCGTAAGTCGCCTGCCTATCCCGGTGCAATCATTCCGAATGATTCGTGGAACGGGGGAGTGGAATGGGCGTACGGCCTCAAAACGTGGTGGGAACAGGGCTTGTACTTTCCGATCTATTCAGCGTACTCAACAGGACGCGGCGGTTCGATTGACGGCTTTAAAATACGCGAGCTTTTTGTGCGCCCGCACGCCGAGAGGCACAAGCTTTTCTACGGCATGAACTTTGAATTTAGCTTCAATTATTCATATTGGGAACCGCGAACCGTCTCAGGCGAGGTACGGCCGATCATCGGCGCCTATTTAGGTAAGTGGACGCTTATCTATAATCCGATCGTCGACACGGACTACACGGGGGGACTGGGCGGGTTGCAGTACAATCCTGCGGGGCGCGTCGCCTATAAACTCAATCCACATTGGACTGTTGCTGCGGAAGAATATGACGGATTTGGCCCATTCAACGATATCTACAGGTTGCACGACCAATTCCATGAGGTTTGGGCGGTTGTGGACCACGATACCAAGTTTGTGGATATCGAAACGGGCGTGGGTCTGGGTCTCACGGCCGGATCCGACCGGTTGACGTTCAAGCTGATGCTTTCGCGCGACCTCAACAAAGTACCTATCCGCTTTTAGGGCGGCATGCGCATGCGTGGCAAGGGATTTCGAGCGAAAGTAGGCTACTGTCCGCTCGCGGAATAAATCACCCGGCCGTCTCGAAACGTGTAAACAACATCGGCGAGCGCGCGAATATCAGTCTCTGGATTTTGATTGATCACTACGAGGTCCGCATTCATGCCTACCTTGATCTGGCCGCGCACATCCGATTGACCGAAACGCGTGGCGGGCGCGGTGGTCAACGTATCCAGGATGTGCCAAAAATCCATTCCGGCGCGCTGCATCAACGCATATTCGTTTGTAGGATCGTACCCGGCGAGACGTCCGGCATCGGTACCGAAAAGAATGTCTTCGTGTGCTTGGGAGTAGTCGTGCACTTCGCTCAGGATGCGATTCAGATTGGGATGGTGCATGAAGAGCGTGAGCGTTGGAATGAACCACATACGTTCATCTTTCATCTGCTTCAGATAGTCGGGATTCCAGCCACTGGTGTTTTCGATGGCGTGCGCGATGACGTCTACGTGAGATTGCAGGGCAATCTGCAGACCGGTTACGTTTGAAGGATTGGCGAACACCAGTTTGCCTCTCTTATGTGCCTCGGCCACGGCGGCCTGCGCAACCGCCAATGGCATAGTCACAATATGCCCGGGCGCCACCGGCGAGCCCGTGAATAGACTGATTATGTCAGCTCCCTGCGCGACCTGCCGGTCTACCTCTCGCGCCGCTTCTGCAGGAGTAGCCGGCTGGGGCAATTCCTTTAACATTGTGAGAGGAAGATTGGTCTTTATGTAGGATGGAACGCCGTTCGGCGGATAAAGTGGCGTGCCTGCGGCTAAGATGCGTGGGCCGGGTACTTCGCCGGATTCGATGCGCTCGCGGAGAGCCAGTGTGTTTTGTAGATCAGAGCCCATGTCCACCACGCTCGTAAAGCCAAAGCGCGTGAACATGTCCTGCATCTGATTGATGAGCTGGCTCGCGGGAAGTTGCGAGGCGTCGTTCCATTCAGGTCGCGTGAAATGGACATAGCTGTCTTGGAATCCTGCCAGGATATACATTCCGCTGCAATCCAGTTGGCCGATACCGTTGGGAATGTGAACACTGCCCTTATGTCCGACGGCGGCAATTTTTCCATCACGAATGATAATCACGCCGTTGTTGAGGGCTACTGTGAATGGCGAAACGTAGATTCGCGCTCCAACCAGTGCGATTTCAGGGTTGATTTCGCCGGATTGTTGTGGAAAAGGCGAGGCTAGATCCGCGTGCGGGGCTGCAAAGAAAGTCGCCGCAAATGCGGCGACGACTATGAGCAGCCACGCATTGCGTTTCACGAACGCACCTCAATCACTCGCTGGGATGCATTACCGAGCGATGCCGTTGCAAAACTTCGCAGAAACAAGGGAGATATCTTATTCTGCGTCACGGCTCGTTTCAACGGCCGCGCCATGCTGTGCTATATTGAATTTTGCATTTTCTGCGAGCCCATGAGTAAACTCCGAATCTCCATCGTTGAATACCTGAATACGGCTCCGCTGGTGTGGGGTTTTGCGGAAGGCCCCCTGCGCGGGAAATACGACCTTTCCTTCACCATGCCGTCGAAGTGCGCCGAAGCGCTGCGCTGCGGCGAAGTGGATGTGGCCATAATCCCGGCAATCGAGTATCAGCGAATCGAAAATATCGTGGCGCTTCCGGGCATGGCCGTTGCGGCGAAGCGCGAAGTACGCAGCATTCTCGTGGTTTCGAAAACACCGATTGATCGTGTAAAACGGCTGGCTCTGGATACGAGCTCGCGGAGTTCTGCAGCTCTGGTTCGTTTGCTCGCCGCTGAAAGCTGGCGCATTCAGCCAGAGTTTGTCGATGCCGTGCCGGACCCTGTTGCCATGCTCGCGCAGGCGGACGCCGCGCTGATTATTGGCGATCCGGCTCTGCGCATTTCGGTGAAATTGGACTTTCTTTTCGGCAAAAAGCCGCCGGAAGGCACGTGCTGCCAGGGCGACCCGGACGAACTGCCGGTACCGGGCTACCCGGCGCTCTTTGTCTACGACGTGGCTTATCAATGGCAGGAGATGACCGGCAAACCTTGCGTACTTGCGATTTGGGCCGGGAGCAAGAATCAATTGACTCCGGAGGTGTTCGCCGATTTTCAGGCGTCCAAGGAATTTGGCCTGAAGCGTATCAGTGACATTGCGGAGGCTGCTTCCGTGAAGCTTGATCTTCCGTCCTCCGCTCTTGAATCGTACCTTCGCGACAATATTGATTTTTCCCTCGACGAGGAAAATCTGCGCGGTTTGCGCCTGTACTTTGAAAAATGCGCAGCCGCCGGGTTAATTCCCCGCGTTCGTCCGCTCGAATTTGTGACGCCTTTTGCCGGAGCCACGGCTGGGCAAGGCGCGAAAGTTGGCTGATACCGCGGCAGGCGAGATGCTCGGAACGCTCCGCGTTCTCCGCCGCTATCCATTCAAGAGCATGGCCGGCGAAGATTTGCGCGAAGTTTTTGTTTCCTACGCAGGCCTTATTGGCGATCGCGCCTACGCGTTCGTGGATCGCAACAATCGTTCCAATTTTCCGTGGATGACCGCGCGGCAGAGCCACGAAATGTTGCTCTTCCGTCCACGATATCTGAACGCGCCAAGCGCGACGGATGAGCATCCCGGACAAAATTCATTTGCAATGGAAATCACGGCGCCGGGCGGCGAGAGGCTCAATCCATCGGATCCGGCGTTCACGTCCTATTTCGAGGAGCGTTTCGGACGGGAGCTGGAATTGCGCTTCTCCGAACGTGCCATGCAGGATGCCTGTCCCGTGTCCACGCTCGGACTGGACACGGTCACGGCGCTCTCGACGGAAGCGGGAGTGCCGCTGGAGCACACGCGTTTTCGAGCGAATTTCTATATCGAATGGGAAAATCGGAAACCTTATTTTGAAGATCAGCTCGTAGGGAAAAGCCTGCGGATCGGCGAGAAATTCACGTTCGCTGTAGTGCAGAATAATTTGCGCTGCGCTATCATTACATTGGATCCGAGAACAGCCGAGGCTTCGCCGGAAATTGGGAAGCTAGTCGCGAAAAATCACGGAAATTGCTTTGGAGTTTATGGTTCGGTATTGCGCGAAGGAGTCGTGCGGCAGGGCGATCCGGTGTTCGCCTACGAAGGCACGAAAGTGAAAGGAATTTAGCCGGTGGGCATCACGCAACAAGAGGCGCTGGAATTTTTCAATTCCGATGATTTGCTCGGGCTGGGAATGGCGGCAAACGAAGTTCGCCGCAAAAAAAATGATCCGCGCATCGCCACTTACCAGATTGATCGCAACATTAATTACACGAATTTTTGCACGGAATACTGCTCATTCTGCGCCTTTTACCGTCCAATGGGCTCGAAGGAAGGGTACGTTCTTCCGTTGGGAGAGATTTGCAAAAAGATTGACGAAATGCTCGAGCTTGGCGGAACAGGCGTTTTGCTGCAGGGCGGATTGAATCCCGATTTGAAGCTGGACTATTACGAAAATCTGCTGCGCTCGTTGAAGCAGCGTTATCCGCGGGTGCATCTGCACTGCCTTTCTGCGCCGGAGATCATTTGCATCGCGGAAATCTCAGGATTGACGATACGCGACACGATTGCGCGCCTTGCGGACGCGGGGCTAGATTCGATTCCGGGTGGTGGCGCCGAAATTCTCGATGACGAGGTGCGCCATCGTATTTCCCGGCTTAAATGTACTGCTGACGAATGGGAGAATGTCCATCGCACTGCGCATTCGCTGGGAATGCGCACCACGGCGACGATGATGTTTGGCTGCGGAGAGGAATATCGCCACCGCGTCAACCATTTTGAGCGGCTGCGACGCATTCAGGACGATACCGGCGGATTCACCGCGTTTATTCCGTGGATGTTTGCGCCGGACAATACGCCGCTGGGCAAACGCATTCCACAGGCAACCGCGGTCGAATACCTGAAGACGCTTGCCATCAGTCGGCTTTATCTTGACAACATTGATCACATTCAATCGAGCTGGCTCACGCCGGGAATCAAAGTTTGCCAGATTGGTTTGCAGTTTGGTGCGGACGACGTGGGGAGCATTCTGATTGAAGAAAATGTGGTTTACGCCGCGGGCGTCCGCAATCGCACCAACGAAGCGGAACTTCGCCGGATAATCTCCGACGCGGGTTACATTCCCGCGCAGCGCGACACACTCTATCGCTCATACGCTTTGAAATAGCTCTTCTGGGCGGGACATGAATTTCCCCAGTAGGATGTTCCTTTTTGAAGATCGTCTTTTACGGTTTTTTCGTCGCGCGGATTTCCAATTGCACCTGCGTTCCATCTGGAAGTTCAACCTTTTCGTCCGGAACAAACACGCCGCCACGATATTCGGCGCGAATGCGCAGAAGGTCGGAAATCCCGGCTGAATTTCCTAGCGGGCGCGCGTTTGCAGATGATCCTGAATCAAGCGAAGGATGTCTGCCATCGAGAGCTCGGTTTGCAAGCGCGTCGGCTTCGCTATTCTGCTCGCGCGGGACATGCTCAATGGCGAAGTAGCGCAAGGTTCGCGCCAATTTTCGAGCGCGTTCGTGAAGCGGCCTGAGATCCTCGCTCTTGACCTTATACCGGCCTTGCATTTGCCGCACCAGTAGTTCGGAGTCGCTGCGTACGCGCAGGGCATGAATGGAATTCGCCGCGGCGTAATCAAGCGCGGCAATCAATGCGTAGTATTCGGCAATATTGTTCGTCTCCCTGCCGATGCGCTTCGATAGTTCGGCGATTTTCGAGCCGTCTGGAGCGCGCAAAATCACAGCGTAAGCGGCTGGCCCGGGATTTCCGCGCGAGGCGCCATCGATATCGGCGAAGTGCACGCCGGCAGGAGGTGCTGCAGGCAATTCGTCGAACAGCCTCGATGCCGAGGCATGGGAAGATTTCAGCCTGCGGCTCATGGATGGTCGAAACGGCGCGAAGCGCAATGAGGTAAATGCGAAATTGGCAACATCAAGGCTCACTGTTGTGTTGCGCTGCGGCCGCTTGCGCAGCTGCTTCGCCCGGTGAAGGTTCAGCGTAGTACAAAATGCGCGTGCAAAGCTCGCAATGATAGAGCTCTTCGGTGGCTTCGCGACGCAGTGCCTGAAACACCTGGGGACGGATGCGCGCGCCGCACGCGGAGCACATTTCACCACGAACTTCAGCGACAGCCACGCCCCCATGTTTTCGTGCGATGCGCTGATAGTGCTCTAGCAGGTCTTCCGGGATTTCCTTCACAGTGGCAGCGCGTTCCGTTTCGAGAATTGCTAATTCACGTTCTGCGGCCGCTTTTTCCGCCTCAATCGCTGCGTCGACGCCGCGCGTTTCTTCTTCGACCTGCTTGAAATTCCTCTCGGCGTTTTTCACTTGCCGGTCGTACTGCTCGCCGGAAACCATTTGTTCGAGCAGCCGGTCTTCGGCCTTGGCGACTTCATTCTCGGCTGTTTCAATTTCGTGCTGCAGAGCCTTGTAGGCATCGTTGGTCTTCACCTGAAAGGCCTGATCCCTGTACTTCTTGGCTCTTTCTTTCCACTGTTCGACATCCAGTTCATAACGCTTACGTTCTTTGAGCGCGGTGGAAAGCAGGTTTTTCGCTTTTTCCAGGGCAGAACGCTCAGTTTCGACACGCGCATTCACTTCGGCCAAACGCCGGGGAAAGGTTGCGAGGCGGGCGTGCACTGCCCCGATTCGTGTATCCACTTCCTGTAATGCGAGCAGCTCTTTCAAAATTTCTTTCACGGGAATTCAATCTTAGCACATCGTTTGCATGTGCCCGCCGGATTCTGTACGCAGAGAACAGGCCAGAGCGTCAGCGGGCGTAAATCGCGCAGCAAACGTGGCTGCGCGTCGCTCCGCAGATTGGCCGCTTTGATAGGCGCTTGAGCGATCGTGGAGCCACTGCGCATTTTGCGGTGCAAGGCTGCCCGTTCGCATACAAACGTGAGCGGATCGCCCCTGACTTCGCTTCCGCGAGGAGTTGGCTGTGCAACGCTTAAATCAAGGGAGCTCGCGGACTTGCATGCTTTGGTCAATTGAGAAGCTGGGGCACGAAGCCTGTGGCTGAGATTGGCAGCGCGCGGTAATCGTAAATCCGTCAGAGGAGACGTCTGAAGAATAAGCGTATCCGGCGTGGGCGTTTCTTCGAGCGATCAGCGTGCCACTGGAGTAAAGTTGTTCGAGGGAAGCGTAAGAACCATGACTCGCCTGATAAATCCGCTCCGCTTGCGCGAGGGAGAGCAGATCCATTTTCACGCCTACGGTCGAGACGACTTGACTGGGCGCACCGGATGAGCCGCTTGGTTTCAAACTCGACGCATAAATCCAATAGGCAATTCCCATGGATATAACGATCGCCAGCAGAGTTAGCATTGCGCGCATCGGCAAACCTCCAACGCGTCTACAACGAAATGGAATGGATTTCCTCGATTATCATCCTGAATTGCGGTTTCCCCCGGATTTGTCGTTGAGATGTTTGCTTAGATCGCAACACCGATCGTCGCCATTCCAGCGGCGGAATCTGGCCACGTTGGCGAATAACCGGAAAGAGAAAAAAAACCGAAAAACCTGGTGGGCGCTGTACTCGCTCAGGGCTTTTGTTGCATCTAAGTGTCTTGCTTCAGGAAACTCGATGGCCGGCGATTTGGGATTTTCCCAGACCTGGCTTACACTATAGGACTTTACTCAGCGAATGATTCCCATCCGAGGCGCGTTGCGATTTTTGGCAGCCGCTGCTGTGTTTGCGGCGACAAGCGTATGCTTTGCCGGAACCGGCGCGCCAACAGCACAGGCTTCACAAGCGGATCCCCCGATTATTCAGGCGATGGAGCAGGAACTGCACCGTTCGATGGAAGCCTACGGCCAGGCTACGCCGCCGGCCTACTTCATCAGCTATACGATCAGCGATTTGGACAGCGTGGAAGTTTCGGGCTCAAATGGCGCACTGCTGTCATCCTCTGACACGAGCGACCGTTACCTCGAAGTGCAGACCCGCGTCGGCAGCTACGAGCTGGACAACACGCACCCAATCCCCGGACAGCGGCCGGCATGGTACAGTCCTGGAACGGAAGTCACGCTCGACAATGATGTTCCGCTCTTGCGCCGGGAAATTTGGCTCGAAACAGACAAGCAGTACCGTGCTGCGGTGCAGGCTTACATCGCCGTGGAAACCAGCAAGGAAGTGGAAGCGCAATCTGCCGAGCAACGTGCGCCGGATTTTTCTCACGAGGCACCGCATGTTTCCATCAGTGCTCCGTTATCAATGCATGTAGACCGCAAGCCGTGGGAGCAGCGCGTGAGGGAGTACACGGCCGCGTTCAGCGCCTCTCCGGCGGTAATGAATTCCATCGCCACGTTCACAGCGCGACTGGTGAATCAGTATTTTGTCAACAGCGACGGGTCAAAAATCGTTTTCGGGCAAATCCGCTACCGGCTTGAGCTTTTTGCGCAGGGTAAAGCCCCGGATGGAATGAATTTGCAGCGGTACGCCAATTACGATTGGGTGGATCCGTCGAAAGCGCCAAGCAACGCCACGGTGCTCAGGGAAGTACATCACCTAAGCGATCAAATTGCCGCGCTGCAAAAAGCGCCGCTCGTAGAACCTTATGCCGGGCCGACTTTGCTCACCGGGCGCGCTGCCGCGGTGTTTTTCCACGAGGTTCTTGGCCATCGGTTGGAAGGTTTCCGGCAGAAGGATGCCACCGAAGGACAGACCTTCACGAACAAAGTCGGGCAGCAGATTCTGCCGAGTTTCATCACGGTGCGCGACGACCCGACGCTCAAAGAAATGAATGGGCAGGTTTTGCTTGGATACTATCCTTTCGATGATGAAGGCATTCCTTCGCAAAATGTCGTTTTGGTGGACCATGGCATTTTGAAGAACTTTCTGATGAGTCGGTCGCCGCTCATCAATTTCCCGCATTCGAATGGCCACGGACGACGCCAGCTCGGTTATCAGCCTATCGCGCGCATGGGCAACACCATCGTCGAAAGCAGCAAAACGATGTCCAACGCAGCGCTGCGTAAGCTCTTTATTGAAGAAATTCGAAAAGAAAACAAACCCTTTGGGCTGCTGATCGACGACATCGCGGGCGGATTCACTTTTACCGGACGCGCACAGCCACAAGCCTTTCAGGTTGAGCCATTGATTGTTTATAAGGTTTTTCCCGACGGACGGCCCGATGAACTCGTCCGCGGCGTCAACATCGTTGGCACGCCTCTGATTTCCATCACGAAAATTATTGCAACAGGCGATAAGGAAGAAGTGTTCAACGGCTATTGCGGCGCGGAATCCGGATCGGTTCCCGTTTCGGCCGTAGCGCCCGAAATTCTGATTTCTGAAATGGAAGTCGCAAAAAAGCAGGCCTCGACCGATACGCCGCCGCTTCTGCCGCCGCCGGCACATGATCCGCTGGCCAAAGAGCCTTCATATCCTAATCCGCAGGTACATCCGTAATGACGCGGCGTTCTGTTCAATTTTCGTGCGGGTTTCTTGTTGCCGCGGCGACGGTGGGCTTGCTGGCTCTTCCGGCCTTTGCGCAGACAACGACGAAGGATTACACGCTGCAGGCCATGCAGGACGAGATGAACCGCTCGATGACGCGCCTCGAGCTCGACAGTCAGAAGCGGCCTTATTACATTGAGTATCGCATTCTCGACGTGGACGTTCGCGCGATTACCGCATCCTTTGGCTCGCTTTTTTCCAGCACGCACCAGCGTAATCGGTTCATGGATGTTTCTGTTCGCGTCGGCGACCCGCAGCTGGACAGTTCAAACTTCATCACCCAAAATGAATTTGAAAGTTCCATCGGCTCAACCGGCGAAGTCGGAATCGATCGCGACTACAGTTCTTTGCGGCAAGACCTTTGGCTGGCCACGGATGCGGCCTACAAGCATGCGCTGGTGCAATATTCAAATAAGCAAGCGTTTCTTAACAGCCTGTCGCGGCCACCGGAAATTCCCGATTTTTCGACTGAACCGACAGTCACCGACATTGAGCCGCTGATGAAAGCGGATTGGACTTCCCGCAACTGGGACGAAGAGGCGCGGGAGAGTTCGCAAGCGCTGCGCGGTTTTCCGGATTTGTACAGCTCGCGCATCCACTATTATTTGGTCTACACGACCTACTACCTTGTGACCAGCGAAGGGACCAAGCTGCGCATTTCGCACAGCGTGGCAGGCATTGAAGCCAGCATGAACACGCAGGCCGTAGATGGCATGCCACTGCACAATTATTATTCCGATTACGTTGCCACGCCCGCGGAATTGCCGCAGCCCGCGCAGGTCAGCCAGGGTCTGATGCAGGCCGCACAGCAGCTTGAAGCGCTGCGCACTGCTCCAAACGTTCCGGATTATGAAGGTCCTGTGCTCTTTGATGCTCCAGCGGCCGCTTCTGCACTGATTCAGGCGCTTGAGCCTTCGCTTTCCGGTGCGCGCCCGCCACTTTCGAGCGTTCCCGCGTACGACCAAATGGTTCAGCAGGCCGGCGGGCACAGTGACTGGGCCGGCCGTGTGAATTCGCGCGTGCTGCCGCTGGATGTTTCGCTTATTGACGATCCCTCAGCAACGAATTTCCAAGGGCAGCCGTTGCTCGGCGGGTATTCCATTGACGATGAAGGAGTGCGTGCGCAGCGCGTCGAAATCGTTAAAAATGGGATTCTCAAAAATTTACTGATGTCGCGGCGTCCCGGGCCCGACTTTATTCTCTCCAACGGTCACGCGCGTTCCGCTCTGCTTTCTGCGCCGGTGCCGATGCCGAGCAATTTGTTTTTTCAGGCGACAAACGCGGTTTCACCCGCCGATCTGCGCAAAAAGTTTTTGGATCGGTGCCGCGAAGACGGTCAAAAATGGTGCCTCGAAGTGAAGCGCATGGATAATCCCGCGCTCGCTTCAGAATCGCAGAGCGACTTTTCCAGTATCATTTCGGCCGTTGCCGATGGCCTCAGCAGCGGCGATCGCTTGCCGCTCCTCGTCTATCGCGTGTACGTCAGTGATGGCCACGAAGAACTGGTCCGCGGCGCGCGTATCAAGGATTTGAACGTTCATAGTTTTCGTTCCATCGCGGCGATCGGCAACGACTACACCGTTTTCAATGTGATGCAGAATGGCGCGGTGGGCTTCGCTAATACCGCCTTGGACACGTTCGGTTCGGTCGAAGGAGGCATACCTACGTCCGTTGTTGCGCCTTCGATGTTGCTACGAGACGTGGAGGTCCGAGGATATCACGGCGAGCCGCAGCGCCTGCCGCTCGTTCCAATTCCTCCGCTGACCCCGCGTTCATCGAGCAATTGAGCGGAGCGCCTCTTTTCCGCTTCCGGTGTAGCGAGGTGTTCAACGCTCCAGCGTAAGTATCATGACTTCCGGCCGCACCATGAACCGCGCGGGAATTTCCGACATGCCGATTCCGCGGTTGACGTACATGGGAGTGCTCTTGTCCCAATACCATCCGGCCAAGTACGGTCCGCAGCCGCCTGGGAGCCAGAACGGTTTCACAAAGGGAATGTGGACTTGCCCGCCATGCGTATGCCCGGCCAGCGCCAGATTTACTTTGCCTGCGATTTTCGGAAAGAAAAACGGTGCATGGAACATGGCAATTTTGTACGCGTTCGGCGGAATGCCGCGAAGCGCCTCTGCCAAATTGGCTCTGCCGCTGTAGGGATCATCCAGGCCAACGAGCCACACGTCCGGCGCCAATTCGTGGTTTTGATTCACGAGCAAATTGATTCCCGCATCGCGATAAAACTCGCGCTCGTGACGCAACGGATGCCAGTTCTCCCAGTTTCCGCGAACAAACCAGACGCCCAGCGGAGCGTGCAATGCAGCCAGTTTTCTGTAAAGATGCAGACAATCCTCGTAATTTCCAAACGGGTCTGCCAGCGTATCGCCGGTAATCAAGATGGCATCCGGTTTTTCAGCAGCCAAAATCCGCAGCACTTTTCGCTCCGGGCGGCCGATTCCGCGGGTGTGCAGGTCGCTCAGGTCCGCCAACTTGAGGGTTTCGGGTATGCCGGCGTGAATGATGTATCGCGTGACTTGAATGTTGTCGGGTTCGATGACAAATGCGTCAACGATTAGCGCCGTGAGGAGCGCCGCAATCACGAGCAAAAGAATGTGCCGGTGCCACCATGCTCTTTTGCTTTTTGACGCCCGCGCCCGCATTTCGCGCTCGGTCAAGCTCATTTCCTCCTGATTGCAGAATGCACCACTATACCGGGACGCAGGCATTCGGCCAAACCGGCCATTTATTGGCGCTCATCGTATAATGAATCGCGATCTCCCCATGAACGCACCGGCAGACGCTGTCCGGCAGAAAAAACTCGCTGCGCTGGGCTCCATCGCCAGCGCCGTCGTGCTGGTTGCACTTAAGGTTTTTCTTGCCAAGCGCACCGGGAGTCTGGGCATCTTTTCTGAGGCGCTTCACTCGGGACTCGACCTCATCGCGGCGGTGATTACTTTCTTCTCGGTACGCATTTCGGATAAACCGGCTGATGCTGATCACACGTACGGTCACGCCAAATTTGAGAATTTTTCCGCATTTGTGGAAACCGCCCTGCTGCTGATTACCGCCGTTTACATTATCTGGGAAGCGCTGCGCCGCCTGCTGCTTCACGCGCCTTCGTTGCGTCCGGGAACGCTCGCGGTGGTGCTTTTGGCTATGATGGTTGGAATTGACTGGACGCGCGCGCGCGCGATCTCCAAAGTGGCTCGGCGTTTTCCGAGCGAAGCGCTCGAGGCTGATGCGCTGCACTTTTCTACCGACGTCTGGAGCACCAGCGCCGTGCTCTTTGGCCTAGTTGCCGTGTGGACGGGGCAGATTATCTCTGTTTCTTGGCTGCGCTATGCTGATCCGCTGGCCGCGCTTGTGGTTGCGGGAGTAATTGTCTCCGTAGGGTGGCGCCTCGGCCGTCGCACCATGGATGCGCTGCTGGACGTTGCACCGAGGGGTTTACAGCAGAAAGTTGCGACCGCAGCAGAGTCCGTGGAGGGCGTGCTCGGGGTGGATCGCGTGCGACTGCGCCGCGCCGGGCAGCGCTACTTTGTGGATGTTACGATTAATGTCCCGCGCACGACCAGCCTTGAAGAGGCCCACGCCACCAGCGATCGCGTCGAGCGGCGCATTGAACAGATTGTGCCTTCCGATGTGGTGGTACACATGGAACCGCGAGCGCCTTCCGGTGAAAATTTTCTGGAATCCATTCGCGCTGCAGCGCAACGTCGTGGCTTGCCGGTGCACGAATTATCGGCGCATCAGGTAGACGGACGGCTTTTCATTGAACTGCACCTCGAAGTGGACGAGCATTCAAGCCTGCGCGATGCCCATCGCGTCGCCACGGCTCTCGAACAGGATTTGCTGCGTGAGGCGGGACGCGATGCCTCCATCAACATTCACATCGAACCGCTCGGCGCTCACATTGTGGGCGGAGAAGAAATGAAAGAACTCGCGACTCACGTGCGCGATTTCATCAATACGCTGGCCACAGAGTTTCACGAGCTTGCCGATTGCCACGACGTCCACGTGCGTTTCGTGGAGCACAAAATCCTGGTTTCCTGCCACTGTTCGATGAACGGTAATCTGCCCATCACGCAGGTGCACGACGTGACCGCCGCTCTCGAAGATCGCGTCAAGGAAAAATTCCCGCAAATTTACCGCCTGACCATCCACCCCGAACCCGTGGACGAAGGCTAGGCGCTCCTGGACCTTCGAACCCAGGAGCGGGTTCCAATTCGCGTGGCCGACAGAAGTAGCCTGATAACTGACTGGTTACCAGTTGCGCGAAAGGGCGACGACGATGCGTGAGAGCGCGTCCACATCATGCAGCGAAATAAATTCTCCCGGTGAATGCGAATAGCGGAGCGGCCAGCCAAGCGCAACGTCAATCGCTCCATAGCGCAGATATGCCGAGCCGTCGTTTCCGCCGCCTGTTGCTCCATATTGCACGGGAATGCGATTGGCGCGAGCGATGCGAATGACTTTTTCAGCCAGATTGCGCGGGACGATGCTGGAATTGTCCACCGCGCGAACTACAAAGCCCTCGCCGACCTTTGCATCGCCGAAACGGGGATTTTCTACCGGCGAATCGGAACTGACGAAAGTATCGATGGCGAAAACGTATTGCGGCTCCTTACCTTCCGATGCGAGCCTTGCCGCAAGTTTTCCGGCGCCAACCAGGCCGAGTTCCTCGCCGGTGGTCCATGCAAAGGTGATATTCCGATTTTTGACGTCCGGGCCGAGCGCCCAAACTGCCGAAATGAGCGCCGTGTCGCCCAAGCGATCATCGAAGCTGCGGCAATTCGCCCGGTCATTCGCCAGGCGGCGATATTTTTTGGGAATTGTCACGAAATCGCCGACGGCGATGCCCATCTGCTCGGCTTCCGAAGCAGAGCGTGCACCTACATCCACGCGATACATCAGTGCGCGGCCGCGGGGCCATTTGAATCCGGGCTCATCCCAACCTTGCGGCAATTCCATGATGCCGGGAATGTGCTTTCCGTCCGGCGTGTGAACCAGCGCGGCGTGGCCCAAATAAAAGTAGGGGAGACCTCCGCCTTTGGTAATGACAGCAAGACGCCCGTCGGGCAGGATTTGCCTTACTTCGTAGCCGATTTCGTCCATGTGCGCGTCGAAAAGCAGGCTGGGAACGTACGCAGAGACGGGTGCCGTACCCAGGTGCAAGATTAGATTCCCTGCGGCGTCAGTGCGGGGCTTGGCCCACTTCGGGAGCAGGCTTCTGACCATTTTGCGCACAGCAGCTTCATGATCGCTCACGCCATAGGTCTCAACGAGACGCGAAAGAATCTGCTCGTTCGTGGGAGGCGTGCTGAGAGGCTCCAGCACGGCTGGAGATGCAGTAGAAGCAGAATCGCCGGTGATGGCGCTCCCGGGGGTCACCGAGCCTTGTGCAAAGGCTTCGAGCAAATTGGCAAGATCCTCGAGGTCGTGCGTGCTGATCATCTCCGCGGGCGTGTCGGGCCAGGCTGCGGCGATGCCAAGGTGCACGCTTTTTTCCGGCATTGGCGGCGGAGCCAGATAACTCGGCGGAAGAAGCGGCCCGGAATAATCCCGGACGAATGGAATGTTATTCCGATCAGCAAGATTTTTGAGCGTCGCCGCGAATCCAGAAAGCGGTTCGTCTCCGCTTTGCTCGCCGATGAGAACGCCGCTGCCGGGCTGCCGGCGGGGTGCGCGGCGAAGATTCGGCTCCGCGAAATTCGGCGGACTCGCTGTGAGCCGGCCAACATAGATCATTTCATCCGGATGAATTTCATCGAGGATGCGTTCAAGACCGCGCGCGCCGGTCCACTGCTGCGCAGCAAAGGCGACGACGAGAGTGCCTTGAATTTTCGACGGATCAATGCGGCGAAGGAGTTCGACGAGAGCAACGTCGCCGAAACGGTCGCCGATGGCCGGCGAGGTTTCGAATCCAGAACCCATGTCGTAAAGCTCGCGATCGATCACCACCGGACTTAAATTTTTTGCGCCGAGTTCGCTGGCGTTCGCTGCGGAGGTAGCCCCGATGTCCACATACATGTTCGAAATGTGGTCCGGATTCGGCGCGTGACGGCGGCCGGGAAGCAGATGGACGGAAAGTCCAGCGACGACGCCGGGAATCCATTTGCCCGAAACAGTTTGGATCTTAACCGGCTGCGCCGAATAGAGAGCGTTAAAGAGCGGCAGGTCGCCGAATTGCGGAAGGCGCTGCAACTGCAAATAACCCTGTTTGGTGATGTTGGTAACGACGTAACCGGGCTCATCCATCGGCGCAACAATCAGGCGCACCGGACCGCCCGAACCGATCCTGACGATAACGTCGTCGAGATTGTCCCTTTGGGGATGGAAAACGGCGAGCCGCGTGCGGATTTTCGCGGCCAGCGCGGATTCATAACCGGGAATCGCAGGTGTATCCACGAACACGCGCATGTCCTGCGCCATCGACCCGGGCACTTTCCGCGAGACTGCTTGCGCGGATGCGGGCGGAGTGACTGCCGTGTAATATGCGCACAAAACGATTGAAAATATTGCGATAGGGATTGTCTTTGCTCTGTTGATCATACCGTGCTTCTTTCCGACCGCGATGCTCCGCGGTTATTTAAGTTTACGAATTCGGCGTTCGAGAGCCGCGCGCACTGCCAGAGCGCGAAAACGCGAAACGGGGAATGTAGCGCAGCCCGGGGGCGGCTGCAAGAGTTTAGAGGTGCGGCAGTTTACGCCGATTGAGCGCCACGCGAGAAAGCAGCGGCGCGCCGAGAAGGCCATGCCGGCCTTTCAGACCATGAAGTTTGTTTCGAGCCAGGTCGCCGCCGCGGCGATGTCCACACGATTGGCGTCGGCAATTAGATCCGGAATTTTTTCGATGCAATCCAGCGGCACGGGTTTTGGTAGCACCGGCGCCAGCCGGAAATAATGTTTCCCGAGCAGGCGTGCGCACTCGTAATCCGCTACGCCCATTCCTCCTTCCAGCATCATGTCCGCAAGTATGGGAGCCCATTGCGCGAGACCCCAATCGAGCGTGTCGCCTGAAATGAATTCCGGAGTCAACCCCGTGCCGAGGGAAAACAGCCGCAGATTCTCCAGCCTTTGGTTTCCTGTTGGCGGATCTAACGCCTGCGCCAGTGCCGCCATGGATGGATTGTTTGCGACTACGCCGCCGTCGACATAGCCCTGATAAACGGGCAGATAGGTTGGCGCGGCGGAAGTGCGCAAAGCGACATCCGCGATTTTTTGCGCGCCATCGGATTGCGGCCCCTCGAAATTATGAAAAAATTTCGGCTTCCAGATGCGCGGCGCAGGCGGCGCAACCTGATTGTCCAGATCAAAAGCGGGTATGAGCACGTGTCGCGGAAGCAGGTCATTTAGAGTTGCATCTCCGAATGCGGCCTGTACCGTTTGCACGAGCTCCCTGTTGTCGTACTTTGCGCCAATGAGCTCGCCCAGATCGCGGATTTCATGCCACACCGTGCGCGAAAAAATCTCCCGCCCCTTATCTCTGTAAAGGTTTATCATGGCCTGGCACGGCATTCCCTTTGCCAGTCCTAGGGCGAGAATTCCTCCGGTTGACGTTCCGGCGAGTAGGTCAACACGATCCAGGAATCCCGGAATTTCTTCAGATAAGCGGCTCAGAAGAACAGCGGTGTAGAGGCCGCGAATTCCCCCGCCATCCAGAGCGAGAATGCGGTAGGCCATGGGCTTCTCCTTTCCCATTACCAATTAGGGCTTTTGGGGATGAAACGGTTCTGGTTGCGCATTGCGAGCAATAAAGGACAGACGAGCGTGAGTTTATCATTGCGGCATGGTCCCGACGTTACTGCGTTAGAATCGGCGGCCGGAGGTCAGGATGAAAAACGCGACTCGTTTCGCCAGCGCGGCGTGTGTGCGCGTAAGCTGCATGACAATGAGAATGCTCGCAACCGCTCTGGCAATGGCACTCTTGGTCGCCGCATCTGCGGCGCAAACGAAGCAAAAAACGCCGGACAATGGCCGCCCGCGCGCCAGAGATTTAGGCATAGACATCGGCGTGTATGAGCCGGGTCGGCTTGACGCCATTACAGACGTGAAAGGTGTGCGCGTTGGCCAGGCAACGATCATTCGAGGGCAGAACGTGCGCACGGGAGTGACCGCGATTTTGCCTCATGCTGGCAATGTGTTTCAGCAAAAGGTTGCCGGGTCCATTTACGTTTTCAATGCATTCGGCAAAATCGTAGGTTCGACGCAGGTAAACGAGCTGGGACAAATCGAGACGCCCATCGTGCTGACTAACACGTTGAGCGTATGGGATGCGGCGGCGGCAACCACAGACTGGATTCTTGGGCTTCCGGGAAATGAACAGGTGCGTTCGGTGAATCCGGTAGTCGGCGAAACGAATGATGGCTGGCTGAACGACATTCGTGGACGTCACGTCAAAGAGCAGGACGTGATCCACGCGATCGAATCCGCGCACGGCGGGCCGGTGGAGGAAGGAACAGTCGGCGCCGGCACGGGAACGGTCGCGTTTGGCTGGAAAGGCGGAATCGGCACGAGTTCACGCGTGCTACCTGCCAGCGCAGGCGGATATACGGTGGGAGTGCTCGTGCAGACGAATTTTGGCGGCAATCTCGCAATTGCGGGCGTTCCCGTTTATCGTTACCTCCAACCTCCGCAACGGAACATGAGCGTGTTTTCTGAAAAGCACAACTGGGAAGATGGCTCCTGCATGATGGTGGTGGCCACCGACGCTCCGCTGGATTCGCGCCAGTTGCATCGGCTTGCCAAACGCGCGGTGTTCGGCCTGGCCCGTAGCGGATCTTCCGGCAGCAACGGAAGCGGCGACTTCGTGATCGCGTTTTCGACCACCACAAGGATTTCCTCCGGCGCGCAACAGAGCGTTGAGGTGAGGCAGTTATCTGAAGAATCGTTGTCGCCGCTTTTTGAGGCCGTGGCGGAGGCTACCGAAGAGGCCGTTGATAATTCTTTGTTGCGCGCCACGACGGTGCGCGGGCGCGAGGGGCACATAATTGAAGCCCTGCCCATTCGAAGACTGAAACGGATTTTAGGTCAGTACAATCGCCTTCACGAACGATGATTTCAGGTGCAACTATTCTTGGCGGCACAGCTCGGCGGTAAGCACCTCGCGGTGGTTCAAGGTGATTGCGTCAATTCGCGACAGGCTGATCCGGTAGGCGATTCCGGTCAGAACTGATAATCCAAGGAAAATGAAAATGGCCAGCGCCGACCGGTGCAGCCAGTTCGCCAGAGCAAACACCAGAGCGCCGATGCCGATAATCAATGCCTGCATGGGGAACGCGGCCGCTAGGGTGACACCCGCCTGCCGCTTCTGCCGCATCGCGCCGAATTCCAGCCGCCGCGGATAACACACGGATAAAATGTTGCCGAGAGCGAAATTTCCCAGTGTGCCGTAGAGCAATCCCGCAAACGTTGCCAGCGCAATCGTCGTCGGTGGCGGAGAAAAAATCCAGGTCACCGCAAGCAGCACGAGCAATGCTTGCACAAAGGTAACCACCCCGAAGAACAGGTTCTTGCCGATCAACAAATCGCGAAAGCGCACCGGCGCGAGCAGCAGAAATTGAATCCCCGTCCCTTCAAAAGCGAAGGAATTGAACACCCAGTTCACTTGGATCAGGAATGTATACGCGACGGCCACCGGAAAAACAAAGTGCGGGACACGATGAAAAAAATCGCCTTTGGTCTGGCCTCGTGCCGTCACCCCAAAAATGACCACAAGGATGAGCGGGATGAACAAATTGAGGAGCATAGGACCGCTGCGCAGAGCGTAGCGGAGTTCTTTTTCAAACATCGCCAAACTCGCGCGCGAAAGTCCGGGAAAGCGCCAGGAGCGTGCGGAGGCCGCAGCGGCTGGAATCGAGCGCGCGGTCGACTTCGAACGTAAGGCGGGCGCAGTCGGCGCGGCGGAAGTTTCGCTGAGATTTTCGCCGCGAAACTGCGCCGTAAGCCGGGCGCGAAAGAGCCACAGGAAAGCGGCAGCATAAAGCAAAAGAAACAAAAATGAATCGATAGCGGCGATGAACGGCCCGGTTATGCCAAATTGCAGAGCCCGCCCCGCAACACCTGCGGGCAGAGCATTGGATACGGACACCAGCTTCAAAAGCCACGCCGACTCAAGCTGTGTGTGATTGTGCTGGAAGTGCTGAACCGCTGGCGCGATCAACTGAAAGGAAATAATGACCAGGATGAAAATGAAGCCGACAATTTCACGGGTGCGCCGGCGGGCCAGCCATTTTTCAATCCATGCGAAAAGCATGCGCGCGAAGAAGAGGTTCATCGCAGCAAATGCAAGCAGAACGAGAAAACCCCATAGAAAAAGCCCCGGTCGCGCAAACGTCAGAGCAATCCACATCGCAAAGAGCCATACCAGCGAAGCTACTGCACCCGGATCGAAGAGTCCGTAGACGAGGCTGAGGGCAAAAAAGCTGCCAAACCGCAGCGGAAATCGGAGCAGGCTCGAAAAATCGAATTGCGCTCCGACCGAGGCGGCGAAAATCGGATAGAGCTGCCAGAAAAGAAAAATCAGCCATAGCAAGCCGGCCAGCCATCGCTCATGTCCCTCGCGAATCAGCAAATATGTTGCAAAGCCGAGGAAAATCGCGCCGCCGAACACAAAGCCGCTCATCATCAGCCAGAGAATGCCCGTGCCCACGGCTTCCAACCGACCTTTGATGTTGCGGAGCGAATTCTTGAACAGCATCCAGCGTAAACGCGCAATGAGGCGAACCTGTTGCCAGACACCGGGAATGATCAGCTCAGCCAAGTCAGCTCACGCTCGCTTTCGCGCCTGCCGCCGACGATATCAAGAAAAATCTGTTCGAGTGTGAGCCTTCCGTCGCCGGATGACGTGGCGCTGTGGCGCGCTGCGACACCGGCGCGAAGTTCCTCAAGTGATCCCTGTGCCACGAGCTTGCCTCTGGAAATAATGGCCACGTGGCTGCAAAGCCGCTCCACAATTTCAAGCACGTGCGAGGTCAAAAATATCGTTGCGCCGCGCGCAATCATGCGCTGCAGCATGGCTTTCAGAGTGCCGGCGGCGATAGCGTCCACACCTTCAAATGGCTCATCCAGAAACAGAATTTTCGGCCCATGAATTACCGCGGCGGCGAGCGCCAGTTTCTTTTGCATGCCATGAGAGAAGTCGGTCACGAGGGTCTTGGGCCGGTCGGCCAGTTGCATGAATTCAAGCAATTCTTGAGCGCGCTGGGCCGCGGTGGAGCGATCGAGCCCGTACATGCGTCCGACGAAATTCAGGTATTCCGAAGCGGTCAGCCGTCCAAAAAGCGCCAGCCCTTCCGGCACCACGCCGATGTTGGCTTTGACTTCGATGGAGTAGGTTGCGAGATCACGATCCAAAATCGAGATGCTGCCCGAGGTCGTCGCCAGCAGGCCGGTAAGCATTTTAATCATGGTGGATTTGCCGGCGCCGTTTGGTCCGAGAAAACCAAAGAACTGGCCGGCCTCGACGGTGAGATTTACGTTGTCCACAGCGACCAGTTCGCCGAAGCGACGCGTCAGATTTTCGGTGCAAATGGCGGTTTCCATGCTTTGCGGTGAATGTATCACACGCTGCCGAAGCTGTGAAATTGTCACTGGCTGAGAAAGAGGGACGCTCCCCAGTGGATTTGCGGACTCCGAATTGCAGACTGTAATCCAACGCGCAAATGAAATGCTCTGCCTAGCAGGATTTAGATGACCGGCTGGCGGCCATTTTGCGCGGTTGGCGCACCGGACAGGGTATTAAGTTGCAAAACATTTCAGTCGTGCGCCGGCTTTACGCGAACGGCTTATAAGCTCGAATGATGCAAACATCGGAAAGTGCGGCCCACCGAGGTGGAAAATTCCGGGTTGCCGGGACGTTCTGGATTGTGCTCGCGAGTGTAGCTGGCGCCGCAATGTTGGCCGCCAATCGCGCACCTGCGCGCTCCATCGAATCGCCGATTTTTTTTAGGAAAATGGCTGGCCAGCTTGGTCCGGTCCTATATTCTGCGGAGACCCCGTCGTTCGATCTGTTTATTTCGCGGCAGGAGACGGACGTCGTGCTGCACGATGAAATTGCACCCGCCGGCGAGCTGCCGCGCGGAAAAATCACTGTGGTGAACGCATACGCGACCGTGCTTCGCCTGCGATTTGTGAATGCCAGTCTGCCGACCAGCGTTGTGCCGCTCGCGCCCGTACGCCGAAGTCATCTGGCTCAATTTTCATATGCAGCCGTAGCCTATCGCGGAATTTACGCTGGGACGGACGTCATTCTTCGTGGAAATCGGCGGCGGGTTAGTTTTCAGGTGATCCTTTCTCCGGGAGCAGACCCAAATCACGTCGTTCTTCAGCTTGCGGGTGCAACTTCGATCAAGCTCAATGCGCACGGCGACGCGATGATTCACTCAGGCCGAGACTCGCTTGTGCTGCGGAGGCCGGTTGCCAGCATAAAGGGAAGCAAACGGTCTTTTTGGGGCGCCTATAAACTCGAGAGCGGCAACCGTTTGCGTTTTATCATTCCGGCGCTTGCTTCGCAAAGCAGCGCGGGATTTGCAGACTGAAACCAATCCGCCCTGTTTGCCCTGCCGCGTTGCTTTGGGCCCGTGAAATCCAGCCCCTGCCTCTAGGAAATCGCGTCAACTTGCAGTATCTTCAATATGAGTTCGCGAACGCGGAGGAACTATGCCGGAGGAGAGGAATCAAGCGGAAGGCGCAGCATCAGCCAGCGTGCGCATGGTGAAATGCGTGAAATTCGGCCGCGAAATGCCCGGCCTGGATCGCGTTCCGTGGAAGGGCGAGCTCGGCCAGCGCATCTACGAGAACGTTTCCAAGGAAGCCTGGAAGATGTGGATTGAATACTCCAAGATGCTGATGAATGAATATCGCTTAAATCCGCTGGACCCGCAGTCGCAGAACATTATCGCGGAGCAGATGGAGAAGTTCTTCTTCGGTGAGGGCGCTCAGTTGCCGCCGGGTTATGTCCCGCAAAAATCGAAAAGCTGAGCGTTCCGTCGAATTTCCAGCAATGGCCCGAGAAACCCAAAACGTTTTGCTCGAATCTGAGAGAAGGAGAACGCAGAGTCCCCACACTTCCATGTGAATGGCGGTGCCCGATGAAAGTCCTTTTTGTTCACCCCAGTTGCCTGATGTACTCTCAGGTTTACCTGCGCCTCGAACCCCTTGGTCTTGAACTGGTCGCCGATGCGGCACGCAAAGCCGGACACGTCGCGCGCGTTCTCGATCTCCAGATTTTTTCTCATCACGACTTTTTTCGGCTGATTGAAGACTGGCGGCCGGATGCCGTCGGCTTTTCCCTGAATTATCTCGCCAATATTCCCGAAGTGGTTGATCTTGCCAAAGCGACTCGCACGCTTCTGTCGCAATGCTTTATTTTCGCCGGCGGGCACAGCGCCTCGTTCACCGCACGAGAAATCCTGGCGCATTCCGAAGGTGCATTGGATTGTGTGGTGCGCGGCGAAGGCGAAAAGATCACGCCGGATCTGCTCGCGTTGGCAGAAAATGCGCGCGATAGTGTCCATCTTCTGCCCGGAGTTGTTGCGCGGCGGGGGAGCGGCCCGGCGCCTGCTTTGATGCATACGCTGGATGATTACGCCCCGGCGCGCGACCTGCTTCCCAAACGCAAAAAATATTTCATCGGTGTTCTTGATCCTGCGGCGTCCATCGAATTTACGCGCGGATGTCCGTGGGATTGCGTTTTTTGCAGCGCGTGGACCTTCTATGGCCGGAGTTATCGCCAGCGCAGTCCGCAAGCCGTTGCCGCTGAACTGGCCTCTATCCGCGAGCCGGGCGTTTTCATCGTGGATGATGTTGCTTTCATCCATCCCGAGCACGGCATGGCCATCGGTCGGGAAATCGAGCGTCGCGGCGTCCGCAAACAATATTATTTGGAGACGCGTGGCGACGTGTTATTACGCAATACAGAAGTGTTTCGCTACTGGCGCCGTCTCGGTCTGGAATACATGTTCCTTGGGCTCGAAGCCATTGACAACGAAGGTCTGCGGCGTCACCGCAAACGGGTCACGCTGGGAAAAAACTTTGAAGCTCTTAAATGTGCCCGCTCGCTCGGCATCACCGCCGCAATCAACATTATCGCGGACCCGAGCTGGGACCAGTGCCGCTTCGCGGCGGTTCGCGAATGGGCGCTTTCCGTTCCGGAGATTGTGCATTTGACGGTCAACACGCCCTATCCCGGCACGGAAACGTGGGTCACCGAATCGCGCAGCTTCATTACCCGCGATTATCGGCTTTTCGATGTGCAGCACGCCGTTCTCCCTACGACCATGCCGCTCGATTGCTTCTATCGCGAGCTGGTGCGCACACAGCGAGTGCTCAGCATGAAGTATATGGGCTGGTCCGCTATGCGCAATGCGTTCGCCACCGCGGCGCGCTTGCTTGCGCATGGCCAGACGAATTTCGTGAAGATGCTCTGGAAATTCAACAGCGTCTACAATCCGGAACGCCAGCTCGGCGACCACGCCCAGCCGGTCCGATATCAGATCGACTTGCCGCAACACGAGACCCCGCAGAAAAAGGTTGATCCTGCGACTCTTTACGTGCATCCGAGCCAAATTGCCAAACCTGCGGCGCAGCAGCCGCGCGCCAGCTAGTCTCTTTGTCGCGAAAATTCTCAGGGAATTCATGTGGATACTTTGCCAGTGACCGGGTGCTGCACCGGCAAGCGCTGGGACAGTTCGAGGCGCAGCAGGGCATGTGCTTCGCGCAATGCGCACTCAGCTCGCGTCGGGTCAGCAGCCCGCGCAAAAATGAACCCCAGATAACTCGAGCCCCGCGGCCAAGCCTCGATGTAGTCTTTCAACCGCGCGGTGATTTCAATCTGTGTGACGTTCCGCACGCGCCGGGCTTCTTCGAGCCCTTCCACCGAATCCAGGATTCCGCTGCGTGGCACCGGGATCATCATCACGCCAGATGCATCTGGCTCACGCTCCCAATCAGCTCTGCCAAGCCGCAGCGCGTGCCGGATCAGCAGCTCTTCGAGCGAAATTCGCTGCGGCCCAAATCGCAGGGCGCGGGAACACAATCCCCCAATCGGACGCGCGGCAATTTCCAGCGGCCATACGCCGTTCTCATTCATTCGAAATTCGGCGTGAACCGGTCCGTGAAATAACTGCAAGGCTGCGATGCAACGAAACGCGCATTCGCACACCGCCTCCTGCTCTCTTTCGGCGAGCCGCGACGGCGTGACATAAATCGTTTCTTCAAAGAATGGCCCTTCGAGCGAATCGGGCTTGTCAAAAATCGCCAGAATTCTGAGTTTACCGTGGTCCAGCAGGCCTTCAACGGCGAATTCCCTTCCAGGAATGTATCTTTCGACAAGCAATTGGTCGAGCTCCGGTTCGCGTGTGATTTGAATTGCCGGCGATTTCAGAAGCGCAGTAATGGTCGCGACGGCATTGCGAAATTCCGCTTCGTCATTTGCACGAATCACGCCCTGACTCGCTGCGAGCGTCGTGGGCTTCACCACACAGGGAAATTTCACGCGCGGCAAAACTTCGTCCAGCGGCGCGGAAATTTCAAATGTGAAACATTTGGGCACCCGAAGGCCCGCAGCACGAAGCGCTTCGCGCTGGGCCGGTTTGTTGAGGCAGAGTGCTGCGGCACGTGGGTGATTTCCGTCCAGCCCGAAAGAGCGCGCTGCATAGGCAGCGGTAACGACTGGCCGGTCGCCAAGTGCAAGGATCGCGTTCGGGAGATCCGAAGACATCTGCCGCACAATTTCGGCCGCGGCTTCTTCGGGCCGCTCAAAATGCAGCGGCAATGCTCCGTCGCTCCAGGGATCTTCGAGTTTGTGGCAACGATCCGTGCCGAATCGCACTGATACGCCAAGTGCTTCTGCTGCGGTCGCGAATTCGCGCGTCTGGTAGCCGAGCTTGCTCGCGAGAATCAGAATTTGTTTATGCGCTGTGTTCACGGCCGACATTTGCGATCGCTCGCCGGCGCTCAGACGAATGCTTCTGCCTGCTGCAACGTTTTTCCTGCGTTTGCAATGGAGGCCAACTGGTCTCCGGCGGGTTCCGCTCAACAATACCAGGGCTCCGTGAGATACGGAATCGTGGCGCGCGAAGGCAGTACCGGTTGCTCGGGAGCGGATTCGTCAAGCCCCGCGGCTTTGCGCGCGGCTCGTTCAATGCGCGCGAAAATTTGCGGACGCGTGCATCCCACCTTTTCGCCGGCATGCACGAGGTTTTGAATCTCTTCAGCGAGCGCATCCACGCGCTCGTCCGCGTGTCTCCACGGATAAACCATCGCTCGTTCGTTAAACGGGGCGACATTTGCGCGAATTTCGCGTAACTCGAGCAGCCGCGAGCCCGCGGGAATCAACAGCCGAATCGCCAGTTGAATCGGCGCGATGTTTTCGATCAGGCCATTTTGGCGAATCAATTCCAGAAGTTCAACGTAGGCATCGAGCGTGGTCCATGGTGTAAAAGGAATGAATGTTGGCTGCAAAACGAGATTTTCGGCGCGACACCTGCGAATGACTTCAAGAAAATCGGCGCGTGTGTGATGCTTGTCGAGCTTTTCGAGAACGCTATCATCCACCGATTCTACGGCGCTGGTGACGAACAGGCATCCGGTCTCGCGCAGCGTGCGAATATGCTCGGAATGCTTCAATAGGTGCTCGATTTTTATGGTCACGTCGTAGGTGATCTGCGGGAATTCGCGATGCAGCGCCTTCACCAGCGGAATCGCGTGGCCGATTCCATTAAAAAAATCCGGATCACCGAAGGTGATGTGCTGCGCACCGGCGTCAACTTGCTGGCGAATATCTGCAAGCACCACTTCTGCGCTGACGATCCGGAACACACCCTGATACACCGGCACAATGGGGCAATGGCGGCACAGATGTTTGCAGCCGCGGCTCGCTTCAGTGTAACCGGCGATAAGTTTTTCGCCATTGGGCAGCGCCAAGCGCGCATATCGATCGAGCGAAGGAAGGCCATCGCGATGCGGAACTTTGAAATTGTGCCGCGCCAAGGAAATGACAGACTCTTGCTGTGGTGCCTCTCCGGAGCCTTCGGTAATTTTATCTGCAAGACGCGCGAGTCCTGCTTCGAATTCGCCGCCGAGAATTGTTTGTGCGCCAAGCTTTCGGAGCCAGGTTTCGTTTACCGGAGCATACAGTCCGTAGAAACAGATGTGCGCATGTGCATTCACCGCACGTATGTGCGGCAACAACTCTGCTGCGAGACGCGTCGCAGTGTGCATCGGAACGTAAAACGCCACTAACTCCGCGTTTCGAATCGCCTCTTCCTGTAGCGTTTCGCGCGATGTATCTATGCAAATCACTTCCGAGCCCGCTTCGCGCAGCCACGCGGCAGGCGAGGCCAATCCGAATGGCTGTCGTCCCAATTCATATGTGCCGATGAGAACGGCTTTCATGCGTTTCGTCTGCATTTTGCGCACCGGGTACCCGAGCGAAAATTATGGCACGCGCGGGAGGCGCCTGCAAATCGCGCAGATCCGTTCTGATTTCATGAGCGGGAAATTTCTTTCGTCAGCGCTCCGCGCTGCTCTGGTTGCGCTATTATGTATTGTTCTGACAAGGAGCGATGATCGGCATGAGCAAGTCCGGCAATTCCTTCAACGCGCGCGCGATCCTGGCCACTGGCGGCGAGAAATTCGAAATCTTCCGCATCGACGCCCTTGGCGAAAACATCTCTTCGTTTCCGTTTTCCATGAAACTTTTGCTTGAAAATCTGCTGCGGTATGAAGGAACGCCTTTTGTTCACGCCGACGATGTTCAGGCGCTCGCGAATTGGAATCCTGGGGAAGAACCCTCGAAAGAAATTTCGTTTTTGCCCGCACGCGTGCTGCTGCAGGATTTCACCGGCGTGCCCGCGATCGTGGACCTCGCCGCGATGCGCGAGGCGATGCGCAAACTCGGCGGCGATCCCGCAAAAATCAATCCACTTTTCCCCGCCGAACTGGTGATTGACCATTCGGTGCAGGTGGATCAGTTCGGCACGCCGCAATCGTTTGCTTTCAATTCGGAAATGGAATTTATGCGCAACATTGAGCGCTACGCATTTCTGCGCTGGGGGCAGAACAGCTTCCGCAATTTCCGCGTCGTCCCGCCAGATACGGGCATTTGCCACCAGGTGAATTTGGAATATCTGTCGCGCGTGGTTTTTCGTCGCGAGGAAAATGGAAAGCAGGTCGCGTATCCCGATTCGCTGGTCGGCACCGATTCGCACACCACGATGGTGAACGGCCTCGGCGTCTTCGGCTGGGGCGTTGGCGGAATTGAGGCGGAGGCCGCCATGCTCGGCCAGCCGCTCTCCATGCTGATTCCGCAGGTGATCGGATTCAAGCTGCACGGACGACTGCGCGAAGGCGCGACGGCAACGGATCTTGTTCTCACGGTCACGCAAATGCTGCGAAAAAAGGGCGTAGTCGGCAAATTCGTGGAATTTTACGGCGCGGGGCTTTCGAGCCTTACTCTTCCCGACCGCGCCACCATCGGCAACATGGCCCCGGAGTACGGTGCGACCATGGGATTTTTCCCCGTGGATGCGGAGACGCTCGCGTATTTACGATTCACCGGACGCGACGAAGCACACGTCAAGCTGGTCGAGGCGTACACAAAAGAGCAAGGGCTTTTTCGCACGGATGCGACGCCGGATCCGAAATTCTCCGACACGCTGGAATTGGATTTGGCGGACGTCGTTCCGACTATCGCCGGACCAAAACGCCCGCAGGACAAAGTTCCGCTCACCGAAGCGAAATCGGTGTTCGAAAAATCGCTCGCTGCCGCTCCAAAGCACGCTCATGTGCAAAATAACGGAGACCGTTTCGAGCTGCACGACGGTTCGGTAGTCATCGCAGCGATTACCAGTTGCACGAATACCTCAAATCCATCGCTGATGCTCGGCGCCGGTATTCTCGCGAAAAAGGCCGTCGAGCGGGGACTCAAATCGCAGCCCTGGGTGAAAACAAGTCTCGCGCCGGGCTCGATGGTCGTGAGTGACTATCTGAAAAAATCCGGTTTGCAAACTTATTTGGATGAATTGCGATTTAATCTCGTCGGTTACGGATGTACCACGTGCATCGGCAATAGCGGCCCGTTGCCGGAGCCGATTGGCAAAGCCATTAAGGAAAACGATCTGGTCGCGGTTTCAGTGCTGAGCGGCAATCGCAATTTTGAAGGCCGCATCAATGCGCTCTGTCGCGCGAATTATCTCGCTTCGCCGCCGCTCGTAGTCGCCTACGCGCTCGCTGGCCGCATGGATTTCGACATGGAAAAAGATGCCCTTGGCACGGACAGGACCGGCAGGCCCGTCTATTTGCGAGAAATCTGGCCCACGCCGCAGGAAATCGAAACGGCCATGCGCTCAGCGGTTTCCACGGAAATGTTCCGCAAGGAATACGCCGATGTTTTCACGGGAGACAGTCGCTGGCGTGCGCTGCCCGTCCCGCAGGGCGATTTGTACGCCTGGGATCCGAAATCGACCTACATCAAGCTGCCGCCTTTTTTTGAAGGCATGCCCGCGAAGCCGCCGGCACTGCACGATTTGCAAGGATTGCGCGTTCTGGCGCTGCTGGGCGACAGCGTGACCACGGATCACATTTCGCCGGCCGGCTCAATTCCAGCAGACAGTCCGGCGGGAAAATATTTGATAGCCTGCGGCGTTCAGTCGAAGGATTTCAATTCCTATGGCGCGCGCCGCGGAAACCATGAAGTGATGATGCGCGGCACATTCGCCAACATTCGTCTGCGCAATCAGCTTGCGCCGGGAACGGAAGGCGGCTGGACGCGGCATCAGCCCAGCGGCGAGAAAATGACCATTTTCGATGCGGCGGAGCGGTATCGCAAAGAAAACGTCCCGCTGCTGGTGATTGCCGGCCAGGAATACGGCGCCGGCTCATCGCGCGACTGGGCGGCGAAAGGAACGCTGCTGCTCGGCGTACGCGCCGTGCTGGCGGAAAGCTTCGAACGCATTCATCGCAGCAATTTGATCGGCATGGGCGTTCTGCCGCTGGAATTTCAGGAAGACGAATCGGCGAAATCGCTTGGCCTGACTGGCGCGGAGACTTTCGAGATTCAGGGTCTCGCGAAGGATTTCAAGCCGCGAAAAACGCTGCACGTGATTGCGCGCGATGCATCCGGCAAAGAGAAACGCTTCACTGCAATCGCGCGAATTGACACACCGGTGGAATCCGCCTATTACCAGCACGGCGGGATCCTGCATTACGTGTTGCGCCAAATGTCGTAGGCGGTGGCTCTCGCGATAGCCCTCGCTAATTCAATTTCTACAGGTCGAATTTCGCGCGAACGTGCTGTCCGTCTGGAGATGACGCAACGATCGTGAGCATCTGCGACGAGATTTTTGAGGCGCTGAACTCCAGCTGCATATCGGTATAGTCGAATCTCGCCATCCCGCGCTGCACCATGTGATAAGGAATTAGCTTCTTGCTTGTCGCCGTCAGCGGCCGCCCTTGCGACACGACAATCGGGAACTCCTTCCACATATCCTTCTCCGAATCCTCGTCAGAATAGACCTCATTTGTCGGTGGCCAGTAAACGCGAACGCGCACGATAACCGGGAGCTTGGCCCTTTCGTACTTCTGTACCGCGTCCAGCTCGCTACCGCTCAGCATGTCCTCGTCCGCCGCATAAACCACCTGAACGTACGGCGTCCGCACTTCGATCCAGCCGATGTAAGGGCCTTTCTGCGGAGTCGGAAATGTTTGAATGTACTTGGAGAGAACCGCGGCCATTGCTTCATCGCGGTGCCGCCCAAGTTCATAGGCTTCGGTAATCTTTTCGGAATCCAGGTGCGAGTAATACGGCTGTGCGACGGCCAGCGCGCAAAGGCAGAAACCCAGACAACACGCCAAGCACTTCGCGCAACGCGTCAGTGACTTCATTTCGGCTCCCGGCGCCGTTTGAGTTGGGCGTTCCAGTTGCTGCTGTTAGATCTTGGTTAATCCACGTGCCGCCGCTCGTATAGAGTTGGTAGACGTGATAGTTGGTGCCTACGTATCCCACATGCTCCCCGCCGGAATAAAAACTTGCTAGGCCGAACCGCCCATCGACGGCCGTCGCGCCCATCTGACTCGCATGAAAACCCTCCTCAAAGAGAAGCTCGGACGCTGAAAAATCGGCCCTCTTGCACGGGACGAAATTGCAGCTACACCGAGGGGGGCATGAATCAATAGGTACTTACCTGTATAACTATATTATCACCAGTAATACTGGTTTTGATTACTACGGAGTCACCGTAGTCGCCTGCTGCTCGTTCTTCGGGTTGACCCCCCCGCCAGGCGCCGGGTTATAAACATTTATGTACACTTGGACTTGGCTTCCAAATCCGAACGGCGGCGGACTCGAGCTGCCGTTGCTGCAGCCTCCGATAAACAAGAGCAGAAGGACCATGCCAACGGTTGCGCCAATCACCCCGCGGCGCTTGCGCGGGAATGCAATCAGCATGGCAATTCCCAGCACAAGAATACAGAGCGCTGCAATGAGCCACGGCGCTGCAGGTCCGCGTGGACGCCGCCAAAATACCGCGGGAGGTGCATTGCCGACCGTCGCCGTGAGTAAACTTGCGGGCACGGTAACTGTAAATGAGCTGCTCGTTCCGCCAGAATTTTGCGCCAGAGCTGTGCTGACGTTCTTATTCGTTCCTGATTGCGGAGTCCAGATCACTTCGGAATTGGGCGTAAAGTTCGCGCCCGTCACGGTTAACGTAGCATTTGCTCCGGCCGTAATTGTGCCCGGTGACGCGCTCTGTAAGACCGGTACGGGCCCCTCGATGCTGAAATTTAGGGAATTCTGCGCGCCGCTCACGCTTACAGAAATGACGCCGGAGCTGGCCAGTGCCGAGGCGGGAACGGAGACCGTGAGTTGGGTGCCGCCGCCGGTTGCGGCAAGCTGCGTGGTTCCAAAATTCACAGTGCCATTTGTCGGCAAACCTTGCCCCGTGAGCGTCAAAGTCGCGCCGCTTGAACCTGCGCTAGCGCTTACTGGCAAAATCCCGGTCAGTGCCGAAGCAGGCAAGCCCGGCAATTGCAAATCCCAAACGCCCCGCCCGTGCGTACCCACCTGCAGAACACGCGCGTTTTCGTCGAGCTTCAACGAAGTGCATTCGACGTGCGGCAGCCCGGTAGCAAGCTCAGACCAGGTCGCTCCGTCGTTGCTCGTGGCAAAAACGCCCACGTCCGTAGCGACGTAAAGCGTGCTGTTCGTCAGATCATTCGGATCCACGACCACGTCGTTTACCGGCGTGTTAGGAAGATCGGTGCTCAGTGGCGTTCCGCAGTTGCTCGCGTGGCAACTGATGTCCGTCCAGCTTTGCCCGCCATTGGTCGTTTCAAAAAGATGGCCAACTGTGTCTGCGAATCCCGAGAAACCCGAAAATGCGGCAAAGGCGACCTGTGAATTCGTTGGGCTGGCAACAATTTGCGTCACCACGCGCCCGGGCGTATTCGCCTGATCAATTTCCGAGAATGTCGGACTTGCGGACGTGGCATTGGTCGAAGCCCAGATCGCGCCAATGTCCGTTCCTACATAAACCGTGTTGGAATCGCTCGGCGCAACCGACATGGTGGTAATCACGCAAGACCCGCTGACACAATTGGGATTTGTCGTTGAGCCGGTCAAGTCGGGCGAAATGATATTCCATGAAATCCCGCCATCCATGGACTGCCACACTTCAAACGTCCCGAAGTACAAATTTTGCGGGTTGGTGGGATCGAGCACCAGCGGCGGGATGAAATATTGATTGTCGCTGTCCATTCCAGGCGAATCCAGAGCAAGCCAATTCTGGTCGTTCGGTCCCGGAACACCATCGAACTGATTCTTGTTCACTTCGAATTGGCCGGTCGCGGCACAGGCAGCGTAAATCGTGCTCGGCGTGCTGGGATCAATGTCCGTCCAGCCGCCGTCGCCGCAGACCGCCGTGTCGTTCCAATTCAAGCTGCCGCTGAACATCTGCGTGCCGTTGTCCTGCGAACCGGCGTATGCAATTTGCGGATTTGACGGGTGAATCGAGTTGCCCGGATAAAACTGTGTCAGGTTGAGCGTACTGTTCAGATCCGTCCATGACTGCGAGCCGGCGGTGCCATTGATCGCGCTGGAAGATGACCAAATCCCTCCATCATTTCCCGTATAGAGCTGGCCATTGGGGCTGAATGCAAAGGCGTGCGTGTCCACGTGAATGAATGAGCCGGTCGAGTTGTCGCAGGAGACGTCATTCCACGTATTTCCGCCATCGGTGGAGCGAATCACGGTGGAAATGCCTCCGTCGATTCCGAAGTTTCCACATTGCGGCGTAATCGGATTCCCATTGGAATCTGTTCCCATCGCTGCGGGGCCGCCGCCGAGGAAAATCAACTGCGGATTGCCGGGGCTGATGCCGATGGACATGTCATAAAAGCATTGCTGGTCGCAAAAACCGCTGGTGCCGCTGGGATCGCTCATCAGCATCGAAAATGTGTTCCCACCATCAGTGCTCTTGAAAAGCCCAAGCAAATTACTCGAGGTATTTTGAATGTTGGCGATGGCCACAATCAGTTCGCCGGGCTGGCCGGAAGCCGCAGGAGGGCCGACAGCAATTGTGATGCGGCCATAGAAGGATGGTCCGCCAACCGCTGCCGCGGCATTGTCCAGCGCGGAAAGCAAAGTCCACGTCTGACCGCCATCGGTAGACTTGTAAACGCCGTTGTCCAATTCTTCGTCGCCCGCAAGCCCGCAGGCACCATTTGCACCGGCGCAAAACGGGATGCCGAGCGCCGCGTAGGCCGTGTTGCCGCTCGGATCAGCCGGATCGAATACAACGCCCGTTCCAAAATCGTTTGCGGCCGGCATGCCACTGACTGGCAGCACGCGCGTCCAATTCGCTCCGCCATTCGTTGAGCGATAAATTCCCGAATTGATCGGGCTGCTCACTCCCTGAACGCCCGCAAGCAGCACCTGGCTCGAACTGCTGGTCGCGGGATCCACGGCCAAATTGCCGATGTACGGTCCTGCGGCTACTTGATTGGTCGGCGTGATTACAGAAGGTGTGCCGGAAGTAACGCTGACAAACGTATTGTCTTTTGTCCAGGTGTTTCCGCCGTCATGCGACGTCAGCACGCCTGCGCCATAAAAGCTGTCGAACGCAAAATTTTCCTCGCCCGTTCCGTAATAGATCGCTCCGGTGTGCCCGCCGGTGCAATCGGTGAGGACGGGGTCCACGGCAATCGCGCCGCTCGCCAGCGAGAGCTGGCTGTCCGTCATCGGAGTCCAGCTCGTCCCTCCGTTCGTTGTCTTCCACAGGCCGCCCTGCGCGCCGCCGGCATAAATCGTGTTTCCGGTCGAGTCGCATGGATCTACGGCGAGTGCAACGACTCGGCCCGACGTCAGGTTGAAATACGTGCTGGTCGTTGGCTGCGGGCCAATCGGCGTCCAGTTGCTCATGCTGACGGCAATTTGCTGCGGACCGGCGCTAATCGGCGATGTTGAGTTTTGCAGATTTGCTTTAGCGAGGAAGCGCTGCATGAACGTTCCGCGCTCCTCGCGCATTTGCCGGGCTTGCTCTAGGGCGCGGATGCGCACGCCCGCCGGAATATGTTTCAGCGGATAGGCGCGCTGTCGAAAAAACCACTCCGCGCGTTTGTGAATCAATTGCGCTGAATCTTTCTCATGCTCCGCGCGCTCTCGCAGCGGCCCCTGGCCGCGCAAGGGCAGAATGCCTCCGGCAATAATCAGCCCCAACAGAAACAGCGTCAATTTGTTCTTCGCAATGAATCTCCCTGTGCGTTGAACCGCGCCTCGGCCAGCGTCTGAATTCCCGCTCATCTGGAACACTTTTCGGCCTCCTCATTCCCAGCAAACTGATTCAAAGGTTTCCGATAGAATGTGCCCTGTCAATCGGTTCCGCAATCTTCAATCCCGCTCTCTCGCGCGAATCAGGCAACTCACCGTAAGTACAGATAAGTACGGCCCCCGACGATGCACCGCTTAGATTCAAAATACCTCCGACGGGATGTAGACGTGTGTTTTCGTGTGTTGGTCCAGATTTGTCCGGTTATTAAACACGGCTCCTAGATTGAAGTTTCGACATAGCCGCGGTTTCTTTTCCGTCTTTTTCCCTCGTTTGATAGCTCGGAATTAAGGTGTTCGATACTGGGACGGACGATTCCCACTATCGGGCGTACGCCAACAAACAAAAGCGTGTACAATGCATCTAAATAGCTGTACCAGAACAGCTTAGACCTTGGCCATACTAGGCATTTGAATTGCGGCTAGGCGCATCGAGGAGAGGCTCCGTTGGATATCATCCGGCCCGAAGTCAAGAAAAAGAAGCGCATGCGCAGAATCATCTATATTGTCGCGGTGTTGATTTTGCTGCCGCTGGTGACCTACGGACTCTCGCGTTTGAAGCCTGCGCCGCCCACGGTGGATGGCTCGGTAATCTGGACGGACACGGTAAAGCGCGGGGACATGCTTCGTGAGGTGCAAGGGCTTGGCACGCTCGTGCCCGAAAATATTGTCACGATTCCAGCGATCACCGAAGGCCGGGTAATCAAGCGAGTGCTTCTTCCCGGCGCCCCCGTAAAGCCGGACACGCTGATTATGGTGCTTGCGAATCCGACGCTCCAACAGCAGCTTTCCAGTGCGCAATACAAATTGAAATCGGACGAAGCGGCGCTTGCCAGCCTAAAGGCTAATATTCAAAACCAGCTTGCAACCTTAGAAACCACAGCCGCGAGCGTCCATTCGAATTACAAAACAGCGGAGATGCAGGCGGAGGCGGATGCCGTCGGTTACAAACAGGGCGTGACTGCCAAGGTCATAGCCGACAAGTCCGCCGTGGCCGCGAAGAATTTGAAAGTCGAAGATGCGTTGGCGCAGCAGCAGGTAAACACGTACGCCAATTCCATGAAGTCACAGCTAGCCGTGGATGAAGCCACGGTGGAATCAGATAAAGCTCAGGTTGCGCTATATCAAAACGAAGTCAATGACTTGAACGTGCGTGCGGGCATTACCGGCGTGCTCACCGAGCTGGGTCCGGGCATTGACGATGGCGCCGAAGTTCAGCCCGGCGCGGAGCTTTGCAAGGTAGCCCAGCAGAACAAACTGAAGGCTTCCTTGCAAATTGCCGAGACCCAGGCGCGCGACGTGCAGTTGAATCAGACCGCTTCCATTGATACGCACAACGGCATTATTCCTGGGCACGTAGAACGAATTGATCCTGCCGTGGTGAACGGCACGCGCACCGTGGACGTTCATCTGGATGGGCCGCTTCCCGCGGGTGCGGTCCCCAACCTCAGCGTCGAGGGCACCATTCTCATCGAGAAACTCACCAACGTGCTGTATGTGGGGCGTCCCGTGCATGGACAGGCTGACACCACCATTGATCTTTTCAAGGAAGTTGATGGTGGCTCGGAAGCCGAGCTGGTCCCCGTGGCCATCGGAAAAACTTCCGTAAGCACGGTTCAAATTCTCAAAGGGTTGAACGTGGGCGACGTTGTTATTTTGTCCGATATGTCTGCTTATGACAATTTCAACCGCATTCGAATTAAATGAGCGTATGATACGGCGATAAGGAGCGCGCATGAACAGCACTCAAACATTGATTCACCTGGATAGTGTAACCAAGGTATTTTTCACCGACGAAATCGAAACACACGCTCTCGCGGGCGTTCATTTGGAAATAAAAGTTGGAGAGTTTGTGGCTATTGCCGGACCTTCTGGTTGCGGAAAATCCACACTGCTTTCGATACTCGGCTTGCTCGACTCGCCCACCGACGGCAATTACACGCTCAATAATCATCCGGTTGCAAATCTTTCTCTGTCGGACCGCACGCGCATCCGCAATCGTGAAATTGGTTTTATTTTTCAGGCGTTTAATCTGATTGGCGACCTCACGGTTTTTGAAAACGTCGAGTTGCCGCTCACCTACCGCAGCATGGCTTCCGCGGAGCGCAAGCAGCGCGTGCAGCAGGTGCTTGAACGCGTCGGCATGGCCCACCGCATGAAACATTATCCGTCCCAGCTTTCCGGCGGTCAGCAGCAACGTGTGGCCGTGGCGCGTGCGTTGGTCGGACAGCCGTCCATTCTGCTTGCCGACGAGCCCACCGGAAACCTGGACTCGAAGAACAGCGAGGCGGTGATGGATTTGCTCCGGCAGCTTCACGGCGAAGGAGCTACCATTTGCATGGTAACGCACGACCCGCGCTTCGCGAGCGTCGCGGATCGCTCGATTCATCTGTTTGACGGCCGCATCGTCGAAGAGACCATGCGCGCGCAAACGCAAGTCGTTTAGAAGCGGTTCGCGGAATAAGTTAAACATCGGATTTTCCCGGAATTTTTAAGGCGTCGGAGTGTGCCCGAACGAATTCGGAGGCGTCGGAACCCATGAGGAGTTTTTGGCAGGACTTTCGCTTCGGCCTGCGAACGCTTGTGAAAAATCCCGGATTCGCTGTTGTTGCGATTTTGACGCTGGCGCTTGGCATTGGCGCATCCACCGCAATTTTTTCCGTCGTGGATGCTGTTCTGCTCCGTCCGCTTCCTTATCCGAAGCCGCAGCAAATCGTCACCGTCTGGGAACAGGAGGCCCACGGCCATCGCGCTCATTTGGCTGACCCGAATTTCCTCGACTTTCGCGCACAGAATCACACGCTGACTGCCCTGGCCGTGTTCAGCTCCGGTCCTGGATCCGTGTCCGGAGGCAGCGAGCCGGTCCGCCTGAATGTCGCCTACGTCTCGCGGGATTTTTTTAGAGTAATGGGTATCGAGCCTTTTCGCGGCCGTGCATTTTCTTCTGACGAACTTGTCGAGCACGGCGCACCGGCAATAATCGTCAGCTTCGAGTTTTGGAAGCAGTTTTTTGGCGGCAACGAAAAGTTATCAAACCTCCGCCTTACCATGGACGGAACGGTTTATCCGGTAATTGGCGTGATGCCCCGCAGATTCGATTTTCCTATCGGCGCTTCGGCGTGGGTTGCCGCGGAGCGATACGGATGGAGCAAGAGCCGCACATCTCATAACGGCGAAGGCATTGGCCGCCTTCGTGATGGCGTCACGCTCGCGCAGGCGCGCGCCGATCTGGACACCATCGCCCGCAGAATTCACGCCGAATACGGCAAAACCGAGAATCCGGACTATTTTCTGAAAGACGCGATTGTCACCCCTCTCGCAGACGAAATGGTCGCGAACGTTCGTCCCGCGCTGCTTGCGCTTTTCGCTGCGGTCATTCTGTTGTTTCTCGTCGCCTGCGCGAATGTCGCCGGTTTGTTGCTGGCGCGAACCGCGGCTCGTCGCAAAGAATTGGCCGTCCGCGCAGCGCTTGGAGCCGGACGCGCCAGGCTCCTGCAACAGTTGCTCGCGGAATCAGCCTCGCTCACGCTGGCCGGCGCTGTTTCAGGAATCTTGCTCGCGTCTTGGACCGTCAGTTTGCTGCCCACAATTCTTCCCGCGGATTTGCCCCGCCGACACGGCATCGCCATCAATGCCGCCGTGCTCCTGTTCACCGTCGCTTCGACCATTATTGTCGCGCTTGGGCTTGGATTTTTCGCCGCCTGGCGCGCGAGCCGAGTGGATTTGAATGACGCTCTGAGTGCAGGCTCGCGAGGTTTCAGCGGCGCTAGCCAGAAAGCGCGCAGCGCTCTCGTCATCGGCGAGATTGCCGCCACTTTGATGTTGCTCGTTGGCGCGGGCCTTTTGGGACGCAGCTTTCTGCGTTTGATTTCCGTCAGCCCCGGCTTCAATGGACAAAATATGATGGTTTTGAAATTTTCGCCTCCCCTTTCTGAGGCCGCCATGACTTCCGGGATGACCGAAGCGGATATCATCCACCAAAGCCAGCTCGTCAATAATCTGCTGGCGCGCATTCGCGCGATTCCGGGAGTCGAATCCGCCGGCGTCACCGGTGCGCTTCCCGTCGCCGATCCTGACGGCTTTCCCAACGGCCTTTTCCTCATTCTCAACGGCCAGCGCGCGCCCGCAACGGCGGCGGAATGGAAGAAATTTGTTCTGAACAAGCAACAAACCGGTATCGCTGACTACGCCGTGGCCAGCGGCGGATTTTTCCGCGCCGCGGGCATTCCGCTCATTCGCGGACGCCTCTTCAATGCACAGGACGGCGCTGCCACGCCGCACGTCGCGCTAATTACCGAGACATTGGCCCGCCAAAAATGGCCGAATCAAAATCCCATCGGCCAGTCAATTTTCTTCGGCAACATGGACGGCATTATGAAGCCGCTCACCATCGTTGGAGTCGTCGGAGACATTCGCGCCGAAGGCCTCAGTCACCGCTCCAGCGCCGTTATTTTTGTGGATTACCGCCAGCGCGGCCTCGGCGTCAACAGCTCACCGGCAATTGTTTTGCGCAGCTCATTGCCGGCGGGCGCTATCGCTCCCGCGGCGCGCGAAATTTTCCGCCAGATCCTTCCCGATATTCCTGTGCAATTTTCCACCTATGCGCAGGCTCTCGGCGGCTATATGGCCGAGCGGCGCTTTCTTTTGCTTCTCGCCGGAGTTTTTGCCGGCGCGGCGCTGCTGCTCGCCGCGGTAGGAATTTACGGACTCGTCGCCCATTCTGTGACGCGCCGCACGCAGGAGATCGGCATTCGCATGGCCCTCGGCGCGCAGCGAACCGACGTTCTACGCCTGATTCTTGGCGAGACGGTCCGTCTCGCCGCTTTCGGACTCATCCTTGGCATTGGCGCATCGCTTGCCGCCACGCAACTCCTCTCGAGTTTGCTTTTCGGCGTAAAAGCCACGGACCCGCTCACCTTCATCCTTGTTTGCGCGTTGCTCGGCACGGTTGCCTTGCTCGCGTCGTACATTCCCGCGCGCCGCGCGATGCGTCTGGATCCCAATACCGCGCTGCGCTATGAATAGGAGAAATTCGTGATCGGCATTCTCCAGGATGTTCGTTACGGCATTCGCATGCTGATGAAGAATCCCAGCTTCACAACCGTCGCTTTGCTGACGCTGATGCTCGGCATCGGCGGCAACGCCACCGTATTCAGTTGGATTCGCGGCGCTCTTCTTCATCCGATTCCCGCCGTGCCGCAGTCGAGCCGGCTGGTTGCTCTTGAAACCGTCTTGCCCAGCGGCGAATTTCACACCAGCTCATATCAGGATTTTCGTGACTACAGCACGCAAAATCAGGTTTTTTCCGGCGTGATTGGTTTCGAGCTCGTTCCGGTGAACATGAGCTGGAGCGGCCACACGCAAAACGAACGCGTTTGGGGCGAAATCGTCACGGAAAATTTCTTTCAAGTCCTCGGCGTGCGCGCGGAAATTGGCCGCCTGTTTCGCGCCACCGATGACAAAGGCCCGAGTAGCGACCCCTACATTGTTCTCAGCCACGATTTCTGGAAAAGCCATTTCGACAGCGACCCAACAATTATCGGCCGCTCGCTCCAGATCAACCTCCACGACTTCACGGTGATTGGCGTGGCGCCTGCGGGTTTTCAGGGAACTATCGTCGGTGTAGCGCCCGATTACTGGGTTCCCATGATGATGCAGCCGGTTGTTCTACCGGGAGAAGATCTGCGATACCGCGGGCCAACCTTTGTGCATTTAATGGGCAAACTCAAAGTCGGCGTCACTCTCGCGCAGGCGCGCGCCAACGTTACCGCCATCGCGCAGCATCTCTCACAGGAATATCCGCAGTACCTTTACGGTATCACCATGGCCGTGAACCCCGTCTGGAAAGCCCATTACGGTGCGCAGGATTTGCTTCTCGGTGTGCTTATTGCTCTGGGCGCGATTGCCGTTCTCGTGCTGCTGATTGCCTGCGCCAATATCGCAAATCTGCTCCTCGCTCGCGCCACCTCGCGCGAGCGTGAAATTGCCGTTCGCTCCGCCGTCGGTGCCGGCCGCTCGCGTCTTTTGCGCCAATTCTTTGTCGAAAATCTTCTGCTCGCGCTCGCTGGAGGCGCAGGCGGCATCCTGATCAGCCTCTGGTCCGTCAGTCTTCTCGCGGATTTTTTGCCCGGCGGCTACCTGCCCGTCAACCTTCAAGTCGGCGTGGATGCCGAAGTCGTCGCCTTCACGGTTGTCCTTTCTATTCTCGCTGGAATGATCTTTGGAATTGTGCCTGCCTGGCGCTCCGCGTCGCCGAAGCTCGTTCAGAAGCTCAAGGAAAGCGGCCGCACCAGTTCTTCCGGCGCGGCGCACAGCAGTTTGCGCAACGCGCTTGTGGTTTCCGAAATTGTTCTGGCGCTGATTCTGCTCGTGGCCGCCGGACTGCTCGTGCGCACCTCCAGAAACGTGCAAAGCGCCAGCCCGGGCTTTAATGCTCATCACGTGCTGCTCGCTGCTCTCGATCTTCGCGCCGACGGATACACCAACGCCGCATCTCGTGCCTTTTACGACGAGCTTCTGCGCCGGATTCGCGCGCTCCCGGGCGTGAAGTCCGTTAGTATGGAGCAATATGTTCCTTTGTGGTTTTATGGTATGGGTCAGACGACACTGGCGCGCGACAGCGTTGAGAACTACACGCCTTCCCCCAATGAACTTTTGCGCATCGACTTCAACATTGTCGGGCCGAATTATTTTTCCACCATGCAGATCCCGGTTCTTTCCGGACGCGAATTTTCCGAACAGGACCGCGAAGGAGCGCCGCCGGTCATCATCGTCAACGAAACCATGGCTCGCCGTTTCTGGCCTGGACAAAGCGCCGTCGGCCGGCGCATTCACGTCTGGGGTGCAACGCGCACCGTCATCGGCGTGGTGCAGGACATTAAGTATCACACGATGACGGAGCAGCCGGAATCATTTCTCTACTTTCCAACTTTGCAGGAGGGAGAAACCGCTTCCAACGTTTTGATTCGCACCGCCGGCGCGCCGGCAGCCTTGCTGCCCGCTGTTCGCTCCGCCGTAAAGTCTATCAATCCCGGTGTCATGGTTTTGCAGGCGGGCAGTCTGAGTGGCTTGCTCTATCTTTCGTTCTTCTCCTACCGCGCCGCCGCCGTTCTATCCGCGCTGCTCGGCGCGCTCGGCTTGCTGCTCGCCGCTCTCGGAGTTTATGGCGTGCTCGCCTACTCGGTCAGTCAGCGCACGCACGAAATCGGCGTTCGCATGGCCCTCGGTGCGCAACGGCGCGACATTCTTCGCCTTGTTTTCACGCACGGCGGCAAACTCGTGCTCATCGGAATTATCATCGGACTCCTCTGTTCTTTCGGTGCTACGCGATTCATGTCCAGCATGCTTTTCGGCGTCAGCGCTACGGACCCTCTCACGTTTCTCGGCGTCTCAATCATGATTGTTCTCGTCGCGTTTGCTGCATCGTATATTCCCGCGCGCCGCGCCATGCGCCTCAATCCCAATGAAGCTTTGCGCTATGAATAATTCGCCGTGGAAAAGCCGGAGGCTACTTACTTATGGATGGGGTGCGAACAACTCGCCGGTCGCATTCCGCTGAGATGAAAGTATTGTCGAAACGGTCTGCCGTCGTGCCGCAATAAGGAATGCAGGAAAAATTCACAGAAGGCCCGCAACCGGGTAGAATCGCTGTGCGTCTTTTGCACGAAATGTTTCAGCGTCGCTGGCCTTCGCATTTACCGCAAACGCGAATTTCGTCTCGGCGATTTTAGGAGGGTTCTCATGCGCCACGATTTGGAAAATCGCAATCTCATGCTGAAAAAAATCGCAAGGAGCCTTTTCACTCCTGCGCTTGTTTTTGCAACCTGTGCGCTTCTGCTGACCATCGGAGTCGTTGCTCAATCGGCGCAGTCTCCGCAATCGGAATCTCCCGCCGAAACTGCGGGGCAGCGATTCAAAAACGTCAAAGTGCTGAAAGACATCCCGGCGTCTCAACTGATTCCCGCGATGCGCTACATCACCGTCGCTCTCGGCGTTGACTGCCGGTATTGTCACGTCAAGGGCAACTTCGCCTCGGACGACAAGCAAACCAAGCAGACTGCCCGCCGTATGATGACCATGCTTTTCGCCATCAATAAAAATAATTTCAATGATCGGCCCGAAGTTAGCTGTTACACCTGTCATCAGGGACATCACGAGCCCATGGGCGTTCCGCCGCTTGCGGAAGCGACTGCGCAGCCGCAATTCTCGCGCCTTCCCGCCGGCGCGCCCACGCTCACTGCCGTCCTCGCGAAATTCGAGCAAGCACAGGGCGGCAATGCGGCGCTCAGCGGAATCAACACGCGCGTGCTTACGCTTCAGGAGACGCGTGACAATCACACTTCCACGGTGCAGATTTATCAGCAAGCCCCGAACAAAATGTATTCCGTGACCACCACGAAGCGCGGAAAAGAAACCGCTGGATTCGACGGCAGCAACGCTTGGATGGTCGCGCATCGCGGCAATCAGCAATTCACCCGCGAAGTCATCGGCCTCGAAGAAGTGATCCTCAGAACCGAAGCGCAAATCAATCCTTCTGCGGCCATCGCCGAGTACAAACCCAAGCGGCTTTTCGGCACTGCCAAAATCGGCGATCAAAACGCTTACGTGGTCATCGGCGATGCGCCTGACGGCTCAATGGAAATTCTCTTCTTCGACCAGCAATCCGGGCTGCTTCTACGCCGCATGATTCGCTACCGCACGGTACTGGGTGCGCTGCCGGTTGAGGCCGATTATTCGGATTACCGGGAGGTTAACGGCGTCAAAATTCCTTACAAAATCAGTTGGTCCACCAATGGAGAGACCGCCTCGTACACCGTGAAAAAGGTAGAAGATAATGTGCCCGTGGATGCTTCCAAATTCGAGCCGCCGGCGAACTCCCAGTAATTCGCACGCGCGGACAAAATTCATTCGTTCTGCGTCGCGAATCTTGCAATCGCGCGTTTAAGGTTACGGCTAGAGAAACGGTGAGGCACTGACTGCAAGGACCGGGTAACTGTCCGTCTGCGAGCTTCCTCATCCCGCAATTGGACAGTTTATCGTGCACGCGCCGTTTTAAGCCGAGCTCATCTTTTGTGATTGCAAGCTGTTAGCCATCAGGAACAATGGAAGCTAAGATGCAGTAACCTAAGCCGGCTTGCGGTGTGCGAGTGTAAATCAACCGGGATGCGCCCCGATTGAGGACTAAACCAATGAGCACTTTGCTTCAGGATTTGCGTTATGCCTTCCGCGTGTTGGCCAAATCCCCGGGCTTCACCGCGATTGCGGTAGTCATCCTCGCCCTCGGCATCGGCGCCAACACCGCGATCTTCTCTGTGGTGAACTCCACTCTCCTTGCTCCCCTTCCTTTCCGGCATTCCTCCCGCCTCGTGGATATCTGGTCGCGCGCCACCTTTTTCGATTTTCCGCACCTCGGCTCATCTCTTCCCGCTCTCGCTGATCTTCGCCAGCAAACCACCGCCTTCGCGGGTTTCGCCGAATACAGCTGGGGCAGCGAAATGTCCCTTACCGGCCACGGCGAGCCGCAGCAGGTTACCGCGGTACAACTTTCGCAGAAATTTTTCCCGCTTCTCGGCCTGCGTCCGCTTTACGGAAGCTTGTTCCTTCCTTCCGAAATGCGCGCAGGCAGCAACCGCGTCGCGATTCTCAGCAATTCGCTCTGGCGCAAGCAATTCGGCGCCAATCCGCGCGCCGTCGGAGAAACCATGATGCTCGATGCCAAGCCCTACACCATCATCGGCGTCATGCCGCGAATTTCGTTTCTGAATTTCCCGACTTTCGCCGATCTCTGGATTCCGTTTGTGCCCGGCGCAAAACAACTGGCCGCTCGCGGCGAGCACAGCTACGACGCCGTCGCGCGCCTCAAGCCGAGAGTCACTCTGGCTCAAGCACGCGCGCAAATCGCCACCCTCAACGCCCGACTTGCCAGGACCTATCCTGCCACGGATAAAGACTGGAGCATACACGCCGAACCCGTGAACCAAGACGTCCTTGGTGATGCACGGTCGCCGCTGCTCATTCTCCTCGGCGCCGTCGGATTCGTTCTGCTCATCGCCTGCGCAAACATCGGCAATCTATTCCTTTCGCGAGCGTGGGCGCGCCGCCGCGAACTCGCCATTCGCTCCACGCTTGGTGCCACGCGCGCCAGAATCATTCGTCAGTTGCTCACCGAAAGCCTCTTGCTTGCGTTCGCGGGCGGCGCTTGCGGTCTGCTCCTCGCCTTTTGGGGCGTCTCCGCGCTGCGCACGCTCCTTCCGCCCGATACGCCGCGTCTTCAGGACCTCACCATCAATCACACCGTCCTGTGGTTCACTCTGGCCGCCTCCGTTTTGGCCGGAATTCTCTTCGGCCTCGCGCCGGCCCTGCTCGTTTCGCGCCATGATTTGAGCTCAGCCATAAAAGAGGGAGGCGCCGCGACGGCAGCCGCAGGCTCCGGCTCGCGCCACAATCCGCTGCGCAAAATGCTCGTCGTCGCGGAAATTGCCCTCGCGCTCATTCTCGTCATCGGTGCCACACTCGCTCTGCGCAGCTTTTCGCGCCTGCTCGATGTCAATTTGGGTTTCCGCCCCGATCATTTGCTGACCATGAAAATCGATACTCCGGCGTTCGAATTCCCCAGCACCGCGAAACAATCGCAGTTCGTCCGCGAAGTTCTCTCGCGCGTCCGCTCGCTTCCCGGCGTTGCTAGCGCCGCCCTCACCCCGTTCGCGCCATTCTCCGGCTGGACGGGAGAGACCACTTTTCGCGTGCAAGGCGTCCCGCAGAATCCAAACGGAAATCAAATGAAAGCCGACGTGAACGAGCCCACTCCGGATTATTTCCGCACTCTCGGCATTCCGTTGCTCGCCGGACGCGAATTCGCCAGCGCCGATGTCACCGGCGCTCCGGAGGTTTACGTTGTGAATCAGGCTCTTGTCGAAGCCTATTTCCGCGGGAAAAATCCCATCGGCCAGCAAATCACCACTGGCTCATGGGACCACAAAACGCCCGTGAAATGGGACGAAATCGTCGGCGTCGTCGGAAACACAAGGAACACAGACGCGAAGCTCCCGCCCAAGCCCGAGCTCTACCGCCCGCTGCTTCAGGAAAACAAAAATCTCTGGCAAGGCGAATACCTGCTCGTGCGCGCGGGCCCAAATCCCCTCGCGCTCGCTTCCGCGATTGAAAATCAGATCTGGGCCGTGAACAAAGACCTGCCCATCACTCAGGTCGCTGCCGTGGACAACGCCATCGCTCAAGTGAACGCGCCGGCGCGATTTCGCACGCTTCTACTTGGGATTTTCGGCGCTCTCGGATTGCTCCTGGCCCTCGTTGGAATTTACGGCGTAATTTCTTACTCGGTCACGCAGCGCACGCACGAAATCGGCATTCGCATCGCGCTGGGCGCCGAACCCGTACAGGTAATGCGTTTGATTCTCGCCCACGGCTTGCAACTCGCGGCCATTGGCGTGGCCATCGGCGTCGCCGCCGCGCTCGCGCTCACTCGCCTCATGTCCAGTTTGTTGTATGGAATCAGCGCCACGGATCCGCTGACCTTCGCCGCTGTTTCTGCCGCACTGCTCATTGTCGCCCTGGCGGCCTGCTACATTCCCGCGCGCCGCGCGATGCGAGTCGACCCCATGGTTGCACTGCGATATGAATAAAGCCACGGTTTTTCAGAGCATCACGCACTACGAAAACGCAGCGTATCGCCTTATTGAAAATGCACGAGGTAAGCTTCAGTCGCATGCGGACCAGCTAGCAATGTACGGCGCGGCTGCCCGCGCCGCATACGGAGAGCCGCCTTTCCCAACCTGCGCCAAAGTGACTGCCACAGAAATTATGTTAACTTCTCTATGCGAAATTAGGAACTCAAGTAAGTTCATCAAAATAAAGGCGAAAACATTTTCTAATCGATAATTTTTGAGCACCTTCACAATTTGGGTACAATGGCTGCTGCTGTTTCGGAGAAATGAACGTGATTCAAATGGTCGATGTCGAGAAGTTCTACGAATCGGGCGCGGGCAAGACGTGGGTTCTGCGGCGCATCAATCTGGAAGTCCGTCAGGGCGAATTCATCACCATCATGGGGCCCTCCGGCGCGGGAAAGTCCACGCTGATGGGCATCATCGGCATGCTCGACGGCGCCTGGAAGGGCCAGTTTTATTTCGCCGACCACGAAGTCCACAAACTCGACAATCGTAAGCGCGTCGAACTGCACAAAAAATTCATCGGCTTCGTTTTTCAGCAGTATCATTTGCTTGATAATCTCACCGTAGCCGAAAATCTCGATTTGCCGCTTTCGTATCGGGACATCAAAAAATCGGAGCGCGAAGGCATGGTCGCCGACATTCTTGATCGCTTCCAAATTGTCGGCAAAAAGGCACTCTATCCGAGCCAGCTTTCCGGGGGCCAGCAACAGCTCGTCGCCGTCGCGCGCGCCGTGATTGGCAATCCGAAACTGATTCTTGCCGACGAGCCCACGGGAAGTTTGCATTCCAGCCAGGGCAAAATGATCATGGACCTGCTGAAACGCCTCAACGACGAAGGCACCACCATCATTCAGGTCACGCACAACGAAAACTGGGCTGCCTACGGCAACCGCGTAATCCAGCTTGCCGACGGTTGGATTGTTGACGGGGCAGCGCAGGGCACCAGAGCCTGACTGTCCGAAATCGCAACGGACTATCCCGCAATCGGGCGCGACGCCGCTGCTCACTTTTGCTTCACCCACCTAAGTTATTATTTTTTAAGCCACTTAGCTGCCCGGATCAATGGCGCTAGAGATGCGATGTGAAGCCTCGCAACTGCCTTGCCTCGGGCCGTTCGCAAATCGCGTCACAAAGTAATGAAAGAGAGGGAACGAACTTGGTTTGGGAATCTGTGGGGCATCCGCAATCGGAGGGTGGCCTGGAATCGTCAAGCGGAATGCAGACGTTTGCTTCTGCGCGCATTTTGATTGCGGACGATCAGGCCGACGTGCTCGAGGCTCTCCGTTTGCTGCTGAAAAGCGAAGGGTACGAGCTTGAGCTGGTGAATTCTCCGGCAGCGCTGCTCGCAGCGCTCGCGCGGCGTTCTTTTGATCTGCTGCTGATGGACCTAAACTACGCGCGCGATACGACTTCGGGCCGCGAAGGACTTGAGCTGCTCGTGCAGATTCACGAGCTTGATTCGCTGCTTCCGATCGTGGCCATGACCGCGTGGGGTAGCGTCGAACTGGCCGTGGAAATCATGCGCGAAGGCGTTCGCGATTTCGTGTTGAAACCGTGGGACAACGCCCGTTTGCTGCGCACGGTGCGAACCGAAATTGCGCGGGGAAAACTGGCGCGCAAGGAGCAGCGGGCACAGGCGGAAAATCGCGCGCGTGAAATCGCCCGCGGCGACGGCCAATGGGAAGAAGCGCAGCGCACGCAGCTGGGATTCTTGCCGAAGGAAATTCCGCAAATTTCCGGATGCGAGTTTTCCGGCGCATGGCTTCCGGTGCATGGAATCGGCGGCGACTATTTCGACGTTTTGCAACTGGACGAAAATCAATTCGCGATATGCATTGCCGACGTCGCCGGGAAGGGAATCGCGGCGGCGCTGCTGATGTCGAATTTGCAGGCGACGGTGCGCAATTTGGCGGCGCAGAATTTGCAGCCGTCGGAATTGACAGGACGCGTGAACCGTTTCATTCGCGCGAACACAGCCGAGGACCGCTTTATTACTTTCTTTTATGCGACTTTCGACGCACGAACGCGGCAGCTCGTTTATTCAAACGCCGGGCACAACGCCCCGATTGTGATTGGCTGCGAAGGAGGCATTGCGCGGCTCAGTTGCGGAGGGCAGGCGCTGGGAATTTCGTCGCGGCAGAATTATGACCAGGCGGCGGTGAATCTAGCGGAAGGCGACCGGCTGGTGCTTTTCACCGACGGCATTACCGAGGCAAGCGAACCGGGCGGCGAAGAAGAATTCGGCGAGGAGCGGCTGGTGGAAATTTTGCGCGAGAGTCGCGGGTTAGGCGCGGCGAAAATTCAAGCTTCTGTGCTGGCGCGCGTGGCGAAATTCACCGGCGACAAATTTCAGGACGACGCCACGCTGATCGTTCTGGCGGTTGGTTCAGTGTGAGAGATAACGGTTCGGTGCGGCGCAGCCGTTAGGAGAGCAAAAGATGAATACGTTCATTCAAGACACTCGATACGCGTTGCGAATGCTGATGAAGGCGCCGGGGTTCACGGCGATTGCGGTGCTGACGCTGGCGCTGGGCATCGGCGCGAACACGGCGATTTTCAGCCTGGTGGATGCAGGGCTGTTGCACCCGCTCCCATTTCCCCATTCGTCGCGCATCGCCATAATCTGGGAAGGATTTTTCGCGCTGCCGGGATTCGAAAAGGCGGGTGCATCTGCGCCCGATCTAATGATTTACGAGCGGGAGCAGAAATCATTCGAGGCCGTGGGAGCATTTCAGAATCAGAGATACAACCTCTCGGGCGGAGGCGAACCGGAGCGCGTCGAGGGGGCGCGCGTATCGGCAGAAACGTTTTCCATTCTAGGTGTCAAGCCGGTGCTCGGCCGTGTGTACACCGAACAGGAGGACAAGCCCGGTTCAGACGTTGTGGTGCTCAGCTACGGGCTATGGCGGCAGCGCTACGGCGGGAACCGCAACATCATTGGCAGCACGATCACGCTGGATCGTGTGCCGTATACAGTGGTTGGAGTGATGCCCAAGAATTTTACGTTTCCTTTGCGCGACCCGGCAGGAAACGGCAATCCGGCGGCTCTGTGGGTTCCGATGGCGTTCACGCCGCAGGAATTGCAGGGCTGGGGCGATATGTTCAACAACAGCGTGCTCGGCCGGCTGAAGCCGGGCGTGACTTTTGCGCAGGCGCAAAGCGAAGCCAATCTGATTGCACAGCGCATTGAAAGTGAGTATCCGGAAGCGTTGCGGAAAATGATGGGCAACGCAAGGGTCCAGCTCAGCATTCTGCCGTTTCGCGAGGAAATATCTGGCCCAGTACAGAGGCCATTGCTGGTGCTGATGGCGGCCGTGGCATTTGTTCTGCTGATCGCATGCGCGAATGTGGCTACGCTGCTGCTTTCGCGCGCGGCTGCGCGGCAGCGTGAAATTGCCGTGCGTGCAGCGTTGGGGGCCTCGCGGCTGCGCCTGATTCGGCAGATGCTGACGGAAAGCTTCGTGCTGGCGCTGGCGGGCGGCGCGCTGGGAATTTTGGCGGCGGCGTGGGGAGGGAGCGCGCTGCTTGGGCTCGCGCCGGCGAGCATTCCGCTGCCGCATGAAACGAGCATGAGCTATGGCGTGCTGGCATTCATGATTGGAATTTGCTGCGTGACCTCGGTGCTTTTTGGCCTTGCGCCGGCGTTGCAAGTTTCGACAGGCTCACTGCAAGGGTCGCTACAAGAGGGCGGGCGCAGCGGAATGGCGAGCCGGGCGCGGCATCGAACACAGGGATTTTTTGTTGCGGCAGAATTTGCGCTGGCGCTGGTGCTGCTGATTGGAGCAGGTCTTTTGATCCGCAGCTTTGTCAAATTGGTTGAGACGAATCCTGGTTTCAGGCCCGAACATGTGCTGACGATGAACATCCCGCTGCCGCAACGGGGATATTCGAAAGCTGCGGACGTTCGCGCGTTCTATCAGGAACTGCTCGACCGTGTGCAGAACCTGCCGGGCGTGAAATCCGCGGGTATTTCCAACGATTTGCCGATGAGCCACAGGGAGACGGACATGTTCCAAATCGAAGGCAGATCGGGATCGACCCCGCCGATTCGCGTGACCTGGGTGCTCGGAGATTATTTGCAAACCATGGGCATTCCGTTGCTGCGCGGACGCGAATTCACGCCAGAGGACCGCGCGGGCAGCCAGCCCGTGGCACTAGTGAGCGCGCAGGCGGCAAAAACGTTGTGGCCGGGACAGGATGCGCTCGGGGAACGCATTGGGCACCCCAGTGAGAAAAGTTGGATGAACGTTGTGGGCATCGTGGGCGACGTGAAGGACGGACCGATGAGCCAAAATCCTATGCCGCATATTTATCTGGCTTATCCGCAGCTCACGGACAAATTGATCGAGAACAAAGTGATTGACGAGGCGCGGTCGATGAATATCGCCTTGCGGACATCGAGCAGTCCTACGGGGCTGATCTCCGCAGTGGCTGGCATTGTTCATTCACTCGACGCGAGTATTCCAGTGGCGAGGGTGCACACCATGGAACAGGTGGTGCAGTCGTCCGTCGCAGCGCCGAAGTTCAACGCTTTGCTATTGGGGATTTTTGCGGGCGTGGCTCTGTTTCTGGCCGCTATTGGAATTTACGGCGTGATTTCCTACACAGTGGCACAACAAACGCACGAAATCGGCGTTCGCATGGCGCTGGGCGCGCAGCGTTCCGACGTTTTGCACCTAGTGCTGGCGCACGGAGCGAAACTGGCGCTGGCGGGGATAGGAATTGGCGTGGCCGTGGCGCTGGCGCTCACGCGTTTGATGGCCAGCTTGCTTTATGGTGTCAGCACGATGGATCCGCTGACGTTTGTGCTGGTAGCGGCGGTGCTCACCGGAATTGCGCTGCTGGCGTGCTACCTTCCGGCGCGGCGGGCAATGAAAGTGGATCCCATGGTCGCCCTGCGGTACGAGTAAAACATGACGAGTGACAACTGACGAGCAAGCAAAAGCGAAGCGCGGGCGTAGCCAAAAAGCGCCCGCCTGAAGGTCGTCGCTGCGAAGGCGTGCCGGACGGAAAAATGCAGGCGAGATAAACCCGCCCCTTCAATTTTGTGCGTGAGGTGAGCGATGAATACATTGATTCAAGACATTCGCTATGCGCTGCGGACGCTGATGAAGGCGCCGGGGTTCACGGCGATAGCGGTGCTGACGCTAGCACTGGGCATCGGCGCGAACACTGCCATTTTCTCCGTGGTGAACGCGCTATTTCTGCATCCCGCGGGCGTGGCGCATCCCGGGCAAGTGGTTGTCGAGCGCGCGCGTTATCTGAAGATTGGACTCAAGAACATCGTGGTTTCTGTCCCGGATTATGCGCAGATGCGCGACAGCACGAAGCTCTTTGCTACAGCGGCACTCGCGACAGAGGCAGACTTTAATTACACCGGCGGAGAATATCCTGAGCAGCTTCAGGGAGCGGCAGTTTCGTGGCAATGGTTTGAAGTGTTTGGCGCGAAGCCGATACTTGGGCGCGTATTCACCCCAGCGGAGGATCAGCCCAATGCGAATCACGAAGTGGTGCTCTCGTATGGCACATGGGAGCGATGGTTCGGCAGCGACGCGAGCGCGGTTGGTCGCACGATTCAACTGAACGAGCAGCCGTATCGCATCATCGGCGTCATGGGCCGTGATTTTCACTGGCCAAATCCGAAGACAGATTTGTGGACGCCGCTCGGTTTGCCACAAAGCGCTTTTGCAATCGGCAACACCTTTAACGAAAATTACCTAGCAGTCGCACGCTTACAGCCGGGCGTGACGTTTGCGCAGGCGAGCGCGTACATGAATGTGCTATCCAGCCGCGTGATTAATAATCCGGCGTCGAGCTACGCGAAGGATTCGCAGTGGAGCATTTTCCTGATGCCGTTCGCCGACTACGTGTTTGGCGATTTGCGCATGCCCCTGCTGATTTTGGGCGCAGCGGTGGCGTTTGTGCTGCTGATTGCCTGCGCGAACATCGCCGGACTTTTGCTGGCGAAGGCGGCGGGGCGTTCGAAGGAGCTTGCCGTGCGCGCGGCGCTGGGCGCTTCACGAGTGCGACTGATCGCGCAGGCGCTCGGAGAAAATTTTCTGCTCGGCGTTCTTGGCGTGATTGCCGGTTTGATTTTGGCGCAATGGGGCTTAAAGGCGCTGCTCTTTGCCGCTCCGAAGAATTTGGCCACGGGGATGGCTTTTCCGCCCGACGGCTACGTGCTCGGATTCACGGCGCTGGCGGGAATTTTGGCGGTGCTGATCTCCGGAAGCGTTCCAGCATGGCACCTGTCGCGCGCGAATCCGTATGACGCGTTGCGCGAGGCAGGGCGCTCTTCAACCGGCAGTCGTGGGCGGCAAAATTTTCGCGCCTGGCTTGTCGCGGGAGAATTGGCGCTGGGACTTGTGCTGCTGGCGGGCACCAGCGTGCTGCTGAAAAGTCTTTCACGCATTGGCGAGGTGAACCCGGGATTCAATCCGCACGGAGTGATGGCCGCGGCGCTCTCGCTGCCAAAACAGCAGTACAACACGAATGACAAGCAGTTCGCATTTTTCCGCGCGGTGCTGGACCGGCTCCATCACGCGCCGGGAATCACAAATGCGGGCGCAGGATTTCCCATTCCTTTCTCCGGCGGAAACATGTCAGCATCCTTTCAAATAGAGGGAAAGCCGACGCAGAGGGGAAATCCCGGGCCGTGGGGAAATGTTCGCTACGTCACGCCCGGATATTTCACCGTGCTGGGCATTCCACTGCTGAAAGGTCGCTACTTCACCCACGACGATCGCAGCGGCTCGCAGGCGGTTGCGGTGATTGACGAAAACCTCGCGCGGCAGTACTGGCCAAATGAAAATCCCATTGGCCAGAGGATTCGCCGGGGCAACAAAGATGAATGGGCAACGATCGTCGGCGTGGTTGGGCATATTCGTTTTAATTCGCTCGTCGGCGCAGAATCGTCTTCATCGATTACGGAGAGCGGGTCGTCGGGAGTTTATTACTTTCCGATGTATCAAGCCGGCGCGCCGCGCGGAAGTCGGGTTGGTTCATTCGGATTTTTGATTACGAAATCGAACCGCAGCGGAGCGTTGGCGCAGTCTGCAATTCGCGAGGCCGTGCACAGCGTGGATCCAAATCTGCCGATCACGGATGCGAACTCGATGGACGCGCGCATCGCCGAATCTCTGGGGCCGCAGCGCTTCGCGGCGAATTTGCTGGCGGTGTTTGCCGGACTGGCAATTTTGCTGGCAGCAGTTGGACTTTACGGCCTCATCAGCTATTCAGTTGCGCAACGTACCAATGAATTCGGAATTCGCATGGCGCTCGGCGCGCAACCCGCGAATGTGTTGCAGCTTGTACTAAAACAGGGCGCGAAACTGGCGCTCATCGGCGCGGGCGTTGGTATCATAGCCGGACTCATTCTGATGCGCGCGATGCGCAGCCTGCTTTACGGTGTCAGCTCAGCGGATCCGTTTTCATTCGCCGGCGCAGCCCTGCTGCTGATGTTGATTGCGCTTGTGGCGTGCTATTTGCCCGCGCGCCGCGCGACAAAGGTAGATCCCATCGTGGCTCTCCGATACGAATGACTTTCGCGGAACGCGAGACGACAGGTTCGCTTCGCCCGCCGCAGGAAGGTAGCTGTGCCACCGGGCAGCTCCCACTTTTGCGCGTCCTGTACAACATAGATAGTGAAACCGTAAAGACAATGATGTATAACGTTCGCGACGGCTGCACTCCGCAGGCAAGCCCGGTAGAACAGGCAAACTAGGCGCGTCCGGCGGCTGCAAGAACCTATGGGAACACTCTGGCAGGACTTGCGATATGGCGCGCGTATGCTGCGCAAGAGCCCGTCTTTCACCATCGTCGCTATCCTGACGCTGGCGCTGGGCATCGGCGCGAATTCCGCGATATTCAGCATCGTTGACGCGGTTGTTCTGCGCCCTCTTCCATTTCCCCATCCGCATCAACTCGTCATGGTTTGGGAGACGGATTCCAACCGCAAAATCACACGTGGAACTACTCCTCCGGCTGATTTTTTGGACTGGCGCGCGCAAAATCGTGTTTTCCAGAGCATGGCCGCTTACCAAGTGTGGTTTTTCACGCTTACAGGCGCGGGCGAGCCGGAACAGCTTTGGGGGGTACACGTTTCTTCCGATTTTTTTTCCATGCTTGGAGTGAAGCCTGCGCTGGGCCGCGATTTTCGGCCGGACGAGGAGCGGCCCGGGCGCAATCACGTGGTCATTTTGAGTCACAGTGTGTGGGTGCGCCATTTCGGCGCGAATCCGGAGGTCATTAATCGCAGCATCGCGATCAGCGGCAAACCATACACCGTAATCGGCGTGCTTCCGCGTGGATTTACACTTTCCGGTTCGGGCCTGCCTCTGGATTTGTGGATGCCGCTTTCCATTCCCGCAGCAGAAGTCCGGCGCGACAATCCCTCACAGATTGTATTTGCGCGAATGAAAAGCGGCGTAAGTATCGCGCAAGCGAATGCGGAGATGAGCGCCATCGCGCACCGGCTGGCGATGGAATATCCGGCAACGAATCAAGGCACCGGCGCGCGCGTGGTTTCCATGCACAGCGAATTCGACCGGAACATCGGCAGTTCCTTGCTGGTGCTGCTGGCAGCCGTGGGGCTGGTTCTGCTGATCGCCTGCGCAAATGTGGCCAATCTGATGCTTTCGCGCTCCGCAGGACGCCAGCGCGAGGTGGCCATTCGCTCCGCGCTTGGCGCAAATCGCTTGCGGCTCGTGCGCCAGTTGCTCACGGAGAGCGTTCTCGTCGCGTTGCTGGGAGGGGCTTTTGGCTTACTACTGGCTTATTCTGCGCTGAAACTGCTGCCGCTGATTCTTCCGCCCGTGGGCACGGCCGCCACCATCCCGCATGTGAACTGGATCAAAATCAACTTGCCGGTTTTATTTTTCACTCTGGGGATCGCGCTGCTCACCGGAATCATTTTTGGACTGGCGCCCGCGTTTCAAACATCCAAAACGGATTTGACGGAATCACTCAAGGAAAGCGGCAGAAGCGCTACAGGAGGAGTCCAAAGCCGCATGACGCGCAACCTGCTGGTCATTGCGGAGATTGCCCTGTCGCTGATTTTGCTGGTTGGCGCTGGAACACTTTTGCGTGCGCTCGATGTGCTTCTGAACGCAAACATGGGATTTAATCCGAAGAATGTGCTCTCGTTTCAGGTATGGCTGCCGGATTCGGAATACACAAGCGCGGCGCAGGTCCGCAGCTTTTTCCAACAGGCGGTTGCCAAACTGCGCGGCATTCCCGGAGTGAAATCCGCTAGCGCGATTGATTATTTGCCCCTGACGGGATGGACGGATTTTGCGAATCTCGACATTGAAGGCCGGCCGGCGCCTCCGCCGAAGGAGCAATTTGTCGCGCAGTATCGGGTGGTTGATTCGCAGTATCTACAGACGATGCAGATTCCGCTTCTCGCCGGCAGGTATTTTAGTGATGCGGATTCGGCCAATGCGCCCGGCGTGGTAATCATCAGCCGCGCGCTCAAGGAAAAATACTGGACGAACCAGAATCCTATCGGGCAGCGCATACGCGTGCACATTGAACAGTCCAAAGCCGCGCCGTATCGTCCTGCCGTGCCCGACAGTTGGCTCACCATTATAGGGGTCGTCGCCGGCGTTCATGATCGCAGCTTCGGCTCGCTCCGACCGCCGGTGCTGTACCTTCCCTATACACAAGCCCCTTCGCGCATCATGCGTTTCGTTTTGCGCACCTCGGTTCCGCCCGATTCGCTTGCCGATGTAGCCCGGCGCGTGATTTTTTCGGTGGATCAGAACCAGCCGGTGACTGAAATGAAAACCATGCACGAGCTGCTTTCCGAATCCGTCTCCACGCAAGCGTTGAATGCAAAGTTGCTGACCTTCTTTGCGCTGTTAGCGCTGGCGCTCGCGGCCATAGGGGTTTACGGCGTAATTTCTTACGGCGTGCAGCAACGCACTCACGAGATTGGCATTCGCATGGCGCTCGGCGCCCAATCGCGCGATGTGATACGCCTGATCGTTGGCCAGGGCGTGCGTTTGGCGCTCATCGGCGTCCTGATTGGACTGGCTGGTTCGTTCGCGCTGACCACCGTCCTCGCCGGCCTGCTCTTCGGCGTAAGGTCGGTTGACGTTCCTTCATTGCTTGGGTCCATTGCCATAATCGCTGTGGTCACTCTCGTCGCTTGCTTTGTTCCAGCCCGTCGCGGCACGAGAGTAGACCCGCTTAAATCTTTGCGTTATGAATAGCTAATGGCAACCCTGTCCATTCCAGGTAATCGAGTGTCCGATTTCGGACACCTCATCTAAAGGCAGGCCTCAAAGAATTTATGCTACTCTAACAAAACAAGGTATTTACTTGAGCGCGCGTCACGGCAAAGAACGTGCCGGATTTGCTCCCCGGGGATAGCTTTGTCCATGAAAAGCCTCTGGCAAGATGCTCGATTTGGCCTTCGCACCATCGCGCGCCAGCCGGGGTTCGCCGCGGTAATTGTTCTGACGCTGGCTCTAGGCATTGGCGCAAACACGGCGATTTTCAGTGTGGTTTATGGTGTCTTGCTGCGTCCGCTGCCATATTCCAATCCTGAGCGCATCACGCAGATTTCGATTCGTTATAACGGCCGGCTCGACTATTCCAGCTTCGACGCGCGGGAATTCGATTTTTGGAAAACACACAGCAAGCCATTCGCGTTCGTCGCAGCGGATACAGGAGCGGGTTTTAACCTGGCGAGCGGCAGTCAGCCGCTGCGAGTGCACGCGCTGCGAGTGTCGCGGAACTATTTCCGCGTTTTCGACGTGCAACCTGCGCTTGGTCGTGAATTCACGCGCGACGAAGATAGCCCGAGCGGTCCGAACGTCGCTGTTCTGAGCCACCATCTGTGGAAATCGCAATTCGGCGGCAACTCTGGCATTTTGGGAAAAACTATTGCGCTCGATGGTACTGCGTACACCGTTGTGGGAGTAATGCCCGGCGGATTTCAAAGCACCGGTGAATTGGGCGATTCGGTAGATCTGTGGACTACGCTTGCGCAGGTGAATCGCACCATCGGCGGCGGACGAAACTACACGGTACTCGCGCGGCTGAAAGCCGGTGTTTCGATTGCACAAGCCGATAGCTACTTAAAGATTGCGGCAGCGGCTTTTGCGAAGGATTTACGCTCGAACTTCCTAGTGAAAAATCACGCATCGTTCAGCGCCGAGCCGCTTGTGCGCATGCTTGCTTTTGGCTATCGCAGAAAATTGCTTGTGCTTTTTGGTGCGATTGGATTCGTGCTGCTGATCGCCTGCGCGAACATTGCGAACCTGCTGATGTCCCGCTCTGCATCGCGCAGCAAAGAAATCGCCATTCGCACCGCTCTGGGCGCGAGCCGTGCGCGGATTTTCCGGCAGTTGCTCACCGAAAGCGTTTTACTTGCTTTGATTGGCGGCGCGCTCGGACTGCTAGTTGCGAGCTGGGGTTTGCACCTACTGCTTGCGCTTGCGTCCGCGGATTTGCCGCGCGCCGGTTCTATTTCGCTTGATCGCTGGGCGCTGGCGTTCACCGCGCTGGTTTCACTGCTCACCGGTGTGCTCTTCGGTGTTGCGCCTGCGTTGCAATCTTCGAAGGTGGACCTCAACAGTTCGCTGAAAGAGGCCAACGGCCGCGCCACATCAGGAACAGCGCGCGGACGTTTGCGCAGCACGCTGGCCGTGGCAGAAATTGCTTTGTCGCTGGTCCTTCTCGCCGGGGCTGCGCTGCTTATTGAAACTTTCTCAAACCTGCTCAAGACAAATCCCGGATTCGACCCGCATAGCGTTCTCGCGGTGCAAATTTGGACCACGGGAGAAAGATTTTCTGCATTCTCCGGCGGCGGGTCGATTTTTTTCGGCGCAAAGCTCCATTCCGCCGCAGTTGCGCGTTTCTATCAGCGAATTTTGGACGAGGTGCAGGTCGTTCCCGGAGTGCAAAGCGCAGCGGTGGTTGGCGCTGGCCTGCCCTTCGAGCAGGGCGGAAATGAATTTATTTGGCCTTCTTCGGAGGGCGAGTCGCGCGGCATTTCAGCAGATTTTCGCTCGATCACGCCAGACTATTTTCGCACCCTTGGAATCCCGCTGCTCCGGGGACGAGGTTTCTCACGGGCCGATTCTCCGAATTCGGCGAAAGTCGCCATCATTAACCAGGAATTGGCGCACGAAAAATTCCCGCACCAGAATCCCGTTGGTCAGGAAATTGACGAAGGCGGCACGCCGCGCGAAATTGTCGGCGTAGTGGGTGATGTGAGGTCCGGATTCTACGGAACGGACGTAACTCAGGGATTTCCGATTCCGCCTACGATTTTTATTCCGCTGGCGCAGGACTCGGGAGAAATTCAGGGATATCAGACGTTTGGGCTGCCGGCGGCAATCGTTGTGCGCACGTCGCAAGCGCCGCTCAGCCTGTCCCATGCGGTGGAAGACGCGATTCATAGCGCGGACGCAAACATTCCGATTGGCCACGTCCGATCCATGGAGCAAATTCTCTCCACGTCGCTTTCCTTCCAGAGGTTCTCGATGATCCTGATGAGTATCTTTGCCGGGCTGGCGCTGGTGCTTGCCGCGTTGGGAATTTACGGCGTCATCGCGTATTCTGTAAATCAGCGCACTCATGAAATTGGGATTCGGTTGGCGCTCGGCGCCAGCCCGGGAGATGTTCTGCACCTGGTTATTCGCCAAGGGATGATGCTTGCGGGAATCGGCGTGGCGATTGGCCTGGTCGGAGCGCTCGCAGCTACCGGATTGCTTGCATCGCAGCTTTATGGCGTGAAACCTGCCGATCCTGTGGTACTCGTTTCTGTCGCCGCGACGTTGAGCTTTATCGCTCTGCTGGCTTGCTATATTCCGGCGCGCCGCGCGTCGCGCGTGGATCCGCTGGTCGCGCTTCGTTATGAGTGAACTCGAAACGCCTGCGGTCCAGAAAAAAGTTTTATGCACCGATAAGGGGCTAACTCCGATGACCGGTTCCAATCATCATCGCTGGCGCGTGCTGGTTGCCGACGACCAGCCTGACGTCCGCGAAGCTTTGCGTTTGCTACTGAAAGGCGAAGGTTTCGAGATCGACGCTGTCGCATCTCCTGGTGCGCTTCTTTCTTCGCTCGATTCGCGCGAGTTCGACGCCGTCCTGATGGATTTGAATTACGCTCGCGACACGACTTCCGGTCAGGAGGGTCTCGATCTGCTCTCGGAAATTCGCACCCGTGACAGCAGTCTGCCTGTGATTGTCATGACTGCGTGGGGAAGCTTGAATCTGGCGGTCGAAGCCATGCGCCGGGGCGCGAAGGATTTCATTCAGAAACCGTGGGAAAACGCGCGCCTACTGGCGATTCTGCGGACCCAGATCGAGCTGGCGCACGCCATTCGACAAAGCGTGCGCCTGGAAGCGGAAAACCGTTTGCTGCGCGCAGATGGCCGTCCTATGCTGATCGCCGAAGCGCCCGCGATGCGTCCGGTGCTCGATTTGATTTCGCGCGTTGGTCCTTCGGATGCGAATGTCCTCATCACCGGCGAACACGGCACCGGAAAAGAAGTCATCGCACGTACTCTCCACGCGCTCTCGCCGCGCTCGGGAAAATCCCTGGTCACGGTGAACGCGGGCGGCTTGCCGGAGGGCGTCTTCGAGAGCGAGCTGTTCGGCCACGTAAAGGGTGCGTTCACTGATGCGAAGTCTGACCGCGTCGGCCGTTTTGAGCTTGCGGATGGCGGCACGCTCCTCCTTGATGAAATTGCCAATGTACCATTGAACCTTCAAGCCAAACTTTTGCGGGCGCTGGAAACCGGTGAACTCGAGCGGGTCGGCTCTTCGAGCACGCGCCGCGTGGATGTTCGCATTCTCTCGGCCACCAACGCCAACGTGCAGGCAGAAGTGGAAGCCAGGCGTTTCCGCGAAGATTTGCTTTTCCGCCTGAACACCATCGAAATTCACCTTCCGCCGCTGCGCGAACGCAAGGAGGATATAGCGCTGCTCGCCATGCATTTTCTGCGTCAGTCCGCGCAGCGCTATCGCAAAAATCTTCTCGGATTCGAGCCTGCCGCCATGAAGCTTTTGCAGGAGCATCCCTGGCCCGGCAACGTCCGCGAACTCGATCATTCTATCGAACGTGCCGTGTTGCTGGCGGAAGGCTCGGAGGTGCGTGCCGGCGACCTCGGGCTGCGCCAAGCGCGCGAGGGAAATTTGCGAATTGAGGACATGAGCCTCGAAGATGTTGAACGTGCACTGATTCAAAAAGCGATGGGCCGTTGCGGGGGAAACGTCAGTCACGCCAGCAAGACCCTGGGCCTGAGCCGCAGCGCGCTGTACAGACGGTTGCAAAAATACGGGTTGTGAAGCCTCTCGCTTACGAACGCCGCATCCTAATCCGCGCGTTGCTCGCGGGCTTTCTCGGTTCTGTGGTCGCAATCGTCCTTCTCTGGACTGGGCATCACGACCCCAAAACTTCCTGGACGCTCACGATTATTATCGTGATTGCATGGCTCGGATTCGCGTTCAGCGCACAGAGCCGTACCACATTTCCGCTGCGCACGCTTTCAAATATGCTGGCCGCTCTTCACGAAGGCGATTTCTCGATTCGCGCACGAGGCGCGGAAAATTCTGACGCACTCGGAGAAGTGATGCGCGAGGTCAATGCTCTCGGCGAAACGCTGCGTTTGCAGCGACTCGGCGCAATGGAGGCCACTGCGCTTTTGCGCAAGGTGATGGAGGAGATCGACATCGCCGTTTTCGCTTTTGATTCCTCCGATCGTCTGCGCCTGCTCAACCGCGCCGGCGAACGCATCCTGAATCGTACCGCCGAGCGCGCCATCGGTCGCACGGCCCAGGAACTCGGCATCGAGATTTGCCTGGCAGTGGATACGCCGCATGTTGCGCAGATTGTTTTCCCCGGCAAAATGGGCCGCTGGGAAATTCATCGTGGAAGTTTCCGCGAGGGTGGCAAGCCGCACCAACTCGTTTTAATTTCCGATTTGAGCCAGGCCCTCCGCGAAGAAGAGCGCCTCGCATGGCAGCGTTTGATTCGCGTGATAGGGCACGAATTAAACAATTCTCTCGCGCCGATTAAGTCCGTTGCCGAGAGCCTTTGTGGCATTCTGGCGCGACGGGAAAAGCCCATGGATTGGGAAGAAGACATGAGTCGCGGCCTGGCAGTAATCGCCAATCGCACGGATGGTCTGGCTCGCTTCATGAACGCCTACGCGCGCCTGGCGCGCCTTCCAGCGCCGCAGTTCCGGCCAATGCCTGTTTCAGCCTGGATCCGGCGCGCTGCGAACTTTGATCCACGCATGCACATTCTCATTGATGCCGGACCCGAACTCACAATTCAGGCCGATCCTGACCAGCTGGATCAGGTGCTCATCAACTTGGTAAAGAATGCCGTGGATGCCGCCAGCGAAACTGGCGGCGGCGTTCAAGTGGGCTGGAGCGCCGAAGACGGTTTCTTAGAGGTTTGGGTTCGCGATGAAGGCCCAGGCATTCCCAGTGCGGCAAATCTCTTTGTCCCTTTTTTCACCACAAAGCCCGGTGGTTCGGGAATCGGCTTGGTGCTGAGCCGGCAAATCGCCGAGGCTCATGGCGGCAGCTTGAGTCTTGAGAACGTCCCCTCCGGGCATGGCTGTGAAGCCCGGCTTCGCTTGCCGATTGCAAAAAATTAATCCGCGCAAGCTCGTGGAAGCGTTCTGACGAAACTTTCCTTGCGTGTGGCCCAGAATTCCGGAGCGGCTGTTGTGAACGCCACCCCAACGCGCAAATCTGAGTGCTTTGGTCGCTTTGCAAGCATCACGATTTGGCATTCCTGCTCTTCGTTTGTGAGCCGGTTCATCAGCAGCAATTTCTGACCGCGATATACTTTCGCGCTGCCATCCAGCCGCAGCAACGCACCGTTTGCGTTCACTTGCAGCGTATTAGTCTCCTGATGGAAGGGTTCTTGGCCTTCGCCATAGCCATAGACGAACAGTGGCACGTAGACACTCTGGCGGGAACTTCTGCGCCGCTCAAAAGTCTGCGGCCCAAGAAGCTCTTCCATCTTATGCCCTTCCTGCTGTTGAATGAGATCCCAGATAACGCTCAAGCGTCACCTTCGCGGGGACGAAGGTACTAACCGAATGATACGTCATCTGCCGCTGCAAGACAATATGGTTTCCGAACTTTGGATGCTTTGGCTTCTGTGCTCCAAGCTGCGAGAACGCAAGCCAAGTCTAACAAAATAAGTATCTTACTTGCCAAAGCTCTGAATGGCTGCAGCTTCGTTATCGTAAACGTCGAAGACCGTCATCAGCTTTGTCACTTGCAAAACTTCCCGGAACTTCGATCCGAGGTTGCAGAGCTTCAGGGTGCCACCCTGTGAGCGCGCGCTGTGGAAAGTTGCCACCAGCGTGCCCAATCCCGCGCTGTCAATGTACGTGACATTTGCCATGTTCAGAACAACGTTCTTATGGTTGCTGGTGAGCAATCCCTTCACACGCTCACGGAAGGAATTGCTCTCCTCGCCCAGCACAATTCGCCCGTCCAAATCCACAACTGTGACTCCGCCGACCTGCCGATCCGTCATTCTCAATGCCACGTGATTGTCCTCCTGGCAAACTCGATTTTGAATTTGTGAAGTTGATGAACTGGCGCGCGCACTTTGCTGCCGGGCCCTACTTGACTGAAATTCAGTAATAATCCGAACAGGACATATAGTAACCGCATGACTTGCAAATCAATTTGCAGCGGCGCTGCTCCAGCCTCTGAAAGCACACTGGGCAATAAACCGACGCATTTGCCGGCTCGGGCGCTCTACTTTCGAAAGCTGCTCCACACTTTCCCGTCGGAAAGTCAGTGGCCACTTTTACGGGTTCTTCCGCGCCCATCGGCCCAAAAGTTATAGCACATCCTTTGTTTTCCACAAAGCGTTCCCGGAGCAGGGTGCAGCTTTGAGCGGGTTTTGTTGTTTCTACAGTTAAGCCGTGGACCCGTTCGGCCCCTAGACAAATCATACAACTTCCAAAGATCAGCCGGCGAGCGCCGATTGCGGTAGAATTAAAACAACTGCCGCTTCGGCTGCGGCATCCTTTGTCATAGAAGCGGTGACGCACTTAGGTAGTTGCAAGGAGGGCCAAATGATTCGCCGGGTTAATTTCGGTCTTCTGCTTGGAATCCTTTTCATTGCTTCTGCCGCCGTGGCGCAAACGCGTGTAACTCACCTGCCGGTCTATTCCGCTCCTGCGCGTCCGCTTCGAGCGCCGACGATGGTCCAGACAATTTTTCATGCAGGACAGCGAGGTGCAATGTTCGCGCCCCCTGTGCTCCGCGCTTCCGAGCGGTATGGCGCTGCGCGGCCAGTCGTTGTGCGCCTGCCTGCGGTGCCACCCGGGTCGAATTTCGTAAACGACTCACCAAATTCGCAGTCCGCTCCTCCCGCTGCGCCTGCACGGGATGAGTTTCTGGATAACTCGGGTTTCACTCCTGTCTTCCCGATCGCGAGCGACGCATTGCTCGGCGCTGGACAAGTACTGAACGGCGTTCCCGGCCTCGGCTTCGATTATTCGCACCTTGCGGCGATAAATCAGTTCGCCGGCGAACGCGCGATTGTCGACCCCGTGACACAGCACGAACTTGCCATTACCGAGCAGTTGCTTCAGGATGAACAAGGGGTTGGAACCTCTGCGTTCATTCCTTTTTATGGTGCCGCGACGTATTCGCAACCGGTCGAATACGAGCAGCAACCACCTCCGCAAATCATCGTCTTGCAGCAGCCTGCCCCTCAAACGCAATCCGGCGCACAGACAGCGCCGCCAGCAGCTGTGGCCCCTGAGCAAACGCCTTTACCGCCCGTCGGTGAATTCACCCTGATTCTTAAAACCGGAGAGCAGATCAAAGCTGTGGCCTTCACGCGTCAGGGCGACTCTATCGTCTATATCACCAAAGACGGCACACGCGCCTCGTTCCCTGAATTGCAGCTCGATGTAGCCGCTACCGAGAAGATCAACGAACAACACGGCACACCGCTGAAGCTTTCGCTGTAGTGACGCCTGTTTTCCGAAAGCAAGTGTAGAATCCACAGGATGGAAGCGAACGATTTCATCTTGCGCGAAGAAAATTCGGATCCTCCAGAAATTCTTCGCCGTCGTCGCAACGTGCCCTCCGCGAAGGGCATTCTCGATTTCTTTTTGCGCTTCGGCCGTTATCTATTCGCAATTTCGCTCGGTGCGTTTGCCGTTCAGTATTTCGTCTACGCGCACAAGCTGCGAGATTTGCTGAACATCCCTCCTTATACCGTCCTGCACAGCATCTCCGCGTATTTCATCGGCGCCGCATTATTTGTCACGGCCCTCAGCATAGGGACGGGGATTCGCGCAACGCTTTTATCTCGAATTCTCGGCGCCAGCCTGCTCCTCGATTTTCTTATTTTCCATGTCGCGCGAGTTTTGCAAAATTTGCAAAGTACCAGCATGCGCACGCGAGCCTTCGGAACTCTAGCCATTGCTGGAGTGTCTTTCGTGCTCGGCGCGACCTTCTCTCGCGAAAAATCAGGCGTCAGCACGGCACCCGTTGAGGCAACCGAGAATTTCGGCGTTTTGCTCGTGGCCGTATCGCTGGCGATTTTTGGCGCTCAACATTTTGCGTATCACGGGTATCTTGTGTCCCTGGTTCCCTCGTGGATTCCCGCAAGCAGCTTTCTGGTTTACTTGACAGGCGCTGCATTTCTCGCGGCGGCCTTAAGTTTCGCAATTCGTAAACTGGCACGGCTCGCCGGCATTCTCTTGGCGCTCATGTTTCTTATCTGGATCGCTCTGATTCAGGCACCGCTTATTGCACATTCACCGCAGCACGGACATCTATGGTCGGGCCTCTTTGCCGCTGTCGCTTCGGCCGGTTCGGGTTTAATCCTTGCGGAGTCCTTTTCGTCGGACACGCGGCAAGCTCAAATCTCTGAATAGCTTCATCCTATTGTGAAATTGCTTCCCTGATCGAAGGAGCGGATCGCTACCGCTGTTTTGCTTCAGGTGGCAGTGGTTCTGGCATGAAGTAACCGGCTTCTGAAGGCAAACCCGCGCGCTCCAGCTGAACGGTCACGTGCGTAATTCGAAAACGTTCCGCGAGCTTACTTTGAATCGCCCGAAGAATTTTCTCACTCTGCTCCATGTGCATGTCCGGAATTCTCACGTGGCACGAAAGTGCCTGCAGTTCTGAGCCAATCGTCCAGATGTGAATATCGTGGGCTTCCTGGACATTTTCCACTTCCAGGATGGCATGCGCCACGTCCACGAGCCGCAAATCCCGGGGCAAGCCCTCCAAGAGAATGTGGCTGCTCTCGCGCAGTATTCCCGTGGCGCTCCACAGCACCATCAGACCGATGCCGATTCCGATTACCGGGTCGGCCCAGGTCACGCCGGTGAAGCGAATCGCCAGGGCGCCTGCCATGATGGCCAGATTCGAAAGCGCATCGCCGAAATTGTGAATCAAGATTGCGCGTAGGTTGAGGTCCTTGCGGCCTCGCAGCAGTGACAGCGTCGTCCCGCCATTTACAGCCAGCGCAAAAACAGAGACCCAGAGCATCAATCCGGTATGCACCGGAACAGGCCGCCGCAGGCGCTCATACGATTCGAAAAAGATATACAGCGCTACAAGCACCAGCAGCATCGCGTTCACGAATGCAGCCAGAATTCCCGATCGCTGATAACCGTATGTATGTTCCGGCGTCGGCGGCCGTCCCGACCATCGGGCTGCAGTCCAGGAAATTAAAATCGTGGGTAGGTCCGTGAGATTGTGCACCCCGTCGCTCACCAGAGCAATAGAGCGGCCCGCCGTTCCCGCAGCGAATTCCACAATTACCAGTGCGAGCTGGGCAATCATCGCCAGTCCAAGCACGCCAGTCGGGCTGGCACGATCGTCTGCGTGGCTTTCGCCCGGAGCATGCTGATGGATGTGCATATGCAGATTCTACCAATTCGAAATTACGCGTGACGATTTTTCAGCCGCGGTTTTCGCTAATGGCATTGGCTATGCAGCTCTTCGCGTCGCGAACGCCTCGCTCAAACGCTCACCACCACGACACCGCAGCCAATAACCTGTTTGACTTCGTCTGGTTGCAAATCTACGATGACAGCATCTGCGATTCTTGAGACGCCGGGAGGAAATTCATCGGCTGCATTATCGCCGATAATATCGCCTTCAATGCATTCGAACTGCGCCAAGCTATCCTTTTGGGGAGTCCGCGGCTCTACTCCGACATTGGACCGCGGGATGTGGCGCTACGGTGGCAACACACCTTGTCTCGATTTGATCACGCCCGATGGCACGCGCTTCGTATTGGATTGTGGCACAGGCTTGCGCACATTGGGTAATTTGTGGGCCAACAGCGAGGGCGATCGCCCCGTTCAAGCGCACATTTTTGTCACCCACTATCATTGGGACCATATCCAAGGCATTCCTTTTTTCCGCCCTTTTTATTTGCCGCAGAACGATTTTCATTTCTACAGCTTTCAATCCAAATATCTCGGCCGCGAAAGTTTGCGGCAGGTTCTCGAAGCGCAGCTTGCTCGTCCGTATTTTCCCGTGGATTTGACACTGATGCCCTCGGGCCGTCATTTTTCTGAAATTTCGGGTGGAGACAAATTCGAAATCGACGGCACGAAAATCACGGCACGCTGGCTAAACCATCCGCAGGGCTGTCTTGGCTATCGCTTCGAGACCTCTGCGGGAACCATTGTTTATGCTACCGATAACGAGCCGGGCGTTCCTGAAATGGACGAAAATCTGCGCCAACTTGCCTCCGGAACTGATGTGCTCATCAATGATGCACAATGTTCCCCAGAGCAGTTGGCTGCTTCCCGCAAAGGCTGGGGACACTCGAGCTGGCTCGAAAGCGTGAAGCTGGCGCGCGACTGCGGCGCGAAAAATCTGGTTTTGTTTCACCACGATCCCGATTCCAACGACCGTGTTGTGGATGGCTACCTCTACGCCGCGCGCCAGGAGTTTCCGAATACCTGGGCGGCCACCGACGGCATGACTGTGCAGCTTCGCGAAGGCTGCGCCGAAGTACGGCTGAGGCCTTCACGCATCGGCCAGCGGCGGCCCGTTCATTTTTCCGCTACCGTCAGCGGGCAATCCAAGGACGGAGGGCGCTTTCAGGAGTACGCCGTGCTCAAGGAAATGAATTTGCGGGGTGGCTATCTGTGGCTTTCTCACATGCCGCAACTACAATCGCAAATGGATATTCGCGTGGATTGCGGCACACCCGATCGTCCCAATATGATGGTTCTGCGCGCGGCTGTGGTGCACTGCGATTCGGTCCGCGAAAGAGACCGCGTCGGCGTGGGCGTGGTTTTCGTCGATGAGACAGATACCGCGCTTCCGCTCGACTGACTTTCCCGACAATCGCTGTTACGGTTTGAGTCCGGGGACCTCATGCATTCGCGCAAACGCGCGCCGCACGTGCGGAATCGCTATCGAGCCGCCTACGACCAGCGCCACATTCAGCGCATCGATCACTTCGTCGCGCTTCCATCCCACTTCCGCGCAGCGCAGCAGATGATAGGTGACGCAATCATCGCAACGCAGGACAGCTGAAGCGACCAGTCCGAGAAGTTCCTTCGTATTCGTCGGCAGCGCGCCCGGTAGGTACGCCTGATGGTCCAGCGCAAAAAATCTCTTCATGCCCAGATGGCCGCAGCCAAGAATTTCTTCGTTCATCTCCGTGCGAAACTTTTCGAAATCCGAAATTGTATCGGCCATGCGCTCCTCCGGGGATTCAACGCGAAGTTTGTTTCCCATTATGCCTGCGGTCACAGCGTGCGTGCAATCATCCGAGCGAGTGATGAAGTTTGATTCTCCGCGCATAAATGAACAAATTGAACGCGCAAACCATCACCGCGACGCTCACCAGCAGCGCAGCGGGCACATCCGGATATACCGTTGCGTCCAGATAGTGCAGCAGAAAAGGGCCGTGATACGGCGAGATTCCGGCACGCGATTCGCACCAATTTTCCGCGAACGTGAGCGGACACGGCGCAGCCGTAGTTTCTGTGATGATGCCCCAAATGATGGTTGCGACGTGTACTGCGGCGAGGCGCGGACGCCCGCGAGTGAAAGGCGTCCCCAAAATCACCCATCCAATGTAAGTGAGATGCGTGGCGAGGGCTGCATCTGCCAGTGCTGCATAGATCGTTCCAGTCATTGGGAATTCGGAGGAATTATATCTGTAACGCGCGCCGCCCGGCTGAAACAGATCTGAGAATCACGGAGCAATCTCCCCGCTGTGAAAGACAAATTTGCGGTTCACTCGAAATGCCGGGAATATGGTTCAGACACGCTGAATGTAGCGGCCTTCGGACGTGTCCACTTTTACGCGGTCGCCGTTGTTCACAAACGGCGGTACGTTGATCACGAGGCCCGTTTCGAGCGTCGCCGGTTTCATGACCGCGCTGGCTGTCGCTTTTTGTAGAGTCGGCTCGGTTCCAGTCACGGTCAGGTCCACAGTGTCGGGCAACAGCACGCCCATCGGTTTGCCTTCGTAGAACTCGATTTTCACCGGCAGATTGGGAATCAAGTAATCAGTCGTCTCGCCGAGAGTCTCCTTGTCGAGCGCAATCTGCTCGTAGGTTTGAAGGTTCATGAAGTGGTAGCCCGCATTATCGTTGTACAGAAATTCGAATTCCACTTCATCCATGATGGCGCGCTCGACAAAATCCTCAGCTCGGAAACGATAGTCAATAATCGAACCGGTGCGCAGATTCCGCATTTTCGTCTGCATGGACCCGCGCTTGTTGCCCGGCGTGCGGTGCTCCACGCTGAAAACTGTGTAAAGATCGCCCTCGTGCTGAATGATCATGCCGGGGCGCAGTTGTGTTGCCTTGACCATTGCGACGCTCCTAGCTGGTTGGGAATTACCTGCAGGCGAAGCTCCGAAGCTTGTCCCGCCAAACGAAGCTCAATTATAACGGCCTGCGGCAGACGTGGTCAACCATTCGCGCCAAAAGGCAGTGCTCCAAATGTGTGTTATCGGCAACGCAGAGGCTAGAGCACGATCGGCCAAAAAGAGAGCTAGGGTCTGTCGGGGAAGCAGCCTATTTTTTTGCGAGAAAAAACGTATGGTTTACGAATCTTCAAGCGCTGGCATTTGCTGTCTCGTTACTTTTGGACCGCCAAATGGGTATTGTTGTTTGGTGCAGTGAGAGACGGTGCGAGCGCCGCACCGGTGTATGATTTTTTGCACCGCGCAACCTGCTCCGGCGTGCCCTGCGCCACAATTCGCCCGCCTTCCGCGCCGCCTTCCGGCCCGAGGTCGATCAGCCAGTCCGCCTGTTTAATCACGTCCAAATGGTGCTCGATAATGATAATCGTATTTCCCAAGTCCACCAGCCGGTTCAGCACGTCGAGCAGCTTTTTCACATCGTCGAAGTGCAATCCCGTAGTGGGCTCGTCCATAATATACAGCGTCCGTCCTGTTTGCCTGCGCGACAATTCCCGCGCGAGTTTCGTCCGTTGTGCTTCACCTCCGGAAAGGGTGGTCGCCGATTGCCCCAGTTGCACATAGCCTAAACCAACATCAACCATCGTTCGCAGCTTCTGCTTAATCTGGGGAATATTTTCCAGCACTGGCAACGTGTCCTCAATTGGCATTTCTAGCAAATCAGCAATCGAATAACCCTTGTAACGCACCGAAAGCGTCTCCGCGTTATACCGCTTCCCGCGGCAAATCTCGCAAGTCACATACACGTCCGGCAGAAAATTCATTTCGATGCGCCGCAATCCGTCTCCCTGGCATGCTTCGCACCGCCCGCCTTTGACGTTGAAGCTGAACCTTCCGGGTCGGTAACCGCGTTCTCGCGATTCTGGGAGCATGGCGAAAAGTTCACGGATCGGGGTAAAAACGCCCGTGTACGTGGCAGGATTCGAGCGCGGTGTTCGCCCAATCGGCGCCTGATCAATTTCAACGACTTTATCCAGATGCTCGATTCCCAGAATCGTGCGATACGCACCGGGTGGTTCCGTCGAGCGATAGAGTTTCTGCGCCAGCGCGCGGTAAAGAATATCGTTCACCAGAGTGGATTTTCCCGAACCCGAAACGCCCGTCACCACGGTCAGAAGCCCCAGGGGAAATTCAACGTCAATATTTTTCAAATTGTTCGCGTGCGCGCCCACAATTTTCAGTGATTTGCCGTTCGCACTTCGCCTTTGCGGAGGAATCGGTATTCTCAAATTTCCGGAAAGGTATTGGCCTGTCAGTGAAGCCGGATTCGCCGCAACTTCCTTCGGCCCGCCAATCGCTACGATTTGCCCGCCCGCTTTTCCTGCTCCTGGTCCCAGATCCACCACAAAGTCAGCGCGCCGAATTGTTTCTTCGTCGTGCTCGACTACCAGGACGGTATTCCCTAGATCCCGCAGCGTTTCCAGCGTGCCGAGTAGTCGGCCATTGTCACGCGCGTGCAGTCCGATCGACGGTTCATCAAGCACGTACATTACGCCGCGCAACTTTGCGCCAATCTGCGTTGCCAGACGAATGCGTTGCGCCTCGCCGCCGGAAAGCGTGGCCGCCGAACGGTCCAGCGACAAATAGTTCAGCCCCACCGCCAGCAGGAAATCCAGCCGCTCGGAAACTTCTCGCAGCGGCCGACCCGCAATGGCCAGCTGGCGGGGCGTCAAACCCTTCAGAATTTTGTCAATCGCGGCTCGAGCATCACTCAGTGAAAGCTCCGTGAACTCTGCAATCGAATATCCACCAATTTTGACCGCCAGGCTCTCTGGCTTTAAGCGTTTCTGTCCGCAAGCGGCGCAAGGCGTCGGTGACATATACTGCGTCAGATACTCCCGGTATTCGTCCGATACGGTTTCCTCCAGATTTCGCTCCAGATGATCAATGACGCCCTTGAAATGCAGCCCTTTCGTCGGTTTGCCATTTGCTGGATTGCCGTACAAAATCAAACTCTGCACGCGCCGCGGTAGTTTCTCGAACGGCGTATCCAAATTGAATCCATGTGCCAGAGCCGCGATTTTAAGCGTTCGTTGCAGAGAACTTGAACTGCCGCCAGGCCCCAACCCGCCCTGAAAAAGCGGCTTTGACCAATCGACGATGATTTTCGCGGGATCGAAATTAAATTTTGCACCGAGCCCGTGGCATTCCGGACACGCGCCATACGGCGAATTGAAGCTGAACGATCGCGGCTCGATTTCTGGAACGGAAATCCCGCAATCCGTGCAGGCCAGCTTCTCCGAATACATGTGCTCTCCGCCGCCCACAACCGCAATCGTCACCAGCCCATCGGTCAATTTCGTCGCGGTCTCAATGGATTGCTCCAACCGCTTTGCGATTCCCTCTTTGATGAGCAAGCGGTCAACCACGATCTCAATCGTGTGATTTTTCCTGCGGTCCAGTGCTGGCGGCTCATCCAGACTGACCATCTCGCCATCCACTCGCGCTCGAACGAATCCCGCCCGCGCGAATTTTTCAAATTCTTTTTTGTATTCTCCTTTGCGTCCGCGCACGACCGGAGCAAGAACCATGATCCGCTCATCCAGTTTCAGAGCCAGCACCGCCTGTACGATCTCTTCCGTGGACTGCCGCGCAATCCGCTTCCCGCAGTTCGGGCAATGCGGCGAACCAATCGAGCTGTAAATCACTCGCAGGTAGTCGTAAATTTCCGTGATTGTTCCCACGGTGGACCGCGGCGAACGCGTCGTCGTTTTCTGCTCGATGGCGATGGACGGCGAAAGTCCCTCCACCGAATCCACTTCGGGCCGTTCCATCTGGTCCAAAAACTGTCTCGCATACGCCGAAAGCGATTCGACATACCGTCGCTGCCCTTCAGCGTAAAGCGTGTCGAACGCGAGCGAGGATTTCCCTGAACCCGAGAGCCCCGTAATCACGGTCAGTGAATTTCGCGGAATTTCCAGGCTGATGTTTTTAAGGTTATGCTGCCGCGCCCCGCGGACGGTGATTTTCTTCAGCGCCATTCTCTTAGCCGGCCCTACAGGCGTGCTGCTCCCCAGCGCGCAAAGTACGCCCAGAATAATTCATCAACATAGCAAGCGCGTCGGCGCGCGGTCAAGCCGCTCCTCAGGCCGAAAATTCATCATCGCGCGCGTATATTTGCCGTTTGCTCAGTGCCCGGCTCTTTTTAATGGGGAAAATGCTGTGCCTGAGCGGAGTAATTCACATAGCTCTTTGTGCGTGCGGACGCGTACCCAGCGCCTCGGGATTGGGGTATCGCGCCTGCGATAGCCAGAAATGAAAAAACACGATAAGCAACGCCAGAACTACGAAGCACAAAATGCTTCCCTCCGGTCCTACCGAACCGCCCGTCAGCAGCTTCGAGCCATGAAAGCTGGGACTCAGCATGTGCCCCGGCGAAACGGTTCCACTATCCGGCACGCCATAGAAAAAACTCTCCGCCCAGTCCCACGCAGCGTGCACGCCGATCGGCATCCACAAATCTCCGGTGCGCCGCAAAATGAAGCAGAATAGAAATCCTGCTGAACCTGCGTCCAGCGCTCCGATCCAATTCTCGCCGTGGTTGCCCAAGTGGATTGCGCCAAACCCGAATGAAAGCAAAATTGCCGTTGGCCAAAATCCAACTCCCGTCGTCAGCGTGAATTGCGCATACCCGCGAAACACGAACTCCTCGGTGAGTCCGACCACGAGGAAAGCTGCACCCCAAAGCGCCGCGTATTTCACCAGAGCTGCGCCGTGCAGCGCCAGCGAGCCAAAATTGAAGACGCCTGCCGCGTGCAACATCCCCAGCAACGCGCTCATGGCTACAAATCCGATGATTGCTCCCTGCCAGAACTGTTTGTTGAAGGCCCTCCGCGCCGGCAAGCCATAATCGCCGATGGTCCGTCCTTCAATCAGTGTCATGATGAAGCTCGCGAAAAGGAAAAGCACAAACAGGATTCCGTCTCCAGCCATGGTCAGCGCCGGAGTTATTACCGAAGGTTTGTGCGCGCCTGGAGGCATAAAAACTCTTTCGGCAAGCAGCAGTCCGGCAATGGGTGTGCCGACAATCGCCGAGAAGATCAGCAGTCTCCAACCGGCGCGCAATCCATTGGGCCCCTGAAAAATGTAATGCCAAGCCGATTCGTGTGCCGATCCTTCAGAGAGTGTAGGCGGATCGCTGCCGTGCGCCGAAATTCCGGAAGAGCCTGCTATTTCTGTTTTCAGCGGTTGCGTAAGAGAATGCAGATCAGTCGAGAATCGTTGGTTCATTCGTGCTCCATAATGTCAACAAGAAAAGAACGATCGAGCATGGAAAAAAGTTCAGCTCTGCGATTTGGCCAGCCACGAATCGAGAATCTTCTGCTGCTCCGGCGCCACGTTTTCAAAAATTACGCCCATGCCAAATTCTGCGTGAACGTGCAGCACCCGCGCCTCGGCCTCAAATATCTCTCCGTCCTTTCGAAGCCGGATGCGAATTCGCGCGCCCTCTGGATACGGATTCACCGCGCCCAGATAACATCCCGTCGCGCTCAGCTGAGTTGTTTGCGCCGCCACGCGCTGATTGTTGCCCACTCCGGTCAGTTCCGCCAGCGCGACAAATGGATGCCGGTGGGTGGAGCGCCTCTCCGCCGCATCATCACTTTTTTTTGCCAAACTTCCCTCCCGTCCGAGTCGATCTCAGAAACCCGTCGCCTTACACGATAACCGCATGAATTGTTTTCGGCAACAAGGCTCGCTCCCCACTGTTTCGCTGTGAGAGCACCGCTTTCCGAAAAGCCGCCGTCTATCCCTGTTCCCTCAGCTTCGTATGAATTTCAAGGTCGGGCGTGCGCACTCCGGTGCGTGACGGTTGTCACAGATGCAATGAACCCGCTGTGATAACTCTTGTGCACGTGAACGGTTCAACCCAAGTCGGTGCCCCGCCAAGGCCCGAAGCCGGCACTGTTCGCGCAATTTTCCACGATCGCTGGTCCGTTTTCATGCTGCTGTTCGGATATGTTTTACCTGTAATCGTCGGAATTTTGGTCCGCTCGCACCTTCAAGCCATTGGCAAACCTGTGGTTGAGTGGAGCTGGTTCTTTTATCCCGTCCGCGTCGTCCAAATGCTCATCTTGCTCGCATATTGGGATATTCCGTTCTTCCTGGTCGCCTGGCTTCATCAATCTCATCGGCTTCCTAAGCGTGGCAATCCGATCATCATTTTCTGTGGTTTTCTTGGCACCTCGGCTGCCTCCGCCGTCCTGTTTGCCGATCTCTGGCGAAACATCGAAGCGGTGCTCCTTGGCGCGGTCATTGTTCCGTTTTTCATTCTCCCAGGAACTTTGCTCGGATTAGCAATTGGCTGGTTTGTGGTGCGCCTCCGCAAGTTTTAGTGTTTCAGTGTTAGCCAAAGATAACATCGCGCCCAAACTTTATCTCTCAGCGTGTTTTTCGCCGCCGCTGGTCCATTCCTGGTCTCTGAGGCTCCAGCCATTTTGGATGTTGACCGCCACGGGCAAAATTGGAGAAACTATCTCTTCGCGACCGGTCGCAACGGAATGACTAACGCCTGCCTGCCGTTTCTTCACCGCGACGGCGGCCACAGATTGTTTATACCGGCAAGCAGACGAACTCGGTTCCTCGAAAGGAAAAGCAATGAACTCGCCCATCGGTGAACTTCTTCCGCCTAATCGCTTGATGCTTACTCCTGGACCGTCGCAAATAGACCCACGTGTTTATCGCGCGATGTCCACGCCCATCGTGGGGCACCTCGATCCGTGGTTCCTTGAAATGATGAGCGACGTGCAAGTGCTTTTGCGGCAGGTTTTTCAAACGCAGAACCGCCTCACGTTTCCGATTTCCGCTTCCGGGTCGGGCGGAATCGAGGCCGCGGTGCTCAATCCACTGGAGGCGGGCGACGAAGCCATTATTTGCGTGAACGGAGTTTTCAGCGAGCGCATGGCCATTATCGCTGAGCGCACGCCGGCGAAAATCATCCGTGTGGAAGCACCCTACGGCAAGCCGTGCGATCCAGAGGATGTTCGCCGGGCGGGCAAAGGTAAAAAGATCAAGATTGTCGGCGTGACGCACGGCGAGAGCTCGACGTCGGTCGTGACCAATCTCGACAACATGCGCAAGGTCGCGGATGAATTGGACGCTTTGCTCGTTGTGGACACGGTTTCGACGCTCGCAGGCATGCCCATTGACGTGGATAAATCCAAACTGGACATTTGTTTCAGCGGTTCGCAAAAGGCGCTCAGCGCGCCGCCGGGAATGGCGCCCATCACGGTGAGCGTGCGAGCCGAAGAGGTCTTGCGCGCACGCAAAACTCCAGTGCAGAGCTGGTACTTTGATTTGACCACCACGATGAATTACTGGGGCAAAGAACGCACCTATCATCATACCGCGCCGATTTCGCTGGTGTTCGCGATGCGCGAAGCGCTACGCATCGTGCTCGAAGAAGGGCTGCGAGCGCGGTGGGCGCGGCACCGTGAAAATCGCGACGCACTGGTGGCCGGTCTCGAAGCGATGGGTCTGGAAATGTTCGTCGAAAAACCGGAAGATCGCCAGGTGACCGTAACCGGAATCAAAGTTCCCGCCGGCGTCAGCGACGCGAAAGTGCGTGGGCAGTTGCTCGACGAATTCAATATCGAAATTGCCGGCGGATTCGGGCCGATCAAGGGCAAGCTATGGCGCGTCGGCCTGATGGGCCATGGCTGCCAGAAAAATAACGTGCTGCTGTTTCTAGCAGCACTTGAGAAATGCCTGCTGGATCAGGGCTTCCGTTTGCCGGCGGGCGCGGGAGTTGCCGCGGCGATTCGCAGTTATTCCGAGGCACACGCAGCTGTCGCCGTGCAAAAGTAGTTTCCGCCGGCATGGAATCATCTCGAGCTGCGGAGTGGCAAAGAGGCGAGTTTCGCGTCAGCACGAATCGCAAGCAGTTTGATGTGGATGCGATTCACGGATTTCTTTGCAACTCCTATTGGGCGCAAGGAATTCCTCGCGCAACGGTGGAAAAATCCATTCGCGGCTCTTTGTGCTTCGGAATGTTTTACAAGAACCAGCAAATCGGATTTGCCCGAGTGATTACCGATTGCGCGACGTTTGCGTATTTGGCTGATGTTTTCGTGCTGCCAGGGCATTGCGGCAAGGGTCTGGGGAAATGGATGATGGAGTGCATCATGGCCCATCCGGAGCTGCAGGGGCTGCGCCGCTGGCTTTTGACTACGCGCGATGCGCACGGTCTTTACGAAAAATCCGGATTCAAATTGCTGGCTCATCCTGAACGATTCATGGAGATTTGCCGTCCGGCGATTTATGCGCAGTAGGACTAGCATTGCTGTAGAATCAGGAAGTTCTCTCGAGGAAACCATCTGATGAGCGCGCAAACCGTAACGCGGATTCCGAATCAGGGCGCGATGAGCGATTTCGTCAGGCCGTTCGAGGTCGCTTCGAAGATGACGGACGTCATTTATCGCGTGCGTTTCTCTCATTGCTGGAACGCGATTGCTACGCGGCATTCGGACACGATTGATTGCAAATTCTATGTGGATGGCAAAGGAGCGATTGTCGGATTGCCCCATCTCGCGTTCGTGGAGTTTCGCGAGCGTTATAAGCGCAGCCTGACGGATCGCGAAGCAAGTTTCGTTGCGGCGGAATATCTTCGCGAACGCCTGGAGCAAGAAGACGAGCACACACTTTACGACGTGACACAGAAAGATATGATGCGGATTATCGAAAAGCTCGGCATTCGCTGAGTTTTGCCGCGAAGTCAGCGGCTGTTTATGCCGCCCGTCGCCGTTTTCTTACTTGTCTTCAAATGTAAAATCGGCGGTTGCGGTTTCTCCCGGCTGCACAGTGACCTCTTTTTCCTGAGTGCCAAATGTCGCGGTCCAGACTTCGACGGTGTAGTTGCCCGCCGGAACGCCCTTCAGGTCGAACACGCCGGTTTTTCCTGTGACCGCGTAGAATGGGTTGTCCACGACTCCAATATAAGCCTTCATCCATGGATGCTCGTTGCAGTGCACCGGGATCATCACTTCGGGATGCGTGAATCTCCAAATCATTGAAGGTGAACCAGGCTGCTGCGTGACGTTCCACTCGCGATTGATTCGAGGCACAACATGGATGTTGTGTGTAGTGGGATCGAGCGTAAGCACTTGAAGGGGTTGGCCGACCATGATGCCAAGGACGTGCGGTTCGTACATGCATCCCTTTTGCGTGAGGTCCACGGAATTGCGCGGAGCGGGTTCGGAGAGATTGACGCTGCCGCTCTTGATGTAAACAAATGCATTGGGAAGCGTGCCGTCCGGGTTCACCGCGCCGTCTTGTGCATACACGGTGCTGGAATGCAGGGTGGCGCAGACCGGATCTTTCCGCATGTTAATGGGTCGAAGCTTGGGCGGCGTACCGTGAAAATAGATTTTACCAGCGATGTCGCCGGTGGCGGATGCTGAAGCTTGCCGCGGAGCAGGGGTGCCGAGCCAGGAGAGCACTGCTGCGAACCCGAGCAGGACAATTAGCAAAACTGAAATACGAGCAGAGGTTTTTTGATTTGCGTTTTCTCGGATCATTGTCACCGCTCCGCGTTTCAGAGTGCCGGGCCGCGCCTTTCTCTCGTTGCGCAGGGCCTGGGTGCTGCAGGACCGCCGTTTCGATTCAATTGCGAAAAACTAAAAAACCAAACCAACTAAAAGGTAGAGCGAATTGTTATCGCTTGCGTTGCGACCCGAGCCATCGTAATTCGTTCCGGCGCCGTTAAATTCGGTGTAGCCGGTGTATTGCGCTGCGAGCCTGATGTTTTGCACGGGCCAATACGTGAAATTCAGGATGTAACCTTTGCTGTTCGGGCTGCCATTGGCGCTGCCGGTCATAGCTGCCGGCGCAAAAAGAAGCGGGTCGGTTGTGCCGGTGGTCGCAAAGTATTCAAATGCCGGAGCGTAGCGATAACCAAAATGATACACGGCGTTGATGCGAAACGTATTGAGATGATGATTGAGAAGGCTGGCGGTTCCGGCAGCGAATTCCGCGTTCAGAGTTGAATTCTCGTGGATGTAAGTGCCGCGAAGAGTGATGAGATTGTCGCGCCATTTCGGGAGGACCCGTTCGAATTGAGCGTCGACAGCAGCATCTGTGTAAACGTCCTCGGGACCAACGATGGTGTTCGGCGTGGAGCGCATGTGCATGCCGTAGCCGCCGAATTCGAGGTAGCTGTTGCCCATGGTTTGTTGCCAGGCAACGCGCCAATAAGGTGCCGCGCCCTGGATGTTGTAGGTGAAATTTGAGCCGGGATTCGGCAAAGGCTGCCCTAGGTGCGAGGAGCGATAAACAGCGGCGGCGCCGTAGAGATGGTCGTTCCACATGGCGTAGCCTCCGAAGCCGGCTACGTCCTGAGCAAGGGGGCCGTCAATTATCGCCGAGGCGGCCGGAGTCGGCGCGGATGGCGAAGCGATCCAGGGAAATCCCCATGCAGGAGTGGAATTCCACAAATCTTCAACCGTGGGGTTGTTGTTGAGGTCGATTCCGTACACGAGGGTTTTGTTTTTAATCAGCGTATTCCTTGCGTAACGGATGTCCGTGTTGTCCCATGTGAAATGATCCGATTGCGCCTCGTAGGTGGCCTGTACAAAGCCACCAAGGTGACTGGCGTAAGCGCCGGCGAGAAAGAGCGAAGCATCCTGGGGCAGGGAATAGCTCCAGTTTTGTGTGCCGGGCTGCGGTTTGTTCAATCCAGTGTTGGAGATTTCAATCCATGCGGACAACGGGAGATAAGACAAAAGGGAGAGGCCCGCGGCTTCTTTGGTCGGCGGAGCCGTGATGACGTTAATGCCCCGCATGGAATAGCCGTTTAACTTGAAGGTCCTGCCAAGCGGCGTCAGTTCTGGCGGATTGGTATGGCACGAACTGCAAGCCAATCCGGTCTGGCGGGCGAAGCTGGGCACTGCCTGAGCCTTGCGGGTGGTGAACATCAGGACAAAGAGTCCCGCGACGGCAACGAACGACAGAACGTAAACCCAGTCAATTCCTGAAACACGTACACGAGTCATCAAGCCTCTCCTGATTCGGTGTGTAGCCGTGCTGAAATCATTACTTAAGCGTAAAGTTTGCCGCGGCCGTCTGGCCTGCGGTGACGGTTACGGTCTGTTCTTGAATCCCGAGGTTCTCCTGCCAAACTTTGAGATGATAAGTGCCAGGAGGCACGTCGGTAAGGGTGAAAGAACCTCCGCTGCCGCTCAGTGCGTAATAGGGATTCTTGGCCACGATGATATAGCCTTGCATCCAGTTGTGAACGTCGCAGCGAACGATAGCGGTGTCGGGGCGGTAAAGAGGAATTTCCAGCGGCGCCGAGCCGGGAGGCATCACTTGATTGAAGCTGCGATTTGCCTTGCTGTAAATGTGCACGTTGTGGGCGACGTTGTCGCTGTTCAGAACTTTAAGCTTGCCAGGCGCCATTAGGAGCACATGCGGAACGAACATGCAGCCCTTTTGGTCCAGCGACGCCGCCGGAAACGAAAAGGCCTTACCGTGGGAGATATCGTCAATCCACACGACCGCGTCGGCGATGCCGCCCTGCTCGATTTTCACAGGTTCCATCATCTTCATGTTGCCGCATGTGCCTTGATCCTGAGTGACAGTGACTTTTTTCGGGCGAACAGGCTTGCCCGAGTACAAGATTTTCCCCGAGATCGTGCCACCGGGGCCCGGCTGCACCGTGTAGCCGGCAACGTTTTGCGCGTGGCTTACCGCAGGCATTAGCGTGACCCAGCTGAAAGCCAACAGGATTGTTGCGATCACAGCACTCGTGTAAAAACTTTGTTTTTTGTTCATGATTGCTATCGCATCCCCTCTCATAGAACTTTGCATTGTATTGCGCCTAAGAAGGGTATGTCGGCGTCAACCATACTGCTGTGACGTAAGTCACATCAACAAGTGACCGTCATCACGCGAAGAAAAAGCGAAGAGCAGCTCGAACTGGTTAATGCGAAGGGAGGCACGGCGATGGCGCAGATTGCGAGAAAGACGGCCAAATCATTCATATTTGAGGGCGACTATAGGATCCACTTTCATGGCGCGCCGCGCTGGAACATAGCAAGCAACCAGAGCAACAAGCAGGAGCATGGCGGAGACACCAACGAAGGTGATCGGATCAGCAGGCGTCACGCCGAAAAGAAGCGAGGCCATCACGCGGGTGAGCGCAAACGCTAAGGCGACTCCGAGAGCAACACCGATGAGCGCGAGGCGCGCGCCCTGACCAAGAACCAGCCTGAGCACATCCCTACGCTGCGCGCCCAGGGCCATACGCACGCCGATTTCGTGAGTGCGCTGCGTGGCCACGTAAGCCATGACGCTGTAAAGTCCGATGGCAGCCAGAATGAGAGCAAGCACCGCAAAAAGCGCGAGCAATGCGGTGGCGAAGCGCTGCTGGGCGACAGATTCGGAGATGCGCTGGCTCATGGTTTTCACAGAGTAGACGGCCTGAGTGGGATCGAGAGTCGCGATTTGGGCGCGAATCACGGGAGCAAGAGCTGCTGGATTCGAGACGGTGCGAACAAGGAGGGACATGCCAGGGTAGTAGGCGGGGAAATAGAGAGTGCCTCGCGTTGCGCGAGCCAGCGTGTGGCTGCGCACCGTGCCGACCACGCCGATAATCGTGTACCACGGGCCTTTGTTATTGTATCCGACCTGTTTGCCGAGCGCGCTTTGACCAGGCCAGAAGCGATTGGCGAGCGCTTCATCAACGACTACGACGGGATTTTTGGCCTGAATGTCTTCGTCGGTGTAAGTGCGGCCGTAAAGCAAAGGAATTTTCATTGTCGTGAAATATTCTGGCGAGGTACTCACTGTGTCGGCGTGGGGCTGAGGGCCGTTTGCACCGGGATGGTAACCGCGGATCAGGAAGACGGAATTATACGGATGCATCAGCGGCGGCCCGTCGCTTAGTGCTGCGTAGAGCACGCCGGGCATCGCGGAGATTCGAGAGAGCAAAGTGCGCGAAAATTCCGCGTACTGGCGCCGCCATGCCGTTTGCGCGGCGCTGACCTGTTTCGATGGTGAAATTTGCAAAGTGAGGAGGTGGGTGGGATTGAATCCCGGATTTACGTCGAGCAATTTTGCGAAACTTTGCAGCAAGAGGCCGGCGCCGACGAGGAGCACAGAAGTGAGAGCGATTTCGGAAAGAACGAGCGCGCGGCGAAGCCCGTGGCGGCTGATTGACGGGCCGGAGCGAATGCTCTCCTTGAGAGAATCGGTTAAATCCACTTTGCTGGCTTGCATTGCAGGCGCGACGCCGAAGAAAATTCCAGCCAAAGCGGAAACAATAAAAGTAAAAGCGAGAACAGATGCATCAAGATGAATGGTTTGGGGGTGCGGCAAATTCGCAGGTGCGAAATCTACCAGCGCAGTGATTCCCCACCAGGCGAAGAGAAGTCCGAGGGCGCCGCCGGCGAGCGAAAGCAGGAGGCTCTCGGTGAGAAGCTGGGCGACGATGCGACGACGTCCTGCGCCGATGGCCGCGCGAATGGCCATTTCACGCGAGCGGATGCTGCCGCGCGCGAGCAGCAGGTTGGCCACGTTTGCGCAGGCAATCAGCAGCAGAAAAAGAACTGCGCCCAAGAGCAAATACAACGGATGGCTGATGTCGCCGGTCTCTTCTTGCATGAGTGGAGTGACGCTAATGCTGAATCCTGCGAACATAGGCCGAGCCCACGGAGGAGCGCTCTCGACCTCGTGCGCGGCATCAATACCCAAAACGGTCTGAGCTTGTTGACGGGTGATGTTAGGACGCAGGCGACCCAGCATCGTGCAGCACAAATCGCCTTTGAAAGCTCTGGGAGAGAGGGCCATAGGGATCCAGAATTGGACGTCCGGGTAAAGAATCTGAAGCTTTGCTGGCAAGACGCCGATGATTTCGTAGCTTTGGCGGTCGAGTTGAACATATCTGCCGATGACGTTTGAGGCGGCCCCAAAGAGTTCTTTCCACAAAGCTTCGCTCAGGAGAACAACGTGGCCAGCGCCGTGGACATCTTCAGCGGCTGTAAACGTACGACCAACGAGGGGGTGCACGCCGAGAAGCGGAAAAAGACTTGCGGTCGTACGCATCCCGACCAGCCGCTGCGGCTGTCCAGCGCCAGTGAGATTCAAGTTCGTATTGAGATACAAAGCGGTGGACTCGAAAATGTTTGTGTGCCGGCTAAAGGTGTGAAAACTGGGCGGATCAACAGGAGTATGGAACAAGTTGATCTTGGGAATATTTAACTGTACCACCACGACCTGCGAGGGATTGCGAATCGGAAGCGGCCGCAGCAGAATCGCATCCACGACGCTGAAAATGGCGGAGTTGGCGCCAATGCCGAGAGCAAGAGTGAGAATGGCGACGGCGGTAAAGGCGGGTGATTTGCGAAACTTGCGAAAAGCGAAATGCAAATCCTGCGCGAGATGTTCGAGCAAAGTCCAGCCCCAGGAGTCGCGACTTGATTCGCGCAGCGCGAGAGAATTGCCGAATTGCCGGCGGGCTTCGGCATGAGCCTCGGCGGGCGAAAGGCCGCCCTGCTGAAGCTCGCGTTCTTTGAGCGCGAGATGAGCGCGAATTTCCTCATCCATGTCGAGATCGAACTTATGGCGGCGTAGAAGGATGGCGATGCGGCGCGCCCATTCACGAACGTTGTTCATCTAGATTTCGCTCCTTCCTTCCGGCGAGAAGGCAATCCTTGTGACCGCCTTCTATGCGGTCTGAATCACGCGAGCGATGGCTCCAACCACCCGCTCGAATTGCGACTGCTCGATTTGCAGTTGTTTGCGGCCCGCAGGCGTGAGCCGATAAAAGCGGGCGCGGCGATTCTCGGACGTCGTGGCCCAGTACGCTTTGACCCAGCCTTTGAGGAGCATGCGCTGGAGCGCAGGATAGAGCGAGCCCTCCTCGACTTGCAGTACGTTTTCGGAATTTTGCTGAATCGTGCGGGCGATTTGATATCCGTGCAGTTCACCGCAGCGGGCGAGGGTCTTTAGAATGAGTAGATGCAAAGTGCCCGGGAGAATTTCGTCGCGTGGCATATAAGGCTCCTAGCATAGGCATTCAATGCATAGATTATCTATGTCAAGAGTGGCGGATGGAGCCGCGATTGTCAACAGGCACCGTCTGGGCAGTCGCTATGCATCTCGGAATGTGTTATTCAATGTGGCTTGGGGAAGATTGGGTACGGGAATCGGCGGAATTTTTTCCGTCGTGACGAATGGGCTGCCGTGAACGCGAGGCGAGATTGGATGCCGAATGGCGGAAATTGAGGGAACAGATCCGCGCGACTATCTAGCCGCGGAAAGAACATTTCTAGCGTGGATACGAACCGGCCTGGCACTGATGGGATTCGGATTTGTGGTAGCGCGGTTCGGGCTTTTTCTTCAACTGCTCCAGGTGAGGCAGCCAGGAATAGCCTCTGAATCCACGGGGCTGTCGTTATGGTTCGGAACAGCGTTGATTGCGCTCGGGGTCGTGGTGGACGTGGCAAGCTTGTGGCGTCATTTACATTTGGTGCGTGCGCTCGATCGCGGCGAAAGAGGTTTGCGAAGGCCCTCCACGCTGGCGGTAACCGTGGCAACGATTATGGCGATTGTCGGCGCAGCGATGGCGATTTATCTGGTCTCTGTTCGCGGACCCCGTTGAGAAAGGCGGTTTAGCGCCGCGCCTAAAGCGCCCGTCTGCGCAGATGAATCAAGCGTCTGCGAGCGATTCGCCGGGACTTGTGGAGGGCGGCGCCTGTTGCCGGCGTTCAGCGGGATCAAAAATTTCACCGCAGTCGAGACATTCGAGATACTCTCCGTGCTCATCTTTGGCAATGAGAATCGTGCGCGCGTGCTGGCATTCCGTAAACATATTTGAAATACATGAATTATAGCATCGCGCGATGAATCGCGTGCGGCGATGGGGAGCGAGGTTTGTGAGGCGCAAATCGATGCGCCGCAACAGTTGACAAATCAGCAAAAGAAAACTATGGATGCTCGTTGCCAGGAGTACAAACACCACACAGAAACGAGATGCCAGGAACTTGCCACAACGAGCCATACAGCAGCAAAGACTGAGCGCGGCTTTTTTCTATCTGTTTATCGCGCTACTGGCGTACTTCACGTATCTCGTCTTTGAGCCCTTTATCGTGCCGCTATGCTGGGCAGCGGTTTTGGCCGTGGTTTTTGATCCCTTGAACAGGCATCTGGAACGGCAGTGGGGTCTTAGCCGGGCGGCAACGGTGTGCACCATTCTGGTGACGCTTTTGCTGATTGTGCCCGCCATCGGCGTAGGAATTGCTTTTGTGCATCAGGCGTTGGAGGCCGCTTCGTCGATGCAGACACAGCTAAATAACGGCGGCTTTGCCCGGCTCGAACGGTGGTGGGAATGGCTAGCGGCGCACACGCCGGGGCAAACCCCGGAAAGTCTGGCGCAGCTCGTCCGTCACGGCTTCGGAGTGGTTGCGACATTTTTGGCATCGAAAATTGGAGTGGTGCTGCGAAATGTCGCGATTTTCATTTTCGACCTGATCGTTACAATCCTGGCCATGTTCTACTTTTTTCGCGACAGCAGGCAGATTATGAATTGGTTGCGCCAGATACTTCCGTTCGAGCGGGAGTCGCGTGAAGAGATTTTAGGAAAGTCGCATGACCTAATTTTTGCCAGCGTAACGATGGCGCTGGCAACGGCGGCAATTCACGGTCTGGCGGGCGGTTTCGGGTTTGCGATCGTGGGGATCACCGCGCCGGTTTTCTGGGGAGTGGCGATTGCATTTTTTTCGCTTGTACCGGTTGTCGGAGACCTGATCATCTGGATTCCGGCGATGATTGATTTAGCGGTGACGCATCATTGGGGCAAAGCGATTGTGCTGGCGGTGATGATTACGATTGTGGCGGGGGGCATCGATAATTTTGTGCGACCGTTTTTCATCAGCGGGCGAGCACGGATGAGCGGACTGATCGTGTTTGTGGCTGTCATCGGAGGCATCTTGGTTTTCGGACTGTTGGGAATTGTGCTGGGGCCGATTATCGTGGCGGCGACGGCGAGCATATTGGATTTATACGCAAAAGGGGGACGAAAAGCAGAGACGACTTAGAGTTTTATTTGCGTGCGAGGCACGTATAATGCCGGTGCGCAGAAAGATGGACGGAGCTGTAGAAGATGCATTGTGGGAGAAAATGAGCGCCAAGGACACAAACCCAAAGGAACTTTCGCCCGAGAAACTGCGCTGGCGGTGCGATCCGTCGAAGGTGCCCTACGCCACATCGGCGGAATCGCCATCCATTGGCAGCGAAATCGGGCAGGATCGCGCGCTGCGAGCATTGCGCATGGGTGTGGAAATGACCGCGCAGGGCTACAACATTTTTGTATGCGGATTGAGTGGAACAAGCCGCGGTGGAATGATCGTGCGGATGATTGAGGGCATCGGGCCCAAATCGCAGCTTTCGCCGGACCGCTGCTACGTCAACAATTTCAAAAATCCCGACCGGCCGCGCTTGCTGAGCTTGCCGCCTGGGCAGGCGAATTCATTCCGGAAAGAAATGCAGTCGGGAATTGAATTCCTGCGGCGACGAATTCCGCAAGTGTTCGAAGGCGAGCCGTTTCAAAGACAGAAAGCGCGGATCGTGGACCGTTACACGCAGCGTGAAAAGGAACTGATGGACGACTTCACGCGGCGGATCGCGCGAGAGCAATTTGCGCTAGGGCGCATGCAGGTGGGGGCAGTGGCTTTGCCGGAGATTTTTCCGGTTTTGGACGGGGCGATGGTGCCGATCGAAGAGATTCCGAAGCTGGTGCAGGAGGGGAAAATTGAAAGCACTGCTGCGGAAAACCTTGAGAGGAAATACGACCAGTTTCGGCAGGAATTTACAGTCGTTTACCGCAAGACCCTGACACTTTCGCGCGAACTGGCCAGCGAAATGAGCTACCTCGAGCAGGAAGCGGCATCGGTGCTTGTGGATGGCGTTATCGAGGAGCTGAAGGAAAAATACGCAGACGCGCACATGGCGGAGTACCTCGAAGAGGTACGGCAGCATATTCTGGATAATCTGGATCCATTTAAAGAGCGCGAAGGCGAAGAAGAGCAGCCGGCTCCGGAAGTCGCCACGGGCATCCGCCCGGAGCGCACGGAGCGCGATCCGTTTCGCGTTTACGGCGTGAATGTGATCCTTTCGCATAGCGATCACGAGGGCTGTCCTGTCATTTTCGAGACGATTCCAACCTACGCAAACTTATTCGGCACCGTTCACCGCAGCTATGACGCGCGGGGAGGTTGGAGCTCGGATTTTATGGACCTGCGGGCGGGATCTCTGCTGCGCGCTGATGGTGGATTTTTAATAATGTACGCGCTGGATGTTCTGACGGAGCCGGGCGTTTGGCGCACGCTCAAGCGCACTCTGAATCACAGCACGCTGGAGATTCAGCCGGTCGACGCCTTTTTCCCATTCAGCACGCCAGCGATGAAACCAGAGCCGATTGATATTCGCGTGAAGATCGTGCTTATCGGCGACCGCGAGATGTACGAACTGCTGTACAACTTTGAGGATGACTTCAAAAAGATCTTCAAGATCCGGGCCGAATTTGACGATGAAATGAATTGGGATGAAGAGGTCATCCGGCACTACTGCGGACGCCTGCGGAAGCTTTGCGACGACGAAAATCTACTGCCGTTTGATCGCGAGGCAATCGCGGCGCTGATGGAGCATGGCGTGCGGCAGGCCGGGCGGCGAGGAAAAGTGACGGCCCGATTTTTTGACATAGCGGACGTGGCGCGAGAGTCGAGCTACGCGGCCCACCAAGAGCATAAAAGTTTGGTGACTGCCGCACACGTGCGGCAGGCGCTTGCAGCGAAAATTGATCGGCACAATCTGATCGAAATGAAAATTCGGGAAATGATTGAAAAGGGGCTGCTCCTCATTGATGTTTGCGGCGAGCGCGTCGGCCAAGTGAACGGATTGAGCGTGATGGAGCTGGGCGGGTACGCGTTTGGAAAGCCGGTGCGGATTACCGCGTCTGTGGCTTTGGGCAAATCGGGGATTATTAACATCGAGCGGGAATCGAATTTGAGCGGGCATATTCACGACAAAGGCGTACATATTATTTCGGGCTATTTGCGAAAAACATTCGCGCAGGATAAGCCGCTTTCTCTCGCGGCGAGCGTTTGTTTTGAGCAATCCTATTCCGGCGTGGACGGCGACAGCGCCAGTTCAACCGAAATTTACGCGCTGCTCTCGGCATTGGCGGACGCGCCGATACGCCAAGATCTGGCGGTGACCGGATCGGTCAATCAGCAAGGAGACATTCAACCTATCGGTGGAGTAAACGAAAAAATCGAGGGATATTATGACGTCTGCTGCGTCAAAGGGCTGACGGGCAAGCAGGGAGTGCTGATTCCGGTCGAAAACGTGGATGATTTGATGCTGCGCGAAGATGTGATTGAGGCAGTTTCGCGGGGCCGGTTCCACATTTTTCCCATTACCAGTATCAATGAAGGAATCGAAATTCTTACTGGAATGAAGGCGGGCAGCCGAAACGGCGCGGGGAAATTCGAAGAAAATAGCTTGTTCGAGCGCGCCGATAATCAACTCCGCCGGATGGCGCAAACGCTTGCAGAATTCGAGTGAGACCAGCGCAAAGTCAGGAACTGCCAACAGCTACAACCATCTCGCAGGCTGTCGCATCCTGAGCTAGGTCAAAATTGTCCCGATTCAAGCCCGAAACGATTGCAGGAGCGCTCGGGGCGCATATCAGGGTGTATGGCCTTGAACGCGAGTAAGGTAAACTGCTTGGTCGTTTTTTCCGAAGTTTGAATGACGCAGTCACACCGGCGAACTGGAGTTCGGCCTGGGTACTTTGAGCAAGCTCTGAAACCTCAATGGAGGCCTGAATGAGTTTTAGAAGCTCATGTTTTTTGACGCTTGCGCTTCTGCTGATTTTCGGATGGCGCGCAGCGAGAGTTTCGGCGCAGACAATGACGACGGGAAGCATCGAAGGGACGGTTACCAATCCGAAGGGTCAGATCGTGCCGAATGCCGAGGTGTCGCTCCGCGACAACCAAAAAGGGACCACGCAAGTCACGACGACGAGCCTTTCGGGGACGTATCAGTTTGGGCTTCTGGATCCGGGATCCTATACCATCATAGTGAGATCGCGGAATTTTGAGCCTGCGACGAAAGTTGTGACCGTACCGTTGGGGGAACCGATCCGCGTCGATTTCCAATTGAGCACAACGCCACAGAAGGGCGTGGTGCAGCTCACCGCTTCGCTCTTGCCCACGCAGAACGGCAATGTGTCGGCCACGCTCGATCGGCAACAGATTCGTGAGGTGCCGAATCCCGGAAACGATATGACCTATTTGGGTCAGCTTGTGCCTGGTTCAGTGATTAACACAGCGGGAGGAGTGGGAAATTTTTCAAATTTCGGAATGCCGCCGACGTCCAATCGTTTCCGTTTGGACGGGCTGGATGAAATGCAGCCCTTTACGAATACGAATTACACGGGCGCGACCGGGTTAATGCTTGGGACGAATGAAGTGCAAGAGGTAAGCATCGTCAGCAACGGGTACATGGGTAACTTCGGCGAGTTTGCCGGCCCGAGCGTGGATTACATCACACGGTCCGGATCCAATACCGTTCATGGAGACGCAAGCTATTTCTGGAACCAGCGGCTGCTGAATGCTAACAGCTTCTTCAATAATGCGTCTGGGCTGCAGCAGCCGATGGATGGGGAAAATCAGTGGCAAGGGTCGCTGGGTGGCCCCCTGAAACGAGATAAAGTATTTTTCTACGTTAATTCGGAAGGACTGCGCGTGCTGGTGCCGACCACGGGTACCGTGGTTATGCCGAGCCCACAATTTCAAAGTGCAACGGTCAGTTTTCTACAAGGAAACGACCCGTTCGCCACGGGTTTTGGACCGGGACGGTTTGACGTTGCAACCTTTTACGATACGCAGATTTTCGGATTACTGAACAGCGCTCCGAACGCGACCAGCGCAGTGGACAATCAAGCTCCCGGCATAACCACAGTTAATGGGCAGACGTTCCCTACCGGAGATGGTTGCGGCAGCTTCAACGGCGATACTCGTTTCTACGGTTCCGGAGCCGAGCCGTGTGCGCTCTCGTTTACGTCTTCCCATGACAACCTGAGCACGCAATGGCTCGTTGCCTTCCGGTTCGATGTGAATGTGAATCCAACCAATCGAGTATTCTTCCGGTATCAATTGCAGCGCGGAAGCCAGGTGGCTTACAGCGATCCCATTAGCAGCCAGTTCAATGCCATTGCTTCCGAGCCGGAAAAAGACGGCCAGTTGGAGTGGACTCACTCGTTCGGGGCTACGGCAGCCAACCAGGTGCTCATAGGCGGGCAATATACTTCAGCCGTATTTTCGCCGCAGTCCGCGCCGCTTAGCCAAATAACTTTTCCAACGAGCCTCGCGTTCGCCGATGGCACGTTCTTTACGGCCACAACAAGCCCCAATCCTTGCACAAATCCGCCGTTGGGGCAGGGCATCGATATTCTGCTCGGCGGACAGAGCTGCGACATTCCGCGAGGCGTGAGTTCGACGGAATTTCAAGCTTCGGATGATTTCACGGTTACGTCGGGGAATAATACGATTAAAATTGGCGGCTTTTTTCGACGCCTGAATGTAAGCGATCACAATTTCGGAGCGCTTCAGAACGGGCTGCTCGTAGTAAACTCGATCAACGATTTTTTCAACGGCGGTGTAAGCGGCGATTCGCTGACGCAGTCTTTCCCGCAATCTCTCGATGAACCGATTGCTTACTACACGACGGGCGGCTACATCGAAGACGACTTCCGCTATAGCAAGACACTCAGTTTTACTCTCGCCTTTCGAGTGGAGCACGATTCTAATCCGATCTGCCGGCACTTGTGCTTCTCGCAACTCGCGGGGCAGTTCAATTTGATTGCAAACGGCTCAAACCAGTCACAGCTTTCGAACATTCCCTACAATCAGGCAATCAAGATCAATCAGTTACAAGCCATGCCGGGATTTCAAAGCCTTCTGTATGAGCCGCGCATCGGTTTTGCATGGCAGCCGTTTGGGCCGAATGGAAAGACAGTCGTGCGCGGAGGAGCGGGGCTTTTCTACAGCTTGATTCCGCCGGAAATTGTGGACCGTTTCGCCCAGAATCCTCCGCTCGATGCGACGTTCGTGAGCAAAAACGACTTCATTATCCCGGTGAGTTCGCAGCCCACCGGGCCGAGCATTTTTGTTGATTCGGCAAATACGAACACGGCATTTCAAACCGGCTTTGTAACCGGCCAAACCTACCCGACCATTCTGGCGAATGATCCGGCATTTACGCCTCCCGCCATTTTCACCACAGAAGCTACTACAAAGGTTCCGGAGTATCAGAAATGGAGCCTGGAACTGCAGCGGCAATTTGGAACCGACACGCTCGTGACACTGAGTTATGTTGGCAATCATGGTGTGCATGAACCGGTGATCGATAATTCTGTAAATGCCTTTGGATTCGGCGACCTGCCGTCAGCGGCGCCGGACCCCAGATTTGGAGGCGTTACGATCCTCTACGCCGGCGGATATTCTCATTACAATGGCGCAACGATTAGCGTCAGTCACCAGATCAATTCCTGGGGACGCGGAATCATTCAGGGAAGCTACACGTACAGCCACGGATTAGACGTAACGTCCAACCTCGGATTTGAGCCGTTTTCGACGACCAGCCTTTTGAGCCCTCAGGATCCGCTGAATTATTCCGGAAGTTATGCGTCGTCGGATTACGACGCGCGGCAGGTTGCCAACGTGAATGCTGTGTGGGAACTGCCGATTCGACGCCTCGCGGGAAAACACCTGTCACCGTATCTGGTCGAAGGGTGGGAACTTTCCGGTGCCTTTCTGGCGCACTCCGGATTCCCGTACAGCGTGGTAGACGGCGCGCTGAACGCGAATCTCGCTGCGAACAACAATTATTTCTCCCAAGTGTTACCCACGTTTCTCGGAGGGCCAACGTCATGTCAGGTGACGGCAACCGCCGGCCCGAATTGCCTCTCGCCCGCCGGACCTTCGAGTTCGGCTGCGGAATTCAATGTGGGCGGCGAGAGTGCATTCACGACCGGGATGCGCAACGCCTTTCGCGGCCCGCGATTTTTCAACCTCGATGTGGCATTGATGAAATCCACGAGCCTGCCGTTTTGGGAGGGTGCGCGTCTCGCGCTCGGCGTTCAAGTCTACAATGTGCTAAACCATCCGAACTTCGGGTTGCCGATCAACAATGCCGCGAGTCCGGAATTCGGAGAGATTTTGAACACGGTCAGCTCGCCCACGAGCATTTACGGCGCATTTCTCGGAGCGGATTCTTCGCCGCGGCTGATTCAACTTAAAGCCGAGTTCACTTTCTGACGCAGGGTTTCGGCTCTGTGCAGGCGGGTGACCGGCAATTCGAAATTAAATTCTTCGCGAAGGGTGTCTGCCCTGAAAAAACTCATTCCATGACCCGGAGCTGCTTTCTTCAATTTTTCTTGGTGATCGCGGCCGCGTCGGTCTTTTGCCGAGCTGGCTGCGCAGACACCAATTATTACCGTCACACCTTCTTCGACAACAGCAATACGCTGCACTCGTATTTTTATAGCGCTGGCCGGGCCGTTGCGCCAAGCCTTCTGGAGCTGGTGGACAAGAAGGCTCCGGTGGACTCAAAGCAATTTCTCACTCCTCCTAATTCACTGCGCCTCTCATGGCAGTCCAATCCCGGCGGTTCTTGGGAACTGCAAATCCGCGTCGTGCAGTTCCGCGACCGCGAGATCCTCTTTTATGGAGATTTTCTTTATCTCTGGTGCTATTCGCCGGAAGGCGTAAGAGCGCGAGATCTTCCTGAAGTACGCCTGCTCGATACGAACCGAAATTTTTCCGTTCCTGTCGCCATCGGAAAATTTGCAGGAACACTCGCGCCGCGAAAATGGACCAGAGTTCGCATCCCTCTCTCCGTGTTTTCGCGCGCTTCCATCGGCCATTTTAATCCTCATCGCCTGCAAGAGATTGTCTTCTCGCAGGGTGTTGCGGACGGGATCAAGCACACGCTGCTGGTGGACGAAATTCGAATTGATTTTGCTTCCGGGCAAACCTCGCACGCGCCGCTGGACGCTCCCGAAAATTTGAAGGCGGTAGGTTACGAGCGGCAGGTGGATCTTTCGTGGGACGCTGTGAACGGTAATTGGCTTGGACGCTATCTGATTTACCGTTCGATGGATGGCAAGAATTTTGTTCCCATTGGAATTCAGGTTCCGGGCATTACACGCTTCAGCGATTTCCTCGGCAAGCCCGGCATAAACGCGTGGTACAAGGTCGCGGCCTCTGGCAAAGATTATCGGTTATCGCCGTTCTCCCCTGTGGCGAAGGCCTCAACACAAGCTATGGATGACAATCGACTTCTTACCATGCTGCAAAGGGAATGCTTTGAATATTACTGGGACTCTTCCGGACCCAATTCGGGTATGGCCCGCGAAGACATTCCCGGCAACGACCGCATTGTCGCCACCGGCGCGACCGGATTCGGGATTATGGCGCTTGTCGTTGGAGTTGAGCGAGGATTTATTACCCGCCGGCAAGGCGTGCAGCGGCTGACGAAGATTGTTGATTTTCTAGAGAACGCGCCGCGATACCACGGTGCTTGGTCGCATTTTATGGATGATTCCACCGGTGCGAGCTTGCCTGTTTTTGGCATGTACGACAACGCCGGAGATTTGGTCGAAACTTCATTCCTGATGGAAGGATTGCTTACGGCGCGTCGATACTTCAATGGCTCGAACGAGCAGGAAAAGTTGCTGCGCAATCGCATCACTCATCTCTGGCGCACGGTGGAGTGGGATTGGTATCGCAAAACACCGCAGGGCCGCGCCCTGTACTGGCACTGGTCGCCGCAGTGGACTTGGCTCATCAATCACCGCATTGACGGATTCAACGAAACGATGATCGTTTACATTTTAGCGATTGCGTCGCCGACTCATGGAGTTCCGGCAAGCCTCTATTATTCCGGCTGGGCAACTCCCCGGGAGGGAAGTTACGCGAACGGGAAAAGATATTTTGGGATCAAGCTCAACGTGGGATTCGGCACCGGCGGCCCGCTTTTCTTCACGCAGTATTCTTACATGGGGCTGAATCCCCACGCGCTGACGGATCGGTACACGAATTATTTCGAGAACAATCGCAACATGGCGCGCATCAATCGTGCGTATTGCATTGCCAATCCGGGCCATCATAAAGGGTACGGCCCCGATAATTGGGGCCTGACGGCCAGTGACGGATCGGACGGCTACCTCGCTCATGCGCCCGATCTCCGCGATGACGACGGAACTATGACTCCGACGGGCGCGCTCGCGTCGTTTCCTTACACTCCCCGCGCCTCCATGGCCGCGTTCAAATATTTTTATCGCGATTTGGGCAAACATCTCTGGGGAATTTATGGGCCTCTCGACGCATTCAACTTGGATCAGAACTGGTTTTCCCCGATCTACATGGGGCTCGACCAGGCGCCCATTACGGTGATGGTTGAGAATTATCGCACCGGCCTGATTTGGAGGCTGTTTATGTCCAATCCTCGTATTCAGCGCGCGGTGAAAAGCATCGAAGCGCTCTCGCAAGCCTCCCCGTGAATGTGCTCCCGCGGTTGTTCGATCGAATATATTTGAACGCCTGCTTTAGTTGAGCAACACTAGCTGGCGACGCGCTTTGGAATCCACGGCAGGCATGCGAGCATCGCGGCGCACAGGGCCACGGGAACAAGGAGCCCAGTGCGCAAACTGTTCTCGCGCGTAGAGAAAAATCCTACCATCCAGGGCATCGTGGCTCCTCCCATGGCTGCAAGGACGAACATAAGGTTTCCTGTCCGACGCGCTCCTTCGCCGAATTGCTTGGCCAGCCAAGCCACGAGCACAGGATAAATGGCCGCGAACCCCAGACCTATCACCATCTGGCAAATGGCCACCGCCCAAAATCTGGTTGCGGTGATCAGGGCGATATTGCCGGCCAATCCCGTGCACAAACCGCCTCCCACGAGCAGCCGCTCTCGGCGGCGCAGCGGATTGGCGGGAACGGATGCCCGTCCAGCCATCAGCCCCCCCCAAAAGAACATAGGTGCAAGCGTCCAAATGCCGCCCGTGGCATTCGGCATTCTCTTTGCGAAGTCCGCAGCCCATCCTGCCACGGAATTTTCCGCGCCAACGTAAAGAAAAAAAAGCACGCCAAGCGCAAGCGCGGCTATCCGGTTGCCGTGCGAAACGCTCTCGGCATCCGGTTCAACTTCGTGCGCCGGTGTTCGCAAGTTTACGAGCAGAAGCAGCGCTGCTGCAATTAGCGCCGCGCCGGCGAGCCCGTATAGAAAAGCGGGAATCGCAGAATGGCGTTGAGCCGCCAGCACCAGCGGAGCACAGGCGATCGCGCCGGCGCCCCAGACGAAATTTAGAATGCTAAGCGCCGCCACGCGTCGGGACCGGGCCTTCTCTGCAACCCACAAATTCGCCGCCGGTAGCACCAGCCCAAGTCCGAATCCATAGGCTGCCGTGGCCGCAAGCCCGACCATTTCCATTGGAAAGTTCAATCCCGCTAGCCCAAACGCAATCGCCAGGTATCCGGCCACCAGCGCAAATTTATAGCCGCACCGCGGGATTAGCGCGCTCAACGACGCTACGCCGGCAATGTTGCTGGCGAACTGCAGTGTGAAAAAGAGGCCTGCTTGCTGATCCGTCAGAGACCACCGACTGATAAGCACCGGCAGGAGCGGACCCAAAATCGTGGTGACCATGCCGGCCACCACAAATCCCGCGAGGACCGCGAGGTTCGCGGGCCTTCTCCGGAACATCCCACGGAAAGAAGCTCCAACAGCGTTGCCCGCGCCCATTTTGTCCTTTCAGGAATGCCTTAGGGTTTGGGAAGAATTTAGCTCCGGGAAATGCCAGGACTCAAGTCCCGTGCCGATGGATTGTTTGCTTCATGTTGCCGAAGCGGCCGGGCACGTCGTTTCGCGGACAACCAGTTCTGGAGCGACAACAATTTGCTTGGCGGCCGAGCGTCCCGAACCCGAGCGAATGCGCCGAAGCAAAGTTTCCGCGGCGATAGCCCCCATTTTTTTCAAGGGCTGGCGAACAGTTGTTAGGCCCGGATTGTGATACGCCGCGCTCCGAATATCGTCGAAACCCACAACAGAAATATTTTCGGGAACGCGCAAATCAGCGTCGCGAATGGCACGAATCGCGCCAATCGCAGAAACGTCATTAAATGCAAATAACGCCGTGAAGGGATATTTCGACTTCAGGAGGTTCATGGCCGCTTTGTAGCCGAGGCTCGGAGACGCTTCATCTCCCTCAAGCTGAACCGTCAGATTCGGGGAAACGCAAATTCCCAATTGTGAAGCGGCCCTCAGAATTGCTTTCCAGCGCACTTCCGTATCGGAGCTAAACACTTGCCCTTTCATAAAAGCGATTTTCCGGTGGCCCAAACCGAAAAGATGGTTCAACGCCAGGTGCGCCGCAAGCTCGTGGTCCAAAACCACATTGACGACTCCCTGAGTTTTGTTGTGTCCTGAGACAGTGACCGCAGGCACACCCAGCTTAAGGCGCCACGGCGTGTCCACGGCGATAACTCCTTCGACCGCGCGGTCCAAAAATAGCTTTGGATATTCTTCGATGAGATCCGGCCGATGGCGATGGCTGGCCACGAAATAAAAATATCCGGCTTGGAGCAACGTATCTTCGATTCCGCTCAGAACCATGGTGGCGTAGCCTTCGCTCACTTCCGGCACTAGAACACCGATCGTCAGGCTGCGTTGCATGCGCAGCGAACGCGCAAAAAAATTGGGACGATAGTTGAATTTGCGCGCGGCCGCAAGAATCAAATCTTTCGTTTCCTGCGAGATGGTTCCGGCGACGGATGAACGATTAATGACCACGGAAACCGTCGCGGGTGAAAGCCCGAGATGATCCGCCAGTTGCTTGAGGCTGATGGTGCGGTGCTTGGTCGCGACAGAAGCGCCGTTTCTGATGCGCTCCCGGGCTTGGGCTGATTTGCGGCGTCGTTTCGGCACGCGCGGAGTGTCCCACAATACACGCGCGCGAACAAGCCCTCGGACGACAAAAGTGCTTGCTTTCAACCTTGACCCATGTATTATCGGAGCATTGGGGTGGAGGCTATAAATCGTTTGAGTTTCGATTTAGAAGCTGCGAGGCAAAACGCGTTCAGGTGTGCGCGTGTTCTTAGTATTGCCCATTGCAAACGAGGAGTGTCTCATGAACTTTCTCAATCCGCTGCGTCGCGCTGTTAGCTGCCGGTTTTCGCTGCTGCCCGCAATGACTGTCGCGCTGTTCGCATTGTTTTGGCCAGGCCTGGCCCACGCGCAGTTCCGCGCATCGTTGCGCGGTACGGTGACCGACCCGTCCGGGGCCGTGATCGTCGGCGCGAAGGTGACGCTCACCAACACCGCGACCAATTTCTCGATGACTTCCGTTACCGACGACAACGGTATTTATCAGTTCAATGCTCTGCAACCGGCGCCGTACCGGCTTACGATCGAGAAAGATGGATTCACCACGAAAATCATCGATCGCGTGCAAATCGTTCCCGAGCAGCCCAACGCGCTCAACGTGCAACTGCAGGTTGGCGCTGTACAGCAGCGCGTCGTTGTGTCTGGCACAACGCACGCGCTTGATACGGAAACGGCGGACATCAGCGGCACGATTCGCAGCAATGAGATCCAAGGCATGCCTTCGTTTGGCCGTGATGTACTAAAGCTCGCAGAATTAGCCCCCGGTGTCTTTGGGGATGAGGCCCAGGGAAACAACGGCGGGGCCGCCAATCTTCCCGGAACTCAGACCGGGGGCGGTGCCTCCGGCGGCGCGGATGGCATATTCAAAACCGAGAACGGCGCGCAAATTATTGCGAACGGCAACCAGACCGAAAACAACAGCATCACGATTGACGGTATCAGCACGACGAGCGCTGTTTGGGGCGGCTCCACAATCATTACTCCAACGGAAGACTCCATTCACAGCGTGAGAATTTTGGCCAATAGCTACGACGCGGAAGATTCGCGCTTCAGCGGCGCTCACATTCAGATTATTTCGCAGGGTGGCACGAATCAATTTCACGGCAGCGCATTTTTCACCGCGCACCGGCCGGGCCTGGACGCGTACCAGCGATTCAATGGTCTCGGCAACCCGGTGTTCAGGGACAACAACTTCTTCGATCAGTTCGGCGGAAGCCTCGGCGGCCCAATCTGGAAAAACAAGCTCTTTGCTTTTTTCGCCTATGAGACCGTTCGCAGTCCTCAAGCACAGACGAACATCTCCAATGCGTGGTACGAGACGCCGTCCTTTGAGAAATCAGCCCCTGCCGGAAGCATCGCGTCACAATATCTCTCGTTCCCCGGCTCGGCTCCAAACGCGATCGGATTCAACGAATTTACCTGCGCACAGGTTGGGTTGGTGCAGGGTACGAACTGCAACGAGATTGTTGGACAGGGATTGGACATCGGCTCGCCTTTGACAACCCCCTTGGGTACCCAGGACCCCAACTGGACGAGTAACACCAATCCCGGAGTTGGAAACGGGTTGGATGGTATTGCGGACATCGCCAACTATACCACCTCGAGCACCAGCAACTACTCGAAACAGCAGTTCAATGGACGCGTCGACGCCGACGTTACAGCAAACGACCGCGTTACATTTGCGATGTATTACGTTCCGCAGTGGACGAATTTCCTGAACGGTCCTGCCCGCCAATATAATTTCTTCCATCACTCGCAGATCAATGAGGCCTTTTCGGCGATTTGGAACCACACCTTCTCGGCGGATTTGCTCAATGAGTTTCGGGTGAACGCCGCCGGATGGCGGTGGAATGAAATCGCTTCGAATCCGCAGGCGCCGGTCGGCCTGCCGACCGATTACATCGACACGATCGGCACAATCAACGTCAGCCAGTTTGGTCCGAATGTCGGCAGCATTTTGGATCAGTGGACCTATGGCGTTCGCGATGTGGCCACCAAAATTATGGGCCGCCACACGATTAAGTTTGGCGGCGATCTGACGCGTCTTTTCTATCTGAACGATTGCGCTGGTTGCGGCGTGCCTCACTACAATTTCTTCAATATGTGGGATTTCCTCAACGACGCGCCGCAGGCGGAAGGCAGCGGATTTAATCCCAGCACCGGATTTCCCACGACTCTTCGACAGGATGACCGCGAAAATATTTGGGGACTGTTTGTCCAGGACGATTTCAAGTTCAGCAAAACTCTCACGCTGAACTTCGGGCTGCGCTACTCCTACTTTGGCCCACTCTCATCCAAGGAAAACAATATGTTTGTGGCCATTCCGGGTGCGGGCGCGAACTACATGACTGGCCTGGTCGTTCGCAAGGGGAATTCCTGGAATGCGCAGAAAGACAACTTTGGCCCGCAGGTAGGAATTGCGTGGAGTCCGGAGCGGTTCGGTCAGAAGCTTGTTTTTCGCGGCGGTTACGGCTTGAACTATAACCAGGAGGAAATCGCCATCTCGGCTAACATTCAAGGGAACCCCGGCCTGGTGGTATTTCCAACCTTTACCATGTCCACGCCAAGTTCGCCGAATCCGGGCATTATCTATGCTGTGTCGTCGAACATCCACTCCATTTACGGTTATCCGGCCAATCCAAACTCGATTGCCTCATTTGGACCGAACGGGTTGCCGACCACCGGCAGCGTCAACGTCTCCATTTTCCCGAGCACGTTGCCCACGATGCGCGTCCAACACTACTCTGCGCAGGCCGAGTATGAATTCGGTCATAACATCATTGCATCGCTCGGGTATCAGGGCAGCCATTCGAGCAACATCTTCTTCCATGAGAACCCCAATGCTGTGCCAGCAGCGAGCGGCTACACGCTCAATCCGCAAATCGGCGGCGGAGATTACTGGGGCGTAGAAGGCTGGGGCAACTACAATGCCATGCTCGCCGAAGTGAAGCATCAATTCTCGCAACATTTCCTCGCTGACGCGCAGTTCACGTGGTCCAAGAGCATGGACACCAGCTCGGGACCATACTTCGAACAGCCGTATCCCTACGACCTCAACCTCGACTATGGTCCATCAGACTACAACGTTGGGAAGGCGTTCAAGCTATACGGCATGTGGCAGCCGGTCATTTTCCACGGCGGCAACCCGTGGTTGGAGCGACTCGTCGGAGGGTGGTCCATCAGCGGCATCCTGACCATTCACTCCGGATTCCCGTGGACTCCTGTCGTAAGCGTTGCAAACGGCAGCCTGTACTGTGGCACCTGCGGATATGGCACTCTCTTTCCTGCTAAGTATTTGGGCGGCGCGGGAACCAGCACCAGCAACGATGCATACAAAACAGGTGCGGATTTCCCGAATGGTGGCTCGGCCTATTTCACGGCGCCGACCTATACCGCATACAGCGGTACAAATTACGGGAATGCGCTTCCGCAGCCGCCGGGAGTTGGACGCAATTCCTTCACCGGCCCGGGTTACAGAGATCTTGACGCTACCCTGGCCAAGGATTTTGGCTTTCCGGCAAATGGCGTCCTCGGCGAAAACGCAAAACTGGAATTTCGCATGGACGTTTACAATGTTTTCAACAATCTGAATTTCAACCCCGGCAGCATTGCGAACAACATTGCTGATGGGCCGGGACTCTTCGGCCGGGCTCAATCGGCGCTTGGCGCGCGTGTGGTTACACTGGGAGCACGGTTCAGCTTCTAGCAGGCCGCCGCGGAAGCCCGGGTGCGATATTTAGTTCGTTAGCAGCAATCGGGGCAGCAGCGAGTGGCTTAAAGGCTATTCAGTGCTGCCCCTGTCTTTGTTCGCCGACGGAACGCGGCAGATTACCACCGCTCCTCGTTGCATTCTCGCGCCAGGTGCGTAACAGCCGTTCCGAGACGTCCCAGGACTCGTATTCGAGTGACAGGGGGCGAAATTTTCTAATCGCAGAAATTTACGCGATTAGAAACAACTCCGGCGGTTTGTTTTCAGCGAGTTGCGACCATTTCTAATTTTTCATATTCACTCGATTAGAATTTTTTCCCTTGTTCTTGATAAGTGCCAAATGTGGCCCGAATGAGCTCCATAAACGTGCGCAGCAACGTCTTGTATATCTCGCGTCCGGCAGCGGAGCTGGCGTCACCGGGAAGACTTCGCTGCGTGAGGGGAGTCGCCGGAGGCAAAAAGCTCCCTCCGCTCAATCCGCAGAAGCTTCTTTATGGTACGTAGATAGCTGCTGGTCGGTGCGCTTCTACGAGGACGATTTTGCCCTCGTTCTCGTGGATCGAATCGGTTTCGACTTCGCTATTTCACTCGCTTGCAGCAGCGCTCGATCGCAGGTAATATCGCCGGCTTCACAGGCAAGCTGGTTTCGTTCCCTCCGTGACTCCGCCACTTCCTGCTTTTGTTTCGCGTTGAGCCACGAATGTTCACAGTAACCCTGCCCGGTTTTGCACGCGAGCAGATTGAGGTGTCGTTGGACGACCGCAACCTGTGACTGTTGCTCGGGAGTTAGCAGGGAATTCTCGCAGAGCGCATCGCCTGTCTCGCATGCCAGTAGATTTCTTTGTTGCTTAAGCCTTTGCACCTCCTGGTGCTGTGCTGCACTAAGCAGGCTCGAATCGCAAAAGCCTGTGCCGGTTTCACAATTTGCTAGATTTTGGGTTTTCAGTATTTCCTCGACTTTGGCCGCCTGCCGGCGAGTGAGCAATGATTTCTTGCAGATGCCGACAGTCGTTTCACAGGCCAGCAAATTTCTCTGGCGTTCAATTTGCGCGACCTCCTTTTTTTCCGCCGCGTTGAGTGAAGACGAGTCGCACACTCCGAAATCGGCGAGACAAGCATACAGGTCATTTTCATGCTGAATTCTGGCGACTTTCGATGCCTGCGCCGGAGGTAGCTTTGAAAGTCTGCAGTCGGAAAAACCGGATAAACAGTCGCTGAGATTTTGCTTCTGCGCCGCTTTGCTGTTATCTGCGGCGGTACTGAGAGTCAGAATGCCCGCTAGAAGCGGGATGACGAATGCGCCGCGCCACATGAATTACTCCTCCGCTTAAAATAAACGACACATTTCTCAAAACCGCGCGTTTCCGGCGCGCGTACCAACCGCCACGAGCGCGCTGATCCTCTCTTCGCATTTAATCAGGAAAGCCAGGAGGAAGCCCGCGAAAGCGTTCGCACGCTTCCTCCGCTCGGTCGAACAGCGCGCCGCACGTCAGGCTGCAATTTGCTTTGCTGCCGGCGCGGCCTTGATTTCAATTCGCCGTGGCAGCGCTGAAGCGGCTATCGGCGCAGTAACTTCGAGCACGCCGTTGTGGTAACTGGCGCTGACTTTGTCCGCATCGGCGCCATCGGGAAGCGTCAAGGTGCGCTCAAAGGCGCCGTACCAAAATTCGTTGTGCAGATAGTCCAAATCCTGTGATGTCTGAACCGCCTTGCGCTCTCCCGAAATTGTCAAGGTGCTTCCCTGAGCTTGAATTTGAACATCCTTGGGATCGATTCCCGGAAGTGCTATACGGCAATGATATGTCTTTCCCCCTTTGTCAATATACGATTCGACTGCGGGAACGAAGCCTCCGGCTGGCAAGCTGTTGCGTTCGCCGCTTGCGGAACTGACCGGCCATCCGCTGAGCATGCGATTGAAGATCTGGTCGAAGTCTCGGCGGAAGTCGAACAAATCCTGAAAGAAACTGCTCGGATAAGCAAGATTGGTCATGACATACCCTCCAAATCTAAAATCTCACCTCGCAAAGAGGTGCATTTCTATCTTTATTCGCCGAAATAGATGCTATCCGGGCAACATGAGTTGCCCATTGGCAGATTTTATTAGCATCATCTATTATCTATGTAAATGCTTTATTAACAGTATCATGCACAAACAACTGAGGTTTGAAAGCGCGGCTGTTGTTGTGGTTCAAACGGGGAATCGCCAGGAAGGTACGCAGCCTTACCAAATTGCTTCCTAGAAGCTGAAGCGCGTCTGCAGATAAATCACGCGATTGGCTGCCGCGGATGAAAATGCTCCGCCCCACAATCCGTTTGATTGTCCAAAAAACGGCGAGCCGATTACCCCGTTCGGCGTTGCAAGGTTTACGTTATTGAAAATGTTTCGCCCCATGACGGCGAAGCTCAGGCTGTACCGTCCGGAGGGTGCCTTTCTTTGGAATGGCCCTCCGCCCGCAATCACCACGGCACCACGCCCGCGGCGGCCGCCGCGAAACCCTCCCGGAAAACCGGCTGCGCCGCCGCCGCGTTCTTTGCCGAATGTGAACGTCTTCTCGACGCGCAAATTCAGCGTGAAATGGCTGGGGCCGGTCGCATAATTGATCGGCACAAGCGTTTCGCCGGGCTGCGGTACGGTGTCAAACGTACCCAGCGACGTTACCACCACGTTGGCGGGGTTCGAGTTGGGACCCGCAAAGGACGGCCGCTGGTTGAACTGCGAACTGCCGATCAGATCTTGCGGAATCGTTATATTGTACGGCTGGCCCCCAGTGAAAATCATGAATGGGCTGATGCGGATTCCCCAGGGAGCTCCGACTGATCCGCCAAAAAACACGCGGTTGCGCACATCAAACGCAGCGCGTCCGTAATCTTCTGAAATATTATAAGGATTCGAGGGAAAGCTGCTGGCTCCCGCGGTATCAGCATTCGCATAATTCAGCGCGTAATAGCCGAAAAGCGAAACCCTCGAGCCGGTATTCACTCTGCCATTGATAATGAGTTGATTCTGGCGGTAAACGCCTTCGGACTGGAATTCGTAAATGTTCCCCGGCTGCCCGGTGGGATAAACGGGCGCGGATGGATACGTTCCGGGAAGCGGGGTGTTGATATTGTTCGTCAACAGTTGATCCCATCCGCGCGAATTGATGTAATTGATGGCGATGGTCGCGTTCTTTGTAACTTGCCGCTCGACGCTCACCGCTGTTTGCAGCATTCCCGGCGCGCGAAGGTTTGGCTGAATGCGGTAGACGGTTGAAAGTACAGAACCGCCCGGGCATTGCGACTGGACCTCCGCCAGCGTGACCGGTTGTGGCAGCGGATTGGCGAAAAAACACGAAGGAGAATTCAACACATATTGCTGCTGCGTGACGCCATTCAGCCGCGCCACCTGCATTAATTCGTCCTCTTCGAAGCGGTCGTAGAAAATTCCCGAGCCCGCGCGAATCACAGTCATTGGGCTGCCCTGTTTGGTGCTCCCGATTCCCCAGGCAAATGCGATGCGCGGCGCCCAATCGGCGTGATCGCTGATTCCACTTTGCGTTTCAAGGCGCAATCCCGGGCTGATAGTGATGTTTGGCTTTACGCGCCAATCATCCTGGATGTAAAACGCCGCATCGGTCCAGGTTACCGAAGTCGCGGGCGTTCCAACGGTAATCGAGAACTGATTGGCGCCGCCGCAATTTGTCTGCCCGGGTCCTTGACATGCGTTTGCGGGCTGGCCCGCTGCGATATTTTGCTCGGTGATCTGGTATGCAGCGAGCGAACTGAAGCTGAACATCCCTGAAAAGTTTGATGTTGCGCTGCTGTCATCGCTGATGAAGCGCACTCGCGCGCCAAAGTTCAGCGAATTTTTACCATGTTCCATCGCGGTGTTGTTCTGAAATTCGTAATGATTGGCGGTGTCCATCACCGTCTGCTCGTTGTTCCCACCCGCATTGAATGCGCCCAGAACATCTACGGTCGGTAAATTGCTTCCGGGAATCTGGCTCGATGAATCGTGCAGATATTGAAAGCGGAAATCATTGACGATAGTCGTGCCAATCACCTGGGAATCGGAAAGCTGCACGGTCTGCTCGGTATTCAACGAGTTTAGAGACTGCAGAGGAACGTCGAGAGCGGAAGCCAGCGAATCCTGTGCATCGTTGCGCCAATATTGATATCGAACTGTCAGCGTGTTGTTTTTGGTGAGCTGATAGTCCACCCGCGGCGTGACGTTGGTCATGGTTCGCGGATTCGGAACCGACGCCGTAAACGGCACTATGCCTGAAATGGTTTGCTTGCTGCAGGGACTGGTGCTGGCCGCTTGCGCTGTGACTGTTGTCGCCTGCCCTGAGTCGATCTGATGACCGGCGGCGAAAAGCTGCGGATTTGTGTCGTTGCTCAGCACGCACGCATTCAGCACGGAGACATCATTGATATCGCGCCGAAACGCATCCACAAAAAACGAAGTCTTCTTGGTGATCGGTCCGCTCAAATCTCCGTTGAACATTACCGAATGATAAGGCGGCTCGCTTGTGGCGAATGGATTCATGGAGTTGAAGCTTGAATCGTTACCCATAATCATTCCGCCGCCGTGCAACTGGCCTGTACCGGGCTTAGTAAAAATCTCAATGCGGCCGTAGCCCAACTTGTCGTACTGGGTGGAAAATGGGTTCGAGTTGATGCGAATCTCGCGTATGTCCTCTTTCGGCGGCAACTGTCCGGCGGTAAAACCGTCAATGTACATTTGTCCGCCGTTTGGACCCGCGGAAGGTCCCGCCAGAGCCTGCAAATCCTGGGAAAGCTCGTCGGGATCATCCGGCAGCGACTCCAGATCTTTTCCTTTCATCACAATCGCCCCGGCATTGTTCTCTGGACTCACACTCAGTACCGGCGCGGACGCATTCACCTGGACTCTTTGCTTCTCCGCGGCAATCACCAGCGGCGCATCAACCTCCTCGACCTGTCCCGCTTTGATCTCCACATTGGCTTTCTCGAAAACGGCGAAACCCTTCGCGCCCGCCTCGACGGTATATATTCCCGGTGTGAGCCCGCGCACTTCGTATTCGCCCTCGTGATTCGTTACGGCGACGATGCCCTTGCCCGATGCTGGCGCCACATAAACCTTTGCGCCCACAACCACGGCGCCCGAAGGATCCGTTACTCGCCCGCGCAATGTTCCTGTTCCGTTCTGCGCGAAGGCCACACCCGCTGTTACAAAAATCAATCCGCTAATCGCCGCCAGGATTCGCTTCTTCATGTACTGCTCCTGTCAATCTATTCCGTCTGTTGTGGAGGAAAGTTCCAAAATCACGCGCGAATTTCAAAGGAACTCGCGAATCAGTTGCTCCCTCCCTCGCTTGGCGCGCTCATCGTCCATGGCGAAAGCACCATTCCCGGCTTTCCTTTGGGCGCGGCTTGCAAGATCGGCTCAACTCCGGCCAGCAGCTTTATCGCCGTCACTTCACCTCGCTCCGAGCCTTCCGTGGACACAATCATCACCGCGTCGCCTTTGTGCAAATCTGATATCGGCAAAGGGGGCAGCCGGTTCAGCATCTGTTGCAAATTCTCTCCGGCGCCTCCTGACCCGCGCTGGAACCTTCGCGGCCCTCCCGGTGCACCATTTGAATTTTGGTTCCTCATTGCCTCTGCGCGCCGATTCGCGAATTGTGCCTGCTGCCCGTTCGCTGCCATGCGCAAGCGCATCGCGATTCCCCGTGCCATCAGCGGCGGCAGCTTGTGCAGTTGTGAATCCCCTGTGAACTTTACAAGCACCGGCCTTTTGGCAATCAAATCCATCACGCGAACCGTATTGGCCTTCGCATCCACTGACATCACCGTTCCCGCAATGTTTCGAAACGCGCCGGACACAATTTCCTGTGCCTGAAACTTCGTGCCGTCCGTGCTGAACGTTCCGCGGGCGCGCAGTTGATCCCCGGGCCGTATCTGCGCCATCGTTCCGGGCCCCGCGTCGTCGAATTTCACCGAATCGGGAGCATACCGGCGCAAAATCGTTTGGTTCGTGGTGTGAATTGTGACGGTTTTATTCCCACCCAGCGCCGCCACGTTCACCACAATGTTCCCGCTCGCAGGGTCCACGCTTTTCACCAGGCCTCCGACACCGTTTTGCCAGGCTGCGCGCTCCTGCGCTTGTTTAGCCTGCAAATCGGACTTGGTCATCACGATGACAATCGTGGCGGCCACGGATTTTCCGTCTCCGGACACAAGTCCACTGGCCAGAATTCTGTCGCCCACCTGCAAATCCCGCGTGTGAATCGTTTCCGCGTGTGACAAATCCTTTTGCCCCGGCGCGACACGCAGAATTCTGGTGGTGTTCCCAATCACCACGTCCGTCGTCGCGCCGGCATCCGTTTTCAAAATGATCAGATTGCCGACGATGGATTGAATTGTGCCGATGGGTCGGCTCGTCGCGGGAGGCGCAGCCTGCTGCGTGGAATTTGCTGCGAAACGCTTCGGTACCGCGTGTGCCTGGAAACCGGCACTCGCGGCAAAAAAAATCGCCGCCGTTGTGAGCGCGCCGAAAATTCCTTTTCCTGAATCCATGTTTCCACCCCGAAATTTCAGCCTGAGGTGATCAGGTGGCGCACCCCACCGCGATTTCCTCGTGCTTCTCTTAGCGTTAGACGTATCGCTGTCGGCCGCGTTTCCTGAATTTTGCTTTGCGATTTCAATTCCGCGACGGGAATGTCGCAATCAAGCTCCTGAAAGCGTAGAATCACGAATCTCTTCGCTCGGAGCTGCGAAAATTATGCTAGGTCAGCGCATCGCCCGCCAAAATGCCATCTTCACGAAAGAGACATTCCTTTTTTTTCGCGCTCTGGCCAAAAATAATTGCAAGCCGTGGATGGACGAAAACCGCGACCGCTACAAGCGGCACGTCGTCGAGCCCTTGCGCCAGCTTCTCGATGCACTCATTCCAGTCGCGCAAAAGTTGCATTCCGAGTTCATCCTCAGCGGACGCACCGGCGACAATTTCTCCCGCATCAATCGCGACATTCGCTTTGCCAGCGATAAAACGCCTTACTACACGCACATGTATTTCTTTCTTTCATGTCGGAAGACGCGCGGCACTTCGGATGGGCAGCTTTACGTGGGAATTTCGGCGGACGCGACCACCGTGGGGTTCCGTATTTACCGCGAAGGACACGACAGCACGATGGCTCGCGTCTGCCTGCCTCGCGCCGCAGAGAATCTTGCCTGGCTTGAACGCCAGCGAAAAAAGTTCGCGCGAAAATACGAATCCTACTGGTATGCCAGTGAAAAAGGGAAATGGACAAAACATTCCGGCTGGCCGTGCGACGCAAAAGAATGGAAGCGCGCCAAAGGCTGGATTGTCCGGAAGTGTTTCGAACCGTCCGCAGCGATGCGCCCATCTTTTGTGCGCGAAGTCGAGAGAAGCTTCAGGGAACTTTTTCCTCTCTACGCCTTTAGTTGCCTCCCGGATTGGCAACCTTGAGAGTTACGGACCTACGCGCGCCGGTTTTGCAGCAGTCAGGATTTCGTAGATCGTTTATGTCAGTTGCACCCCTTTCGTATCCCAACTTGAAATGCACTATTGCAAAGGAGCGAGAATCGCATCCAGGCGGTCCGGCGTTTCGGCCACTCGTTCGAGATGCGGATAGCGCAAGCCGTCGTGATAATTGATCGAAACGGTCTCAAAATGGCCCTGGCGCTTTACCAGCAGCCGAATCGGTGATTGCTCCTTTTCCGCCGATAGGATGGCCTCGCGCAGCTTTGCCACGCTGAAAGCGCTGCCGTTTACTCCCTCAATTTGCATCCCGAGAGCCATGCCGGCTTTGAATGCTGGGCTGCCCCACCAAACGCCCTGCAGAGTGCCGTCCGGCGATACGCTCACGCCGAGCGAAGTGGCAAAATTCGTGCCGAGCGGACCTCCCTGTGAATGCTTCATCCAGTCCGGCTCGCTGTCGTTGTACACGAGCCGGTAGCCGCCGCGAGTAATACCGCCCTCCGGCACTTGCGGGTGAAGATCATAGACCCGCGTGCGAAGGAACTTTGCCCAATCGTATGGTTGGACGGTGTCGAGCGCATGCACAATATCGTTGAATGTATATGTGCGAGTCACATAGCTCCCGTTGTCGATGCCGTAGAAGAGCCGGGCGAAATCATCGAGTGATTTTCTCCCGCCGCTCAACTCGCGAATTTTGGTATCAACATCGAGCCAGATGAGGAGCCCCTCCATGTAGTAGTCTTCGGCACGCTGCCAACTGACCCAACTGACCGGCGAGCGTTCTGAGATCGTGGGCTGATTGGTGGTGTCCACCAGCGGGCGCCACTCGCGTCCGGGGCTCGCTTCAAAATTTGCAGCAATCTGCGCGATGAGGTCGCGGGTCTGAGCGGGAGTGCGCAAGCCGGAGCGAGCCGTAAGCACGTAACCCCAATATTCGGTTAGGCCTTCGTACACCCACAACAGGTCATCCCGCATCGGGACGTTGAAATTAGGCGTCCAGAGATCAGCGGGGCGGCGGAATTTCCCGTTCCACGAATGCGTGTATTCATGGGCAAGAAGGTCGCGTCCGCGCACACCCGCGGCCCGGTTGGTGAAGTAATTTCCGCGGGTGCCGTCTTCGCTCGACTGGTGATGCTCGAGCCCTTCGCCGCCGATCGTGTCGCTGACGGAAAAGAGGAAATCATAATGGCTGTAGTGGTGCGATTGGAACAGCTTCGCTGCTTGTTCGACGAGATTGCGATGGAGCTGCAATTCTTCGGGCGTGATGTCGAGTTCCGTGGGCCTGTCTGCAAACACATCAAGATGGACACGGTTATTGGGCCCCGTCGATAAATTGACGCGCTTGTAATAGAGACCCGCGTAAAGCGGCGAATCCACCAGAGTATTGAGCGTCGTATCCTGAAAATGGACCAGGTTGCCCTGCTGCGTGCGAACTTCGAGCGCCGTTGCGAACTTCCAACCCTCAGGCAAGCGTATCGAGGGCGCGAAGCGAATGTCCCGTGAAAAATATCCCGCGGGATAGAGGACCACTGTGTTCCAGGAAAGGTCCACAATTTTCGACGAAAACGAGATGCGTCCTTCTCTCCGCCGAAGCGGCGCCAGATATTGAAAATTCACGTCGATGGATGAGGCGCCCGCGGGCACGCGAATGTGGAATGCATAGACGTTCACGCGATCGCGCACCCAGGGAATGCGTTTGCCGTTTGCGGTGACCACAAGCCCGGCGATTTTTGAAATTGGCCCGGTGGGAGAGTGATTTCCCGGTATCCACTGTGGGTAGAGCAGGGTGATTTCACCGCCTTTGACGGGAATTTGCTCCTGCACATTCATCACGCGATGAGCTACGTCGGTGACGTCTACAAGCAGCGAAATCGTGCCTGGAAAAGGCGTGTCTGCGGGCGCGGCAATGGGCGTGGGCGCCGGCGCGGGCTGAGGCCCGGGATAACTCTGCGCGTACAGGCTACGGCTCGACCCAATTAAAAGGACAAAAAGAACAGGAAGAACGCGGCGAAGCATGGATCGGTTCATGTGAATCTCCTCGGCTGCGGCGTTCAATTTATCGCACATTCTCCGATTAATCGAGGCCATTGGCTCATTTCAGTTTATAAGTGTGCGCTTTTGAATTTCGGCCTGGCCGCAGACGCCATCCGTCATAAAGACGAAAAGCGCTACTTTAAGCTGTCGCAAATAAACGATGAGGTCGCAGACGCTGCGTGCCGGTGAATTCGGTGACGCCAGGCATCGCCGCGTTGGACTTGTAGGACGGGGTGTGCGTGATCCAGGCTTCGAGGTCGGAAGCGTCCCTTGACCTGGACTGCTCGGGTGCTGGTTATTGATGTGCCAGCGGGGAGATGGCGGCATCGGACCGGGCAGAGCGAATCCGACCGCACAAGCCGGGCGGCATCCATATTGTAGGCTTTTGTGAACCTGAGCGCTCTCCGCAAGCAATAGTGCGACAGCACAGCACGCGCCAGCGCCGAAGTCCCTTGCTGCATTCTGTCCCAAACGCCGAGCAGCAAGAACGGTCTTTAGCTCCATCGGTTTCCCACAGACCGTTTGCACAGCTTTAAGGGCTGACTCGAAGAGCCAAAATCGCCGCCCGACGGATTGTGCCGCCTAACTGTCCAATTCTGTTCCGTTATTTCTGGCCTGTCGTTTGGTTGGGCGACAACTTCGTGAGCGCGGCTTTGAAAGCGTCGCGATGGCCCATCTCATCCCGACGGATTTCTTCAAAGGTGTTCGCTGCCGTTTGATCACCCACCGACGCAGCATCTTTGGCGAAGCCGAGATACATGGTGTCCACTTCGTACGATTCGCCTTGGATTGCGTCCCTCAGATTGTCCGCATCGCTGCCGACGAGACCAGATAGGCGAGCCTCTTTGGCGAAATGGTCAAAACGCTCAGTGTGCGCCGCTTCTGAAAACAGGCGAGCGAGTTCGATGTTGCCAGATTTCCGGGCGTGCTCAGCGTACAGCATGTATTTAGCGAACGCGAATGCTTCACCGTGCATTGCGGTGGAAAGATTTCGCATGGTTTGCTCGTTGAGTTTGCTCTCATTTTGTGCTGTAGCGTGGCCCATAATGAAAAAGATTGCTGCCACCGCGACCAATGCAGCCGCAAATTTCGGATACATAAGAAGCCTCCTTGTCTTTTACCTAGACCGCTTAATTCGTGCAAAAACACTGGGCCCGAAACTGGCTGGTTTTGGGGCCTACATCTTCGGGCCCAGCTGTTTCCCCCACCTATAAACTTTTGCGGACCGATCTGAGACCAAACGATGCGGCCAATCCCAGAACTCCCAGCAGCCCGATTAAGGGCATGAGGCTGCCAGTCTCTGGCAACTTCTCTGGGGTTGCCGCTTCCGTTTCAGTTTCATTTCCGCCGGTTGTCTCAGGAGGCGTAGTTTCGGTGGCGGCTGCTTCTTCGGGTGTCGCCCCCTGCTCTTCTGCTACGGCCTGATGACCGTGGGTCCGGACCTCCAGTTCTCCAACAGTCATCGGTTCCTCGGTGATAAATTTTGCGGTAACCTGATCTCCTTGATGCAGCTGGCTGAGTGGAACCTCCTCTCCATTGAGCGAGATTTCAGCCCACTCGGGGATGATGTACCGCACTACATTCCCATCCGTCATCCGAATCGAAAGATGTTTACCAGCGACAAAATAAACGGTGCCGTCGGTTACCTCGACAGTCTTAACCACGATCGGCCTTGTGGTTGTAATGGTCTCGTGCGTGAGAGTCATTCCCGGCTTCAATTGATCGAGCGTCAAACTCTCCCCATCAATATCGAAGCGTTCGCCGGGAGGAATGCGCATAGCCTCCAGCATTCCGTCCTCCAAGCGAACAACTAGGTAATCGTTCTCGACGTATGCGACGGTTGTGTTCCGGGTATTTACGGTGACTTCCGTTGGCCCGGCTTCCTTTTGTTCTACGGTTTTTTGCTGCGCGAATGCCTGGCCTGCAAAAAGAGTGCCTGCCAGTGCCAGCCCAAGTGTGCCAACAAAACCCAACGACTCACTTGTGATTTGCCTCATTGATGCGTCTCCTCCTTGGACCATGTCCCCTTTGTTTGTGTTTCCCATGGGCGTACGGCTGGAAGTTGTGACTTGCTTTCGAGATAGCTTTTAACAACGAACCGTTGTGGCGCTCTCCCGACGTAGTAAAAGGGATAACAAGTGACAAGAGTCAGCGAAGATCGTTTTGCGGATTTCAATACAGAAGTTGAGTCCGGATCCACGACCTCAATTTTGCTCACGCGGAACGTCTCGGTACCGTGATGGGTGAGCAAGATAATGTGGTCTCCTCGCGAGATGTACTTGAGCTTTCGGAAGAAGCCGTCGCGGTGGCCGGCGATGCCCACGTTCCCGCCCTCTCCAGGCGCGGCCGTTCCGGAGATCCAACCAACTCCCCGGTTCAAACTTTCTTGGCTAAGATTACTGAAAACAGGAACTTCCATGCCAAGCTTCGGAATCTTCAGTACAGCGATTGCGGGGTGAAACGGAATGCTCCAGGCCTTTTCGAATGCGGCGATCCGTGACGCAGACCATAGACCAAAGTTCACGGACGTAGACTGGAAAATCTTCGGAAGATTGCTGGCCGCAACTCTGGTGCTCGCAGCGGAGCTCGAACCTGATATTTCGGTTTTGAATTCTTCGACTGCTACTCGGGAATGAACAAAACCATCGAGGTGCATCGCCCCATAAAATCCCAGTAACGCCAATCCGCACACGCCCAGAACAACTTCAAGGACGCGAAATAGCTTCCGGCTCTGGTGTCTAACGGCCTGAAACACTTTATTTTCCTCTTGTAAAAGTTTCGTCATTTGCCAGCTATTCGGGCAGTGATACACGGTACGTTATGGGGTGTTCTCCATCACAAGTTTGCAGTCAAACCTGAGGGGAAGCATTGAGAACTCTCGATTTATTGGAACGGTTGAACGGTGTGCTCTGCTCGGATGGCTTTTGTGATCAGAAACTCTAGTTTTCTATATGGGTTCACTTCGAACAGGAAATTTATCCGAATGTGACGAGAATCACAGACAATCAACTCCCATAAAGTAAACTGAAGTTGCTAAGTGCTTCAATTCAGCAGGATTAGCGATGACAAAGGAGTACCTCAAAACTAGCTGCTCGGCATGAGGATTTGCGTTGCCGCAGTGACCGTTGCATTGGAACGATGTTCGAAGGTAGCTTGCTGATTACGAAATCTCAAGAAAGTGCTCCCAAACGAAGCTTGCGGGGGAGCATTCGAGGAATTCAATTCGAATGGGTGCTAATCGGCTGACCCTCTGGTTTCGTCCCATCGCATATCTTGGCAGAAACCCCATCACATTAAGTGGCGTAGTGCTGACCACCACGTCGGCGATCACGATGGTCCTTTATTGGATTTTCGAGATCGTACTCGGAGGCGGTCTGAGCCGGTATCCTTATTCCGGTATTATTTTTCTGCTGGCGCTCCCTGCTGCTTTCATTCTTGGACTCATTCTGATTCCGATCGGGGGATTGCTACGGCGTAGACGCCTCCGGCACCGTGGCGAGATGCCTTCGGCCTATCCTCGGGTCAATGTCAGCGATCCCATTTTCCTCCGAACGTTGATTCTTATCGCCGTGGCGACTTTTGTGAACGTCATAATTTTTACAACCGCCGCTTACATGGGCACACAGTATATGGATTCAGTGCAGTTCTGTGGAACGACCTGTCATACGGTTATGCAACCCGAATACACTGCGTATTTGAATTCACCCCATTCCAGGGTCGCATGCGTCCAGTGTCACATCGGCCCTGGAGCCTCGTGGTTTGTGCGCTCAAAAGTGTCCGGGGTCAAGCAAGTTTTTGCCGTGGCTTTCCACGACTACCCGCGACCGATTCCAGTTCCTGTAGAGCATCTGCGGCCAGCTCGAGCCACTTGCGAGCAGTGCCATTGGCCACAACGATTCCTAGGTGACCCTCTGCTTGTCATCACGAACTATGCCGACGACAAGAATAACACCTCATCCACGACAGTTCTGGTAATGAAAGTAGGAGGTCAAAGCGCTCAGGGCATGGTCGGAATACACGGGCACCACCTGGATCCTGGCGTTCAGATCAGCTATATCGCCATCGATACAGATCGGCAGATCATTCCGCAGGTAACGTACCGGGATCCCTCCGGCAAGGTTACCGTATTCAATTCAACAAGCATCAAAGCGACTCCCGAGCAACTTGCGCAGGGCGAGCACCGGATTATGGATTGCATGGATTGCCACAACCGGCCCACGCACACGTTTCAATTGCCCGGCGACGCCATGGATCAAGCGATGTCAGAATCCTACATCAGCCCCGATCTTCCTTATATCAAGAAACAGGGCATGAAGGTTCTACAGGAGAAGTATCCCAGTCGCGCTGTTGCCAGAAAAAGCATCGCCGAGCAATTGCAAAGCTACTATCAGAAAGACTATCCGGAAATCGTTGCGCATCAAAAGACGAAACTCGATCAGGCGATTCACTCGATACAGGCGATTTATCTGCGAAACGTATTTCCGAAGATGAATGTCACCTGGGGTACGTATCCGGACAATCTTGGTCACATGAACTGGCCGGGCTGCTTCCGTTGCCACGATGGCAGTCACGTCTCCGCAGATGGCAAGACCATCCCAAACGATTGCACGGTTTGCCACGACCTGGTCGCCGTTGGTGAGCATAATCCCAAGGTTTTGCAAGAGCTGGGGCTAAAATGAGCTTGGGAATGGAGTTCGGTTCTTCCACCGGGGTGAAGCAATTTCGCCTTGCCTTTCCGCTACTGCTCCTTTTCAGCGGGTTTTGCGCTTTACCGGCTTTCGCACAGCAGAATTCCGACTGCCTTGCCTGTCACGGTCAGCGCGGAATGCAGAATGCTGCGGGTCGCAGCGTCTACATAAATGGAGCGAAACTGAGCACGAGCGTTCATGGCGTGTTGCAGTGCACCTCCTGCCACACAGATATTAAGAGCTATCCGCATCCACCTCGTCCTGTTGCTGTCAATTGCGGAGCGTGCCACGCGGACGAAAGCAAGGATGTTGCTGAAAGCGTTCACGCCAAAACAAGTGCAGTACCCTGCTTGGGCTGCCATGGAGACCCGCACGAGATCGTGCCGGTAACCAATCCACAGTCGCCAGTCTACGCGCTCAACGTTCCCAAAACCTGTGGCTCATGCCACGGCAATCCAGAAATGGCAAAGAAATATGGTTTCCCCAATGTTTATTCGATGTATATGGACTCGATTCATGGGTTCGCGTTGAGCAAAGACGGCTTGCTGGTCGCAGCGTCCTGTGCGAGCTGCCACGGCACTCACAAGATCCTCAGCCATACAAACCCTAAGAGTCGGACTTACCATGCGAACATTCCCGCGACCTGCGGGTCCTGCCACGCCGGTCCCGAATCGCGATACTTCGCAGGGATTCACGGCCAGCTACTCAAGGCCGGTGATTTCGACACGCCGGTTTGCAGCGATTGCCACACCGCCCATCAGATTTCTGCCGTGCGCGCGGCATCCTTCCAGAATAAGACCTCGGCCACATGCGGAAACTGTCATAAGTCTCATTTTGCAAGCTACCTCGACACATTCCATGCGCAGGTCTCCGCGCTGGGCTACACGGCAACGGCTCATTGCTGGAATTGTCACCGCGAGCACGACGTTCTTCCTCCCGATGATCCGAATTCGTCCGTAGCGCCGGCAAATCTGATAAGGACTTGCGGCCAGTGCCATTTGGATGTGACAGCTAGCTTTGTGACTTACAAGCCGCACGCCGACCCGCGCGAGAGGAAATCGTTTCCGGCGCTGTACTTTGCAGCCAAATTCATGAATCTGCTTTTGCTCGGGGTGCTCGGGTTTTTCGCTTTGCACACGATTTTGTGGTTTATTCGAGCCCTTTTTGACCATCGCGAGAGAGGCGCCCATGTCGAAAGCAGCGATTAGCAAGCTTTCCAATCAAAACGCGAGCATCCAGGGCCTTTCCACCCCAGCGTACTTCCGCCGCTTTTCTACCGGCCAGCGTTACTTGCACGCCGTGATTTTCACCACCTTTCTTGGCTTGGCCCTGACCGGCATGACACTGCGGTTTAGTCATACCGACTGGGCTCATGGGTTCGCCATCGCTGTGGGCGGATTCAGCGCAATCTTGTTCTGGCATAAGCTTTGCGCCGTAATCCTCACTTTGGCGTTTTTGATTCATCTCGGTGATATAGGCTATCGCGGCATCTTTAAGGGTCAGCGAGGCCTATTCTGGGGACCCGACTCAATGGTTCCTAGGCCAAAAGACTTTCAGGACCTTTATCATCATATTCGTTGGTTTCTCTGGCTGGGGCCCAGACCGAAGTTCGACCGCTTTGCCTATTGGGAAAAATTCGACTATTGGGCTGTCTTCTGGGGCATGGCTATCATCGGGCTTTCGGGATATGCCATGTGGTTTGCTCCATTCGCGGCGAGATTCATTCCCGGGTCGTGGCTCAACATCGCTCTCCTAATTCATGGCGAAGAAGCCCTTCTCGCAGTGTGGTTCATTTTTGCGATTCATTTCTTCAATACGCACCTGCGGCCGGGAAGCTTTCCCATGGATCTGGTTATCTTTACGGGACGAGAGACGGAGAAGGAGCTCCGAGAAAAGCACCCCGTTGAATATCAGCGTCTCGTCGAAAGCGGCCAACTGGAGAGTGCGCTGGCGGAGACGCCCTCGGAGAAACTGAAAGCTTTTAGCCGTGTAATCGGGTTTATCGTTATAGTGATTGGTTTTGTCCTGCTGTGTCTCACCGTGGCTTCTTTCCTGAAGGGGCAATAGCCCACAAGTCAGCCGCCAGAGGCTGCTTTCCTATTCTGGCCGGGTCGGCACTGGGCTGAAGAGTTCAACCTGAATAGAATGTTCGGAATAGCGCGACATAATACTTACTTCTGCTCTTGAGAGGTAAGATGAAACAATCATTCAACCCGCTGGACCTTCTGCTCCTGCACGCGCCGAGCGTTTATGATTATCGCGAAAAATCCATCTTTTACGGCCCGATTAGCGATGTAATTCCGTCGTCTACGGTTTTTGAGATGTATCCGCTCGGTTTCCTAACGATCGCGAGCTATTTGCAACATCAAGGAATGAAAGTACGCATTGTCAACCTCGCTTTGCGCATGATGAATGATAGAAACTTTTCGGTTCCCAACTTCCTTTCAAGGCTGCACGCAAGAGCTGTGGGAATTGACCTTCAGTGGCTGCCCCATGCACATGGAGCTCTCGAAATCGCGAAAATTGTAAAGGAGGTGCATCCGAAAACCCCAGTCATCATGGGGGGTCTTTCGTCCTCATATTTTCACGAGGAACTGATCCGCTATCCGCAGGTGGATTACGTGATCCGAGGTGACAGCACGGAGCTGCCGCTCTGCATGCTCCTTTCAGCCATTCGTGATGACCGACCGCTCGCGGATATCGCCAACCTCACGTGGAAAGAGAACGGAATCACCCGTGTTAACCCTATGACCTTCCTCCCTTCGTCGCTTGATTACGTGGATATTCGGCCCGATTTGATGGTTCAAATGGTGATGCGTCATCGCGATCTTGTGAGCGCACTGCCATACAGAGGGTGGTGGCGTAATCCAATCACTGCGGTGTTCACAGTCAAAGGATGCCGCTACGAATGCGCCACATGTGGCAGTTCTAAAACCACTTGTGAGCACATCACGAAGCGAAGCCGGCCCGCGTTTCGCACGCCGGAAAGTTTGGCGGCTAACGCGGCTGCGATTTCGCGCCTGACCCGCGGACCCATTTTTCTGGTGGGTGACCTTGGGCAGGGAGGCGCTGATTATGCACAAGCGGTGCTCGATTGCTTGCGGCAGGCCAATATTGCGAATGAGATTGTTTTCGAATTTTTCGATATTCCACCGGAAGGATTTCTGCGGCAGATTGACTCAGCCGTGCGTCACTGGAGTATGGAATTCAGCCCCGAAAGCCATGAGCAAGCGGTACGACAGGCTCAGGAAGGAGAACCGTCGTACAACAACGAGCAATTCGAAAAAGTTCTGTTGGAGGCGTTGCGTCTGCGTTGCAACCGCATAGACGTATTCTTCATGGTTGGACTGCCTCAGCAAACTTATGACTCCGTGCTGGAAGACGTCGCCTATTGCCAGCATCTTTTCGAAATTAGCGATCGAAGGCTCTCCTGTTTTCTTTCTCCCATGGGTCCTTTTCTGGATCCTGGCAGTCGCGCATTCGAGGAACCGGAAAAATTCGGTTACCGCCTGTTTGCGCGCAATCTGGAAGAGCATCGTCAATTGCTGGTCCAGCCGACCTGGGAACGAATGCTTAACTATGAGACTCGGTGGATGACTCGCGCGCAACTGGTAGACGCTACTTACGACGCGGCCGAGCAATTGAATGCGCTGAAACTTCGTTACGGTCGGATTTCGAAACAGCGGGGAAGTGCAGTCGCGCTTCATCTCCGAGAAGCGCGCGAGCTGCGCAAGCGGCTGGCTGCAGCCGAGAGGCAAGGAAAAGAGCTGCCTGGCGGCCTGGAAGGAGAAATCGTTAAATACAGTCAATCTACTGTTTGCGACAAAACGGAGCTATTCTGGCCCGCGCACTTAGTGAATTTCAGGATCGGCGAAATTCTGCGGATCTTCGGGCGTTTTGTTCGCGGGAATGAACGACTAAACGAACCTTACCGGTCGCTGACGCGACCGAGAGAGACCTAAAATCGAGTCCCGAGTCACTTTTTTTTGGCGAGCTCGCGAATGTAAACGACGAGTTCCTTAATCTGGGCTGCAGTCAGCGTGCTCTTATACGAAGGCATCTTGGGCGAAATGCCATCGGTAATATCTTTCTCCAGCTCCGCATTGGTCTTTTTTTGCACCGCAGCGGACCGCAAATCTTTTGCGCCCAGGCTCTTGCCCATGGCCGTGTCGCCGCTGCCATTGGCAGCATGGCACAGAGCACATTTGGTTTTGAACAGACTGGCCGCATCCGAGGCACGCGCCGGAGTATAAAAGAAAAGTACGAGACCGCATGCAACGAGTAGCACGTGAGCAATTCGAACTGCAGAACGATTCATGACCGTCTCCCTTCCACTTTATGTTTCGCAACGAGTTTACGAATCATACTGCGAATTTGACCTGCGAGCTTCGCCGACTCAGAATGAATAACCTACCTCAAAACTCACGTTGCTCCCATTAAAATCCTGCAAAGGAATGAATGCCAAACCAAATGGGCTCGTGTTGCCCGTTTCCGTAAAACCGTAATAGTTCCACCGCATTTTATAGATCACTCCTTTGTACAACTCCACCGCAACTGAGCCGTAAGGCAATTGGTAGTTGTAGTCCAAAGTCCCGGAGGGCGTGAGCGGATTCAGAAAGATGGTGTTGCCGCGAACGAAACTTCCACCGTAGCCGAGCGTCGTCGTGACACGCTTAACCGGCTTCCACATGAGGTCCGCATGGGCGAAATGATCCTTGCTCGAGTAAGTCGAAAGGGCATCCAGTCCAGAGGCTCCAACTGAGGCGCCGGGTATCGTGCAGGGGCTCGTATTCACGCCCGGAGGAGACGTGCTTGCCGGCAAAGTGTTGGGCGGCGGCGTTGGATTCAAATAGGTGATGGAGTAGTTGAAGCAGATATTCGTCTGCTCGTAAACGTCCCAGTAGTTGTATCCGAAGCTGACGGCAAGTTGAGGTTTGGGCGCCAGCATGGTGTTGAAACTATAGTTGCGATCATGCTCCAGATTGTTGACGGTGAACACGTTGTCACGATTCTCGTGAATCTGAATCGCGCCGTCCACAGTCGCCCAGGGTTTTGGCGCGTAATTAGCGTCGATTTTGTAGCTCTGCATTTGACGCGGATCCACTCGCGTGAAGGCCGCATCGTTGTAGCCAAAGGCGAAGTCGCTGGTAATCGCAAGGTCGTCGCGAGGCCGTACTCGCAGGCCGACCAGCGCAGCGTTTTCCGAAATATCGAGTGAGTCAACGGCCGGCCCGCTTGCCGGCGGAGGAGGAATGAACGTAATCGAGCCGTCCGCGTTCAAAGTGCAACCGCTGGGTAGCGCTCCGCTGACCAGAGCGCAGTTTCCGCGAGCAGCGAGATAATCATTTGAGGAGGAGGCTGTAGAACCACCGGGATAATAAACATCCGCAGTGGTCTGATTGAAGGTCGACATTACAATCTGACGATGCGTGTAGAGATAGCCGATGTGTGCGCTGATACGCCGCGTGAAATCATACGCAACTTCAAAAGTGTTTGTCTTCATGTCCTGCTTGAGGAAATTAGCGTTGTAGGCGTCAACTAGATCCGCCGCAGAACTGGCAGTATGATTGGGGCAACTGGAAGCGCTGTAACTGTTCGATGCATTACAGTTTGCCGTTGCAAACAGGCCAATCGGAGCTCCCAAGCCGTTCAACCCGGCCGACGCTGCTCCCTGCGAAAGAAACAACGAACCAAGAATGCTGTTCCATTGAGCGGGAATACGCCAATTGTTGTAATGGAAGGAATCCTCGACGCGGAATCTGCTGGTGACGGAGTAGACTCCGGACCAATCCGCATCTACCGAAATTCGTTTCGCTTCGGCTGGGCCCGCGGTGGTGCTGCCGGGAGAAGATGTGCGAGTGGTCCAGCCGATCATCATCTCGTTGAAATTCGGGATTGAGTTGTCAGAACTGCTGTAGCCAAAGGATCCTGATGTTTCGAATTTTGTGAAATAATTCGATTCGAAACGGATCCTTTCGGTCGGCATGAAGTCCCGTGGTTGCCCCACCTGACTGTAACTTACAAAACCGTTGCAAAAAGGATTAGCAGTTGGCGGGGTCGTGGTGGGGTTTGTGATCGGCGTAGCGCAAGGCAAAGCTTCCGCAGGTGTCTGCGTGCTCCAAACGATTCCCAGATTAACCGGCGTCCCATTTGCTTGAAAACCGAATAGCTGTGGAGTTGCGGTTGGATTCGCGAAAACCGTGTTGTCCTGCCGGAAATAGTTCAGGAACTGGTCATAGGAAATCGTGGTGCGCGGGAGCATGCGGAAATCCACGCCCATGCGGTAAGTATTTGTCCGGAAACTATAGGTCTCAGGAAAATCTGGCATCGCGCCGAAATCTGAAGTAAAAAATCCGGGGCCTTGGTCGCTATCATGTGAAAAGCCGAACCGGAAGCGAACTCTGGACTGCGGCAGCAAGATCAAATCATAGTCCTGCATCTTGCGCACGAGGTCCAGTGCGTGTGGTGAACTGGTTTGCGGCACGGCGGGATTCGAGCAAAAACCCGGCAGCCCGGGATTGGCCGTCGCCGGACCGCTGACGATGCAACCGGTCGTCGCTGATCCAGGAGGATTCAGCGAAGCCGGATTGAGCGGGTTGGCAAAAAGGTTGTAATCCCAGAAATTCTGGTCGCGCCGGAACATGGCGCTGAAATCAAACCATTTGTTCTTATCAATGCTCAGGCGCGAAACGTCGTTGGGATCTCCGCCATAACCGAAGTTGCTAAAATGCAGGTCGTCGAAGAGCAGCCCCTTGTGATCAATGGAGCGCATGTCGAGTTCGTAGTTGAACAAACGCACGCCGGAACCCAAGTTTACAAAGGTATCGTATGTATCGATATTCCCGTTGATCTCGTTCATGCGGTATCCAAAGTCAATCGTCTGCTGGACATTGTAATCGCCGGACGTTGTTCCTTTCGTTTCCGTCGTCGAGCTTAGGTCCTTGTTTTTCGCAGAATTGTCTTGGGCGTTGGCAAATGGGGATAAGCATATAGCCGCAAAAACCAAGAGTGCCAGAGCAAAACTTTTTCGCTGACGGTTCATGAGTTCCTCCCCCTGGCCCTGAAAATCGTTGGCCTGACTTTGTTCAAATCGTGGTCATATTGCGACTTCCGGAACCGGAATTTGCCGAAACGCATGAGAATCCTCACTTGAAAAAGAAAGAGCTGAAATTCGAGCCGTGAATTGCTTCGTGGCACAGCGTGCATGACTGGAAAAAGCTCGCCTGGTTGTGGAAGGAAGGAGCGCCGGGCGCGCTGCTGAAGCTGGACGTAGTGTGGCATTGCAGGCACAGAAGATTCACGTTGCTGACTTTCAACATGTGCGGGTTCGGGCCGCCATGAACCACGTGGCACGATGTGCAACCGTCTACCTTGACAGCTGCATGCTCGTAAACGAATGGGCCTTGCTTGTCGGCGTGGCACTTATAGCAGATGGCATCCTGTGTTGAAGCCATGCGGACCTGTTTCGGACCTTCCGTGCCATGCGGATTATGACAATCGGTGCACTGGATCAATCCTTCATTCACGCGATGATGAAACGGCATGGCAAATTCAGCCTTTTTGTCGAGATGGCAGGAATAGCAAAGCTCAGGCTGGGCTTTGACTAAGAGAAATTCCTTGGTCGTCGCATGATGCGGAGAGTGGCACGCGAGGCAGCTCACGCCATTTTTTGCGTGAACCGAATTGAGCGCGTTCATGTGTTGCGAGCCGCCTGCATGGCAAACAAGGCAGCGGTCGTCAATTTCCTTGGCTGATGCCTTGGTGAAGTCGAACAGGCCGGAAGTGTTGCTTGGATCAGCGACGTGACTGGCGGCGGCGCCGTGGCAGGCTTCACAGCCCTGCTTCGAAGGTCCGCCCTTTGTGTTGAGCGTGGTTCTCCAGTGCGCGGAGTCTGACCACGATTTGTATTCCTCCGCGTGACAAGCTTTACAGGCCTCTGATCCGGCATAAGCGGAGGCCTTCTGCGCGGCCGCACCCTTTTGTGTGTCGGTATCTTTCTGTTGGCCTGCGGATTTGTGAGAGCCGGTATTCGCTGCCACTCCACAAGAGAACAAAAAGGCAAATGCCACTGCTGAAGCTACGCGAAGTGGCATGTGAGACAGTTGACGCACCGCCGACAGCGACATTTTCGCTTCTCCTTCGGGGAACGAATCCACCGTTAGCAAGCGGCTGAATGGTAAATCTGTGGCTTAAAAGAGGTCTGTGACGCAGGTCACAATTCTTCGTGATTTCGTCGCACAGAGGAAATTTTTGGTGTAAAACTAACTGCCGGCGAGGGACTCCAATCCTGCTTTGTTCCGTATGATGAGCATCGGACCTTTAACCTGCACGAGATCCTTCTTCTTAAATTCACTCAGAAGACGCGTAACCGTTTCGCGCGAAGCTCCGATCGTTTGAGCGATTTCTTCGTGAGTCAGAGTCAATTGCACTCGAGCTTCTCCCTTGCCGCTGCCGTTGCTGGCGCTCCAGTCAAGAAGAAATCGCGCAAGCTTTTCGCTGGCTGAGTGCGACAGCCCGATCGAGCGCATTTCCGCAACTGCAGCATGATACGTATTGCCCAGTTGCTGCGCAACGCGAAGGGCAACGTCTCCGAACTCCCGCAAAAAATTCAGGAAGTCCGCGCGAGAAATGAAGTTTGCCTGAGTGGGCTCGATGACGTCCGCAGTAAGCTCGTAAGGCGTTCCGGTGACGACGGCGGGCAGGCCGAGCACTTCGCCAGGATCCGCAATCCTGACGATGAGCGTTTTTCCGTCTATTGAAGATGTTGATAGTTTGATGCGTCCATTACAAAGAATAAAAACGCCGCGAGCCACCTGACCTTCGATAAACAACGTCGCACCTTTCGGATAGGAGGAGGCGGATGTGATCGCGGAGAGGCGCTGTAACGCCGGAGCGGGCAAATTGCAAAAAATCCGCTTTTCCAGGTGCGGACACGCGACGCAATTCTCGATAATCTCGAGCCCGTATGGCGCGCGCATGGGGAAGCTCCGCCACATTGTACACCCTTTCCCTTTTGGAATAATCCGGAAAGTTGAGCCCTTTGATCCGCCGCTAGCCGCTGTCATTCGATTACGCCTGATCTGCGAACGGTTTTCGAGCTGGCGCGACGGATCGCGGGGCTCTGTGCTTCAAACGTTTGTGTTCGATAGGTTGCCATGAGCGCGCTGTCTATGCGGCAACTGTCTTTTCAAGAACACGTTGCGGCACACCAGCCGAATACACTTCTCTCAGAGTTTTCAAGACGTGATCCGCCGAAAGTTCACTCAATCGGTTCGCCATCTCCGCATGAAAAACGACGTCATCCATCGAAAGGATTCCCTCCAGCTCTCCTGCTGGAGTGAGTACCGGTAAGCGGCGGACCTTTGCCGATGCCATTGTCTGCAATGCTGCGCGAACATCATCGCTGGCCTTACAAGAATAGACATTCGGAGTAGCGACTTCACGAATCTTGATTTCACCGGGCAGACGATTCCGTGTTCCCAGCGCAATCGATATGTCCCGGTCCGTGACGACGCCAATCACTCTCTTTTGCTCGTTTACCACCGGAAGGATGCCGCAGTTGCGATTCCACATAATCTCAATGGCTTCGCCTAAATTCATATCGCCACGGCAACTGACCGGGGTTCTCACCATAATGTCTCCAACTCTCATGTTTCCCCCTCCGAAGCGGCGAATGCATGCCCGAAAGACTAGAAAACAGTTTCTCGAAGTCCAGTCTCTCGAAGTCCAACACCTCGGGTAGCAGAATCGCCCAGATTGAGTGCGACGCAAGTGACAGAGGTCACCCTCCCGCGTGATGCTCATCACAGCCGCCTGCGGAGTCGAAGCCAAAAGTGGGTGGTTCGTAAATCCTATCTCTCAAGGATAGACTGGATGGCTAATCCGCCACTCATGTGATATGGGCTATGCGAGTGCTGTTTGCACATTTCCACGCGGTTTGTTGGAAACCAACGGCGTCATCCGGACAATTCGGCACTCCATCGTCACAGATGATGAGGAATCTCCCGACAAGTGATAAGCATCTTGAGAACATGACCGTTGTCAGCAGGGAACACCGGGTCCGCATCAGCCGTCAGGCAAGGAGGGAGTCATGGCTTCTACCGCATCGGCAGGTTCTGTGAGAAGTTCAAGTCCAGTTTCCGACCCTTTATCTTCCGAAGAGCTTCGCAAGATGCATGCCTACTGGCGTGCGGCAAACTATCTCTCAGTGGGACAAATCTACCTCTACGAAAATCCCCTGCTTCGCCAGCCGCTGAAGCTGGAACATATCAAGCCGCGTCTTCTTGGTCACTGGGGCACTACACCCGGATTGAACTTCATCTACGTCCATTTGAACCGCATCATTAAAAAATTGGACCTGAACGTCATTTTCGTCACCGGACCGGGGCACGGCGGTCCGGGAATTGTCGCCAACACGTACTTGGAAGGGACTTATTCGGAGCTCTACCCCCACATTCCTCAAACAGAGGACGGCCTGCGCCGCCTTTTCAAACAATTTTCCTTCCCGGGTGGAATACCAAGTCACACGGCGCCGGAAACGCCGGGTTCGATCAATGAGGGCGGCGAGCTCGGTTACTCGATTGCGCATTCCTTTGGCGCAGCATTTGATAATCCCGGCCTGTTGGTTTGCTGCATCGTCGGCGATGGAGAATCTGAAACGGCCGCACTCGCCACAAGCTGGCATTCGAACAAGTTTCTGAATCCGGCGCGCGACGGAGCTGTGCTTCCCATCCTGCACTTGAACGGCTACAAAATCGCGAATCCAACCATCTTGGGACGCATGGACGATTCGGAACTCGCGCGACTTTTCGAAGGCTATGGTTATAAACCGCACTTTGTGGAAGGCGACGAACCGGAGTCTATGCATCAGTTAATGGCGCGAACGCTTGACGGTGTCGTGGATGAAATTCGCGCGATACAGAGGCAGGCGCGCGAAAGCAATCTGACCGGCATCCCTCAATGGCCCATGATTGTGCTGCGCACGCCCAAGGGATGGACTGGCCCGAAATTCGTGGATGGAAAGCCGATTGAGAATACCTGGCGGGCACATCAGGTGCCGGTCGCGAATTTCGACACGAAGCCCGAGCACCTCAAAATCCTCGAAGAGTGGATGAAGAGCTACCATGCCGAAGAGCTGTTCGATTCCAACGGGCAACTCAAAGCTGAATTCGCCGAACTTGCGCCTAAGGGAAATCGAAGAATGGGCGCCAATCCCCATGCCAATGGCGGACTTTTCCTCAAAGAGCTGAACATGCCGGACTTTCGCAAATATGGCATAGCCGTGGCCAAGCCCGGCACAGTTGTGGCGGAATCCACCCGTGTGCTGGGCCGATTCTTGCGTGACGTGGTCAAGCTGAATGAACAGTCCAAGAACTTCCGCATATTCGGGCCCGACGAGACTGCGTCCAATCGGCTGGACGTTGTGTACGAAGCCACCGACAAGGTCTTTATGGAGCCATTATTACCGACCGATGAACATCTTTCGCGAGACGGTCGCGTGATGGAAGTTCTGAGCGAGCACCTATGCCAGGGCTGGTTGGAAGGCTATCTTTTAACCGGCCGGCACGGATTTTTCTCCTGCTACGAAGCTTTTATTCACATCGTGGACTCAATGTTTAACCAGCACGCCAAATGGCTCAAAGTATGCCGTAATATCCCTTGGCGCCGCCCAATCGCTTCGCTGAACTACCTCCTTAGTTCGCACGTCTGGAGGCAGGATCATAACGGATTTACACATCAAGATCCCGGCTTCATCGATCATGTCGTTAACAAGAAAGCGGATATCGTGCGTGTCTATCTGCCGCCAGATGCGAACACATTGCTTTCCGTTGCCGATCATTGTTTGCGCAGCTGCAACTACGTCAACGTGATTGTCGCCGGGAAACAGCCCGAGCTTCAGTGGCTTGATATGAACGCCGCGGTTCAACATTGCACTTATGGAGTCGGCATTTGGGATTGGGCTTCCACGGATAACGGGGTAGAACCCGATGTCGTCATGGCCTGTGCCGGAGATGTTCCGACTCTCGAAACGCTTGCCGCGACCGACCTGCTGCGGCGTCATTTTCCCGACATCAAAATTCGCGTAGTCAACGTTGTGGATTTGATGACTCTTCAACCTTCCTCGGAGCATCCCCATGGGCTCACCGACCGCGATTTCGATTCAATTTTTACCGCTGACAAACCCATCATTTTCGCCTATCACGGTTATCCCTGGCTGATTCATCGCCTTACCTACCGCCGCACGAATCACGACAATCTCCACGTTCGTGGTTACAAGGAGGAGGGAACCACCACCACGCCATTTGACATGACCGTGCTGAACGAAATTGACCGTTTCCACCTTGCCGGGGACGTGGTCGATCGCGTGCCGCGCCTCGCCCGCACCGGTGCCCATTTCAAACAGCTGCTCCGAGACAAACTGGTCGAACACAAGGCCTACATCTGGGAACATGGCGAGGATCTTCCGGAAATCCGCACCTGGAAATGGCCGTACTGAATGATGAAAATTCTCGTCCTCAATTCTGGTTCCAGCAGCCAGAAAGCCGCTCTCTATGAAATTGACGAGGTGTTGCCTGAAAATCCGCCGCCGCCCTTATGGCAGGGGAAAATCGAATGGGGCAATCGCGATTCAAAAATTGAAGTTCGTCTGCGCGGGGGCACAATCCGCAGCAAAAGCTCCCAATCGGTGTCACATCAGAAAGCCTCAAGCGAACTTTTCGACACGCTGTTGAGAGGTGATTCTCGCGCCATTTCCTCACCATCCGAAATAACAGCCGTTGGGCACCGCATCGTGCACGGCGGTTCGGAATATTTGCGGCCGACGGTTGTTACTTCAGAGGTTCGCGCATCGCTTGCGCAGCTCTCCGCCATCGCTCCGCTGCATAATCGCGCGGAGCTCGAAGGAATCGAGCTCGCGCAAAAGTTGTTGGGCTCTGCGACGCAAATAGCCGTATTTGACACCGCTTTCCATAGCCAGATGCCACCGCCCAGTTTTGTGTATCCGGGGCCCTACGAATGGCTTTCGCACGGCATTCGCCGGTATGGGTTTCACGGAATCAATCACCAATACTGCGCAGAGCGCGTGGCGCAACTGCTGGGGAAGAGCTTGATTTCACTCCGAATTGTGACCTGTCATCTGGGAAACGGCTGCTCGCTGGCGGCAATTCGAAACGGCCGCAGCGTGGACACAACCATGGGCTTTACGCCCTTGGAAGGACTGATGATGGGCACCCGGTCTGGCTCCGTGGACCCGGGCATCCTGACCTTCCTGATGCGACAAAAAGGGCTCGATGCGAGTGAGCTCGATGAACTGCTGAACACAAAATCGGGCTTGTTGGGTGTATCGGGCATATCTTCGGATATGCGCGAAATTCTGAACGCGATGCGGCAAGGCCACGAGCGTGCCCGGCTTGCTTTCGAGATCTTCGTCCATCACCTGCGCAGAGGCATTGGCGCCATGATCGGCGTTTTAGGAGACCTAGACGCTCTGGTTTTTACGGCAGGGATTGGCGAAAACTCGCCGGAGGTACGCTCTGCGGCATGCGAGACTTTTGAGTGGATCGGTCTTAAGCTTGATGCAGAAAGGAACGCTCGCCCGTCGGAAGATCAACAAATCTCCGCTTCCGATTCGATGGTTCCCATCTTTGTCATTCGAGCGCAGGAGGACTGGGCTATCGCGCAGCAGTGCTGGCGTGTGCTTAAGGCTAATCCTCTCAGTGGATCCTCGACACTTGCCGGCCGGTAGGACGATACAGCCTGTCACCTTTGTGACTTCCATCACAGACTTCTGCCATCCGGTGATACAACATTAAAACCGGAGGCACCTATGAAAGCAGTTCAGGCTGTCGCCCCTGTCAGCTTTCGGAACATCCTCTTTCTTACCGACTTTTCCGAACCATCCGAAGCGGCCCTGCCGTTCGCAGCCGGCATCGCACGAGCCTACGGATCGAAGATTTTTGCTCTGCACGTACTTCAGCCGGAGGCTTTGCTTTACTCCACACCCACCTCTGCCATTGAGGCCCAAGAAGCTCAAGAGGACGCCGCAAAAGTCAACATGGAGCGGCTGGGCGCCCAGCTTAGCGGCATTCCTTACGAGACGACTATCGAATGGGGAGACAAGGTCTGGACCACTGTTGAAGGTGCGATTAAAAGTCACCTTGTAGATTTGGTCGTTTTGGGCACCCATGGACGTACCGGCGTGGACAAAATCTTGCTTGGCTCCGTGGCGGAAGAGATCTTTCGGCGGTCCCCTGTCCCTGTGCTGACGATTGGTCCGGATGTCCGCAGAGGCGCTCATAGTGCCGCCCGCTTTCACACCGTTCTCTTCCCGACGGACTTTTCTTCGCATTCTTTGGCCGCGCTGCCCTATGCCCTTTCTCTCGCGGAGGAAAATCAAGCGCGGCTTATCCTTTGCCACGTCACAACCAAAGAAAGCCTCTCCAGCGAAGCGCAGCAAAAGGATCTCAGAGGCAGCTTGGCGGCCTTGGTTCCTGAAGAGGCAAAGGTATGGTGCGACGCGGAAACGGTCGTCGAAAACGGTGGAGAACCTGCAGTATGGATTCTCGATTTAGCCAGGCAGCGAAACGCAGAGCTGATTGTGATGGGAGTGAAAGACATACAAAAGCACAAATCTCGTTTTGCTCGCACCATTGCCCACCACGTGATGGCAAGAGCGCAATGCCCTGTATTGACAGTTCGCGCGTGATTTGTTTGACGCCTAAAAATCAATCCCTAGGACCTTTACCCAAGATCGAGAAATGGCCTGCATTCAGGGCCAGAGGGAGCGCTATCACCCGCCAAAAATCCAAAAAAGAGGCTTTGCGTTCACGCCTCTCGGGTCCGGTCTTAATTTCCGCTCTTGCAGTCGTCGCCATCATTACGCATTTAGTTCTTCGCTACATGATGGAAGCGAGCCGGCCGGCTTATCTTGCGCCGCTCGTCATTGCGTTGATCTTGGGCGGGATTCCCCTGGTCTTCACTCTTGTCAAGAAGGCAGTTGTCCGCGAATTTGGTTCCGATTTGTTAGCCGGCATTTCAATCATCACTTCTGTGCTGCTTGGCGAATATCTGGTCGGCGTCATTGTCGTACTGATGTTGTCCGGCGGTTCAGCGCTCGAGGAATTTGCCTCGCGTCGCGCCTCCTCTGTCTTGAGCGCTCTGGCGAAGCGCATCCCGGAGGTCGCCCATCGCAGAACGGGATTGGAAGTTCATGATGTGCCCCTTCATTCCGTTCGTGCCGGTGACTTGCTCGTGATTTTTCCCCATGAATTCTCGCCGGTGGACGGCATCGTAGTCGAAGGCTACGGGAAAATGGACGAAGCGTATCTGACCGGCGAACCGTTTGAGATTTCCAAAGCGCCAGGCTCTTCGGTAATCTCCGGCGCTATCAATGGCGAATCCGCGCTCACCATCCGCGCAGAGAAACCTGCCGCAGACTCCCGCTACGCCTCAATCGTAAGAATCATGGAGCACACCGAACAGATCCGGCCCAAGATGCGGCGTCTGGGCGACAAGTTAGGTGCGTGGTATACGCCCGTGGCGCTTCTGCTCGCTTTGGCGGCATGGGCCGCAACGCATCAATCCCTCCGGTTTCTCGCCGTCCTGGTGGTGGCCACTCCTTGCCCGCTGCTTATAGCGATTCCTGTCGCGGTCATTGGAGCAATTTCACTCTCCGCCCGACGCGCCATCATCATCAAAAATCCTGGAATCTTGGAAGAGATTGACCTGTGCCAAACTCTGGTGCTGGATAAAACCGGAACTCTTACCTACGGAAAGCCACAGCTGGCTGAAATCGACTGCGCGCCGGGATGCCAGAAGAACACCGTCCTGCAGCGCGCCGCAAGCATTGAGTTCTATTCGAAACATCCCCTATCGGCAGCCATTCTTGATGCTGCCAAGAATGCGAAATTGGCATTAGAGCCGGCTTCGGAGGTCAGCGAACGGCCGGGCGAGGGCTTGCGCGGAACAGTCGCAGGCCACACAGTCTGGATTACCGGGAGAAGCAAAGTGAGCGCGGACCTTCTATTGCCGCCGGTGCGGGCGGGTCTTGAATGCCTGGTGTTTTTGGATGAAAAATTCGCCGCCGTTTTCCGATTCCATGATGCTCCGAGAACTGGCAGCCGTCGCTTCGTCAGTCATCTCAAACCGCGCCACGCGATCAACCGGATCTTGCTCGTTTCCGGCGACCGAGAACCCGAAGTGCGTTTGCTCGGAAGCCTGGTCGGCATAACGGAGATCTATTCTGCGAAAAGCCCGGAAGATAAAGTTGCGATTGTGCAGGCGGAAACGCGAAAACAGAAGACGCTTTTCCTCGGGGACGGCATCAACGATGCTCCTGCAATGCAAGCGGCGACGGTCGGCGTGGCGTTTGGCGCAGCAAACGATGTAACTTCGGAAGCTGCGGATGCGGTAATATTGGAAAAATCTTTAGAAAAAGTGGATGAGCTGATGCACATCGGCAGGCGAATGCGCTACATCGCTCTGGAGAGCGCGGTGGGCGGAATCGCCCTGAGCATTGTCGGCATGATTTTTGCGGCGGCGGGCTTGTTGCCGCCGATTGCCGGAGCGATCGCACAGGAAGCGATTGATCTCGCGGCCGTTTTGAATGCGGTGCGTGTCAGTCTGCCGTTCAAGTCGCTGACGGATTTCTAACAGGCATAAGCCCTGCTGGTTTTTTTACGACTTCGGATATCGCGGGCCACAATCTTGGATTAGGTCTTTGACAGTCAATACAAACACAAATCGAACAGCGTTGGAGTCGTTCTTTGCGCCGAACGCGGTTGCGGTGATCGGAGCGACGGAACGCGAAAACAGCGTCGGTCGCCGATTGGTGCTCAATCTGCTTAACGAGGTGTTTCGCGGCCGGGTCTATGCCGTAAATCCGCATCATTCGCGTGTTCTCGGACTTGCCTGCTACAGCAGCGTGGCTGCAATTCCAGAAACGGTTGATTTGGCTATCCTGGTCACACCCGCGCAGACGGTCCCCGCTTTAATCCGCGAATGTGTTGATGCCGGAGTGCGTTCAGCGATCGTGATTTCCGCGGGATTCAAAGAGGTCGGCGCGCCGGGGGGGGAGCTCGAACGTTTGGTGCAAACGGAGCTTCGCCGCGGAGAGATGCGGCTGCTCGGACCAAACTGCTTGGGAATGATGAACCCGCGAATCGGCCTAAATGCTACGTTTGGCGAACATCTGCCGAAATCCGGAAGCGTGGCATTTTTGAGTCAAAGCGGCGCGCTGCAAACGGCGATTCTGGACTGGAGCGTTCTGGAGGACGCCGGCTTCAGTGCCATTGTTTCCACCGGTTCGATGCTTGATTTGGGGTGGGCGGATTTAATCTCGTTTTTCGGCGAAGATCCTCAAACCCAGAGCATTCTTCTGTACATGGAATCCATCGGAGATGCCCGCGGCTTTCTTTCGACGGCGCGCGAGGTTACGCTCAATAAACCGATTATCGTAATCAAGGCCGGGCGCTTCGAAGCTGCGGCACGCGCCGCCACCTCGCATACAGGCGCGCTGGCGGGCAGTGACGAGGTCTTTGACGCAGCGTTTCGGCGGTGTGGTGTGTTGCGGGTGCAGAATATTTCGGACTTGTTTTACATGGCGGAGACTCTGGGAAAGCAGCCTCGCCCGCGCGGTCCAAAGCTCACCATTTTGACAAACGCCGGCGGTCCCGGTGTGCTTGCCACCGATGCGCTGATCGCGACCGGCGGCGAACTCGCTCCCGTTTCCGCTGAATCCATGGCCGCGCTCGACAAAACTTTGCCCGCGCACTGGAGCCACGCTAATCCGATAGATATTCTCGGCGATGCCGATCCAGAGCGTTTTGATCGCGCTCTGGAAATCGCCGTCGCGGATCGGGCCAGCGATGGCTTGCTGGCGATTTTGGCTCCGCAGGGAATGACAGACCCTGCTCGCATGGCCGAGAAAATGACCCGATACTCGCGAACTCCAGGGAAACCCGTGCTTGCGAGCTGGATGGGAGGAAAAGCTGTCGCGCAGGGGCGTTCGATACTTTCTCGCGCTGGAATTCCGGCTTTTGCGTATCCCGACACGGCCGCACGAGCTTTCAATTATATGTGGCGCTACAGCTACAACCTTCGCGGTCTCTATGAAACTCCAGCGCTCTGCCCGCAACCTGAGGGGGTACGTGAAAAGGTTTCCCAAATCCTCCGATCGGCCATAGCTGCCGGGCGTCTTTTGCTGACGGAGCTTGAGTCCAAGCAAATTCTGGCTCTTTATGGCATTCCCACCGTCGAAACCAAAGTGGCTCGAAATGAAGCGGAAGCGGTCGCCTTGGCAGAAGCAATTGACTTCCCCGTAGTCTTAAAACTTCATTCCGGAACCGTCACACACAAAAGTGATGTTGGCGGCGTGCAACTTGATCTCCAAAATCGCGAATCCGTCCTGGCTGCGTTCCGTTCGATTCGTTCTTCCGTAACTGCGAAGGCAGGGGCAGATGCTTTTCTTGGCGTCACGGTTCAACCCATGGTGCGAATGGACGGATACGAATTAATCGTGGGCAGCAGCGTGGATGCGCAGTTCGGACCAATTATTCTGTTTGGGGCTGGAGGGCAGCTCGTTGAGGTCTACCGTGATCGCGCTGTCGCTCTCCCGCCCCTGAATACGACTCTGGCGAAGCGGCTCATGGAACAGACGCGAATCTTTGGGGCGCTTCGCGGCGTTCGGGGTCGCAGACCTGCCAACGTGGAGCGGCTCGAGCAGATCCTGGTGCAATTCAGCCATACGGTTGTGGAGCAGCCTCGAATTAGGGAAATCGAAATCAATCCGCTTCTTGCATCACCGGACCAAATTCTTGCCCTGGACGCACGAATTGTCCTTCATCCGAAGGAAATTCCCGATGAGAATCTTCCGCATTCTGCAATCCGCCCTTATCCCTTGCAATATGTTTGGCGTGGCAAATTGTCGGATGGTGAGCCGATTCTGATTCGTCCCATTCGGTCGGAGGACGAGCCGCTTGTGGCGAAATTCCATGAATCGCTCTCGGATCAAACTGTCTATCTCCGCTATTTTCACATGGAAAACCTGAGCGCGCGTGTGGCGCACGACCGCCTCATCCGGAAATGCTTTATCGATTACGATCGAGAGATTGCTCTCGTTGCCGAAAAAAAGACCGCCAAGGAACAGTCGCAAATTATGGGCATAGGCAGGCTCACCATGGTAAACGGCAAAAAACAGGCGGAACTGGCTGTTTTGGTTAGCGATGCGTTTCAACGCAGGGGCTTGGGGATAGAGCTCGTGCGGCGCCTCATTTGCGTGGCGCGTGATGAAGGCGTCAGGGAGATCACAGCAAATATTCTTCCAGAAAATATCGCCATGCGCGCTCTGGCAAATCGCTTTGGGTTTGTCGCGCGAACTAAAGAAGATCCCGGTATTTTTACCCTCTCTTTGTAGCCACAAATGCGTCGTTTCGTGCCTGCCCGTTGACGAAGATCTTGCCAACCTCCTGGGTCGCGCTTGGTCGCTCAGTTTCCTACGGCATGAAACCGCGCTGCACTGGCGAAGCCCTCTTCTGTACGCTATAAACTGGAGCCAGTCTCCGGCGCGGCTGTGCTGCACTACGGAAAATCTCCCACCGAATTCAAGTTCTCAGTGGATACCAAAGAAAGCGTTGCTCGGGCTACTCTGCCCCTGTAATGCTTACCGCAACACGCTCCGCCTGTTTCTCTCCTGCGCACAATCCTCCAACTGGGGGCCGTTGGTCCGTTCACCCGAAATAGAACGGCCCCTTCCCACCTTCTTTTGCATTGCCCGCAAATCATATCTGCGGCCGTTTCAGCGCGCCGGCTCAATTGTGCAGTTCAGCCGCACGTTCCAGGACTTCCCGGGTTCGAACTCCCCTAGCCAGACCGCCAGCACTTGCGACCCTTGATACACGCGCTCGAATCCTTCCTCGGATTCCGAAACGGTTTCGATCGGCGAAATCCAGTACTGCCTCGCATCCTCGGCCGCCAGGGTCATTCGAACGTTCTGCCACTCATCAACCAGCTTTAACAGGGATGCGGTGGCGCCGCCGGCCCACCCCAACTCGTGCCTTTCGCCGCCCACCTCTAGGTAACGGTCGCTCGCATTCGGCGCCAGCAAATTCACCACCGTTTCAATCCCGACGTACGACCTAACCGCGCTCTTTGCCTCCCGTTTGATTGTCACATCGCACGTGATGCGGAAGCCCTCCTCGCGCGCAGTAAATCCAAACACCTTTTCGATTTTCCACTCGGAATCGAGCGTGCTCAGCTCCAGGCGGACCTTCGAAGATCCTGCTTCTTTCACACGATACGCGCCGCCGGCGGCTTCGACGTGTTCGTTGAGTCCGATGCAATCGTAGTCTTCCGCCGAGCGCTTTTCATCGAAGAGCAGCACTCGAAAGGCATTTTTTCGCCAGCGGTCGTATTTCAAATGTTTCTCAAGCCCCGGCTCCTTCGAACGCATCTGATCATGGATTGAGGTAACTTGCCCGGCGCCGAAGGTCTGCCCCAATTTCGCATGATATGCCTCCGGCCGCCGCATGATGGAATTGACCATCGCCACGCCGGTCGAACGGAAATCCATCGCTTCCACCGTTCCGCCGTCGTCCGGTGAAATCAAAACCGCGGCTCGTTCCGTGGTCAGGTACAGCTCTTCATGTCCATCCGCGTCAAAATCAAATCGCCGCAGTTCCGCGAACTTTTGCCGCCGGTGCGCTGCCGCATCCGCAAATGCTTCTGCACTTATCAGCGAGCGCCAGACCATGGTCCGCAGATGCGGCGCGTACAGTCCGCCAAACACACCGTGCCAGTACGCGTCGTTCGCCTGCCCGCAGAAAAGCTGCGTCTTGGCCTTCTGCAATCCCGCAAGAGGCGCATGCTCCGCGTGCATTTTGGCCTCGACGTCTCGTAATTTTCGCGAGACCAGCATGGCTTTCTTTTGCATCAAATTCGATTCCGGATATTTGGTCAGGAATCCTCTCCATGGCCCGCCGCGCAGGAATTCCCTCACGTCCCCGCGCGCAGCAAATTCTTTTTCCACCGCTTGCAGCCGTAATCGCGCAGCCGTCGGCAGTGCCCACTCCATCATTTCGTCGTAGGAACAGGTCGGTAAATCCGCACGCCCCAGCGGCGGCTGCGAAGCAATGGCGTCGCTCGGTGTGGTTGCCGCAAGCCAGTTCTCATTCGTTTCCAATTCCGCAAAAAACTTTTCAAGCCATCCGTTCTGGTAGCAATGTTCGTACGTTCCCGGCCACACGCCGAATTTCTCCATGTCGTCGCCCATGGCGGCGATTCCGCCCGGCCGAACGCGCGCTGCATCGCGGAAAAATTCCAGCACTTCCTGCGGACCTTTATAGGGAATCAGATAGCGCAGGGCCTTCAGGCCGGCAAATAAAAGCACCGATGAACCCTGATCTTCGGCAACATAAGTCCCATAGAGACTGCCGGGTTCAAACCCGGCATTTAAAAAGTGATTGTCGTCTACTACCGTGTATTGCACCCCCGCCGAAGCCAGCAGCGAAGGCACCTGGGGCTCCCAAACTCTCTCCGCCAGCCATGCGCCACGCGACCGCTTTCGAAAATGCCGCTGCAAGTAATCGGAAAGCCGCTCAATCTGCTCGCGCGCATCTTCCCTCGGTATGGCGACTAAAATTGGCTCATAGTAACCGCCCGCCAGCAGCTCTACCTGGCCGCGCTTCACCAGCGCATTCACAGTCTGGAAATATTCCGGATGTTTGCCTTCAATCCATTCCAACAATCCTCCCGAGTAGTGCAGTCCCACGCGAACCAGCGGATGGCGCGCCAGCGTCTCAATAAATGGTAAGTACGATCTTTCGTACGCGTGCTCGATCACCGCGTCGAAATTTCCCACAGGCTGGTGGGCATGGACGATTAGCACCACATGGAAAGGCCTCACTGCAGTCAACTCCTAACGTTTTGCCCCTGGATTTTCGTTTTCATCGGAATGGCTGAGGTATGGCGGCATGTTCGCGGATGGGACGGCGGCTGACAAATCCCGCAACTCGCGTCTCGCGCTACTCGCGACAATACCTTTCCCCGGATTTCTCTCCGGTGAGCAAAACGCAATTTTCTCATAACCCGGCCATTCAGGTCGAATCGGCCGCAACGGCTTTTAATTTTGTGCGTTTTTGCGCGCGTCTTCTGGCGGGTTTTCGCGCGCGGCTCTCAGGCCACGACTTCTGCCTCGGAATTCCGCGCGCCCGCGTACTTTTGCAGCCTCAGCGCCTGCTTTTCCGCCGCGGCAGTGAGTGATTCGATGGAGGCGCTCGCCGGTGCGTAAAGGACGGTCAGCACATCTTTGGTGTCTTCCGTGATCTGAGTTCGCCGGGAATCGCTGATCGGGCTCCCAAACGGCCCCTTGCCGTCCGCAAGCGCGGGACGGCCCGTAAGATCCCAGACTCTCCTTCCAATTCCTTCGTAGCTTTCTCCCGTAACGCCAGGCCGAAAACAAACTTCTCCGGCGATCGCTGCAGCGTCATAAACGCCAAACGGCCATCCCGTTTCGATGGAACCCAGATTCGTAAGGTCCACCACATTGGAAATGCTGTAAATCCCCTTGCCTGCTACGACGCGACGCAGGAGTGCCTCCGACGAAGGTCGGTACTTCGACGGGTCCAGTCCCCAGCCGCGAAACATTTTTCTCACCGCAACAATTGCTTCGGCGTGCGCCAGCGTTTCCAGATTCAATTTGGCACGCAGGTTTGCGCACGTTTCTTCTATTTCTCGAATCAACTCTTCGCAGGCTGGCTCGACCGCCGCGTTCTCTGCCCTCACCGTGGCGAGACGCACTCCCGCAAGCCGAATCGCTATTCTCAAATCCGTATGGCCTCCCAAATCCTCTGGTATCATGCCACGAGAAAATGGATTTTCATGGTATGCCTGTGGAAAGCGCCGGCGAAGCTTCCGCTGAGAAATTCCGTGAAGGCGTTATGTTGTTCAACTCAGGGGAGTTCTTCAAAGCTCATGAAGTCTGGGAAGCTCTGTGGCTCACCGCATCGGAACCGGACAAAACTTTTTTGCAGGGAATCATTCAAAGCGCAGCCGCCTTTCATCATCACGCGCGCGGCAACCGCAGCGGTGCGCGTTCACTGCTCGTCGCCGCGCTCGAAAAACTCGGCAATTTCCCCGGCCATTACCGCGGCGTGAATCTCGCTGCTTTCCGCGCCTCATGCCGCGTTTTTCTCAGTGCGTCACCTGCGGTTCCCGCTTGCGTCCCCTCTCCCCCTCCGCAAATCCCCTTTGTCTAGCCGTTTGCATCCAGGTGTCCGCATGGAGGCGCAACTTTCACGGCTTATTCGTCTACGATTAGCTCGCCTTTCATCCCCATATGTCCAAACCCGCAAAATTTGCAGCACTTGAAAGGATAGCTTCCCGGCGTCTTGGCGACAAATGTGATGGTCACCGTTTTTCCCTTGGGCAGTTTCCAGCAGCTTTTCAGCGACGTAAACTCCAAACCCGGCGCCGCCGTTGTGCTTCCTCCGTCCGGATAGATATTGATCTTGAATCCGTGGGCCCGGTCCGTCGCCGTGATTCGCAGTTCAACCGTCGTTCCTTTTTTCACATGAATCGGCGAAGGCGTGAACACGTATTTTTTCGCGGTCATGTTTATGACTTGCACTTTCGCAGCGGGTGCCGTTTGCGCCGCCTGGTGCCCTGTCGCTACCGTCGTGCTGGAAAAGCCGCCTGCTGCGAAACATCCGAGCATTGCTGTGACCAAAATAGTGCGCCGGAAAATCTTCAAAGCGTCCTCCCCCTTCATTTATGATTTTTCGCCTTCGGCTACCATGCCCCACAATCGGCGTGCCAGGCAAGCAAATTTCGCTCTGGCGTTCCAGCGCGAGAATTGGCCTGCATCCAGGATGCCGATCCCGTCTGGTTTCGCACGGCGGGAACGGGTACGATGGACGCTTGCCGTGCAGAAAAGCCCCGAAACGCAACTCGTCGCCATCCTTGGCCGCCTCGATACTCCTACCGATGGCGTGCGGGACTACTGTGGGTATTTAGCAGAGGCCTTCGCCCGCCTCGGCACGCACCTCCAGATAGTCCAGCTTCGATGGGAAGTGGACGGATGGGCCAGAGCACTCGCATCTCTGTGGAATCACAGCCGCTCTTGGAATAATCGTATGGTGCTGCTCCAATATACGGCGCTCATGTGGTCGCGGCGGGGTTTCCCTCTGGGAATCTTCGCTGTGCTTGCGATTCTGAAATTTCGCCGCGTTCGCCTCTGCATAATTTTTCATGACGCCGGATATGAACCGGCAAACGGCCTTCTGCCGCGCCTCCGCGTCGCTTTCCAGAATTTCGTCCTTCGCAATATATTCCGCCGCGCGGAATTTCCTGTGCTCACCGTTCCTCCTTCTCAAATCGGCTGGCTTCCGCGAAATTCTGCGCGCGCTGCTTTCATTCCTGTGGGTGCCAATTTTTCGGCCGCTGCGCCGGTCCAACGGAGTGCAAATCCGGTGTCCAGCCGCACCATCGCCGTTTTTGGAGTCACGGAAGGCGCGCACACCCGCACGGAAGCCCGGCAGATTGCCCGCGCCGTCCGCCGCGCCTCGGAAGAAATTTCCGGTTTGCGCCTTGTTGTTTTTGGCCGCGGAGCACTGGCTGCCGAAGCGTTTCTTCGAAGTGAGCTGGCCGGCTCAAACGTTGAAATTTCCGTCTCCGGCGTTCTTTCTTCTGATCAGGTTCGCGAAAGCCTCACTCACGCGGACGTTTTGTTGTTTGTCCGCGGCCCGATTTCATCTCGGCGCGGCAGCGCCATCGCCGGAATCGTTTGCGGTCTTCCCGTTGTCGCATATTGCGGAGCGGAAACAGCTCCGCCCGTGACGGAAGCCGGCGTTCTGCTGGTCAGGGCCGGCGATCGCGACGGCATCGCGCAAGCGCTGACCGCCGTTCTTGCGAGCGAAAAACTCAACGCCGACCTTCGCGCGCGCAGCATCGCAGCCGCTGAAAAATATTTCTCCTGGGAGGCCATTGCGTCCCAATTCCGCGCTCTGCTGTTTGGCTGACCGATGGCGTGCGAACTGGAAGCGGCCTGGTTTCCGTTTGCCCGGCAAAACAAAAAGCGGCGGATCGGAATCCGCCGCTCACAAGAAAGGAATGGTCCCGTTTACAGGCCGTGGCTCATTCGCCGGCAGCTTCAGGCTTTCGCTTTCTTCGCTTTGTACCAATCCGCGTTAATCGCCGCGTATCCAGACCACTTTTCCGGCAGGTCCTCCATGGCGAAAATCGCCGTCACCGGACACACGGGAACGCAAGCGCCGCAGTCGATACACTCATCGGGATTGATGTACAGTTGTTTTTCGCCTTCGAAGTCGGCTTCATCCTTGCGCGGATGAATGCAATCAACGGGACAGACATCCACGCACGCTGTATCTTTTGTTCCAATGCAGGGCTCCGCAATCACATACGCCATTATTTTTCTCTCCAGAGCAACTGCGAATTATAACGCATTCATCGGAAACTCCATCGTGCCAAAAAATCGCAGCGAAGTAAACACCGCTCCCTGCCGTTCCGCTTTGCTCCGCAGCACGGTGAAGTAAAACGCCGGCGCCGCCCTGCGGTTAGTCCGCGCCCTCGCGGTCGGCTGCGGCCACCAGCGCCTTATCCGCGGCGTGAGCCGCCGCTGCTTCCGGCGGCAGACGATCGTACGCGCGCTTCAGCATCACCGGCGTCATTACCGTCGTTGCCGCGGCCATCAAAACGAGCACGGTGAACAACTCCTCGTTGATGAAGCCGTTGCCCAGCGCAATGTTGGCGATGACCAGTTCCATAATTCCGCGACCGTTCAAACCCACGCCCAGAGCCCAGCTTTGCGAACCCCCAAGCCCGGCAAGCCGCCCGCCCAAATAGCCTCCTGCAATTTTTCCGATGAGCGCAACCAGCAGGACGGCGATGGCCAGCTTCCAATTCCGCAGGCTGGACGCGTCAAACTCCAGCCCGATCGCCGCGAAAAAAATCGGGCCCAGAAACCCCATCGTCACGTTGGAAACGGTTTTCTGCACTTCCTCGAAATTGCTTTTTCCAAGCACCGCGTAGCTCAAGAGCATCGAGCCGAAAAATGCGCCCACAATAAAATGCAATCCCAGGCGTTCCGAGAGGCTGGCGAAGGCCACCACGAACAAAAATACAATCGCGAACAGCGATTCGCGCCCCTTCAGTCTCGCGAGCAACGGGTCAATCAGATTTCGCGACCTGCGAAAGCGTCCCGGCGTGTAGCGTTTGATCAAACGCGATACGAAGATGATGGCGCCCATAAACACCAGCGCCTTCACCAGAGCCAGCGCAACGGCGGTCAGCAGATTGGCTGTCGTTGCGCCGCTGCTGCCCTTCACATTGAGAATGATACCCAGCAAAAGGAGCGAAGCCACGTCGTTCGTCACCGCCGCAGAAACAATTCGCTGGCCAATGTCCGTTTGCAGCTTTCCGAGATCCATCAGAATGCGGACGCTCACGGGAAGCGCGGTGATGGCGATGCACAGCCCGATAAAAATCGCGCGCGTGGCGCCGAATCCGAAAAACCGCCCCAGCAAAATTCCCAGCCCCAGCGGCACAACGAATCCCGCGCCGCCCACCCACGCTCCGCGCCCGCGAAACGCTTTCCAGAGCACGTCCAGATCCATTTCCATGCCGACCAGGAACACCAGCAGCAGCACGCCCAGATCGGCAATGGTTTTGATTCCCGGCGTGAAAGAAATCCATCCGAATGCGGAAGGGCCGAGCAACACTCCAGCGGCGATTTCCCCGATCATGGCGGGCTGTCCGAAACGCTCGACAATCTCGCCCAGCACGCGGGAAACGATCAGAAGCAAAAGAAGAGCTTCGATCAGAGCCATGCAAACTCCGGGGCTGAATTCCTGAACAGTCTACATCCTGAGAACCGCTCTGCGATTTGTAGCAGGGTTATGGTCGCGTCAACATGCGGCGCTTTTGCTGTTGTACAGTATATCTCAAGAGCTTGCGTCGCCGCCCGGCAGAATGGAACGCGACGAATCGGGACAGTCAACTCCGCCGAGCACGGCTCGTACACCTGCAGCGCATCCAAAATTCGGCGCAGCGGGGCATTTCGTCGCGGCTGATTGAAAGGAAATCTAGCGCGCGGCCTGCTCCGCCGGAGGTTTTTCCCCGGAGCGAAATTCCGTCCACGGGCCGGCAATCATGTCGCGAAGGCAGGGCGCCTGCCAGTCGTATTGCGGATGCGCCTTGAGAAACGGCTTGGCGTAAAAATTCTCGCCGCAGGGATGGCCGCGGCGGGCAATCAATTCCATTTTGGCGGCCATGGCGCTGTCGGTGACTTTCCCCTGCACCGCGCCCATAGGATCAAACGGTTTCACGCCCCAGCCTTTGTCGCCGGTGGCGGAAAGATCGCTGTGTCCGCAAAGGGTGCGGCCGTCGCCCTCGGGCACTTCCTTTTTCAAATAGGCGTCGTAATGATCGGATTCGAACTGCTCGGCGAGGCGAACGTCAATTCTTCCTTTGTATTGCTTCATCAGCTCGTCCCAGCGCAAATGGCGCGCGTTGGGCGACATGGAAGGATCATTGTTGTTGTAAGTGGTGTCGAGTTTGGTGACTGTGGGATCGCTGGTGAAATTCGAGCCGACGAAAAATCCATTCTTGGTGCGATACAGTTTGTAGGCGCGGAGGCCCAGCTCGAGCTGCGCGATTTCTCCGGTCTTGCGGTCGCCGATGAGCCAGTCATTCGCGTAGCCGCCGTTGTTTCCCTTGAGCATGATTTTTTCATACTGATCAATCGAGCCGGCGTACTGCATGGCTTCGCGTGCGCGGACAAATTCGGGAATGCCGTTGGGGTTCCAGCCGTGAAAATCGGAGATCGTGGTTTCGGTGACCATCAGCCCGTCCGAATTGATGGTGAAATCGTCGTCGCTGACAATCACGCCGGGGAACCCGTCGCCGATCATGCGATAGCCGTGGTCGGGCTCAATGTCGAAAATGATGCGCCAGCGCTCGCCATCAACATAGCTGGTCCATGCGTTGTGACCCATGACGATCTGGTGATCTTTGGTCCAATCGCCGGTGGCTACAAACGCGCTGCAATGTCCATGGACGTGGCGTTTGGGCGCATCGGCGATTTTGTGATGCTTGTCGTACCACGGAGCATAGTAGTCGGGGAGTTCCTGAAATGCATTCAATGCCACGACATCGTCCAAATCCATTTTCACGCCGCGCGCGTTCAATCCCTCGACGATGCCCTTCAATTCCTGCTGATATTCTGCGGGAATGTGCGGCCAGAGCATGTTTTGCGCGGCTTCGCGGAAAAATTGCCAATTGTGTTTGGTCTGATGCGTGTCGAGCAACTTCACGGCGGCGAAAGCGTCTTTGATTTCCGGTGCGAGCAAATAGCCATGCTGAAAGCCGATTTGATCCGGCGTGCCCTGCAGATGGACGTAGATCCAATGGGCCTGGTCGAAGCGATAGGCGCCGGCAAGACGGGGATCCTTTGCGGACGCACTTCCAATTGTGCCGCGCGCGCCAGCGGCGGCCAGGGCGGTGGTTCCCTCCGAAAGCAGCAAGAATGCGGAAACGGCGAAAATCGCGAGGGCCAAACAGGCCAAGAACAAATGCGAGCGATTGGAATTCATCTATCCCCCTAAGAATAGTGCGCGGCTACGGTTGCATCTTATGCGCGGGTCTTGCTCAAGTCAACGAGCTCGATTACGAGGTACGCGGAAACCGACGATTTGAATTTACGTTCAGGGATGGCGGAAGACAAAGAGCAGGTCTCGTAAAAGCGGGATTGGCGACAAATTTTGTTGAAATTCACTCGATTAGAAATGACTCCTTTCCTTTGTTTTCAGTGACTTGCAGCGAGTTCTAATTTTTCATATTTACTCGATTAGAATTTTCTCCCGGTTGCTCCATAAGGGCCAAAAATGGCCCGATTGGGCGCCATAAAATGCAAAACCCGCCGATCGGCGGCTGTACGCTTTTGTTGCAAGAACTGCGCGGTCCGGTGAACCAGCCGACAACAAATATGTCCGGAGAATCAACGAAAATTCAAGAGGAAAAGCGGCAGTTACATCAAGAGGTTTGAGCAATTTTTTCTGCTTCAAATCCCAATCTACGCAAAAGAATTTACGAGTACTGGAAAATTTCAGGCGTGAGCGTAAGCCTGGCGGCAGATTTCGTGTTCGCGGCAGGTGGAAGGACAGTTGGTATGGTCAATGAAGATGTAATTGTGGCAGGAGGAGCAGAGGACGCCATAAATGGTTTCGCTGAACTGGGTGTGGCCGGTATCGAGGGTGTGATTGGCTTTGGCTTCGGCGCGGGTCATGGAAAAAACCGATGAAAGTTTACCGATTGCAACCGGGAGTTGGCAAGGCGCATGAGATTTTGGGTGCGGCTCGATTGATAAAGCGACTTTAGAACGGCGCCAAACAGTTTTATCATACGGGGGCATGAACTACTTAGACAAACTGCGCGAGTGCGCCCGAGTCCGGGATTCGCTGCTGTGCGTGGGGCTTGATCCGGAACCAAGGCACATCGGGGGCGGCTTGGAAGCGGCGGTGGAAGTGTGCCTGGGCCTGATTGAAGCGACCGCTGACGTGGCGTGCTGCTATAAGCCGAATGCGGCGTTCTGGGAGCAGTACGGACCGCGTGGCTGGGAAGGACTGGCCCGAGTACGCGAGGCGGTGCCTCCGGAGATCCCGGTGCTGCTCGACGGCAAGCGTGCCGACGTTCCCAACACCATGGCGGCGTACGCCGCGGCGGCGTTTGAGGCGATGAAATTCGATGCTGCCACGGTACATGCGTATCACGGCGCAGACTCGATCTCGGTGTACGCGAATTACGCGGAACGCGGTGTGTATGTCGTCTGCCATACGTCGAACCCCGGGCGAGCGGATCTTCAGCAGCAGTTAACGGGCCAGCAACCACTATACCTGACGGTGGCCGCGCTTGCGGAACGCTGCAACAGCAACGGGAATATAGGGCTGGTCATTGGCGCGACGGCCCTGGAGGAAGCGGCCCGGGTGCGGGCTGCGTTTCCCAGGTTGCCGTTTCTGATGCCCGGAGTCGGGCGCCAGGGCGGAAACGTCGAGGGGGCGGTACGCACCGCTTACAATGGCGACGCGGCTTCGTGCCTGATTGGGGTGGCTGGGGCCATCATGTATGCCGAGGACCGGCGCGCAGCGGCCATTGGCTGGCGCGACCGGATCCGGCGGGCCATGGAGGATGCAGCCCGTTGCTCCAGCAGGGCCTACTGAGCCTGCCACGGCACGGCGGCGCAGCGCGCCGCCGCTGTTCTCGCGCAAATGCATCAGTTATGATGGATTGCTTTTCGCGCGCCGCGCTTCGCCGAACAGAGGGTTGGGCCGGCGAAAGGCGGGAGGGCGGAGCAGTACGATTGGCAAAACTAATTTTCAGGAGGATTCATGGCTATTGCGGCGGGGGCTACGGCTCCGGAATTCACGCTGAAGGATCAGGACCAAAAGGACGTGAGGCTCAGCGACTTCAAGGGGAAAAAAGTTGTCATGGTGTTTTATCCGTTGGACTGGAGCCCGGTATGCACGAACGAGCATGCCTGCATCGTCAATGACATGAAGAATTTCGAAAAGCTCGACGCGCAGGTGCTCGGACTTTCCGTGGATAGCGTCTGGTCGCACAAAGCGTACGCGGAAAAGATGGGCATACGCTATCCGCTGCTTGCCGATTTTCAACCGCGCGGCGCGGTGGCCGAGAAATTCGGCGTGTATCTGCCGGAAAAAGGAATCACCGGGCGCGCCATCGCCATCATTGACCGCAACGGCAAAGTGGCGTGGTTCAAGAATTACGAAATTTTGCAGGTACCCGACGTGAAGGAAGTCGCGCAAGCGCTGGAAAAAGTAAAATAGCTGCGAATTTTGGCGGCGGGTGCGCGATTTGGGCGCGGCGCTCGAGCAAAGCCTATAAGACGCCAGCGAGCGAATTATTTCTGCGAGGATTGATTCATCGGCTGCGGATGGGCGAAGGCACGGATCAGATCCACCAGTTCCCAGCGCTGCACGGCGCTGAGGCGGTTTTTGAACGGCGGCATCGGCCGGTTGCCGTGAGAGATTTTCCAGAAAATTTCGCCGTCGCTCATGCGGTTGACGATGCGGGTGTTGGTGAAGTTTGTCGGCCGGGTGAAATACGAGTAGGTCAAGCCGGGCGGAATTTTTCCATCGCCGCCAATACCGTGGCATTTCTGGCAATGGTATGCGTAAATCTGGCGCGCCGCGGCCAGCGTCTCGGGGTTCGACGGCACGGGATTTTTCCAGGTGATCGCCTGCGGTGGGACGTCCCATCCGCCGCAGCCGACGATTGCGAAAGTCACCGCAAGCAGACTCCCGAGCAAAAATTTCCGTGAGTCAAGAAATGTTTTTGCGTTGCGGACGCTGATTCTGCAGCGCGAAAAAAACGAATCAGTGGCCCGCATGCAGCGCCCGGTAAACGGAAATGGCGACGATCAGCAGCATGACAATGACGTAGATGCGCAGCCCCCATAGCAGCAGTTGCATTTTGAGCGACAATTTTTTGCGTCCAAAACGCGCCTGTTTGGCGGCGACCACCTGATCCGCCTCCAGCAGTGAAAGCACGACCGCCGGATCTGTCAGGTCCGGTTTTGCGCCGGGCACCGCCGGTTCGGCGTCACTTTGAGGAGGAAAATTTTTTGCGCCGTCCTGCAAATCCATTTCGCTCACTTGTTTCCTAAAATTCCACCGTTCAATGCGGCAAAATGCCGGGAAACACGGTGGTGATTCCGAATCCCAGACCCGCGATGATCAGCAAAGCGGTGACGGTGACGCCGGCGACATTTTGCGCGAAAGTATTGGCGTACTGGCCCATCAGTTCGCGGTCGTTCACCAGCATCATCAAGAATGCAAGCGCGGGAGGCATGGCCAGCACGGCGATGACGTTCACCACAAGAATTATAAATTCCAGGGGCGCATTTGGAATGAGCACCAGCCCGGCGGCGGCGCCCGCGGAGCCGACCAGAATCAGATAAAACGGCCAGGCTTCGCGGAACGGGCGGTTCAAACTGTGCGCCGTGCCGAAAACTTCTCCGAACGCGTATGCCGAGGAGGTGGAAATGGCGATGGCTGCGACCAGACCCGCTTCGAGAATTCCGAGCGCGAAAATTGCCGCGCCCGCGCGGCCAATCCACGGCTCCAGCGCCTGCGCGAACTGCGCCGCCTGGAAATCGGAAGCCGAAATTCCGTGCTGAAAAAGCGGCGTGGTGGCGAGCAGAGCGGCAAGCGATACGGCGGTCGCGATGGCCGCGCCGATAAACGTATCGAAGCGACCGGCGGAAATGTCGCGCGGCTGCATGCCTTTGTCCACGGTGGCGCTTTGCTGAAAAAAAAGCATCCATGGCGTGACGGTGGCGCCGATGGTGGAGAGGATGAGCAACACGATCTCGCCGCCGCGGCCGTGAGGAAACGGCTGCCAGGTAGCGAGCGCGCGGCCGAGCGCGCTCCAATCGGGATGCGCCAGCAGCGCGGCGGGAATGAACAAGCAATTGAAAATCGCCAAACCCATGGTGATGCGTTCCCAGGTCCAGTAGCGGCCGGTGGTGATGGCTGCAAAAACAAGCAGCAGCGCGCCGCCGACGGCGATTCCGGGCCGCACGCCGAAAAAGCTCAGACCGGCGCGTACACCGATGAATTCCGCCACCAGCGTGAGAAAGTTTCCAAGCATCAGATCGGCGATGGAAAAAAATCCCCAGAATTTTCCGAAGCGGTCGAAAATCAATTCAGCGTGACCACGATGGGTGACGGCGCCGAGCCGGACGGTCATTTCCTGCACGATGAAACCCATGACGAAGGTGAGCACGAAAAACGGAGCGAAGAAGCCGATGCCGTAGCGCGCACCGGTGGCCGAATAGGAAAGCATGCTGGGGGCGTCGTTTTCGCCCAAAAAAACGAGTACGCCGGGGCCCACAAGCAGCCAGAGCAGGCGCAGATTTCGGAAGCGCAGAGAGCCGCGGCCGCGCCAGCGGGCCCGCGCGACGCGCCAGCGGTCGGCGGCGCGGTCGACATCTTCATGGGTGAGCAGGCCGGCGAATTGCGGGCCGGAAGGAGCAGAGATTGCCGGTTGCGTGGTGGGCTGCGCGGGAGTGACAAGGCCTGCTTCGGGTTTGCCGGCGGCGGGGTTCATCGTTAACCGTACTAAACTCTGTGGCTAAACTATACTTAACCTAGCTGAACGTCAATCCCGGGAATGTCCGAACGTGCCGCAAGTTGAAATATTGCGGCGCGACAAAGTTTTCTTAGGGTTCTTGCCCGCTGCCAGCAACGGCTTGTGTTCTGCTATAGTGGGCGGGACGACGCCGAGGAGGAGGGAATCCATGGCCGAAGCGCCAAAACAGCAGCAGCAACAACAAGTGCAAATCAAAGCCGATGAAAAGGAACTGGTCGGCCAGTATTCCAACCTGGTGATGATTCACCACAACGCGGAAGAGTTTACGCTGAATTTCATTTATATTTTTCCGAGCGTTCCGCAGGGCAAGCTGGTGAGCAGCGTGATTGTGTCGCCGGGACACGCGAAGCGGCTGCTGCGGGCGCTGAGTGAAAACATCACTCGCTATGAAGCGCAGTTCGGGCCGATTCCGGAAGGCCCCGGCCCGGCGCCTGAGCCAACGGTGGGATTCGTTCAATGATCGTAGTTGTCGGAAGCGTCGTTTATCTTACTTACTTCTGTCTTGAGCCTTCGCCCTGATCAACCGGCGTCCAGTGAGCGCCGTCCTTGGAGGTTTCAATCGCGACGCGGACGTGGCCGGGAGGTCCCCAGTGATAAACGATGCGTTCGCCATCGCGTTTGCCGGGAATCGCTTTCCGTCCAGATTCAATCCAGGTGTTGCCGGTGACGGTCATGGGCGCGACGAACGGCTTGCCGCCTTTTTCGCCGCTGGCGTAGAACTCGTAATGCCAATAGGAGTGGTCCACGGTGTTGTAGGTGTCGACGACGAGTGATTCCACGGGTTTGCCAGACCAGACATTGCTGAACGTGCATTCCAAATACAATTGATTTGGCGACCAGCGGCAATCTTCACTCCAAGTCCATGAGCCCGGCTTGCCGGATTTTGTTTTTAGCGTTGTGCCGTGGAAGACCCAGTGGCCGAGGGAGACATTAAGGGCACGCAATTCTGAAGAGGGTTGCGCGCCGGCGGGGGATGCCGACCTTGAAGCAATGAACAAGCCGGCGGTGCATAGAAGGAGCAAAAGTAAACCACGTTTCATAAAAATCTCCTTTCGCGAGTGCAAAAGAAAGTTCGCGGCGCGCGTCCATTCTCATTGGCGGCCAGCGCGCGACGCGCCCCAAATCATCACCAAACCAAAAACGAGCATCACCAGGCCCCACCACAAATCGAGATCGATCCAGAAATGCCAGACCTGCTGGCCATTGGCGAAAAACGCGCCGAAAATAGCCAGAGCCGCGCCCATAGCCGAGAAGAGCAGGCCAATGGGCCAGCGAATGTCGAGTCCAATTCCACCGTCGCTCATCGGAAAATCCAATTCAAGGCGATGGTTAGAATTCCGACGCCGATGGCCAGCGTTGCGGGCCGGCGCAAAAAGCCGAGGTGCCGGTAATTCGGCTTCTCCGTCAGCGAATAGACCAGCCCGCGCAACTCAGATTCCTCGCGTGGCTGCGTTACCAGACTAATCAGAAAGGTCAGGACAAAGCAGACCGTCCATGCACAAATAGCACGATCAAAATTGCCGGCCATTTCGCTGCGATAGGTGAGCCACCCGTGCACCGTCGCGGCGTAGTGCAGGGCTGCCGCAGCCGTTCCGGCGGTGAGTCCCCAGAACGCGCCATTCGCGGTGGTGCGCTTCCAGAACATTCCCAGCAGAAAAGTGGCGAAGAGCGGCGCGTTCACAAATGAAAAGATGAGTTGCAAATAGTCCATGATGTTTCCGAACTGCAGCGCAACGTAGGCGGCGGCAATGCTAATCAGCACTCCAGCGACGGTGGCGATTTTTCCCATTTGCAAATAGTGCTCGTCGCTCGCGCCGGGTTTTATATAAGAATAATAAATGTCGTAGGTCCACACGGTATTGAAGGCCGTGACGTTGCCCGCCATTCCAGACATAAAGCTGGCCAGCAGCGCGGTGATACCGACGCCGAGCATTCCCGCCGGATAGTAGCGCGCCAGAAGCAGCGGAAGGGCCATGTTGTAGTCCACGCTGCCCTGCACCAGAAATGATGCATGCGGCAGCACGACCCAAGCCGCCATTCCGGGAATAATCACCAGAAAAGGGATGAACATCTTTGGGAGAGCCGCAATCAGCGGCGTGCGCTGCGCCGCGTTCATGTCCTGCGCGGCAAGCGCCCGCTGGACGACGAGAAAATCGGTGCACCAGTATCCGAAGGACAGCACGAATCCCAATCCGGCAACCAATTCGAACCAGTCCACGCCCATCGGGTTAGCGCTCGCGTGGCCCAGATTGGACCAGGTGTGCAGAAATCCCGGCGGCAAACGCGCCGCGAGCCCCTTCCAGCCGCCGGCTTCTGCGACGGACATCACCGCGAGGGGAAGAATGCCGAACACGATGAGAAAAAATTGCAGGACTTCGTTGTAAATCGAGGAGGTGAGGCCGCCGAGAAAGGTGTAAACCAAAACGACGAGCGCCGAGAGCAAAATTGTGGCGTGAATCGACCAGCCGAGAATGAGCTTGAATACCAAAGCCATGGCGTAAAGATTGATGCCGCTCGCCAGCACGGTCATTACGGCGAAGGTGATGGCGTTGAATGCGCGCGTCTTCTCGTCGAAGCGCAGGCGCAAATATTCCGGGACGGAACGCGCGCGACTGCCGTAGTAAAACGGCATCATCGCCAGGCCGACGAAAATCATGGCTGGGATTGCACCCAGCCAGTAAAAATGACAGGTCAGCATTCCGTATTTCGCGCCGCTCGCGGCCATGCCCATCAGTTCGAGCGCGCCGAGATTCGCGGAGATGAACGCCAGGCCGGTAATCCATGCCGGAATTTTTCTGCCGGAGAGAAAGAAATCCAAACTGGTGCGCATGGATTTTTTAAGCTTGAATCCCACGCCGAGGACGAAGGCGCAGTAGACGGCGATGATGAAGTAATCGATCCAGCTCAGATGCATGTTCGCAGCATGCTATCTGAAGGCGCGGCAAAAGGGAATGCGCGAGCCTGTTTGCGGGTGGACATCGAAACCGGAGCCTCCCGGCAATTTCACGGGCCAAAGCGAAGGGCACAGAGAGACATCTCTGCCGGCGAAGTGATGCAAATCGTTACTTTTGCCGGCAGGATTAAAGGCGAAGAATCATGCTCGATGCAGGCGCTTCATATCCTTCATCCTCCACCGTTTTTTGGGCTGCAGCGCGCAGGGTTGCTTCATCCGCTTTGCGCGGAAGGTCGCAATGGCGGCGGACCACTTCTTCGCCCGCTTCGATTCGAATCAGCCATTTCGATTTTTCGCTGTCCCATGAAATTTCCACGCGATCGGCTCGCATTTCTCCCTCCACAATGCAGATGCGCCGCGGAATGCGAAGAGCATAGTGTCATTGAAGGAAACCCGCAAAACGAGCGCACTTGACATGCGCGGATTTTAGCCCAAAAATCCGAATTGGCTACTCAATTAATTCTGCTTAAGGCGCTGTTTGCCGCGGTTTTGTTTTGAATTGTCTGGGAAATTCAGTGGGCCCGGACTGACCCCTCTCTCAGCCTCGTCGTCCCGCGATTAAATCTGCAAGGACCGAATGAGTTTCAGGTGGAAACTCGTGTTCGCGTTCGGAATTGCGTCGGCGGCAGTCGTGGCAGTCGGCGCTCTTTCGTACCGGCGCATTGTGCAAACGGATCGCGATCAACAGTGGGTGGCACATGCGCAGGCCGTTCGCGAGCAACTGGATAATTTGTTGCTGGACCTGACCGACGCGGAAACCGGCCAGCGCGGGTATCTTATCACCGGCAAAGAGGATTATCTCGGGCCCTACGACGGGGCGCGCGCGCGCGTTCAAAGGCGCTTGGCAAAAATTCGCAGCGCGACTTCCGGCAATCCTGCCACTCAGAGTGAACTGAACAGGCTCAAACCGCTTATTGACGGGAAATTCGCGGAACTCCAGAACACCATCGAGGCCCGGCGCGTCGGCCACACGCGGCAGGCGCTGGCCGAAGTGGAAACCGACAGCGGCAAAAAGACAATGGATCAGATACGCCAGATCGTTTCACGGATGGCGGCCCAGGAAGACCGCCTGCTGGCGGTGCGCAAACTGGATGCTGAGGCGAGTTCGCGCAAAATGAAAATGGTAATCATTTTCGGATACGCATTGGCGTTTGCACTTGTAATGGCCGCGGTGGCGCTCATCCAGCAAGAAGTTAAAAGCCGCAGAGAAGCAGAACAAGCCGTGCGGCAATCCGAGCATCGTTATCAACTTCTTTTCGATTCCAATCCTCAGCCGATTTGGGTCTACGACATCCGAACGTATGAAATTCTCGACGTCAATTCCGCCGCGGTCAGCCAGTACGGGTATTCGCGCGAAGAGTTTCTAAGCCGCAAAATTACCGACCTGCGCCCAACGGAGGATGTTCCGAAGCTCGTGGAGACTGTTCGGCAGGCGCCGGATTCAGTGGAAGTTTCCGGTCCGTGGCACCATCGGAAAAAAGACGGAGCACTAATTGACGTGGAGGTCACATCGCATCCCTTGGTGTTTGCGGGGCGCAGAGCGCGGCTCGTTGTCGCTACGGACATCACAGAACGCCTGCGCGCGGCGGAGCAATTGCGGCAAAGCGAAGAAAAGTTTCGCTCGCTTGTGGAGAACGTGAGGGATTACGCGATCCTGATGCTCGACCCGCAAGGCCGCATTGCCACCTGGAATAAGGGAGCCGAGCGCATCGAGGGTTATTGCTCTGAAGAAATCATCGGCCAGCACTTCTCGTGCTTCTACGCGCGCGAGGAAGTCGAAAAAGGCAAGCCAGATGCGATGTTGAAGGTTGCCATGAGTCAGGGCCAAGTCGAAGATGAAGGCTGGCGCGTCCGAAAAGACGGGTCACGTTTCTGGGCGAGCGTGCTCATCACAGCAATCCGTGACCCGCAGGGCAAGCTTCTGGGCTTCACCAAAATCACTCGCGATATGACCGAACGAAAGCGCGCCGAACAGAAGTTTCACGACCTGCTCGAAGCCGCGCCGGACGCCATGATCGTTTCCGATCAATCCGGCGCGATCGTTTTTGTCAATGCGCAGGTCGAGCGCGTTTTTGGATACCGCCAGGATGAGCTTTTGGGCAAACAGATTGAAATGCTCATGCCAGAGCGGTTTCGCCATAAACATACGGATCAACGCGGCGAATTTATGGTGCGTCCGCACGTCCGTCCGATGCACTCCGGTTTGGAATTATACGGCGTTCGCAAGGACGGGACGGAATTCCCGGCGGAAATCAGCCTCAGCCCGCTGCAGACCGAAAGCGGCATGCTGATTTCCAGCGCCGTCCGCGACATAACGGACCGCAAGCGTGCGGACCAAATGATTCTGCAGCGAAGCGCTGAACTTGAGGCCGCCAACAAGGAGCTGGAGGCTTTTTGTTACTCGGTTTCGCACGACCTGCGGGCGCCTCTCCGCGGTATTGACGGATTCAGCCAGGCGTTACTTGAGGATTACAGTGAAAATCTGGATGAGAATGCGCAGAGTTATTTGCAAAGAATCCGGAACGGGACACAGCGTATGGGCGTCCTGATTGATGATTTGCTCAATCTTTCGCGGATCACGCGTTCCGGCCTCAAACGGGAGGCCACGGATCTTTCGAAGATCGGACGCGAGATTGCCGCCGCATTACGCGATTCGCAGCCGCAGCGCCAGGTGGAAATCGTCATTGCTCCGAATCTCTGCGCGGAAGGCGATCCGCATTTGATACGTGTCGCTCTGGATAATCTTTTGGGGAATGCGTGGAAATTCACTTCGAAGACGGAGTACCCGCGGATTGAGTTTGGGAGAATCCATGCGAACGGCTCGTCGGCGTTTTTTGTCAAGGACAACGGCGCAGGATTCGATCCCGCTTATGCCAGCAGGTTGTTCGGCGCGTTTCAGCGCCTGCACAGCGCCGCGGAATTTCCCGGCACCGGCGTCGGATTGGCCACTGTGCAGCGAATTATTCACCGCCACGGCGGCCGCATCTGGGCCGAGGGGGCGGTAAATCAAGGGGCAGTCTTTTATTTCACACTATGATCCCGAAAGGAAACTGGATGAGCGAAGCTGCGATCTTGCTGGTGGAGGACAACGCCGATGATGAAGCTCTGACGCTGCGGGCGCTGCGGAAGAACAACATCACGAATCACATTGTGGTTGCGCGCGATGGCGCCGAGGCGCTTGACTATCTCTTCGGCACCGGCTCGCAAAATGGGCGCGCGGTCATCCCGCAGGTTATTTTGCTCGATTTGAAGCTGCCGAAGATTGACGGCCTCGAAGTGCTGCGGCGGATTCGCGCCAATCAAAAAACGAAGCTTCTTCCCATAGTGATTCTCACTTCCTCCAATGAAGAACGCGACCGCATGCAAGGATATAACCTTGGTGCGAATAGCTACGTCCGCAAGCCCGTGGACTTCGTGCAATTCACGGAGGCAGTGCGGCAGTTGGGCCTGTACTGGCTGCTGCTGAACGAAAAGCCTCCCACGGTCGGAGCGTATTGAAATGCCCCAATCACCTCTCTTGCGACTGCTCATCGTGGAAGATTCCGCGGAAGACGCGGAACTGCTGGTACGCGCGCTGCGCAAGGGCGGTTACGACGTGCAGTATGCCCGCGTCGATTCTGCTGAATCGTTGCGGGCGAATTTGCAAGAAAGCTGGGACCTGGTCATTTCGGACCACTCGATGCCCGGGTTCAGCGGCATCGCCGCGCTCGAAATCGTCCGCCAAATGCGTCCGGAGATCCCCTTCATTTTTGTGTCCGGGACGATTGGCGAAGATGTCGCGGTCGAGGCGATGCGCGTCGGCGCGCAAGACTACATTATGAAAGGCAATGTCACGCGGCTTGTTCCGGCGGTAGCGCGAGAATTGCGCGAAGCGAGAAATCGGGCAGAGCAGAAACGAACGACGCAGCGGCTCCGCCAGCTCGAAAAGTTTGAGGCGATAGGCAAACTGGCGGGCGGCATCGCCCACGATTTCAATAATGTCATTGGGGCAATCATGGGCTGGGCGGAACTTGGATCCGCCGAAGTTCCCGAGGGCAGCCGCGCGCGCAAATTTTTCGAGCAGATCCGCGCGCAGTCCGAGCGCGCCGCGGGGCTGACGCGTCAACTGCTCGCGTATGCGCGGCGGCAGACTCTTGAGCCGCGGGTCATTGATTTGAATCAGCTCGTTACTGAAACCTTAGCGCTTTTACAAAAGGCGGTTGGCGAACGAGTGGAAATGAAAATTTCGCTGGCACAGGATTTGCCGACGACTCGCGCCGATCCGTCCCAGATCGAACAAGTCCTCATGAACCTCTGCTTCAACGCCCGCGATGCCATGCCGGAGGGCGGGCAGCTTCTGATTGAGACGAGAGATGCCGAGTTGGACGAAAGCTATGTCGTGCGACACGAATATGCCAGGACTGGAAGGTACGCGTCGCTCAGCGTTTCCGATACCGGGACAGGGATCAGCCCCGATATTATCGATCGCATCTTCGAGCCGTTTTTCACCACAAAAGAAGTCGGGCGCGGTACCGGCCTGGGACTGGCCACAGCGTATGGCATCGTCAAGCAGCACGATGGATTCATCGAGGTCTACAGTGAACTGGGCCGGGGAAGCATTTTCAAGGTCTATCTTCCTGCGGCCACAGGAACACCCGCCGCTTCTCCAGAGTCTGCGCCGGACGAAATGGTGCGCGGCGGAAAAGAAACGATTCTTCTTGCCGAAGATCATTCGGGAAATCTGGAAATGACCGATGAGATTCTGCGCAAGCTCGGTTACCGCGTTATTTCCGCTAAAGACGGCGAGGAAGCGCTTCAGAGGTTCCGCGAGCACCAAAATGAAGTTTCTCTGCTGCTTCTTGATGTAATCATGCCGCGCATGAGTGGCGCGCAAGCCTATGAAGAGATTTGTGCGAGCAAGCCCGGCATGCCGGTTATTTTTATTTCCGGTTACTCCGAAGAAAGCGCTCTGCTCGATTCGTTCAGCTCTCGGGGCGCCGCCCTGCTGCAAAAGCCTTTTGCGCCGAAGGTCCTGGCGCGCAAAATTCGCGAAATTCTCGATAAGGCAGCAGTTCAAAGGTAGCGCAGAGTTCTGCTGGGATTTCCCGCCCGCGCTCCCCGGCAGTTTTCGGCATTTTTCCCGCGAATTGACTTCGCGGCAAAATGCCAATTTGCACCCAAGTTAAAACCCGACACCACGGAGGGAATCCACCTTATAAGAGTGTAGCGCCCAGGCGGATATGTAAAACTTCCCGATTGTTCTGCCAAGAAGTGCTTGCAGCGTGATCCTGCCCGGTTCCTAAATTCAACAACATCAATCACATTTCGTCTGCCTGCTTTGGCACATCGGTTGCATTTTCGTTTTGGTGTGCTTGGACAGCGAGAGGTGAAAAGAATGCGAAATAGGATCGGGCTAATCGGCACGTTTACTGCGGTTGGGCTGAGCCTGTGCATGAGTTCCAGCGGGAATGCTGCTTCGCAGGCAAAGTTGCACAGTTTCATCTTGCCGTCGAAGATGCTGCAAACAAGGAAGCCGGTGCAGGAATTTCAGGGAGTGATCGAAAAAGTCGGCGCAAAATATGTTTTGGAGGATAAAACATCCGGGGCCCGTTACAAGCTCGACAAAGAGGATAAGGCGCAGCAATTTGCCGGGAAGCACGTCAAGATTACCGGCACGCTGGATCCCGGCACGAATACGATTCGAATTTCTGAAATCAGGCCCGAGCGAGGCCATCAGCCCTGAAGCCTGCATGTTTTTCGCCGCACTGTTTTGAGTCCGCCCGCACCAGCCATCCTTCGCCTGAAAATACGGCGAAGATTTCCCGCTGTTTATGGAGGCTTGAAGTGTATTCAGGGAGGCTGCAAATGTCGGAAATGATTCGCCCGAGTCCGGGCCAGGAGATTGGGAATCAAGTTGCTCGTTTGCGGCAGATTTGGGTCGAGGCTTTTAACAATGGAGATGTGGAGCAGCTTGTTAGTTTTTACGCTGCAGACGCTGTGGTTCTGCCTCCGAATGGCGCGCCAGCAGCAATTGGGAGACAGGCAATTCGCGAGCTGGCGGAAAGGATGCTTCGCTCGGGCATTCGCGACCTGCGCGTTCAATCGAAGCAGGTGGAATACACGGGCGCGCTGGCGATTGAGATCGCCGAATATGATCTAAGGACTTCGCCGGGCGGAAATTGTGCGAACAACGAGTTCGGGCGCCTCGTCAGCACCTGGCGTCGCAGCGATAATGGCCAATTCCAAATAACCATAAGCGTTTGGTCGCGGCGGCCGGAGGATTAGAAATTTTCCCGGCACGCCTCGGGGTCGCCCGCAAATGGGAAGCGAAATGTTAGGAAATCGTTTCAGGCTTCTTGTAGTTCAACGACGGCCACAATCGTGAGGCCACGGGCCCAGCTTCGCTTTAGCCCGGTTTCGTAAAATTGAACGCGAAATTTTTCCAGGTGGCGCGCCATCTCAGCCATACCATATAAACGCACTCGGAACCGGCTGATGCTCCCGAAAAGTTCGTAGAAAATTCCCCAAAAGCTCGGCTGGGGGGCAGTGAAAATGACGCAGCGCCTGGCCATCGAAATGCATCGGTCGAGAAATCGCTGCCAATTGCTCACCGTGTCGAGCACGCCGATGGCGATGACTACGTCAAATTTCTCCTCCGGTGAGTAATCGAAGAAATCGCATTCGACCAGTGTGACGTTGGAGGCTTTCGTTTCCAACTGCTCGATTCGGGTCGTCAGAATGCGGGCCATTCCTGCAGAGCGCTCCAGCGCGGTCACGCTTTTCACCATGCGCGCGATGTCAAGCGTGTAATAGCCCGTTCCCGCGCCGATCTCAAGGATCTCATCGCTCAGGCGCAGGCTTTCAGTGAAAATTCTGCTCAAAGCCTGCCGCTCCTCCGCGCGAATTCTTCCGATGATCGGCCAGCGAAGGACATTTTCGTAAAGCTTCGGGAATCCGCGCCGCCGAAAAATGTCGGACATGCATATTGGATTAAGCGGCACTGCTCTTCGTTTCCGTGGCGTTGTTTCGCCTACCTATCACGCGGTAAACGGCAAACCAGCGATTCGCCAGAATCCTTTCAACGCGATAAGATTGTTTGTGGCGAGCACGAATCAGTGATTGCGGAGGACTACACGAGGATGGCTACAGTTTCGCAAACGCCGGAAACCCAGCACGAAATCGATTTGCTTTGCATTAATACGATTCGCACTCTTTCCATGGATGCCGTGCAGCAGGCCAATTCCGGCCACCCGGGCGCTCCTATGGGACTTGCCCCTGTCGCATACACACTGTGGCAGAAGTTTTTGCGATTCGATCCAAACGATCCCATCTGGCCCAATCGCGACCGCTTCGTTCTCTCCAACGGCCACGCGTCCATGCTGCTGTATTCGCTGCTGCATTTAGCCGGCGTAAGAGCGGTGAATCCGAAGTACGAAACGCTGGGCGAACTGGCTGTCAAAATGGAGGACATCCAGCGCTTCCGTCAGCTCGATAGCAAATGCCCCGGCCACCCCGAATATCGCTGGACTTCAGGCGTGGAGACCACCACAGGTCCGCTCGGCCAGGGCGTGGGCAACAGCGTGGGCATGGCCATCGCCAGTGACTGGCTTGCTCAATATTTCAATCGCTCCGATTTCAAAATGTTCGATTTCAAGGTGTACGCGATTTGCGGCGACGGCGACATGATGGAGGGAATTTCGGGCGAAGCGGCGTCGCTTGCCGGCCATCTCGCGCTGAAAAATCTGTGCTGGATTTATGACAACAATCACATCACCATCGAAGGCCACACCGATTTGGCCTTCGACGAAGATGTTGCCGCACGTTTTGCAGGTTACAAGTGGAGCGTGATGCACGTCGAAGACGCAAACGACACTGTGGCGATTGCTGCCGCTCTCGCTAAATTCTCGAACGGCGCCGACCGGCCCACTTTAATCATCGTGGACAGCCATATTGCTTACGGCGCGCCGCACAAGCAGGACACTGCCGCGGCGCATGGCGAACCACTCGGCGAAGAGGAGATTCGCCTAACAAAAAAATTCTATGGCTGGCCTGAGGACGCCAAGTTTCTCGTGCCCGCCGGCGTTCGCGAAAACTTTGCGGCAGGCATCGGCGCGCGCGGCAAAAAGGCACGCGACAGCTGGATGAAATTGTTCGAGGCCTACCGCGCGAAATATCCCGAGTTGGGTGCGCAGCTTTTGCAGATGCAACACCGGGAATTGCCCGCCTGTTGGGATAAAAACCTGCCGACCTTTCCCGCGGATCCGAAAGGCATTGCCAGCCGTGATTCGTCGGCCAAAGTGTTGAACGCTGTCGCGCAAAATATCCCCTGGCTGATTGGCGGTTCCGCCGATCTGGCGCCTTCGACCAAAACACGCCTCACGTTCGAGGGAGCAGGGGATTTTGAAGCGCAAAGCTATGCCGCGCGCAATTTTCATTTTGGAATTCGCGAGCACGCTATGGGGGCGGTGCTGAACGGTCTTTCGCTTTCAAAAATCCGTCCGTACGGTTCTACGTTTCTGATTTTCAGTGATTACATGCGCGAACCGATCCGTCTGAGCGCCGTGATGGAAATTCCGGTGATCTACGTTTTTACGCACGATTCCATCGGCGTGGGTGAAGATGGCCCTACGCATCAGCCCATCGAGCAACTCGCTTCGCTGCGCGCGATTCCGGGCCTCATTACTTTGCGCCCGGCCGACGCCAATGAAGTCACCGAAGCCTGGCGCGTGATTCTGCAGCTCACGCACGAGCCCGCCGCTCTGGTGCTGAGCCGCCAGCCGCTGCCCACGCTTGACCGCTCGAAATACGCCTCCGCTGCCGGAGTGGCGAAGGGCGCATACATTTTGGCTGATGCCGAAGGCGAGAGTCCCGAGCTTTTGCTTCTCGCCACGGGCAGCGAAGTATCTCTCACGGTGCAAGCGTACGAACTTCTGAAATCCGAAGGCATTCGCGCACGTGTGGTCAGCATGCCGTCGTGGGAAATTTTCGACCATCAGCCCAAGGAATATCGCGACAGCGTTTTGCCTCCGGATATCACCGCGCGAATTTCCATCGAGCAGGCGTCCACGCTGGGCTGGCAGCGTTACGTGGGACCGCGCGGGCGCATGATCGGCATGCACACCTTCGGAGCTTCCGCACCGCTGAAGGAATTGCAGAAGAAGTTCGGCTTCCTACCCGAGCGGATTGTTTCCACGGCCAAAGAACTTCTCGGCAAAGCGAGGTAGATGATGCGAATCGGCATGGGCGCAGATCACGCAGGTTATTTGCTCAAGGACCAGCTCGCGGCCATTCTCCGCGAAGCCGGGCACGAGGTTACCGATTTCGGCACCAATGGCCCGGCGCCCGTGGACTATCCCGATTTTGCGCAGGCCGTTGGCGAAGCGCTCATCGCCGGGAAACTCGATCGCGGCATCGTGATTTGCGGCAGTGGCGTCGGCGCCTGCATCGCCGCAAACAAAATTCCCGGGATTCGCGCCTGCATGTGCCACGATTCTTATTCCGCGCATCAGGGAGTACAGCACGATAATATGAACGTGCTCGTTCTCGGCGCTCGCGTCATCGGTTCCATGCTCGCGCAGGAGCTCGTCAACAATTTCCTCAGCGCCACATATTGGGGCCGTGAAAAAGGACAGGAACGTCTGGAGCGCAGAGTTGCTAAAATAGAAGCGATCGAAAAGAAGTACAGTTTGCCGGCGCGAGCGGGCAAGGAGTTGGCCTAATGGGAACGCAAATGATTCGAAACGAGCAAGCAAAAACGGAAAATCCTCTCAAAGAACTGGCCGAGTACGGCCAATCCATCTGGCTTGATTACATTCGCAGAAATCTGCTGACCAGCGGCGAACTGCAGCGTCTGATAGATGAAGATGGTCTGCGCGGAATGACTTCCAATCCTTCCATTTTCGAGAAGGCCATCACCGGCAGCACCGATTACGCGGATTTTTTGAAGTCGCTCGACTCTAAGCCGCAGCTTACGGCTACGCAGCGCTACGAAATGCTTGCGATTCGCGACATTCAGGATGCCGCCGATATTCTTCTGCCCGTCTACAAGCAAACAAAGCGCCGTGACGGCTACGTCAGTCTCGAGGTTTCGCCGCTTCTGTCGCACGATACCGGCGGTTCCATCGCCGAGGCGCGCCGCCTGTGGAAAGAGGTTCATCGCGAAAACGTGATGATAAAAATCCCGGGCACTCCCGAAGGCCTTCCCGCGATTCAGCAGCTTCTCAGCGAAGGCATCAACATCAACATCACTTTGCTTTTCGCGCAGGATACCTATGAACAGGTCGCGCAGGCCTATCTCAACGCCCTGGAGATTTTTGCGAAAAATGGTGGAGATGTCAGCCGTATCGGCAGCGTGGCGAGCTTTTTCGTGAGCCGCATTGATACGTCGGTGGACAAAGTGGTCACCGAGCGCCTGAAATCCGCGGCCAATTCCTCCGAGCGCGCTCTGTTGCAGAGTCTTCTGGGCAAAGTCGCCATCGCGAACGCGAAAATGGCCTATGCGCTTTATCAGCGGATTTTTCAAGGTCCTCGCTGGGAGGCGCTTGCGGCAAAAGGAGCGCACACGCAGCGTCTTCTGTGGGCCAGCACCAGCACAAAGAATCCCAAGTATCGCGACGTGATGTACGTCGAAGAGCTGATCGGCCAGGACACCGTCAACACAATTCCGCCCGCGACCCTCGATGCCTTCCGCGACCATGGCAAAACTCGTGCCAGTTTGACAGAAGACGTTGAAGCAGCCCGCCAGACCATGCAGACGCTCGAACGCGTCGGAATTTCCATGAAACAGGTCACCGACGACCTCGTGGAAGAGGGCGTGAAGCGGTTCGCCGACGCCTTCGGGAAATTGATCACCGCTGTGGAAGGCACAATGAAACGGGCCCCCGTTCCCAAATCGGCGATGCAGAGCTACTCGCTTCCGCAAGGCCTCGAGGCCGAAGTAAAAAAAAACATTGATGAATGGTCCGCAAGCGGCAAAATGCGCCGGCTCTGGGCGCGCGATGCCTCGCTCTGGACCAACAACGACGAATCCAAATGGCTTGGCTGGCTCGGCGTCACCGAAGATCAAATCGCGGAAGTGAAGTTGCTCGAAGATGCCGCCGCTGATGTGAAATCCGCAAAATTCTCACACGCGCTTCTGCTCGGGATGGGCGGCTCAAGTCTCTGTCCCGAGGTGCTCAGCAAAACCTTCGGAAAAATTGCCGGATTTCCCGAGTTGCATGTCCTCGATTCCACCGATCCGGCGCAAATTCGGGCCGTCGAATCGCGTCTGGATCTCCCCCATACGCTTTTCATCGTTTCCAGCAAATCCGGCACTACGCTCGAACCCAACATTTTCAAAGAATATTTCTTCCACCGCGCCAAACTGACTTCCGGCGCCGAGAAAGCCTCAAAGCAATTTATCGCCATCACCGACCCGGGCTCGCAACTTGAATCCCTAGCCGAGCGCGACAAATTCCGCCGCGTTTTTCACGGCGTCCCCAGCATCGGCGGGCGCTATTCCGCGCTTTCCGATTTCGGCATGGTCCCCGGCGCCATTATGGGCATTGACATCCGAAGATTCCTTGACCGCACGGAGGAAATGGTCGAGGCGTGCGCCCCGTCGGTTCCTGTGAGTGAAAATCCAGGAGCTGTTCTCGGCGTCATTCTCGGTGTGCTGGCGCGGAACGGACGCGACAAAGTGACGCTGGTCGCTTCCCCCGGAATCCGCGATCTGGGTGCATGGCTCGAGCAGTTGCTCGCCGAGTCCACCGGCAAAATCGGCAAAGGCCTCATTCCTGTGGACCGCGAAGACCTCGGCATGCCGGATGTATACGGCAACGATCGCGTGTTCGCCTACGTCCGACTCAATTCTGCTCCGGACGCGAACCAGGACGCAAAAATCGCCGCGCTCGAAAAGGCTGGGCAGCCCGTTGTGCGCATGTCCATTGACGACATTTATGACCTGGGCCAGTCATTTTTCCGCTGGGAAATCGCCACTGCGGTTGCCGGCTCAATCATTGGCATCAATGCATTCAATCAGCCCGATGTCGAGGCCAGTAAAGCTGCCACGCGAAATCTTACCAGTGAATATGAAAAGACAGGTTCCCTGCCGCAAGAGCAGCCTGTCTTCGAAGAGGATGGCATAAAGCTCTTCACGGATGAAAAGAATGCCGCCGCTCTACGCGACGCAACCGGAAACGCGAAATCTTTGAACGCCTGGTTGCGCGCCCATCTTGCACGCATCAAAGCAAACGACTACTTCGCGCTGCTCGCCTACGTCGAAATGAATGATGCGAACGAAGATGCGCTGCAAAAAATCCGTCACACCGTGCGCGATCGCAAGCGCGTCGCTACGTGTCTCGGCTTCGGCCCGCGATTTCTGCATTCCACAGGGCAGGCGTACAAAGGCGGACCGAACAGCGGAGTATTTTTGCAAATCACCTGCGATGATGCCGTGGATTTGCCTGTTCCCGGCCAGAAGTACACGTTCGGCGTGGTCAAGGCGGCGCAGGCCCGTGGTGATTTTGCCGTCCTCGTGGAACGCAATCGCCGCGCGATTCGCATTCATCTGGGCCAAAACGTGCAGGAGGGACTTTTGCGGTTGCACGGCATCATTCGCGAAGCATTCGTTTAGCTTGTGCGAGTATCACGCGCGAGGACTTTCGTTTGGCGGAGCGCGTTGCATTTATCCGCGCGAAACATTCTTCATCTGAATTGAAAAGGAGTAATTCAATGCAAATCGGCATGGTCGGCCTGGGCCGCATGGGCGCCAATATGGTGCGCCGTTTGATGCGCGGCGGCCACGAATGCATCACGTTTGACCGCAATGCCGCCAGCGTTAAAGAACTTTCCGGCGAAGGCGCTGTCGGTGCGAATTCTCTCGGCGAATTTGTCCGCAAACTCGCCAAACCTCGCGCTGTCTGGCTCATGGTTCCAGCGGGCGTCGTGGATGAGACGTTGAACGATTTGACCGCACTCCTTGAGCCCGGCGATATCGTCATTGATGGCGGGAACTCCTATTACATTGATGACATTCGCCGCGCGAACGAACTGGCCTCCAAAAATATTCATTATGTCGATGTCGGCACCAGCGGCGGCGTTTGGGGACTCGAACGCGGCTACTGCATGATGATTGGCGGTCCCGACGATGTTGTTAAGCACCTCGACCCGATTTTCAAGACGCTTGCGCCCGGTCGCGGAGATTTGCCGCGCACGCCTGGCCGTGAAAAATCTTCCAGCACCGCGGAAAACGGGTATTTGCATTGCGGCTCTTCTGGCGCCGGCCACTTTGTAAAGATGGTACACAACGGGATCGAATATGGCCTGATGGCCGCTTACGCCGAGGGCTTGAACATTTTGCACTATGCCAATATCGGCAAAAAAAAGGCGGAAATGGATGCCGAAACCACGCCTTTGCGCAACCCGGAGCACTATCAATACGACTTCAATCTCGCCGATATCGCCGAGGTTTGGCGCCGCGGCAGCGTGATTGCTTCCTGGCTGCTCGATTTGACTGCAATCGCTCTTTTTCAGCAGCCTGAGCTCGCGAACTTTTCCGGCCGCGTCTCGGATTCCGGCGAGGGTCGCTGGACCATTCTGGCGTCCGTTGAAGAGGGCGCTCCAGCGCCTGTTCTTGGCGCGGCGCTTTACGAACGCTTCACATCGCGCGGGCATTCCGATTTTGCATCTAAAGTGCTTTCGGCCATGCGCTATCAGTTTGGCGGTCATGTCGAGCGCGCCGCCGGGCACTGACGTTTTTCCGATTTAACTTTTTTCGGGCGGGAACAGGATCAGCATGAAAGCAGATACGCTAATCGCTCCACAGCGAACAGCGCCGGCCTCCGAGGCAGGACGCCCCGCAGGCCCGTGCGTCATGGTGATTTTTGGCGTCAGCGGAGATCTCACCAAGCGCAAGCTCATGCCTGCACTCTACAATCTGGCAAAAGACCGCCTCCTTCCGCGGGAATTTGCCGTTGTCGGAATCGGCCGTCATGAGATTTCTAGCGCCGATTTTCGCAAGAAGACCGCTGCTGAACTGAAAGAATTCGCCACCACTGCGGTCGAACCCGAACTTCTGAACTGGCTTGCGGACCGTCTCTACTACCATTTCGGGGATTTCGAGGATGCCGATTCCTACAAACGTCTCGGTGACCTGCTGCGAAAAATCGACGCCGAGCATTTCACCGCCGGGAATTATCTCTACTACCTGGCTACCGCTCCCAGTTATTTTTGCGAAATCACGCGCCGGCTTGGCGAAGCGCAGCTCACCAGGCAGGAGCCCAATAACTGGCGCCGTGTTATCTACGAAAAACCGTTCGGCCACGGATTGAATTCCGCCCGTGCGCTCAATCAGGAAATCGAGCATGTTCTTCAGGAAAATCAGATTTATCGCATCGATCACTATCTCGGCAAAGAAACCGTGCAGAACATCCTCGCGTTTCGTTTCGGCAACGGTATTTTCGAGCCGGTCTGGAACCGCCGCTACATCGATCACGTGCAAATCACCGTTGCGGAAACAGTCGGCGTGGAAACTCGCGGCGGCTACTATGATCAGGCCGGCGCGCTCCGAGACATGGTCCCCAATCATCTTTTTCAGCTCGTCAGTCTCGTCACCATGGAACCTCCGGTTTCATTCGACGCCGATGCCGTTCGCGACGAGCAGACCAAAGTCCTTCGCGCCATGCAGCCTTTGAGCGAGCAGGACGTCTTGATGCGCACCGTCCGCGGCCAGTACGGAGAAGGAAGCGACGGAAACGTCCGCTTGCCTGCGTATCGTTCCGAGCCTCGCGTCAATCCCAATTCTTCCACGGAAACTTTCGTGGCCATCAAGCTGCTGATGGATAACTGGCGTTGGGCCGGTGTTCCGTTCTATCTCCGTACCGGCAAACGCTTGAAGGTTCGCTCCAGCGAAATTGTCATTCAGTTCAAGAGCGTTCCTTTTATGCTCTTCCGCAAAACCGCCGTGGAGCGCCTTGCGCCCAACCAGTTCATTGTCCACATTCAGCCGCAGGAAGGAATTTCGCTTCAATTCGGCGCTAAAATTCCCGGGCCCATCGTGAAGCTCGGTACGGTGAATATGGATTTTCGTTACGCCGATTATTTCGGCTCGACTCCCAGCACCGGCTATGAACGCTTGCTCTATGAATGCATGATCGGTGACGCCACTCTTTTTCAGCGTGCAGACATGGTCGAGGCCGCTTGGAGCGTCGTGCAGCCCATTCTTGACGTCTGGCGCGCGCTGCCGCCGCGCAACTTCCCCAATTATCCCGCAGGCTCCTGGGGACCCTGGGAAGCGAACGACTTGCTCGAACGCGACGGCCGTCAGTGGCGGGAACCCGGCCAATGATTCTTGCTGGGGATGTGGGCGGTACCAACACGCGCCTCGCATTCTTCGATCTTCGCGAAGAGAAACTCCAGCGCGTCTGTGAAAAAACTTATCCCAGCCGCAATCACAAAACTCTGGATGACATTGTCGCCGATTTCATATCCACCACCGGCATTAAAGCGGAAGCGGCTGGCATCGGCATCGCCGGCCCAGTGCACGATGGAATTGTCCGCGCAACAAACCTGCCCTGGGTCGTTGATGTGCGCCGGCTTGCGCAACGTGTCGGTATTTCTACTTTTGCGCTCCTAAACGACCTCGAGGCGAATGGCTACGGAATCGCTACGCTGGGCCCATCTGATTTCGCTGTCCTGCAGCAGGGAACTTCCGGCGCAAAGGGCAACGCGGTTGTCATTTCTCCGGGCACAGGACTGGGCGAAGGCGCCCTCTACTGGGATGGCCGGCAGCATTGGCCACTTCCCAGCGAAGGCGGCCACTCCAGCTTTGCGCCGCAGAGCGACATCGAAGACGCCTTGCTCAGATATCTTCGCGCTCAATTCGGCAGCCATGTCAGTTGGGAGCGCGTCGTCTGCGGCCCCGGCCTTTTCAATATTTACAAGTTTCTGCGGGACACAGGGCGCGAATCCGAACCCGCCTGGCTCGCCGAGCAGCTGAAAAGCGAAGATCCTTCGCCGGAAATTTCAAAGCTTGCTCTCGAAGGAAAATGCGCTCTGTGCGAAAAGGCTCTCGACCTTTTTGTTGTTCTGCTCGGCTCAGAATGCGGAAATATGGCCCTGAAAGTCCTTGCAACCGGCGGGGTCTATCTCGGCGGCGGCATCCCTCCCAAGATTCTCCCCAAGCTCCAGACTCCTCTTTTCCGCGACTCCTTTTTAAATAAAGGCCGCTTGCGTCCGGTTCTCGAAGCAATGCCGGTTCGTGTCATTTTGAACGAATACACCGCACTGCAAGGCGCCGCCCGGCGCGCCGGTATGCTCCTGCACGGCTCCCGCTGAACGAAATCATTTTCCCGGTTCAAGCGTCGCATTCAGCGTAATCTTGCTGCCTTCGAGCACGTTCATTTGCCGTTTCCAGCTCTTTTTTCCCATGGCCTGAATCTCCACCATGTGCGCTCCGGCGGAAAGGTGCAGCACGGAAGGAGTGTCGCCGACGAATTCGCCGTCCACGTAAATATCCGCGTCGGCCGGCTCCGACAGGATCTTCACCGTTGCAGTCCCCGCACTCTCTTGCGTCGGTTCCGAGGGTTTTTCCGCCGGCGGATAGAGTCGGCGCAGCACATCAATCAAATCCTGCGCGCTCAGCGCAAAATTCAAGCCGGAAATCTCATTTGCGCGCCCGCTTCCCACAATCTTTACCGCTGTAATGCCCACCACGCGCCCTTCGGAATCGAGCAATGGCCCGCCGCTGTTTCCCGGATTAATCGCAGCATCGGTTTGAATCCATGTCCCCCTTCCCGCCAGTCGCGACTTCCCGATTCCGCTCATGATGCCGCGCGTAATGGTGTCGGGCATTCCCCCGCCGGGGTTTCCAATCGCCACAACGGACTCGCCGCGCCTTACCGCATCGAGCGTCGCCAGCGTCAGATACGGAAATCCGCTGCCGTGCACCTTCAGCAGCGCCAAATCTTCATCCGGATCAATATATATGACGCGCGCCGTCAGTCTTTTTAGCGTCTTTGTAACGACGTGAATCGTTTGCTGGCCGGCAATCACATGCCGGTTCGTCGCAATCACGCCTGTATCGGTCACAAAAAATCCGCTCCCACGGTCCGTATCGCCCTCCACGCGGACGATCGCCGCGTCCGATTGCTTCGCAAGGAATTCAACGGAGAGTCTTGCGCTCGTCTCTGCATTCGCCTCCATCTTGGCCTGCGAAATTTTCGGTTCGCCGGTGAAAACTTGGCTCGTAGGACGCAAAACCACTTCGAAATGATCCGTCTTCACCAGCCAGTAATTCCCATCCGATGAGCCGTTGAACGAACGCCACACATACGGCCCCTCGGTAATCGTCAGTTGCTTCGTTGCGTATCCCTCGAGCGAAATTCGAACCACGATCGCATGTCTCAGTTTTGCGCCGAAAATCGTGTGCGTTTTATGAAAATATCCTCCCGGCATTTTCATCGCGAAAGGCGTTTTGCCCACAATCAGCCCGTTCATTTCCACACGCGCTCCGCTCGGACGGCTCGTAATTCGCAGCGTATTTGCCCGCCCCGGAAGCGCCGGCACCGTTAACACCGAAACACACATCAACACGGCACCCGGACGAAAATTGGCGCGCATCGCAACCTCCTCGGAGGAAAGCGATACTAGATGTATACGTATCATGTAAGTATGTCAACCAAAAATGCGCGATGACCCAATGCCTTCGCTCGCGTCTTTCGTCGCGCTCGGCGGCGTGATTGTGTAAGCTACGTTTCAATGAAAATCCTGCACATTGACACGCGCCCTGACTGGCGCGGCGGCCAGCAGCAGATTTTGCTCACCATGCGCGGCCTTCGGCAGCGCGGCCATGACGCGCAGCTTCTCACTTGCTCGGCTTCGCTGCTCGGCGAGCGCGCCCGCGCCGAAAATTTCGCCGTTCATGTGTTTTCCAGCCGGCATCCACGATGGGACGCGTTCTTATCTTTGCGGGAAATTCTGCATCAGCAGCGCTTTGACGTCACTCACGCGCACGACCCTCACGCCCTGACGGCTGCATGGCTCGCCCGCGCGCACCGCTGCGGTGCATTTGTCGTTTCGCGCCGTGTTGCCTATCCGCTCGCTCGCGGCCCTTTTGCCCTCGCCCGCTATCGTGCCGCGCATCGCATTATTGCGGTATCAAAATTCGTTGCGGATAGCGTCGCTGCTTCTGGGATTTCCAGAGCCAAGATCGCCGTCGTCTATGATGGCGTCGAAATTCCGCCGGCCATCGCTTCCGAACAGCGCCGCGCCGCGCGCCGGCGCTGGAACATTGCGGATTCCACGAAATTGCTGGGCTGCGTCGGCTATCTTCTTCCTGAGAAAGGCCAGGAATCGCTCATTCGCGCGATGACCGCGGTTGTCGCGGACTTCCCGGATTGTAAGTTGCTCCTTGTCGGCGACGGCCCGATGCGTGTCCGTTTGCAAGCTCTCGCGCATGAGCTCGCGCTTTCGCATGCAATCATCTTCGCCGGTTTTCTCGCCGATATCGAACTCGCTTATCGCGCCCTGGACATCTTTGTTTTTCCGTCGCTGGCCGAGCCGCTCGGTTCTTCTCTCCTCACCGCCATGTCCTATGGATTGCCCGCGGTTGCCGTCGTCGGCGGCGGCGTTCCCGAGATCATCGAGAACGGGGAAAACGGAAGCCTGGTTTCCGCGCCTGATTCCGGTTTGCTCGCGTCCGCCGTCTGCAGGCTCTTGCATGAACCCCAAACCGCCGGTTGTCTTGCGGCCGCCGCGCGCGAAACCGTATCTCGCCGCTTTACCGCCGATCTTCTGGCTGAAAACACTCTTCGCGAATACCGGCTCGCGCTCGCCTCAGCTCGCGATTTCTGACAACCTCGTCTCTTTTGGCTTCATCCAAATTGTTGGCGCGTAAGAAATGGCTTTTGCGCTTCTCCTCGCGGGCGGCAACCGCTCGCGTGAGTACTTTCGCATTCATAAGGAGGAATTTTATGCTCAAGCGCATTACGAACTGTCTCGCCGTTCTGGCCGTGCTTTGTATGGCGGCTCCTGTTTTTGCAAAAACCTATTCGCAAACAATCCAAATCACGCATCCTTCCACCATAGGCCGGCAATCTCTTCGGCCCGGCCGTTATCGGGTTCTGGCCAATCTCAGCTCCGACAGGGTCAAAGTCGAGCATAACGGCAAGATTGTAGCCAGTGTGGAGGGAAAAACCGTCACCCTGCACCATAAGTCTCCTTACGCGGCGGTTGTTTTCAATCATCGTCGCATTCACGAAATTCAATTTTCGGGAAAAATGCAGGCGATCGAACTGCCGAATTCCTGACTCTTCATTTCAGTCCGCTTCCGGGCAGCCGCGCCGGTGAGCGATGAATCGCTGGCGCGCTGTCTCGCTTTTTCTTTATTTGCTCCGGAATTTCAGCAGGTCCGGTGTTTCCTAATACCACCCGTCGCCGTCGTGCGTCTTCAGCACAACGTGTCTTGTTCGAAAAGCGGCAGACTTCTCCAGGATGGATTGCCGCACCAATAGCGCTATCCCTCCTCGGATTGTTATATGATTCAGGTGCTCTTAGCGAGAACAGCTTATGCCCGACGCTCTCACAGTTGACCGCCTGCATTTTGCCTTCACGGTCACTTTTCATTACATCTTTCCTCAGGTCACCATGGGCCTCGCCCTCCTCATTCTCATCCTCAAAACCGCTGCTTTGCGCACCGGCAACGAGCATTACAACCGTTCCGCCCGTTTCTGGGCCAAAATTTTCGGCATCAATTTCGCCGTCGGCGTCGTCACCGGCATTCCCATGGAATTTCAATTCGGCACCAACTGGTCGGCCTTCTCGCAGATCGCCGGCGGCGTCATTGGCCAGACGCTCGCCATGGAAGGCGTGTTCTCCTTCTTCCTCGAATCCAGTTTCCTCGGCCTTTTTCTTTTCGGCGAAAAGCGCCTCGGCCGCATCGGCCACTGGTTCGCTGCGCTCATGATTTTTATCGGCTCCTGGCTCTCCGGATATTTCATCGTCGCCACGGACGCCTGGATGCAGCATCCCGTCGCCTATTATATCGGCGCAAACAGCATGTTCGGCCTGCGCAGCTTTTGGGGGCTGATCTTCAACCCCTGGACGCTCTGGCAATATCCGCACACCATGCTCGGCGCGGTGCAAACCGGCTGCTTCGTCATCGCCGCCATCGGCGCTTTTTACATTCTTTCGGATCGCCATGCAGATTACGGCCGTACGTTTGTCCGCCTCGGCGTCATCGTTGGCGTCATCGCCTCGATTCTTCAGCTTTATCCCACCGGCGACTCGCAGGGTGTCATGATCGCGCGCTACCAGCCCGTTACTCTCGCCGCCATGGAAGGCCTCTTTCACAGCCGGCGCGGCGCTCCGCTGGCCATTCTTGGTCAGCCCGATGTTCCCGATCAGCGCCTCGATAATCCGCTCATCATTCCTCGCGCCCTCAGTTTTCTTACCTATCGCGCCTGGTCCGCCGAAGTGAAAGGTCTCGATCAATTTCCGCCTGACACCTGGCCCGACCAGATCGAACTGGTCTATTTCAGCTATCACATCATGGTCGGACTCGGAACGATCTTCATCGCCATCTTCGTCGTCGCCGCATTTCTTCTTTGGCGCGGCAAACTTTTCGCGCAGCGCCTGATGCTCTGGATCCTCATGCTCGCGTTGCCGTTTCCCTTCATCGCCAACACTGCCGGATGGTTCACCGCCGAAGTCGGCCGCCAGCCCTGGCTCGTCTATGGCCTCCTGCGAACTTCCTCCGGCTACTCACCGCTCGTTTCCGCCGGCAACGCTTGGTTCACTCTCATCGGTTTTATGGGGATGTATCTTGTGCTCGGAGTTTTGTATCTGTTCCTGATTTATCGCGAAATCGAACGCGGCCCCGAAGCGGAGGCGTTTTCCTCTGCTTCGCCGTCTGCCGCCTCGAGTTAAAGGCAAGCTGAAATGGAAACGCTGTGGTTCTGTCTCGTCGCCATCATGCTCGTCGCCTACGTCATCTTTGACGGATTCGACATCGGCGCCGGCATCGTTCATCTTTTCATTGCGCGCAGTTCTGCCGATCGCCGCCTCGTCACGCAATCCATCGGACCTTTTTGGGACGGCAATGAAGTTTGGCTTCTCGCCGCCGGAGGCACTCTCTATTTCGCCTTTCCGGAACTCTACGCCTCCAGCTTCAGCGGATTCTATCTCCCGCTCATGATGGTTCTCTGGCTGCTCATTATTCGCGGCGCGTCGCTCGAATTTCATCGCCACGTCACCCTTCCCATGTGGGCCGCGTTTTGGGACGGCGCCTTTTTCCTCTCCAGTTTTCTGCTCGCCGTTTTTTACGGCGCCGCGCTCGGCAATGTCGTCCGCGGCGTTCCGCTCGATTCTCAGGGCCGCTTTTTCGAAGCCCTCTGGACCAATTTCCGCCCCTCCGGCTCGACCGGCATTCTCGACTGGTACACCATTCTCACCGGGCTCGCCGCTCTCATGGCGCTCTCCATTCACGGCGCGTTTTGGATTGCGCTTAAGACTGAAGGCAGTCTCCACGACCGCGCCCGCAAATTTGCGGCAGACATCTGGCCGCTGCTTGTCGTTTTCACCGCCGCAATCACCTGGGCCAGCTTCGAGCTCCAGCCGCACCTGCTCGCCAGTCTTTTGGCTCGTCCCTGGGGCTGGATTTTCCCGCTCATCGCGCTTGCCGGCCTCAGCGGCATGATTCTGTTTCTCAAAAACGACGCCTGCGCCTTCGCCTCTTCCTGCCTCTATCTTCTCGGAATGCTCGCCAGCGTCGCCTTTTGCCTCTATCCCGATGTGCTTCCCGCCAGCTCCAATCCTGCTTATTCTCTCACTGTGCAAAACGCGCACGCGCCCCATCACGGTCTGGCCGTCGGACTCGTCTGGTGGATAATCGGAATGGCGCTTGTGGCCGTTTATTTTGTGTTTCTCTACCGTCGCTTCGGCGGCAAAGTCTCCGCCTCCAGCGGACACGGCTACTGACCTTCGCTCATCGCGCCGGCTCGGCTCTCGAAACGGTATGGAACGATTTGCTCTTTGCGGCGAGTGTATGCGTTCTTCGCATCCATGCGTTTGCGGATTACCGCTTGGTTTTCGGCAAGAGGAAAACTCCGCCCCGCTCCGACGACGCGTTTTTACGCCCGGCGCGCTCCCAGTATCATCACCGCCGCGCCAATCAACGTCACGGGTATGCTGAACCACAGCGGCAGGTGAAACACCTTGCGCGTCTCAAACATAATCTTCTCCGGCCCAATCTGCGCCGCGTGCTGCTCCACGCGATAACTGAAGTTTCTGTGAAAAATCGCTATCGCGCCCGCAATCATAATCGCCGCGCCGAACACAATCGCCGGCATATTTCGCATAAATCTCTCCGTTCGAAAATCAGCGGCCGCTCAAACCCGCACCTATGCGGCATTCAAAACTCTCACAGTCCTGTTTTTTAAGGCAGCTTGTTTCTTGGTCCGGTGCGGATTGAACCAATCCGGTCACACACCGTGACAATTTGATCTTCAGACGCACCCCGCCGGAAGATCACAACTCTGGCGTAGCCATCTTTCTCGCCGGATTGAAAAACGGCAGCTTCGCCACGGTTGCGCCCACGCGTCCGCGCATCGCCTCCACCGTGTATTCCATTCTCAATTTTGTTCCCGGCTCTGCGAATTTCGTCTCCACGCTTGCCAGCGCAATCATTTTTTTCAGCGTCGGCGACCACGTCGTCGAAGTCGCCTTCCCAACCTGTCGTGCCATCGCATCTCCCGTATCGTAAATCGGCACCGCCACGCGTGAGGCCGTGCTCGCCACCTGCGGCGTCAGCCCGATTTTTTCGTACAGCCACTCCACATCATCCCATTCAATCTCCAGTCCCACGAACTGCCTCTTCGCGCCGCGCTTCTGCTCCGCCGTGAGCGCCTCGCGTCCCACAAAATGCTCTTTGCCCAAATCCACCATCCGACCGAGTCCGATTTCATACGGCGAATACTTCTGCGCCTCAATCAACGCTTTTTTGCTGCTGATATAGTCCACCTCGATCAGCAGCAATCCTGCCTCAATGCGCGCGACGTCCAGCGCCAGCATGCCCGCGGGGTGCAAATCGAATTTCCTGCCGCGCTCCATCAATTCATCCCACACCCGCGTAGCGTCTTCCCACGCCATCCAGATCTCATAGCCCAAATCGCCCGTGTAACCCGTCCGCGAAATATCCGCGGTCACGCCGCCGATTTTCGCTCCGCGCGCCACCCGAAAATATTTCAGTTTCCGAATATCCGCGTCGCTCGCTTCGCTCAGCAATCGCGCTGCAGCCGGCCCTTGCAGCGCCAGCGCCGCCACTTTTTCCGAAAGGTCCTCGATTTTCACCTCCAGTCCCGCGGCATTTTGTTCGAACCAGCGCAAGCTCGGATCCGCCGCCGTCCAGCGATACACATTTTCTTCCAGCCGCGAAATCGTCCCGTCGTCAATCACTTTTCCGTCTTCATCGCACCAGCAGCAGTAAATCACCTGCCCGGGCGCGATTTTTCGCACGTCGCGCGTAATCACGCGGTTCACAAACGTGGTCGCATCCGCGCCGCTTACCCAATATTTATAGAGCGGCGTAACGTCAATCAGCGCCGCCGCGTTGCGTATCGCATTGTATTCATGCTCGTGATGCGTTTCGTACGCGCTCACCGTGTAGTAGCCCGACCACTCGCGGTAGTTCAGGCTCTCGCACAGCGCAAACGTCCTCTCATGCACCGCCGTCCCTATGGGCACGTTGCTTTCTCCTTGGTACCTTTCTCAACACTCTTAGGGTCTGAATTATAGTTCCTGCCGCTCAAGCCGGGAAAGCATTTAGCGCAGCACGCCCGCGCTCAGGTTGCGACAATCCGCTCGAATAAACCTGCGCAAGTCCAAAGTATTATGGTATAAAGCAGTAAATTGCAATTCATCGGCAAGCTAACGGAACTGGGCCTCCGCGACGCACAGAAAATAGCTCGTACGAAGATGTACTGGCTGAAGCTTCTGCTGCGAAACTTGTATGGACTTCTCCTGCTGATCCTTGTGGCCTGGATAACCATTTCGGGCCTGCTGGGATATACAAAGCCCAATTGGCGCGCACTCGGGATAATGTGGGCCGTGGTTGCCGCAATTATTGCGTGGGTCGTCTACAATTCCAGAAAGGCCCAGACGAAAAGACTGTCAAAGCTAAATGCGGCGCTCCCGGACCACATAAATCTCGCAAATGATGGCGTGAAAATGGACGGACCGAACGGAGCGACAGGCTTCCTTCCATGGGGAAATTTCAAGGGCTGGCGCGAAGGGAACCGCGTGATATTGTTGCACAAGTCCGAAGGAAAAAACTCCGTGCTGTTGCCGGTCGCACAGTTGTCTGAAATGGAGCGCGAGCAGCTTCGGCAGTTATTGCGTTCGCAGATTGCTCCCACCCGTTAGTTCTCCGCCCGCTGTCACGCTTGTTCCTCCCGTGTTCCCTCTGTAAAATGTCCGTTCTTCTCGCGCGCGCGGAGGTTTTGTAGCGGCGGCTTTAGGCCACGATTCTTTAATCGCATAGCACCATGTCCAAATCCTACGACGCCATCATCATCGGCGGCGGCCACAACGGCCTGACCAACGCGGCCTATCTCGCGCGCGCCGGAAAAAAAGTCCTGGTCCTCGAACGCCGCTACGTCCTCGGCGGCGCCGCGGTCACCGAAGAAATCATCCCCGGATTCAAATTCTCCGTCTGCTCTTACGTCGTTTCGCTTCTGCGCCCGGAAATCATTCGTGACCTTGACCTCCCGCGCCACGGCCTCGAAATCCTCCCGCTCGACGGCACCTTCACTCCCATGCCCAATGGCGACCATCTCTGGCGCGTCAACGACCACGCCAAAACCCGCCGCGAACTTGTCCGCCACTCCCGGCGCGACGCCGAAGCCTACGACGAGTTCGGCAAAGAAATGGTCCAGATGTGCCGCTTCGTCAAGCCGCTTCTTGCGATGACGCCGCCTGACCCCACCTCGCTCCATCCGTCCGGCCTGCGAAAACTCCGCTTCCTTGCGCGCCGCTTCCAATCCCTCCCCGCCGAAGAAAAATACAACCTCGTCCAGCTCATGACCATGTCTGCCGCCGACTTCCTCGACCAGTGGTTCGAGACCGACGTGCTCAAAGCCACCATGTCCGCTTCGGGAATTATCGGCACGTTTCTCGGCGTGCGCTCTCCCGGTACCGCCTACGTTCTTCTACACCACTACATGGGCGAAATTGACGGCGCATTTCGCGCCTGGGGCTTCAGCCGCGGCGGAACTGGCGCCATCTCCAATGCCATCGCCGGCGCCGCTCGCGAACTCGGCGCCGAAATTCGCACCGAAGCGCCGGTCGCAAAAATTCTCACGCGCAATGGACGCGCCTCGGGCGTGGTCCTCGAATCCGGCGAAGAAATTCACGCCAAAATTGTTTCCTCGAGCGTCGACCCCAATCTCACTTTCCTCAAATTCCTCGACGCCCGCGAACTTCCCTCCGAATTCCTCGACGAAGTCCGCCGCTACAAATATCGCGGCTCCTCCGGCAAAGTGAATCTCGCTCTCGACGCGCTTCCCGAATTCACCTGCATGCCCGCTGCGCGCAACGGCTCCGCAAATTCAAATCGTCATCTGCGCGGCGCCATTTCCATTTCGCCTTCCGTCAATTACATGGAACGCGCCTACGATGACGCCAAATACGGCGAATTTTCCCATCGTCCCTACATTGACATGGTCATTCCCAGCCTTACCGACACTTCCGTCGCGCCGCCCGGCAAGCACATCCTCTCCTGCTTCGTGCAATACGCGCCCTACAAACTCAAATCCGGTTCGTGGGAAAGTCGCCGCGAGGAATTCGGCAACGCCGTCATCGACACGATTTCGGAGTACGCCCCCAATCTCAAAAACATCATCATCGGCAGGCAAGTCCTCACTCCTTTCGACATCGAGCAGCAAATCGGTCTCACCGAAGGCAATATTTTCCAGGGCGAACTTTCTCTCGAACAGCTTTTCTTCCTTCGCCCTGTCGCCGGATGGGCTCGCTATCGCACGCCTATCAAAAATCTCTACATGTGCGGCTCCGCCACCCATCCCGGCGGCGGCATCATGGGCGCGCCCGGCCGTCTCGCCGCCCTCGAAATCCTCAAAGACCTGAGGTCCAACTAACCAGTGCGTGCCCGTGACGTCATCATCATCGGCGCCGGCCCGCACAGCCTCATCGCCGCCTTTTATCTCGCCCGCGCGGGACACAAGGCCCTCGTCCTGGAAAAGCGCGCATCCGTCGGCGGTGCCGCAATCACGGAAGAATTTCATCCCGGCTTCCGCGCCTCCGTTCTCGACTCCGTCCACGGCCCACTCGCTCCGGCGATCCTCAAAGACATGCAGCTCGAACGCCACGGCCTTCAATTTCTCGAACCCGCTGCGCGCCTCTTCGCGCCCCATCCCGATGGCCGCGCGCTGATTTTGCATTCGAGCACGTATCCCACACTCTCGCGTATTGCCGCGTTCTCGCGAAATGACTCTTCAAAATATCTCGAGCTCGCCAAAACGCTCGACGCCGCCCGCCCGCTCATCCGCGATCTGCTCCTCATGACGCCGCCCGAAATCGACCACCCCTCCTCCGCCGATCTCTGGAATCTCCTCCGTGCCGGACGCCGATTCCGCCGCCTCGGCAAAAAGAACATGCAGCGTCTAATTCGCTGGGGCCCCATGGCCGCCGCCGATTTTGTGGCCGAATTTTTCGAGACGGAGTTACTCCGCGCCGTCGTCGCTTCTCGCGGAATCTTCGGAGCCGCCGCCGGCCCCTGGTCCGCGGGCACCACTGCGCTTCTCCTTCTCCGTCTCGGCGCCGGCGGTTTGCCCGATGGCGGCTCAACTCAAGTTCGCGGGGGAAGCGGCTCTCTCTCTGATGCTCTTGCTGCCGCAGCCAAACAAGCGGGCGCCGAAATTCGCGCCAATGCCGAAGCTTCCCGCATCCTCGTCAAAGATGGCGCGGTCACCGGCGTCGCCCTCGCCACCGGCGAAGAAATTCCCGCTGCCGCCGTCCTTTCCGGCGCCGACCCTAAGCGCACTTTTCTCCATCTCCTCGAACCCGTTCATCTCGCGCCCAGCTTCTTGCAGAAAATTCGCAATTATCGTTCGAACGGCGTGGTCGCCCGCGTTTTTCTCGCGCTCGATTCGCTTCCCACTTTCCCCGCGCTGCAAAATCTCCCCGAAGCCGAGCGCGCCGGCGCCCTTGCCTCCCGCATCCACATCGGCCCCGAGATTGACTATCTCGAACGTGCCTTCGACGCCTCCAAGTACGGCGAATTTTCTTCCGCGCCTTACCTCGAAGCCTCCATTCCTTCGCTGCTGGATTCCTCGCTCGCGCCGCCGGGCAAGCACGTCATGACCATCCACATGCAATATGCACCTTACAGCTTAAAGAAGGGCGACTGGGACGCCCAGCGCGACGCCCTCGCCGCCGCCGTCATCCAAACACTTGCCCAATACGCGCCCGACCTGCCCTCTACAATCCTCGCCTGCCGCGTCGTCACTCCGCTCGATCTGGAACGCGACTACTCGCTCACCAACGGCCACATCTCCCACGGCGAACTCTCCCTCGACCAGCTCTTCACCATGCGCCCGCTGCTCGGATTCGCCCGCTACGCCGCTCCCATCCGCGGACTTTTCCTCTGCGGCCCGGGCACGCATCCCGGACTCGCCTTCACCGGCCCCTCCGCCCTCAACTCCTCCCGCCGGCTCCTCAAGTCCCTCCGCTCCCGCTGAACTATCCTCCTTGTAGCTTCGCGGATCACTTTTGAAGTGGTCGGGGACCAAGCCCGCGCGTCCAAGCACGCCCTTGATCCGGGTTTTTAGGTTTTGCTTGCGCCGCTCCTTGTTTTCGGTTAAAAGCCGAGAGGGTGGGAGAGGAAAGCTTGGGGATGTACTATCACCGGAACGAAGTGGATGTTCCGGTTGTCAACGTTTGTGCAACGAAAGGATTGTGGAATTAAAACGTGGAGTGAGCTACTCGTACCTCAAAGCGATCATGGGATCGACGCGCATGGCGCGCCGGGCCGGGATGTAGCACGCCGCTAGTGCCACAACCACGAGCAGCACCGCGACCGCGATCATCGTCGCTGGATCGTTGGCGTGAATCTCGTACAACATGGACTCCAAGTAGCGCGTGACGCCCAGCGCCACGCCGACTCCTACGGCCGCTCCCACGATGGCCAGCGTGATTCCCTGCCCTACGACAAGACGCAGCACACTGCCATGCTGTGCACCAAGCGCCATGCGAATGCCGATTTCGCGCGTCCGCCGTGAAACTTCGTACGCCAGCAGGCCGTAGAGGCCGATGCACGCCAGCGCCAGCGCCAGCAAGCCGAAAAAGCTCGAGAGCTGCGCGATCATGCGCTCGCGCACCAGCAGTTGGTCGATCAATTGCGTCTGCGTATGCACGCCAAAAATGGGCAGGTTGCTGTCCAACTGGCGCACGACGTCCCGAATCGCCGAAACCATCGCCGTCGGATTCGTTTTTGTGCGCACTTCGAAGCTTGCACTGCGACCGCTGTTCGGCACATACATTGTCGGTGGGATCGCGTCGCGCAGATCGTCATACTTCGCGTCGCTTACCACGCCGACAATTACCCGTTGGCTGTTGTTATTCTCAAAATGCTGCCCTAATGGATTCACATTCGGAAGATATTTCTGTACGAAGGCTTTATTTACAACCACTGCCGCCGTCGGTTCATTCGTCGAACCAGCGGAAGAGCTTTTGGCCGCACTCGCACTCCCCTTCGCAGTCGCAACGGGACTCGCGACGCCTGCGTCTTTTGCTTCTGCCTCCTCCAAATGTTTTTGCTGATTTTCGTTCGCCAGTTCCTGCTGCGCGAAATCGGCGGAATTGAAACTTCGCCCCGCAATCAACCGCACGCGCATCGTGGAAAAGAAATCTAGCCCGACCGCCAACGCCTTCGTTTCCAGACTTTGGTTCTTGGGGGTCTGCGGAAATCGAATCCCTGTGCCCCACGAGTCGCCGCTGAGGAGCGTGCTGCTCGAATAAGTGACTCCCTCCACTCCCGGAAGCGCCGCGATGCGATTCTGCAAGTTCGCGTAGAGGGCGTCAATTTGCGGCGCCCGGTATCCGATCAGCGTCGGGTCCAAGTGGAAGGTCAGCAAATTTCGCGTGTCGAATCCGGGATCGATGTCTTTCAGATTCTGCAGTGTCCGCACCAAAAGACCCGCGCCGACCAACACCACCACTGCCAGCGCCACTTGCGCCACGACGAGTCCGTTGCCCAGGCTGAACCATCTGCGGCCCGCGCGGCCCTGCACCGCCGAACTTCCCGCGCCCTCCTTCAGCGCCGGCGTCAAATCCACACGCGTACCGCGAAATGCGGGCGCAAGCCCAAAAATAATTCCCGTGAGCACGGATGCGGCAAGCGTAAACACCAGCACGCGGCCGTCGATGCCTACGTTGAATCCAAACGCGCGATCCGCGTCGCTGGTGAAGAATGAAACAATCGCCTGCGTTCCCCAGATGGCGAAGAGAATCCCCAGCGCTCCGCCCACGATAGAAAGCAGCACACTTTCGGTCAATAACTGGCGCACGATTCTCGAGCGTCCTGCGCCCAGAGCCAGCCGCACCGCGATTTCCTTGTGCCGCCCCGCCGCACGCGAAAGCAGCAGGCCGGCGACGTTTGCGCAGGCAATCAGCAGTACGATGCCGACAGCCATGGTCAGCACATACAACTCCGTCGAGAATTCCGTCGTCGCGCCGGTCAGCCCGACTTGTGCCGGCAGCGCGTCGACGCGCGGATCGTCGGCGGGCTTCGAAAGAGGTTTCGCGCCGTGCAGCATTTCGTTGCGGAAAAAGGTCGAGACCGCCGCCTGCGCTTGCATGCGCGTCACGCCCGGCCTCAGCCGTCCGATAATCACCAGCCACCAATCGTAAACATCTGTTGCCCCGGTCTTCGTCCACATCCTGGGATTGATGCGCGGCAGCACAGAAAGCGGCACCCAGACGTCGCGGACTTCGCCCGGGGTCAAACTGTCGAAGCTCGCGTCGGCCACACCAATGATGGTAAACGGGACGTTGTTCAGCCGTACCGTCTTGCCAATTGCGGACGCCGCGCCGTCGAATTGCGACTTCCAATAGCTATACGTCAGCACCACAACCGGCGCTGCGGAATCCGAATCATCACGCGGCACAATCAGCCGGCCCGCCGCCGGACGCACGCCCAGCAGCGCAAAATATTCACCGGAAACAGCTTCCGCGCTCAGCACGCTCGCCGTTCCGTTTCCGCTGAGCTGAAGCTCTCCGCCGCCGGCAAACGCTGCGACGCGCGAAAACGCTTCCACATGCGCGGCAACATCACGAAAAAACGGCTCGGAAAATGAGCAACTGGACCACCCGCCGCCCCCGCGTTCTTGCGTGCAATCGCCATAGCCGCTGCTGTCGTGAATTTCAGGGCGCTCGTGCGCGCTCCATTTCAGTACTACGACGTTTTGCGCGTCCTGGATCGGCAGCGACCGCATCAGAATGCCATTGATCAAACTGAAAATCGCGGTATTGGCGCCTATGCCGAGGGCGAGGGTGAGGACAGCAACGGCGGTGAATCCTGGGGATTTGCGCAGCACGCGCAGGCCGTAACACAAATCCTGCCAGAACGAATCAAGAAAAGCCAAGCCAGAGCGCTCCCGAAGTTCCTGTTTGACCTGCGCGACACCTCCGAATTGCTGCTTGGCAGCTCGCCGTGCTTCGGCTTTCGTCATCCCTTGGCTGACGAACCGATCCGTCAGCATCTGCAAGTGAGACTGAAATTCCTCTTCGATTCCGGCATCGAAACGTTGCCGTCGAAATAACTCAAGCAGCCGCGAAGCGAAAACTCGCATTGCAGTCAGCATGTGACTAGCCTCCGGTTTGCATCTGCAGGATCCTGCCGATGACTCCCGAGAAGCGCTCCCAGTTTTGAGCCTCTCGGGCGAGCTGACGCCGGCCAGCAGCGGAAATCGAATAGAACCTGGCCCTGCGATTGTTTTCCGAAGTGCCCCACTCTGATCGGATCCAGCCCTTCTGCGCGAGACGCAAAAGAGACGCATAGACGGTGCCTTCATTGAGCCGAAGTAATTGGTCGCTCAACTGTTCGATCCGGCGAGCGATGCCATAGCCGTGTAAGGGGCCCAAAGCATCTAGCGTCTTGAGCACCATGAGATCGAGTGTCCCTTGAAAGACTTCCGATTTGACTTCCATCATCGACAACTCTCCTTTGCGATCCGCAAAGGAACGGTAGCATATCTCCTTTGCGATGTCCATAGGAGAGAGCAAAGAGTTCTTCGTTTTGCGAAAAAACCCGAGTCAGAGAGGCTTTCGCCCCTCTGACTACAATCTTGGCGATGACCGCATGCGCAGGACTCCTTCCTCAATAGACGCAGTGGTACGATGGTGCGCCGTGACGCCCACCCTCGAGCCGCCTCGCGCTTCCGTTCCTGGCGTAACCTCTCCAACTCTCCCCGATCTCCTCACCGTCGCCGCGCTCGCCGTCATCGCCTACGCCCTGTCCGACTTCATTCACGAGGGCCTCGGCCACGGCGGCTCTTGTCTTCTCATCGGAGGTCGTCCTTTGCTCCTCTCCACCGTCGAATTTCAATGCGGAATTCACGGCACGCGCATCGTCGCCGCCGCAGGCACAATCGCCAATTTCGTCGTCGGAATGCTTTCCTGGTTCACCCTCCATTTCGTGCGCCGCGCCGCGCGCCTGCGTTACTTTCTTTGGGTTCTGATGGTCGTCAACTTAATGCAAGCCGCCGGCTATTTTCTCTTTTCGGGCGTTGCTGATTTTGGCGACTGGGCCGTCGTCATCCACGCTCTCGAACCCGCCTGGGCCTGGCGTCTTGCTCTGGTAATTTTCGGCGTCGTTTCCTATGTCGCCGTGGTGCTCCTCGGCGTATCCGAACTTCGCCCGTTCCTCGGCTCAATCGGCTCCGAACGTCTTCTCCGCGCCCGCCGTCTGACCTGGACGCCCTACCTCTTTGGCTGCATTTTCATCTGCATTGCCGGCCTTTTCAATCCTGCAGGAATGTTCCTGGTCGCTGCTTCTGCCGCAGCCGCTTCATTCGGCGGCACCTCCGGCTTCACCTGGATGGGCGTCTGGTTCCGTGGACCGCACTTTCCCCCATCCGCCTTGCAGATGCCGCCTCTCACGCGCAGTTGGCCTTGGATCATCTCCGCGGCCATCATCGGCATCGCCTTTATTGCCGTCCTCGGACCCGCCGTTCGTTTCTAGCTTTTGGAACCGCCCATGGTTGGGTTGCGCGGATGCCGTGAAACTGCAGAGAGTAACTTTATGTAACATGCCGCTTGTAAGATTAACAAAATAAATAACTTCCATAGCTTGCGCTCCGAAAAATTCTAATCGGTACACAAAACACCAGTCCAAAACATCCAAATTACTGACAATGCGGCACATAGCAATTTCTAATCGGGACTAAAAACGCAGTTTTCGATCTTGGCCGCCAGGACGGCATTCAGCACTCTTCTGTCGCTTCCTGCGCTATAATTGCGTGTTCGCCATTTCGGCGCACCGCCATTCTAAGGAGGCATTTGCATGACATCCCCGGCGACCAGTCTCGGCCGCGGCCCTTTCAAAAATGAGCCAATCAAGGACTTTTCCAAATCCGAAAATCGCAAACAAATGGAAAAGGCCCTGCAAAAAGTCTCGGGCGAACTCGGCCGCGAATATCCTCTGCTCATCGGCGGACAAAAACTTTTCGCCGGTGAGAAAACCGAGTCCACCAATCCTTCGCATCCCGATCAGGTCATCGGAATTTTTCAAAAGGGCACCGTGGAAATGGCCAATCAGGCCGTGGAAGCCGCCGACCGCGAATTCGCTTCCTGGAAAAAAGTTCCCGCCGAAGAGCGCGCTGAGTGCCTCTTCCGTGTTTCCGAAATTCTGCGTCAGCGCCGCTATGAAATGAATGCCTGGCTCGTTTATGAAATCGGCAAAACCTGGACCGAGGCCGACGCCGACACCGCCGAACTCATCGACTTCGGCGAATTTTACGGACGCGAAATGTTGCGTCTTGCCGGGCCGCAAAAACTGACTCCCAGCGCCGGAGAAAAAAATTATCTTGCTTACATTCCGCTGGGCGTCGGCATCGTGATTCCGCCGTGGAATTTCGCCGCGGCCATCACCGGCGGCATGACGCTCGCCGCAATCGTCACCGGAAACACCGTGGTGCTGAAACCTTCCAGCGATTCACCCGCCGTGGCGGCATTTTTCATGGACATCTTGCGCGAAGCGGGCGTGCCCAACGGCGTCGTGAATTTTTTCACCGGCCCGGGCGCAACCGCCGGCGAGGCTCTGGTCACGCATCCCAAAACGCGCTTCATCGCTTTCACCGGCTCGAAAGAAGCGGGCCTGCGCATCGGCGAGCTCGCCGCGAAAAAACAGCCGGGACAAATCTGGATCAAGCGCACGGTCCTCGAAATGGGCGGCAAGGACGCCATCATCGTGGACGATGAAGCGGATCTCGACTCCGCCGCGGAAGGCGTGGCGCAGGCGGCTTTCGGTTATCAGGGACAGAAATGTTCGGCGTGCTCGCGCGCCATTGTTTCAGAAAAAGTGTATGACAAGTTTCTTGAAAAATTGGTTCCGCGCGTGCAGAAATTGAAAGTCGGGCCCGCGGAAAATTTCGAAAATTACATGGGTCCGGTGATCAATAAAAACGCGATGAAAACGATTCTCGATTACATCGAAACCGGAAAAAAAGAAGGGCGTTTGCTCACCGGCGGCGCGAAAGCGGCGGGCGACGGCTACTTCATCGAACCAACGATCATTGCCGACGTGAAGCCCGGCGCAAGAATCGCGCAGGAGGAAATTTTCGGGCCGGTGCTCGCGGTGATTCCGGCAAAAGATTTCGATGATGCGCTGCGCATCGCCAACGGCACGGAATACGGCCTCACCGGCGCGGTCTACACGAAAAACAAAAAGAAGCTCGCGCGCGCCTCGGAAGAATTTCACGTCGGCAATTTGTATCTGAACCGCAAATGCACCGGCGCGAAAGTCGGCGCGCATCCTTTCGGCGGATTCAACATGTCGGGCACGGATTCGAAAGCCGGCGGCAACGATTATTTGCTTCTTTTCCTGCAGGCCAAAGTCGTGGCCGAGAACCTCAACGCGAAATAAGCCCGGGAAATTAGTCGTGCAAGGAAGTTTCAAGTGCGGCTGCCGGCGGAAGAGGAAGCGCAGAATGAGGTACGCGACGGGGCGGTGTCAGCGCATCACCACTTGATTCTCTGGAGCCCTGGGACGGCATCGAAATGCCGGTCTCGGCTCATCAGCGGAAGGGAGTATTGGCGACAGAGCGCCGCGATCCAGAGATCATTTGTGGGAATGGGCTTGCCCATCTTTTTCAATACCCGCCCAACCTCTGCATAATGCTGAGCAGTAGCCTGTTCGATGGGAAGGACGTCGACGGACGCGATCCAATTGGCGAGCCATCTCTCGTAAACTTGCCTGTGGCGCGAGTGCAAAATTCCAAAGCGATATTCGCCGATGACGATCACGGGAACGGCGATGCGCTCGCTGCGGCTCAGGACTTCGACAGCGTCGGGCGCTCCATCGGCTGCGGCGGACAACGCGTTCGTGTCCAGAATCAACGCCACAGCTCCGCATCAATTTTCTCGGTGTGCTCTTCGATGACTCGGTTGATGCGTTTGCTCTCTTTGCGCAAATGCTTCAATTTGCCGACGTGCTTCAACCAGGGCTTCTGCGGCGGCGCGGGGAGGGTGCGGAGCTTGTCTTCGAGGGCCTCGGTGACGAATTGACGCAAGGGCATACCCTGCTCGGCGGCTTTAGACTTGGCGCGACGAAAGATGGAGTCGGGCACTTCGAGCGTCGTTTTCATGACGGCACCATATTCCCATATTTATGGGAATCTGGCAAGCCGGGAGTTAGGGGAGCAAGCGGCGGACGACAAAATTATTCCTGCGCTGCATTCCCAGCGAGCGCCTCAGCCGGACGCGGGGTCAGGCGGAAGAGGAAGCGCAGAATGAGGTACGCGACGGGGCCGGTCGAGAGCAGGAGCGGCGAATAGCGCATCACGAAGGGCTCGCTGTACATGATTTTTATCGCACAGAGAATCGCCGGCAAAATAATAATCGCGGCGACGCCGGGCGCGCCGCCGGGGACGCGAAAACGGCGCGGCGCCGCCGGAGCTTTTTGCCGCATGCGCCACGCGGAAAGCAAAGTCATCAGCGAGGTGGCGATGCGCGTCCAGATGTAAACGTCCACCAGGGCGACCACATCGAACTTCGCGAGCACGCAGTAAACCACCAGCGAAATCAAAATGGCGCGCGCGGGCGTTCCGAAACGCGGATGAATTTTGCCCAGCGCTTTCGGCAGAAACCCATCTTCGGCCATGGCCGCGGGAATGCGCGTGGTGTAGAGAATGGTGCTGTTTGAAAGCGCCAGCGTGCCGATGATGGACGCGGCGAGCATGGCCACGCCGAGCGGCTCGCCGCCGATGCGCCGCGACGCGGTGACGATGTATCCGGTGTTCCAGGCGGACCAGTTGCCGAGCACGGCCAGCGCAAAGGCAATGGGCACGATGTAGGTGACGATGGTCAGCGGCGTGTTCCACACCAGCAGCCGCGCGAAGGTGCGCTGCGGATCCTTCATCTCGCGTGTGACGCTGGAAAGCTGCTCGTAGCCGGCGTAATTCCACATCGCCAGCGCGAGACCGGAGCCGAAAATCGCGCCGAGCGGTTTTGCCGGCGGGACAACCGGCAGCAGGGGATTGTAATGCCAGTGAAAAAGGGCCAGCACGCAGAGCCAAATCACCGGAATGAAAACGGCGGTTTGCAGAACAACGGCGAGCCATCCGGCGACTTTGATTCCGCGAAGATTCACAAGCGCCAGCGCAATTAAAATCGCGCAGGCGCCGAGCCATTTTTTGTTTCCGCTGAGCCAGGGAAGGTAATCGGCCACGTAGTCCATGAGCATGACGCCGTAGGCGCTGTTGAGCAGAAACGTGCCGGTCCAGTTCCACCAGCCGCACTGAAAGCCCCAAAAATCACCGAAGGCGGCGCGGCTCCAGCGGTAAAAGCCGCCCTGCACGGGCATCATGCTGTTGAGCTCGGCGGACGCGAGAGAAATGGGAATGCTCCAGAAAAACGGCACGATGGCGAGGAAAACGATGGCCATGCCCGGGCCGGAGCTTTTGAAGATTTGCTCATAGCCGAACGGCCCTCCGCAGGTGTAGCCGTAAAAAACGGCGAGCAGCGGAAGGAAGCCGATCTGGCGAACGGCGCCGCCGGAAATTTTTCCAGGGGCTTGATTTCCGGCGGGAGATGATGGCGATGCGCGCTTGCCGCTGGGGATCACGGGCGGATTGGAAGAGTGGTCCACGGCGGGCATTCTTCGCGGGGGCGAAGAGCGGCATGATAGTGAACGGCGCGTTTCAATTCAACGAGATTTCGAGCGCTTCATTCGAGGCCGGCATAGCACCCTGACTACTGCGCGCGGGCGAAAGGCGCGACAGGTAGAAAAGAGAGCTGTCAATCATCAGGAGGAAAACAGGACGGTGCCGCGATTTAGAATTCGTGCCGCGAGTTGCAGGTTTGAGCGTTAGGCGGGTTCGGAGACCGGGGAGGACTCGCCGGCGGCCTCGCGGCTCTGAAATTGTTTGCGGTAGAGTTCGCGATAGACGCCCGGCTGCGCAAGGAGATCGGCATGCGCGCCGCGCTGAACGATGCGGCCGTTTTGAATGACGAGAATCTGATCGGCCCTGAGAATCGTCGAGAGGCGATGCGCGATGACGATGGAAGTGCGTCCGGCAAGCGCGGTTTCAAATGCTTTTTGAATGGCAGCCTCGGAGGCGGAATCGAGATGCGCGGTGGCTTCGTCGAGAATGACGATGTCGGGCGCCTTGAGCAGCAGGCGCGCGATGGCGATGCGCTGCTTTTCGCCTCCGGAGAAGCGATAGCCTTTTTCGCCCACGAGAGTGTCAAGGCCTTCGCGCAGGGACGAAACCAAGGGAAGAATCTGCGCGGCGCGCAGCGCCTCGATGAGTTCGTGTTCGGCGGCGGTGGGGCGGGCGTAGAGGAGATTGGCGCGAATGGTGTCGTGAAACAGATGCGCGTCCTGGGTGACGACGCCGATGCGCTGCTGGAGCGATTCGAGCGTGGCATCGCGGACGTCAATGCCGTTGATGGAGATGCCGCCGCTTTGCACGTCGTAAAGGCGGGGAACGAGCTGGGTGATGGTGGTCTTTCCGGCGCCGGAGGGACCGACCAGGGCGAGCAACTGCCCGGGTTCAGCGGTGAAAGTGATGTCGCGAAGGGCGAAATCGCCGGGAGCTTTTTCGCGCACGGCGATGGATTCCAGAGAGGCGAGAGAAACTTCAGAAGCGGCAGGATAGCGAAACGAAACGTGGTTGAAAACGATTTTTGCGGGGCCGGGCGGAAGCGGAATCGCGCCGGGCTTTTCGCGAATCATGGGCGGCAAATCGAGAACTTCGAAGACGCGGTCGAAGGAGACGAGCGCGGTCATGACGCTGACTTGAATGTTGGAGAGGCCGATGAGCGGGGCGTAGAGGCGCACGAGATAGGAAGCGAGAGCGACGACCGTGCCGACGTCGAGAGTATGTTTGACGGCGAGCACGCCGCCCCAGCCGTAAGCGAGCGCGGTGGCCAGGGAAGCCATCAGCATGAGCGCGGTGAAAAGCAGGCGCCCGTAAATGGCGCGCCTGACGTTGATTTCGGAAACGCGCGAGGCTTTGGCTTTGAAGGATTCGCTGTCTTCGCGGCGGCGGCCGAAAAGCTTGGCGAGCTGCGCGCCGGCGACGTTGAAGCGTTCGACCATGATGCTGTTCAGAGCGGCGTGGAGGTCGTAACCTTCGCGCGTGATGGCCTGAAGCTTGCGGCCCCAAAAACGCGCGGGAAGAAGGAAAAGCGGAAGCAGGATGAGCGCGGCGAGCGTGATGCGCCAGGAGAGCACGAACATGGCCGCTAAAATCAAGGCCATGGTGATGACGTTGCCGACGACGTTGGAGAGAATGTCGGTGAAAGCGGTGCGCGCGCCGCTGACGTCGCTGTCGAGCCGGCTGACGAGCGCGCCGGTTTGCGTGCGCATGAAAAAAGCGAGAGGCATTTGCTGAATGTGGTCGAAAAGTTTGAGGCGAAGCGAGAGGACGATTTGCGTGCCGATTTTCGCGGCGAGATAGGACTGCGTGAGTCCGAGGAGAGCGTCGAAAAGCCCCAGAATTCCGAGCAAAACGGCGAAGCGAATGATGAGCGAGGCGTCGCCCGCAAGGATTCCATTGTCGATAATTTCGCGATAGATGAGGGGATTCGCGACGCCGATGGCGGCGTCAATAATTACTACAAAAAGAAAAAGGGCCAGGATGGGAGCGTAGGGCGCGGCGAATTTCAGCGTGCGCCGGAAAGTGCCGGGGGTGACTTTTTGTTTGAGGACCGAGGGGTCCTGCTGCAGAGAACGCACCGAGCGAAAAATTCCGGCAGAGCCCAAGGCAATTCCTTTCGAAGGCGATCACGCACGCGCGCTTTCTTTCAGACGCCAGAATGCGCGGGCCGCGCCAGGGGATATAGTGGCACAGATTCCGTTGCGGAACACAGTGGCACGGGCTGCGCCGAGGAGAAGTTGCGAGCCGGGCGGAAAAACGCACCGCGCGATTTTAGGCGCGGCAGGAGGCGGCGCCGCGCTTGGCGAGATATTGCTGATGATATTCTTCGGCGCGGTAGAACGGACCGGCCGGTTTGACTTCGGTGACGATGGGGCGATTGAAGATGTGCGCCTTTTCGAGCGCGGCAATGGACTGGCGGGCTTCGGCCTCCTGTTCGGCGTCGTGATAAAAAATCGCGGAGCGATATTGCGCACCGATGTCGGGGCCCTGGCGATTGAGCGTGGTGGGGTTGTGATTCTGGAAAAACGCGGCGAGGAGCTCGCGATAGGAAACCTGCGCGGGATCGAATTCGACTTCGACGGCTTCGGCGTGGCCGGTTGTGCCGGTGCAGACCTCTTTGTAGGTGGGATTTTCCTTGGTGCCGCCGGTGTAGCCGACGGTTGTGGAGGTAACGCCTTTGATGTGGCGGAAGGCTTCTTCGACGCCCCAAAAGCAACCTGCCGCGAAAGTAGCTCTGGCCATGGGGAACCTCGCAAAGAATCATTTTCGCACATGGGATGGCCGGCGTCGAGTTCGAGAACGCGTTTTGCGGAACAGCAAAGGATGCGGAGTCGTTTCGCGGGGGAATTTGGCGAGTTGCCCGGCGCGCGCGCGGTCTGATAGAGTGACGAAAACGGAGGAATCATGGCAGTTTCGAAGGAGTTGCTGGATATTCTGGTGTGTCCGGTGTGCAGAACGCCGGTGAAAATTACGGCGGATGGCAGCGGACTGAAGTGCGCGAACTGCCGGCGCGTGTATCCGGTGCGCGACGACATTCCGGTGATGCTTGTGGACGAAGCCCGCATTGAACCCTCGTGACGCTTTTCTGCTGAAAGATTTGCCGGCGGGCGCGGAGGTGCTGATTGTGCGGCTGCGTTCGCTGGGCGACGTGGTGCTGCTCACTCCCGCGCTTGCCGCCGTACATTCGTGGCGGCCGGATTTGCGTCTGTGCGCGCTGGTGGAAAAATCGTGCGCGCCGGTGCTGGAAGGGAATCCGGCGGTTGCGGAAATCGTGGTGACGGAAGATTTTTTTCCGACGGCGCGGAAGCTGCGGCGGCGAAAATTTCCGGTGATTTACAACCAGCACGCCGGGCCGCGAAGCGCGCTGCTGACCGCGGCGATTGGCGCGCCGAAACGGGTGTGCTGGACGCGGCGGCAATTTTCGTTTTTGTACAACGTGCTGGTGACGGATCCGGGAGACAAAATTCACACCGTCGAGCAGCGCATGGAGCAGTTTTACGCGACGGGATTGCCGCGCGGGCCGATTCCGCCGGCGCGGGTGTATCCGCAGAAAGACGCGCAGGAAAATGCGGCGCGAAAGCTCGCGGCAGCGGGAATAGCACGCGGCGCAGCGTATGCGGTGATGCATCCCGGCGGAAAATATTTCACGAAGCGATGGGACGTTGAAAAATTCATCGGGCTGGCGCGATGGCTGGCCGCGGAGAAGGGCGTTACGCCGGTTTTCAGCGCAGGCGGCCCGGAGCGGGACATCGCCGCTGCATTGCGGGAGGCGAGCGGAGGAGAGTTCGCGATTCTGGATACGCTTGATTTGCGCGAGCTGATTGCGCTGATTGCGGGCGCGCGAATTTACATTGGAAACGACAGCGGCCCGACGCACGTGGCCGCAGCGGCGGGACGTCCCGTGGCGGCGATTTTCGGTTCGAGCAGTTCGGTACACTGGCGGCCGTGGGCGACGGCGCATCGCGTGGTGCAGAACGAATTTGCGTGCAACCCGTGCGCGGGCGATCGCTGCTATGCATTCGACCGGCCGCAGTGTATTTTGTCGGTCACGCTGGAGCAGGTGAAGCGTGCGTGCGAAGAGCTGCTCGAGGAAAGCGTGAACACGGCGGGAGCGGCCGGCCGGCAATCATTTTAGGAAAAGAACGCGAACCATAAATGCGAGGCATGAGGCAATGAGGGCAGGAATTTCGCGACGGCGCGGGATGGAGATTCTGCGGCGGATGCGCGGGCGGCGCATGGCGGTCGTGGGGGATTGGATGCTGGACCGGTACGTTTGGGGGAGGGCGAATCGCATTTCGCCGGAGGCCGCGGTGCCGGTGGTGGATTTCGTGAAGGAAAGCGAATGCCTGGGGGGCGCAGGAAACGTCGCGGCGAATTTGGCGGCGCTGGGCGCGCGAATGGAGGCGTTCGGCGTAATCGGACGAGACGAGGCGGGGGAAGCGGTGCTGCGGCAGATGCGCGCGATGGGGATGCGGCGGAGCGGTATGGTGCGACTGGCAGGGCGTCCAACGACGCTGAAGACGCGAATCATTGCGCGGCAACAGCAAGTGGTGCGCGTGGACCGCGAGATGCGCACGCGTTTGCCGGAAAATGCGGAGGCGGAGCTGGCGGAGAAAATTGTGGCGGAGGCAAACCGGCTGGACGCGCTGGTGATTTCCGACTACGACAAAGGAGTGGTGAGCGACACGCTGGCTGAGCGCGTGCTGGAAGCGTGCGCGCGGAGGAACGTGGCGACATTTGTGAAGCCGAAATGGTCGCGACTGACGGCGTATCGCGGAGCGACGGTGGTGATTTGCAACCGCGCTGAGGCGGGGTTCCTGGTGACACGTTCGCTCGATAGTGAAGAATCGGTGCGCGATGCGGGACGCGCGCTGCTGGAGCACTTCGGTGCGCGCGCGGTGGTCATTACGCGCGGGGCAGAAGGACTCAGTCTGTTTGAGCGCGGAGATGCCCGCGGATTTCACGTGGCGGCGATGAATGAAGAGGCGCCGCTGGGGCCGGTCGGCCGAACGCGGGCGCGCGACACGAACAGCGGCCGGCAAGTATTCGACGTGACCGGAGCGGGTGATACGGTGCTGGCGACCATGGCGCTGGCGAGCGCGGCCGGGGCGACATTGCGCGAAGCGGCGGCGCTGGGAAATGCCGCCGCAGGCGTGGTGGTGGCGAAACTGGGAACGGCGACGCTGACGATGGACGAGCTTGCGGTAATGTTGCGCGAAATCGGCTAATAGGCGGGCGGCGGCGAGCTGAGCGAATGATTGACGCGGTTCACCCAAATAACCAGCGATCTGGTCTTGCGTTCGCGCGTGGCATCATCCGTCGGAAAAGGCGCGACGGCGCTGACCAGCACACGCACGGCAACTTCGTTATCGCTCTTGGGCGGGGCTTCGGCGGATTCGATTTGGAAACTCTTAATCGGGCCGTAAAAGCCTTTCGGACCCCAATCCTGGAGAAAATCATTGAAAGAATAATCGGAGGCGGGCTGCCAGATTTTGTAGGCCTGCTGGAAATTTCCGGCGGCCACGGCGGTGAAAAAATCCGAAGCGACTTTTTTTTCGGGGTTGAAGCGCACGGCGCTCCAAATCAAAATCGCGATGAGAAATGCGACAAGCACCGCGATAATGATGTAGTAAGGTTTCCTGGAAGGCTCGGGCTGATTGGCGTCGAGCAGGCTCATGTTTTCCCCTTCGGTTAGAGACCGAAAAATCAAATCTGACGCTTGAAAAGCGCAATGCTGCCCGCGATCATCAGCGCGGAAAACAACATTAAAACTAACACGTCGCGATAGATGCCTTCAATACCGCTGCCGCGCAGGAGCAGGTTGCGAAGCGCGTGCACGGTGTAAGTGAAGGGGTCGACGACGGAGATGGCGCGCATCCAGGCGGGGAATCCCTGCGTCGGATAGATCGCGCCGGAAGGGAAAAACAGGAGGGTATTGAGGACGCCGAAAATGGCGCGCGGAACGAGCGGATCGCTGACGCGCACCATGACGAGGAACATGAAACTGATCATCGTGAGCGAGGCAATCGCGACCACGATTACCAAATAGACGAGACGGAGAGGATCCCAGAGGCGCGGAATGCCGGCGATAAGTCCTCCGACAAAAGTGATGACCAGCCCGGCCATGATGCCTTTGGCGCAGCCGGCAAGATCGAGGCCCATGACCAGTTCAATTTTGTGAATGGGCGTGACGAGGTAGCCTTCGTGCAGGCCGCGCGATTTGTCGTCGATGAACGTAATGCCGCCGCCGATCATGGCCACAATGAAAATGGCCATGGCAATGGAACCGGGCAGAAGATATTTGATGTATTCCGTGTAGGGGTAGATTTCCACGATGTTGAGCGCGATGGGGCCCGGCAAGCCGGCGGAGACGGCCGGAGCGTTGAGCTGATCCACAAGACTTTGCATCTCTGTTTCCAGAGTGCCGGACATGGTCAGGTCGCTGTTGTCCACGATGAGGGCCAGGCGCGGACGGTCGTCTCCGTAGGCGCGGCGTGAAAAATTTTCGGGAACTTCAATAATGCCGTGAATGATGCCGGCGCGAAGATTGGCGAGCGCGGCGGGCATGGAATTGTAGCGAACCACGTGGAACGTGTCGGGGCCGGTGCGGACGCCGGCAAAAGCTTCGCGAACGCGCCAGGATTCCGCGGTGTGGTCCTGATCCACAAAGCCGACGCTGACATTTTTGATTTTTCCGCCAAAAGCATAGCCGAGCACAATGAGCTGCGTGAGCGGAAAAACCATGGAAGCCATCATCAGCGCGGGGCTGCGAAAGAATTTTCGCAAATCGCGCTCGACAAGCGCCCACATGCGATAAAGCTTGACTTCCAACGGAGAATCCTTTCTAGCGATAGAGATGGCTGACGCTGTACTTTGCGCCTTCGCTGGCCGTGTCGCGCAAATCGGTTCCGGTGTAATGCAGGAAAACGTCGTCGAGAGTGGTGCCCTGAACGCTGACGCGTTTGACTTCGACCCGGTGCGCGCGCGCGAGATCCATCAGCGCGGCAACCGTGGCCGGCCCGTCGTTGGAATTGATGTGCGTTACGGCATCGTGCCGTGAAACGCTGACGACGTGCGCGAGGCCTTTAAGTTGTTCGAGCCAGTCCTGCGGCGCCGCGGCAAATTCCGCCTCGACGATGTCCTCGCCCGGAATGCTGTCCTTGAGGCGCGTGGGAGTGTCGAGGGCGGCGAGCTTGCCGTGGTCCACGATAGCGATGCGATCACAAAGTTTGTCGGCCTCGTCCATGTAGTGCGTGGTCAGCAGGATGGTGAGCCGCTCCTCGGTGCGCAACCGGCGAATCATTTCCCAGACGTTGGTGCGCGAAACGGGGTCGAGACCGGTCGTGGGCTCGTCGAGAAACATAATCTTGGGCGAATGCACCAGGCCGCGAGCGATCTCCAGGCGGCGGCGCATGCCGCCGGAAAACGTTTGCACGAGCTTGTCTTTGAATTTCAAGAGTTCGACAGACTCGAGCAAACGGTCAATGAGCGCGGCGCGCTGATTTGCGGGAACGCCGTAGAGCTTGGCGTGAATGAGCATGTTCTCTTCGGCGGTGAGCTCGGGGTCGGAGGTGAACGCCTGGGGAATCACGCCGAGAACGTGGCGGACGGCATTTGCGTCGCGGACGATGTCGTGGCCGGCGATGCGCGCGGTGCCGGAAGTCGGAGGGGTGAGCGTGGTGAGCATGCGAATGAGTGTGGTTTTGCCGGCGCCGTTTGGGCCGAGAAGGCCGAAAATTTCGCCATCCGCGACGTAGAAGCTGACGGCATTCACGGCGGTCAGGTCGCCGAATTTCTTGGTGATGTGGTCCACTTCAATGGCATGCGCCGCGGAATTTTCCGAGTTGATTTGCGGCACTGGACTCGCGGCGGAATTCATAGGCGCGCCCACCAGTGTTGTTTGGGCTGGCCCGGAAGGGATGGAGGAAGCAAAACGGTGGCGGTCATGCCGGTGAAAAAGCGATGCTGGGGGTTCGGCAGGGAAACTTTAATGGCAAACGTGCGGATGTCACGCTTCGTACGGCTCACATCGCGCTGCGTGGCGAAATCGCCTTCGACGCCCTTGAAAAACACCCGGCCATGCGTGATATCTCCGGAAGGCAACTCAATGGGAAGGGTCTGGCCGAAGGTGATGGAGTCAATATAAGTTTCCGGCACATAAGCGCGGACCCAGAGATCGTTCACATCGAGCAAAACGACGATGGGGCTGCCTTCCTGCACGACTTCGCCTTGGCGGGCGACGCGCACCGAAACGACGCCGTCAATCGGCGCGTAAATTTTTGTGTAGCCGAGCTGCGTTTCGTCCTGGGCCTTCATGGCGACGGCCTGTTTGAGCTGCGCCTGGATGGAAGCGATCTGACTGCGAAGGACGTTCACCTGTTTGCGATTGGCTTCGGCAACGGCCAGGGCGGCGCGTTGGGATTTGACCTGATCGCCGAGGGAATGAACATTGGCCGCGGAGGCTTTGTAGGTAGCCACGGCGGTATCCCGGTCCTGCGCGGCGACAATGCCGGACGAAAAAAGGCTCAGCTCGCGTTTCAAGTTCGCTTCGTTGAGCTCGAGCGTGGCCTCGGCTTGCTGGAGCTGTGCCTGCGTGGAAGTGTAATTGGCTTCGGCGACTTTCAGGGCTGCGGCCGTCTGGCTATCGGTGAGGCTTAGGGTGGCGCGGGCCTGAGCGACTTGAGCGCGCAGGCTGCCTATGGCGGCATCCTGCGCGGCGACCTGAGCCTCAAGAGCGGCGGGATCGAGTTCGGCGATGAGCTGGCCCTTTTTTACGTTGTAGCCTTCGTCCACGTAAAGGCGCGTCATGCGGTCGGTAATCTGCGGGCTGACGATCACTTCGTTGCCGTCCACGACTCCAATGAGCGGATAGGCACTGCCATGCGGCGTGGTGAAAATGTAAATCAGCACGGCAATCAGGAACAGCACGCCGAGAAGGGCGAAGAATTTTTTTCCACTCATGAACGCCTCGTGTGATTTCGAAAGAGTCCGTGGTCGAGAAGGGCAATGACTGCGCGCTTGTGTTCCGCGACAGCGTGCGGCTGGAGCGCGTCGCGTCCGAGAAGAACGCTGTGCACCGGAGCGCCCGAAAAATAAAAAACAATCATGGCGATGATGTTGATGACGGTATGTTCCGCATCAATTGGATGAATTTCGCGGCGCGCGATACCGCGCGCGATGGCATCGGTGAGCTGCTGATAGCCCTGCTTAAAATACTGGCGAGCGATGCGGCGAAATTCGCCGGGCGACTCCATCATCATGTGCTGCATCAGCCGCGCGTAGTTCGGATTCGCGACGCGAAATTTGAAATATCCGTCAATGAAGGCAAGCAGAATCTCGCGCACCGAGGCGGCGGCCGGCGCTTCAGCCTGGATCAGGCGATTTGCCTGCGCGAAAAGATTTTCGAAAACGGCGCGGTGCAAACGTTCCTTGCTGTCGAAGTAGTAATAGAGCATCGCCTTGTTCACGCCTGCCACGCGGGCGATTTCGTCAATACGTGCGCCGGCGAGGCCGTAAGCGGCGAACTCATGCTCCGCGGCGGCGAGAATACGACGAGCCGTTTCGGGATTTTTACTCTTCCTGCGGCCTCGATTCATGATCTTTAGCGGTTTACGCGCGCCCTCATCGTAGCGGGCGCCCGCAGCCGCGCCTTTCGAAGCGACTTCGTTCATGCGCGCCTGTTCGCGAGGCGTGAGCGGGATGCAGCGCGCCCAAAATCTCCTCGAGATAAGCGCGACGCTTGCGGGACGGAGCCGCAATCACAATTCTTTAACTAACCGGTTAGTTTAATCGAAAAAACAGGGCGCGTCAAGCGGCGAAACAACGACGAAGCGTTGAAACGGCGCGCCTCCGCGCGAAGCGAAAGCGGGAAAGTGCAGGGGGTTAGGCTTCGAGGGCGCCTCCGGCGCCTTCGGGCAATTCGATGGAATATTTCAGGCGGGATTTTTCGGCGTGCTGCTCGAGCGCGAGTTCGATCAGACGGGTGATTAACTCGGTGTAGGAAATGCCGCTGGCCTCCCACATTTTCGGGTACATGCTGATGCTGGTGAAGCCGGGAATGGTGTTGATTTCGTTCAGATAGATTCTGGCCGAGCCGCGCTCGAGGAAAAAATCCACGCGCGCCATGCCGGCGCATTCGATGGCTCGGTAGCCGCGGACGGCGTATTCCTGAAATTGCGCGATCTGTTTTTTGGTTAGATTCGCGGGAATCTGAATTTGGGAGCCGGATTCGAGATATTTCGCGGCGTAATCGTAGTATTCGCGGTGCGGAATAATTTCTCCGGGCACGGCGGCGCGCGGCTCCTGGTTGCCGAGCACCGCAACTTCAATTTCGCGGCCGCGAATCGCGCGCTCGACGAGGATTTTCAGGGCAAATTCCGCGGCCAAGTCCATCGCGGCAGGAAGCTCGGCGGCTTCGCGTACGCGGCTCATGCCCACCGACGAGCCCAGTGTGGCGGGTTTAACGAAGAGAGGAAATTTGAATTTCTTTTTTATGGCGGCCAGAATTTTGGCGCGATTGCTTTCCCATTCATGGCGGGTGAACGCCAGGAAATCTACGATGGGGATTTTCGCATCGCGGAAGAGGCGCTTCTGGACGTCCTTATCCATGCCCACCGAGGAGCCGAGCACGCCGGAGCCAACGTAGGGAATTCCCGCGAGATCGAGCAAGCCCTGCACGGTGCCGTCTTCGCCGAAGGTGCCGTGCAAGACTGGGAAGATGACGTCCACTTTCACGCTGGGCTGTGCGCCGCCGCTCGAGAGAGGCACAAGCGCGGAAGCGCTCGGGTCGGGAGGGAGCACGACGCGCTCGCCGGTTTTCAAAAGTTCGGGAAGGGATTTCGTTTCGGTGAGGCGCTGCGCGGCCGCGCCGACGAGCCAGCGGCCATCCTTGGTGATGCCAATGGGGACGGCTTCGAATTTCTCGGAATCGAGTGCGCGAATCACCGACGCGGCGGATGCGAGGGAGACTTCGTGCTCGCCGGAACGCCCACCGAATAAAATTCCCACGCGAAGGCGCTTTTTATTTTCCATTTAAAGGATTTTCTTTCCGAGGCCGGAGAGCACGAGTTCGACTCCGAGAATCGCCGTTTTGTTGTGCAGATCAATCACCGGATTTATTTCGACGAGCTCGAAGGAGGCCAGCGCACGGCTGTCGGCGATCATTTCGAGAGCGAGATGGGCCTCGCGATACGTGACGCCGCCGCGCACCGGGGTGCCGACGCCGGGCGCTTCGGAGGGGTCGACAAAATCCATGTCCAGGCTGACGGCGATGCCATCGGTTTCGTCGCCGGCGAAGCGCAGCGCTTCCGCCATCACTTCGCGCATGCCGCGCTCGTCAATTTCGCGCATGGTGAAAATATGCACGCCGGATTTTTTGACAAGCTGGCGTTCTTTGGCGTCGAGTTCGCGAATGCCGACCATGGCGACATTCTGCGGCTCGATTTTCGGCTTGAAGCCGCAAATCTCGGTCAATTCCGGTGCGCCGTAGCCCATGACCGCGGCGAGCGGCATGCCGTGAATATTGCCGGAGGGGCTTGTGTCGGGCGTGTTCATGTCTCCGTGCGCGTCAAGCCAGATGTAACCGATGCGCTTCGATTGCTTGCGAAAAAAAGAAGCGACGCCCGCAGCAGAGCCCGCGGCGATGGAATGGTCACCGCCGAGGACGATGGGCATCATCCCTTCGGCGAGAGTGCGTTCGACCGTGTCGGCGAGTCCCTGGCAGGTTTCCGCGATTTCCTTCAGATATTTGGCGCGCTTATCGCCGTAATGTTGCTCTTCCGGCTGCTTGACGGGAATGTTGCCGAGATCTTCGACCTGATATCCGAGCTGTTTGAGCCGCGCCTGCAATCCGGCAACGCGCAGCGCGGAGGGTCCCATGTCCACGCCGCGGCGGCTGGCGCCCAGGTCCATCGGCACGCCGAGAATTCGAAGTTTCTGAGCCATGCGCTGCTTTTCCCCCGGTAAAAAGCGGCAGACGAAGCAATCCTAAGGATAGACCCGGTAGAGCATACGAGGGAACGGGATAACTTCGCGAATGTGCTCGGTTCCGCAAATCCAGGCGACAGTGCGTTCGAGGCCAAGGCCGAAACCGGAATGCGGCACGCTGCCGTAACGGCGCAGATCGAGATACCATTCGAAGGAATCCTGCGGAAGGTGATTTTCATGGAGACGCTGAAGGAGCGTGTCATAACTGGAGAGACGCTCACTGCCGCCGATGATTTCACCGTAGCCCTCGGGCGCAATCATGTCGAAACTCAGGGACAGCTCGGGGCGCGCCGCGTCGCGAGCCATATAAAACGCCTTTATGGCCGCGGGGTAGCGATGAATGATGACCGGCCTGTCAAAATTTTTGGAGATGATGGTCTCTTCGTCGCCGCCGAAATCGTCGCCGAATTTCGCGGGATTGCCGTTTTCGTTCAACACTCTTATCGCGTCTTCGTAGGTGATGCGCGGAAAAGGCGGTTTAATATTCTCCAGTTTTTTCACGTCGCGTTTGAGCATTTCCAGTTCGCGCGCGCGATTTGTCACGCAGGCTTGCACGATGGCGCTGACGAGGCCTTCGCCCAGCAACATCATGTCTTCCAGATGCGCGTAAGAGGCTTCCGGTTCGAGCATCCAGAATTCCGTCAGATGGCGGCGCGTCTTTGATTTTTCGGCGCGAAAAGTGGGACCGAAACAATAAACTTTTCCCAGGGCCGCAGCAGTGGCTTCGACGTAAAACTGACCGGACTGGGTGAGATACGCCTTTTGCTCGTCGATGTAGTCCACTTCGAAAAGCGTGGTGGTGCCTTCGCAGGCAGCGGGGGTGAAAATCGGCGCATCGGTGAGCGTGTAGCCCTGACTGTCCATGAAATTGCGCGCGGCGCGCTCGGCTTCGGCGCGAATGCGCAGGATCGAAGTTTGGCGCGGAGTGCGAATCCACAGATGGCGCTGATCGAGGAGGAAATCCACCCCGTGTTCTTTCAATTGGATGGGATACGGCTGCGATTCGGGGACGCGCTGGATAATTTCGAGGGAGGTGACGTGCAATTCATATCCCCCCGGGGCGCGCGGCTCGGCCGCAATCTTTCCGGTGACGATGACGCTCGACTCCTGGGTCAGATTTTTGGCGGCATCGAATGCCGCGGCACTCTCCTTCTGCGAAATCACGCCCTGAATAATCCCCGTGCCGTCGCGAAAAATCGGAAAAAGTAATTTGCCGGATTCGCGGAGATTGTAAAGCCATCCGCGAATGGTTACTTCCTTTCCGGCGCGCTCGCCAACTTTCTCAATCGAAACAACCGGCATGGACACGTTTATCCCTTCCTTTTCCGCCTTAAGCCCATTTTAAGAATTGGCCGCAGAGCGCCTGGCCGCGATGGATTGCTCGAGTTTTTCAAAAGCAGCGGTGGCGTCAGCGAGCGAAGGAGCACCGGCGGATTGCATGCGAAGCTCGAGGACCACGGGAAGATCGGTTTCTCCGGCCGCCACACTTCCCATCGCGGCGTCCCAGTCAATTTTCCCGCTGTAAGGCAGCAGATGCTCGTCTTTCTCACCGTGGTTATCGTGCGCGTGAATCATGGCGACGTAGTCGTGCATGGCCTCGAAGCTGATCTCGATGCCGTCTTCGATGTGCGCGTGGCCGATATCGAAGCACAATTTCAAATCGAGGCGCGTGTCCACAATAAAGTGCCGCAAATTCGAAGGCGAGCTGAGTTCGCCGGGAGTATTTTCGAGGGCGATGGTTACTCCGCGATGCTTGGCAAAAATGGAAAGATGTTCGAGGGAGTTAAATGCGGCGTCCACTTTTCGGGGCTCGTGTGCTTCCCGACCGCTGCCGATATGCTGCACAAGGTAACGAAAGGGAATGCGCTCGGCGATTTCGAGCGTGCGCTTCACTTCATCCACGGCGTCAAGCCGACGAACGCGCTCGGGATCGGAAATGGAAATGGGAATGCCGCTTTCGCGCTTCCCGGGAAGCAGATCGCGCTCGACCGGCGCATGCAGGGAATGCACGGTGAGGTGGTGCTCGCCAATCCATTCGGAGAGGGTGCGAATGGCCTGCGCGGAGCGGTAATTCAAGTGAACCGGAGTGCAATAGATCTCCACACGGGCGATGCCGCTCTGCGCAATTTCCGCGAGCAGCGCGGAAGTGAGCGGTTCATTCGAGTAGCGATAGGTTGAAAAAATACGTTGCATAGATGGAATTCGATTCCGCAAGAAGAATCGAGCGGCCCGGCATGCCCAGACTGAAAAACGCCGAACCACTATGGTCTGTGGAAAAGGTGCGCACGTCAATAGCCGCGAGCAACGCCTCCGCGGCGCGCGTCAGGAGTGCCGAGGCGTTCGCCGGTTTTTGGGTCAATGGCAACGGCTTCGACATTGCCAATCCACATGCGGCGCGGCGCGAATTTATAGCCGTCCTGCTCGAGCTGCTGCTCGACGGCGCTCGGAAAAGTCGGCTCGACAAAAACCAGGTCCGGCATCCACTGCTGGTGGAAGCGCGGCGCGTTGTCGCTTTGCTGCGCGCCCATCCCGAGCCAGGCCCAATTCAAAATGTCCAGAAATGTGGCGGAAATAATGCGCGGGCCGCCCGGGGAGCCGGTGACGAGGCTCAATTTGCCATCCCGAAGAACAATCGTGGGAACCATGGAGCTGAGCGGCCGGTGTCCCGGCGCGATGGCGTTGGCAGCGGATTGCAGAAGGCCGAACATATTCGGCTTGCCGGGAGCGCTGGTGAAATCGTCCATTTCGTCGTTGAGCAAAAAGCCGTCGGGAGTGGTCACACCGGAGCCGTAAAGATCGTTGAGCGTGTAGGTGTTGGAAACGGCGTTGCCCTGCGCGTCCACGACGGAAAAATGCGTGGTGTGCGTGTGCTGTGATTCGTTGGCGAGGAGCGCTTCCGCTTCTTCGGTGTTTAATTTTTGAATGGGGGGAGCGAGCGCGCCGCGCAGCTGATCAAATGGCGCAGGATTTCCAGCGCCGATTTGCGAACTGGGAGTTGCTTTCGTGGGATCAATGGAAGCGCGGCGTTCGGCAGCGTAGCGTGGATTCAAAAGGCCGCGAATCGGCACATGCGTGAAATCGGAGTCGCCGAGATACGCGGCCCGGTCGGCGAAAGCGCGACGCATGGCTTCGATGACGAGATGAACGGATTTCGGGTCGTTCCAGGAAGTCAAGTGATAGGGCTGAAGAATATTCAGCATCTCCAGGATGGCGACGCCGCCGGAACTGGGAGGCGGGCTGGTGATGATGGTCCAGCGAGCGCCGCGCGCTGAATAGGCGCGGGTGAGCGGCCGGCGAATTTTCACCTGATAATCAGCGAGATCCTGCATGGTAATCAGTCCGCTGTGCCGCGCCATTTGTGCGGTCAGGTCTTTGGCGATTTGTCCGCGATAAAAGGCCTGCGGACCGTCTTTAGCGATGCTTTCGAGCGTAGAGGCCAGCAAGGGCTGCTTAAAAGTATCTCCGGCGGAGTAGAACGCCCCATTTTTCAAAAAGATCTTTTTGCTTTCGGGAAAATCGCCGAGGCGTTTCGCGGCATGAAACGAACGCGCGAGGTAGGGGCTCACCGTGAATCCGTCTTTCGCCAGGCGAATCGCCGGCGCCATATCTTCGGCGAGCGTAAGCTTGCCGAAATCTTTCGCGGCGAGAGAGAGCCCTGCAACCGTGCCGGGGACGCCGATGGAAAGGTAGCCGAGAGTGGAAGCGCCGGGAATGATGTTCCCGTTTTTGTCGAGATACATGTTGCGCGTGGCCTTGAGCGGCGCTTCTTCACGATAGTCAATAAATTTTGATTGGCCGTTGGCCAGGTGAATAAGCATGAAACCGCCGCCGCCGATATTTCCTGCGGCCGGTTCGACCACCGCCAGCGCGAAGCCGACCGCGACAGCGGCGTCCACCGCGTTACCGCCTTTCTTCAGAATTTCGATGCCGGCCTGGGAAGCAAGCGCCTCGTCGCTGACGACCATGGCGTGCGGCGCGCGCACGGCATGCGGCGTCCATTTGGGTTGAAAAACCTGCTGGGCGGAGGAGAATTCGTTGGGTTTGGGGGACGGCCTTTGCCGCGGCTTATTTTGTGCGCAGCCAACCGCGAACGAAATCACCAGCAGCACGAACGCTTGAAGTGAGCAATCTTTATATTTGCGCATAGCCCCCAGAATCTATGCGATTGGGAGCCAAGCGTCAAGAAAAGCAGTGGGCAGATTGCCAGCTTTCGGTGCGCGCCCGCGCGGCTTCCGCGGAGGCCGCGGCTGCGTTCGTGGGGAAATCCCGGAACGTCGGACGCCTTTGAATCCTGTTGAACTATTCGTGGAGAAATTCGATGCGTGCCGTGGGCGGAAGGAGTCCGGCGGATTTGCCTCGTGAGATGAGTTCGTCCACTGCGCGCCGGCCTTCTTCGCCGTAATTGAGCGTCCAGCGATTGACGTACATGCCGACGAATTTGTCGGCGAGCGCGGGATCCATTTCGCGTGCGAATTGCAGGGCATAGTTGAGAGCCTCTTCGCGGTGGTCGAGGGCATAGGCAATGCTGGAGCGAATGGCTCCGGCAACCTGCCGGGCAAGGTCGTCGCCGAGCGAGCGGCGAATGGCGTTTGCTCCCAGAGGAAGGGGCAAGCCGGTCTGCTCCTGCCACCAGACGCCGAGATCGACCACCTTGTGCAGGCCGGCACCGGAATACAGGAGCTGCCCTTCGTGAATCAGCAGCCCGGCTTCGGCTTCCCTGGCGGCAACGGCGTCGAGAATTTTGTCGAACGGCATGGTCACCGTTTCCACCTCCGGCTCAAAAAGCTTCAGCGCGAGATACGACGTGGTGCGCGTGCCGGGGACAGCGACCTTGCGGCCCTTAAGATCCGTCTTTTTGATTGCGCGCGAGGAAACGACGAGCGGCCCGTAGCCTTCGCCGAAGCTCGCGCCGCAATCAATGAGGATGTATTTGTCCGCGATAAACGGATATGCATAGACGCTGACCGCGGTGACGTCGTATTTTTCGGATTGCGCACTGTGATTGAGCGACTCGATGTCGGAAAGAATATGCGTGAATTTTATGTTCGGCAGGCGCAGTTTGCCGGTCGCGAGGGCGTAGAACATGAAAGCGTCGTCGCTATCCGGCGAATGCGCGATGGTAATTTCTGAAGTTTGCGTGGCCGCAGTGCGGGCGGCCGTGGCGTTCGGGTCCGTAGAAGGCATGGCCTTTGCAACTCCTGAGGCGTAAGGCGGCAGTTCGGCGGATTCACCAAGCTGCAGGGCTCGGTCGCGTGAAGCAAAGTGAATTCCGGCCGGCTGGGTCGCCGATTCGGTCGGGCGGTATGGTAACACAAAGCCGCCGCAGGGAGGCGAACTCAAAAACGCACAATCACAGGCGGGGTTTTGGCTACTGACGCGTGAGATGGTAGATCATGGCCGTGTCTTTGCCGTTCTTACGCCAGGTCCAATGTTCGACAATGTGATTTGCATCGATGAATTGCAAAACAAGCCGCTGCTCGTGTCCCATGGCCAGACTTGGCAGATTACCGGCGCCGGTGAAGTGAAAATCGAGAGTTTTGAGATCCGCTGACGCCGGGGTAGCGCGCATGTGCGGCTGATTGCCGACCGGACAATAATGCATAAGAGCGATGGATTTACCATCCAGGCTGTAGATGGTGACCATTTGATCGCTCGGGGACATGTCGAAAGTTTCCATTACTGCGGTTTTGTTGGCGATGAGCTGGAAATGCGATTTCACGGGCATGCCCATATTGTCCTTACCGACCCAGTTTCCTGCGAGAGCTTCGAGCTTTCGGAATGCCGCGCGCGCGAAGTTGTGCGGTGGGGCAGCGGAAGTTGCACCGCTTAAAAGGACAATTCGCGCGGTCAAAAAAATTGAGCAAAAACACACCGATCGCTTTAGCACGTCCGCACCTCGCACCCGGATTGTAACACGACGGCGCGCACGCATAGATTGCACCTGTGTGTCAGCGGTGGCGCGCCCGGGGCTTGTCGTCTCGGTCGCAAAATGTCGGCAACCAAGCAGTAGCAACGGGGTGGCTGGATTGGACGTTGCGGGACGACGCGTCATCCACCGGAAGTGTTTCTACCATCGGAGCTGTCCGTCAGCGGAAATCAACGAGCGATCACTCACGGTGTCGAGGTGGATTCAACGGGAATCAGTGGATCTTCCGCAGTGGCGAGCGCGCCTTTGTGATCGGCGGCGTGAATATAGCCGTGCGGATCCAGAAGGAACGAGCGTTTGCCGGTTTTTCCATATTCCAAGGGGGTGGCCGCGATCTCGAAGACCGGAGTTTGCGATCCAGCCGGAACGTAGGAGCGATAACGAAACTCATATCCATCGTGGACGCCGGAAGCCAGTTTCGCGCTGATTAACTTCGCCCCATTCGGAGAAACGCCGGTGCTGTCGGGCGGGCCAAGCTGCGCGAGGTTTTGCGGCAGTTTTCCAAATGCATCCTTGTAGCGATCGACCGCAGCGGCGAGCCCGCGAAGCGTTTCAATCGCAGACTGTTCGCGGATTTTCAAGTCCTGCGCGGCCCATTCTTTTTGCAATTGCGGAATGTCAATCAGCAGCAGGCCGATGGAGAGCAACTTCCAATTGCCGTCTTCGCGGACCAGACCAAACTTCAGGGTGTCTCCTTCGGAACTGGTGAGCGGAATGTAAGCCAGATGATCGTGGACTTGCGAAGCGCCGAGCGTGAATTTCTGGCTCGAGTCGCCGCCTTCACAGATGAAAAATTGCTGGCCCTGCAGATTCGTAGAGAGCAACGGACGGCCCTTGGTATCTATAAGGACAAAACGCTCCATGATGGAAAGGCGGTCATTCGCGGAAAGGTTGCGGAAAGCGGCGGCGTTCGCGTCGGTGAGATAATTCGAAAAATCCTTGGAATCCTGACGACACGCGGCGCTGAGCGCGGCGGTGAGGGCGGACGCAGGTCCGGAAGGCGCAGCCGTCAGAGCTGAGCCTGTTCCAGCCACGACGGCAGGACGGGGCGTTTTCGCAAAGAGCACAGGCGCCATGCATAGGAAAATAGCCGCAAGCGCAGGAATCCTTGCCCTAAAGCACGCAAATGTTTGTTTGTCTGCTCGCTTCATTTCATTATTTTGCGCGGGCAAAGATCGCCGGAAGTTCTCTGGTGAATTTCGAGCGCGGCATCACTTCGCTGCAACCCGCCTGTCGCGCGCGCTCGGCAAGTTCTGTTTGCACATGGGAGAAGAACGCGACTACCGGAATTTGGGAGTCGCGCGAGCGCAGCGCAGAAATAGCTTCCACAGGCGCCTGGCGCGCATTCAGGTCAACAATCACCAGTTGCGGGCCGCGAGGATTCATCGCGGCGAGCAGCGCGTCTCCCGAATGGAATGCATTCAGTTCGACGCCGGTGCGTTTTGCCGTTTCCATCAGTTTCGCCTGAAAGAAAAGGTCGTCAATCAGTGCAAAAATCTGCGCCACGAAGCCTCCCGCGGCAAAGTCTTATGAATGGTGCAAGTGCGTTCTGCGCTGGACTGGACTCGAGAGAATTGCGCAAATTTCTTGGATGCGCAAGGCGGTCGAATGGCTTTTTGTTCATCCGGGAAAAACCCTGCGGCGAATCGCAGCCTGTTTCTTCCGCACAGCCACATGCGGTATAAAGGAATGACCCCGAGTCACTGCGGAGGAAAAAATGAAAGCAGCTACGGGCCGGGAAGCATTGCCGGGAGTGGAAGTGTTGGAGCAGACGCCGATTATTCTGGAAAAGTTGGTCTCGCTCGCGACCGAAGAGCAACTTCAGTGGAAACCTTCGATGGAGCGATGGTCCATCAGCGAAGTGCTGGCGCATCTGGCCGACGTGGAAGTAGCCGGCTTTCGTGAGCGCATTGAAATGATGGTGCAGACGGAGAATCCACATCTTGCCTTTTACGATCAGGAAGCCCAATACCGCGCTGGACGCTACAGCGGCGGCAAAGCGCGCGAGCATCTGAAAGCATTTTGCCACGAACGCGATCGCAGCGTCACGTGGCTGCGCTATATGCCGCCCAGCGTGACCGTGCGCAAGGGACAGCATGCGGAATTCGGGCCCATCACGGTTGGCCATTTGCTGAACGAATGGGCTTTCCACGATTTGGGCCACATTCGCCAAATCGCCGAGCTTTTTCGTTCGCGTGCCTTTTATCCGCAGATGGGTCCATTTCAGAAGTACTACACGGTCAAACCATAGCAGTACACGGAAACACCATGGACGAGCTTTCGCGCCGCGTTTTGCAGGTTTACGACGAATTGGGCCGTGACACGCTCGATTTGCATGCGCTGCGCGAATTCGCCGGCGGAAACGACCCCGCGCAGCGCGACGCGGTGGTTGGCGCGGTCGAGCTGCTGGATAATTTGGGCTACCTCGAAGTAACCGGCGAGGCCGATTTTTACCGTCGCACCGAGGAGGGCCGGCTGGCCGTGGCCAAACCACTCGAGGTAACACTCTATTCGCGTCCCAAGTGTCACCTGTGCGATGCAGCCCGTGAGGCCATCACGCCGATTCTGCGGGAATTCGGAGGCAGCCTGCGCGAAGTGAATATCGACGACGACAAAGAGTTGCGCGAACTGTACACCAACGATGTGCCAGTGATTTTCGTGGGAGCCGGCGAGTTCGCGCGCCACAATGTGGACACCGTCAAATTTCGCCAGGCTCTGGAAAAAGCAAAGAAGTAACTCGCCCGCTCAGATCTTTTCTTTTGCCAACAGGCGATTCGCTTCGGTATACAGCATGGCGCCGGCGGTCATCTGGTCGAAGGTGCCGCTTTCGCGAATCTGTTTCGCGATGCGCTGGGTCAGACCCATGCAAGCACGCATCGGGCCGGAGCCGATGCTGACGCGGGCCACGCCGAGCTTTTCGAGTTCGTGCACGGACGGCGTACCGGCCGTCGCGAGGATATTCAGCGGTCCGTGCACGCCGCGCGCGATCTGCGCGATGGTCTCGGGGTCCCTCACTCCTGGAGCGAAAAGTGACGCAGCGCCGGCATCGCGATAGGCGTTGAGCCGCTCGATGGTGCGCTCCGCGCGGGTGGCGGGCTCGCCAATCTCTTCGAGAAAAATATCCGTCCGCGCGTTGATCACCAGCGGAACGCCGCGCTTTTTCGCCGCATCCACCATGGCACGCAATTTTTGTTGCTGCAGCGCAACCGGAAAAAGTTCGCTGGAGCCTTCGCCCGGGCAATCTTCAATATTGCAGCCCACCGCGCCCGCTTCGATAACGGCGACGGCGGTATACCCCAAATCTTCGGGAGTTTTGCCGTAACCCGCCTCCATATCCGCGGTGACCGGAACAGAAACGGCGCGAACGATGCGCGCGACCACCTCGAGCATTTCGTCGCGCGAGATTTTCTGCCCATCAGGATAGCCCAGCGAATTGGCAACTGCGGCGCTGCTTGTAGCGATTGCCGGGAACCCGGCGTCTTCGAAGATGCGCGCGCTGGCTACGTCCCATGCATTGGGCAGGACCAGAATGCGCGGGCCCAGATGAAGAGCGAGAAATTTGCGGGCTTTCTCGGCTTGAGTTTCAGGAGCCATGGAGCGATTCGCAGGAAGCTTTCAGACCCAGCGGGCTATTCCTCTTCCACTGAGTGCGCACCGACCGTATCGTCGGGCACATCGCCGGCGCGGCCTTTCAGGCGGTCATAGACGGAATAGTGGCACGTGGACCCAAGCGCTTCATTGTAGTACGCCGGCACGCCGAGAGCGTAGCGAAGCTCCTCATTGAATTTCCGCAGATCAGCCAGTTCGCTGACGATAGCCGGCAGCTTGTGATTGTCACGCGTGATCAGGAATTTCTGGTAGCCCGCGTCCCACAGTTGCGTGAACTGGCCGTTCTTCATGATGGCGGGCAATTCCGTCATTTGATATTGCCCGTCCGGCGCTTTGCGAAATTCGGCGCCGCAACCGTATTTTTCCACGCGCGCCACCCCGCCGGAGCTACGTACTGTAAATCCAGCCTGCGCCAGCGCGGATTCGATCTTCTTCGCCGGGAATTTGGCGTTCACGTACCACATAGCGCAAACAGATTAAATAATTATTCAGGGAAACGCAACATCGTGTACTCGTCCACATGATTAGTGACACTCGGCCTTTCGAGAATGAGAGTTCCAGTGAGAGAGAAATTCGAGCGGCGTGCGATAGCCGAGAGCCTGGTGCGGGCGCACGGTGTTGTAAATCCGTTCCC
>Ga0209061_1000159_pt1 | contig 219580 bp, 176 predicted proteins | sample Coa_R1_10_FD_187157 | JGI IMG/M metagenome (GOLD analysis project Ga0209061, IMG submission 187157) | Surface soil microbial communities from Centralia Pennsylvania, which are recovering from an underground coalmine fire - Coalmine... | ecosystem: Environmental > Terrestrial > Soil >... | reverse complement strand
GCCTTCTTCCAAGGCTGCCGCGCCTGCTGTCCCAAAGGGACGAACAGAGGGACAAAAGCGTTGGGGAAGACAAACCTTTTCTCCCAAAGCTCTTCATTTGCGTCACGCAAAAATCTGAATGGCACCCAGCGCCTCCCAGGCCCTTGTAAATCTCCCTATTTTCAGCTATACTCTCATCATACGGTAGTGATAGCCTCGAAAAGAGCTATCATAACACTCTGCCTCGTAAATACTAAAAAGGTCCCACTTTTCCGGCCCAACGAGGCATCCGCTGTTGCGGGGAAGCAAGCGTCGCGTCTGCGATTGAAACATGTCGGTATCAATGTCATGTTCCCATACCTCAAGTTGCGGGGAAGCAAGCGTCGCGTCTGCGATTGAAACTCAAGATATGCAGTGGACCGTGGACAATTCTGGATGTTGCGGGGAAGCAAGCGTCGCGTCTGCGATTGAAACGATCGTGTGAGGTTGCACATCGAGCACCAGGCGCGGTGTTGCGGGGAAGCAAGCGTCGCGTCTGCGATTGAAACCCTCTTTGACCTCGCCCGTGAGTTCGGCGGCTGGCGTTGCGGGGAAGCAAGCGTCGCGTCTGCGATTGAAACCCGTTGCCGTGCGGGCGACATAGTCCACCAGAAAGGGTTGCGGGGAAGCAAGCGTCGCGTCTGCGATTGAAACCATGACTGGTATGCTTCGCCTGTTCAAAGGCCCAAAGTTGCGGGGAAGCAAGCGTCGCGTCTGCGATTGAAACTCAGTATTGAGGCAACGCACATCCTGCGCCCACATAGTTGCGGGGAAGCAAGCGTCGCGTCTGCGATTGAAACATTGCCCTGCCGCGCTGTACCTGCGGGGTGCAGACCTTCGTTGCGGGGAAGCAAGCGTCGCGTCTGCGATTGAAACTGTGTCCAGACTCATCACGACGCAGGCGCCCTAAGTCCGTTGCGGGGAAGCAAGCGTCGCGTCTGCGATTGAAACTACCGCAATTTCGGCTTGACGATTGGCGACGCAAGGTTGCGGGGAAGCAAGCGTCGCGTCTGCGATTGAAACATAGCGCAATTCGTGGCGCGCCCGAAAGCTGCCGCGTTGCGGGGAAGCAAGCGTCGCGTCTGCGATTGAAACTTTGACCTGTAGACTTCCTGCGCCATGATCGGGCCTCGTTGCGGGGAAGCAAGCGTCGCGTCTGCGATTGAAACCCCAGGTAGTAGGCGACGGCTATCAGCACCAGCGACGTTGCGGGGAAGCAAGCGTCGCGTCTGCGATTGAAACTCTGTAGATACCCTCGCTGGTCGGGCCTCTCAAAAGGTTGCGGGGAAGCAAGCGTCGCGTCTGCGATTGAAACTTGTGTCGAGACCACTCTTCTTTCATTGGTTATGAAGTTGCGGGGAAGCAAGCGTCGCGTCTGCGATTGAAACTGGCAAGAGTGTGGGTGCTCATGCCCCTGGGATGTTGTTGCGGGGAAGCAAGCGTCGCGTCTGCGATTGAAACTGAGCTTTGCCAGCACAAAACTGTTGAGGAACTCTCCGTTGCGGGGAAGCAAGCGTCGCGTCTGCGATTGAAACGCCCTTGCCCCACGTCTGCTCAGCGAGGATCAACGCGTTGCGGGGAAGCAAGCGTCGCGTCTGCGATTGAAACTTTATAGGCGCGTATCTTCCCTGCTTTGACGAGTCGTTGCGGGGAAGCAAGCGTCGCGTCTGCGATTGAAACATACGCCGTTGTCTATCAACGGCTCAGGCGCGGTCGTTGCGGGGAAGCAAGCGTCGCGTCTGCGATTGAAACGCCTGTGGAACATAAGGACAAAGAAATGCCAAAGCAAGGTTGCGGGGAAGCAAGCGTCGCGTCTGCGATTGAAACGAAAGGAGTATCCTTTGTCAGACTTTACAAGCATCGTTGCGGGGAAGCAAGCGTCGCGTCTGCGATTGAAACCGTTAGTGTCTTTCTTTACCCTTGTCCAATCGGCCAATGTTGCGGGGAAGCAAGCGTCGCGTCTGCGATTGAAACCCATTTTTCCACAAAACAGGCGGGACTGTAATAGACGTTGCGGGGAAGCAAGCGTCGCGTCTGCGATTGAAACAAAGAGAGAGCTTGCTACCAGACGCGCGAACCCGAGTTGCGGGGAAGCAAGCGTCGCGTCTGCGATTGAAACATTAGCCCATTAGCGGATTGCTGCTTTTGATAGAGTTGCGGGGAAGCAAGCGTCGCGTCTGCGATTGAAACTCTCCCGCTCGCTGGATGCTATACATCATACCCGCGTTGCGGGGAAGCAAGCGTCGCGTCTGCGATTGAAACATCGGTGCAGCTATAGGCGTCATAAGTGGCGCTCTGGTTGCGGGGAAGCAAGCGTCGCGTCTGCGATTGAAACCGGGTATGACCGCTATCCCAAAAGTGGAGGAACGCTGTTGCGGGGAAGCAAGCGTCGCGTCTGCGATTGAAACGGTCAGCGCCTCAGTGGTCAGGTTCGTGTGCGCTGCGTTGCGGGGAAGCAAGCGTCGCGTCTGCGATTGAAACTTTATAGGCGCGTATCTTCCCTGCTTTGACGAGTCGTTGCGGGGAAGCAAGCGTCGCGTCTGCGATTGAAACTCAGGTCAGGAGATTCTACGAAGAAAAATCTTTTGGTTGCGGGGAAGCAAGCGTCGCGTCTGCGATTGAAACACTGCGCTGGCGCTGCCAGCCACTGAAGTCGGCGTGTTGCGGGGAAGCAAGCGTCGCGTCTGCGATTGAAACTTTTTCTGGATTATAAGGACAGAAAGCATCTCTATATGTTGCGGGGAAGCAAGCGTCGCGTCTGCGATTGAAACTTCGCAGCCTTTGATTATGCCTTGCAGATTACGGAGTTGCGGGGAAGCAAGCGTCGCGTCTGCGATTGAAACCAAATGGCTATTCTGCACTGGCTGTGCGATGCGAGGTTGCGGGGAAGCAAGCGTCGCGTCTGCGATTGAAACCCCGGCGACAACGCACATCTATCAGGTAGGCGCGGTGTTGCGGGGAAGCAAGCGTCGCGTCTGCGATTGAAACTCATTGAGGATCTTCGCTACCCTGTAGCCCGCGATGGTTGCGGGGAAGCAAGCGTCGCGTCTGCGATTGAAACATGTAAACTCACACGGGGCGCAATGAGAGACCGTGGTTGCGGGGAAGCAAGCGTCGCGTCTGCGATTGAAACTGTTTGCCCGTTACTTTCAATCACCATACTCTTGAGTTGCGGGGAAGCAAGCGTCGCGTCTGCGATTGAAACTCATCGAGGGCCTGACGGCCGAGGGCATGGAGCGCCGTTGCGGGGAAGCAAGCGTCGCGTCTGCGATTGAAACTCTGAGATCCTCGCTGTCGATGAGGCCGAGCCTGAGGTTGCGGGGAAGCAAGCGTCGCGTCTGCGATTGAAACTTCATGGTTTATCGTCCTTTCCGAGAAGCCTGATAGGTTGCGGGGAAGCAAGCGTCGCGTCTGCGATTGAAACTCCGCGCGTTCGTGGATGACTACCACGAACGCGCGGTTGCGGGGAAGCAAGCGTCGCGTCTGCGATTGAAACAAGATCACCGAAGCGCCAGCCTCAGGAGCCGTATTGGTTGCGGGGAAGCAAGCGTCGCGTCTGCGATTGAAACGATATAGCGGATAGGTAGATCAGCAATCTTATTGACGTTGCGGGGAAGCAAGCGTCGCGTCTGCGATTGAAACAATGTTGATCTACGAGTACAAACTTCATGGGAACAAGGGTTGCGGGGAAGCAAGCGTCGCGTCTGCGATTGAAACGTAGGTCATTGTTTCCATTGAAAACCTCCAAAACGTTGCGGGGAAGCAAGCGTCGCGTCTGCGATTGAAAAGCAGCTACCCCGCTCACATATCTGGTAGCAGGCTATGTTGCGGGGAAGCAAGCGTCGCGTCTGCGATTGAAAAAAGAGGAGCATTATGGCAGAATTGGAGAAAGAAAAAGTTGCGGGGAAGCAAGCGTCGCGTCTGCGATTGAAAACAATCATATAATAGTCTGGACGACGCCATTAGCGCGTTGCGGGGAAGCAAGCGTCGCGTCTGCGATTGAAAAAAACTGGGGAACGCCTTACCGTACGCGAAGCGCAAAGTTGCGGGGAAGCAAGCGTCGCGTCTGCGATTGAAAATGTCGTGTTCGAAGGGCGCAATCCACCAGCCCCCACGTTGCGGGGAAGCAAGCGTCGCGTCTGCGATTGAAAAAAAGAACCCGACATGTGTATGTGGCCCTGATGAGTAGTGTTGCGGGGAAGCAAGCGTCGCGTCTGCGATTGAAAACTCATCTTTGGTACCACAGGGAGACCAGCAGCCGCCACAGTTGCGGGGAAGCAAGCGTCGCGTCTGCGATTGAAAACAAGCCACGACAATTAGGGGATTTCTCGACACAAGCGCGGTTGCGGGGAAGCAAGCGTCGCGTCTGCGATTGAAAACTGTAGAAGTGCGCGCTACCGTCCCACTCGCAACGCGGTTGCGGGGAAGCAAGCGTCGCGTCTGCGATTGAAAATCTTCAGGGGAGAGACGGTGACGTGGTCCATCCGAGGTTGCGGGGAAGCAAGCGTCGCGTCTGCGATTGAAAAAAAAGTGATAATCGTGACGCTCATCCTGCTCATCGTTGCGGGGAAGCAAGCGTCGCGTCTGCGATTGAAAACGTCCCTGCTCATCGCGTTCAAGAACAACCAGCTTGCGTTGCGGGGAAGCAAGCGTCGCGTCTGCGATTGAAAACAACGCATGGTTGGGCGGGCATATCTTCGGTCCCCGTTGCGGGGAAGCAAGCGTCGCGTCTGCGATTGAAAAATCACCGAAGAACTGATTAAACGTGCATTGTCCAACGTTGCGGGGAAGCAAGCGTCGCGTCTGCGATTGAAAATCTGGCAGGAGAAACACTTCTGTTCCCCATCCAAGGTTGCGGGGAAGCAAGCGTCGCGTCTGCGATTGAAACCTTGTTACTCTGCTACTGGCGTCGCTACTTGACGCTATGGGCGTTGCGGGGAAGCAAGCGTCGCGTCTGCGATTGAAACCTTGTTACTGGCAAGAACACAGCGAGCGTGATCGGGTTGCGGGGAAGCAAGCGTCGCGTCTGCGATTGAAACACGTCTCCACCACTTCTTTGGCATGGGTTTCACGAAGTTGCGGGGAAGCAAGCGTCGCGTCTGCGATTGAAACATTCCCATTCTGCATTGCGCGTGGAAATGGGAATAGTTGCGGGGAAGCAAGCGTCGCGTCTGCGATTGAAACCGCTCGGAATGCTGCCTCAATGACGGCATTCTCATGTTGCGGGGAAGCAAGCGTCGCGTCTGCGATTGAAACTGCTCATCTGCCGAAAGAGCGTCATAGCGTATCCAGTTGCGGGGAAGCAAGCGTCGCGTCTGCGATTGAAACGCGTTTCCCGCCGCTTCCCCCTTCCCATTGCATAAGTTGCGGGGAAGCAAGCGTCGCGTCTGCGATTGAAACACGGAAGAAGAGTACAAAAGACTGGCTCTCGCTTTGTTGCGGGGAAGCAAGCGTCGCGTCTGCGATTGAAACAGGGACTATCTATCCTGGTGATGTTCACGTCAACGGGAGTTGCGGGGAAGCAAGCGTCGCGTCTGCGATTGAAACGAATTATGACGGTGGCAGAGAGGAGGCCCGGACGAGTTGCGGGGAAGCAAGCGTCGCGTCTGCGATTGAAACGCGAATGACCTGCAAGATGGCGTTGGGGTCGGCAAGTTGCGGGGAAGCAAGCGTCGCGTCTGCGATTGAAACAAAGAAACTTCAACAATTGCTTGCCAGAAAGAAACGGTTGCGGGGAAGCAAGCGTCGCGTCTGCGATTGAAACAAGCGATGAAATACTACACGATGAGAAGGAAGCGATGGTTGCGGGGAAGCAAGCGTCGCGTCTGCGATTGAAACGTCACACTCACCTGACTTGTCGTCCAGTTGTATGTGGTTGCGGGGAAGCAAGCGTCGCGTCTGCGATTGAAACCTACAACATTGTGAAGCACGCCCGGCTTTCTGGATGTTGCGGGGAAGCAAGCGTCGCGTCTGCGATTGAAACGAGGCTACATTAGCGCGAACGACGTGGTTGGTATGGGTTGCGGGGAAGCAAGCGTCGCGTCTGCGATTGAAACATGACCTGCAGCGTCCCGGCGTGACCATTCACGAAGTTGCGGGGAAGCAAGCGTCGCGTCTGCGATTGAAACGATACAAGCGGGTTCACGGGCAGTGACAAGTTTTTTGTTGCGGGGAAGCAAGCGTCGCGTCTGCGATTGAAACAATCCATTGCTTCTATGGTAAGACTCGCTATTTCAAGTTGCGGGGAAGCAAGCGTCGCGTCTGCGATTGAAACAGGGGAAAAAAGGAATTCTTCTCTGCTCGTTTCCATGAGTTGCGGGGAAGCAAGCGTCGCGTCTGCGATTGAAACTGTCTCTTTCTTTTCTTTCTCCCTTCCCCTCTGATCTTTGTTGCGGGGAAGCAAGCGTCGCGTCTGCGATTGAAACTATCATCATTGGGACGGCTACCCAACAGGGCTTGGGTTGCGGGGAAGCAAGCGTCGCGTCTGCGATTGAAACCCATTGTATTGCCTTCTACAAAGAAGACCCAGGAAGTTGCGGGGAAGCAAGCGTCGCGTCTGCGATTGAAACTCCTCTGCGGGAGCCTGTCGGTATCTCTTGATATAGTTGCGGGGAAGCAAGCGTCGCGTCTGCGATTGAAACCGGGGCAGCCCTGTACATTCTCACCTCCGATGCTGAGTTGCGGGGAAGCAAGCGTCGCGTCTGCGATTGAAACTCTTTGTGAAGTACCCGCAGCCTTTTTGAAATCAGTGTTGCGGGGAAGCAAGCGTCGCGTCTGCGATTGAAACAAAGGTGAAAGAAGCGGTGGAATATCCTCTCATCGTTGCGGGGAAGCAAGCGTCGCGTCTGCGATTGAAACCTAATAGACACAGCGCCGCCCGTATCCTGCTCTCAAGTTGCGGGGAAGCAAGCGTCGCGTCTGCGATTGAAACCCTGCGTGGGCAGCAGGAACGAGGCCCTTCTTCGCGTTGCGGGGAAGCAAGCGTCGCGTCTGCGATTGAAACTCACCGTGCTGCCGCCAGTCGGAGTCGCTGAGCTAAGTTGCGGGGAAGCAAGCGTCGCGTCTGCGATTGAAACATATGATATTCCCATATCTATCATAGCTGACTTCCCAGTTGCGGGGAAGCAAGCGTCGCGTCTGCGATTGAAACGATGCGGGCGCGTCAAGCGAGATTTTCGACGAGCAAAGTGGCTTTGCTCCAATTTGCCGGGCGCTGTGGAGGCTGTCCGTATCTTGCTCCGTCAGGGTTATCTATTGCATTGAGCGCTCTATGGTCCTGGGCTTCTCTTTTCAGAGGTCGGCATCCAGGCTGTTGTTGAGGGCTTCTTTGTAGCGGCGCAGGGCGTCGAGGTGTTGCTGGAGGGCGGTGAAGCCTGCACCCATAGTGTTGAGGCTGATATGGGTGGCACCGAGGGCCTGCCAGCGCTGTGTCTCGCGTATCCACCCGGCAAGGTCGCTTTCTCTGATGTTGACCTGGGCTTCGATGCCGAAGGTTGCGGAATTGCGGCCAGCTTCTTGCAGGTAGGTGCGCAGCCGTTGGATGGCCTGCTCCATCTGCTGGTTGGGGTGTCCAAGTGGGAACCAGCCATCGGCCAGACGAGCGGTGCGACGCAGGGTTATGTCGGCACTGCCACCCATCCAGATGGCGATGGTGCGATGGATGGGAAGAGGATTGATGCCCGCCTCGTTGATGAGGTGATACTGGCCGTGAAAGGTGACAACCTCCTTACTCCACAGGAGGCGCAGCACCTCAATCTGCTCCTCGACGATGCGCCCGCGCTGGTGGAAATCCCTGCCCAGCGCCTCGTACTCGACGGGGTTCCAGCCTACACCTATCCCTAAGCGCAGCTTGCCGTTGCTCAGCACATCCACTTCCGCTGCCTGTTTGGCAACGAGCGCCGTCTGTCGCTGCGGCAGAATGATGACGCCGCTGACCAGTTCCAGTTGTGTGAGTGCGGCCAGGTAGCCAAAGAGGACGAACGGCTCGTGAAACTGGTCGCGATAGGTATAGCCGCGCCAGCCGGGCCGGTGGGCAGTATCAGCGCCGAGCACGTGGTCATAGGCGACGATGTGACTGTAGCCCAATCCCTCGACGGCCTGCGCGTAGTCGCGAATACTCTGTCGGTCCGGACCAATCTCGGTTTGTGGAAACACCGCTCCAAAAAGCATCTTCATATTCCTCACAATCATCTCTGGTATTATGAAATGTCTTCTTGTTTGATGGTATCATGGTATCGCAAGCTCTTGCGAGGCAAACAAATATGCTTTTAAAAAGATCACTCATATGTCACTGGGAGCGACAGCGGAGAATCTGAAATCTCACCTGCACGGCACGGCTCACGAGAGATTCTGCGCTTTCTCCGAATGACATGTCCGAGCCGATGTTTCATAGCGTGCAATACATGGAAATTTCTTTGAAAGAACTGAGTGCGGAGGAGAAGCAAGCCTATGTGGAAAAAACTGGCGTTGGGTGCGACGGTGACTGGAGCGGCCTTCGTTGGCCGGAAACTGTTGAGTGATCGCCAGCATCGATTGCAGCATGCAAGTGAGACTGCGCAAGCGTACCAGCAAGCCCGCCTGCGCGTACTCATTCTTGGGGCCGGGTTTGGTGGCCTGGCTACGGCGCTGAAACTCGATCAGAAACTGAAAGAACTGAAGGATACTGATGATGCCAGTATTCTGGTCGTGGATCGGAACAACGACTCGCTGTTCACTCCGCTCTTGTGGACAGTGGCAAATGGACGGGCCAATGTGGATGATGTCGTTGTACCCATTCGCGCCTTTCAGAAAGGAAGGAGGTTTCATGTCCTGCATGCTGAAGTTGAGGGCATCGATCTTGCGCGTAAGGAGGTGCAGACGTCGGCTGGGCCGCGCCCATATGATATTCTCGTGATTGCCCTGGGCAGTCATACGGCAGTGGCCGATCTGCCTGGTCTGCGCGAGTATGCCCTCCCCTTCCATACTCCCGCTAATGTCTTACAGTTACGCAACCACCTGATCGACGCCATTGAGAATGCGCACCAGGCTGAGACGGAGCAGGAGCGGCAGGAGTGGTTGACATTCGTGGTTGGAGGCGCGGGTGATACGGGCATCGAGCTGGCAGCCATTATCAACGATTACATCAAGACAGGCCTGTTCACTGAATATCCCTGGCTGGCTGATACAAGTTTCCGTGTGATTATCGTTGGGCGGGGAGAGCGGGTTCTCCCCATGAGCGAGCCACGAACCTCTTCCCTGGTGCGCCGGGCGCTGGAAAAGGAGGGGATTGAGGTGCTAACCGGAACAGCCGTCAAAGCGGTCAAGGCTTCGGCGGTAGAAACCTCTCATGGTCCTGTTTCAGCCCGAACGCTCTTCTGGGCGGCAGGCATCACGGCTCCTGATGTGGTCGCGCAATTGCCGGTTAAGCATGCCCGCAATGGGGCGATCATGGTCGATGACCACCTGCGTATTCCTGGCTACCCAAACGTGTACGTGATCGGTGACGACGCCTGGGCCTTTGACGCGGTGACCCATGCTCCGGTGCCCGCTACAGCGCAGGCGGCGCGGCAGGAGGGATACTACGTGGGTGAGGTCATCGCAGCGGAGTATATGCAAAGGCCGGCGAAGCCGTTCCGCTTCCAGCCTCTGGGCCATCTGGCGCTACTCGGGCGCTTTACCGGCGTGGCAGAGATAGGCCCGCTCGCGTTCGGAGGCTTTGCCGCGTGGCTGCTCTGGCACCTGGCATACCTGCAGCGCATCCCCTCCTGGGCCAGACGCACACGACTGGTGGTGGACTGGCTGCTCTCCGCCATCTTTGGTCCCGAAACCGGGCAGTTGCGCCTGGGTACTGGACTCTCGGAGAGTGAGAGGGTCGAAGCTCCCCCGACGTAGGCGGGCCATCAAGGTATGCCTTCATCCTCCTCGCTATATTCTTCAAAGGTGCGCTGCCCGGCAATGAGCAGGCGGTGGATGGTCTGCATATTTGCCGGGCATACAGGCGGTAAGCTCTCACCGCAGAGCGAATGACGCTCCTCTTTTTCTTAGCTTATTGCCTTTGCACCTGACCTTTTCGATGAGGTTTGATGGCGTACTCTCCCCTGGAAGGGAGTCGGAGGAACCGGCAGAAACCGGACCCCTTCTCGATCTCCCGTTGGGGATTGAAATGAGATCAACGCTCAACAAGCTCGTCAGGGGAGACTGCGATTTCTTTCACCTTTCCCTCTATACGAGCGCGAATAATGACCTGATTCTCCTGCTGGCGTACAACGACGCCAGGAATAACCAGAGAACGCTTCTGATTGTGAGGGTGCCATAGCACCAGTTCCTGGTTGTGAAAATCCTTCTCTAATCTATCCTGTGTCTGATTCATCACTACTACAACGTCCTGACAATAATTCCTAAGCAGCAGCAGAGCATCTTTGCTCCTTCACTGCCAGTCCTTCCTGTTGTATACGCCTGACTTGATCCTCGTCGACCCTATCAAGCCCTTTGACTTTCAAACCTTGCTTCTCAATTTTTTCACGTCATTTGGGTAGTCCTTCGATGAAGGCTTACTCTCGCGGCCCGCTTGCCATTGTAAGCGGAATGGGCTTACGCCGTGCAATTGTCGTAGTTGATCCTTGTTGCTGATCTGTCATACTTTATAATAGCTTCTAGAAAGTCTCAACGACCGCAGCAACTTTCCTGGTTATAAGAGAGAAGATTCTCCTATTTCAGGTAGCATATTCTTCTGTAGTGGTAGTATTCTTCTCTGTATGTCCCGCTCAATAAAACAGCTTCCCACGGTCGTTTATTCCGATTCCCGGGTACGTGAAGCTCAGGTAGAAGAGGGTGCTAATACTCTCTTTCAGGGTGGCTGATCAGGCGTTTCTCTTTCTCTTAATCACCTTCTCATAGAGTTTGACATATTTCTCGGCCATCGCTTGAGCGGAAAAATTCTGCTCAACGTAAGGGCGCAGACCATCTCTATCGATCTCGTCAATACGGCCAATATGCTCAATCATTTCAGCGACATTGTGAACCAGGAAGCCGTTTTTCCCATTCTCCACAATCTCCGGCACAGCACCACGATCGAAAGAAATAACCGGGCAACCGCATGCCATGGCTTCGATCATCACCATGCCAAATGGTTCCTCCCATCGAATGGGATTGAGAAAGCCATAAGCGCTGCTGAGCAGACGCACTTTCTGTCTCATATTCACCGGGCCAACATACTTAATCTGTTCGTTATCGATCTGCGGCTTAATCTGTTCCTGAAAGTAGGAAAGCGCGCTTTTCACGTGGCGGTCAATCGTGCCAGCCAGGACAAGTGAGACATCGGCTTTCTTTGCCGCCTCAATTGCCAGGTGAGGGCCTTTTTCAGGGACGAAGCGTCCCAGCCATACCCAGAAGTCACCTCTTTTCGTGCGACGCGCGCGATATTGATCGACATCTATACCGTTATGGACCACGCCCACAAAGTTGAGAGGAAGCTTTTCCTGCTTGCGTGCGCTTTCACTGATGGCAACCAGCGGCACGGAGGCAGCCCAATCCATATAATAGCGGTCTGCGTCACCTGCCTTATCGTCTGGTGTGCGATCAAAAGGAAAATGGCTATGCAGAGTTGTGATATGGGGTATGCTAAGAGAGGCGGTGAGTGGAAAGATATACAGGTCAGCGCCCGAGGAAAGATGGGTATGCACGATATCGAAATTGCCCTCTCTTACCTGCTCCAACGCCTTTTGCAGGTGATAAAAGGCTTTGAGATGCCTGGTCCAGCCAACTCCTTCCTTCACCAGAGAGCGCGGAAAAAAGGAGACGAGTTTCGCTGAAGTCTTTGCATCACCGGGCGCAAACAGGGTCACATCGTGACCCTGCGCTACCTGTTGCTCCACGAGATTGTCGATGACAGCCTCGGTTCCGCCATAGTTTTTCGGCGGAATAGTAAGCCAGGGCGGGGCTATCTGCGCGATCTTCATAGTTTCTATCCTTCCTTAGAACTTTATTCAGTATCACCATACCGGGCCGGGGCTTCGGCGACTTTGCGGAGTTTCTTGTCGGGTCGCTGCTGGATGTGCTCACTGATATCCACGATTTTGCGTTTGCGTGGCTTTTTCTGTTTTGTGGTTTTCGGAGCGGGTTCTGGTTTCTGACGCGGGCCGTAGATACGTTCGGCCATGGCTTCGACGGTCTCCATGACTTCTTTGAGCACGGGCTTTTGTTTGAAGAAGATGACTTCGCTGCTGACGCCCTCGAATGCTTCGGCGGTGATTTTGAGGCCGTCATAGACGAGCAGGAGCAGGTGAGAGCAGTTGGCGGCGCGCACCTTTTCGACTTTGCGGCGCAGGTAGTTGGGGTGCCAGAAGCCGACCAGCTCGATCAGAATGCGGCGGCGCTCGTCCTGCGTGTCGACGAGCAGGAAGTCGGGCACCATGACGGTATCGCCGAGCAGCAGCACGTCGCTTTCGCGTAACATGCGCCAGTGGCCGCGCGTATTGCCGAACTTCTCCTCGAACTCGGCAGCAAAATCGGCTTCCAGGCGACTGTCGAAGAGGCCGGAGTTTTTGAAGTGCGATTGTAGCATGCTGGTGTGGTCGAGGTGGTAGAGTTTCTCGCCCTGCCCCTGCGGCGGGAAGACCGAGGCGAACATCTGCCAGTGCTCGCACAGCAGCAGCGCGGGCAGGAACGCGGCCAACTGTCTGCCGTAGCGCAGCGTGGAGGTGACAAAGGGCGAAATTGGCCCATCCAGATCGATGCGATACCCTCCTTCCGGCTTTGGCTCGGCCCAGAACATCAATTTGAAGAGCTTGATGTATTTCCACAGGTCCTTGTAGTTGCTGGAGACCTCGATGGTGATGTGCGAGGCCCAGTAGAGCGCGCCGCGTGCCAGTTCCAGGTTGTAGCGAGCGAGCAGACCGGATGGCGTCCAGTCCGGGCCGGTGTCGGTGAGCAGATATGTAGCGTGGCGATCCGCGAAGAGCATCTCGTCAAGCTCCGGGGGCGTCAGGCCGGACTCGCGAGCGACCACCTGTAACACGTCTTCACGCGTTTTGCGGTGGAACATGTCCGGTTTGCTAAAGACGGGGCCGTGCGCGAAGACGCGCTCGCGCAGCGTGGTCGGGGGAAGCAGCGTCGGGATGGGGGTGAAGGTGGCGGCATCAGCCAGCACCTTTGCCAGCCCGCGTATCAGGATGTAATCAAGGCTGGCGCCCTCGTAAGCGTGCAGCGCCTCCTCCCAGGCTGCCCATGTCTGGCCTTTGTGCTGGTGAAATAAGGCGATGATGTCCCGCGCTATCTGTTGCAGCGCCGGATTCTGCTCGTTGACCATCTCGACAAGCAGGCTGGAACCCTGGATACGCAGGCGGGGTTTGATCAAATCGCTGGTTAACATCAGGACTTCTCCCTCGTCGCGTGGCGGCGCTGCGCCTTCCCCTCTTCTATAGAGTTGCGCACGATGAGCTCGACGAGCAGGGCCTGCAGCGGCTCTTTTTTGCGCAGGATGCGGCCCAGACGCTGCAGGTACTCACGCTTGCTGGCTCCTCCGCCCAGCACAATCGCCACCTTCGCCTCCGGCACATCAACTCCTTCGTTGAGCACTTTCGATGTAACAATCACACTGTAATTTCCTGCCTGGAAAGCGTCCAGGATATGTTTGCGCTCGGCCATGCCTGTTTCGTGCGAGATGACAGGAACGAGGTGCTGCTGCGCAATTTTGTAGGCAACGGCGTTGGACTCGGTGAAGATCAGGATGCGCTCGCCACTGTGTTCTCGTAAGAGAGCTTCCAGCGCCGTGAACTTGCCCTGACAGCTTTCCAGTAGGGTGAGCATTTGTCGCCGTGCCAGCCATGCTCGCCGTGCGCGGGCATCTTTTGTCGAGAGGCGCATCAATTCACGTAGCCAGCCGGGGCCGTGCTTTTTGGGCAGGTTGCGCTCGCGCACATAGCCCATATAGATTTCATGGGCGGCCTCATACTCTGCTCGTTCTTCGGCGTTCAGCTCGACGCGCATGCGCTGAGTACGGTACTCGGCAAGCTGCTTGCCCACCAGCGTCTCCAGGCCTTGTCTGTAGACAATCGGCCCGATCAGCTCATCGAGTCGCCAGCGACTCCCCACCTGTTCGTACTCTTCCGGGTAGGTCGCCGTCAGACCCAGGCGATATGGAGCCGGAGACATCAGTGCGGCCTCACCCCACGTTCGGGCAGGCAGGTGATGTACCTCGTCGCAGATGAACAGTTTGAAAGTGTTGCCGTACCCGGCGATCAGGTCGCCCGCCGAGTGGTAGGTGGTGACGGTCAGGGGCAGAACGCGCTTCTCGCCGCCATAATAGACGCCAATTTCCGTCTGGAATGCGTTGGTCAGCAGCGCGTACCACTGGTAGAGCAGGCTCATCGTCGGTACGAGTACGACGGTCGAGGCGTTGACGTGCTGGATGGCGTGCGTCGCCACCAGCGTTTTGCCCGCGCCGGTGGGTAGAACAATACTGCCGCGTCCATCGGCCTCTTTCCAGGCTGTCAGCGCCTTCACCTGGTAATCATGCAGTTCCCTGCTATCGTGCAGTTCCAGTTTTAGTTGCTGCCAGCGCGCAACGTTATTGCGAATATCCCTCTGCCGCATCCACTCGCGCACCGAAGGATAGTGATAAGCCTCGCAGCGCCAACGACCTTTGATAAATTGAAATGGTGCTGGAACTTCCCATGTATCATCCGTGCCATCTTTAGCATTGATGTTGTCTATGTCCTGGGACTGGTGGAGCACCAGAGTTCCACCTTGAAAGTAGACGGAAGCATTCATCCTGATCGCACTAACTTCTAGTAGACTGACTCACACGCTACAGTATGGTGGATGAGGTGGCGTCCTGTCAATAGAAAAACGCCTGAAAACTGCTGCATTTTGACAATCTGTTCTAACTGCGATATAGTATGGCACAGAATAGAATGTGCAGGGCTATTTCTTTTAGAGTGGGTGGACGCATGATCGAAAGAGAGAATAAGGCGGCTGTCAGGAGCGCGAACACGGCGGTGGGGGTGCTGGCGGAAGGCGAGGTGCTGCTCGCCGAGATGGCGCAGGGCAAGCGTGTGCTGCGCACGCTGCCGCTTGTGTCGAGCGGGAACCAGCCGGATGGATTGCTTGAGCAGCTCTGGCACAGCGGGCTGAACACGATCTGGGTGCTGCCGGGCAGCACTGTCTCGTGCATGCTTACCTGTGCCTGGTTTGAGTCGGCTGGTTTGCGCTGGGTTGTCGTGGTGCATCCCGACCAGAGTGAGGCTGCGCGACCTCTTTCTGTGCTGCTCTGGCCGAGAGGAGGCGGCCAGCGCGAGGCGCGACTGACGCTCGTTTTCCCGGAGCATGCCGGTTGGAACTGGCAACTTTCTGATGCTATGAGCCTGCTTGCCACCGTCACCTACCTGGATCAGGCACTGGCAAGGCCGGTAATCGACGCCCCGAACCTCGTGGCCCACCGCTTGCTGACCGACCTTGCCCTCGAACAACCCACCTCTACCCCGGTTGATCTCTCTACATTGACGGGCGGCGATGGAACTGTACTTTCTCTTTCGGAGATTGCCCGCGAGATAGCGTGGATGCGCCCGCTGACATGGGTGGAGGAACGACAGAAATACCTGCATAAATATACACATTTCTCACCATACCTGGAGGCGTGCAAAACCGCCCACCTGGGAGTGGGAACGCCGCAGTATTCCCCCAACGGGCAGGCCTGTGATGGCATCCGCCCGGGTATCTGGCACGTCAGTAGTGAGCCAGCAGGTTCCGTCTTTGATGGCAAACGGCTGCCGAAGTGCGCGGAAGGGGAGTGGATGTGTACGCCGCAGGTCAAATGTTGCCGTGAGATTGGCTATCGCGTGCAGGTAAGAGAGGGTTATTACTGGCCCCAAGCGCAGGACGTTCTCAAACGCTGGGCTGGCGCCTTGTGGCTAGCGGGTGAGCGTTTATATACGCACCCGCGGGTCTACCGGCATGTGCAGGCACGCAACAACGTTGCGCGCACCATCAAACAGCTCGCTCAATTGAGTTTCGCCATCATCGCGCAGGAGAGGAGCGCTGGCGGTTGGGCGCGCCCGGACTGGTGGGTGCATATCGCCAGCGGCAGCCGCGCAAACCTCTTTAGCCACCTTTCACGTCTCGTCAGAGCCGGGGTGATGCCCGTTCTGGTACATGGAGACAGCTTCTGGGTGATATCGAACGACCCTGATCCGCTCGTTGCCGTTCGTGGCCTCGTCAATGCCCGGCCCTGGAGGGGCTATATCCCCGGCTACCAGGCACCTCTGCCCCTGACAGATAAAGTCAGGGCAATGCTCAAAAAAGCGGAGCGCGCTGAACAGGCTTCCAGCGCGCTCGATGGGTTGGCAGGCGAATGAAGATTCAATGAAGATTCATGGCCGTGGTGGTAGCAGGATGCCGTTAGCGTCGATGACAGCGTGTTTGCTTTTCTTGCCATCGACGGCGATCTGCTCCCCTTCGTGCAGGTTTTCAATCAGCAGAAGTGGAACTTGTTCGCCCTGGGTAGTGAGCACCAGGGTATGGTCATCAATGCAGACAGCGGTGGGTTCTACCTTGCCATCGTTTTTCCTCTGGTAGGTACCAGCGATGATATAGGTATGGGGCTGATGGGGGTTGGGATCAACGCCGACGACGGTGATCTTGCGGCCCTGCTTTTGCAGTCCCTCGACCTGGCTGGTAAAGTGTGACTCTGCTTGCCCGGGCTGCCCATTCTGCCTTGCCTGCTCGGCCCGCTCCCTCTCTTGCTGTTGAAGCGCGGCGATTTTCTCCTCTAGCTCTTTGCGCTGCTGGGCTGCCTGCTCGAATGGAGCCTTGTGAGACGGTTTCTCAAACATAGAGCCATCATAGGTGCATGGAAAAGCCATGCGCCCGGCTGCCAGCACAGCATCGAAGCGGTAGCGCACCATCACTTTGTCGGCATCCCCTACCTGTTCAAGCGCCCTGCGTTCCTTCTTGCGCAGGAAATCCTTAAGTTTGACGACACTGCCATCCAGTTCCAGCTCAATGGAGGCAGGGACGCTGATGGTAAGATGCGGGCCGCGAAAGTTCAACGTCGTGTTGTTGTCCACGGTATGCAGGAGCAGGAACGAGACAGCTTCCTGCAAGGTAGTGAGCGGGCCGCCAGCCGGCACCACCGTGACATCCAGAATGCCGTCGTCGATATAGGCGTCGGGGGAGAGGTCGATGGCCCCGGCATAGCGGCGCGTGTTGTTGACGATGACTTGCCAGGCCTCGCCTTTCCACTGCAGGTCGGGTTTTCTATTGTCGTCCAGCGAGCAGATTTCGACCGGGAATGGACGCTGCCGGGGCAGTTCTTTCAGCCCTGCGATATCAAAGGCGAGCTTACCAACATGGTATTTGAGCGGCTTGTTGATGCGGGCCATGATGGCGGCATCGACGCCCAGCCCGGCGTGCAGCAGGAAATACTGTCGGTGCTTCCCTGCCTTCTTCGGCTTTTCCTGTATCTCTTCTGTCTCCCGGGTCTCCGCTACCTGACCAGCCTCTTCAGGGTTGCTGGTTCCCTTCTCTTCCACGTCATCTGCCTGTTGATCCTGCCCATTATGAACGGCATGAGCGGGTATCGTCAGGCCCTCGACCTCGAAAAAGCCGAGGTCAACCTTGCGGGGAATGCTGTTGACGAGCGCGAGTGCGGCTTTGACCGGGTCTTGCGGGATGCTCACCTCGCTGGCCCATTCGTTGAAGGTGCCGCCGGGAATATCGCCGATGATGCTCTTACCCCCGGCGTACATTACTCCATTGACGACGGCGTTGAGCGTGCCGTCGCCCCCATAACCAATCACCAGATCATGCCCATCTTTCGCAGCCTTTTCGGCCAGTTTTAATGTCTCTCCACTGAATTCTTTCAGACAAACATCAGTTTTCCAGCCTGCGGCCTCCAGAACGGCAATCAGGTCAGGCACCTTGACAACATTGTCACCTGAGCGTAAATCAACGATCAGGCATGCGCGTTTTCCATGCATAGCGTTCACCTCGTCTTTAATAGCTTTTTTTATTTGTTCTTGAAGTTACTCTCTATGAGGCGAACACGAAATGCAAAGCGGTAGAGTTTCAGCATCTGGCTGTTATCAGCGCCAATGTTTTATTGCCTGGGCGGTCGAATCGGGAATGATGAGGATATCGGTACTATATTGAATCTCCTGTTATCTCACCCCACTTTTTGATGTTTTCTATCTCCCGCATCCCCTACTCCCTTTCTCTATAGAGATGTAGGAAAATACTTCCCTACCTGCCATCTATAGCAGGCCCGATTTTGTAGGGGGAAACGTGCTATTGTTTTTCCAGAAAAGAAACGCAGCGGGGCGCTGTCCTGTATTTGCCTGCGTGGTTTCAAGACGCAGGCAAATACAGGACAGCGCCCCGCTGCGTTCTCGATATATGCATCAAGGGAGGCGGCGGTAGCGCGCTTCAACGAATGAGTAGAGACCGTAGGCGATGAGGCCGAGGGCGACAAGGGCCAGCAGGAACGCGCCGAAGGGCTGGTGCATCAGCACAAGCAAGGCCCCACTCAGACCTTTGGCCTGGCTGGCGTTCTTATTGACTGCCGCGACGATCAGGAAAATGCCGACGATGCCTTCGACGACACCCAGCGCGGCATAGCCCAGCCTGCCGGAGAGGATGGCCCAGTTTCGCCACTGTGGATTCAGGCTGCTGAGATTGAGCCGTTTGCGGAAATCGGCAGCATAGGCCCTGTAAAACAGGTAACAGGCGACAGCAAGGAAAACGAGGCCGACAATAACCACCAGGAAAACGCCGAAAGGTTGGTGCAAGAGTCTGGCCGTCCAGTCCTGCGCGCTCGCGTTGGAACTCTTGCCGCCATTGCCACTGCCGGTGATGATGCTGATAGCGCCTAACGCCAGCGAGGCATAGGCAAGGCCCACTACTACGTTACCGACGCGGCTCGCCATGCCTTTTGCACCACGTCCCGCTCCATCTGGATCGAAAAGTGCCTCGATGAGCTTCCATAAGGCATAGCCAACAAGGCCGATAGCAACGATGATGAGCAGAAATTTGCCGAACGGTTCGTGACTGATCGCCTGCAAGGCACCGTGCTGATCGGTAGCTCTACCACCGGCGCCTACCGCCAGCTTGACCGCCAGGCCACCAATAATGAGATACACCAGTCCTCTGACAGCATAGCCCAGACGAGCCAGCCATATGACAGGCCGACTGGTAGCAGCACCACGTGCTGCCGCTTTCGCTTCACCGGCACCTTGCCGGATCGTCTCCCGTGTTTGCATAGTTCCTGATTCCTCTCTGGATTAATAAGAAGATTTCTCTACAAATTATTCATGACGTATTCTGTTATCTAACAGATTACTAATGGTGATACTCAGAAGTTGCTAACTTCTAAGGCCAGACACGGATAGAAAAGGTGAAGCGTTTCAATCTATGAGCAAGCAGGCTCTCAGTGTGCTGTTTCCCCTTGCGGGCATCGAGGAGAGAAGCATACAATTTCTTTGTATCATCTTCAGGTAACGATGGTACTGAGTTACTTAGCCTGTAGGTGTAGGAGGAATACAACATGGAAGAGCTTTCGCTTGTACACCTGGTGCGCGAGCCGCTGGTGAAAGAGGAGCAACCGCCGCTGCTTCTTTTACTGCATGGTGTGGGCAGCAACGAAGAGGATTTATATGGCCTGGCGCCGTACCTGGACAAACGCTTTTTGATCGTCAGCGCCCGTGCGCCGATCACATTGGCGCCGGGCAGTTATGCCTGGTCTGAGCTTACCATGACGCCGCAGGGGCCGCTCATTAACCAGGCGCAGGTCGAGGCGAGTCGCAAGAAGATCATCAACTTCATCGGCGAGGTGGTTAAAGCCTACGGGGCCAATCCCAGCCAGGTCTACCTGATGGGCTTCAGTCAGGGTGCCATCATGAGTGCCAGCGTCGCGCTGACGCAGCCCGGCCTTGTCGCGGGCGTGGTGATGATGAGCGGGCGTGTCCTGCCGGAGGTTCAGTCCGAGATGGCCGCGCCTGAGCAATTGCGGGGGCTACCTTTCCTGGTTGTGCATGGTACGGCAGACGCAGTGCTGCCTGTCTCGCATGCCCGCGCCAGCCGTGAGATTCTCTCCTCGCTCCCCGTCGATCTGATCTATAAAGAATATCCGATGGGCCACGAGGTCAGCGCCCAGAGCCTCGCCGATGTCTCCCACTGGCTCAGTGAGCAACTGGATAAGGCAGACAAGACAGCCCTATAGTTCTTCCGCCAGCAGGACGACCTTACCCTTGACGCGCCGGTTCATCATGTCGTTGAGGGCAGCGGCGGCGCGCTCGAGCGGGTAGGTGGCGGAGACAAGGGGTCTGATCTTGCCTGCCGAGAACAAAGCCAGCAGTTGCTGCACATTCTGGAGGTTGTGCTGCGGCTCGCGTTCGGTAAAGGAACCCCAGAAGACGCCGACGATGGAGCAACCTTTAAGCAGCGCCAGGTTGAGCGGGATGCGCGGAATCTCACCCGCCGCGAAGCCAATCACCAGGTAGCGTCCCTGCCAGGCCATGCCGCGTAGTGCTGCCTCGGAATATGGACCGCCAACCGGGTCGAAGATCACGTCGACCCCCTGGCCGCCGCTAAGCTGCTTCACCTGCTCTTTGAGGTCCTGCGTGCTGTAGTTGATGAGTGCGTCCGCGCCGTTCTGGCGGCACACCTGAAGTTTCTCGTCGTTTGAGGCGGCGGCGATGACGTGCGCCCCCATGGCTTTGCCAAGCTGGATGGCGGCGATACCCACGCCGCCAGCCGCGCCTAGCACGAGCAACTTCTCGCCCTCCGCCAGTTGCGCCCGATCTTTGAGCGCGTGATAGGCAGTGCCGTAGGTCAAAATAAAGGCAGAGGCGGTGACAAAATCCATGTCAGCGGGGATGGGGATAAGCTGGTTTGCCTTGACGACAACCTCTTCGGCAAAGCCACCCCAGCCTGTGAAGGCGATCACGCGGTCGCCCTCTTTCACACTCCCCGGCTCGACGCCCTCCCCGATCTCTTTGACGATGCCCGCGATCTCACTTCCCGGTGAGAAGGGCATGGGGGGTCGCACCTGGTATTTGCCCTGGATAATCAAGGCGTCGGGAAAATTCACGCCACACGCCTTAACAGCAATCACCACCTGCCCCCTGCCTGCCCTGAGCGGCTCAACCTCCTCAATCACCAGGCTCTCCGGCGGTCCATACACTTTACATAACACTGCCTTCATAATGCGCTCCTCCTGCTTATCAGCAAATAGTCTGTTGTCTGTAGTGTAGCATTTCTTTGTCCAGAATCTCAACAGAAAATCCGCAACAACATGCTCTTAATATCGTATGATATGGTTGTTGCGTTGTACCTCTTACATTCAATCGAGAGGAGTATTGCATGCCGAATCTGAGTCATATGAAGAAGCGCGAGCAGTTAATAGAGGTAGGTCACTTGCTGGACCAGGCGGGTGTCATGTCGCATAGCGGGCATGGCAATATGAGCGTGCGTGTGGGCAATGATCGCATGCTGCTGACGGCACATGGCATTATCACAGATCTGCAGCCGGAGCAATTTGCCGTTGTCACCTTTGATGGCAAGGTGGTAGATGGCTCGCTTGACCCGGTCACGCACGAGATCGTAGCTATGCACTCCTGTGTCTACCAGAGGCGGCCGGAGATTGGCTCCGTCATTCACACGCACTCGCCGCATGTCACCAGCTTTGCTCTGGCGAACAAGCCGTTGCCATGCGTCTACGAGGCGCTGCTGCGCTTCGGTATCACCGAGGATATTCCAGTTGCCGACTGGGCACCGCGCGGCTCACCGGAATCGGTGGGCAACATTGTCAGGCAGCTAGAACTGCATCCGACCGTAAACGCTGTGCTGCTGGGCAATCACGGGCTGCTGGCCTTTGCTGGGGACGCAACGGCAACCGCGTTGTTGATTGTGTCGATGGAGGAGGCGGCGGAGATGACGCTTGAGGCAGACATGCTCGGCGGCGCGAAGCCCTTCCCTCCGGGCGCGCTTGACAAGGTGCGCCAGCATATGCGCCAGTTCCACTCCTGACCTCTCATTCATCCATTGAAAGTCAGCGATGGTCTTGATAGGATGAGGGCAGCACCAGATGCAGCCTGTCTGGAGACACGCAGCAGGATGTGACCGCCGGGGTCGATATACGCCGACGGGTTGGAGATGGCGAACGTATCCTGATTGGCGGCTCCGAGCGCATCCCACCTGTTCGTCTGCCAGTTGTAGAGGCTGGCTTGCACGTTGTTGGTGTTTGAGAGCACCTTCGTGGAGCTGTTGAGCCGGTTCGGCACTGCAATTATCAGAGCGCCGTTTGTGGATTGGAGGGCGCTGGGCAGCGCAAACTCGAAGGTCAGGTTGCCGGTGGTCGTGGAATAGACAGAGGGCAGGACGGTCTGTACGTCGTTGCCTTGCGCGTCGATGAGCTGACCGGTAAGATAGTCCGGCGGGATGTGCGAGGGTGTGGCAAGGTTGATATTGAGCGGCATCTCGATCAGGTTATCGTGAAAGCCTTGCGGGCTGCCGCCGTTGATGCTCATCTGGTTCAGATCGTCAAGGGGCGTGCTTGTCCAGCCGATGAGCGTAGCGGTGGAACCCGTTGCCAGCAACGGGTCGCTGCCGTTCTCCGGCTGTGTGCCGGGCTGGATGACGTTGGGTGTCACAACCATCTGCTTGCTGATGAGCGACTTTGTGCCGCATGGTGCTGAGCACGTTGGCAGAGCGAAGCCAGAGCCGCTGAGCGCGGAGAGCAGCGCCATGTGCCGCTGGAAATCGCCTTGCGGCTGTTCGCCTTTGCTGTAGGGAAAATACGGGGTCGATAGCCCGTTGCTGGCGGCAATCTGATCGGCCAGCAAGCCAGAACCACCGCCCTGCAAGGCTGAGTTAATTTGTTGCACACTTCCGGCTGTCAGGTTGCCGATAGAGACGAAACTGTGCGGCAGCAGGATATAGGCATCACTGAGCGCGGTCGGCAGGCTGTTGCGTATCGTTCCGACCAGCGTATTATCGCGCAAGGTCAGCGAGGCCGAGATACTACCGGGCAGTTGGCGGTCCTGCTCCGCCACTATGGGCTGGAATGTCCAGGGTTCGCGCTGGAGCAAGTTGATTGTCGTTCCCTGAGTCGTCGCGGTAACGACGGATGCCGGGTCGTTATCGGAAAGGAACGGATCGGACGTCACGAGCAGGTCAGAAACGGGCTGCGCCAGCACGTTGCCAGGGATATGCACACTATAATTGCCCGCGTTGGGAACGAAGACGCCCATATAGGTAGTGATATGAGCCGAGGAGCCGCCATCGTTCATCTGAATAATGGAGATCGAGTTCGCGACCAGCGAGGAGCCGCGTTCGTAGCTGGCGAGGCCATAGGAGAGCAGTGAGAAGACGACGATGCTGCCCATGACGACACGCCACCCCCAGCGCCGGTATTTGCTGTTGCGTAGCAGCAGGACGCAGACCGGGCCCAGCACGAACAGGTAGCAGACCAGCAGGAGGCTTATCGTCCAGAGGGCCAGCCGCGCATCGGGATAGAGTATCTGCATAACGCCGGTGCGTGTGAGCAACTGCGCCGGGCCAGTCTCGTACACGGTGGCTGTGTTAGAGATGAGCAGGCGATCCGCGAGAGCACGGAAGAGCAGGTCGCGCCAGAGCGTGCTGGTGGACTGCCAGCCGGAAAACACTCCACTGGCCGGGTCAAAGGCCAGGTAGTAGATGAAGCCCTGCCCCGCTTGTGCCTGCACAATAAGCGGATTGTTGCCAGATGACAGGATGGTCTCGCTACCAGACGTTGCTCCCCCAGAGCGCGGCGTCGCGGTGCTGATAGGAATAGCGGTTTGCAGTGACGTTGGAGGCGCTTTTTGCCCGCCCTGCGTCGGGTCGCTGTTGCCGACTGGCAATAACTGCGTGCCAGCCGACAGCGTCGCGCCGCCATTGACAGTCACGGGCAGGAGCGCGGGCGGCAGCGAGCCGAGAGTCTTCTGCCAGTTTGCTCCTCCCACCTCGATCAGAATGCCGCCTTGATTGACCCATGTTTGCAGGGCCAGAAGCTGCTCCGAGCTCAATGTGCTGCTCTGAAAATCGTCCAGGATGATGACATCGAAGTTTTGCAGCAGCGCCGCGCTGGCAGGCAGGGAGCCGGCAGCGAGCGCAGTCAGCGTGGGGGAGTCGAACTGATTGGGCAGCGAGACGGCGCTGAGCGGGTCAAAACCCGTTTGTTCATCGGAGAGCACGCCGAAAACGAGATCGCCCGGCTTGAGCGTAAAGACCGTCGATGTCTGGCTTGACACCGTTTTACCATGCGAGTCGCGCAGCATGGCAATAATGCCCTTTGGCAGAGCGGGGCTGAGGGCATAGGGAACCGAGAGATTGACCTGCTGCTGCGCCCCATGTGCCAGCATCACCGGCTCCTGAAAGCTCCAGGACGAAGTGCTGGTAATCGCTGTCGAGAAGCCGGGAGGGCCGCTATAGGTCTGCACGGAAAGCGTTCCGCGAAAACTCGCTCCATCGTTGCTCAACTGTACCTGTACCGGTACCCAGTAGCCAGTCTTCGTCGTCCCATCCAGCCCAACCTGCACTTGCAGCGACACCCCGCCCCCCGTCATTTTCGCCATCCCTGTATCAGCCGAAGCGGCGAATGCCCGGCCCGAGAAAAGCAGCATGAGGGCGCTGAGCAGCAGAGATGTCAGGAGCCGTCTCGCCACTCGCGGGCCGACCCAATCGCCCCGGTCGACCCCATTCCCCAGGCCGACCCGATCGCCCCGGTCGACCCCATTCCCCAGGCCACCCGCAAGGGGTGGCCCTACTCTATACGACCCAGCCGGACTCACCCTCACCCCCGTGTCGTAGCTTATGGAGCAAGCTGACGTATCGTGTATAGTAGGGGCATCCCTTGCCGGTACCCTGGGACCCTGGCCACTGACTATTCTATTCAAGAGATGAACGAAGCGGAAATAACGCATTTTCAGTTTTTCCTGTTCTCGGCCTTTGTGATCTCGACTTCTCATTATAGTGACTGGCCGCGTTTTTATCCAGGTTTTTTTATGGCATAGGATGGCTCACCTTGAGCGCACGCAAGAATGGTTTGGCTGCTTGCCGCCACGCTTCTGGCTGTTCGAGGTGCAGGTCGTGGCCCGCATTTGGAATCTGGATGTAACGGCCATCGGGGAGACTGCGCGCCATCTCTTGCAGTTCGTCTCGCGGTATGAAGCTGTTGGCGCCTCCGATGACCAGCGTTGGGCAGGAAATATGTTTCCATTCATTGCCTCGCCCGGCCAGACCGCGCAAGAGCAGGACTGGTGGCCCTTCGCTTCCAAAATCTACACAATAGAGCCGCGCACCGTTTGAATTGAGAAATATGGGGCGAATTGAGTTTTTGTCTTCCATAAATTCCTCTTTGCTAGCAACTGCCAGATCGATATCCTCCCGTGCTACCCTGAGGCATTGCCGTTCAGGCTCAGCGATGGTTTGCTGAAAAGGAGCAAACTGCCGGGGTCTTTGTCGGCAACCTGCAGCAAAACGCGTCCATCGGAGCCGAGATATGCCGCCGGGTTCTCTATCGTAGAGGTGCCATGAGTCAGGGTAATGGAATCCCATGTTTTTGTTTGCCAGTTGTAGAGGCTGGCCTGCGCCCGATCTGCTATCGCGCCCGGCCCCTGTGTTGCTGTTGCCGATGTGACGAGCGCGTTCGGCTCTTGCACCGTCATGCTGCTGATTTCCGTTAGTGAGATGGCGGGCAAAGCGAACTCAAAGGTGACGCTGCCCGTTGTCAGTGAATACGTGCCGGGGATTGTCGCCGCGATATCACTGCCTTGCTCGCTAACGACATAGCCGCTGATGACGCCTGGTGGCATGTTAAGCTTGCCCGCGAAATTGAGGGAAAGCGGTATCTGCACCAGCGTATCGTGCGTGCCACGCGGAGTTATGCCATTGATGGTAACGTTGTTCGCTCCATCCAGCGGAGAAGCGGCCCAGCCGATGAGGGTTGGCGCGCCGTTGAGCAGCAGGGGGTCGGTATCGGTGGGCAGGTTGATGTTCGATGGTGTGCCGGGTGGCAGGGCGAAGATGGCCCCATTGCTCACGATGGCGCGCTCCATGCAAGGCCCATTGCAGGGCGGAAAAGTGAATCCCACGCCGTTGAGAGCCTCAAGTAAGGCCAGGTGGCGCTGCTGCTCGTTTTGCGGCTGCCCATTGCTATTGTATGGGAAATAAGGCGCTTTCAGTCCCGCGCTCCTGACGAGCATATCGGCCAGTGTGGTGCCAGACCTGAAGGATGTTATCGACAAGGCTGCATTGACGGAGATAGTATTTCCGCTTGCCAGATCGCCGAGCGCGACAAAGCTATGGGGCAGCAGGATGTAAGCATCGTTCAGGTCTGTACCGAGCGCGTTGCTCACTGAGCCGACGACGCGGTTATTTTGCAGGCTGAGACGGGCCTGCACACCGCCGGAGAGTGTGACATCCTGTTCCGAAACAAAGGTATGGAATGACCAGCTTTCCGCGCCGGGAACTTCTACATTCACATCGTTCGCCGCCGCTGTGATCGTCACATGAGGATCTTCTTCTGAAAAGACGTTGCTGGTCGGTGTCAATGGGTAGGACATAGGCAGCACCATGGTGGTGGGAGGCAACCGCGCCTGAAAATCGCCGCTATCCGGTACAAAAACGCCGTGGTAGGTCACGCTATGGGCTTCGCTCGTGTTGGGACCATCCGGGCTGAGCTGGACAATGGAGAATGTGTTGTCCTGCAGGGCGCTACGGTGCTGGTAGACAAGGAGCGTGTAGGAGCAGAGAGAGAAGACGATAATGGCGGCAAGTACGAGACGCCAGCGCCATTGTGGCCGCTTCAAGCGTCTCACGATCACTACGCCAGTCACGACGAGCAGGACAATGTAGAGCAGCAGGAGCAGTCCGGCCAGCAGAGGCGAGAACAACACGGCTGGCTGTAAAGCCGCGAGCACTCCTCCTCTGGCAAACACGTCGCCGGGACCGCTGCTGAACGTCGCGGTTCGCGCCAACAAGGCGCGATCCCCCACGGTTCGCAGAAGCATACTTTGCCAGAATACCGTATTAGCAGGCCAGCTCGCGAAGGCGGGCAGTGTGGGATCAAAGGCCAGATAACAGATCGTCCCCTGCCCATCTCGCGCCTGCACCATCAGAGGCACGCTGCCGGAAGACGCAATCACCATGCCGCCGGGGCCACTTCCCTGTTTCGTGACTGACGCCGTGCTGGCAACAAGGGCTTCCTGCATGGTATCTTTCACCATTGGGTCAGCACCGCTCTTGGATTCAAGCTCAGCAGGCAGCAAAGGTGTTCCGGGCGCGAGTGTGATTGTGCCATTCACATGAACGGGCAGTAGCGCGGCAGGCAGGGGCGCGAGTGTGCGTTGCCAGTTTGCCCCGCCCACTTCGAGCAGCGCGCCGCCTTGATTGACCCAGGCTTGCAACGTGCGTATCTGTTCTGTGCTCAGTGTTGCAGTGGCGAAATTATCGAGAATAATCACATCAAAGGCAGAGAGCACGGTAGTCGAGGTGGGAAACGTGTTCTTAGCGAGCGTTGCCACGAGAATGGACGTGCTCTGGTTCGGCAGCGCAAGATAGCCGAGCGCGTTGAAGCCCGTGCCATTGTCGGAGAGCACGCCCACCAGGATATCGGTTACGCCCGCGTATTCTGGCGAAGCCTCCTGTGTGGCGACAGTGCGCCCGTGCCTGTCGAGCAGGTTTGCCACCACCCCGAATGGATGATACGTTGACCCCATATACGTGGGCACGGTCAGCGTAATCGTCTTGCGCGCATGATGTGGCAGCGTCACCGGCTGCGAAAAGCTCCATGGCGAGAGAATCGGCATGCCCTGATTGGTGGCCGAACGTGCGCTAAAGGTGTTCAGCGCCAGCGTCCCGACAAAGCTGGCGCCACTATTCTCCATCGTCACACGCACTGGCGTCCAGTACCCCACCCGGTAATAGCCATCAAACCCCATATCAAGCGAAAGCGAGAGACCGCTGGCAGGTGTTGTTTGTAGCTCTGCATGCGCAAATGCCGGGGTGGGGACAATCAGCAGGCACAGCAAAAAGGCCAGCCAGCAGCTCGCGGCCAGCGGCAACTGAGAGGCCAATCCGGCACGAAACCGGGCAAAATAATGGACACGCATTCTCCGCCTGTGCCTTTCCTGTCGATGTGGGATCGCACCGGCAACCGACTGTAGCTATTTCTCCAACTGTTATATTACGGATTTCGGCCCAAAAATCTAACAGGAGGATTGTTCCTTTCTTGTCCATTATAGAGAGTTATGAGTGGTTTCACCAGTGGCTTATGCCCCGTACCATACATTCAGGAGGAGTAACCCTGCGATCAGTACCCCCACGATGAAGCCCATTAAGGCGAAAATAGCACATCCGCTGCCTGGACGCTTGCCGTGTTGCGCGTTCTTCGGATTCCTGGGATCGTAACACACCGGCTCCAGCGAACCAACCACATACGCGCCCGGTATCTCAAGCTTAGATCTCTGAGAGGGGTCATCTACTGGAGAAAAGAAAATGCGCGAGTAGGTTTTTCTTCCATATCTGCTTCGCCGCTCGAATTGACTATCAACCTGTCCCATTGTCAGCACTCCCCGGCGTATCAGGCAGAGTTGCCGGTAGAACATGTAGTAGAGCAGATACCAGAGCGCGGTGTAGCCCATGAGGGAGATCAGAGCTGTCGCGATATAACTGCCGATCAGGTAGGTGGTGCTGAAACCGTAATAGACCAGCACGGCGTGGTCGGGACTGGCTGGATTATACCAGCACTGGTATGATGCCCCTACATTGTAGCTGTCCACCACCTGCTGAGCCTCATCCTGTGTATCATACTCCTGGTTGTAAGGCGCGTCGTAGCCGCTGGCCTCGGCCTGTTGCCCATCCTTTGTGTATATAGTATATTGAAATTCGGGCGTGTAATAGTGGCTATTTTTGGTCGAGTGATATTCTGTTGTCCCGGATTCGATGGTACAGAATCCTTGCTGGTAGGTTTGATAGACAGCCTGGAGATGGAACTGTATGAGGCCGGTCGCCAGCGCAAGCAGCGGGACGAAGAGGAAGGTAACAAAGCCAACCCGATAAGGTCGCCTTGCTTTTGTGGCTGGATAGATGGAAGGTGTTTGTTGCATACTTACTATATGTCTCCTGATGAATACATAGTATCGGTGCCAGCTCTGGTCATCCATTGTGCCAGATGGCGCTCACGGCTCATAATTAAAACGCAGGAAGGCTCACTTTTTTAGGATAAAATCAAAACAGAAAGGACAGTGTTCGGATGTGTCATCAGAGTGAAGATGTGGCCGGATATAACGTTCCGGCGGAGCAGCAGCTTGAGTTCGCGGGCAGCGGGCAGACCATTCCCGCCTACGCTTACGGCTACAAGCAGGGAGAGCCGCAGCCGACGGTGATTGTTTTGCACGATATTTTTGGCGCGAACAAGTTCTATCGTGACATGGGGCAGCGACTGGCCGAGGCCGGTTTTGCCGCCATCCTGCCCGATCTCTTCGTGCGCCAGGGGCCGTTGGCGCAAAACAGCCCGCAGGCGGCGTTTGCCCGTTCGGGACAGCACAGTTTCCCGGTCGCGCTGGAAGATATTCGCGCCATTGTCGACAAACTGAGCAGCGAGGGGCGCAACGTGGGCTTCATTGGCTTCTGCATGGGCGGCACGCTGGCCCTGCTCGCCGATGCGCGCATTCCGCAGCTTAAGGCCGCCGTGGTCTACTACGGCTTCCCGGTCAACGCTCACCCCACGCCTAACCGGCCCTTCAACCCCATCGACGAGGTGAGCCAGTTGCACGCGCCCATCCTGGGCTTCTGGGGAGAGGAAGATATGGGCGTTGGCCCCGACAACGTGCGTGCCTATGTGGCGGCGGCAAAACAGGCCGGAAAATCTATCGATGCCACCATCTACCCCGGTGTCGGCCATGGCTTCATGACCTTCTCATCTGAGGGGCCGGCCGCCAAACCGAGCGAGGAGAGCTGGGTCAGAGCGATACAGTTCCTCAAAGAGCGTCTGGGCTAAGTTTTTAACCTCCGCCTACTTTCCATACAACCGCTGTTGTGTCGCCTGACGCAGTGGCGATATAGCGTCCATCGGGCGACCAGGTGCCATCGAAGGTCAGCAGCGTGGGAGGCGTTTTCCCGCTCACGTTTTTTCCCGATACCACCGGGACTGCAACAGTTATGCCATTATTGATGCCCATCGCCAGTTGGGAGGAATCAGGAGGGCAGGCTCCCATCCGTTCTTTGCTCACTTTCGATTAGCATGGGTTCTGTCTCGGGGAAAGAGCTAACCTGGATGTCTCTGCTCTGCTTCGCTGTTCTAACAAGCCAGAAGAAGGATGAGGTATAAGGTGAAAGGGAGCGTAAAATAGCAGAGCCGTGTTGTGAAGAGCTATTTTACGCTCTCTATCAGGAAAATACGAAGAGGGTTACTGACTCTCCATTTCGGTGAGTAATAGTTCTACACCACAGTACCGTACCATCTGGCTAGTTTCACGGGAATTTACCTCAACTGCTCCGTTCACTCCTGTATACTGGAGCGTGAGAAATTGCCTGTGTCTTTGTGTGTCTGAGTATTTTGCTTTGCAGGATGAAGATATGTCTCATTTGCCACCGTACTGGTATAAACGCTGGCGTATCGCGGTTTCGCTTGGCCTGCTGGGTATGATCGCGCTGGCCCTGTTTGTGCAGACGGGTGTGGTCGATGATACATTACAGGGGCTGGGTCATAATTTTCTGCTATTGGGCAGTGCAGCAACCGGCATAGAAATGAATACTGCGGTGCAGACGGATCCGGCGCATCTCACGGCCTCGCAGCGGCTGGTGCGTATTTCACAGCTTGACCCGGCGCAATATAGCTCGACCGAGGAGTATAATACCTGGGCGTATTCGGCCTGTTCCGCCGCCTCAATGACGGAGGTTTTCGACGCCTACGGAGATTCCCTGCGTATCACAGATGTTTTGGAGGTAGAGTACCGCATCGGGGAGATTACGCCGTCACAGGGGCTGCTGAGGCCTGAAGGAATTGCCAATACTGCCGCGCAGTTTGGCTTCAAGACGAACTGGGGCAATTCCTGGTCGCTCGACGCGGTGATCAACACGGCGAATCAGGGCTACCCGGTGATTGTGAGCTTTCCGCCGGACAGGTATGCCGGTGGCCACATTCTGGTCGTCACCGGCGGCAATAGTAATTATGTCTATCTGGCCGATTCTTCTCTCTGGAATCGGCGTATTCTGAGCCGGAGCCAGTTTCTCGCGTGGTGGGAAGGCTTTGCCGCCGTCGTGACGCCGAAATAGCCCTTCTGTACTATTCTTGAGGTAGTGGTTATCCGCAGACGCGCAATTCATTATGCGCCTGTGAGGGTTTTGGGACGTTTATTGCGCCGGGAAAACCTTGCGTCTTCCTGTGATATCTGGTACATTGCAGATAAACCAGAATATCCAGGTGACAGGGAGAGACAGGGAGACACACGGGGAATATGCATGAACGTTGAGGGCTTTATCCTTCTGCTGATATCTGGACTGCCTGTGGTGTTCATCATCGGCCTTGTGTCGTCCGATCAGGAGAAGATCTGACTATGGAGATGGATTTCGAGAAGCGCTTCCGGCTTGTGCGCGAAGTGATTGAGACGATTGTATTGACCGCGCTCATGTTCGCGGTCATTCGTTTTGCCGTGCAGAATTTCAACATTGATGGCATGAGTATGGAGCCTAGCCTGCATAATGGCGAGCTGATCCTGGTTGACAAGTGGTCCTACCTCTTCCATCCCCCGCAGCGCGGCGATGTCATCGTCTTTGTCGCCCCCCGCACTCCTTCCCAGGATTACATCAAGCGTATCATTGGCCTGCCGGGCGACGTGATTACCATTCAGGGAACAGCCGTTTTCGTCGATGGCGTGAAGCTCAACGAGACCTATGTGAACCCGGCGCGCCAGGGCAACCCCTATGCTTTTAAGCGCATCTATAACCTGGTGGTGCCTCCTAACGAGTACTGGGTGATGGGTGATAATCGTGCCGGAAGCTGTGATTCGCGTGGTTTCGGCTTTGTGCCGCGCCAGAATATTATCGGACGCGCCGCTCTTGTCTACTGGCCGTTCGGGCAAAGCAACGACGGTCTCTTGCCCAACTATTCCTACGTCTTCGCCAATGTCCATCAAAGCAGTACCATTCTCGCTGCACAGGGAAGCAGCCCTCCTTTTGCCGCCTGTTGATACGATGGAAAAACATGCAGCGCTGCCGAATGGTAGCGCTTTTTATTCCCTCTGCTCGAGGGATGATTTCCCTGATGGCGTTTGTTTCCTTTTATGAGAGATAAATTATGAACTTTCTCCAGGCTCGATAGTCATTCTCCTGTGCCGCTGGAAACAGGACCATGTCCGAGAAAGTTTTTAAATTACCATCCATCAAGGAATAGATATCGTTGGTAAGACGGTAGGGATACTTGTGGGAATGCTGGTTGGAACGCTCGTGGGAAGAGTGCCCGGCGGCGTCGGTGTGGAAGTGCCGGGTTTGATGTGCAGCAATATGGCGTGATTCTCCAGCGTGACTGCCGTGATGGTGTGCTGGATATGGTTCTCCAGTTTCGTTATCTGTGTGTTCATAATATTGGTGATATCGTCGGGCGAGAGAATCAGTGCGGCCATGCCCTGTACCGTCACGTTGGTCGCGACGAGTTTGCCATTGACTATTTTTGGCACAGTGGTAATGGTCGAGGAGAAGGAAAAGACGTCAAAATCGATCTCCACATCCTTCGGCGTGAAATGGATGGTCAGGTTCTGCACCGGGGAGGATGCTGAGCTGCGCTGCGTAATCAAAGCGTTGACCGTACTCTCCGAGATTGTCTGATCTCTCTCCGGCAGAAGCGCTACCTCCGAGGGGACATTGTTGATGGCATCCGAGAGTGTCTGGTTGATCTGGCTGATGGCGAACGCATTCAAGGCGAAACGCCCTCCTACCAGGAGCACCGCGATCAGCACAATGACAACTACTAATCCTATCAGCAAGCCACGTCCCCGCCGTTTGCGACGTTGTTGAGGTTGATTGGGTGGGCCTGAGCGTGGGGCGCCCACGTCATTGCGCCTGTCTGGCTGCGCAAAGGGCTGCTGTGGTGGCAGGGGTCTCCATGCCTGCTGCTGGTACTGTTGTGGTGATTGCTGTTGCGCCCGCGATTGATACTGTTGCTGAGGCCATTGTTGCGCTTGCGGCGTAGGCGCTGCCTGTGCCTGTGCCGATTGACCCGGTTGACCGGGAAGATAGAGCGGCTTCTGCTGTGGTGTATCTGCTGTACTCGACACATTTGAGGGCGCTTGCCAGGATGTCGGTGGTATAGTAGGAGCGTCTGTATTGTTCGATGCGGGCTGATAGAGTGGCGAGGGAGAAGCCTTGCCGGAACCGCTATTCGCGTTTGTTTCTGGCCTCGCAGCCGCGTTAGCTGCGGATGTCACGGGCTGGCCACAGTTGCGGCAGAAGCGTGCGTTCGCTTCCAGGGGCATGTTACAGCGTACACAGTTCATCAATTAGCTCCTCCCTTTGACCGGGTTATTGTTCGCTATGGAATACATTTACTGCGCTAGCGTGCTGTACAGAGTCTACCTTATGCTACGAATTTTGTACAGTGATATGTTTCATAGTTTGTGCTGAATTTCACGGCTTCTTATCCTGCGGGTGTTCGCGCTGCAAGATGGCGTCCAGAGAGGCGATGATGCGCGCCCGCAGGGCCGGGTCGCTATTCAGTTCCCGCGCTACCTGGTCGATCAATGCCTCTTCCCGCTCGGGCGGCAGGGTATAGCCGAACTGCTGGTGGACGGCGACGGCGGCTGCGCTGCGTACCTTTTCGTCGTCGCTCATGCTGCGCGGCGGCAGTGGTTCTGCCCTGCGTTCGCCTGTTGTTCCCGGCGGGCTGTCCCCTTTGAGCGGCGTGAGGCCATTAGCGGCAAAAGCGATATCGGAGCCGATGAGGTGCGCCGAGTGCGGCGTCGCTCGCTCAATATGTACGATGACGCTCTGCGACTCATCATCAAGCTTGACGATGGGGCCTTCGAGATAGATGACTTCGGGCGCGCCCCAGTACACGCGCTCTCCCAGGTGGAGGATCATACTCGTATTTCTCCCCTTCTCTGCTATTTTGATGTTTCTCTCCTTAACTATACGAGCGATGGGGAGGGAAGTTCAAATGGGGCTTTTCATTCTGCATAAAATGTGGTATCGTACAGGTACGCTTCACTGATTTGATCCAGCATCATGCAGGATGGTGGATATTTTTTGCTGCCCAAATTTATTTGTTTGCCTGTTATTGGATTTATAAAAAGAGGTTATGAAAAGTATGCACGAGAAAAGTATACTCACGCTGGAGTATCCAAAAATCCTGGCGAAGGTGGCGAAAGAGGCTGCTTTTTCGGCCAGCAAGGAACTGGTGCTGGCGCTGGAGCCAACGCCAGACATGGCGGAGGCGCGGCGTCGCCTCGCCTACACAACAGAGGCTTCGCGTCTGATCGACTTACAGGCCGATGCAGGCGTGCGCAGCGCTCACGATATTCGCCCCTTGCTGACTCGTGCTGCTCGCGAAGGCATCTTGAATCCTGCTGAACTGCTGGAGGTGTTGGAGACGACGCGCAGCGCGATCTATGTGGCGAACGTGCTGGAGAAGCTGGACGAGGAAGCCTTCCCGCTGCTGCACGCGCTCGGCTCGCTGATCCCGCGCCGCCCAAACATCGTCCAGCGCATCGAAGAGACCGTCAGTGAAGAGGGCGAGATTCTGGACACGGCCAGTCCAACGCTGCACAAGCTGCGCTACGATATTCGCGGCGCGAACCAGCGCTTGCAAGAACGACTGCGCACGCTGGTCAGCGAGTTCGGCCACGCGCTGCAGGAGCCGATCATCACCATCCGTAATGATCGCTACGTCATTCCGGTGCGGGTGGAGAGTCGTGGGCAGGTGCGTGGCATCGTTCACGACCAGTCATCCAGTGGCGCGACCGTCTTCATAGAGCCGATGGTTGTGGTGGAGTTGAACAACAAACTGCGCCAGTTGCAGATCGAAGAGCGGCAGGAGATCGAGCGTATCCTGCGCGTGCTCTCGCTTGAGATCGGACGCGAGGCCGAGCCGCTGACGACTGCCGTTGAGCAGCTTGCCGAGTTCGATCTGCACCTGGCGAAGGCACGCTATGGACGCATGACGCGCTCCAGCGAGCCGACCTTGAACGATCAGGGCCGCATCGACCTGCGCAATGCGCGCCACCCGCTGCTGACCGGCAATGTCGTTCCCGTCAATTTCCACCTGGGCCGTGACTTCTTTATGGTCGTCATCACCGGTCCCAATACGGGCGGCAAGACGGTGGCCCTGAAGACGGTGGGTCTGCTGACGCTGATGGCGCAGGCCGGACTGCACATTCCGGCGGAAGACCATTCGGAGGTAGCAGTTTTCGAGGATATCTTTGCCGACATCGGCGACGAACAGAGCATCGAGCAGAGCCTGAGCACCTTCTCGTCCCACCTGAGCCGTATCATCGAAATCCTGCGCACGATTGAGCAGGAGAAACAGCGCGGGCGGCCCGATATTCGCGGCGCGAAGTCGGAAGAACTGCTGAGCAAACAGGATCAGCGCGGGAAGCAATTCCTGGTGCTGCTGGACGAACTGGGCGCGGGTACTGACCCCAGCGAAGGCTCGGCGCTGGCGCGTGCCATTCTCACCTACCTGCTTGAGCAGCACATCACCACGGTTGCTACCACGCACTACTCGGAACTCAAAGCCTTCGCCCACGAGCAGCCGGGCGTGGTCAATGCTTCGGTCGAGTTCAACATCGAGACGCTTTCGCCAACCTACCGACTGAGCATTGGCCTGCCTGGTCGCAGTAACGCGCTGGCGATTGCCAACCGGCTGGGCCTGGATAAGCGCATCATTGAGCGGGCCAGAGAGTTTCTGGGCAACGCGGGTGTGCGCATGGAGAACCTGCTGGAGGGGCTGCAATCCGAGCGCAAGGCGGCGGAGGATGAGCGTTTCCGCCTGAGTATGGAGCGCGCCGAGGCTGAATACCAGCGCAAGCAGCTTGAGGCGGAGCGGCATAAGCTGGAGGAGGAGCGCGTGCGCATCCTCAACGAAGCGCGTGCGCAGGCGCGGCGCGAACTGGACGAGGTGCAGACCGCGCTGGCAAAGCTCAAGGTGGATGTCAACCGGGGCAGCATCAGCCGCGAGCGCTTGCACCAGGATCGCCAGAGGGTGCGCAACCTCGAAGAGAAGGTCGCGCCCATCGCGGAGCCGCGCCGGGCGCGGAAGGTTGATCCGCAGCAGGAGAAGCTGGAAGGCCCGCTGCAGATCGGGGATACCGTGCGCGTGCTCAGCTTCGGTCAGAACGCCGAACTGCTGGGCCTTTCGCCCGACCACAGCGAGGCTGATCTGCAGATGGGCGCGTTGCGTATCCGTGTCAGCGTGGAGAACCTGGAGCGGGTGAGCAAGCACCAGGCGGCTGCGGAGGAGCGAGTGCACGAGTATAGCGCGCCCGCCGTTGTGCGCCCGAACATGGAGGATCGCCCCGATGTGGCGACGGAGCTTGACATGCGCGGCTGGCGTGTCGAGGATGCTCTGGGAGAACTGGAAACCTATCTGAACGATGCCGCGCTCTCCGGCATGTCCTCGGTGCGCATTGTTCACGGCAAGGGCACGGGGGCGCTGCGTGCCGCCGTGCGCGAGCAGCTTGCCCACCATCCTCTCGTCAAATCCTTCGCCTCCGCCCCTCCACGCGAAGGCGGCGACGGCGTAACCATCGTGAAGCTGAGCGCGTAATATAAAACAGTCGGAAAGCCGCACAGGCCCCTGCGGGGGCCTTTGATTGCTCTGGTTTGTTTTTTCTCCCTCAATCTGTCGAAGATGGCTGTACCGCTTGCCGGAGGTGCCAGTTTTCGGCAAACAGGTTGAAGAAAATACGCTGCTGGGGATGCTCCCGGATAACGTCTTCGTTCAGTTTCACGCCAAGCCCCGGCCCCTGCGGCAGCGCAAAATATCCGTCCACGACCTCCGGGTTTCCAGGAGCGGCAGCCTTCACCCAGTCCTCGGCAAAGTCGTTGAAGTGCTCCTGGATTTTAAAATTGGGCGTGGAGGCCGCGAAGTGCAGAGCAACCGCCGTCGAAACCGGCCCTCCCACGTTGTGTGGCGCGACCAGCATATAGTACGTTTCCGCCCAGGCGGCGAGCTTCTTCGTTTCGAGGAGGCCGCCGAAATGGGTGATATCGGGCTGGATGATGTCGGCTGCCTGTAGCTCGAAAAGCTGGCGGTAGTCGTAGCGCGTGTGGATGCGCTCCCCGGTCGCGACCGGTATATTGATCTTCTCCGCTGCCTTTTTGAGCGCGGCCAGGTTCTCCGGTGGCACCGGCTCCTCAACCCAGGAGGGTTTGAATGGCTCGAGCTCGCGTGCCATCTCGATAGCGGTTGCCGGGTTAAAGCGGCCATGCATCTCGATCAGCATCTCCACGTCTGGGCCGATAGCGTCGCGTACTGCCTCGACCAGCTCAATCGTCCGCAGCTTCTCTCTGTGGTCGAGTTCGTAGAAGCCCGCGCCGAAGGGATCGAATTTGAGGGCGCGGTAGCCCTTAGCAAGGACGCGTCTGGCCGCGTCATGGAATTCTTGCGCGCTGCGTTCGACTGTATACCAGCCGTTGGCGTATGCCTTGATCTTATCGCGCATGGCCCCGCCCAGCAGCTTATAGACCGGCTGCCCCAGAGCCTTACCGATAATATCCCAGCAGGCAATTTCTATCGTCGCGATGGCGGACATGGCAATCTCACCGACGCGCGCGTAGTCGTTCAGGTACATGCGCCGCACCAGGTCCTCGACATTGGTGGGATCATGGCCCAGGATATGATTGGGGACAGCCTCGGCAAGATAGCCGCGTAGGGCATCGGTATGATTGAGCATGCGCACCTCACCCACGCCCTCCAGCCCTTCATCGGTGATGACGCGCACAAAGGTCAGATTGCGCCATGCAGTCCCCATCACCATGCTTTTGACATCGACAATTTTCATACCGTCCCCACCTCTTTCTGTGAATTGCCCGCGTCTTGAGCAGCTCTGTCGGCTTGCTCCGCCACGGGAATTGCCAGTCCGGCTGCTCCTGGCGGCGAGGAGACAGCGTCCGGGTAGTAACGAGCCAGCAGGTCAAGCCCAATTTTCGCCCGGCGCACGCGCTCGCGGCTCAACGCCAGCGACACGCCTTCGATATGCTTGCCGACAGGATAAATGTCAGGCGCATTACGCAGGCCAAACTTGATGTAAACAGGGGCAGCGATACGCACCAGTTCGGGAATTTCGTAGAGCCGGACGAAGCCGCCCAGGTTGTCCGGCACCTCGACGTAGATGTCCAGGGGAATGTCTACCGCCTGGCGAATGGCGGCGATCTGTGCCAGCGTGAGATCGGTAGGAATATTGAAGGTATTCGCGCCCAGCCGCTCCATCAGGCGAATGGAAGCAGGATTGGCGGAAGCCATCATGACACTTATTTTGAACTGCATATCGCCAGGCAGCATTCCCGCACGCCGCATCTCACCGCCGACCCAGAGCGCCCCCTCGTCAGCCAGCAGGACACTGCGCACGCCGAGCGTGGCGGCGCGCTGCACATCTTCCAGGCAGTAGACGAGTTGTTCCTGCCCGCGCAAACGTGGGGCAACGGTCTTCCCGGCGCTGGATACTGCCATCGCGCCGGTATCCCATCCAGCGTGAGGGCGGGCAAACAGGCTGATCTCCATGCCCCGTGCCCGCGCTAACCGCGCCATCTCGCGAATCTCGTCGTCCGTGAGCAGCATCACGCCGCTGCCCTGCGAGACGCGGTGTATGGTGATGTGATAGCGCTCTGCCTCCTCGATGATCGCTGCCAGCGCCTCCGGCCCTTCCGTGCTGGGAATCTCAACGCGGTACTGCGCTCCGTCAGGAAAACGCTTCGTACTTCCCGGCAGATCATGCAGGTCGCCGGGCGGCAGCCCCATGCCCGTGAGGAAACGCCGTGTTGCTTCCATTTAGTGCTGGTCTCCTTTCATATATGTCAATCTCCGCTCTGGTCTCCCTTGTGGACAATGAGCACCTTCAGCGTCTTCGCCTGGTGACTGACCAGTATATCCAGTGCTGCCTGATACTCATCCAGTGCGAAGTGGTGTGTGATGAGTGGAGCGAGATTCAGTAGGCCAGCGCGAAAAATCTGCACGGCGTAGGTCCAGGCGGCGGCGGAGGCCCCGAAGATGCCCAGGACGGCCAGGTGTTTGAGGACAAAGATATCGCTCTCTATGCTGAGAGGGGCGCCGGAACCGGCAATACCCTCCAGCGCCACCGTGCCGCCCCGACGCGCCAGTCGCAGCGCCTGTTCGACCCCCTCCGGGCGGTTGCCTCCTTCAAATACCAGGTCGGCTCCCTGCCCCGCCGTCAACGAGCGTATCAGCGGCTCAGGGTCGCTCTCCCTGACGTTGAGTGTGTGCGTTGCTCCCAGTTGACGGCCCAGCTCCAGCCGTTCATTGCGCGAGCCGATCAGGACGAGCAGAGAGGGACTGAATAAGCGCGCCAGTTGTACGGCCAGCAGGCCAATCGTGCCATCTCCCAGCACAACCACGCTTTCGCCTGCCTGGGGTCGCGCCCTCAGAAAGGCGTGGACCACCACCGCCGTCGGCTCCAGCAGGGCTGCCTCCTCCAGCGAGGCGTTGTTGGGCAGACGGTGCACCAGCCGCGCCGGAACAGCGACGTATTCCGCCAGTCCCCCTGCGCGCGTGAAACCAATCTCGTCGTAACCCGCCTCACACAGGTTAGTCAGCCCCGTGCGGCAGTTGCGGCAGGTGCCACAGAAGAGGAAGCCTTCAGACGCTACCCTGTCGCCCGGCGCGAAGGTGTGCACGCGCTCGCCGACGACCACCACTTCTCCAGCCCATTCGTGGCCGGGAACAACCGGGTAGCGGTAGTAGCCCTCTGGCCGGATACCCCGGTAGAGTTCTACATCACTGCCGCAGATACCGACGGCACGAGAGCGGATCAACACGTCCTCCGGCCCGATCGCCGGCTTCTCGAGTTCTGTCAGCATGGCTTCGCCGGGGCCTTTGAGAACTATGGCTCTCATGACGCTGCACCCCTCTGGAATCTAGCGCGATCATGACCGCTTCGCATTCGTTGCTCCTTCCCGGTATTCGCGCATCACGAGTTCGTTGATTTCCCCCAGGGAAGTCTCGGCGGTGTCTTTATCGAAGGTAATCATGCCATGCTGGAGCAGGTTCACGCGGTCGCAGATTTCGAGTACCTGGGCATAGTTATGGGCGATCATAATAATCGAAACCTCGCCCAACTCCTTCAGGTTGCGGATCAGTTTGAGAATCAATGAGGCTTCCTTCGCGCCCATGGCCGCCAGCGGCTCGTCGAGCAGCAGTATTCTGGCATCGGTGTAGACCGCTCTGGCAATCGCGATGGCCTGACGCTGGCCTCCTGACAACTGGGCAACTTCGGCGTCAACCGAGGGAATATTCACGTCCATCTTCTTTAAGTGGTCGCGGGCCAGCGCGCGCATCTTGCGATTGTTGAGTAACGGCAGCGGTGAGAGGCGCAATTCGCGGTTCAGAAACATGTTATGATAGACGCTGAGCTGGTTTACCAGCGCGAGGTCTTGATAGACGGTCTCAATACCGAGTGAGCGAGCGTGGCTCACAGAGCGCAGTTTGACCTCCTGACCATTGATGAAAATCTCACCGGCTGTTGGCTGGATGAAGCCGGTCAGGATTTTGATCAGCGTCGATTTGCCCGCGCCATTGTCTCCCACAAGGCCGAGGACTTCCCCTTTTCTCAAATGCATGCTCACGTCACGCAAGGCGGTGACTGCCCCGTAGCGTTTCATGATATGCTCGGTGCGTATGACGTCTGGAACTTCAACCTGCCCAATTGCTTCACTCATTGTTGCCCTGCCTCTCGCCATAGTCTCAAACGAACATTTAAGGCCATCGCGATTAAGATTGCGATGCCGAGTATGATATCAAAGGTATAGGCGTTTACGCCCAGCAGAGTAAAGCCGTCGTAGAGAATCTGGAGGCTTACCACCCCCAGGAACGCGCCAACGACTGTACCCAGCCCGCCACTCAGCGCCGTGCCGCCAATGACTGCCCCCGCGACGGCATTAAACATGATGTTTGTGCCACCTGCCAGCGGGTCGATCGAGGCGATACGGAACGCCTCCATTATGCCCGCCAGCCCTGCCAGTGTGCTCGCAATCATGAAGTTCCCTATCTTGATCCGGTTCACATTCACTCCCGCCTCGCTTGCTCCCAGCAGATTGCCACCTGTCGCGACAGTATGCTTCCCCCAGCGCGTGAAGGAGAGGACGATCTGCATAACAATCATCACGGCGAGCGCCCATCCGATTTCCCAGTAGGGATTGGCTCCCATCACCTGGTTGATTGTCCCCACTACGGGCGTAAGCACCGGCTCACCACCTGAAATGGTCAGAGAGATGCCGTTGAGCAGAAAGAGCATCCCCAGGGTAGAGATAAGCGAGGGAATCCTGAACCAGACGGAGAAGATACCATTGAACAGGCCAACGACGGCAGAGACGACCAGCCCCGCGATAATGCCCACCCACAACGGCATCCCTGCCTGGTAGACAAAGTACATGATAAAAGGGGCCAGGGCAGATACCTGCCCGACCGAGAGGTCGATTTCGCCGCAGATGAGCAGCATCACTTCGCCTGCCGCGATGATCGCTGTGGCATAAATAAATCCGAAGAGGGTACTGATATTGGCAGAGGTCAGGAAATTCGCGCTGGAAACCCGGAAGTAAATGATTAAGACGACAGCAATAATAAATATGCTGGCTTCGCGTCGTCGTAAAAAGAAGCTGCCCAGTCTCGACCAGACCCTCTGGCCTGCAGGTTGAGCGGGTAACTCTGTCTCTGGAGTAGGAGCAGGAAGTAACGTCTCGGCCATTCAGCCACTCCTCCTTATGTAAGCGTTGGAGAGAATGCAGTCAATGCCTATCTCTGCCAGAAGCTGACAGGCACAGATATCTTCAATAATACCATAGTATGATAGCATGGTCAGGATGTAAAGCTCTTCCTTTGCCCGATCATAAAGACGGGCTTCATCGCGTCCTGACGGTCAGGCTCAACCAGGATCAGGACGCGATGAAGCCCATCCTTTTATGACGTCGTTACCACCTTCTGCTGGGACGAACTGCCCTCGAAGCGCGTCTGTGTATTCAGGTAGGGTCCGACATTCTGCCTGGTTACGAAGAGCAGACCTGTATCTGTATCCGATGGCTGCATCAGACCACCCGACAGCTTATACAGGAAGAGCTGCAAGACGGGGATGAAGCCTTGCAGGTAGGGTTGCTGGTCGATGGTGAAGTCCAGGTTGCCCGCATTGATCTCTTGCAGCGTCTTGGGCAAAAGGTCAAAACCGCCGGCGTGGATACCCTTGGACGCCAGACCATACTTTTCCATGACCTCGGACACGCCCTGCGTGCTGCCCGCATCCACAGCGACCATGCCCTTCAAATCCTGATGACCCAGGTAGTAGGCTTCGACACGCGACAGCTCGGTGTTCACATCGGCGGATGTAGCGATCTCAACGAACTGGATCGGTTTGCCCGATGCCTGAATTGCTGCCTTCGCCCCGTCGATGCGCGGTTGAATGTTCAATGAGCCAGGGGTAGCAATGAATCCAGGAACGAGGCCGCCGGAAACCAGCGAGGCGATGCGCGTACCCAGATTGTACCCGGATTGGTAGAGATCCTGCCCGATGTAGGCCAGACGCTTGTTATTGCTGCTGGCCGGGGCATCGGCGTTATAGGAGACGACGGGGATACCTGCGTTCAATGCGTTTTCGACAGGGGCATTGAACGCGACCGGATCGATGATAGCAACCGCGATACCATCAGCCTTGCCGGAGATGGCCGCGTTCATGGCGTTCACCATCTCGGCAACATTACTGCTTTCCGAGCCGGTCCACTGGTAGGTGCAGTTGACAAGCGCACAGGCATCCTGGATACCATACTGGGTGGGGACGAAGAAGGGGTTGGTGGTCACGTGATTGACGAAGACAAAGTTCCATTTGGGATGGCTGGGGTAGTTTCCCCCACCGCCACCACTGCTCGAAGTGCTATTACTGGTAGTCGGTGAGTTTGTGCTGCCGCAAGCCGCCAGGAATGCGGCCCCCGCTGAACCCGCCATCGCAGTTTGGAGCAAGCGACGTCGTTTGATGGGTAGCCGGGAGAAATACTCTGGAAAGTTTGAGTCTGCCATGGTTTACATACCTCCACTCTGAGACATTCACCGTCTCATTTGAAAAACACTGTGAGGTTCACCTGTGTGAGACCGCCCGTCCGGTCACAACGTACTGGCCTGTACGAACTTTTTTGTTGTTGTGTGTTATCCTCCTTTCTGCTCTGCTGTGTTCCTTCCCTGAGACTCGCTATTGCTTGCTCTCGGGTTCGTAACCCAATGCACGATGAATATCATCCGTCGTCAGGATGACCAGTTTCCGCATGGATGCTTCTGCCGCCTGTTCATCCCGCTGGCGAATGGCCTCCATAACCGCCCGGTGAACTGGCATCGCAGCCAGATTGGCTCCTGGCAGGCGAGACGTAATGATCCGGCTCACCTGCAATGACGTAGTAAGGGTTGCAGTGATCTTCTGCAATATTTCGTTGTGGGCAGCCGCGCAAATAGCGGCGTGGAACGCTAAATCAGCAGGAATATAGGCGTCTGGGAAACTCACACCTTCGTCCATGCGCCGATAGCACTCCTCTATAGTCTGGATCTCTTCGTCTGTGGCACGAGTTGTTGCCAGCCGGGCAGCCATCGGCTCAAACATGAGCCGCATTTCACAAAGCGCATCGAGAAATGACGGGTCAGGACCAACTTCAAATAGCCAGTCGATTACCCCTGGGTCAAGGATGTTCCATGCAGCACGCGGACGTATCCTGGTCCCTGTTTTGGGCCGCGACTCAAGCAGACCCTTTGAACTCAGGATTTTCAGCGCCTCTCGCAGGACAGGTCGACTTACTTGAAACTGAAGGCTTAATTCAGGTTCGCTCGCCAGTGTATCACCCGGTTTGAAATCGTTGCGCATAATACTCAGGCCAATTTCTCGCACAACCTGTTCGGTCAGATTCTGCCGCTGAAGTGAAGAAAATGTTTTCGCCATACCACTCACTTTTGTCATACAATTATACAGTATTATGATTAGAATTATAACCAGCTAGCTCAGCCGTGTCAAGCTTTTTGGGGCTGATTATTGCTCAGGGATATGTATCCTTACGAGAAAGTCCGTAGGGGCGATGCCTTGTGCTTGCCCCTACGGACAGGCAATTTTCCCTCAAGGATGGTATGCAAACAATCTCTCGGAGCTAACAGCGTATATAAAACTGTGTACTGTGACTATTGTGTAGAGCTGTTCTAATAGACCCCATACAGAAAAGAGAGCCTCACTCTCTTTTCTGTATGCCCCGTGTAGCTACCCCCTGGCCCAACTGACGCAAGGATGGTATGCTATCCGTTGTATAAAATAGGGTTCTCTAGCGAGAACTTGATCTTAGATCAGACAAATAATCAGCAATCAAAACAGAGGAGGAATCATGTCTGCCTGGAACAATCCCAATGTGCAGCCAATGGGGAAGGATGTAGTGGGCTGGCTAACCGGCTTCAAGGAGTTTATCCTGCGCGGCAACGTGGTTGATCTGGCCGTCGGCATCGTTATCGGCGCGGCCTTCACCAGTGTCGTCAATGCCTTTGTTAGCGACATCATCACACCGCTTATTCCGGCAGGGAAGACCGGATTAAGCAATGCATCTGTCACCTTGCCCTTCACCGGCGGCCATTTACTGTATGGGGCATTCATTAATGCGGTCATCAGCTTCCTGATCGTCGCTTTTGTAGTCTATTTCTTCGTTGTGCGTCCCGTCAATGCGTTGATGAGCCTGTATAAAAAAGGGCAGCCGGAAGCGGTGACGACGAAAGAATGCCCTTTTTGCATCAGTAATGTGCCTGTGCAGGCAACACGCTGTCCTTACTGCACCTCGCAGTTGCCGCCAACGGCGCAACCTCCGGCAACTGCGCAGAGAACGTAATTCTTCGCTTGTTTGCAGAAAATGTCAGAAGTCCGCAGAGGCGACTCTCAAGGCCGCCTCTGCGGACTTTTCCTTCGTGCAAAAAAGGAGTAACCGTGAAGCCTCATGGTTGAGATCTATCCGGCTCGTCGAAGCCGCGCAGTTCTTCTGCTCCCGTATTGACTGGGCGGCTGACCATTTTTATCACACGGTAGCATTGCTTGCTCCTGACTGGCTTTTCTGTTTTTGGACTCGATCACAGTGTTACTATTACGTAGCTGCCGGGCGATCCAGCTACGTGGGTCAGCGATCGACACATCCCAGCACAATGTCGATGCTGCCGATAATAGCGACTGCATCACTCATCTTGTGGCCGCGCAGCAATTCTGGCAGGATCTGCAAGGTAACGAAAGAGGGTGGGCGCATCTTAGCTCGCCAGGGATATTCACTCCCATCGCTGATCATATAAAAACCATACTCTCCACGGGAATTTTCGATGGCGAAGTAGGTTTCGCCGCGCTGCGGGCGCAGGGCTATGGGAACGTGAGTTGAGATTGGTCCGGGGGGCATCTTATCGATGGCGACCCGGCAGAGGCGAATGCTCTCCCGCATTTCGCGTATGCGTGCATCATTACGGGCAAAACAATCCCCTCCCTGGAGCACAACTGGATTGACGGGTACCTCCGTATATGCCATGTAAGGCCGGTTGACGCGCAGGTCCCAGTCGACGCCACTGGCGCGTAAATTGGGGCCGGTGAGACCATAAGCAATCGCTTGCTGCGTGTCGATATAGCCCACGCCCTGTGTTCGCGCCAGGAATATTTCGTTCCCGTTGATCAATGCAATGAGTTCGGTCACTCTGCCTTCGAGCTTATCAAGGTAGGCTTCGCACTCCTGTAACCAGCCTTTGGGAAAGTCTTGTAATACACCACCTACCCGCATGTAGTTGACGGTAAAACGGCTGCCAGCCAGCGACTCGAATAATTCCATGATACCCTCGCGGGCGGTGAAACACCAGATGATAGGAGTGAACGCTCCCAGATCGAGCAGGTAGGTACCGACCGCGACGAGGTGGCTGGCGATACGCTGCATCTCACCCACCAGCAGGCGAATGTACTGTGCCCTTCGTGGAACCTCTATCCCCATCAACTGCTCGGCAGCACCGACATAGGCGATCTCGCAGAGCATGGGTGAAAGGTAATCCGAGTTGTCGGTGTAGCGGATGCCCTGCATCAGGGTGCGATTTTCAAAAATTTTCTCCATTCCACGATGCAGGTAGCCGATGACCGGGGTACACTCAACAATCGTTTCTCCTTCGAGGGTCAGAACCAGGCGCAAAACGCCATGCGTACTGGGGTGCTGTGGCCCCATATTCAGCAGCATCTCCTCAGATCTGATTTCTCCGGGGAACTCTGCCTGGCTCACATTGGCGCTGGTATCGAGCGTGTTATAGCTTCTTTCCATGATCTTCTCGCATTCTCCCTACTCCTCAAAAGGGTCGCCCTGAATGCGCAGGCCCCGTTTGAGAATCTTCTCACGCAGCTTGAGAAGGCCTTCGATGAGCTGCTCTGGTCGAGGTGGACAGCCAGGGACATAGATATCGACGGGAACGATAGTATCCACTCCCTGTACTGTGTAGTAACTATCATAAAACTCGCCGCCGGAATTAGCGCACTGGCCCATGCTCAGCACCCACTTGGGATCGGGCATCTGCTCCCACAGCAGGCGCAGGCGCGGCCCCATTTTGACACAGACGGTGCCTGCCACAATCATCAAATCCGCCTGGCGTGGACTGGAGCGAAAAACCTCAGAGCCAAATCTCGCCAGGTCATACTGAGCAGCAGAGGCCGCCGCCATCATTTCGATGGCACAGCAGGCCAGCCCGTAGCCCAGCGGCCAGACTGAGCGCGAGCGTGCCCAATTCTGCGCCCACTGCAACATATCCGCGAGACTGGCCAGTTGTACCGGCCCTTCCTGATTTCCCGGCACGTACTCAAAAGGCCCGCTCGCACTGATAAGAGGAACGGCCCTGCCGCGCGTGCCGGGTATCGGGTTTTGTCCTTCCGCATTCTGATAAGCCATATTTCTCTATCCTCTTTTCTACAACATGGCAACCACATTGCTACCTTCTATGAAATAGGAAAGCTTCCTTTCAGACTTAGTGATCCTGGAAATGTTCTGTCGGAAGGAAGGTCCTGTTCTGGCTGTACGATACTTATGGACTTCTATGGATGTACTTTTTATAGAAACTTTTTATACAACGTATACGGGAGTTCCTTGCTAAAAGTGTCATATTTCCAGGGCCTTTTCTCCCAAAAGAATGCGATAGCGCGAACCGGTTCAGATATGCAAAATGTCTATTCATCTTGCGCAGATAGGTATGCTGCGGTATACTGCTATGGGCATAGTGGGCTTGCAGGTAAAGCAGGTGCGCTTATGTATCAGGGTATTTTGAATGCAGCAGGGGTTGTCGAGGGAGATAGACTCCTCTCAGGACCACCCCTGCCTTCTTGTGCTTTATGTAATCTCAAGTGAGGAGAAATGTAGCGATGGCCTCAACAACTGAATCAGAGTCGATACACCTGGAAGACTGGATTCGTGATATTCCAGACTTTCCGCAGAAGGGTGTCCTTTTTAAAGACATCACCCCCCTGCTCCAGAATGGTCCGGCCTTTCACGCGGCGTTAGAGCGCATGGCCGCCCACTATCGAGGCGCGGGTATCGAGGCGGTGGTGGGAGTTGAATCGCGTGGTTTCATCTTTGGCGCTCCCCTGGCCTACCTGTTGAACTGTGGCTTCATTCCCGTGCGTAAATTTGGCAAACTGCCGTCGCAAACGGTGAGCGTCGAATATTCGCTCGAATATGGCACCAACGTGGTCGAGATGCATACCGACGCTATCAAGCCTGGCCAGCGTGTGCTTATTGTCGATGACCTGCTGGCGACCGGTGGCACCGTTTCAGCAGCGATGGAACTGGTGGAGAAACTGGGAGGTCATATTGCGGGCATCGCCTTCCTGGTCGAACTCACCTTCCTCAAGGGCCGCGAGCAGCTCCAGGGCCACGATGTCTTCGCCCTCATCAAGTATTAGGTTGTGAGGTGGGAAGATGCAAACATAAATAGCTTCCCACCTCATAGCGATGATCGCTCTTCTCATCCAGGTCAGGCCAGTTTTTCCTCAAAGGAACGGGATGACCTTGCTTCTATTCCGGTTTGTTCCCCCAGACCGTGAGCAGACGCCAGGGCGCGATGAAGTGCGGGTCCTGCATCTCGTTGAGCATTTGCTGATAGATTGTCTCATAGTCATCTGGTACGCGGGTCCACTTTCGCATGAAGGGCAAGGTTGTGCGAAATGCTCGCTTCATATCCTCAAAAAAGTGTTGTCCTTCAGGTGTGCCAGCGCGATATTGCAGCGTGTAGGCGCGTGTCTGCACATTTTCCACCCCATGCTGGTATAGCAGGCGAGGAAGCTGGCTGAGAACACCGTTCTTATCGGGAGTAAAATAGTGGCCCGCCGCGTAAAGCGCTGCCAGGAAGAGTTCAAAGAGGCGCGTCATGGCCGGACTGCTGCTATCGTCAATGACCATATCCGATTCCGTGACCCGAATCACCCCACCGGGCCTGGCCACACGCAGATATTCTTGCAGCAGTTTGGGCCAATCCCACGTACGGAGCCAGCTCACGGCAAAGCGATGGTTGACCAGATCGAAGTAATTGGCGGGGAACTCGAGCATGCGCAGCGCGTCCATCGAGGCAAACCGCATGCGCTCGCTGACCTGCTGAGCCTGGGCCTGAGCACGTGCGAAGTTGAGCATTTTACTGCTCACATCTATGCCTACCAGTTCAGAGACGCCTGGATAGCTCTTCGCCACCTCAATAAGCCAGCCACCGGTTCCGCAGCCAACATCTATGATACGCTTGAAGATAGTGGGATCAGGCTGTTCTGGCAGCACGCCGCCCATACCGGTTGTGATCATCTCATCCTGGATATGCAGGCGTGTGAGTTCTTCTTCATTGGAACGGTCCTGCACCGTATACGTGCTGGGCGGTTCTCGACGCGGGTTCGCCGGATTAGACATGACATCACGCTCCTTGTTCTCATGCTGGTCGTGTTTCTACCCACACACTGCACGGTGTAGGACTCTGCTGTAACATATTATAACCGAGCGTGGAAGGCTTGTCGAGTACGATGTGCATATCCTTTATTTCATCTTGCTTGACAGGAAAAGCTTCTCCAATTAGTATCTAAGTAATCACCCGGTGAGAGAATGTCAGAAGAGGCATGAGTCATCCTCAAATTCGGGATGATTCATGTCTCTTTCTTGCTATGATAGCTCTTTCTGCGCCTTTGCTCCTTTGAGCAAATTGCCCTCGATGCCGATGGAGGGCAGCAACTGCGCCTGCGCCTGCGTGGTGAGGGGCAGACCCCAGAGCTTGATAAAGCCGAGGGCAGCGTTGTGATCGAACTGGTCGCCGCTATCGTAGGTTGCCAGGCTGTGGTTGTAAAGCGAGTGCTCCGACTTGCGCCCGACGATGGCACAATTGCCATGCGAGAGCTTGACGCGCACGGTGCCGCTGGCGTAACGCTGGGTGCTCTGCACGTAAGCCAGCAAGTCCTGGTGCAGCGCGCTATACCACTGTCCGTTATAGATCAGCCGCGCGTACTCGCCGGCCACGATCTCCTTGAAGCGTATCTGTTCGCGGCTGAGCGTGAGGCTTTCGAGGGCGTGGTGGGCCGCGAGCAATACGGTAGCCGCCGGCGTCTCGTAGACCTCGCGTGATTTGATGCCCACCAGCCGGTCTTCGATGTGGTCGACGCGGCCAATCTCATATTTGCCCGCGATCGCGTTCAGTTCTTCGATGAGCGCCACACCATCTATCTCTTCGCCGTTGAGCGCGGTGGGAATGCCCTGCTGGAAGGTGATCTCCATGTAGGTCGGCTCGGCGGGAACGCCTTCAGGACTGGTTGTCCAGGCGTAGACATCAGCGGGCGGTTCCTCCCACGGATCTTCCAGGATGCCGCACTCGACACTGCGCCCCCACAGGTTCTGATCGACTGAGTAGGGGTTGGCGTTGGTCACGGGAATGGGAATACCGTGCTCGGCGGCGTAGGCGATCTCGTTGTCGCGGGTCATGCTCCACTCGCGCACGGGGGCAATGATCTTCAGATCGGGCGCCAGCGTGTTGATGGAGACATCGAAGCGCACCTGGTCGTTGCCCTTTCCTGTGCAGCCGTGCGCCACGGCGACAGCGCCCTCCGCTCGCGCCACCTCGACCAGCAGCCGCGCGATGAGCGGGCGTGCCAGGGCCGTTGCCAGCGGGTACTGTCTCTCGTAGATGGCTCCGGCCTGCAGGGCGGGCCAGACGAAGTAGCGTACAAAATCCGCCCGCGCATCGACCACCAGCGCCTTGACCGCGCCGATTTTCTCGGCCCGCGCCGCGATAGCAGGCAGGTCGCGGTCATTGCCGATATCGATGGTCAGCGTAATCACGTCCAATCCGTAGCGCTCTTTAATCCAGCGAATGGCGACTGAGGTATCCAATCCGCCCGAATAAGCCAGTACAACTGTTGACATTGTGTTACTCCTTTTCTCCACTCCGCCCCAGACCACCCACAGGGGGTAGCTCTCCTATACACGCCCGGCTCACTCTTAGAGCGAGCGATGCGGGTGGTGGGGCCGTATATGGTAGGGCGACCCTTGCGGTCTCCCTGCACGCGGTCGTCAGCAATGGACGCCGTTTTAGCTTCCTATCAGATTGCTTATAGTCATATTAAATTGTTCTGTTCGCTCTTGCCAGGCTTCTTTTGCCTGCCTGAGTTGCTGTTGCGTCTGTTCAAGTCCGAGGTTGCCGGAGCCGCCGAGATGGTTGCGCGCCGCCAGCCGCTCTTTCAATTGCTCGTGGCTTTCTGCAGGAGGCGGTTGATGGCGCTCGAGTTGGGCGGTGACCTCGGCGGCGACGATGCGGTAGGCGTCGCGGAAGGGCAGTTTCGCGGTGCGGGCAAGTTCGTAGGCGCGGTCGGCTGCGAACAGCTCAAAGGTGCAGGCAGCGACGAGACGTTCCGTGTTGACGCCGAGGGAACTGACGACCAGTGTGCTGATATCCAGGCATTCCTGCACGAGGTCGAGCGCTTCCATGAAGGGCCGTTTGGTCTCCTGGTAATCCATGTTGTAGCCGGAAGGCAGGCCGCTGACGATACCGAGTATCTGTTGTTGCAGGGCCAGCATAGTCTGCGTGCGCGCTCGTACCAGTTCCATCACGTCAAGGTTGCGCTTCTGCGGCATGATGCTGCTGCCCGCGCAGATTTCTTGCGGCACCGTGAAGAAGCCGTACTCGCTGGTGGTGAAAAGAAGCAAATCCTGCGCCAGTTTGCTCAGGTCGAGCATGATCTGGGTGAGGGCCTGCACGATAGCGGCTTCGATCTTGCCCCGGCTATTCTGCGCGTAAAGGACGTTGTTCTGCACCCGCGAGAAGCCGAGCAGGTCGGCGCTGTACTGTCGGTCAATGGCGATGGGAACGCCATAGGCTGCTGCCGAGCCGAGCGGGGATTGATCGTTGAGCCGGTAGGCTGCCGCCAGCACCTGTTCGTCGTCCAGCAGGGATTCGGCGAAACTGGCCGCCCAGAGGCCCACGGACGAGAGCATGGCGCGTTGCATGTGAGTGTAGCCCGGCATGGGAATGTCGGCGTGTAGCCCGGCGAACTCCAGCAGGGCCGAGCAGAGGTCGAACAGCTTTGCGGCGACGTTGTGCAATTGCTCTTTGCCGTAAAGGCGCAGGTCTAGCAGCACCTGGTCGTTGCGCGAGCGGGCGAGATGAATTTTCTTGCCCGCCACGCCTGCCGTGGCCGTGAGAAAGTTCTCGATGCGTGTATGTACATCCTCGTCCTCAGGCAGGATAGTGAACTCACTGCTTGCCTCCAGTTCGAGGACCTGGCGCAGCGCGTCGTGGATGGCCGCGTATTCTCTCTCCGTGAGCATGCCGATTTGCCGGAGCATCGCTGCGTGCGCCATTGATCCCCATACGTCCTGACGAATCAGGCGGTTATCGAGGGCGCTGTTCTGTGCCGCCTCGAACCGCTCTACCTGCTCATTCAGCCTGTAGCCTTTTTGCCATAGTTTGGTCATAGCTGCATCCCTTCTTCAAGGAAGTACTGTCTGGAAGGAATCGGACATCAAAAAACTCCCGCCCCTTCCTGCACAAACATTGAAGGGACGAGAGTGTAATAGCTAATCAAATAGCGTCACCTGGAAAATTCTGTCCTATAACGGGACTTCCAGGTTACACACCCGTGGTGCCACCCTGATTGTCACGCCCTGCCCCTGGCATACTTTCGTCCACTGGTGGAACGAAATGGCGGTGACCACTTTCCGGTTATGTTGCTGCGTGGGAACCACCCACCTGATCCTACTTGCCTGCTGTAACAGGCTTTCTTCGGCCAGCCGCTCCCGAAGGCGTTCCGAGGAGGCTTTTCCCTGCCGGACTTCCACTCTGCTCCAGCTCGCTGTCGGCTGCCACCCTCGTACTCTTTTCGTTCAACGCGGGTCAGACTCTCTTTGCGTTACGTGATAAGAATATCAGCAGATTTCATAAATGTCAACAAGATATATGCTATACTGCAACAAAAAGGGAGGGATGCATATGTCGCAATCTGCGCTGCCATCGATGCGTATCATCTTTTTCTCAAATCAACCGCCGCTGGTAGTGAACGCGATCATCGAGGGCTTGCAGGCGCTGGGCCAGCAGGTGCCGCTGCTTGTCACCACCGCCGGGCCGCGCCGCCGCCCAAATCAGAACTATCATCAAATCGTTGCTCTCGCCCCGCACGACCTGGATGTGCTGGTGACAAACCATATGGAGCGTCTCCCCACATTGTTGCGTCCTCTGGAACCCGATGTGGTCTTCACGGCTGGCTTCCCCTGGAAACTGCCGCCCGCGCTGCTGGAACTGCCGCGCCTGGGCTCTATCAACGCCCATCCCGCGCTGCTGCCAAAGTATCGCGGCCCCGAGCCGGTCTTCTGGCAGCTCATGAACGGCGAAAAACAGACGGGCCTGACCATCCATCGCATGGATGCTGAATTCGATACCGGCCCCATTCTGGTGCAGCGCGCCATCGATATCAGCGATGACGACGACGCTGATAGCATCTTTGTGAAACTGCTGCCTCTTGGCATGCCGATGCTGCCGCTGGCGCTGGCAAGTGTTGCCAGAGGCGACCCTGGCATCCCGCAGCCGGAAGAGGGCAGCTACGCCCCCATTCCCGGCGAAGCCGACCGTCATCTTGATTGGAGCCGTTCGGCAGTCGCACTGCGCAACCAGGTACGAGCCTGGGGCAGCAGGGGCGCTTTCGCCGGGATCAGCGGCAAAATCTTCCTCGTCCGCCGCGCCCGCGTCATCTCCCCACCACTGGAAGCCCAGCCCGGCATCCTGCTCGACAATTCCGAAGGTGGGTTGCTTGTGCAGACCGGCCACGACGCGTTACTTATTCAGGATTTTGAGGAGATTGTGTAGTCCTCCTCTTAACGAAAACAGGAGCACAACATGGTAGACATTTCTGTGATGATTGAGGGGCAGGATGGGTTGACGTGGCCGCGCTGGCAGAGGCTGATGGTGGCGGCTGAGGAGTTCGGCTTCGCGGGGTTATTTCGTTCCGACCACTTTACCAACGCGAGGCCGCCCGATAAGAACTCGCTGGAGACAATTGTCTCGCTTACCTATGTGGCCGATCACTCGCGGCGCATCCAATTTGGTACGCTCGTAGCCCCGCTTTCGTTCCGCGACCCGGCCATTCTGGCGCGGCAGGCGGCTTCAATTGATGACCTGAGCGGCGGGCGCATGATTCTGGGTGTAGGCGCGGGCTGGCAGGAGCGCGAGCATTCTCTCTTTGGCTTCAACCTCGGTGACATAAATACGCGCATGGCTCGCTTCGAGGAGGGGCTTGAGGTCATCACGCGCCTTCTCCACAGCAACGAGCCGGTGACATATGAAGGAAAGTTCTTCCAGTTGCGCGGCGCGATGCTGCTACCGCGCCCGGCGCGTTCCGCTGGCCCACCCATCATGATCGGCGGCAATGGCATGAAACGAACGTTGCCGCTTGTGGCCCGTTTCGCCGACATCTGGAACGGCCTTGCGCTCACGCCCGATGCCTTCCGCCAGCATTCGCAGCGGCTCGACGAACTGTTGCTTGCCCAGATGCGCAAACCCGGCGATGTCAGGCGCACGATGATGACCACCCTCTACTTCGGGCGCGACATGGAGGAGCTTGACCGTCGCCTGAGCTGGCGTCTGAATGTGCCGGAACTGGCTGACCGGGCGCTTATCGATGTGCTCGAAACCCTCCATACAAGCGGCAGAGCCATCGTTGGCACGCCCGACATGGTCATCAAACAGATACAGGCTTATGTCGACGCTGGCGTCCAGGAACTGATGATGCAGTGGCTCGATATGGACAATATTGAGGGCCTGCGCGCTTTCTCTGAGACTGTCCTCCCGCAGGTGCAGTAAGAACACTTCTCATCCACCTTCCTGCCCCCAGGCCGACCGCAAGGGATCGGCCCTACTGTATATGATGCGTTCGTGGACCTTGCAGCGCCGTCGCGTATAGTATAGTAAGGCCGATCCCTTGCGGTCGGCCTGCGGTGTGGCCTGGTAGCTACCCCGTGTTCCTTAATCCTGCTGCTATTCCATTAATAGTGAGCAGGACGGCATAGGTGAGGCGGGCACGTTCGCGTTCCTGCTCGCTGGCCTCCTGTACTTTGCTTTCGTCGAGCATGAGGGGACCACCGAGGGCGCGCAGACGGCGCAGCAGCGCGACCTGGAAGTAGCTGAGTGGGTCGACGTAGGGGTTGCGCAGGGCGATGGAGCGTTGCAGCACAGGCGCGTTGTCGAGCAGTTCCTTGCTGCCCGTGATCTGGATGAGCAGGCGTTTTGTGCGCTCGTATTCTTGCTCGATCTCCGTGGAGAGCCGCTGGCGCACCTCATCGTCGTCTACCAGACTGGCGTAGTGGCGGGCGATGTGCATATCGGCCTTTGAGAGTGTCATCTGCAGGTTATCGAGGAAGGCGCGCATGAAGGGCCAGTGCTGGTACATGTCCCGCAAGGTGGCGAGGCGGGTTGGGTCTGGCGCAAGGTACGCCTCGATGGCGCTGCCCACGCCGAACCAGCTTGGCAGAACGTAGCGGCTCTGCATCCAGGAAAAAACCCAGGGGATGGCACGCAACTCCTCAATGCTGCGCCCCTTTGAGCGGCGCGCCGGGCGCGAGCCGATGTTGAGCCAGCCCAGTTCGAGGATGGGCGTGGCCTGCTCGAAGTAGCGCGGGAAGTCCGGGTTCTCGTAGATCAGGTGCCGGTAGCGGCTGTACGCGCAGGCGGAGAGTTGCTGCATGATCTGCGGCCACGTCTCAGGGTCTGACGCGGGCTGCTGCGTCTGCTGCTGACGCGCTTTCTTCAGCTTCCCCTGTGGCAGGCTGGACTCAACCACGCCTGAGATGACCAGTTCCAGGTTGCGCAGCGCAATATTGTGCAGACCATACTTGAACGAAAGCATCTCACCCTGCTCGGTGATGCGGATACGCCCGTTGACGCTGCCCGGCGGCTGGCCCAGGATCGCTTCATAGATCGGTCCACCACCGCGTCCAATGGCGCCGCCGCGCCCGTGAAAGATCGTAATGCCGATGCCAGAACGCGAACTGAGTTCTGCCAGACGAGACTGGGCCTGATAGAGTTCCCAGCTTGAGGTGAGGATGCCGCCGTCCTTGCTGCTGTCCGAATAGCCGAGCATCACCTGCTGCCGGTTGCCACATGCGACGAGTTGTTGCTGGTAGAGAGGATGCGTGAAGGCGCGTTCCAGCACAACAGTGCAGGAGCGCAGATCACCGATGGTTTCAAAAAGCGGCACGATGGGCAGGTTGGCAATAGCCGCCTCCTTACAGAAAAATTGCACCTCCAGCAGATCGCTCAAGGTACGTGCCATGCTGATGATGTAGCAGGTAATGGCCTGCTCGCCAAACTCTTCACGCGCTTGCCGGATGGCATCAAAAGTGGCGAGTACATGCCGTGTCTCTTCGCTCAGCTTCAGGGATGGGCGCGGCAGGACTCGCGGGTCGCGCAGCAGGTCTTCCAGCAGGCGCACCCGTGCCTCCTCGTCCAGCGCCGTGTAGTCCCCCTGCTCACCTGCTAACAGGCCCGTTACGCGCAACAGTTCCGCCAGCGCAGCCTCGTGGCGCTTGCTGTGCTGGCGCACGTCAAGAGCGGCGAAGTGCAGGCCGAAGACCTCGACCTGCCGGATCAGCGTACTCAACGCGCCCTGCGCCGCCTCCCGCTCTCCATTGGCCTCCAGGCTTTCACGTACCAGGAGCAGATCGTCGAGCAATTGTTGTGCCGAGCGATAGGCAACGGCTGGAGTGGCCTGCCCTGACGAAGAAGCTGTTGTCGCTTCCAGCCGTTTCCAGATGAAGGAGCATTTGCGCCGGTACGGTTCCAGCGCCGTCTGCGGGCCGAGTTCGCGATCATACTCCGGCATCAAAGCCGCGTCACACAGGATTGACCGCCGCAGGGCCTCGGTGATGGTGCAATGGTTGAGTGATTGCGAATATGTCGTAGCCAGCGCCGCAAGCGAGGAGCGGTAATGTTCCAGCAGGTGCGAGCGTTGCAGACGCAGCGCCTCCAATAGCGTTTGCGGCCCGACATTCGGATTGCCGTCCTGGTCGCCGCCAATCCAGGAGCCGAGGCGCAAAAACGGTGGCACCCGCAGCTGCTCGCGGGGATATGCCTCGTACAGCAGGCGTTCCAACTCTTCGTAGGTTTCGGGAATGGCGGTCAGCAGAATCTCATCCAGGTAGTAGATGCCCATTTTGATCTCGTCGATGGGCTGTGGGCGCACGTGCCGGATGGCATCGGTGCGCCAGAGCAGTGTCACCGTGCTTTCCAGGTCACGCTGCCAGTTGTTGCGCTGTCGCGGCGTCATCTCCGCCTGCGCATCGTGCGCTTCCAGCAACGCCGCCACATCCCGCGCCTTCGTAATCAGGCTGCGCCGGGTTGCCTCCGTGGGATGTGCGGTAAAGACGAGTTCGATGGAGAGCGCATCCAGTAATTGCTGGAGAGCCTGCGCATCGAAGCCGCGTTGCTTGAGCAGGTCGACCAGCGCCGCCAGCGAGCCGCGCTGCGCCGTGGGCAGATTATTCGCTTCGTAGAACCTGCGGCGGCGTGTGCGGTGATGCTGCTCGGCGGTGTTGACAAGATGAAAGTAGACGGTGAATGCCCGTATTACGTCGATGGTGGTTTCCAGATCGCAGCCGTGTACGATGTGCGTGATCTCTTCATCCAGAGCCTCAATTTCCTGACGCAGCCACGCGGCTTCAACTTTGCCTGTCTGTTCGGCATCTTCCAGATTCTCTTGAAGCTGGCGCAATCGCTTGCAATTGTTGCGTAGCCACTCGACCGTTTCAAAGACGTCCATGCCCTCGTGTCGCTGTATCGCACGGCCCAGGCTATTGCCCAGCATGCGAATATCGCGCCGCAGGGGGATATCCTTCTCTGTCCGTTGTATGCGTTCCGTCATGCCCTCAAGCCTGTGCAAACGTATCGATCATCAGCTTTACATCATCGCCCAGGGGGTAGAGTATGGGGCAGGTGCAGCCATTGCGATTATACTCTTCCACCCTCGCACGCACTTCATCGGGCGTGCCGCTCGCGGTGATGCGCTCGATCAATTCGTCCGGCACAAACTGCATGGCCTCGTGAATCTGCTCTTTAGTCGCGGGCCAGCCCAGAATGCTCTGCACCTTCCGCACCGTTTCCAGCGGCGTGCCGCTGGCCTCCGCGATATGTGGCTGCTGCGCCAGGTACTGCGTAATCAACTCTTTTGCCGCCTGCACTGCCCGGTGATGGTCCTGGTCGACCGAACAGACGATAAGCTGCGGGCGGTCAATCTCTTCCAGCGTGCGCCCTGCCTTTCTGGCCCCGATTTCCAGGTGTTCCAGCGCCTCGGCGTTATATTCCGGCGGCACGCAATAATTGAGTACCGCGCCATCGGCGATTTCGCCCGCCAGTTCCATCATACGCATATGTGTCGCGCCAATATAGATTGGCACGTTGCGCGGCTCGCGCCGTCCATGCACGACATCCAGTTCAATATCGTCCACGTGGTGAAACTCGCCATGATAGGTAACACGCTGCAAACTGAGCAATTGCCTCATCACCTCGATGGTTTCGCGCATCGCCTTCAGCGGCTTCTTGCGCTCGATGCCCACCTGTTTTGCCAGCGGGTCCCACCATGCGCCCAGTCCGCAGATAATGCGGTCGGGGGCGAGGTCATCCAGCGTCAGAAAAGTCGCCGCCAGCAGGCCAATGTTGCGCGTCCAGTTATTGATGACGCCGCTGCCTATCTTAATGCGCGAAGTCACTGCCGCGAACGCTGCCATCGGCACAATCGCGTCGCGCACCAGCCGCGATTCGGCCTGCCACACCGCCTCGAAGCCGCGTTGTTCCGCGTACTGCACATATTCCATCCCCTCACGAATATCATGTTTATCTTGCAAATACATCGCTACACGCGCCATCTGTATCTCCTCGTGCGAATATCCAGATACTAACGTATGGGTTTATTGTATCATAGTTCTTCAGAAGGCAGTACGTTTGTTGCATGACAGAGAGGAGAACTTATGCTGAATTGCACGTTCCCTGCCAGGTTGCCAGCACCGTTCCTGTTGGCGAGAACTCTTGCGGTTGCGCCTTTTCTGCTTTCGTGGTCTCGCCGTTTGACACCCTGTCTGTGTTTGGGCTACTATTAGCGCGAGGTGAGGCCAGGAGCTTTTTCGCTTTCTTGATGATATTGAGGCTGGAGTATACGTATCATAATGAACATCTTACAGGAAATCCTACAGGCAGAGTACAGAATACGCCCGTATGTTCGCACAACCCCTCTAGAGTATTCTTTTCCGTTGAGCGAATTAACAGGCTCGCAAGTCTTCTTGAAACTGGAAAATCTCCAGTATACCGGCTCGTTCAAGGTGCGCGGGGCGATGAACGCGCTGCTTTCGCTCACGGAGGAGCAGAGGGCGCGAGGGATAGTGACGGCCTCTTCCGGCAATCATGGCATCGCCGTCGCCTTCGGGCTGCATACCCTCACTATACCGGGCATTATTTTCGTGCCGGAGCACTCGTCTCCTACCAAGTTAGAAGCTATTCGTCGTTATGGGGCTGATCTGCGCTTCCAGGGCAACGATAGCGTTGTGACGGAAGAACATGCTCGCTCCTACGCCCGGCAGCGCGAAATGGTCTATATCTCGCCCTATAACGATCCTCGTGTCATCGGTGGGCAGGGGACAATTGGGGTGGAACTCTGCCGACAGAGCGAGTGCATCGATGCCGTGCTGGTCGCGCTGGGTGGCGGTGGCTTGATCTCCGGCATCGCTGAGTACGTCAAGACGCTTTTCCCCCACACCGAAATTATCGGCTGCTCGCCGGAGAATTCGCCTGTCATGGCAAAATCCGTGCGGGCCGGGCATATTCTCGAAATGGAATCGCTGCCCACACTTTCTGACGGCACGGCGGGCGGTGTCGAACCAGATGCCATTACCTTCCCGCTCTGCCAGCGTCTTGTCGATGACTACATTCTCGTGACAGAGGAAGAGATTCGCCAGTCCATACGGCTGTGCATCGAGATGCATCATATGCTCATCGAGGGCGCGGCAGGCGTCGCGCTCGCCGCCTTGCTCAAAGCGGCGCCGCGTTTCGAGGGCAAGAACGTCGTCGTCGTGCTCTGCGGCGCGAACCTGAGCCTGCAAACGTTGCGAACTATCCTTGAGGAGGATTAAAAGACTCGGGTATAGATATCTAATGTCCCCGACAGGAATCGAACCTGCGCGACCGGTTCCGGAGACCGGTGCTCTATCCACTGAGCTACGGGGACTTCAGTAGATATAATACCATATTCGTCAACTGCCTTGAGACTGACATCCACTCCGAAAGCGGGGGGCAGGGGCAGAGCCCTGCCGGGCAGTGGGGTGTCCCCACCTCCTCTCCCTCGCCTCCTCACGGGCCGCAGGCCCGACAGAAGAATTACGAGGGGATGTCAAGCCGTGAGACGATTTGATCCCTTTCATCGCGGTGCGACATGGTTCAGGCCGAGGAGCAGGGCGTCGTCGAGGTTCCCCCGGAAAACCCCGGTCAGCAAAACCAGGGATAAGGCGAAAAGCCAGTTGAGCAACTACAGGTTGCTCAACTGGCTCTTCGCCCTCGTCTCACCTGTCTCCAGCTTTACCTAACTGCTCTGGCTTCCACAGGGTGTCGCGGTGGAAATGTAGACATTGGGCCAATCTTGCTCCAGCACGCTGCCCCAGGGGTTGCTGGGCCAGCCAACCACACATGGCTTTACAACGTAGACATTGGTTTGCTGGTAGATTGGCAACCATGCCACATCATTCACCAGTTGTTGCTCCGCCTGTTGATCCTCCTGGATACGCAGTTGCTGATTCGCTACTTCCCCGTCTGCCTGCGCCAGCAGTTGCTGCGTCTGCTGCTGCTGCGCCGCGTCTGTGGAATGGTTTTGCCCGTAGTTGGACAGGTTAACACCTGCTCCCTTCCCAAACTGCATCGTTGTCCAGTCATAGGGGTCCGGCGTGCCACTCCAGCCGACTGCCAGCGCCATCACGTTCCCGTTGCCAATCGTTCCCGTGATGTCGGTGACCAGCTTGTTGAAGTCGAGATCGTCGATCTTGACGCTGATGCCCAGCGTGTTCTGCCACATCTGCTGTGCCGTGGTGTAGGTGTTGCTTAAATCCTGATCTCCACCAGATGAGACCTGGAAGACGATGGGCGGCAGTGTGGCGCGGGTTAACCCCTCTTCCTGCAATCCCTCGTTGAAAAGCTGTTTCGCCAGCGTTGGATCTCCTGCCGTACCCTTCACCCCGCCTGGCGCTGTGAGATTGGGATTGTAGGCTATATTTCCCTGCGGGATGATATGGTTGGTTGGAATCACCGTCCCTTTCCAGATAAACTGGGCAATCTGGCTTTTGTTGAGCGCCAGCGCGAACGCCTGCCGGATTTTGATGTCATCGAACGGTTTGACGAGATAGTTCATGGTGAACCACTCGATTGAGAGCGAGGGTGTCTGGCGAAATTGACCATTGGGCAGCGCCTTCGCCTGACTAAGATCGGCTGTTGGTACGACTGTCTCATCGATCTGATCGGCCTGATAGGCCTTGTAGCCGGTGTCTGTCACCTTGTAGAAGGGGAAAATGACCTTTGTCAGTTGCGGCTTCGCGCCATAAAAGTACGGGTTGGGAACGAACTCAATGTCTTGCCCCGACTTGTAGGCAGAGATGGTAAAAGGACCGGCGCCACCTCCACCACCTACAAGATGGCTGGTGAAATTGGCGCTACCATATTTCTGCACAAAGCTTTTCTCCAGCACGTCTCCCACGGAGGCAGTGAGCGAACTGAGCAGATAGGCCGCTTTCACGCTCGTGACGATCTCGACAGTCTGTGGATCAGGGGCCAGCAAACTATCGCCGATCAGCGTCTTGATCTTGCCCGATTCGAACTGCGAAACGTCCTTGATCGGCGCCAACTCGCTTGCAGCAAAGCCCGACTTGGTGGCCGGATCGAGCGCGCGATTGATGCTGTAGACTACATCGTCTGAAGTGAGGGCGCTGCCATCGCTGAACTTGAGACCGGGCCGCAGGTGGAAGGTCCAGGTCAAACCGTCCGAACTGAGCGAATAGGATTGGGCGAGGTCAGGAACGATCTGGGCCTTGTCATTATACATAACAAGTCCGTTGAAGACCATGCTGATGGCCTGACCGGAGTAGACGTCTTCGCTCAGCGCCGGGTCGAGCGTGGCAATATCGGACACGCCTTCAATCGGCCAGATCAATACCTGCTTGCTCGCCGGTGCCTTTGTTGTCTGCGTTGTGGTGGGTGCGCTGCTGCCGCAGCCCGCGCTCAACATGGCGATTACCAGCGTGGACATCAGCAAGAGGTACAGCGGAATATTCCGGGGAGATTTGAGGATCCCATACATCGTCTTCGCAATCTCTTTCTATGTGAAAGAACGAAATAAGAGAACGAACTGCTCCGCTAACTATTACGGGGTAACTTACTACAGAGACTTCCCGGTGTGAGGCTTTACTGTTGAGATACGTTTGTCTTTCCCGACACTTTCTGACTATTCTGTCTGGATACGTCGGTATATGCCGTTTCACCTCCCTTCCTTAGAAAAAATATGAAAAAGCAAGTTCTTCAGGATGAAATGATTGTTCTGAATACTGAACACTATTACCATAACCAATGCATAGGGCAAATGTCAAGGCTTGCTGATTGCTGCTCTCTCTTTGCGAAGGAATACCCTGTTGAATGGGAAAATTGCCCTTGACGAACGTATTAGGGTATGCTAATATCAGAGTGAGGAAGTCGGAGATAGGCTTATCCTGGTATCCTTTCCGAGTCACTTCCCCGCAGAAATGGAGAAGAGAACTATGAGTCTTTTTCATACACACGAAAAATGCGCTCGTTGCGATTCGTCGCTCACGCTATGGAATACTTCTACCTGCACACGCTGTGGTAAAAAGCTGTGTAGCCACTGTGCCCATTTGCTGCGAGCGCCCCACAGTTCCGTGCTTATCTCGGTCTGTGACGGCTGTTGTGACGGAGCCATGACAATGATATCGGCTGCGCGGCTATCCTCACGACAGACAACGCTGACCGCGAGGAGATAGTCACCTTCAGTATTCATAGATTACCTGTGCGCCTGGATAGTTCAGGCATTGCCAAAGATGTATGCGGCTGCGAAGACTAACGCGCCGCTTCCCACTACCTGTACTATCGAGATCAGCCAGTTCGTTCCAAAGAAACGGTGACGGATTGCTGCTATCACGACGAGTTCAAAAGCAACCACGATGTATGCGACAGCCAGGGCGATGTGCAGATTACTAATCAGGAAAGGTAAGGTGTGTAGCGCCCCCCCGAAGAAGGTCATGATGCCGGTGATGCCACCCCGGATCACCGGGCTGCCACGTCCCGTCAGCTCTCCGCTATCGGATAGCGCCTCTGAGAATGCCATGCTGATACCAGCACCTGTCGCGGCAGCGATACCGACAAGGAAGGCATAAAAAGGATGGTGCGAAACGAAGGCTGTCGCAAAGATGGGGGCCAGCGTCGAGACGGAACCATCCATCAAGCCTGCCAATCCCGGCTGCACCACGCGCAGCAGGAAGTTGCGGGAAGAGACATCCCTGGTTCTGATCGCCTGGTATAGCTCCCTCAACTGGCCCATAAAGGTATCGGGCATCGCCTCCACCATTGTATCCTGTGAAGACTCTTCAATCGCATCGGGTACGGTGGTTGGATTCTCAGTCGCGCTGTTCACCTCTGTATTCTGTTCACCGGGCATAGTCAACTCCTCTGCTGTGGAAAAAAGGGCAAGAAAAAGCCCTCTTCTCTATTGTTCCGCTATACAAAAAGTTCCGAAAAAGCTTTTTTATTCATTGAGCTTTGCTGCGCATGATGGGCAGAGGCCGTAGAGCCTGACCTCGTATGTCCCCAGCTTGATGCCGGTGGCAAGTGCAGCCTGCTCTAAGGCTTCCGCAGATACCAGGACATCTACCGGCACATCCAGCAATGCACCGCAATTCGTGCAGATGGCGTGGTCATGGCGGAAGGTGCGTCCATCATAGCCAGTGCAATCGTCGCTGCGCCCAACCTCTTTGATATACCCCTGCTCGCTCAGCGCGTGTAAGATGCGGTAAACGCTGGCAAGACCAATTTTGGGGCGTACAAGCTTCACTGCCTCGTAGATTTCCTGCGCCGTCGGGTGATTGTGCGCAGCCTGCACCACTTCAAGCACCGCCTGCGCATTCCTGTTCAGTTGTGTTTTTGTCATTGCCTTCATATTAGGGTATCCTAAGAATGATAATCATTCTCACTTTTTCTTCTAGAAATTATAAGATATGAAAGGGAGAATGTCAAGGCTGGAATGGGGAAACAGGTGTCTCTGGGGGAAGTCTGTAGGGACGCGGCGCAGCGCCCGCCCGCCGCAAGCCCCTTTATGCCTGTCACACGGGCGAGTGCTGCGCCTCGCCCTTACAGGCGGATACGAGGAGGCGGGTCAGTAACGCTGGCTCGTTTTCCCTACTCTTCATCGAGAAGCTGGTGAATGGTTGCCAGGAATTGATCCAGCTCGATGGGTTTGCCGAGACCAACGATGTGACGGCTGATGATTTCACGGTAAGGCATCTGCTGGCTGGCTGTCAGTAGCAGAGCTGGTGTGTTCTCAAAAAGAGGATCGGTGTGCAGCCAGTCATAGAGTTCGATCCCGTTCAGGCCGGGCAGGTGATAATCGAGGATGAGCAGGTCAGGCTTTACACGCTGGACAAGCCGGGAGGCCTGTGCGGCGCTTGCCGCGACCAGCGGTTGATAGGGTGTTTCTGTGGATATTGCGTCAGCAAGGACGGTAGCAATATCACCATCGTCATCAACGATGAGAATCGTTTTGGCGACCGCAGGCGAGTTAATGCTTTTCTCTTCATGCATAGTCTTTCCCATCGCCTCCTTATCTTTCTTTGCTGTGTTCTCTATCTTAACTATACTACGGTATCAACGCCGGTGAAGTTTCCCGCGATGAGAAAGAAGTCAGAAGGTCTGAAACGGTTTTTGATAGCTTGCCATTCTTCCCCGTTTCTGGTACCATGTATGCATGAGCGAGAAACCTCCGCAAAGGATACAGCCGGGAGCGGGCTGGAACATCGTCGGGCACGAACATTCCGTTGATCTGTTGCGCCGCACACTTGCCGCCGGGCAGGTGCGTCATGCCTACCTGTTCTCCGGCCCTGAACACGTCGGCAAAACACTGCTGGCCCATCGTTTCGCGCAGACGCTGCTTTGCACCGGTGGCCCGGATGGGCGTGTTGCCCCTGGCGAACCCTGCAATGCCTGCCTTTCCTGTCGCAAGGTGATGCACGGCAACCATCCAGACCTGCACGTGATACGTCGCCCAGCCGACAAACAATTCATCCTGATCGAGCAGGTACGCGCCCTGCAAAACGACTCGGCGCGCAAGACGCTGGAAGGGCGCCGCAATGTCTTTATCATCGAGGGCGCGCACGAGATGAACCCGCAGGCCGCCAATTGCCTGCTCAAGACGCTGGAAGAACCCGAACCCGATGTTGTCCTGTTGCTCACCACGCCTGACCCCGGCCTGCTCCTGCCGACGATTCTCTCGCGGGTGCAGCCTGTCACCATGCACCTGCTCACCAACTCGCAGATTCAGACCGCTCTCGAACAACAGTGGAAGGTTGAGCCAGATGAGGCCGCGCTGATTGCCGCCCTCGCCGCCGGGCGGATGGGCTGGGCCGTGCAGGCCGTGGAAGATGAAGAGATGCTGGCCGGGCGCAAAGAGCTGCTCGACCTGCTTGCCAGACTGCCAGCCGCCAGTAAAGTCCAGCGTTTCGAAATCGCCGCGCGTCTTGGAGGTGACACCGAGAAAGCGCGCTCCCTGCTCGAACTCTGGCTGCTCTGGTGGCGCGACCTCGTGCTCGCCTCCAATAAGTGCCTCGACCTCACCGTCAACGTTGACATGCGCGATCTCTTAAAAACGCAGGCCGCGAAACTTGGTTCCAGCGAGTGCGAACGCATGGTGCGCGCCATACTGCGCACCCTCGAAGCTCTGGATCAGAACGTCAATGCCCGTACTGCCCTCGAAGTTCTGATGCTCGACGTACCTACAGTGAAGTAGCCCTATCTTGCTGTTTTTCGGGCGTTTGCTCCGGTATTGGGAGGAAGATGAGTTCGTCTTCGAGCTGCTGCCAGGCAAGTCGTTCGGCGTCGATGATGCTGAGGGGGCGCCTGTTTCTGGCCGATTCGATCATGAGGGTGGAGACGCGCTGGCGGAAGCCGGTGAGGTGACGTTCCTGAACGCGATAATTGGGCATGACGTGCAGGTCAATTTCTTGCGGCGCATAGAACTCCTGAGACTCAAAGATGAGCGAGATCAACTGGGCGTAGTTCTGGATGAGTTTGTAGCGGTGGGGCAGGAAATAGTCGGGCTGGGTGCAGGAGACCAGCAGGCTCCCGGCAATTTTTCCGGCGCGCAGGAGGGGAATGGCTGCCGCGCTCTCTTCCCACTCAACCCAGTGGGCCGCGTGCAGCCCTTCATCCTTACGACGATCCTGGAGAACGATGGGATGACATTGGGTGACGGCGGCACCGGCCAGAGACTCCGCGCCCAGGAAAATGGCCTGCTGTTCCAGGTTGGTGCTCCAGGGCGGTGTGCCGCGTCCCACGCGCTCGCGCAGGCTGTGGACTTTGCCGTCCTTTGGAGACATACACTGCACAATGGTGATTGCCATGCCAACCTGGTTAGGGTCGAGCTGGCCCAGCGCCTGTTGCAAAATCAGGTTGCTGATCGACCAGAAGCGCTGTGTATCGGGCGTGGTGGCGTAGGCGCTGAGCGCCCGCGAATAGAATGCTGATGGTATCTCGTCTGAGACCGCGAGTCCGCGTTCGTCCGGCGTTGCGGTAAAGCTGGGAAATTCAATCCTGAGGGACGCAAGCAGCATGGTGCGCTGCTCAGGCAGCGCCTGAAGTAAGCGGCGCAGGATCTGTTCGCGTGGGGTTGCCTCTCCCTTCGCCCAGCGACTGAGGGAAACAGGCGTTACCCCCAGTTCATTGGCAATCCTTTGCCGTTCCTGCGGGTCAATGATCGCGTCTCTAAGCAGCTCGCGCCAGGTAAGGGGAGTCTGCATACGTTCCTTTCGTCGTTCCTTGCGAGCCGGATACAATGTATAGTGGCAGTATTGCCTTGTACCCTGATAAATTTCACGAAAAAAAGCGTCTTTTGCCTCTCTATGCTGGTATAATATCAGGTAGGACGGGCAACGTCAACGGTTTTTTTCTCTTTGATTATGTGCTCACAAGTACCACTTTTTTCTTATTTATGTTGACGTAAAATCGTATATAAGGCATAATACACGCTTGGAAGCGTGAAAATTCGTTCATCAAGCAGGCAGTGTAAGGAATGGAGACAGGAAGCGAAAAGAAGCAAATACTCCCGGAGCAGTTCGTGCGGGGAGTGTATGATGTTATTGTGGTTGGTGCAGGCCACGCCGGTTGTGAAGCTGCGCTGGCTTCGGCGCGCATGGGCTGCAAAACGCTTTTGATTACAATGAATCTCGATAGCATTGCGCTGATGCCCTGCAATCCCTCGATGGGAGGGCCGGCGAAGGGGCATCTCATCAAGGAAATCGACGCGCTGGGCGGTGAGATCGGGCGCAATACGGATCGCACTTTTATTCAGGTGCGATTGCTGAATACAAGCAAGGGACCGGCTGTACAGGCGTTACGGGCGCAGTGCGATAAGCAGGCATACCGGCTGGCGATGAAGTTCGCGCTGGAGGCGCAGCCAAATCTCGCTTTGAAACAGGCTACCATCTTGCGCCTGTTGAGCCACACGCGAGGGGATGGACGCCATGTCATCACAGGTGTGGTCACCAGCAATGGCTGGCAGTACGAGGCGGGCGCGATCATCCTGACGACGGGCACGTTTATCAATGGGCGGCTTGTGGTGGGAGAGAAGACGCAGCCGGGTGGGCGCGCCGGAGAAGGTCCGGCGCTCGGTATCTCAGATTCGTTGCGCGCGCTGGGGCTGGAAGTGCGCCGCTTTAAGACGGGAACGCCGCCGCGCATCGACGCGCGCAGCATTGATTTCAGCAAGACGGAGCCGCAACCGGGTAGCCGTGTGCCGCTCTACTTCTCGCAGGATATTCATGCCCGCGAGGATGTACAGCTTCCCGGTGGCCGTCCCAATCCCATTTACCCGGTCACACATGAAGACCTGCACGGCTGGCGACCGCAGTTGCCCTGCTACCTCGTGCGCACGAACGAGCAGACGCATCAGATTATTCGTGACAATCTGCATCGCTCGCCGCTCTATACGGGTATCATCGAGGGTATTGGCCCGCGTTACTGTCCTTCGATTGAGGACAAGATTGTGCGTTTCGCCGATAAGAGCGCGCACCAGATTTTCCTGGAGCCGGAGGGCTGGCGCACCGGAGAGGTCTACGTGCAGGGCATGAATACGAGCCTGCCTGAGGATGTGCAATTAGCCATGCTACGCAGCATTCCCGCGCTGGAACACGCGGAGATGATGCGCGTGGGCTATGCTGTCGAATATGATTACGTGCCGCCGGAGCAGTTGTTTCCGACGATGGAGACGAAGCCGGTTTCTGGTCTCTTCCTGGCCGGACAGATCAACGGCACGTCGGGCTACGAGGAGGCGGCGGCACAGGGCATTATGGCGGGTATTAACGCGGCCTTGCGCGTGCGCGGGGAGCAGCCCTTCGTGCTAGGGCGTCACGAGGCGTACATTGGTGTGCTCATCGATGACCTGGTCACGCGCCCGATGAGCGAGCCGTATCGCCTGCACACCTCTCGCGCCGAGTATCGCCTGCTGCTGCGCCCGGACAGCGCCGATCTGCGCCTCAGCGATTATGCCTACCGGTTTGGTTTGATCGATGAGGAGCGGTACGAGCGGGTAGTGCGCAAGCGAGAGCGCATCCAGCACGCGCTGGAGCAGTTGGACCGGGTGTATCTCACCTCCTCGCGCCAGGTTGAGAGCCATGCTCAAGAACTGGGTATCGCGCCGCTAGGGCAGATGCTTTCGGCGAAGGAACTGCTGCGGCGTCCAGAGGTGCGTTACGAACAGGTCAGGCAACTTTCGCAACTGGTTGCCCCGTCAACGCTGGCACTGCTTGACGGAGATACCGCTGAAGAGGTGGAGTTGCAGGTGAAATATGAGAATTACGTGCGCAAGCAGGAGCAGGCCGTCCATCGCACGCGTCGGCTTGAAGAACAGCTTATCCCGGAGGATATCAATTACGAGGCTGTACAACATATGCGCACCCAGGCTCGCCAGAAGTTATCCCGGATTCGCCCGCGTACAGTCGGTCAGGCCTCGCGGGTAGAGGGGGTTACACCGGCGGACGTAGCCATTCTCATTATCTTCCTGGAAAAGCAGCGTGCAGCTTCACGCGCCCGTTAGGAGATGCAGGCAGAAGTCCCCCCCTGTCTGCCTCTGCTCACGGCGGCGTGTTGTACCCGGTGGTAGGGTCATCACCGATCTGTGGACAGAGCCGCGATTATGAGAGGTGATGAGGTGCAGGTGGTGTAGACGGCTAAATTTTTAGTGAGAGGGGAAGCGTAGTGTATATACTTGTTGTTGACGACGACCGTTTCGCCAACACGCTAGTGCAATTCGTCCTGCATAAAGTGGGCTACGAGGTCGAGACGCTGGATAGCCCACGGGCTGCTTTGCAGATGATCGAGCGACGCGAACCGGATCTGCTCATTCTCGATGTGAGTATGCCCTACATCAGTGGCTTTGAGTTGTCTCAGAAGCTGCGTGATGAGGGCTACGAAATGCCCATTATTTTCATGACGGCCAAGGATGCTATCGAGGACAAGTTGCAGGGCTTCGAGGTGGGGGCGGACGATTATATTTGCAAGCCGTTCAATCACCAGGAACTGGTGGCACGAGTGCAGGCGGTGATGCGTCGGGTCAAAAAGACGGGGAAAGAGAGCGGCCAGAGCCTGCGTGTAGGCCAGATCGAACTCTTCCCCGCTGAGTTGAAGATAACCATGTCGGGCCGTCAGCCTATCCTGCTGACACCGAAAGAGATGCAGGTGCTGCGTCTGTTAATGGCAAGCCCCGGACAGGTCGTGAGGCGCGACCAGTTGCTGGAGGAAATCTGGAATGAGCGCGACAGCAGCAGTAACATCGTCGATGTCTACATTCGTCGCTTGCGTGTGAAACTGGAAGAAGATACCAATGGGGCGGCGCATATTGTCTCTGTGCGGGGCAGCGGGTATAAGTTTGTTGTGCCATACTCTCAAAACGGGTTGGAGAAGAAGGCAGGGCATTCTCCGCGCCTGCTAAGGGAAAGCAGGCAAGGAGATGCAGAAGATGCCATTTAATCCTGTGAGAGAGGGGAAGACTGTGCCTGACCACTCCCAACATGGACGGCAAAGAAATCGGGTTGCTGGCAAGGTGGAGGATGGGGCTGTGCCGCCTCAGCCCATCCTCGAACAATTAGTCAGCCGCACCACTGACGCGGTGATTGCTATCGATCAGCACTTTCGTGTGCGCTACCTCAATCAAGCGTGCAGCGAAGCAATACACCGGCTGGCCGGTGAGGCGATTGGAAGGCCCTGTACAGAGGTGCTCAGGTGCAAAAATCTCAATCATGTGACGCTCTGCGATACTGAGAACTGCCCGCTGGTCAAAGCCCTGACGCAGGGAAAATCGTTGCTCAACGAGGAATTGGTCATCGGGCCGGAGCCGGGACACGGCAGCGAGGTATTCACGAGCGTCACTCCGGTTGAGGTCGATGGCGAACGACAGGTTATCTTTATCGCGCGCGATACGTCGGCGGTGAAGGTCGCCAGCCAGGTGCGTGCCAATTTTGTCTCGATGGTTTCGCACGAACTGCGCACCCCCTTGAATTCCGTCCACGGCTTCATCGACCTGCTGCTCCAGGGCCACATGGGCGAATTGAATGAAGAACAGCATACCTACCTCGGCTTTGCCCAGGAGGGGGTGCAGCAACTGATCTCCATTGTAGAAGATATCCTCTTTATGACGCGCTCGGATTCCGGCCAGTTTGATATGAAGCCACAGGAGGTCAATTTCCGCGTGCTGGTCCGGCAGGTGGTGAATAGTATGAAACCGCTGGCCCTCAAGGCCGGTGTGGTCATCAATACTGATATTCCCACTCCCTCGCCCCTGCTGTTCGCTGATCCCCAGCGTCTGAAGCAGGTCCTGAACAATCTGGTGGCGAACGCGATTAAGTTCACGCCACCGGGTGGCACAGTCACTATTCGGGCGTGCCAGCAAGACGAGCGCTTCGTCAAGATCGCGGTGCAGGATAACGGCTGCGGCATTCCCCTGGAAGACAGGCCGCACATCTTCGAGCGTTTCTACCAGTCCAACAACAGGCAGCAATCGAAGGTGGGCGGCTACGGTCTTGGCCTCAGCATCGCCCGCCTCATCGTCGAGCAGCACGGCGGCGAAATCTCCTTCGAGACCGAGGTGGATAAAGGCACTACCTTCTTTTTCACTATGCCCTTGTATCAACCGCCCCAAAGCGATTGATTCTATTACGACGTCTCCCACAACGATTCCTGCGTGGCTGGCGGTTCCGGTTCGGGTTCTTGCCAGGTGTTATTTTTTGAGAGTTTGTCGGCCAGGCGCGTGGGTTCAGGCAGGCGGTAGCCACGGTCGCAGGCCAGGACGTAGTTGATGCTGGTTTCCAGCGAGATGCCGTAGCCGAGGGAGATGAACATGGGATTGACATGTGCTTTTGTGCGCAGGGCCGCGCCCAGCACCTCGTCATGGTGGCTCTTGTCAACCAGTGGTACCCAGTCTCCCACCTTGTCGCCGAGGGACGCTTTGTCGTATGTTCCTCGTAAGATCGATTTGGCGCAGCCAATGGTCGGCAGTTGCAGCCAGAGGCCGAGGTGGGAGGCGATGCCCAGGCGGCGCGGGTGCGCGATGCCCTGCCCATCGACCATTACGAGGTTGGGCATGGTTTTCAGCAGGGCAAAGGCCCCCAGAATGGCGGGAATCTCGCGGAAGGAAAGCAGGCCGGGGATATAGGGCATGCGCAGCGGCTCCTCGTAGACGTGCTGCTCCAGCAGTTCCAGTTCTGGAAAGGAGAGCAGCACGACTGCCGCACGGGCCATGCCGTTTCCTTCATTGATTGCCATATCGACGCCCGCCACGCGCTCAACTTTGCCCACGAGGTCTTCGCGCACTACGCGCTTTGCCAGTTCGCGCTGCAGGGCGATTGCCTCATCCGGCGCAAGATTCCATTCATGCAGAGTGGTATCCGGTATTTTTGCCATCTTTTCTGTTTCTAGCTTCCTACATACGCGCTTCGGCGATGAAGATCATGCGCGGGCTGTCCAGCGTGAACGGCCCCATGCTGTAATCGCCAAAGACCTCTTTTACGGTAAAGCCCGCCTCTTCCAGCAGGAGTTCCATCTCGCTGCGTTCAAAAAGATAGAGGTAGGTTGTAATAATAGCACGTCGCAGCGGGCCACCCTGGAGATGTTCGTCGTAGAAATGGGTCAGTTCCAGCAAATGGCTGCCGCTAGAGGAGGCAGGGCTGACGAAGTGGGTCAGCAGCGAACCGTTCTCGCGTCTCCACGTCCCCTGATGCAAGACCTGTCCGCTCAGCCGCTCCATGTAGCGCGCATCTTCGTTGCTGATATCCAGGATGAAGGTGCCGCGCGGGGCCATGTGCGCCCGCGCGGAGGCCAGGGCCTGTCGCTGCGCCTGGCGCGTCGTGAGATGGGCGAACGAGCCAAGCGCGCAGAAGGCAAGGTGAAATCTCTGCGACAGGTGCAGAGAGCGCATATCCTGCTGGAGTAGCGTGATCCGTTGCTCGACGCCCGCCTCGCGTGCATGCTGCCCTGCCAGGTCGAGCATAGCAGTGGAGCTGTCAACACCCACAAGTGTATAGCCCTCACTGGCGAGCGGTATCAGCAGGCGACCGCTACCACAGGCCAGCTCCAGCAGCGGGCTGCCGGGACCGGCCAGTTCGGCGTAGTTCTGGTACAAATCCAGATCCTCGTCGAATTGCTCGTGCTCGATATCGTAGAATGGCGCGATGGCGTCATAATCGTCCGCGTGCTGCGCGTTGTTTGTGTTGTTCATTGTTGTTCTATGGATGTGCGTCTTCTAGATGCCGTCAGCCCTTGTGATCTTCCAGTTTCCATTCACCTGTTTGAATTGAAGCTGGACATCGTAGGGTGTGCCATCGCGCGTCACCTGCACTGTCACCTGCGAAGGATCGCTCGGGTTTGGCTGCGCGACAAAGCTGGTAACAGGACCTTTCAATCTATCGACTGCCCGCGCGAGAGCGGCGAAGGTCTCTTCTGTGACCTGCTGACCCCGAACAGAGGTAATGCTGCTCGTATCCCAGTAGGAATAGGCCTGGACATAATCCTGATTTTTAAGGGCCGTGTAATATTCGTCCGCGACAACCGTCGGCCCGATGGTTTTGGCGAAGAAGCCGACGCCGAGGGCAGCGGTAATGCCACAGCCGATGCAGCCCAGCACGATGATGCCGCCGATGATGCCCAGCGTGATCCAGAGCCAGCGCAGTGATTTCTTCTGTGGCTGTGATTGTGGCGGCGGGGGCATATAGCCCCCCTGCATGGGAGGCGCATACTGCGTCGGTTGCTGGTATCCCTGGTATTCTGCCTGCCCGTAGGCTGGCTGCGTTTGTCCATAAGGTTGCTGCTGACCGTAGGGGGGTGGTGTTTGTTCATAAGGTTGCTGCCCATAGGGTGGCTGACTCTGATCGTAGCTCATACAAAAACCTCCAGTATCTCTTGTAAATTTGTTTTCTCCCTGCCTGTTTCGTACTGCGTAGCGCAGGCCAGGTATAGCGTTGCGAAAAATGCCTGACAAGAGCATTACGTGACGAATCCATCATAGTTTTATTTATGCCCCAGAAGTCTCTCGGGGCGTTGTCTCACTCGCGCCACTTGCGCTACTCTTGTTGCTGGCATGCTGGCGTATCCAGGCGAGGATATCGGCATCCAACCGCGAGTGGTCGGGTTCAAACTCGCTGTCGTGGCCGTAATTGGGATAGCTTTTCCAGGTCTTGTCCTGGCTCGCCAGCGCCTCGTAAAATTTCTGGTTTGCTTTGATAATGATCGCTTTATCAGCTTCCGCCTGCAACATCAGCGTTGGGAGCGTAATAGTCTGCGCGATGGAGGTCATGGCGAGACGCATGCGCAGGGTCTGGAAGAGCAGGGAAGAGGTGACCTGCTTGCGCCAGTAGATGTCGGCGTGCAGCATCTGCAAAGCCTGCGGGTTGGTGGTCATCGTAGCTGTGTTGCCCGTTGTCCAGTAGTGTTTCGATTTGAAGAAACCGCCCAGGAGAATGGCAATACTATCGAGCAGGCGCAGTTTGCTCGTATCCTGTATCCACACGTTAAGCAGGATCAGTCCATCGAGCATGTTTGCATGGGTCGCCGCGAAGTGGGCCGCGAAGAGACCGCCCATACTGTGGCCGAGCAGGTAGATTTTTCCCGCTGGATGCCGCTTGCGAATTGCGGCGAGCACGAACTGAATGTCTTGCAGAAAGGTCTGATAGTCGTCGATGTGTCCGGGGAAGCCGCCCGAACGGCCAAAGCCACGATGATCCATCGCATAGACGCTCAGGCCCTGCGCGGCCAGCGCGTTGCCCATGTCGATATACCAGCCGCTATGGCCGCCCAGTCCGTGCATAATGAGCAGGGCATTGGCGCTGCCCGTTTCCCAGCTACGCAAAAAATGCGGAGAATTGTCGGCTGTCAGCAACTCTTCTCTCGCCACGGTGATTCCTGGAGCCTCCTCCATCTCTCCCCAATCTCCAGGTGCTGCCGGTTGATAACTCATCTCTTTGCCTCCCATGTAATCTGAAATAGAGATAAAATGGTGCCGCCCCGACGGGATCTCTCAAGGATGTAGACCTGGATAGATGAGACGAGTATAACACGGGCTGTCTTGTGGTACAATGGCTGGAGGCGCTCTCATCAGTCATAAATCGCGTAGGAAAGGATGGAATGCTTCTATGGTGCCACCGGATTTCGTGAATTTTTTTACCTCTATGGCCTCTGTTGGGGCAACATTGCTGTAAGATTAACTACAGATCCCGAAGATGTTTCTACTCCAGGAAACCTGGCGGTGGTACTTGTGCTCATCTATATCTATGGTGTAGCACGAGCCTGGGATCTGGTAGGTGTGCGCCAGTTCCATATTCAAGAGATATTCACTCCTCTGGTTGCCAGAGGAATTGAGGAAATCACTCCTGATAAATCGCATGCTGAACAGAGAAAGGATGCAAACAGGCAGGAAGACTAGTCACTATGCTATGATAGACATGGCTGCTTCGAGCAAGATTACGTGCTGTTCTACGCATGGTTGCATAAAACAGCGCATCCGGGAATAGTCAATATTTGCTGGAACTGTGGGCAAAGAGTAAGGAAAAATTGTGGAGAGACGACAAAACGTACAACAAGATGTAAAGAAGCTATTTCAGAGATTGAGCCGTCGGCGCTGGCCGCACATTTCGTTGGTGCGCTTGCTGCTGGAGGTGGTAGGAATTATGGTTGCTTTGCAGGCAGTTGTCGTGCTTACGCTGCAGGCGGTCTCAATACTGCGCAGGCAGAAGCAGACTGGCGGCTTTCCCCATCCGCGATTGGAACCGGTGGTCGTTGGAGAAAACGCCTTACAGCATGTTGCGCGGAACACCTTACAGATTTATGACTATGGGGCCGACCTTTTTGAAGCCATGATCGCGGCTATTGACGCGGCGCGAGAGACGATTTACCTGGAAACGTATATCTGGAAAGATGACACGGTCGGTCGGCGTTTCAAAGAGCACCTGGAGCGCAAGGCAAACGAGGGGGTGGATGTCTATGTCATCTTCGACAGCTTCGGCAATACCGTTGTGCCGCGCAAGTTCAAGCAGTTTCCACCCGGCATTCACACGTTGAAATACCAGGCGATTAAATGGCCCTGGCAAATGTTCGATCTGCGGCGCTATGCACTGGATCACCGCAAATTGCTGGTGGTCGATGGAAGGATTGGCTTTATCGGCGGTTTCAACATTGGTAGTCTTTACGCGACGCAATGGCGTGATACCCATTTGCGTATAGAGGGGCCTGCCTGCGCTGACCTTGCGCAGTCCTTCGCCGACTTCTGGAATCGGGAAGTGCCACCGAGGGAGCGCATTACGCGCCATTACCCACGCTACTTTGACCCGCTGATCAACCTGCGTGGCACCAACGCGATGCGCCTGACCTTCCCTATTCGCGACATGTATATCGAAGCGATTGACCGCGCAGAACACTCTATCCGGCTGACAAACGCCTACTTTGTCCCCGATCGTTCGCTCTTCGATGCGCTCAAAGCGGCGGCGCGGCGCGGCGTCGACGTGCAGGTACTGGTTCCCTGGATCTCCAATCACGTCGTTGTCGACTGGCTCACCCGTGGCTACTTCACCGACGGGCTGAAAGCGGGCATCCATGTCTGGGGCTATCGCAACATGCTGCACGCCAAAACCTGCACCATTGATGGGCAGTGGTCCACCATTGGCACGGCCAACCTCGACCGCCTTAGCTCCGTGGGCAACTACGAGATCAACGTCGAAGTCTACGACAGCGCCCTGGCGCGCGAAATGGAAGAGCTATTCAAGAGCGATATCGGAAACGCCTTTGAATTGAAGCTCGCCGAGTGGAACCGCCGTCCCTGGTACAAACGCCTGGGCGAATTTATCCTTTCCCCCCTGCGCGTCTTCCTGTAGCATAAAGCAGAGCAAAACAGGGCAAGAAAAAGCCTGTCTGGCGCAGCCAGACAGGCTTTTTCTTGCCCTGTTTTGCTCTCATCAAAAAGCTTTTCGCATGTCAATCCCATTCCTTTGCCAGAACGAAGATAGAACGTTGCCAGAACGAGAATGGAACTGCTCGTGTTACATTCTTTCCAGGCAAGCGAGATGAGGCGGAGGAAGGCTGGCAGATAGATAGACAGCCTGGCGAGGCGGGTCCCGCTTCGTCATGGTGTTCTGGTAGGGGCATAATGGCGAAAAATATGTTTTCCATCATCGTGAAATGCTGGCGCGAGCAGCAGATGGGGCCAACTCACCTGCAGGTGGTGCGCACGGATACGGCAGAAGAGGTGGTTTTGAATGCTGGCAGCTTCCTGGTGCGCATTGTGGTGGACGAAGCTGATCAGGTGGAACGGTGTCTGATCCGGCATATCAATAGCGGACGCGAAGTGTACATCCAGAGTGGCACTGGCTTACGCGCTTTCATCGATGCCTGTCTACTGACTGGTAACAATCATGCGGATTCGGTGTGATGTGCGAGATAGCGCGCCCCCAACCGGAAAATGCTGGCGGCGCGGTGATGACGAAGGCGAAAAGGAGAGGCAATGAGCGGTGCGCTGGCGGTTGCATCGGTAACGGCGGTCTTGAAACACCTGTTAGGCAATGTGCTGGTTCAGCAGTCGACCATCGCCGGTATGGGCGATGTGACGGTTTCTGCCTTGCCGCCGGACCGCGTGCTTGCGAGTGGCGGGACAGAGGAGCATAACCAGCTCAATCTCTACCTGTATCGCCTGACGCCTGACTCTGCCTGGCGGCGTGGCGGCACGCTGACCTCTGCTCAGAAGATGGGAGTAGAGCAGGAGAATCTTCCCCTGGCACTTGACCTGCACTATCTGTTGACAGCCTACGGCGAGCGCGATTTGTACGCCGAGATTCTGCTTGGCTACGCGCTGCAGTTTTTCTATGAAACGCCGGTGCTGACGCGAGAGATGATACGCTCAACGCTGGCCTCTCTGAGCGCGGGCAATGGCAGTCACGCGGGGGTAACGGCCCTGACCACCTCCATGCTGAGCGAGCAACTGGAGCGGATCAGCATTCGACCGGAATTTCTCAATACCGAAGAGATGTCGCGGCTCTGGACCAGCTTCCAGGCTCGCGCCAGGCTCTCAACATCCTACGAAGTCTCAGTAGTTCTTATCGAAAGTCGCCGCTTTATCGAGTCGGCGGCTGAAGTGCCACAGGTAGTGATCTCATGAGGGAAACGGCAACTGGCAGTTGGAGTGAGTACAATCAGCGTTACCTGTCCATGGCGCTGGCGCGGGTGCAGCAGGCGCTGAGGTACTATATTGCACGCGCACGAGGCGAGGAGCCTCAGTCGCGAGCGGAGGAGATGCCACAGGTCGATGCCGCCATGCCTGCTCCGGCCCTGCTCCGGCTCTGCGCCGCCTTTGGCCTCACATCGTTTGAGCGCGACTCGCTGCTCCTCTGTGCTGGCATGGATTTAGAGGGCGTGTTTCCGGGGCTCTGTGCCGCAGCGCAGCGCCTCCGCTGGTGTGAACAGGACGGCGTCGGCGGTGATAGCCGTGAGGTCGCCAGTTCCGGCCCGGCCTATCCCACTTTCAGCCTCGCGCTCGCCGCTCTGCCGGAGGCGCACTGGGACGCGCTTACTCCTGGCTCGCCGCTCAGACGCTGGCAGTTGATCAGCGTGGGTAGCGGCAACACGCTCACGCTAAGTCCCTTACGCATTGATGAGTATATCCTGCACTACCTGCTTGGCATCTCTCAGCCTGACGAACGGCTAGCCGGGCTTGTTGTGTCGCTGCCCGTTTCTGCTGCCGACCTCGTGCCATCGCAGCATGTACTCGTCCAACGCCTCGTTAGCGTGTGGTCGCCTTTGCTGGAGGCCATTGAGCCGCTCTCGCTGCCAGCGCGAGAAGATGCGCGGCCTGTGCCGGTGCTTCAGTTGTGTGGCGAGGATGCGGCGGGCAGGCGCGAGATCGCTGCTGCTGCCTGCGCCGCTCTTGATCTGCGTCTCGGTATGGTGGCTGCCCCGGCTTTGCCCGTTACGATGAGCGAGATCGACCTGTTTTGCCGCCTCTGGGAGCGTGAGGCGATCCTGGATAACCGCGTCCTGCTGCTGGACTGCGACGAACTGGATATCTCCGACGCGGCCCGCGTGAACGCTCTCACCCGGCTCATGCAGCAGCTTCGCGCTCCCTTGCTGATGGCGAGCAGCGAGCGCGGCCAGTTCGCCCGCCGTATGCTGCGTCCTGTGCTGAGCTTCGATGTGCGCAAGCCGGATATCTCTGAGCAGCGCCTGCTCTGGCGCAGCGCGCTGGGCGAAGTGAGTGCGCGCCTGAATGGGCAGGTCGATACGCTGGTCGCGCAGTTCAATTTGAGCGCATCAGCCATTCGCGCCGCGAGCACGCAAATCCTGCGGGCAGACTTTGAGGACGAAGGAGGGCTGGAAGAACAGGATGGGCATGCGGCGTACGATGGCATAGGTATGCGGTTGTGGGATGCCTGCCGTGTGCAGGCCCGACCCGCGCTGGAAGACCTGGCGCAGCGCATCGAGCCGGTAGCCGACTGGCATGACCTGGTTCTGCCACAGGCGCAGCAGCAGCTTCTGCGCGAGATTGCCGCGCACGTGCGTCAGCGCACCACCGTCTACGAGAAGTGGGGATTTAGCGCGGGAAGCGCGAGGGGACTGGGTATCAGCGCGCTCTTTGCCGGGGCCAGCGGCACGGGCAAGACGCTGGCGGCTGAGGTGCTGGCGCACGAACTGCGCCTCGACCTCTACCGTATCGACCTCTCGTCGGTAGTGAGCAAATATATTGGCGAGACCGAGAAAAACTTGCGCAAGGTCTTTGACGCGGCTGAGGAGGGTGGGGCCATCCTCCTCTTCGACGAGGCCGACGCGCTATTCGGCAAGCGCAGCGAGGTCAAGGATAGTCATGATCGCTATGCCAACATTGAGGTGAGCTACCTCTTGCAGCGCATGGAAGCCTATCGCGGGCTGGCTATTCTGACCACGAACCTGAAAAGCGCCCTGGACACCGCCTTCCTGCGCCGTATCCGTTTTATCGTCCACTTTCCGTTCCCTGACGCGGCGCAGCGAGCCGAAATCTGGCGGCATATCTTGCCTCGGCGCGTGCCGACCGAGGGACTGGACATCCAGAAGCTGGCCCGGCTCAATGTGGCCGGGGGCAACATTCGCAATATTGCCCTGAATGCTGCCTTCCTGGCTGCCGACGCCCGCGAGCCGGTGCGTATGGCCCACATGCTGCGAGCGGCCAGCACCGAATACGCCAAACTGGAAAAACTTCTGACCGAGGCGGAGGTGGGAGGCTGGCTATGAGAGGGCAGGGAAAGCACGAGAGCACAGGCAAAGAGGTGGAGTAGCAATGTTACTGCAACTGCACAAGTCTATACAGAACCTGCTGTACGAGCGCGGCCAGATTAGCCCGCGCGAGGTGGATATCCGTTTTGAGGCACCCACCCGCGAGCGCGTCGAAAAGCTGATCCGGCCCACAATCAACCTGTTTCTCTTCGATCTGCAGGAGAATAAGGAACTGCGACGCAGCGATTTTGAGACGACGAAGCAGAACGGTCGGGCCGAGCGGCGCGCCCTGCCTCGCCGTTTCGACCTGCGCTACATGGTGAGCGCGCTCACGACCAGCAGCGAGGATGAATACCTCTTGCTCTGGCGCGTCCTGACCACTCTGCTGCGCCACCCGCAGTTACCGACAGAGGTGCTTTCTGAGGAACTGCGCCAGATTGAGCTGCCCCTGGTGACGCGGGTAAGCCAGGATGACGAAGGACGGCGCATGTCGGACCTCTGGTCCGCCCTCGGCGGGCAGCCGCGTCCCGCGCTCTACTACGTCGTCACCGTCCCGGTCGACATGGAGCTGAGCATCGAAGCTCCGCTCGTTCTGAGGCGCACCACGCGCTACACGCGCATGCGCGATGAGCGGACGGCAGTGGAAAGCGGCGTGCAGATCGGCGGTGTTGTGCGGGCCGGGTCGGGCGAGCCGCTCGCCAACGTCAGGGTCGCGCTTGAGGGCAGCGCCGCCTTTGAGAGTGTCACCAACACAGAGGGGCGTTTCACGCTGCGCGACGTGCGCCCCTCCACACCCGGTACGCTCCACCTGCGCGTTACACAGGCCGATGGCACGCAAAAAGTCATCGCGGTCGACGTGCCGGGGAAGCGTGACGGTGGCTCCTCAGACAATGAGCATCCTTACGATATCGTGCTGGATGCACCACCATCGTAGTTTGATAGTTTTTGTATCACCACTTGCGAGCAAAACAGACTGCATTGAATCGAAGCGTATTGAAACACAGTGAAGGAGGATTATTCGTATGCCTGAGTATCTCTCACCAGGTGTCTATGTCCAGGAGGTCGATAGTGGACCTCGCCCGATTGAGGGAGTGGGAACGGCCTGCGCGGCCTTTGTCGGCTTCGCTGCCGCCGGCCCGGCCAATCGCCCGGTGCTGATTACGAACTGGTCGCAGTATGTCAACACGTTCGGTAGTGCGGAAGATGGCGGGGCGCGTAACCCTCACGTGCCGGGGGCCTATCTCTCCCATTCCGTCTATGGCTACTTCCTCAACGGTGGAGGTCGCTGCTACGTCACTCGCGTCGTCGGCAATGCGGTGCGGGAGAAGCCCACACCTTTGCAATTGCCCAGCCGCTCCTCGAAAGCGGTGCCGTCCATTATTATCCAGCCCAAAAATGCCATCATGCAGGATATTGAAATCGACATCCTGCCGCCGACGAAAAGCGCTTCCTCCGCTTCGGCCAACGCGCCAGCAGAGGGACAGAGCCAGGATGGCGGCTCAAATGCGAGTGGGAACAGCGACCAGTCCCTGCAAGAGATGTTTACGTTGCGGGCGCGCATGGGTGATCTCGAAGAGGTCTACGAAAACCTGAGCCTCGGCAAGACGGCCACGAAAACAGCCGTGGATACGGTAAACGCCATGAGCCAGTTGATTCGCCTGGTCGAGGCCAAAAGCACCGGCTCGGCCATCGACCGCGCGCCACAAGTGGGCAGCTACGTGCTGAAGGCACCGCCCATGACCACGCTGCCGCAGGTGCAATCCAACGATTTCTCCGGCGACGTGAGCGAGCGTAGCGGTCTGGAGGGCCTGGAAGTCGCCGAAGATGTGACGATGGTCTGTTGCCCCGATCTCATGTCAGCCTACCAGGTCGGCGCCATCGACCGCGATGGCGTGAAGGCCGTGCAACTGGCGATGATTGCACACTGCGAGCGCATGGGTGATCGGGTCGCCATTCTCGACCCGCTGCCTGACCTCTCGCCCCAGGATGTGGCGCGCTGGCTGCAAAAAGAGGCCAACTACGACTCCAAATATGCCGCCCTCTACTATCCCTGGATCAAGATTGCCGGTCCCACCGGTCGCCCGATGGCCGTGCCGCCCTCAGGCTTTATGGCAGGCATCTACGCCCGCAACGACAATGAGCGCGGCGTGCATAAGGCTCCCGCCAACGAAATCGTGCTCGGCGCGCTGGAGGCTGTCAGCCAGGTGACGAAGGGTGAGCAGGACACGCTCAACCCGAAAGGCATCAACTGTATTCGCTCGTTCACGGGTCGTGGACTGCGCGTCTGGGGCGCTCGCACCCTGAGCAGCGACCCGGCCTGGCGCTATGTCAACGTGCGCCGCCTGTTCAACTACATCGAGAAATCGCTTGAGCAGGGGCTGCAATGGGTCGTCTTCGAGCCGAACGACCCCGACCTGTGGGCGCGTGTCAAGCGCGACGTGACTGCCTTCCTCACGGGCGCGTGGCGCGACGGTATGCTCTTCGGGCGCTCACCGGAGGAAGCCTTTTTCGTCAAGTGCGATGAGGAACTGAATCCGCCCGATGTGCGCGATCGCGGCCAACTCTTCATCGACATCGGTCTGGCCCCCGTCAAACCGGCTGAATTCGTCGTCTTCCGCTTGAGCCAGTGGGCTGGCGGTGGCGCTTAGCGCAGAAACAGGAGACCCTGTAGGGGATGGGGTACAGGGGGCTTTGCCCCTTGCCGGGCTGCGGGGTGTCCCGCTCTTTTCCCTTTCCCTGAAGGGTCGGAGGGTTTTACATCAGGTAGGTAGCTCTGCAAATCTAAGAAAGGAAATGGTATATGGCAACATCAGACCCATTGGTTTCATCATGGTTTGGGGTGGAGTTTCAGGGGCAAGTCGTCGGCGCGTTCCGCGAATGCACCGGACTCGGCAGCGAGAACGAGGTGGTCGAGTACAAAGCGAGCGGCCAGAAAGGCGAGTTCGTCATTAAGAAGGTTCCCGGTCGCCTGAAGTGGAACAACATCACGCTCAAGCGCGGCATCACCGACGCCATGGACATGTGGAAGTGGCGCAAGCTGGTGGAGCAGGGCAACATCGACTCGGCCCGCAAGAACGGCACTATCACCATGTACAACCAGCAGGGCCAGGCCGTCGCCAAGTGGAACTTCACCAATGCCTGGCCGAGCAAGCTGACCGGGCCGAGCGCGAATGCTGGCAACAACGAGGTAGCCATCGAGGAACTGGAATTGACCCACGAAGGTTACGAGCGCGTGAGCTAACCGCTCGCGCCATGAGATGGGAGCTGCATCATGTTGCAAACGGAGTTCGAGTTCACGCTCCCACGCGGCTACATTGATGCGCGGGGCAACCTGCATCGGCATGGCACGATGCGCTTAGCCACCGCGCTCGACGAGATCGAGCCGTTGCAGGATGCGCGGGTGCGGGCTAATGAAGCCTACCTGAGCATCCTCCTGCTCAGCCGCGTCATCACCCGTCTGGGCGATATCGGTCAGGTCAGCCCGTCGGTGCTGGAAGGGCTGTTCGCGGCTGATATCGCCTACCTGCAAGACCTGTACATCCAGGTCAACGATTGCGGCACAAGCCTTGTCGAGACACAGTGTCCGCACTGTGGCACGCACTTTTCCTTGGACCTGGCGGGAGGATCGGACAATGCTTGAAGAGGGACAGTCGCTCAACAACGGTAATAATCAGCAGGCTGCTGTGCCATCTTCCGCCGCCACAGGCTCAGCCATCGACATTGAGGCGCTGGCCGAGAAGGTGTACCGGCTGATGCGCGAGCAGGCACGGCTTGAGCGCGTGCGCGGCGAGAAGCCCGGACACGGGCGCGGGATTGGGAGGTGAGTTGAGCTATGGCCGAAGAAGCCTATCCCGGCTGTCGCTTTTATGTCATGCTCGACGGTGTCGTCCAGGGCGTCTTTACCGAGGTCGGCGGCTTGCAGATAGAGATGGATGTGATGGAGTACCAGGAGGGTGGCAACAACGGCTTTGTCTATCGCCTGCCCGGCTTCACCAGAGTCAGCAACATCACGCTCAAGCGCGGCATGACGAAATCCAACGACTTTTTCAAATGGTGCGCGAACATTGCCAGCGGCAATTTCCGCCGCCGCAACATTTCCATAGTTATGTACGACGTAGCCGGCGAGGAACTGATGCGCTGGAACTTCATGAATGCCTACCCGGTCAGGTGGATCGGCCCGCAGTTCCAGGCCACAGACGCGGCGACCGCTATCGAAACGCTAGAACTGGCCCACGAGGGCATGGATCTGGGATGAGCATATGAGACGAGGCGCTTTGATCAATCGCAGCCACCGCCAGCAAGCGCTGGTCAAGAGCATACTGAGACCCCGACCACTGGCGCGCAGGCTCACACGCCACCAGCAGTTGCCTCAGGCACTTGGCCTGCCTGTTATATCCATTCTGCCCGTATCTCAAGCCCTCCCGGTTTCTCCGGCGCTTGCGGACACATTGCCAGCGTCTCTCATCGAGAGAGACTTCCGCCCTGCACTCTCTATGCAACAGGAAGATGCTGTAGATACGCGGATCGAAGCTCTGCCAGCAACAATGCAGACATACCAGGAGAGCATTCCTGCTCAGCCAGCGCCCGCGTTGGCCGCGCAACTGGAAACGCTGGTGCGGCAGGGGCAAGTAGCCGCTATCCAGCCAGAGCACAGTGTCTCCGAGACTGAGATAGTGGTCGTATCCGAAGCCGGAGACGTTCAAGTCGAATCTGCCGGTGTTTCTGCTGCTCATCAAACCAGACATGAAACTGGGCTTGAGACCGAGATTTTAGCCAGACGCGAGGACATACGCGAACCTGAGCTTGAATCCGGGCAGGAGTCTCACTCGGAACGGCAGGAGGATGTGCGCTCACCGATCAGTCAAAGCGCGGCGGAATTGGAAGCTGTGCAGCCTTTAGCAGAGGACATGCATGCGAGCACAGACACAGTTGTCCGGCAGGCCGCGCGCCTTGCGGCATATGAAGCTGTACAGGCGCGACCGGTTGAAGACGCGAAATCTCCGATTGAAACGGTGAGGCCGCGCCGCCCGCGCCGGAATAGCGAGGAACTGCCCGCGCAGACGGGACAGCGCGCTCCGTCTACCTTAGCGACGAAAAAAGAGACGCGGGAGCCTCAGCGCCATGCTCAAGCAGCAAGGGCGCAATGGCAATCAGAAGCGCAAACAGCAAGCGGTGATGGCATAAACGCAGATGACCTCTTCGTACCTACAAATACAGACCGTTCGCCCCAGGTCTGGCTTGCTCGCCTGATGGGCAAGCGCGTACCGGCGCAAGAAGAGGCAGGCACAGGTATGGAGACCGCGCCGGAACAGGATGTGGCAGTGACAAACAGGGGTAGTGAAGCCCCCCTTTATAGGGAATCGGCTAATGTGCAGCCGCGAGAGAAATTGTCTAATGTGCAACCGCAACAGGAATCCGTAAGGGAGACGCTTTATGTTCGCCCGGAGGAGAATGGCGGGCGAGCACAAGGCATCGCCCCTACGGCTTCTCCCTCAGAAACAGATGTCCAGGGGCAAGGAAAACAGCAAATTGAGAGGCCATCCGCTCTACGTACTGTGCCAGGGGTTGCGAATATGCCGACAACGGCACAGGGAGCGCGAACGGTACAGGCCATTGCGGGCGCGCCGGAAATGCCGCAAGCAGCGCGAACGGTACAGCCACGACAATCTGAGCAACTCTCGTCGCAGACGAGGCGCTTCTTGCGGCCACTGATGGGCATTGACCCGGCAAGCGTACAGATACATCGTGATGCGCAGTCGACGCGACTCGCCGATGCCTACCACGCCGATGCTGTGACGATGGGTGACACTATAGAATTGCCTCGCGGCAACGCAAGCGATACCCCGGAGACACTGGGACTGCTCGCCCACGAATTGACGCACGTGGCACGCCAACGCAATCCAGGCTTCGTCCCGCCCATCCTGCGAACCACTGATCAGGCGTCGGCCCGTACACAGACTCCGGCGCAGGATCTCGCCTGGGCAGACGAAGAAACGTTGGCTCTGCAAGTCGAGCGCCAGGTGTGGCAAGTGACGGGGCCGGGGGCATCGTATAGAGTAGGGCCACCCCTTGCGGGTAGCCTGGGGGAGGTGGGTGGACCGGTGATGGCGGGTGGTTTAGGGGGCCAGATCATTTCTCCAGCGCAACATGCTGTTTCGCCATTGCCATCCGCGCCGCTTGCGCCATCTGAGCTGACTGAGACACGCCGGGCAGCAAACGATCCGTGGAATGGTCTGCCTGCGCCGTGGGAACCTTTGCCCGGCTGGTTGACGACGCCACAGATTGCAACGGGACAGGGTGTGTCGAGTTCTCCTGCCCCCGTTCAGATGCCTGCTCCAACCATATCTCCGGCATCGGAGATGACGAGCAATGGTGGCAACCAGCAGGCGAGCGGATATGCTGACATTGCAGTGCAACGAGCGGAGAGAGGGCGCACCATCGGTGAGGAAGCTATCCCAGCCGCACCGGTATCGCAGGAAATGCGAGCGCCTGAGCCGGATCTGGATGAGCTGGCGCGACAGGTGTATTCCATTTTGAGAAATCGGCTCGAAGTCGAGCGCCGCAGGCATAGATAACGAACGAAGGAGGTGCAATCATGGCTCTGGTAGCTGCTACCATCAGGGATAAGGATCATGGTACTGTGGTCGAGTGCCTGTTTAATCCAAAGGAATATACGCTGAGCAAAAGCAACACGTGGCAGGCGGATCAGAGTCACGGGGCCAACCTGGGCTTCTACGAGTTCAGTAGCGGACAGGCCACGACACTGACCATGGAACTTTTCTTCGATACCTACTCGAATAGCAAAAATGGCGCGTCGGCAGGCTCGCCGAAGGATGTGCGCAAGACCTATACCGCCGCGATCTGGAAGATGATGGCGGTCGATCCAAGCCTGGCAAGTCTCAACGGCGTGGGTCAGGGTTCGGATGGTAAGAAGGGACGCCCTCCCATTGTCATTTTCCAGTGGGGAGCCACGTGGACGTTCAAGGCCGTGATTACCAGTCTCAGCGAGCGCTTCACACTTTTCCTGCCCGATGGCACGCCTGTACGCTCCACCATGAGCGTCACGTTCCAGCAGATTCAGGAGAAGGACGATTACCCGCCCACCAACCCGACCTCTGGCGGCCGTGGCGGAGAGCGCGTCTGGGTGGTCAACGAGGGTGATACGCTGGCCTGGATCGCCTACAAATCGTATGGCAACACCCGCTTCTGGCGGCGTATTGCCGACGCGAACAATCTGACAAGAGTGCGGCAATTGACGCCGGGAATGAAGTTGGAGATACCTGATGCCTGAGCAGCCATTAACCCATATGAGTGTACAACTGAATGGCTCTGATGCCCCGGCAGACTTCATGGACGACCTGATTGATGTCTCGATTGAGAATAGCCTGCACCTGCCCGGCGTCGCTACCGTGGTGCTGCATGACCCCAGCCTTTACTGGCTCGATTACGAGAATCTGCTGCCGGGCAAGGCCATCAAAATCTTCGTGAAGATGGCTTCTCAGGAGACACTGCTTTTCGATGGCGAAATTGTAGAGATCGAGCCTCACTTCGGGCGCGGCGCTCAGGAATTGACGGTGCGCGCCTTCGACCGGCTCTACAAGCTCTCACGTGGCACCTACGCCCGTTCGTTTGTCAACGTCAGCGACTCTGACATCATTGAAAAGATCGCGGGCGAAGTTGGGTTGAGCGCGCAGGTGGGGCCGACCTCGCTTGTCTATCCCTATGTCTTCCAGAACAACGAAAGCAACCTGGCGTTTCTGCAAAAGCGCGCTGCCGCGCTCGGTTTCTTGCTGTATGTCACGGGCAAGACGCTGCACTGTGAGGCTCCACGTGGGTCAAATACTGTCCAGCTTACCTGGGGTGTGGAACTACGCGAGTTTTACCCGCGCATGACCACGCTGGGGCAGGTTGATACGGTGAGTGCGCGAGGCTGGGACCCATCACAGAAGCAGGCGGTGCAGGGGCAGGCGAAAAAAGAGCAGCGGGACGCGCCCAATGTTGGCTACAGCGAAGGCACGGGACAGGTGCGCGAAGCATTTTACATGGGCGGGCAGACACTGGTGGCCGATCGTCCAATGCGCGAGCAGAGCGTAGCTCAGTCGCTGGCACAGGCCGTAGCCAGTCAGGTGGCCGGAAGCTTTATCGAGGCGGAGGGCCTTTGCCAGGGGACGCCGACGCTGATCGCCGGGGTTTCCGTACAGATCAACAAGGTGGGCAAGCGCTTCAGCGGCATCTACTTTGTCACCAGTACCGTTCATACCTACAGCGCTCAGCAAGGCTACGTGACGCGCTTCACCGTCTCCGGCCATCAACCATGTACGCTCTTCGCGCTCCTCTCGACCGAAGAGAAGGTGGAGACGCAGCGCGGGCTGGTTGTCGGCATTGTCACCGACAACAAAGACCCGCAAAACCAGGGGCGCGTCAAAGTGAAATACCCCTGGCTGACCGAGGAGCACAGCAGCGACTGGGCGCGGGTGATAGCTCCCGGCGCGGGCGCGCAGCGCGGCATCGAATTTCTGCCGGAGGTCAACGACGAAGTGCTCGTCGGCTTCGAGATGGGCGATATCAATTATCCATATGTGCTGGGTGGCCTGTGGAATGGCAAGGACGCGATTCCGAAGGATGTCGTCAGCGGCTCGGTACAGCAGCGCATCATTCGCTCGCGCACCGGTCACATGATTACGCTGGACGACAACGACAGTGGCGGAGGTATCACGATAGAAGATAGTAAGGGCAATAAGCTGGTATTCAACAGTCAGGAGAATAAGCTCACCATCACGGTGCAGGGCGACACGGAGATACAGGCGCAGGGCAATATGAAGCTGGGCGCGCAGGGCAACATGACGCTGCAAGCGCAGGGCAATATCTCCGTGCAAGCCACCGCAGAGGCGGAAGTCAAGGGGACGGCGGGTGTCAAGGTGGACGGCGGCCCGGCCATCGTGGAGGTCAAGGGCAGTATGATCAATCTCAATTAGCTTTATATGAGGACAGGAAAGGAGCGTCATCATGGGAGAACCGGCGGCGAAAGAGGGCGATAAGATCATCGCTACCGATACGCACATTTATATGATTCCGGCACCGCCCGGCCCGCCCGTGCCGACGCCCCTGCCCAGTCCGTTCAACGGCATTATCGCGGGCAATCTCAGTACGAATGTCAAAATCATGGGTCTGTCGGCCGCGACCGTGGGCAGCACCGCTGATAACGTCCCGCCGCATCTGCCACAGGGCGGGCCGTTTCAGGTGCCTCCTACCAACAAAGGTGAGATCATCATGGGCAGCCTGACGGTCATGATTAATGGCAAACCGGCGGCGCGCAACGGCGACACCGCCATGACCTGCAACGACCCCGTCGAGCTGCCCATCGGCAAAGTCATAGCCATCGGCACTGTTATGATCGGATGAATAGATAGATAGGAAAAAACAATGACTACGCGAGATTTTTTAGGTAATGGCTGGGCGTTTCCGGTGCGTGTCGACGCGCATGGGCGCATTGCCCTGGCGCGGCAGGAACGCGACATCGAGGAGGCTATACGCATCGTCCTGCTAACGCCGAAAGGACAGCGCGTGATGCGCCCGGAGTTCGGCTGCCAGGTTCACGAACTGATCTTCGCGCCCAACGATGCCACCACCGCCGGGCTGGCTGCCTACTACGTCGAGGAGGCGCTGGGCATGTGGGAGCCGCGCATTCGCGTGCTGGACGTAATCGCCCACGCCGACCCGGACGATAGTGGCCGCCTGCTCATTGATATCCACTATGAGATTAAGGCCACCCACGACAGGCGCTCGCTGGTCTTTCCTTTCTATCGCATCCCTGGCGAGCCAGAGGACGCGGAGCGCATTCGCATGGTAGCCCTGGCAAACGCACGGGGAAGGGAGTTATAGCCATGCCATTACCAGTACCAGTCCTTGATGACCGCCATTTTCAGGATATCGTCGACCAGGCAAAGCTGCTCATCCCGCGCTACTGCCCGGAATGGACCGACCACAACGTCAGCGACCCCGGCGTGACGCTGATCGAGCTGTTCGCCTGGATGACCGACATGCTGCTCTACCGCGTCAACCAGGTTCCCGATAAAAACTATATCAAGTTCCTGCAAATGATCGGTGTGCAGTTGGAGGAGCCGCGCTCGGCCGCCGCGCCCATCACCTTCTACCTCTCGGCGGCGCAGTCTGCCGCCGTGGTGATCCCGGCGGATACCGAGGTTGGCACCGTGCGCACGGAAACCAGCCCCTCGATACTTTTCACCACCGAGAAAGATTTGACCATTCGCCCGCCGAAGCTGATTGATACCTTCACGCGCAACGCCAGCCAGCGCGATGCCTGGCTGCGCCACAATCTGCGCCAGGCGGAACTGCTGAACAGGCGCACGCTCATGTTTCCCCAGAACCCCAGCCCCGGCGATTCCTTCGTGCTCGCCTTCCAGCAAGACCACAGCAACCACGTGCTGGCGCTGATCGTCAACTGTGACCGGGCGGGTGGCGCGGGCGTTGACCCCAGAAATCCGCCGCTCGCATGGCAGGTCTGGCAGGGCGGCGCGACGCGCTGGGTCAACTGCGAACTGGAATACGACGGCACGGGCGGCTTCAACGAGTCCGGTGAGATCATTCTGCACTTGCCGGAGATGGCGCAGGCCGAGTTCCAGGGCCTCAAAGCCTACTGGCTGCGCTGCCGCCTGACCGATGCACAGGCCGGTCGCAACAACTATAAAGTCTCGCCCGCCCTCATCCGCCTGCGTGTTGAGTCACGCGGGGGCAGCGTGAGCGCCCGCCACGCCGTCTCTGTGCATAACGAGTTTCTCGGCGTCAGCGATGGCACGCCCGGCCAGACCTTCAAGTTGCTGCACACGCCCATCCTCGCCCTTGATCCGCGCCGCGATGCCCTGATCGTCGAGCCTCCTTCGGGCATGGGCAGGCCGCAGCGCTGGAAGGAGGTCTCCGATTTCGCCGACTCTGGCCCCGAAGGTCAGCATTACACGCTGGATAAGCTGGATGGCACGCTCACGCTGGGTCCGTCTCTGCTCCAGCCCGATGGCTTTGTCTATCGTTTCGGTGCCGTGCCAGAGAAGGGCAGCGCGTTGAGCTTCAGCCGCTATCAGTACGGCGGCGGCGTAATCGGCAATGTCGCGCAGGATACGCTGACCGTGCTCAAATCCTCCATTCCCTACGTAGCGCACGTGACGAACCGCGTGCCAGCAGTGGGCGGGCGAGACGCGCAGAGCCTGGAAGACGCGAAATTGCGCGCCCCGCAGAAGCTGCGCACGCGCGCGCGAGCCGTGACCGCTGATGACCATGAATACCTTGCGCGCCAGGTGCCGGGCGTGGCTCGCGCTTACTGCCTGGCCCCCGGCGCGCAGCCCGGCGCTCCCGGCGACCCCAGACCGGGACAGGTCTTCGTCATCATTCTGCCTCGGATCGACGAGACGGAGGGCTTCATTCCCGCCGGGCGGCTGACACTTTCCGCTGAGTTACGCGCTGCCGTGCTGGGCCAGTTGGAGCAGCGCCGCCTGCTGGGAACGGCTTTAGAAGTGCGCCAGCCACAATATGTCTGGGTTACGGTGCAGGCAGACCTGCGCGTGGCCGAGCGCAGCGACCCCGCCCTCATCGAAGAGGCGCAGCAGCAGGCTGAAGAGCGGCTTTACCGCTATCTGAATCCCTACACTGGCGGTCCGCGTGGCGAGGGCTGGCCCTTTGGCCGCTCGCTCAATCGCTCCGAAATCTTCGGAGTGCTCCAACAGGTTCCGTATGTGGAATATGTCGAAGATGTGCAGATACGTATTAGCGAGTCTGCCGATGCGGTGAACCCGCAGGCAGCCGCTTTGCGCACGGTCAGCGTGCCGCGCCACGGGCTTATCTGCTCCAACCGCCATCAAGTAAAGGTGCGCTGATATGGCTACTGAAACGCAACCAGATCAACTTATCGTTCAGTTAGAGGGAAAGATCATCCGGGTCGTCTCCCTCAACATGGCGCTGCTCACCATCGGGCGCACACCGGAAAACGGCCTCGCGCTGGCCCACCAGACCATCTCGCGTCACCACGCCGACCTGCGCGTGACAGAACAGGGCGTGACGCTGACCGATCTCGGCAGCGCCAACGGCACCTTTCTCGGCAGTGAGCGCCTGCTGGCGAACCAGCCGCATCTGCTCAGCGACGGCACCACCTTCCGCATCGGCCCCTTTCTGCTGACATACCGGGTCGTAAAGACACCCACCGTTGTAGCAGATGAGGAGCATGAAGAGCCGCAAAACGAAGCCGCTCCCGTAGCTGCTGAAAGCGAACGGGAGCAGGAGCCGGTAGCTGAAGCGTCGCCGCAGGAGCCGCAGAAACCGCAAGAACCGGTCAGCGAGCAGTCAGAACAGTCATTGCAAGACGAACGGCCAGAGCGGGAAGCGCGGGATGCGGTGGTTGAATTTGCCGCTGTGCCGCGTCCAACCGATGTCATACCCACTATTCTGCCAGAGGTGCCATCGGAGATAGCTCCTGTGCAGTCAATGACTGCCGCGCCGAAACCGGCAGCGCCACTACGGAGAGAGCGTGATGAGAACGGAAGCATCTATCTCGGCTTCTTGCCCGACATTTTCCAGGAGGATGATTTTCTCAGGCGTTTCCTGCACATCTTCGAGGATATCTGGGAGCCGCTGGAACAGCGCCAGGACCATATCGGGATGTACTTTGACCCGCGCACCTGCCCGGCTTCCTTCCTGCCCTGGCTGGCAAGCTGGCTCGATCTGCCATTCAACCCGCGCTGGCCGGAGGCGCGCCATCGCCGCCTGCTTTCAGCCGCGATGGAACTCTATAGCTGGCGCGGCACCGCCTACGGTCTGACACGCATGATCGAAGTCTGCACCGGGCTGACGCCGCTCATTCGCGAACTGCCCTCTCAGCCCTTTGTCTTTCAAATCCGTATTATTATGCCGCCCGGCGCGTCAGCCGAGGCTGTTGATAAAGCTTTTATTGAAGAGCTTATTCAAGCGCATAAACCGGCCCATGCTGGTTACGTATTGGAGGTCAACATATGAGCATGGATTTTTCAGGCCGCACGCTCGGCCAGTATCGCATCGAAGCGCCGCTGGGCGCGGGCGGCATGGGGCAGGTCTTTCGCGGCGTGCATCAATACCTTGACCGGCCTGCCGCGATTAAAGTCATGCAGGCCTACCTGGCGCTCAATCCTGATTTCCGCTCGCGTTTCCTGCGCGAGGCGAAGGCTTCTGCAGCCCTGCATCATCTCAATATCGTCGAAATTTACGAGTTTGGCGAGCAGGATGGCGTTCTCTACCTCGTCATGGAGTTGATGGAGGAGGGTTCGCTGCGCGCGCTCCTGCGGCGCGGTTCCGGTCAGCCTCTGCCCCTTCCAATAGCGGTTGACCTGATGCGCCAGGCAGCAGAGGGTCTGGCGGCGGCGGATGCACTCGGCATGGTGCATCGCGATATCAAGCCCGATAACATGCTGCTCAGCAGCCTGAACAGCGGCGTGCGTGGTTCAAATCCCTATATCCTCAAGATCAGCGATTTCGGTCTGGCTAAACTGGCCGAAGGAGGCGGGCAGACTACTACAGGTGTACCGATGGGAACGCTGGCCTACATGTCGCCGGAGCAGTGCCAGAGTCTGAAACTGGATGGTCGTAGCGACCTCTACTCGCTGGGCATCGTCATCTACGAAATGCTCACCGGCTACCAGCCGTTCCAGATCGACAACTTCAACGATGCGTTATATAAGCATAGCAGCGTGCCGCCACGTGCGCCCCGCGAGATACGCCCCGATCTCCCCGTCGCGCTGGATGCGATTGTGCTGCGCTGCCTCGCCAAGAAGCCCGAAGACCGCTACCAGAACGGGACGGAACTGGCGGTCGCGCTGCTGGGCGTGCTGGCTAACCTGGGAACGCGCTATGCGGTGCAGCCGCAGAAGCCCGTGGTGCTGGCTCAGGCCACGCCCGTTCCAGGCACAGTCTTGCAGGCTTCCGGTACGGGCGATGAAAAGGCTCCCGTGGTTGCCACGCTCCCCGGCGGTTCATCCGTGCCTCGCGTGCGCGTGCTCGATCAGAGCGGGCAGACGCTGCAGGTGGCGGACGTGAAGAGCCAGGGGCTTATCATTGGGCGGCAGAGCGGCAATGATATCGTGCTCGCCGGTCAGGGCGTCTCGCGCCAGCATCTGCAGGTCTCCTGGGATGGCAGGCAGGTCAGCGTCAAAGACCTGGGGTCGAGCAATGGCACCGTTCTGGACGGGGTGCGCCTGATACCGCAAGTGAGCCAGGTCTGGATGGAGCGACAGGTCATTCATGTCGGGCCATACTGGTTGCGCCTGGAAGGGCCAGCGCCCGATGCCACTCTGGTGCAGCCTCAGCCGGTCGTCCTCGCGCAGGCAGCAAACTACAATATTCCCAGAACGGCCCATAGCCTGCCAACAGAGGGAGGAGTGCCGTCGGTCGCAAGTCCCAATCGCATCGGCCTCTCCGCCAACCCGAAGACGCTCACCATCACCCCTGGCCAGACGTTGCCAGTGCAGGTGACGCTGACCAATCTGGGCAATACCGTTGACTGGTTTACCACCACTGTCGAAGGCGTGCCGCCCGACTGGGTGCAGGGCGCGGGCCGACAGGTGCAGTTGAATCCAGGCGCGCAGGAGACGCTCGATATGCGCGTAAGCGTGGCCCGTACCCCGGCCAACCGGGCGCAAGATTATCCCGTCACCATCCGCGCTCGCTCGCGTGAGAAACCGAACGAATCAAACACGACGCAGGAGACGTGGACGGTGTTGCCCTTCAAGGAGGACGCGGTGCGTATCGAGCCGCGCCGCGTTGTCGGGCGCGGGCGGGCGAAATACAGCATCGTGCTGCAAAACAGCGGCAACGCCCCCGCCAGCTATGCTCTAGCCGGCGAAGACGACGAGCAGAAGATGGACTACGCCTTCGACTCCAATCCCGTTCCCGTCGAGCCGGGCTATGAGGCGCGCATCCCCCTCAAGGTGCGCGTGAGTCGCAAATGGATTGGGCGAGAGGACCGCCGTCCCTTCCAGGTGCGCGCCTTGCCCACCGGCAGCAGCCTGCCCCTCTCCGCGCCGGGTGAATTTGTCAACAAAGCGCTCATCCCTGGCTGGATACTCCCGGCCCTCGGCCTGCTGCTGGTCGCTGCCATCGCCCTCGCCGCGCTCTTCCAGTTCCATATGATGCCCGGCATGACCGCCACGACCACCACACCTATCATTCCAGGCGTAACGGTCACGCCCAACGCCCAGGCCACCGCGCAGGCGCAGGCAACAGCTACTGCTCTGACAGCAGCAGGCGCCCAGGCGCAAGCGACAGCGACAGCGCAAGCGCAGGCAACAGCCACCGCTGCGGCCAACGCGGCTGCCAACCCCTACGGCGGCACGCTGGCTCTGGACGATAAATTTAATAACAGCGGCAATCCCAACGGCTGGACGTGCGGGGCGAATGCCACCCTCACCTATCAGAACGATGGGCTGCACGTCGTCAATAACAGTACCACCGACGCCGCCATCTGCATTCCACAGAACGCGAACCTGGTCGTCAGCAACTTCGCCGCCCAGCTACAGATGAACGTTGTCAGTGGCAGCGCGGGAGGAATCGCCTTCTACATCAACAACGGCGCGACCCCGCCTACCTACTACTCGCTAGCCGTCAGTTCAGACAACGCTACCTACACTCTGGCGATGATGAATGGCACAGCCAGCACCCTCGTCTCCGGGCGCTCCAACAACCAGATCAACAACTTCGCCATCGTCTCAGGAGGGAACAGTGCCAACGGCTGCAACGGCAACCTGAAGGTCTTTATCAACCAGCAATGCCTCAACAGCACCAACAACACCACCTTCACCGGCGGCATGGTCGGCCTCTACATCCCACCCTCCTCCGAAGTGGTATTTCACCACATCAAGGTATGGACGGGGCTGTAATGAACAAAAGGTAATCGGGAAAGGACGAGACCATGAACAACTTCCAGTCAGAACAACGCAAGCCGCGCTCCTCCAGCACTATGCATGTTCCATCGACCTGGCATCCTGCTCCAGCGCCGCAAGAGCCAGATCTTACCGGCCTTCATGCCGTGCATTCTCTTGCCGATTTCGCCGTTCATTCTGGTGGTGAGTCAGGCCCTGCCGACCCTGTACAGAAAATGGACGCGACATATGCTCATGGACAGGCAGATCGTGCGGAACAGGTCACATCCGAAGAACGCTATGAAAACCGCACAGGTCTGCCCGATGCCCTCAAAGCCGGAGTTGAAAGCCTCTCCGGCTATTCCCTCGATGATATCCGCGTCCACTACAACTCGCCTAAACCTGCCGAGGTACAGGCGTTAGCATACACGCAGGGAACAGAGATCCACGTGGGGCCGGGGCAGGAACAACACCTCGCGCATGAAGCCTGGCACGTGGTGCAGCAAAAGCAGGGACGAGTGCAGCCAACGATGCAGATGAAAGGCCTGGCCATCAATGATGATGTAGGGTTGGAGAGGGAAGCGGATGTGATGGGGGAGAAAGCTGCGCTTCAATCAGCATCTCTATCACATGATGATTTAGGTCAGGTGACCAGTTCGCCTGCTGCAATCGTTCAACTGCTGCTTGCTAAGGATATTCAGCCTAATAAGAGGTACAAGTACAAAGATAAGGAAGGAAAGGTGAAGGAGGGTGTGCTACTAGAGAAGAAGAGCGGCGGATGGTACAGCTTCGATAATGGCGATGTGATACAAGGGGCTGGTAATATCATAGAGGAGGCAGGTAGTGGGAGAGCGACATTGATGGAAATAGAGGGAGAAGACCACGGGAGCAAAAGCGAGGTTTCTGAGTCTGATTCTGAGAGTGACGAGGAAAAGGAAATGGAGAAAGAGGAAACAACAATACGCTCAATGTTCCTGAACTATATAAATAGTAAGGGCATAAAAAAACAGAGTACTATCAATCTACTGGTCGACCTCAACGCAGAAAATATAAAATTGGCTAAAGAAGTTCGTAAGTTGAGGAACTATAAGACGAACTGGCAGGCCTACACTTCTTGTTTCGATGCGGCGGAGCGTTTATTCAACTTATTGGGTGATCCTAAAAATTTCGCCACGAATAGCTGGAGCAGTGTGGTTCAGTTAACAGAAGGTATTAAAGTCCTTATTCAAGACATTGAGCAGATCAATAGCAGCAAAGTCGGCTGCATTTATCGTATAGGGATAGAACGTGCTTCCAGTCTAGATCATAGCTTTGTTATCGCAATTCAATCTGGTAATGCTGAACTATTGCAAAGTTTCGCAGGTGCGGATGGAGAAGCTTTGGGCCAGAACTTACAGAAAAACGGCTCCTATACAGTTGAGAAGATTAAACTACTTCTAAGTCAGTTGATAGACTCAAAGGATAATGTACGAGCCCAGAGCCAGGAAGCTTTGTTCGGAGGCAGAATCGATGGGGAACGCGACCCCAAAGACCCCAAGAAAGTGATTACTTTGGACCTTAGAAGTAAGGATTTTGGTATTAAAATTGACAGACGCGGCTTGTATGATCAAGATGTTCTGGAGAAAAGAATCAAGGAAAAAATAGCCCGGAACATGCAGGAGCTTGGGCTGATACAAAGCTAACAGCGTGTCCCCCTTGCAAGGGGGACACGCTGTCCGGTGCTACCTGGAGGGAACTGCGGCATCTAAGAGATGCCTATGCGACTTCGCTCACCCTTGTAACAGCGTTTGCAAAAGCCGTTGCGTCTCAGGCATAGGTTGCACGCCTAATTCCTCGTTGAGGATTTGCTGGCAAAGCTGGTACTGGCGCAGGGCTTCGTTGCGGCGCTTGAGGGCGGCGTAGGCGCGCATGAGCTGGCGGTGCGCCTGCTCGTCGCAGCGATCTACTTTGAGGATGGCGCTGGCCCATGTGATGGCTGCCTGGTAGCTGTCGCTGGCGAGGGCGTGCTCGGCCAGGGCGTCACACATCGTCACGTAGGTCTTCGTCAGTTCTTCGCGGGTCATGTAGGACCATTCGGCGTAGAGGTCTTCGGTGAGGTATGGACCGCTGTAGAGATTGCAGGCGCGTTCGTAGAGGGCCATCGCTTCGGGGCCGCTGACCGCCCGCCCTGCACGGTAGAGCTTCAGGAACTCATCGACGTCGGAGTGCAATTTCACGGCAGGGTTGAGGGAATAGACCTGTCCTTTGCAGAGGATGTAGCCGCCGCCGGGCTTGCTGACCACGTCCCGGTTGAGCGAGACACGCAGCGCGCTGATCGCCACGCGCAGCTTGTGCTCGGCTACTTCCGGTTCCTCATCGGGCCAGAGCGCTTCCATGAGCTTATCGACGCTCGCCCGATGTTGTGGCTGCGTCATCAGGTAGCGCAGAACGGCCTGCCCCTTCACGTTGGAGCAGAGATCAAGATCTTCCGGGGAGTTGGTGCCGCGCCTGACCTCGAAGCGCCCGAAGCAGGTGACGTGCAGGTCGGGCAGTGTTTGTAGAGTCCTGGAAGGTGCGGATATGCTCTCTGTCTCAACCTCGCGCTCCTCATGGTCGTCCATTGCCTCGTCCCGGCGCACCAGGCGCAGGGGCTGTGTCGCTCGGACTTCCCGACGCGTTGTGAAGGGCGGCAGCGTTTTCACAGGTATCTCTGTTTCGGTGAGCAAGGGCAGCAGCTTTTTGAGCGAGGCCATCTGCGCCTGTTGCTCCGCGTCAGAAGCGGCCAACTGCCTGCTTGCCTCCAGCAAAGCGTCCTGCGCCTGGATGTAGCCCGCGACCGCGCTGCGCAGTTTGTCAAGTGTAGAAATAAGCTGTGCCTGATCGGGGGTGAGCCGTTCGCTGGCGAGCGCGAAAAAAACGGCTCCTTCCGCGTACAGCCCTCGTTCGATGCAGGTCAGGCCATGCTTTGCCAGCGTACCCGGCGAGACCGGGGAGGCCGCGTCAAACTGAATGATGAAGGTATCTTGTTCGGACAGAGGGGCTGAGACCATTATATTCCTCCAGTTCGCTCTGCTTTTTATAGAAATCTCCAGAGAATTCAAATACATCCTCTTCACATTGGCAAGTGTACCCTGTCCTTGCCCAATCTCTATGCAGTAAACTACGTATTCCCACTACGTATTTTTTTGATGCTTCCATTTTCCTCTTTTTCAAAGTATGCCCTATCGCGTTCCTGAAAATAAGATCAGGGACTCGTCATCTACTAGTCTCTTTGTAACTTGTCCTCGTATTCATCAACAGCATGCTGGTGATGGGGAGCGCTCCTGAGATATGTACATTTGTTGTTCACAGAGTACGCGGCGGGGAATCTGCGTACTCTGCATGAACGCGGCCACGATCAAAAAAAGATTGTGGGCAGTGTGTGTATGCGCATCAGGCGCGGAAAGAACAGGTTAAACTATGCGAGACAATGTACAACAAGCGAAGGATGAGACCAGCCGCCGCTCTTTTTTGCGGCGTGGGCTGGCGGTAGCAGGAGCAGGAACGCTGGGCGCGGGGCTGCTGGCGAACGGACTGCCGGCCTTTGCCTCGGTGGAGAGCGGTGGTCTGACGAAGGGGGATGTGGCGATTCTCCGCTTCCTGGCCGCTGCCGAAATTATCGAGACCGATCTGTGGCAGCAATACAATGAACTGGGCGGCATCCAGGACAGCGAGGTTCCCGGTGGTAGTGGCAGCCAGCCTTACATACAGGCGCTTCAGGTGCTGGATGGTGATATGCCGCAGTATATCCATGACAATACTGATGATGAGATGAGCCATTTCACCTTTATCAATGCCTACCTGCTTGCGAAAGGCGCGGACCCTGTCAATCTGGATAAGTTTCGTACCTTACCGAGCAGCAAAGCAACGGGGGCGCAGCACATTGGTCGACTCACCAACCTCATGCAGCTCACGGTAGATACAAGCTGGTGGACGCGCTACCGCAGTAGCACGAAGAATCCCGATTTCGGTGACACCTTCCCCCAGGCCATACCCGCTTTGAGTAAGGGGCAGTTTCCGGCCATCCCCCGCTCCGATGCCGACCTGTCACCGAAGAAGCACATCCAGGCGATTGCCAACACTGCTGGCTTCCACTTCGGCTTCATCGAGCAGGGCGGCTCCAGCCTCTACCCCTCGCTGGCTCAGCGCGTCAGCAACGTGGAAGTGCTGCGCATCCTGCTCAGTATCGGCCCGACCGAGACAGCGCACTTTCAGACGTGGCACGACAAAGCAGGCAACGCGCCCGCTCTGACCGATCCCACCAATGGACTGGTCTTTCCCGACCTCAACAGCCCACCCTTTGGAGGCCAGAACTTCCAGACCAATCTGATCATGCCCGAACCAACCATCTTCCTCAGCCGCAAATTCCCAACCGTCTCCATCGTTCGCCCCACCAACACAACAGGGGCAGCGATGGGCGCGGTCCAGGCCCTGACCGACGATGGTTTATTCATCGGCCAGTCGAAAGAGTTCTTTGCGCTTCTGCAAAAACTCGCTCAGGAGGCGGATGCGGCCACGCGCTGATCTGTGTCTTCCACCCTCCCCCGGACCGACCGCGTTTGTTTTCAATGCCATGATAAAATGGGACCAACAAAATCGGCAAGTTTCCCGATCTTGTTGGTCAAATTTCATCATGCTATGAAAAGCGGTCTCGGACGTGTCATTCTGAGCGCACGAAGAATCTCGGCAACCACCTTTGTGCAATGGTCGGCTTCTCGTGTCCTCGAACGTTAAGACTTCGTGTATGAGGCGCACAGCATGCCAAAATAGGTCGGCACCTCGTAGGAGAGCAGTTCGCCCTTGAAATTCAGACCCTCAATTGCACCGTGCAGATTGAGCACCTGGCCGTAGGAGTCGGTGGCGGCGCGTTTGAGCCAGTCGAGGTCGAAGGTCAGCAGCCGGGCAAGGTCCTGCGCTTTGATGGCCTCGATCAGCGCTTTGTCATATTCTTCTGAAGCAATGTCATAGCCGTATGGCCCGTTCGCATCATGAGCATGCCCCAGATCGGCGCTGGCAACAAACGCAATGCGGCGCTCAAGTTTCTCCGCCGCCTTCCTTATAGCCGCGCCAAACGGAGCTGAAAGCTTCCACGGCAGGTTGTTGCGGTCAGGGCAGGCAATAACAACTTTTGGCCGGGGATGCAGCGCGGGTGCCAGAAACCAGAGGGGGACAAGCGCGCCCCAGTCAAGCGGCATAGAAAATGCGGGGTCGTCAGCAACAGCGTAATACACATTCTTAACGGGAACATCCAACTCTTGAGCTGTTTCGATAATGGCCGTGTTTAGCTCCCTATCGACAGCAAAGGAAAGCGTAAAACTATTCCCGTTCCCTTCCTGCTCAGGGCCAAGTGTTCCCTGTACGCGCATGTTATTAAGAAGCGAAAAGGCCATGTCTATTCTATGCCCGTGAGGCGTCACCAGGACTATGGTCTCAGGTTGTGCCGCTGCCATGCGCCGCCCAAGTTCCTCCATAGCAGCGCGTGTCGCCTGCGCCCTTTCCATTCCCTTTTCCCCTAACAGAGGAATAGTGAGACTGCCATGCGGCACAATACATGCGAATACGAGTCTGCTCATCTCATGTCTCCTTCATCTCAGGACTGCTATTCACGGGAGAAGGAGCGCAGGGCGTAGGTAATCTGCTGCTCCAGCGTCATCTCCTGATCCTGCGGAATTTTTGCCAGCGCCTTCTGCGCCTCTGAAGCTGAGAAACCGAGGCCCATCAACGCTTCCAGCACCTCCGCCTGCATCTTGCTGGAGGAGCCACCTGTGGCGGCAGCCAGCGCGGGCAGTTTGCGCTTCAGTTCCAGCACCAGCCGCTCCGCTGTTCGCTTGCCCACTCCCGGAACCAGGGCCAGGCGTTTCTCGTCTCCCTCCGCGATGGCCCGGAACAACGCGCGCGCATCCATCACCGAGAGCAGCGCCAGCGCCACCTTTGGACCCACGCCGCTAACCCCGATCAATTGCTCGAAAGCGTCGCGTTCCTCCTCGTTCGTGAAGCCGTACAGGGCGATGCCGTCTTCGCGCATGTGGAAATGTGTGTGTAGCGAGACTTCCGCGCCCGCCTCACCCAGCGCGTTCAGCGTCAGCGCGGGCGCAAAAACGCGCAAACTGAAGCCACCAACACGAATGATGGCCGCGTCAGCTTTTCGTTCCTCAAGAATACCATGTATGTTGGTAATCATTTTTGAAAATCCATTTATATGCCTTTTTAGCGGATATTAAGAAAATCGTGACTGTGGCTGGCGGTGTGCAGGTGGCAGATGGCGATGGCGGCGGCATCTGCGGCATCATCCGGTTTGGGAACGGCGGGAAGGCCCAGGAGGATGCGTACCATCTCTCCCACCTGGTGCTTGTCCGCGCCTCCATAGCCGGTCACGGCCTGCTTGACCTGGTTGGGTGTGTATTCGGCAATGGGGAGGCCTCCGTTTGCCAGCGCCAGCATTGCTACCCCGCGTGCCTGTCCAACCGTCATGGCCGTGCGCGTATTCTTCGAGAAGAACAACTCCTCCAGCGCGGCCTCCTGTGGGTGATAGGTGGCGATAACCTCGCTCAAGCCCTGGTAAATAAGCTGGAGGCGCTTCGAGAGGGACGTGCGAGCAGGAGTAATGATCGCATCGCAGGCCAGCAGACGCAGTTTGCTGCCCTGCCCTTCGATCACTGCATACCCCACGATGGCCGTGCCGGGGTCAATACCCAGCGTGATGCGCGGGCCATGCTCAGGGATCATAGTGCTGTTCCTCCTTGCTCAAGCAGTGTCGGCACAGCCTGACGCATCAATAGATCATCATGCATAGGAATTCGCAAACTCTTCGGGGAAGTCTGCGTTCGTATACACGTTCTGCACATCATCCAGGTCTTCGAGTTTTTCTACCAGGCGCATGAGTTGATGGGCAGTCTTCTCGTCTGAAATCTCGACCTTCGTCTTTGGCTGCAGCGTGCTCTCGGCCTTCACTACCTTGTATCCTCTGGCTTCCAGTGCCTGCCGCATGCGCTCAACGTCCGCTGGCTCCGTGTAGATGGTGAGCACCTCGTCGTCGGCTGCGGGCGTCTCTACGTCGGTAGCGCCCAGATCGATGGCTTCCAGCGTAAGCTCGTCGACATCTTTTCCTGCCAGCTCCACCTCGATGATGCCGGTGGACTCGAACAGCCAGTCGACGCAGCCATTCTCACCCAGATTTCCACCGTTGCGGCTGAAGGCGTTACGCACCTCGGCCACCGTGCGGTTGCGGTTCTCCGTCATGGTTTGCACCAGCATGGCGGTGCCCCCGGGACCGTAGCCCTCGTAAGTGATCTCTTCCAGCGCGGAGCCTTCTCCTCCGCCCAGCGCGCGCTTGATCGTGCGTTCAATATTGTCCATTGGCATATTGGCGTCGCGAGCGCGCTGCACGGCCATGCGCAGGCGGAAATTTGCGTTCACATCGCCGCTTCCGCCCTCGCGCACCGCGACCACAATCTCACGGCCCAGCCGCGTAAAAAGTTGTCCTCTGCGGGCATCATTCACGCCCTTCGAGCGTCGAATCTGTGCCCATTTTGAATGACCTGACATATTTCCTTCTCCCTACCTTACTCCAAGATAATCTGGTAGCATGTAACTTCTTTCATATGAAATGCACCTCATGTCATGCTGAGCGAAGTGAAGCATCTAGCGGTCTATCCAGCGTGCTGCTCGCCCCAGATGCCTCGCTTCGCTCAGTATGATATGTAATAACTGGCATTAACCAATGAAGTACATGCAAAGCATCTGTTGGCTGTATTTTAACATGAGGAGGGCCTTTGAGTCGAGGGGTTGAGAACGGCCCTTGCTCGTATTCTATAATCTCGTTAGAAGCAAAATGTTCAGAGAAAATCAGGAGGGTTATTGTGAACTGGAATGCTCTTTTGAAGGAGACCGCTCATCGCCCCTACCCACCTCCCACCGGGGCATGGATCATGACGCAGTCCTGGCACGAGCTGCTCTTCGCCCACTGGCCCTTCGCGCCCGCAACGCTGCGCCCCCTCATTCCATCCGTCCTGCCCCTCGATATCTTTGAAGGGCAGTGCTGGGTCGGTGTTGTCCCCTTTCGCATGAGCAACGTGCATCCGCGTGGTTTCCCCTCCGTCCCTGGCCTCTCGCAGTTTGTCGAGATGAACGTGCGCACCTACGTCACCGTGAATGGTGTCCCCGGCGTCTACTTCTTCAGCCTGGATGCCAGCAACCGCAGCGCTGTCTTCCTCGCGCGCCAGGTCTTCCACCTGCCCTATTTCCATGCCGCCATGCAATGTAACAACATTAAAGGTACTATACGCTATCGCTGCCACCGCTTCGGCTACCCACCCGCCTCGGCGGACTTCATCGGCAGCTATCGCCCCACCGGCCCGCTCTACCACTCCCAACGCGATAGCCTCGCGTACTGGCTCACCGAACGCTACTGCCTCTACACCGTTGTCCGGGGAAATCACGTCTATCGCGCCCAGATTCACCATCCTCAATGGTCTCTGCAACCCGCCGAACTAGAAATCACCCACAACACTGTCGCCCTCGCCGACGATGTCCACCTCCCCAATACCGCTCCCTTGCTTCACTATGCTCGCCGCCAGGACGTGCTGATCTGGCCTTTGCGGCGCGTGGCGTGATTCCTTCCCCACCCTGTTTCGAGCCACCGGCAAGGGCAACCACCCCCGCCCAGGCTAACCCTGACCCCCAGGCCACCCCTTGCGGGTGGCCTGGGGGTCAGGGTGAATGTCATTCCCGTCTCCCGACGCTGCGGTCGATCTTGCCGCCGTTGTTGATGAGGATAGCGCGGGCGCGAGAGGTGCGGGCAACGTTGGTCGGATCCTCGAAGCGGACGCCGACGGCGATGTAGTCGCCGGGTGGGCGCGTGGCAGCCTGGACTCTCGCCATGTTCTGGCCGATGTTGCCGCGTTCGGGGCCGCGCCGCAGGAGGCCGATCACCGCGCCGAGGATGATGCCCACGGCGGCTCCGAGGATGACTGCTCCCGGCTCCGGCAGGGCGGCGAAGGCGAAGTGCAGGGCGAACAGGATGAGCGCCAGCACGAGGCCGAACACGATGGCGAGGGTAATCACCAGGGCAAAATTGGGGCCGCCGCGCGAGGTCTGGAGAAATTGCGCGCCACGGTTCGTGTTGGGGCCGTGTTCGCGGAACTGGCCGCTGCCCATCACCGTTGCGGCTTCCGGGCGCACAATCTCCTCCTCGCTGAAGCCCTCCTTGCGCAGTTTCGCTGCCGCCGCCTCCGCCTTTTCCCGATCAGAAAAAACCGCCAACAGGTCAAGGTCGGCGAATCGTTGTTGCTGTTGTTGCTGTGGCATAACTACACTCCTGAAGTTCGACGTGTCGAGTCAGTACTGTGTCTATTATAGGCCAATGTGGTGGATAATGGGTAGCGGGACCATAGTCAGGCTACCCGGGCTGCGACAGCGATTCGAGGACGGCGGCAACTTCGCGGCGGATGTTGTCGTTGTTGGCGATCTCGTTGCGCACCTTTTCCCAGCCATGCATGATGGTGGTGTGGTCGCGCCCACCAAGCTCAGCGCCGATCTGGAGCCAGGAAGCATCCGTCTCTTCACGCATGATGTACATGGCGATCTGGCGCGGCCAGACGATCTCGCGGTCGCGCTGCTTGCCGCGCATGAGAGCCGGGTCGATGCCGTAGTAGCGGCAAACTCCTTCCAGCACCTCGGCGACGGTCAGGTTCGCCAGCGGCTTGCTGTCGGTGTAGAGGTGCTCAAGCGCCTGCATGGCGAGGCCGACGGTGAGCGGGGCATCGTGCAGTGTGGCATAGGCGATGACACGGTTGAGCGCCCCCTCCAGCTCGCGCACGCTTTTGCACTCTGGTCGGGCAATATATTCGATCACCGAGGGTGGGACGCTGAAGCGCAGAGACTCTGTTTTGGAGCGCAGGATCGCCAGCCGGTGCTCGTATTCCGGCGGCTGGATATCGGCCAGCAGACCCCACTCGAAGCGGGAGCGCAGGCGGTCTTGCAGGCTGTGGATGGCTTTTGGCGGGCGATCACTGGTCACCACGATCTGCTTGTTGGCATTGTGCAGCGTGTTGAAGGTATGGAAAAACTCTTCCTCCGTCGATTCTTTGCCCGCGATAAACTGGATATCGTCTACCAGCAGGATATCGATCTGCCGGTATTTCATGCGGAAATCTTCGGTTTTCTGATAGCGAATGGCGTTGATGATCTCGTTAGTGAACTTTTCTGAAGTCACGTAGAGCACGTTCAGCCCGTTGGCCTCGCCGACGTGGCCGATGGCGTGCAGCAGGTGCGTTTTGCCAAGACCCACGCCTCCATAGAAAAATAAGGGGTTATAGGCGCGCCCCGGATTGTCCGCCACGGCCAGCGAAGCAGCATGGGCCAGTTTGTTCGATTTCCCTACGATAAAGGTGCTGAACCGATAGCGCGGATTCAGCAGCCCCTCGCTGTTGGGTGGCTTGAGCGGCGGCGAAGGCGAGAGCGCCAGTTCTTCATGCTCGTTGAGCGGGAGTGGTTCTGGTCTGGCACGCCCATTGTCCCGTCCGTTGTGTTGTTTCTTCTGTATATCGCCATGCTCCTCATCGCGATTGCTGTTGCTTTCGATGCTGCGATGAACGGTGGGGCGTGCAGGTGACGATGCGCTGGAAGTCATTGCGATAGGCAGAGATGGTGGCTGCTGTTCCTGCTGAGGTGGCGGCGTCGCGGGGTGGCGCGTTCTTGTCCGATGCGGCTGCTTGCCGGAAAGCATTTCGCCAGCATCGCCCGGTACTGATTCTTTTGCCACCACAAATTGTACTTCAACCGGCTGGCCCGTGATCTCTGTGAGGATAGTGCGTATGATATCTGTAAAGCGCCCTTCCAGGTGGGCTTTGGCAAAGGTGGTGGGAACGCGCACCACGAAGACGCCATCCTGGAAGGAGACCGCTGAAGTACCCTGAAACCAGGTTGAAAAGACCGCAGGTGAAACTTTTGCCTGCAAACGCGCTATTGTTGTTTGCCAGATTTGTTTTGCATTCACGTGCATCCACCTCTTCAGGTGATTTTGCTATCAGTTGCCAGCTCTGTGCGTTGTATCTTATTAGATAGTATATAGTGTACCAGGGCAAAAAAGGCCCGGAGATAGAAAGGCACATCTGAGATAGACAGAGAATAATGGTAGCATTAAATCAAAACGCTGTAAAGCCCTCTTTTAGGAGGGATTTGAGAGCTAGCTCACAGCTTTTTCCCTCTGTCCTACTCTATACTGGTTCGCAATGGCGTGCTAAACTGGATACTCAGGTGACCGATTGGGTTAGGAAAGTTGTCTCTGTGGATGGGTTTTGAGATTTTCTTTGTCAAGGAGCTATTGTATGCCTGTATCTCACATAAAATGTCTTGTAGTGCGTTGGAGGAAAACGGGAGCCGCTCTTATCCTCACTCTTCTCATGCTTCTAATTAGTATAGCGATGGCTGCGTGCACGGGGCTGAATTTCGGCAGCAGCGGCAGTGGCAGCACGCCGACAGCGACGCCTTCTCGTCAGACCCTTTCTAAATTAACCTGGTGCGGCAAGCCACTGGTCTTATTTCGTGACGAGGGCGCGGTCTCTCCAACGGCAACGGGAACAGCGGCGGCCACTGTTACACCCACGGCCTCGGCGACCGCGAACGGCACTCCCACAGGAACGGTAACAAAGCCCGGTACCCCCACGACCATTACTGATTGGTCGCAGGTGCAGCCTGAACTGGGTTTTACGGTGTATCTACCGGTGACGCTTCCCACGCATACCTGCCTGGTCAGTGTTTCCGGCACCATACATGATCCTATTTTTGGCGGCAGCTTTATTATTGGTTACCTGCTGCCCGATCACAGCTCGATCAGCTTATCGGAAGCTCCTCTGCGTTCCCAGAGCCAGCAATTCCAGTGCAGCCCATCTCCGGCGAGCGGCACGCCGACGCCGGAGAGCGCAACGCCAGCGTCGGGGACGGCTACGCCGCGAACCGGTGCCACCGCGACGCCGACGGCGACACCTGCGCAGCTTTGTTCGGGTGCAAAGGGAAATACGGATATCTTTTTCTCTGCTCCCGGAACGACCGCCCAGTTGCAGCAATTTTTCAATGCGTTGCAGCCCAACGTTGATTGGATGCCAGCTGCGAGCTAAATCTGAATAACGAGAAGAGAGGAAGAGGGAAGATAGTGAATAATTCTGCTGTGCTTCCCTTCAGTGATACTCATCTGGTATAATGGCAGCAGTTTTGTGTAGAATGCGCACAACTTGTTACCATCTAGTAAGGGAGGAACTTTTATCATGGATAAGTGCCCTTTTTGTGGTGCGGAAACGCGGCCAGGGGATAATTTTTGCCTGCAATGTGGGAACCGCCTGACTCCTGCACCTTCCTCACCTCAGCAGGTTCAGACGGTTTACAATGAGGCAACGCTCCCTGAGCAACCGTGGTCTGCTCCAGACCAGGGGACTATTCCTGCTTCGCCCGCTCCCTGGGCGAATGCCGGTGAGTCAACTTTGGCCACCGTCTCAGATTACGAGCAGACGCAGCGGTCTGAGGGCGCGCCTGCTGCGACCATCGACCGGATAGAGAATCCCGGTCGCTTGATCTTGCGCTCCGAGGACGGCGAGGTTGTGAAGGAATATATCCTGGAGAAGCCGGAGATGACGGTTGGCCGCCTGGCTGGCAGCGATATCCTGCTTCCGAAGGATAAGCTGGCTTCGCGTCGTCACGCGACCATCCATTACGAGGATGGCAACTATGTGGTTCATGACGAAGGCAGCTCGAATGGTACTTTTGTCAACGGACAGCAACTGGAAGGAATGGGGTCGCGGGTGCTTCATGATGGCGACCGCCTGGGCATTGGAGAACATGAATTAATCTACCGCGCCTATGGCTCGACTGCTCCCACTGTTGAAGACCTGCCGACTATCGCTGTCCCCTATGATGCTGGCGAATTGACCTACCAGACCCGTGTTGACGAACAGGCAACATCCTCGACGTTTGAGGACTACGGCACCAATTTGATGAATGGGGATCAGATGGCATCGCTTGCGGCGGAAGCTGAGCGTGCCGCGGAGGATGCGACCGCTGCTGCACCTCCCGTAGAGGCAACGAGCCAGCCTCCTGCACCGGCTCCTGTGTCGGCGGCACAGCCGGTACACGCTCCGGCACCTTCCTCTACACCAATGGCTTCATCAGCACCGATGCCACCCCTGCAATTACCTGATGATGGTGTGGTAACCTTTGGGAGCATTACTGCCGTTCCCTTGCCAGACCTGCCGGATATTGCTCCACTGACGGCGGCTCTCTCCGCGTTAGATGGACAGGTAATGTCCCTGCAGGAGCAGTTGAACTCCACGCAGGAGGCTCTGCGCAATCACGAGAGCGAGTTGACCCAGATCACCGCGCAACTTCGCAGTGGCGTGCGTCGTGTTTCTGATCGCATGGACAGTACGATTGCCGATGTGGCACGCAAGCGCGAAGAGCTTTCCTGGGCCGAGTTGCTGCAACTTATGGAGGACGTGGAGAATAATCCACGTGATATCGAGTATGTGACCAAGCTGGCGCGCAAGGCACGCGAACTTCGTAAAGTATTCCAGATGCACCAGAACGTGCTCAGTACGATGGCTGAATGCAACAGCCTGTTGCGCAGCCTGATCGGAGAGGATAGATAACTGGGCCTGTTGTGCTTTGCTCTATGTTATTCTGAGCGCGGCAAGGAATCTCCTGCGCTCCGTTGAGCAGACGGCGGCCATAGATTCTTCGCCGCGCTCAGAATGCCATGTGAGAGGCACAACACGGTGTTGGACTACCATGCAGGCACAGAACTACGACGCAATTATCATCGGGGCTGGACTGGGTGGGCTGCTCAGTGCGGCGCAGTTGCTGCAGCGCGGCAAGCGAGTGCTGGTCTTAGAGCGCCTTCCCCATTGCGGCGGTCGCTTCACCGCCAAAACCTTTCAGGGTGTGCAGGTCAGTACAGGGGCGGTTCACATGATTCCCTTCGGCAGCAGTGGTGTGCTTTCCCACATGCTGCGCCGCCTGCGCATTCCTCATCGTATCTTCGATGCTGACGTGTTCGGTTCATTTCATGTTCATGGCAGACAATATCGCTCCCGGGGTCTGCTTGGTGTCTACAAATTTCTCGGCCCGCGCCAGTTCTTCTGGTTTACACGCCTCGGCTATCTCATGTTCTTGCGGCGACTTCCCGCTGCTGAGCAGGAACTTCCTTTCAGTGAGTGGTTGCCGCGCCATATCGATGTCAAACGCAATCCCGAATTAGTTGCCTTCTTCGAGCGTATCTCTCGCTTTGCCCTCAGCCTCGAACTCGATGCCGTCTCCACGGCTGAGGTGATGCGCACCACGAAAAACATGTTTCTTTTCGGTGCGCCCGGCATCGTTGAAGGTGGCTGCGGCGCGCTGACACGCGCACTGGAACAGCAGATCCGCGAGCGCGGAGCCGATGTGCGCCTTCGCTGCGATGTGACGCAGATCCTACATGAAGATGGGCGCGTGAGAGGGGTGCGCGTGCGCGCTAAAGAAAGCGGCGAGGAAGCCTTTTACTTTGCTCCGCTGCTGGTCAGCGATATCGGGCCTCGTGCCACCAACGCCCTGCTGGAAAACCGGCAGGTGAAGCAGGCGGAGGTATTGAAAAAACTGAAGCACACTGCTGATAGAGGCACCGACGACAACCGCAGCGATGAGGACGGTTCTGACGATGTAGCGCGGGAGGAACTGGAGGAGGCTGTCGGCCTCAAAGTCCATTTTCTCAGCGATATCTCCTTGATACCGCACAAGGGCATTATGTATTGCCTGGATACGCAACGCATCGCCGGTATTGTGCAGCCCACAAATTGTGACCCGCGTTTAGCCCCGCCGGGAAAGCATCTGCTCATCAGTCATCAGGTAATCCAGAGCAGTAATATAGAGGAAGAGAAGGCACTGGCGCTGGCTGATCTTTACCAACTGTTCGGTGAAACTTTTGAAAAACATTGCCGTGTTCTTACTATGAGCGCTTATCGCGGGGAGTGGCCTGTGAACAGGATTGCTCAGGGCGCGGATATGGCTGCAAGAACCGCTGTCGAGGGCCTGTATCTGGTGGGAGATGCAGTGAAGCCTTCAGGATACCTGATGGTCGAGGGTGTGGCCCAGAGCGTTAACACGCTTCTTGACCTGTTGGATACCGATGGGCGGAGCAATGTCATGAAGCCGACATCGCGCCTTAATGCTCTACGCTGGTTGTGGAAGGCTCCTGGAAATTCTTGAAGAAAGCTTACTATTTATGGTAATGGAAAAATCATCTCCCTTTTACCTTATTCAAGGTGGAACGCCGCTACAGGGGGAAGTGCAGCTCAGTGGCGCTAAAAACGCAGTCACCAAGATGATGATTGCTTCCCTGCTGACCGACGAATCTTGCCTTTTGCGCAACGTTCCGCTTATTGGCGATTTGTATTTGACGATTGCTCTCTGTCGTGCTTTTGGTTCCGAGGTAGAACTGGACGACCATACACTCTATATTCGCACTCCTTCTATTAGCAGCGGCTATGTCGCTACGAATGTGGGTGGTCTCAATCGCATGGCAGTGATGACCATTGGCCCACTACTCCACCGTTATGGCGAGGCCAGTATTCCCCGGCCTGGTGGCGACCGTATTGGCCCCCGCCCCATCGATTTTCATATCGCTGGTTTGCGACAAATGGGGGCGGAAATCGTCGAGCAGGAGGGGCGCTATCTCTGCACCGCTCCGCAGGGCTTACACGGCGCAGCCATTCGCTTGCCGTTTCCCAGTGTCATGGCGACGGAGAATTTCCTCATCACAGCCTCTCTGGCTAAGGGCGTGACGATCATCGAGAATGCCGCCACAGAACCGGAGATCATCGATCTCATCAAGCTCTTGCAGAAGATGGGAGCCATCATCGAGTTGAAGGTTGACCGGCGCATCGTCGTCGAAGGCAGGGAGCGGCTGCACGGTGCTTCCCATACGCTGTTGAGTGACCGCAACGAAGCCGTTTCTCTGGCTATCGCCGCCTATTTGACCAGAGGTGACGTCTACCTGCGCGGTGCGCAGCAGGACACGCTGCTGACTTTTCTCAATACCCTCTCAAAGATGAATCTGCGCTTCCACGTGGATGATGAGGGCATTCGTTTTATCGGCGATGATCGACCGCCGCCCTCTATTGCCCTGGAAACCGATGTCCATCCCGGTTTTATGACCGACTGGCAGCAGCCGTTTACGGTGCTCTTAACACAGGCCACAGGTATGTCGGTGTTGCATGAGACAATTTACGAAGATCGCTTCGGCTATACCAGTTCGCTGCAGCGCATGGGGGCGCAGATTGAATTATTTTCCAAGTGTCTGGGCGAGGTGCCATGCCGTTTCCGTGAAAAGCAATACGTGCATAGCTGTGTCGTGCACGGCCCGACACCGCTCCATGCCACGCGCCTGGATATTCCCGATATCCGCGCCGGTTGCTCCTACATCCTCGCGGCCCTCTGTGCCGAGGGCAAATCCAGGGTCTACGGCATAGAGCACATCGAACGCGGCTACGAACACCTGCATGCCAAACTGCGTTCCCTCGGCGCGCACATTGAACATGTTTATCCTCTGGAGCCGGTAGCCGTTGAGGTCGAGCAAGGTAATCATCTCAACCCCTGATGAGATGATTGGGGCAACAAATGATCGCATGACCGCACATGAAAGAATATCCCTGAATCAAGCGCACGGCGACCTGACTGCGCTGCATAGCTCTCATTCTCTACAAATAGAAGCTCAAAGGCGACCCACTTCCGGGCCGCCCTTTTATTGGACCGATAGCTTGTTTGCTGCGACAGGCTTTCAGGCGTTCCAGCTTGCCCGCACTTCGCGTAGTTGCTCAGGGGAGAGGATGCGGAAGAGAATGAGCAGGTTTTCCAGGTCGTATTCCAGGCCAATGGAGTGTAATTCCTGGCGAATACGACCGAGGGCGCGAATCTGAGCGGTCGTCAGCAGCCCGTAGCTGACGAGGCTGGCTGCGAGAAGCTGGTCGGGGGTGAGCAGCTTAAACATAAGTAAGATTTCTCCAAGCTGGTAGTTCATATCAACACCGCGCAACATCCGCTGGATATTCTGCGCGACTTCCAGGCGATCTTGCGGCACCAGGTGTCCCTCTAGCAGCACGCTGCCGAGCGAGCGCGTAGCGCGGCCAGTGAGCACGGCTGCCTGTACAGATGACTGAGGTGGCTGCTGCGGTGCCGGTGTAGACATTGGTGGCAGGCTCTGCATGATATCGAGCAGCGTGGTATCGGTCGTTGGCAATGAAGCACCCTGCACCTCTGGAGCTGACATTGCTTGCTGTGTGGTCTGCCCGTTGGGCGCTGGCGTTGTCCCCTGCGGAGCCTGTGCTGAGGCGGTATGCGCTTGCTGGGCCTGAAGAGCTGCCTGGAGACTGGCATGCAGCCCCTGTCCGTTGACGCTTTCTTCTCTGGTATCGACGTGTGGCAATCTTGTTGTCTCATCGACCCTGTAGGCATCGGCTCGCCCGTTGCCCTTGCCGTTGCTCACCGTCGTTTCCAGTGTTATGTCAGCAGGGGATACTTCTTGCCCGGCGATGGGTGGTGTGGGAGAGGCAGGCGTCGGCGGTGTTAGGGTTTCCATCATGGATGCGAGCACTGTGAGCGGCGTTGCCGGTGGCGTTTGCGCATTGCCGGAAAACGCCGCGTTTTCCGACCGTGTCGCCTCACGGCCCCTGTTGTCCAGGGAAGCGTTGTGCATATTGTGCGTACTGCGCATACCGTTGCTATACGGGTAATCGTCTCCGCCGGGAGGAATGTCCTGGATCGGTGCGGCACGTAGTGGCAGCGAACCTGCGGGCGAGGGAGCGGCAGGAGCAACAGGATCAGCCGGGCGTCCCATCTGCTGCCACGGAGCGATGGTTTCTTCGCCAGGCACGGGTGGAGGGGCTGTGGGGACCGGGGAGCCATCACGCATAGTATTCTGCGCGCTGACTTTTTGCTCTTCTATCATGCGTGAAAGCTGAGCCAATCCCGATTCCATTGTTGATGTCTGTCCTTTCTGACCGCTATCGGCGCTACCAGTGTCTTGCCTTTCTGGAATATTCCTGCTCCAACTCTGTTGGCCTGGGTAGATCACGGCGCGAATCTTTTCCGAAGCTGACTGCGTGGGTAGGGATTGAAACCTTTCGCTGCCTTCTGTCACCTGCGGCTGTGACTGCGGAAAAGGTTGCTGGGGTGGGGCCGTGTGCGCGGTTGCAGCAGGCACAGTCGTTGGCTGCGAAAAAGAGGGAAGGGGCTGAACGGCGGAGCCGCCAGTTGTGTTGTTGGGATTGACGGCCTGCAAGGGCGCAGTCCGCTCTCCGATTGGTGAAAAATCGCGGGCGGCAGTGGTCGCGGGCATTGTTGGCAGCGTCGCCGATTGTGGCAGTACCGTTTTTCCATTGACGACGGGAGTGGCTGTGATGCGTGGTATGCCTCCACTGCCCGCGCTGGTGCTCATGCTGCTGGCTGTGTCGCTGCCGGTGGGGCGCGGCGTTCCTCGTTTCACCGCCTCTAACAGATTCATAATGCCGAGCATCCCATCAACCTCGATATCCGGTTTGATGGTGTATGGGCGTTCCTCGAGATCGTCACTTGGGAGGGAAGGACCGTAGCCGGCGATATTCTTACATTGATAGGTGAAGACTTGCACGCCTCGTCCCCGGCGTTGCGTATCCAGTGCTACCCAGAATTCGCGTCGTCCCGCTGCCGCCTGGGCAAGATTAACCAGCAAAATGCGCACCGAATAGCGCGCTATGGCATCAAATACTTCGACTGCTGTACGCGCTGTGTGGCATTCGTAGCCGGCAAGCTGAAACTCGCTGCTCAGCAGCGTCGCCACCTGTTGATCACGTTCAAAAAACAGGATGTGAGGCCCACCAGTGCTGATATTCATAACTACGCCTCCTCCATGACGGATACGGTGAGAGTAAACTTCACCAGAACGCCCGGCTTTCTATCTACAGATTCCTTCGCCTGCCCCTAACCGGCCAGCAAGGCAATTCCTTATTGATTGATTGATTGATTCAGAACTCAGGCGTTAGTATAGCATATACCGACACAGGAGTGGTAGTAAATGGGACTATTGACATCTCCCGATGTGGCGCGGTAAAACGAAGAAAGGAGAAGCGTTTCCTACTATTAGAGGGATAATTAGAATACAGAGATAAGTCTCTGTTTTCAGGAGTGCAGCAAGTACATGGAACAGCAAGTAGTTTCTTCGACTCAGGTACGGGAGAGGCCCGTAGTTGCCTTGATGACCGATTTCGGATTGGGCGATGGTGACGTTGGAGCGATGAAAGGCGTGATCGCCGGTATTGCGCCGCAGGCGCAGATTCTTGATATTACGCATGACGTCTCGCCGCAGAATGTGCCGTCCGCCGCCTGGATTCTCTCTTCGGTCTATCGCTATTTTCCCGTGGGCACCGTCTTTGTCTGCGTGATCGATCCCGGCGTCGGCAGCTCTCGCGGCGCTATCGCAGTGGCGGCTGGTGACTGGTTCTTTGTCGGGCCTGATAATGGCCTGTTCAGCTACGTCTACGCCGGGCAGCCCATTCACGGCGCGGCGCTGTTACACAATCCTGCCTATCAGTTGCCGCAGGTCAGCTCGACCTTTCATGGGCGTGATATTTTTGCCCCTGCGGGCGCATACCTTGCCCGTGGCGTTGATCTACGTGAATTTGGTCCGGCGGTAGAGCCTGCGGCGCTGCTGCGTCTGAATATAGAGCCTCCCGCGCGCCAGGGCAATGTGATTGAAGCCAGTGTTCTGCATGTCGACCATTTTGGGAATATCATTACCAGTATCCCACTTTCACTCGTGCCGGACCTGTTTGATAGCGAGGAAGTGCGGGCCGAATTTCCGGGTAATCGAGGTAATCAAGCGATGGTTACAGAACGCAGGCGCTTTTTTGCCGGAGGTGCCGTTGATGGAGTGCCTTTTATCTACGGCGACAGCTCAGGCTATGTGGGCATCGCGGTGCGCAATGGCAGCGCGGCCAGGGTGCTCAACGTGAGTACCAGTATGCCTGTAATCCTCTTCATTAAAAATACCTGAGTATCTGGAAAAAGTGCAGGTCTTCTGTGAAAAAGTTGTATCCGCTGCGCGTTGCTTACCGTATTTAAGATAAAGGGGATAGGTGGATATATAGAAAGTGTGTGATGCCCTTGACAGAGACTTATCTGTACTGTATGCTACGATTATAGTAATGTTTTGCTAAGAATAGCTAGTAGCGAAACCGTGAGATGAAAAGCCGGTGAGTGAGTTCTATGGCTGGAAAAATGTGGCGGAGGCAGAGGAAATTCTAAAAGGTGGATGACTTACCTGGTAGTAGGCGCGCAGGTAGCTCGTTTCTCGCCAGTCGTGAGATGTAACCCTAAGCTGATAGCGGTTCGGAGCACACGAACACACAAGAGAATAAACATTGCGGGAGCATCCATACGATGCATCTTACAATTGTATATCGAGATATCCTCTGCAACGTAGGAAAGGGCTGGTTCTCTACTCGTTTTGTGAGCGAGAAACCGGCCCTTTTGACCTCATACAGTTTTGGATCTGGAAAAATTACTGCTTCAGCGACAAAGGCAGAATCGTACAGCGTTGTACAATCTCATCTGGCAAAGCTTGCAATCTGAGCGTGTAGTGCGTTTTCCCGATTGTCTGACGGTTTCTCACGAAACCGTTGAGACGGCATAGAACAGAGAGGATAACCTATGGACCTGGTGAAGCGGTTAGAAGAATATCGGGACCGTGAACGGGGACTCCTATGGGAGGGGACGTTTGCGCAGTACTTTGAAATTGCGAGCAAGAAGCCGCATGTGGCTCGCTTGTCGCATGAGCGCGTTTATCATATGATTATGGACGCGGGGGTTGAAATGACCCGTTCTGGCGAACCGCGTTACAATTTCTTCAGCCAGGAAATCTTTGGCATCGAGAAGCCGCTTCAGCAAATCGTCGATTACTTCCATTCCGCTGCTCAGCGCCTGGAAGTACGCAAGCGTATTCTGCTTTTGATGGGGCCGGTTGGCGGTGGCAAATCTACAATTGTCTACCTGCTCAAACGCGGCCTGGAGGCGTATAGTCGCACAGAAGAGGGAGCGATCTATGCTATTAAAGATTGCCCGATGCACGAGGAACCTCTTCACCTGATTCCTCATGATCTGCGCGAGGATGTCGAAAAGGAATTCGGCCTCTACATCGAAGGCGACCTGTGTCCCCACTGTCGCTATATGGTCGATAACGAGTACAGAGGACGTATCGAGGATGTGCCGATCAGACGTATCACATTCAGTGAAAAATATCGTATTGGTATCGGCACCTTTACTCCGTCCGATCCAAAAAGTCAGGATATCAGCGAGCTGGTCGGCGGCATTGACCTTTCGACCATCGGCGAGGTCGGTGTTGAAAGCGACCCACGCGCCTATCGCTTCGATGGCGAGTTGAACATTGCCAACCGGGGACTTATGGAGTTCGTCGAAATGTTGAAGACGGACGAGAAGTTCCTGTATGTCCTGCTCACGCTCAGCCAGGAGCAGAACATCAAGACCGGGCGCTTCAGCATGATCTATGCCGACGAGGTGGTGGTCAGCCACACCAATGAGCATGAGTACCAGGCGTTCGTCGGCAATAAGAAGTCCGAGGCGTTGCAGGATCGTATCATTCTTGTCAAGGTGCCGTACAACCTGCGTGCTTCCGACGAGGTCAAGATTTACGAGAAGCTGCTCAAACAGAGCGCGTTGAAGGATGTGCATATCGCGCCCTACACCCTGCGCATCGCCAGCATCTTCGCCGTGCTGACACGCCTTGAGCCTTCCAAGAAGGCTGGCATGAGTCTGATGAAGAAGCTCAAGCTCTATGATGGCGAGGATATCGAGGACTTCAAGCAAAAGGATATTAAGGAACTGCAGGAAGAGGCGCAGCGCGAAGGTATGGATGGCATTTCGCCGCGCTACGTCATCAACCGTCTCTCTAACGCGCTCGTCAAGCAGAATGTGACCTGCATCAATCCGATCGATGCCCTGCGCGCTCTGCGCGATGGTCTCGACCAGCACACCAGCATCACCCGCGAGGAGCGCGAGCGTTATCTCAACTTCATCAGCGAGGCGCGCAAAGAGTACGACGAACTGGCGAAGAAAGAGGTGCAACGTGCCTTCGTCTACTCCTACGAGGAGTCGGCCCGCACCCTGCTCAACAACTATCTGGATAACGTCGAAGCCTACTGCAACAAGACCAGGCTGCGCGACCCCATCACCGACGAGGAGGTGGAACCAGATGAGCAGTTGATGCGCTCTATCGAGGAGCAGATCGGCGTGACCGAAAACTCCAAGCGCTCGTTCCGCGAGGAGATTTTGATCCGCATCTCCTCGCTGGCGCGCAAGGGCCTGACTTTCGACTATACCAGTCACGAGCGTTTAAAGGAAGCTATCGAGAAGAAACTCTTTGCCGACCTGCGTGACGTTGTGAAGATCACCACATCTACGCGCACGCCTGACAAGGAGCAATTGCGCAAGATCAACGAGGTGGTCGACCGCCTGATGACCGAGCATGGTTACTGCCACGTCTGCGCCAACGAAATCCTGCGCTATACCGGCAGCTTGCTCAACCGTTAGCACCTCGGGCGCGATGATGAGCTTTAACGAAATACTGGGTAGTTTCATCATTGCGCCTCTCTGTTTTAACGGGCTATATATAAGGAGGGCGCTGATGTCTGTCTCACAGCATGATTGGTCGCTGCACCGGAAAGGACAGATCGACCAGGAGCGGCATAAAGAGAAGATTCGCGAAGCGATCAAGAAAAACCTGCAGGAAATTGTCAGCGAGGAGGGTATTATACTATCCGACGGCAAGAAGACTGTGCGTGTCCCCATTCGCTCCCTCGACGAATACCGTTTCCGCTTTGACCCTGGCCGCCAGCAGCACGCCGGGCAGGGCAACGGCAAAAGCAAAGTTGGCGATGTCGTGGCACAGGAGCCGCGCTCGGGCAAGGGCAAGAAAGGTGATGCCGGAAAAGAAGCTGGTTACGACTACTACGAGGCCGAGATCTCCATGGAAGAACTCTCGGCCATGATCTTCGAGGATTTAGCCCTGCCCAACCTGGAACAGAAACGCCAGCAAGAGCTGCAAACCGACGCTGTGCGCTTCACCGATGTGCGTAAAAAAGGTCCCATGACCAACCTGGACAAGAAGCGTACCATCATCGAAAACATGAAGCGTAACGCCGCCAAAGGCAACGCCAGATTCCAGGATCTCAAAACCGAAGACCTGCGCTTCAAAGTCTGGGAACCCACCATCCGCTATCAATCTAACGCGGTAGTGATAGCCATGATGGACGTTTCGGGATCAATGGGTGAGTTTGAGAAATACATCGCGCGTAGTTTCTACTTCTGGATGGTGCGGTTCCTGCGCACCAAGTACAACAACGTGCAGATTGTCTTTATCAGCCACCATACTGAGGCGAAAGAGGTTACCGAGGAAGAGTTCTTCCACAAGGGCGAGAGCGGCGGCACGCAGGTCTCCTCGGCTTATGAACTGGCCTTGCAGATCATTGGAGAACGCTACAATCCGAGCGACTGGAACATTTACCCGTTCCACTTTTCCGATGGCGATAACCTGCCCTGGGACAACGACCGCTGCGTGCAACTGGTCAACAAGCTGATGGAACTTTGCAACATCTTTGGCTATGGCGAGATTCGCGAGGGTCATTATCGCTCCCCCAGCACGCTCATGTCGGCTTACAACAAAATCAACGACAAGAAGTTTATTGCCGTCACCATCTCCGACAAGAAGGAGGTCTATCCCGCGCTGAGAAAGTTCTTCTCGACGCGCGGCGATCCCATCCCTGCTTCGCGATAGGTATATGGGGTAATGAGGAACATTCGTAGGGGCTGATTGCTTGCGCCCGGTGCCGCTTGATCGGCCCACTACTGAACAGGTGCGGTCTCTCTCATCCGCATCAGGAGCTTTTAGATATGGCAGACAGTGAACTGGAACGGTTGCGAGATGCGATTGATCGTGCGTGGGAAGACGCGCTGGCCTTTGGCCTCGACCCGTTTCCCACGCACTTCGAACTGGTCCCTGCATCCATCATGTACGAATTTGCCTCCTATGGCCTGCCGGGGCGCTTCAGCCACTGGACGCACGGTAAAGCCTACTACCGGCAAAAGATGCATTATGACTTTGGCCTGAGCAAAATTTACGAGATGGTGGTCAACACCAATCCGAGTTATGCCTTCCTGATGGAAATGAACGACCTCTTGCAAAATACCTTCGTGGCGGCGCACGTGTTCGGGCATACAGACTTTTTCAAGAATAACGCCTACTTCCAGCACACCTCGCGCCGTATGATCGACAAGGTGAGCATCCATGCCGAGCGTATCGCCAAATACGAATTCGATCATGGCAAAGACGAGGTCGAGCATTTCCTTGATGCCGTGCTCTCCATTCAAGAGCACGTCGACTACAACCTCTTCCTGCGCAGCGATGACATCAAGCAAGAGGAAAAGCCCACCGAGACGACCAGCGAATATGATGACCTCTGGAATCTCGATAAACGCATGCAGAAGGTGGAGGAGGAGCGCGATCGCCGTCCTGGCAAGCCACCCAAGTTTCCGGAGAAGCCGCAGAAAGACATCCTGCTCTTCCTCATCCAGCACGCCCCACACCTGCAATCCTGGCAGCGCGACATCATTGAAATAGTACGCACAGAAATGCTCTACTTCGTTCCTCAGATGCAAACGAAGGTTATGAATGAGGGCTGGGCCAGCACCTGGCACGCTCGTATCATGCGGCAGCTCAGCGACGAGGGCGTCATCAACGACTCCGAATTTATGGAATTCGCGCAGTTGCATTCCAGCGTTCTCTCGCCTTCGCGCACCTCGCTCAACCCCTACTACCTGGGCTACAAGATATTCGAGGATATCGAGCGGCGCTGGGATAACCCCACGCAGGAAGAGCAGGAGCGGCTTGGGCGCAAACCAGGGATGGGCAAGCAGAAGATCTTCGAGGTGCGCGAACTCGACAACGATGTCTCTTTCCTGCGCAACTACCTGACCGAAGACCTGATCAAAGACCTCGACCTCTACCTCTATAAGAAAGAGGGCGACGAGTGGGTGATCGTCGAGAAAAACTGGGAGAAGGTACGTGATGGCATCGTCGCTAGCATGACCAACTTCGGCTATCCCTATCTCGTGGTCGACAACGGCGACTATCGCGGCAACCGCGAGCTCTATATCAAGCACCTTTACGAGGGCCAGGACCTCGACCTCGTCTACGCCGAGAAGACGCTCCAGCACGTCTACACCATCTGGGGCCGCCCTGTCCACCTCGAAACCCTCTACGAAGGCAAACGCATCCTGCTCTCCTACGACGGCGAACGCAACTCCAAGAGTTCGCTGGAGAAGTAGCGCGTGACTTCTGGCGCGGCGGCTTAAGCCGCCGCGCCCGGCCAGCCGCGAGGGCTGGCCCTCCTATATACGTTTTGTGGCGCGTCAGGGCGCGCTACAAAACCGTTTACGGATATGTGTTTACCCACTCAGTTGCGAGTGCCTCAGGTGCGCGTTCTGTGTTGATATTCGCTCCCAACCCTACTCTCGTTTCAACCCCGACTACTCGCAAAAAGCCTTGCAACAGCATCTCAAGCAGCACGGTATCGGCCCACTGGTGGCCGCCCGAAGGCATGCACGAGCCGCGCTGCTACGCTACCTGCAACTCTCCGGCTGCTACCTTTCATAACATGAATGAGCAGGCGGATGTATGTTTCCTCTCGCTTGCTCGCTCCAAAACCTGTCGCTTACCAGTAGCGCTCTTCCTGCCAGGGGTCGGCGTGGTTGTGATAGCCGCGCTGCTCCCAGAAGCCAGGGCGGTCGCGCTCCATAAATTCCAGGCCGTCCAGCCATTTGGCGCTTTTATAGGCATAGAGCTTCGGCACGATCAGGCGCACCGGGCCGCCGTGATCGGGTTCCAGGTCTTTGCCGTCATGCTTGACAGCGATCAGCACATCATCGTCGTTGAGGTCGGCGAAGGGCATGTTGGTAGTGTAGCCGGTCCACGAGTGGGCCATGACGTAATGGGCTTGCGGCAGTGGCTTTGCGCGCTGCAAAATCTCGCGAATATGGATGCCCTCCCACGTGTTGTCGTAGCGGCTCCACGTGGTCACACAGTGGAAATCGGCTGTCAGCACGGTGTGTGGCAGCGCCAGAAACTCTTCCCACGTCAGCTCAAACGGATCCTCCACGAAGCCGGAGATTTTCAATTTCCAGTTTGCCGGTAGCTGCTTTGGTGTGGATTCATAGCTCAACACCGGCCACTTTTTCGTCAGGTACTGCCCCGGCGGCAAACGATCCTGCCCATCTGCACGCTTCTCAACCTCGGTCGCGGACTTCTTGCCGAATAATTGCATAGATGGCTCCTTTAGTTAGAACAGGGAAATAAGAGCAACTCAATTTCCCCTTTTTTCGAGAGTATACGATAAAGATGTTCCCCACGATCAGCATGTATCCATATGCCTGTATTGTAGACGAACAATCTCAAAAACGTTACAGATCAATCTATAAAACGTGGTTTGAACAACGGCTCGTTCTGTAGGGGAGAACAATGGTACAGGACGGCTTATTCCAGTATGCGCCAGTTTTTTATGATATGGCAGAGGCATTGAATTTCCCAAAACATTATATTATAATATTATCATATTTCTGTCTGGAGGAGAGTTTCTGATGAGTGTCGACCGCGATGACGAGATGATGGCTCCTTTTTACGAGAGCGGGCAGCAGGGGATGAGTGGGCAGCATGGAGAGATAATGCCGGTGAATCGGGAGGTAGCGGTGCCACTGCACCTGCAGGTACGCAACTACCTGCTTGGCAGTATCGAACGAGGAGAGTTGCAGCCCGGTCAGCAGTTGTTGCAGGAGCGCGAGTACGCGACTCGTTTCGGTATTAGCCTTGCGCCGGTGCGGCAGGCCATTCTGGATCTTGTCAAAGAAGGCTATCTCTACCGTGTTCCGGGACGTGGCACGTTCGTGCGAGAGCAGAAGGTGGAGGAGAAGATTAGCATCCTTTCCAGCTTTTCGGAAAGCATGCGTGCGAAGGGCCTCACTGCCATGCTGCGCGTCGTTGAACAGAAAGTTGATGGACTTTCACCGGCTCTGCGCGCTGTGCTGCATGCAGAGGATCAACCATTTTTCTTGCTCCAACGCGTTGCTCTGCTCGAAGGCAAACCCGTTGCCCTGCTTTTGTCCTGCATTCCGGCGCGGCTGGTGCCTGGCCTGGAAACGCTCGACCTCAACGGACGCTCTCTTTACCACACACTGGAGGAACGTTATGGGATCGTGCTGGCGCGTGCCGAAAGCACGATTGAAGTCGTGCGCGCTCGTAGCAGCCAGTCGAGCGTGCTTGGGATTGCGCCGGGAACACCGATGCTGCAAGTGGAGGGTAAAACTTATGACGTAACTGACCAGTTTGTGGAATTCTCGCAGGTACTCTATCGAGCCGACCGTTTTCGTTTCACCATTGAAAGTTTCCGGCGGGATGATCGTGTCTTGCACCTCATCGGAGCGCCGGATACAGAGGAGGGCAAAAGTCATGAGTAAGGCTTCTCCGACTATTGTCAGTCAAGGTAAGCTATTTCTCCGTAATGCGACCGGGTTGATGCGTGAGGTGTCGGTGCTGGATGCGTTCATCATGAACACCTTCGGCATGAATATCGCTGTGGGGGCGGTTTTCCTGTTTCTGCAGGCCCCCGCCGATTTCCCGCAGGGCAACATGTTGCTCGCGGTCATCATCGGCACGTTGCTGATGGCCTTTACCTTGCTGTGGGTCTATTCCACGTTTGCGGCGGCCATGCCGCGTTCTGGCGGCGATTACGTTTTTGTCAGCCGGGCATTGCATCCCTTCCTCGGCTGGCTGCTGGGCTGGAGCCAGGGCATGTGGCTCATCTTCTTCTGGATCGGCTTCAACGCCTGGTTCGCCCTGACGTTTGCCGTACCGGTTGCTCTCTCCACCATCGGCGCGGCCACCGGGCAGAGTGGCTGGATTGAGGTGAGCAACAACCTGCTGGCCTCGTTTCCCATTCTGGGCATCACCACGCAGTGGTGGGTGCTCATCATCGGCCTGCTCATCAACATCGGCTTCGCTGTGTTGCTGATCCTGGGTGGTCAAAGCTTCTGGCGCTGGCAAAAGGTGTTTTTCTTTTTCGCGGGCGGCAGCATCATCCTGGCCTTTCTGCTCCTGCTGTTCGACGGCGGCAATATCCAGAACGCCTGGAACGTCTTTGCCGCTCACCACAAGGGCTTGATGTTCAACCAGGTCATTCCGGCGGCGGTTAAGAACGGCTACACCCTGCCTCATGGCTTCAGCCTGACCGATACGCTGCTGATGCTGCCGTGGGTGTTTTTCGTCGTTGGCTATGCTCAGGGATCGGCGCAGATCGGCGGCGAGGTCAAGCACGCGGCGCGCTCGCAGTATCTGGCGATGGTGGGCGGCGTGCTGATCAACGGCCTGATGCTGGCTCTGCTCGTCCTGGTTTTCACCGGGGCTGTGGGCGTCAACTGGATTGGCAGTGTTGGCTATCTCGCCAGCAACAATCCGGGCCTGCTCAACCTGCCCGGTAACCTCTCGCCAAGCTTCAATTTCATCGTGAGCCTGCTCACCGGCAATGTGCTGGTACCTCTTTTCATCGGCATCGGCTTCATCTTCTGGGCCTTGATGGGAACGCCGCTCTCAGAACTCCAGGCTACACGATACATGCTGGCCTGGGCGGTTGATCGTATGATACCGGAGCCAATGGGAGATGTCAGCGAGCGTTTCCACTCGCCTGTCAAAGCCATCGTCTTCTGTACCATAACGGGGACGCTGGCGCTGATCGCCCTGGTCACTATTCCGCAGGCCAGCTTGCTCGGCGCGCTGCTGGCACAAATTGCCGCTTTTATTCTCGTCTCGATCGCGGGCATCGTCTTTCCTTTCCGCCTGCGCCATGTCTGGGAAGCGGCTGGCGGGCAGCGCCTCTTCGGCGTCCCGACCGTCACGCTGGCCGGTATCGGTGGGGTGATCGTGCTGGGCGCTCTCATGCTGCTGTTCATCTTCAACAGTACCATCAACTCGACTTTTGGCGTGACCGCGAGGCTGTCGCTCTCTTTCATGATTGGAGTTGTCATTGTGGGCATTATCTGGTACTTCGTCGCTTATCTGATCAATCGCAATCAGGGCGTTGATCTGAGCCTGTCGTACCGTGAGATTCCCCCAGAGTAGGATATATGGCATTGGAAATGAACGAGCCGCATAGAGCGCGTGAGTCGCGGACAACACCCGCGACTCACCCACGGGTAATAGTTGTAGGAAATTTGACCATCGATGATGTCGTGCTGCCGGATGGGACGACACAGATGGGCAGTGTGGGAGGCAACAGCATCTATACTGCCTTGAGCGCCCGCATCTGGCAGCCCGCTGTGGGTATAGTGACGCGGCGCGGAGAGGATTTCCCGCGCGAGCACAGCGACGCGCTGCAAGCCCTCGGCGTCGCGACCACCGGCATCGTGGATATTCCCGGCCCTACCGTGCGCAACTGGGTGATCTACGAGGCCGACGGGGAGCGGCACTGGGTCTATCGCACGCCGCGCGAGCGCTCGCGCGAGGTCGCGGTGCAGCCGTCTGATCTTCCCCCCTTGTGGCTGGAAGGCGAGCCAGCGCCGGTCGTACATGTGACGGCCATGCCTCTTGAGGCGGCGGAGGCTATTGTGGAGGAGGTGCGGCATCTCGCTCCTCACGCTATCATCACGCTCGATACGCACGAGGATTATGTCGTTGATTATCGCCAGCGCCTGCGGGCATTGGCGGCAAAGGTAGATGCCTTCCTGCCAAGCCGTTCGGAACTGGCGGACCTCGTGGGCTACGATGATCCGCTGCGCGCTCTCGGCAGTCTCATCGATCTTCCTACTCCTGTCATTGTGCTCAAAATGGGTGAGAAAGGCGTGCTGGTCTGGCAGAAAGCCGGAAAGACACTGCACGAGGTCGAGATTGTGCCCGGCCCGGTTATGGATGTAACGGGGGCGGGCGATGCCTTCTGTGGCGGTTTTGCCGCCGGTCTCTCGTTGGGGGATGACGCGCTGCGGGCGGCCCAACGCGGCATTATTTCGGCATCCTATGCCGTTGCGAGCTTCGGTTCCCTGTCCCTGGCCCGTATTGAGCCTGCTGAGGCGCAGAGCCGCCTTTCTGCCCATCCTCCGACCGTGCATTCGCTGTCGGCACCATTCGGCGATACACAGATAGAGGTGGAGGGAGCGGATCGGGGCATCAGCAGCGCTACAGAGGTCATGCGCCAGGAAATTGCTATGGTTCCGGGCCTGCTGGCGGAACAACTCGAAGCGTTAGCGGAGCCCATCTACACTCTTGCTCGCCAGTTATACGAGAGCGGTATTGAACATCTCTATCTCACAGGCTGTGGCGATTCTGCTTTTGCGGGTGCTGCGGTCGCCCTGGCTTTCCAGAAACATGCCGCGATTGATGCCGAAGGGATACATGCCCTCGATCTGGCTCGTTACCGCGTGCGCTATCTGCCGCCGCGCAGTGCGATCGCCTGTATCTCCTTTTCTGGCAAAGTTGGCCGGACCATCGAGGCCGCTTTACAGGCAAGGCGGTTCGGCCATCGCGTGCTCGCGCTCACTGGCAACCCCGATTCCCCACTGGCGCAAGCGGCGACAGATATGATTCCGCTCTCTGTGCCGACGCTGGGCTACTCACCGGGAACAAGCACCTATCTTGCTATCCTTACAGCTCTGCTCAATCTCGCGCTTGCCTGGGGCGAAACTCGCGGGCGAGACGCGTCCAACGCGCGCATACTACTCAAGAATGCTCCCATGCTCGCGCAACAGACGCTCGCGGAGGCGGACGAGCCTGCGCGGAAGCTGGCCGAGCAGTTCGTCAGGCAGAACTGGATAACGTTCCTTGGTGCCGGGCCGAATCTGGCAACGGCGCAGTTTGGGGCAGCCAAGCTCTTCGAGGGGCCGCGAAGATTGGGCGTGGCGACGAACATTGAAGAGTGGGCGCACGAAGAATATTTTGTGAGCGGCAGTGGTACGCCCGTGCTTCTGATTGCTCCCTACGGTGCCTCGTTTGACCGCGCTACTGAAATTCTCTCCGAACTGAACTTCATCGGCGCGCAGCCAGCTTTCATCAGCGATGTAAGACCCGCGCGTGTTCCCACAACGTTTCTACCTCTTGCGCCCGGCTTACCGGAGGAGTTTTCACCGCTGCTGGCGGCGCTGCCGCTCAGCCTGTTCGCCTTCTACCTGACGCGCGCCAGCGGCCTGGAACGCTTTGAGTTTCCCAGTCCAGAAGCGGCGCGAGAACATTACGAGACGATTCACCGTGTCACAGAAGGAGAGCCAGCATGAGTAGCCCACCAGACATACACGCCGACTATTTGACGGTAACAGGCAAGCCTGAGATTGCCGTTCTCGGCTCTGCCCGGTTGATGGAGGACGATCACCGCTGGGCGCTGGCACATCGGCTCGGCAGTCTGCTTGCCAAAGCCGGTTTTGTCGTGGTGACCGGTGGCTACGGTGGGCTGATGGCGGCAGTGAGCCGTGGCGCGCATGAGAACGGTGGGTTTGTCGTTGGCCTGCCCATGCGGCACTGGTCGGTGCTAACGCCCAACGACTGGAATGCCAACCTGCGCTGGTCTGAAGATTATGGGACACGCCTGAACTATATCCTGCGCAGCGCAGCCGTCATTGCCTTACCGGGTGGCGTCGGGACGCTTTCAGAACTGGCCGTTGCCTGGGCTGCCAGCCAGACTGAGGCGCAGGCCCAGCCCCTGGTGCTGCTTGGTGAGGACTGGCCTCCGCTCATCGCGGCTATGCGCGCGCACCTGGTGATCGACGATAGTGATCTCAGCCTCCTGCGCTTTGCCGCGACGGCGGAAGAGGCCGTGCGCGAGGTGCGGGCTGGATTGCGGGAGCAAAGACGTGGAGAAGGGCCGCGAGGCTAAGGAGGATATCTTGAGCTTTAAATCTTTTTACGCTTCCGATATTCATGGGTCGGAAATGCTGTGGCGCAAATTCATCAACGCGGCCAGCTTTTATGGCGTTGATGTACTCATTATGGGTGGGGATATCGCAGGCAAAGCGGTCGTTCCTATCGTGCGTCACGGCGACATCTTTTACGCACCTGCCGTAGCCGGGGAGCGTACTTTCAGCGAAGACGAATTGCCCGCCCTTGAGCGCCGTATTCGCGATCTCGGACAGTACCCATACCGCATGACTGAGGATGAATTCGCCGCTGTGCGGGACGATCAACAGGCGATAGATGCGCTCTTTCTGCGCGTGATGGCGGAGACGCTGGAGCGCTGGATGCGTCTGGCCGAGGAGCGCTTGAGCGGCAGGGGCATCCGGCTCTACGTCATGCTGGGCAATGATGACGAGCCGGTATTGCGGGAAATCCTGGCAAAGTCGCCGCTTGTAGTCGATCCCGAAGATCGGACCGTCGAACTGGGCGAGGGCTTTCAGATGCTCTCCTGCGGTTTCGCCAATCCCACTCCCTGGCATTCGCCGCGCGAGATGCCGGAGGAAGAACTCCAGCGCCACCTTGAAAAGCTTATCGGCCAGCTAGAGCAGCCAGCTCGCTCTATCTTCAACCTGCATGTCCCTCCCTTTCAGACCGCCATCGATACCGCCCCGCTGGTCGATGAGCAACTGCGCCCGGTGATCCAGGGCGGCACTCTTCTCACCGGCCCCGCAGGCGCGCGCGCCGTGCGCAACGTCATCGAACGCTATCAGCCCTTGCTTGCGCTGCACGGCCACATTCACGAATCGCGGGGCATCGTCAAAATCGGCAAAACCGTCTGTATCAACCCCGGCAGCGCCTACGGCGAAGGCATCCTGCACGGCGCGCTTTTTGAACTCGACAGAAAGAAGGGCTTGAAACGGTACCAGCTCACGTCGGGGTAGTGAGTCGGCCCCCTTTCTTGACAGGTGAAAAAGCGTGATATAAGCTACCACTACGTTGACCGGTTTATCAATCGTAGAGAGTACTGAGTTATGTCACCTCGGACAGAAGAGACGAATCAGCGCATACGCGAGGAGCAGAGGCAGCACATTCTGCATGCGGCGCGCAAGCTGTTTGCGCACAGAGGTCTGATAGCGACGAAAATGACCGATATCGCCAATGCTGCGGATGTGAGCTATGGCCTCGCGTATCACTACTTTAAGAATAAAGAAGAGATTTTTACCACGCTGGTGGAAAGGGCGCTGGATGGCACCGTCAGTATTATGGAACAAGCGCGCTCCATGCCCGGTACACCTCTGGACCGTATCACATGGCTTGGTTCGCAAATGCTTGAGGGGTTAAAAGACCAGCCAGACTATACAATGCTTGTGCTACAGACCTTCACGAGTGAAGCGGTGCCGCAGAGGCTACGCGAGAGGGCGCTCGAACAGAGCATGGCCTTCCTGGATACCTTGAGACAATTGATCGTCGAAGGGCAGGAGGCAGGCCAGATAGTCGCGGGCAACCCGGACTATCTGGCTAGCGCCTTTTCCGCCTGTATGCAGGGATTGGCCGTAGGCCATACATTCTACGGTTCAGTCTACCCCGTTTATCCTGATCTGAATACTATTATGCACCTTTTGAAACCCTGAACTAGAAGCCGGATTCCAATGGGCGTTTCGTCCTCAACGGTATCTCCTTCAGGAAGAGCACGGCGATCAGGCCGAAGATGATAATAGCCAGACAGAGAACGAAGACGTTATGCAAGCTTTGAGCCAGCCCTATTTTGACTGCCGCCAGAATACTGTCGAAAATTTCGGTACCCTGCAGCCCGTAAGCTGCAAAACCCCCACGCAGGCGCGCTAACGAGTCTGGCGAAAGCAGAATCAATGGGTTATCGAAGGCTGCCAGCACCGGCGGGGGCAACTCGTGGAGAAGCGCGCTCGGAAGCGCTTTATGAAAGGCCGGCACGTAGCTTGAAGTCAGAACTGAACCCATAGCCGCCAGCCCTATCGTTCCACCGAGCTGCCGGAAGAAGACGATGGCAGAGGTTGCCTGCCCGATTTTTTGCGGCAGCGCATTCTGCACGGCGGTCGTGTAGACGGCCATCCCAGAACCGACGCCCAGACCCAGCACAAGCATAGCGATCAGCACGTCAGTATTGCTCGCATCCACGTTCAGCCTTACCAGCAGTAGCGTTCCCACGGCTGCTATAGCCAGACCTGCGATAGCGATCCACCTGTACTTTCCCTTCCATGAGATCAATTGTCCTGCCAGGATGCTGCCGCCGATTGCAGTGAGCATGAACGGTACCAGCACCAGGCCGCTGTTGGTCGCGGATGCGCCGGTGACACCCTGGATGAAGAGAGGGATGCCGAAGGCGCTGCCGAAGAGACTGATACTGAAAATCACCGTTACGATGACGGAAACGCCAAAGATGCGGGTACTGCTCTTGAACAATCCCGGCTCAAAAACGGGTTCCTTCCCCTGTTGTTCCCAGCGCGCTCCGTGTACTACCAGCAGGATCAGCAAGACAATGGCGCTGCCGAAGAGAGCCAGCACCTGGGGCGAAAGCCACGCATATTGCGAGCCCGCCACAGAGAAGCCGATCAGCAGTGGGACAGTGCCGAGTACCAGCAGGATGAAACCCGGGTAATCGATAGAGGCGGGTTTTTCCCTACTACGCAAGACTGGCATGAGAAAGAGCAAGACCAGGAAGGCGACGATGCCAACAGGAATATTGACATAAAACACCCAGCGCCACGAGGCATGATCGGTGAGCCAGCCGCCGACAAGCGGACCAACGATGGCTGCCAGCGCGTACATGCTGCCGGTCAAACCCTGCCAGCGCCCGCGTTCGCGTGGGGTGAACAAGTCACCGACAATAGCAACGGCTATTGGTTGCAGTGCTCCGGCTCCCAGACCTTGAAAGCCACGAAACAGGATCAACTGGTCGATGGACTGAGCGGCACCGGAAAGCGCGGAACCGGCAAGAAAGATCATGATGCCACACAGGAATAACAGCTTGCGCCCGAACAGGTCGGAGAGCTTTCCGTAAATCGGAATCATCACCGTCGAGGTCAGCAGGTAGGCTGTAGAGACCCAGGCGATGCGATCAAAGCCTTGCAGGTCCGCGATGATGTGCGGCGTGGCTGTGGCAACAATGGTCTGATCAAGCGTGGAAAGAAACAATACCAGCATCACGCCAATCATCGTGAAGGCCGTCTCACGTCGTGAATAAAGGTAGCGCTCTACTGGTTCCTGGCTATTGCTCTCTTCCGTGTTCATAGCGTATGTATCTGCCTCCGTCGATGGCTTTTCTCGCATTGCCTATCCTCCATTTTGATTGATATATTAATCAACACAAAAGAATAATACCCGATACCATTTTGCTTGTCAAGGGGGCTTGCGTACACTACAATAGAGCGTGAAATTTGTATCGTTCTTTCAAAAATACATGTGAGGAGAGACGTTATGATCATCGTCTTGCTGGCTTTGATTGGAGCAATCATTGTCATGGCGATCCTGACCATCGGGCGGCTTGGCTTTGGCAGGCGGGAGAAGTTTGTGGCGCAAAAGTTTTTCAGGTGGTTTGCCTGGTATTTTGTGTTCAACTTCATCCTCTGTCTTGCCATCCTCTACTTTGCGGAGCCTGCTCTGACCGGTCCCTTCGGCGGCTGGCAATGGCTGCTCTGGCCGCTGATAATTAGCAGCATTGCGAATCTGTTCGCTTTTGCCCGTCCCGCTTTGCAGGTCCTGGAGGAGGCCTCGGCTGTCAGCCAGGGACGGAGTCGTGGTAGCAGCGGCTCGACCGTCTCGGTGTCTCCACGCGCTTCGCGAGGAGCTATCGCCGCCGGCATCTTTGGCCTGATTGTGGCAGCCTTTATTGCCATCGTTGTGAGCGGTTTGATCGTCGTTTTCACGACCTGGTTTGACAGCAATGCGAAGGCACTGGCTGCTATTCCCCATATCACGATGGAGAAGTCACCCACGCTGCCGCCAACCGACCCCAACCATATTGTGCTGGTCAGTCAGAGTGTGGCCGCGTACAAGGGGCAGCAGATACTTGGCTCCAACGGGCAGAACCTGGGTTCGGCCTACAGCATCGACCCTTCCAGCTATACCCTGCAATCGATCAACCATCACCTCTACTACGTGGCTCCCTTGATCTACAACAACATCTTTGTCAATTTGAGCAACTCTTCCACGCCCGGCTTCGTCGTGGTGGACGCTGAGAATCCCCAGGCGCAGCCGCAGTTGTACACCAATCAAACTCAAGCCGGCTCCTCCATTGCCTACCTGCCGGGAGCGCTCCTGAATCAGGACCTGCTGCGCCACGTCTACCTGAGCGGCTACACCTATGGGAATCTGGTCGATCCCACGCTGGAACTGAACGACCAGTTTCATCCCTACTGGACGATCTCCATCATGCAGCCGACGCGGGGCTATACCGGCAACGTGCTGAGCCAGGTGCTGCTCGTCGATGCCCATACCGGTGATATCCAGGTCTACAAGCCGCAGGATGTTCCCTCCTGGGTTGATCGCGTCATGCCAGCCAGCACAGTGACGCAGTACCTGACGTGGTGGGGCCTCTACCATGCCGCCCCGTGGTTCAACCCTTCGGGCGCGGGCCAGCAGAGTCCTGCCAGCGACCCGCAGTTGCTCTACAACAACGCCGATATCCCGGTCTGGCTTGTCCCCATGACCTCCTCGTCGTCAAACGATAATTCCAGCACGGGCGTTTTTCTCTTCGATACCCACAAAAACCAGGGTTACTTCTACCCCTTGTCCGGGCTGGGTATCGGCAGCAACGTATCGGATACCATTCAATCGACACGTGCGAATATTCGCGGCTACAATGTGGCGAGTATCCAGCTGTACCAGATCTACAACACGCCTACCTGGGTGGCCATCTTTGTGCAAAGCACCAGCAGCGGCGACATCTTCCAGGATGTGGGTATCGTCGACGCACGCGACTTGAACGGCAGCAATGTGCAGTTTGAGCCGACGCTCACGCAGGCGCTGCAAGACTACCAGCAATGGCTCACCTCACAGGGAAATAGTGTGACCGGCGCGCCCACTGGCGGGACGACGCAGACGGTGAAGGGGAAGGTGCTGCGCATCTCTTCGGTGCAGGAGAGCACCGCAACCGTCTACTACATTCAGATCGCGGGCCAGAACGTGATCTTTACGGCGAATCTCACGCTCTCGCCCAAGCTACCGCTTGTCCAGCCGGGTGATATCGTCACCGGCACCTACCTGAACACAGGTCAGACCGTTGAGAACTTCACCTCCTTTGATGATTTGAGCATCAACCTGGGGAGTCCGGCTAATGGCACTCCCACGCCCGCAGCCTCGCCTTCCGCTGTGACGCCAACACCGACGCCCAAACCTTAGCAGGGAGCATAAAAATCGAGGGGCAATCAGCACATCACTCCTGATTGCCCCCTCAGTTTTCCTTTTCAAGAGCGTAAGGGCATGGTATGATTGAGCAGGCACACAGTTGCAGAAAGTGAGGTGGGATATGCCGCACTATTTTACTCGTGAAGAGGCGGAGTCCCTGTTGCCGCAGATCTCGGTCATCTTGCGCGACATTCAGGAAAGCCGGAAGGCTTTGCAACAGGCCGAGGAGGAGTTGGGGGAGTTGCGCATTCAGGCAATGGGCAACGGACACCACCTGCACGGGCATATGGTCAGGCTGCAAGAGCAGGTGGCCGCGCAGATACAGACTCTGCGCCGCTTAGCTGCCGAACTGGATGGGTTTGGCTGCGAACTCAAAGACCCTGATATGGGCCTGATCGACTTTCTCAGCCTGCGCGATGGTCAGGAAATCTATCTCTGCTGGTACCTGGGCGAGGAGCGGATCAACTACTGGCACTATCTCCACACCGGTTTTGCCGGTCGCCAGCCCCTCTAGCGAGAAGGAAGCGATATGGCGACCATTAGCGAGTTGCTGGAACAGGGAGTGCAGCGGTTAACCCAAACCGGACGCGAGAGCGCGAGATTAGAGGCGCAGGTGCTGCTGAGCTACGTGCTGGACCTGGAGCGCCCGCTGCTCTATGCCTATCCTGAACGCGAGGTGACGTCGCGGCAGGCGGAGCGCTACCTCTCTCTGATCGAGCGGCGGCGGCAGGGCGAACCTGTTGCCTATCTCACCGGCCACAAAGAATTCTATGGCCTGGATTTCTTTGTCGATAACCGCGTGCTCATCCCTCGTCCTGAGACCGAACTGCTGGTGGATGCTGCGCTTGCCGCCGGGCGCGGGATGCTCTCTCAGGAACGAAATCCCATCGTTGCCGATATCGGTACCGGCTCCGGCGCTATTCCCGTTACGCTTGCCGTGCGGGAGCCGCGCCTCCCCTGTTTCTATGCTACCGACATTTCAGAAGAGGCACTCGCCGTCGCCCGCCTCAACGCCGAACGCCACCATGTTGAGTCGCGCATTCGCTTTCTGCAAGGCGACCTGCTCGCGCCGCTGCCCGATCCCGTTGATATCATCACCGCCAACCTGCCATATATTGGAACCGGCGAAATGAGTGGGCTGCCCCCCGATGTGCGCGCCTATGAGCCACATCTCGCCCTCTTCAGCGGCCCGCAAGGTCTGGATCTGCTCGAACGCTTCTTTGTCGAAGCCCGACATCCCGGCGTCCTCAAAGACCATGCCGTGCTGCTGCTCGAAATCGGCTATGGGCAGCGTGAAGCTCTGACCCGCCTTGTGCGCCGTCTCTGGCCCCACGCCGACATCACCTTCCAGAAAGACTACACTGGCTGGGACCGTCTCTTAAAGGTTGCATTATAGGCCGTCATGAATTTGAACAATCAAAATCGACAACAAGAGAGCGTTCTGTAGAAGCCCCCTGCTCGCTTTGGTCATTAAAAGAGGAAGAGTACCAGCAGAGCCTCTGTGATTTGCGTTTTCTTCAGCAGGAGTCTATAATCGAGGGCAATGGAGCGAAGCCAGCCTCTGTTCGAGAGGAAGGGCATGTGTATCCGCATAGCAGAAGGGCAGGTTTATGGCACAGGTAAGTATTATGCATATACCTTTCTTATTGCTTCTCCCCGTATTACCTGATTTAACCACCCTTTTCATCGGAGCCGCGTGCGCCTTCGTGTTTTCCTACCTGCTTACTTTTGCCGTGCGAGCTGTTTGTTTCAAGATGGGCTGGCTCGATCAACCTGCCGAGCGCAGGATACACAAAAAAGCGGTGCCGCGTCTGGGCGGTGTCGCGATGTTCCTGGCCTTCGTGCTGGTCTCACTGCTCTTTTACACTCCGGGCTACGGCCCGAACGACAAATTCCAGTTGCTTTTCGGCCTGCACATCCCTGACGAACTGGTTGATTACTGGCTGCTCATAGCCGCTGCCACCCTCATCGTCGCGGTGCATGCCTATGACGATGTCAAAGGGCTGAATCCCTGGCTGAAATTACTGGCGCAGACGCTGGCCGTGATCATCATTCTCGCCCCAGGCCGCATGATGTTTCACGGTATGCTGCTCTACACCTTCAACAATCCTTTCTATCGCACTGGCCTGCCCTTCTCGCGCGACGCTCAGTTCCACCTTTTCATTCAGAGCACCGCTATGTCCTGGATGGCGATTCCTGCCGTCCTCTTCACCTGGTTCTGGATTGTCGGCATGATGAACACGGTGAATCTCATCGATGGACTGGATGGATTGGCTACGGGCGTGGTGATGATCACCGGGCTTTTCATTACCATCATTAGCTGGCAGCTCAGGCAGGATAGTATCGCCGTCCTCTCTGCCATCTTTACGGGCGCGGTCTTCGGCTTCCTGCCGCATAACTGGAACCCGGCCAGCATTTTCATGGGCGATAGCGGCTCGCAGTTCCTGGGCCTGACGCTGGCCGTGCTCTCTATTGTCGGTGGGGCAAAGGTCGCGCTGGCCCTGATGGTGATCGGCCTGCCCATTCTCGATGTCGCTATCGTCATGATAAACCGGGTACGTCGTGGTCAGCATCCCCTGCACTACGACAAAACGCACCTGCACTATCGTCTGCTGGCTACAGGACTGAGTGTCAAGCAAATCTGCTACGTCTTCTATGCTCTGACGCTCATCTTCGGAGTGCTGGCCCTCAATCTCCATCTCATCTATAAACTGGCAGGCATCGCCCTCGTCGTTCTCACCATGATCGGCCTGATCGCCTGGATTGACTACAGGCAGCGGCAGCAAGGCAAACCCATCAAAATAGGCGGCCCTGATCCCGGCTCTGGCGGGCAACCGCCTTCACTACAGAGAGAAGCGGATGCTAAGAAAGCCGCCGACGAGGAAACCTCTCACACCCAGGCCCCCTACGAAGTTGAGACGAGCCACCCTCTGCCCGATCTGCCTCACTAGCACCCCGTCTCCCCGTCAGCCTTAATCCTTTTCTTTCTGGAAAGGGTCAAAGCAGTATCACGTTCAACGTTTTTGTACGGGTTTCACGAACCGCTGGCGAAAATCCACAAATATTTGCCCCACTAAGGCTGCTATATCGTGAATATGCCTCCTCGTGAAGGCTTTAAGTTCTTCATCTGATGCCTCCTGCTCTATCAGGAGGGCAAAGGACTGGCGTGCTGCCAGAGGCATTGCCATGAGCAGCCGGTACATCATAAAATGCTCAAACTGCTTATGCAGCCAGGAGATGAGACGTTCTCTCCGGCATGCATTGCGCATTGTCATTCCTCTACTTGCTAACACCTCATCCAGAATGCTCTCCAGGTAAGGACGAAGCTCGGGAAGTATATCATCATTCACTCCTCTTTCCCTCCATATCCATGAAACCCTGAAAGCTTCTTCTCAAGAATGAACTGCATACACTGCTCTCTTCCCTCTGTGCTCTATTCATGACCATCAACACACCCATGACTCTGATACGCGCCACATGACTCTCGCGTTTCAATAAATACGTAAATCAAAAGTAAAAAATAATTCTATAGAAAATATCTAACCCATAGATAATACCAAAAGAGGAGAAGAAAGGCTGGCATGCTCTGCAAATCTGCCCGGGCAGATTTGCAGAGCATGCCAGCCTTTCTTCTCCTCTTTTGAATACGCTGGGCCTTAGCCCGCGTGTGTGGCTACCTGAACAGCCTCCGCATCGTGCGACTGGCGCATTGCAGCTTCTTCCTGAAACATGCGCTTCAGGAAGTGGCCAGTGTAGGATCGCGCGTTTTCGGCCACCTCTTCGGGCGTACCTGTCGCGATGACCTGCCCGCCTGCATCGCCGCCCTCTGGCCCCAGATCAATCAGCCAGTCGGCGCTCTTGATGACTTCCAGGTTGTGTTCGATCACCACGATGGTGTTGCCAGCGTCAACGAGTCGCTGCAAGACTTGCAACAGGCGGTCCACGTCGGCGAAGTGCAGACCCGTCGTCGGCTCGTCCAGAATATACATCGTGCGGCCCGTCGCCCGGCGTGAGAGTTCTGTTGCCAGCTTCACGCGTTGCGCCTCGCCGCCCGAAAGCGTCGTTGCCGGTTGCCCCAGCTTCATATAGCCAAGACCGACGTCGTAGAGCGTCTTCATCTTGTTGTAGATCGAAGGCACATTGGAGAAGAAGTCTTTGGCCTCTTCCACCGTCATATCCAGCACCTCGGCAATATTCTTGCCCTTGTAGCGGATTTCCAGCGCCTCGCGGTTGTAACGCTGCCCCTTACAGACCTCGCACGGCACGTACACGTCCGGCAAGAAGTTCATCTCAATCTTGACGATGCCCTCGCCTTTACACGCTTCACAGCGTCCGCCCTTGACGTTGAACGAGAAACGCCCCGGCATGTAGCCACGAATGCGCGCCTCCGGCACCTGGGCAAAGAGTTCGCGGATGCCGGTGAAGGCGTTGGTATAGGTGGCCGGGTTCGAGCGCGGCGTGCGCCCGATCGGCGACTGGTCGATGTCGATCACCTTGTCCAGGTTCTCCATGCCCTCGATGCTGTCGTGCTTCCCTGGCTTCTCGTGGGCCCGGAAGAAGGTGTGTGCCAGCTTGCGATAGAGAATATCCGTGATCAGGGTGCTCTTTCCAGAGCCGGAGACGCCTGTGACGACGACGAACTTACCCAGTGGTATCTCGACATCGATGTTTTTCAGGTTATTCTCTCGCGCGCCCTTGATGAGCAGCGCATTCCCATTACCCTCTCGCCGCTGCTCCGGTACGGGAATGAATTTACGCCGCGAGAGGTAATCGCCCGTCAGCGAATTGGTGTTGGCGATGATCTCCTGGTAGTTGCCCTCGGCTACCACGTGCCCGCCGTGCTCGCCCGCGCCCGGCCCGATATCGATGATATGGTCGGCTGCCCGCATCGTATCTTCGTCGTGCTCGACCACCAGCAGCGTATTGCCGAGGTCGCGCAGCCGTAATAACGTCTTAATCAGTCGCTCGTTGTCGCGCTGGTGCAGTCCGATGCTTGGCTCGTCCAGGATGTAGAGCACGCCCATCAGGCCGGAACCGATCTGCGTCGCCAGCCGGATGCGCTGCGCCTCGCCGCCCGACAAGCTGGCGGCTGCCCGATCCAGCGACAGGTAATCCAGTCCCACGTCGACCAGGAATTGCAGGCGGGCGCGAATCTCTTTCAGCACCTGCCGGGCGATGAAACGCTCGCGCTCGCTCAGTGTCGCCAGCACCAGCGGCCCATTCGGGTCGATAGGTATCAGCGGGTCTGGCGCGTGAGGCTCTTCCTCCTTATTGCTGAGCGGCAGTTGTGGTGTCACCACCTGCATTTCGGCCTCAAGCTCCTTGAAGAAGCGCTGCGCCATCACAATCGAGAGCCGCGAGACCTGGTAGATGTTACGCCCGCCAACGGTGACGGCCAGCGCCTCCGGCTTGTAGCGAGCGCCGTGGCAATCGGGGCAGATACGCGCCGACATGTAACCCTCGATCTCTTCGCGGATCATGTCGCTATCGGTTTGCCTGTAGCGCCGATCAAGGTTGGGGATGACACCCTCGAAGTGGATGGTATAGTTGCGCGTATGCCCGTGCTGCGGCGTGTAGCGAATCGTCAGAGGCTCCTCGCTGCCGTACAGCACCACCTGCTGCTGCTCCTTCGTCAACTCGCGCCAGGGCGTATCGAGGCTGAAGTCATATTTCTTTGCCAGCGCCGTCAGAATGGAAGCGTGCCACTGGCTGCCGTTGACCACCTTGCTCCACGGGGCAATCGCGCCCTGGCTCAGACTCAGTTCGGGATGGGTCACGACCAGTTCGGCATCGATCTCCTGCTGCGTTCCCAGACCCGTGCAGGTCGGGCAGGCACCGTGCGGGCTGTTGAAGCTGAAAGTGCGCGGCGCAATCTCCGGCAGGCTGATGCCGCAATAGACACAGGCCGCTTTCTCCGAGAAAAGTATCTCCTGACCGTCCACGACCTTGACCAGCACCACGCCATTGCCCAGCTTCAACGTTGTCTCCAGCGAGTCCGTCAGCCGCTGCCTGAAGGCTGGATCAACCTCGTCCTGCGGCGCCAGCGCTTCCAACTCCGCTTCCGGGGTCGCGCCATTCTCGCCCGCGCGGTTATCCGCGTTCACATCATACAGCGCCGGACGCTCAGCCACCGCCTTGAGTTGCGGGCGCTGGTTGAGCGGGGAGGGAGAGACACGTTCCGTCTTTTCAGCCTGTCGCTGCCCCTTGTGGATAATCAGGCGGTCAACCACGACCTCCAGCGTATGTTTTTTCTGCTTATCCAGCTCGATCTCATCGCTCAGGTCAACGAGGCTGCCATCAACGCGCATGCGCACATAGCCGGAGCGGCGCATCTCGTCAAAGATATTCTTATATTCGCCCTTGCGTCCCTGCACCAGCGGGGCAAGCAGCATAATGCGCGTTCCTTCGGGCAGTGTCAGGATGGCATCAACGATTTGCTGGATGGTCTGCTGGCTCACCTCGCGCCCGCACTGCGGACAATGCTGGTGGCCGATGCGCGCGTAGAGCAGGCGCAGGTAGTCATGAATCTCCGTCACCGTGCCCACCGTCGAGCGCGGGTTATGCGTCGCCCCCTTCTGATCTATTGAGATCGCCGGAGAAAGGCCATCGATATGATCGACGTCCGGTTTCTCCATCTTATCCAGGAACTGGCGCGCATACGCCGAAAGCGACTCGATATAGCGGCGCTGCCCCTCCGCAAAAATGGTATCAAAAGCCAGGCTGCTCTTCCCCGATCCTGAAAGTCCGGTGATGACCACCAGCTTATCACGCGGGATCGTCACATCAATATTCTTTAAATTATGCTCGCGAGCGCCGCGAATAACAATCTTATCTTGAGGCATACGGCAAAACCATCCATAGAAACAACATCAGCGCAAACAATCACCAACTGACAGGGCACTCAACGAAAGCCCCTCTAACAGAAATAACCTCTCCCCCACCCATCCCGGTTGATACAAACGTTCAACTCCCATACACACTATACAATCACAGTCAAGAGGCATGGGAACAGTAAGACGGGTAGAGACCATACATTCAGTAATGACAACATCTCAACCCATAGGCTTTATTTCCTATGCTCCTCCTCTCTCGCCAGATACGAACCTCTGTTCATCTGCCTGCCATTTCCAGCATACACTGACAAACCTGACATCTTGTGTCATGATTTTTGGGGAGATTGTTATGGCATGATGGAATCAAGTAGCAAAGGCGCACCTGAGCCAACTCCCAAATGAGTTATGGATTCTGGCTCAGGTGCGCCTTTGCTTTACCGCCCGCTGGAGCAGTCCGTCTTCACGTGTTAGTGCTGGCTCTCGCTACTGCCATATCACCGGTAGTTTCCTGTACAGCCCCAATCATAATATAGTGTCTATTCTCCACCGCTCATGGTCTTCTCCTTCTGCGCTGCGCGCGCCGTTTCTGGTGCAACCTGTGAGATACTGTTACACTGGCCTGTACCTTAATGTGAATGTAGGCCAATACTTTCATGCCGCCGGTTCATCTTGAACCTCATAGGATAGACGAAGGAGAAAAATATTTTTAGCTCATGACCTTTCCGTCAGATGTCTTCATCTGCACGAACTCCTCATGCTTGCCGAACGTGCGAAAGAGCAGCCGGAAAAAGGCGGGAAACGCTTGCAGGGCTGTTGCGGCATCAACTGGTTCCGGTTTGCCGATCTTGTAGAGCTTGCCGTGCCAGTAGACTGTGCCGCCTCCTGCGGCTTGCAGGTTGCGAAGCCAGTCCACCTTTTGTCCATACGTTAATGCAATGACGAAGCCCTCTGGCGCCTGCCATACCCAGATAACCGTCTCGTAGGGCTTGCCACTGCGACGACCAACGTGGTGAATGATCGCAAATGGGCCGAGGGAAAGTTTTACAAACACCCGTAATACTCGGTTGGTGACGTATTTGTTGAAGACGCGAATGCGATCAGGCAACATCATGCCCTCCTTTCGTGCTCGGAACGGCCTGCAAGCCGAAGCTGGCGCGAGAAGGGAGCATGGAGCCGAGGGCAATCATCACGAGGGCGGCGATGGCGACGGGGAAGAAGGCCAGTGGGGGCAGGTGGAAGAGGTCCCAGAGCTGGCCGCCGAGATAGGGGCCGATGAAGGCGATGATATAGGTGAGCGAGACGGTCTGGCCGGTGAGACGCGCGACCTGGTCGGGTTCTGCCAGCAGCGGTGGCAGTGCGATGCCGAGCGTGAAGACTGTCGCGGTACTGGCTCCGCACAGACCAGCCCAGAGAGCTTCCAGCATGGGAGGGCCGAAGACCAGGAAGGCGATAGAGATGGCGCAGATGATTCCCGCGCTGATGAAGGGCCAGCGTCTGCCCGCCAACCGCTGCGCTACCACCGTCACCGCTAAACTGGCGGGCAGTTGCGCGGCGTTGAGCACGGCAAGAGCGAGCGGCGTTAGCGAGGAGTGGTGGAGGGCCTGGTTATAAGGGGCAATCCAGCCGTTCAAGTTGAAATAGATCAGGCTGTTCGCGCCGATCATGATGCCGAGATGCCACGCATTGACGCCCGGTTTCTTCCCCTTTGCGACCTTGCCTGTCTCTACGGGCACAGGCATGGGAGTTTCTATAGGAGTTGCTGCCACAGTCATGGCGGCGGTAGGTTCGGTGTTCGCGGCATCCCGGTCTCTGCCAGACTGGGGGCTGGTGGGGGCGGTCTGAGGCGTGAGCAGGAGCCAGAGCACGAGCAGTACGACGATGGGCGCGCCCCAGAACACGAAGGACGCCGCCCAGGCGTCCTTCCCCAGGAATGCCAGCATGATCGGTACCGTCAGGCCCGCCGCTATCGTCTCGCCGATGATCAGCCCATCGCTGAAGAGTGCGCTCACCAGACCAATAGAGGATGGAAACCAGCGCCGCGCCAGGATAGGTACTGCTGTCTGGCTCAGCGCGATGCCCACGCTGAGCATGATGGTGAAGAGAAAGAGGGCCAGCGGGTTGGCCCACGCGGCGCGCAGGATTGCCCCGGCTGCCAGCAGCAGTAGACCAAGTGTGACGCAGGAGCGCGGCCCGATGCGATCGGACAGCATTCCGGCGGGCCATGCCGTCAACCCCAGTACAAGCGTGGGAACAGCGGTCAGCAGCCCTGTCTCCGTATAGGACAGCGACAGCGCATGGCTGATGAGCGGCAAGATGGGTGGCACGCCCAGAATGATCGAACGCAGGTTGATGCCGACAAGGGTGATGAGGATGCAGATAAGGATTTTGCGCCACGTGGCGACGATGCGCTCGTCGCCCGGCGCGTAGGCAATACGCTTCACGATACGCTCCAATACCAGGGTAGAACGAAAAATAAGACATGTATGTGATACTATATCACATGCTATTGAAGAAGGCTCTCTCGCAAGTGATGACCCGAAAAACTGGACAGATCATTTTGAGTACTGTTCAAAATGATCTGTCCAGTTTTTCGGGTCATCACTTATATCTCGGCGCGCTTGCCCAGGACTTTGACTTTGAAGTCATTGCCTGGCGCGGGAGTGGGAGCGTGTTCGATGCTGAGGGTATAGGTGGGTGGATCGAGGGCGAGGTGATAGTCATGGAAGATGGTCGCCATCGTCACCATCAACTGGATCTCGGCAATGCCTGCGCCTAAGCAGGTGTGGTCGCCCAGACCGAAGGGGGCGTAGGCTCCGCGCTGGCGGTGCTCGTTGCGGGGTGGCTGGAAGCGATCAATGTCGAACTTCTCCGGCTCTGGATAGAGTTCTGGCAGGAAGTGTGGCACTGTCATGGCGACGAAGACATCATCGCCCGGCTCCAGCCGGTAGCCTGCCAGGGTAAGTGGCCTGGCTACTTTCGCTCTGTGGCCTCCGGCTACCGGGTAGCGGCGCAGGGTTTCTATAGCTGCCCCGTGCACGGCGGTCATCCCTTTCAGCGTTTCCCATGTCAGCGGTCCTTGCTCGAAGACGGCATCGACCTCGTCAAGCACTCGTTTGAGCACGTCGGGATTAGCCAGGAGCGCGTAGATCATAAAGCTACAGGTGTTGGCAACGGTATCCAGTCCGGCCAGGAATGGCCCTAAAGCAGCTCCACCCGCTCTTTTGCTGGCGTTCGGCCCGAAATGTTTGGCAGCTTCGGCCAGAGCCTCGTCGATCAGGTCTGGTTTGCCATTGGGCATGGGATGTTCCAGGTGGGCCTGCACGATGGCCTGTGCCAGTTCGTAGGTGCGCATTCTGGCGCGTTGCAGGGCTGCCTGCCTTTGCGGCGTCAATTCGTCGCGCTCTCCTCCGTAGTTCAGCGAGGTCGTAATGGCGGTGTCCAGGTAGGTAATCAGGTCTGGCAGGTACTCGCCCGGCCCAAAACCGACCAGCAGGCGTCCGAGTTGCTCGGCGATGAGGCGCTGCATGGCGGGGCGAACTACGAAGCTCTCGCCGACCTGCCACGGGCTGTACTGGCGCGTAATCTCCATCATCTGCGGCAACTGGTCGAGCACCCTGGCCCGCGAATAGCTCTTGCTGGCCTGCGCGCGGCGCTGGCGATTGGCCTGACCGTCGCGGGCCCGAGCCATGCCCGAACCCAGCACAGTATCGAAATCCTCCCATTGCTCGCGAGTACTGAAAAATTCGCTCTCGTAACGAGCCATGAAGACATTGATCTCTGGCCCGGCCAGCACGGTCAGTGGCTTTCCGGCACGCGGAAGACGAAAGACGGGTCCCAATTTCTGGTATTGCCGGACGAACATCTGATGCTGCTCTCCGCTCAGGTCGCGCGGATCGGCCAGCGGCGGCAATGGCGTCTGCTCCGTTGTTCCTGGCTGCCAGGTCAATGTCTCTTGCATGGTCATGATAGTTCACCTTTCTCTTGCTCTACACCTCTCATAGAGAGAGTAACCTGAGACAGGGCAAAGGTCAAGGGCCATACAAGATGAGTGTGCTATGTCGAGGCGCTGGACGCGTTGATAATGCGCAATGGATGCGGCAGGATGGGCAGGATCAATGGCTGGATAGATGCTGAGAAAAGGTGTATAGTAAGGGCAACATCAACCCATATCTCAGGAGCTATTCTATTCCATGGTGGACGTATATCATCAAGCACCGATTTTTAGCAGAGAGGATGCGCAGCGCATCGCGTGGGAGTTGTATGGGGCGCGGGTGGAGGCGCGGCCTTTGCCGGGGGAACGCGACATAAATTTTTATCTGGAAACGGAACTGGGGCGCGCCTTTGTCTTGAAGATTGCCCCGGCGAGCGAGCAGTGGGAGACGCTTGATCTGCAAAATCAGGCGCTGGAACACCTGAGGGTGCAGGACGACACGCTGGTGCTGCCGCGAGTTGCCTCGACCCCGGCAGGCGAAACCATCGAGGTTATGACCGCCAGGGATGGGTCGGAGCATTTTGTGCGCATGCTCACCTATGTGCCGGGCAGGCTCCTCGCGCAGGCGCGACCGCATTCACCCGAATTGCTGCGCAGTCTGGGCAACTGGCTGGGCCGCGTCGATGGCGCCTTGCAGGGCTTTGAGCATCCAGCAGCAGAGCGTACATTGAAGTGGGACTTACAGCAGGCGGCATGGATTCGTGACTATCTTCAGTATATCGAGCCAGCGCCGCGCCGTGCTCTGGTGGAGAGCTTCTTCGCGCTCTATGAGCAGGAGGTGCAGCCATTGCTGCCGGGGCTACGCAAGAGCATCATCCATAACGATGCCAACGATTACAACGTGCTGGTCGGCGAGGCGAACGAGAGCGAGCCGGGGCGGGTTGTCAGCGTGATCGACTTTGGGGATATGGTACATAGCCAGACCGTCAACGAAGTCGCCATTGCCGCTGCCTATGCCATGCTGGATAAGCCCGACCCGTTGGCGGCTGCCGCAGCTGTGATCGCTGGCTATCACGAGGCGTTTCCATTGCGTGAGGATGAGCTGGCCGCGCTCTATCCCTTGATCTGCACGCGCCTGTGCGTCAGCGTGGTTAATGCGGCCTACCAGCGGCATGTCGAGCCAGATAACGAGTACTTGAAGATCAGTGAGCAGTCGGCCTGGGCGCTGCTGGAACGACTGGCGGCTGTCAATCCGCGCTTTGCCCATTATCTTTTCCGCAGCGCCTGTGGCCTGTCCGCCGATCCTCGCAGCGATAAGGTGGCGCAATGGCTGCGCACCAATCAGGATAAAATCGGGCGCGTGGTTGAACCTGACCTGCGTAGCGCCGACCCGGTGATCTTCGATCTGAGCATCGGCAGTCACGAACTGGGGACGATGGCGGACGTGACCGATCTTGAGAAGTTCAATCGTCACATTTTTGAACGTATGCACGAGGCCAGCAGCAGCGTGGGCATCGGCAGGTACAACGAAGTACGCCCGATCTACACGAGCGAGCAGTACAAAATGCCGGGCAACGATGGCCCCGAGTGGCGTACCGTGCATATCGGTCTCGATCTCTTCATGGAACCCGGTTCGCCCGTTCTGGCCCCGCTTGACGGCGTTGTGTGCAGCTTCCGCAACAACGATCTCCCGCTCGACTACGGCCCGACCATCATCCTGCAACATACTGTCACCGGGCAGGACAATGAGCCGATCACCTTCTACACCCTGTACGGCCACCTGAGCCTCGACTCGCTTGATGGTCTGTACGCGGGCAAGCCGGTAGCAAAGGGAACGGCCTTCGCGAAGATCGGTGAGATGAGCGTCAACGGCGGCTGGCCTTCTCACCTGCATCTCCAGATCATTACCGACCTGCTTGACCGCGCTGGCGATTTCCCCGGCGTGGCTCGCCCCAGCCAGCGTGAGGTCTGGTTGAGCCTCTGCCCCGATCCCAATCTCATCACGGCCATTGCCGCCGAGCGTTTTTCCAGGCCTGGACGTGGCGAAGAGCAGATTCGCAAGGCGCGTGCGGCCCACATCGGCCCGTCGTTGAGCATCGCATACCACAAGCCGCTGCATATCGAGCGCGGCTGGATGCAGTACCTGTACGATGAGACTGGACGTGTCTACCTGGACGCGGTGAACAACGTGGCCCATGTCGGCCATTGCCATCCTCGCGTCGTGCGAGCGGGTCAGGAGCAGATGGCGGTGCTGAACACCAATACACGCTATCTGCACGAGTACCTGGTGGAATATGCCGAACGGCTCTGCTCCACGCTGCCGGAACCCCTTTCCGTCTGCTACTTCGTCTGCTCCGGCAGCGAGGCCAACGAACTGGCGCTGCGTCTGGCAAGAACGCATACCGGACGCAAAGACGTGATCGTGGTCGATGCCGCCTATCACGGCAACACCGGCGCGCTGGTCGAGATCAGCCCCTACAAGTTTGCCGGCCCAGGCGGCAGTGGCGCGCCCTCCTACGTCCATCCTGTTCCCATGCCCGATATCTACCGGGGAGCGTATAAGAGCGATGACGAGCAGGCTGGCGAGAAATATGCCAGATATGTTGAGGAAGCCATCCGGCAGGCACGAGAGCAGGAGGGTGATGTGGCGGCGTTCATCTGTGAGTCGCTGCTGGGCTGTGGCGGTCAGATCGTGCTGCCAGATCATTACCTGCGCGATGCATACCATTACGTTCATGAGGCGGGCGGCGTCTGCATTGCGGACGAGGTGCAAACGGGCTTCGGGCGTGTTGGCACGCACTTCTGGGGCTTCGAGACACAGGGCGTCGTACCTGATATCGTGACGATGGGAAAGCCCATCGGCAACGGCCATCCCCTGGCAGCGGTGGTGACGACACCGGAGATTGCCGCCTCGTTCGACAACGGTATGGAGTACTTCAACACCTTCGGCGGCAATCCCGTTTCGTGCGCCATTGGCCTCGCCGTGCTGGACGTGATTGAGGATGAGCAATTGCAGGCCAACGCGCTCCATACCGGTACGTATCTCTTGCACGGGCTGTGTCAACTCATGGAGAAACATCCCATCATCGGCGCTGTGCGCGGCCTCGGCCTCTTCATCGGCGTCGAACTGGTGCGCGACCGCGAGACGCGTGAACCGGCTCCGCGCCAGGCAGCCTACATTGCCAATCGCATGCGCGAGCGCGGCATCCTGCTCAGCACCGATGGCCCGCTACACAACGTGCTGAAGATCAAGCCGCCGCTCGTCTTCACCGCCGCCAACGCCGATTTTCTGGTGGAAACACTGGACGACATCTTGAACGAGGATTTTTGTAAAGGAGTGTAAAATCATGACCGAGGTAGCAACAGCGGAGGCTGTTTCGTTCCCAGGCCCTGGAGGGAAAAGGCAACTTGAGGGCTACGTGGCGCGCCCGCAGGGTGAGGGGCCGTTTCCAGGTATCGTCGTCATCCACGAGATTTATGGGCTGAACGACAATATTCGCGATATTGCCCGCCGTTTTACGCGTGAGGGCTACGTGGCGCTGGCCGTTGACCTGTTCGCGGGCCGCAATCGCACCGTCTGCATGTTCCGTTTCATGGGGCAAATGATGCTGACGCCGCTCGATAACAGCAGCCAGCGCGAGTTGCAGGCTGCTTTGAGCTATCTTGCGCAACAGCCCGGCGTCGATGCCAACCGTCTGGGAGCCATTGGCTTCTGCATGGGAGGCGGCTTCGCCATCGCCTGGGCCTGCAACGATCAACGGCTCAAAGCCATCGCCCCCTTCTATGCCAGCAATCCGCGCCCGCTTTCAGCCGTCTCGCGCCTCTGCCCCGTCGTCGGCTCCTATCCCGACAAAGACTTCACCACGCCACACGGGCAAAAGCTCGACGCCGCGCTCGACCAGTACAATGTCCCGCACGATATCAAAATTTATCCCAACAGCAAGCACTCGTTCTTCAACGATCAGGGCCGAAACTACAATCCCGAAGCTGCGCAAGATGCCTGGGAGCGCACGCTGGCGTTCTTCAGAGAGCATATTTAGCCACTTTCAGGCCGAGGAGGGAAGCGATGGAGATAGATACAGTAGGCATCGTCAGCCCCGGCGATATGGGGCATGCCGTTGGGGCAGTGCTGCGCCAGCATGGGTTGCGTGTCATCACGAATCTGCAGGGCCGGAGCAGTCGCAGCGCCACGCTGGCAAAAGGGGCAGGCATGGTTGATGTTGCCAGTGACGAGACGTTAGTGCGGGAATCCGACATCCTGCTTTCGATTTTGCCACCGGCCAGAGCCTATGAATTTGCCGAACGCATCGCCGCTGTCGTGCGCAAAACCGACACCACGTTGCTATTTGCTGACTGCAATGCCATTGCTCCACGCACAGCACAGGCAATTGATAAACTGCTTACAGAGTCAGGAGCGTCCTTTGTCGATGTCGGCATCATCGGCAACCCTCCTCAAATCGGGAAGCAGGGGCCGCGTCTGTACGCCTCCGGCCCGCGTGCCGCCGCTGTGGCCTCACTGAATACATACGGGCTGGATGTGCGCGTGCTTGGTGCGCAGAGCGGGCAGGCATCCGGGCTGAAGATGTGCTATGCCTCCCTCACGAAGGGACTGACCGCCCTGGCAACTGAGGCGCTGGTGGCTGCACGAGCGCAGGGCTTACAGGATGCGTTGATAACCGAGTTTCAATCACTCCCATTCTTCAACACCATCGAGCGCATGGTTCCCGGCATGCCGCCAAAAGCCTATCGCTGGATTGGCGAGATGGAAGAGATTGCCCGTACCTTCTCAGACCTCGGCCTTCCCCCACAGATGCCGCACGGTGCCGCCTCTCTCTATCGCTTCATCGAAGGGACCGAACTGGGAAAAGAAACACCGGAGCAGCGCCAGCGCGGGCAAACACTCGAAGACGTGATAGCTATTCTCGCTGCTGCGCTGGCGGAGCAGACAAAGGACGATCAATCTGAATAGCTGTTCTCTCTGAAAGCCTATCCCTGCGGTTTCCGCAGCATGCTCCAGATGCGCAGTTCGGTGCCGGGAGCTTTGCCTTCGCTCATCACCTGGAAACCGTGTTTCTGGTAGAAGGGCACGTTGCGTTCGTTCATTGTCTCAAGATAGCAGGGATAATGCCGGGTATCGGCACGGGCAAGTCCCGCCTGTATGAGCATGCTGCCGAGGCCCTGTCCCTGGTATGCGGGGTCAACGCCCAGGCCCCACAGGTACCAGTGCGGATCAGGCGCGTACTGTTTGTGCAGGGCTTCGGTATAGCTGGCGACGCGGTTGTTGCGCTGCAAGGCCGACCAGCCGAAGTTGAGTGGGGCGCCGTGGATCGCTACAAGCAGCAAGCGTCCCGGTGTCGGTGTGGTGTTACCGGGAGAGAGCCAGCAGGCGACAGCGCTCAGGTTTGTTGTCGTATAGCACTCGCCATAGCGAAGACTGTAGCGTACAAACAGGCGAAAGCAGGAGGGAAGCAAGGCCGCGCGCCTGGTGTCGTCAGGGAGCAGATATTGCCAGAGCGGGTCGGCGAAAAAGGCTCGGCCCAGGACCGCAGCCGCTTGCTTTAGGTGGGAAAGCGTGAGCGGAACCACGCGATCATTTCCCGCCGGGTTTGTTGTGCTCATGGTCTGTTACTCAAGCAAATGGGTAGCGCGTTCGAGGTCTTCCAGATTTTCGGTGTGCTCGTAGCGGCACTGGTAGAGGCGGCCAAGTCCCTTCATCAGTTCGGCTCGTTCAGGCGCGTCAGGTTCCTGCTTGATCTCGTCCAGCGCCCGCTCCAGCAACTGGATGGCTCGCTCAAGGTCGACCCGCCTGTGGTGTCTCTGGTAGCGCGTGGCGAGGCCGCTGGCGAGGTTGTTCAGGCTGTAGAGCAGCATGGGGGAATCGGGTGCGGCCAGCGCGACGGCCTGTTCCAGCAGGTGGATGAGGCGCGCCAGATCTGCCTCGCTCTCCGTGCGTCGGTAGCGCAGGTTGAGCGCGTGAGAGAGATAGTTCAGGTAGCAGAGAAACTCGGTGGATTCAATAGGCGTGACATCAAGATACTGTTCCCAGGTACGAATCACGGTATCGAGATCCTCCAGCTTTTCCGAACTGGCAAAACGCACCAGCATTCCCTCGTGAAAAAGCGTCATATATGTGACTCTGCCGGGGTAATCGGGAGGCGCGCACTTCACGAACTGCCGCAAGGCTGCAATGGCGCGGTCGAGGGCAGCATCATCTCCTGTCATGTCGAAGCGTTTTCTCAGTCCCTCGTATAAGCTGATCAAGGCTGGCAGGTAGTCGGGGTCTTGCTCCGACAGGATGTCCACCAGCGATTGCCAGGCTTCGATGCTGTCGGTCAGATCGTAGGGGTCTTGCGATTCCTCGAAGCGCATAGTCAATCCTCTGGCCAGGTCGCGCAGGTAGTCCGTTCTGAAGAGGGGGCCTTCTTCCGTCGTCTCGCGTATCTCTTTTCCTGCACGAATGGCGCGGTTAAGGTCGGCCATATTGTGAGTGGTCCTGAAACGCTCGATGAGTGCGGAAGAGAGATAGTGCAGGTACATGGGAAGTTCGAGGTCGTCCAGCGGCGTGTGCTCAACTAACTGGCTGTAGAGCTGGATAGCGCGATTCTGGTCGGCAATATCTTTAGTATGCAGATAGTGCAGGCGCAGCATGGCCGCCAGATTGTTCAATGTGTGCAGTCGGTACTGTGAATCCACGCTTGTGAGCTTGAGAGCCTGTTCTAAGCACTGAATGGCCTTATCGAGGAAGGTCAGGTCGTTGCTAATGGCGTATTTCTGGCTGAGCGCAATGCTGAGGAGATTTAGCAACTTCGGCAACCCGACAGACTCAGGCGATGAGAGGCGCACCGCTTCCTGCCAGACCTGTATCGCGCTATCGATATCCTCAGCCTGCTTTGTTTTCTGATGCAGGTTGAAAAAACAGAAACCAGCCGCGTGCAGAGCCTCTTGCAGGACTGGCTGTAATTCGCTCGACAGCTCGTTGGCAGTAAGATGTTGCTCCCACTTCAGCAGCATCTGTCGCCAGATTGCCCCCATCTCCTCTATAGGAAGCTCAGAGGAGCCTATTGCCAGGATTAATTTTGTCTCCTCGTAGAGAGAGATTTCTTCCGGCGGCTCCAGCTTCTCATCAAACTGTTTTCCCTTTATTGAATCCGACTCTTCGCTCATTGCGCTCTCCTGACCTGTGCCTCGAATCCATGTAATGAAGATTTACAGCACGACCATTATAAAGGATGAGATGGGAGAGTGCAAGATGGATAGGTAAAAATTCACTATTATGCCGATTCATAGCTGATCATATCCTGTCTGCCGAGCATGTGGAAGGCAGTACGGCGCATGAAGCAGGGGCCACAGTGGCCGCAGTGGCGCTCATGACCGTAGTAGCAGGACCAGGAGAGATGGATGGGGGCGTGAATATCCAGCGCGAGGCGCACAATCTGATGCTTGACCATGCTGGCAAGTGGGCAGAGGATACGCGGGCGGCTGGTGGTACCGATGTCGAGCACGTGATCGAGCGATTCGTAGAATTCGACGGTGTTGTCGGGATAGGCCCCACCTTCTTCGAGGTTGAGGCCCAGCACGAGGGTGTCGTAGCCATAGCGGTCACAGAGACCGGCGGCCAATGCACAGAAGATGAGGTTGCGCGCCGGAACCCACTCGTGGGCAAATTCGGCGCTTGCCTCGTTCTCAGTAATGGACAACTTCTCATCGGTGAGCGAGGAGCCGCCCAGGCGGCCAAGCCAGTCGAGGTCTTCAAAGCGATAATCGCACTCAAGCGCACAAGCAATCGCCTGTACGGCTGCCATCTCCCGTTCCTGCGCCCGGCAGCGATAGCGGAAATGCAGGAGGGTGATCTCGTAGCCCTGCATTTGCGCCCACTTTGCCGCCGTCGTGCTATCGAGACCGCCGCTGCAAATGACGAGCGCCCGCCGCCCGTGTTCGCGTCCCTCAAGCGGCTCTTCGCGCATCTCCATTGTATTTCCGTCGATCTCCAGCAGTGAGTAGGGGGCCAGCGCCACGATGGCCGGTTGATACAACTGCTGGCTGATAGCTGTGCGGGGAGCAAGATGGTCGGGCCGCGAAGCAAAGAAGATAGCACCCAGTTCGGGGCGGGCCTGTATAAAGAGCGGCTTATAGTTGCGAGCCAGAAAGAGTTTGTGCGGCTGGCGCGCATCGATGGCGGCGAGGGCGAAGGAGCCGCGCACCTGCTCCAGCGCCTGCCGAAAGCCCAACCGCCGCAGCAGGCCCGGCAGCACAGCGGAATCAATACGGGTGTGGGTCTGGATGCCATAAGTCTCGCGCAGTTCGGAATCGTTGGCGATGATGCCATTATGGCTGATAAAGATCGGGCCTTCTCCGAAGGGCTGCGCGTCTTCCGATGTCCGTTCGCGCACAAACTCCGTCGTTGGCTCGGCCCGGTTATTGCCGATGAGCGCGCGGCAATGGCGTGTTATCGCTTCACGCGCAAACTGGTACGAGCGCGGCGCAAGGGAGACGCTGCGTCGGACATTGCCGTGCTCATCTATGCTCTGCACTCCTGCGCTATCCTGCCCGCGCTCGGCCCCACGCGCCAGAATGTCAATATAATGCTCTGCGATACGCGCCCGGTCGGCCAGAACATCGGTCACCAGAAACCCCGATATCGAACACATAGCACCATCTCCTTTCCTCTCACGCTCAATTGACCAACATCGTAATCGCGTCCTTACAGATTTCGTCAAAGTTCATCGCGAACTACCGAAGCGCTCGTTGAGCGCCCTGTCAAGCATCGTCGCGACCTCCTTGTTCGCAACAGGATCAATGAGGGTGAGGCGATTGTACAGTGTGCGAGCGTACCAGGCGACCTGGGAGAGCGATTGTGCGCCGGGCCAGGATGCGAAAAGCTCGCCCAGCGCCCAGAGCATAGTGTGGGCGGTGACAATCGGCCCGTAGAAGGCCACACGCTGCCAGAGATCCTCGGACGAGTTCGCGTCCATTAACGCGCTGTAGGCCGTGGTAAAAGCCGTGCGCCACTGTTTTTGCTGCTGTGGGCCTTGAAAGATAACGGCGATATCGAAGGCCGGATCGCCGCTGCCAGCAAACTCCCAATCCAGCAGATACAGGCGCGTTTGTCCACCCTGCCTGCCCTTTTCGTCTGATGCGTCGCTTCCTACCTGCAAGAGATTGTGTCGCCCGATATCGCCATGCACAAGATATTGACGCCCTGTTGCTGCTCGCATAAAAGCCGTGCGCGCCTGTGCTGCCAGGCTCACTTTTTGCAGCGCTTGCTGAACAGGGGGCAGCAAGGCGACCAGGGCTTCGGGTGGCTTTGACGATAATGTCTGGAACCATTGCTCCATCGAGCGGAGGAGAGCCTGCACGTAGTCTTCCCAGGTCTGATAAACGGTCAACACGGCGGCAAGGGTCGGCGAAATCGTGAGCGAATGGAGCATGGCCACCATGTATGCCAGTTCAGATGCCTGTTCCTTGCTGATGTATCTGGGCCGCGTCCCGGCAATATAGGTCTGGATGGAAAACGGCACGGACAGTTTGCTACTGCTGGCATCATAGTGGAGCGAGTCGGGCATCCAATCGTAGCCCTGCTGGTGAAGAAACTGGAGCAGCGTATGCTCCACCAGCATACGTCTGCGCGTGCGCTCATTATTGGTGAACGGAATCCGCACAACGAGTTCGCGTGTAGTCCCACTCTGCTGTGTTACCTCAAAGCGAAAATGCTGGTGATGGGAGCCACCAGCCAGTAATTTGCCTCGATTGACGTGTGCGATTTCGGGCAGTGCTGCTGGTAGCACTGTCACCAATTGTTCAAGCATCTGTTTTGTGACTGTCATACAACGATAGCTATTTCCCACAATTGTTCCCTGGTCACCTGTTAGATTGTTGCGGTGGTGACCGGAGAATCTATTTTGGTGATTACCAAAATAGCACACCAGCAAGCAAGATGGCAACAAGCAGGCAAAAAGAGGTCAGCACAAGATCGGGCCACTCTTCAAAGAGCTGAGTTTGAGAGAAACGGAAACGGAACAGCGCGACCTGCGGCTCGCCCCTTTTGCAGGCTTCAAGAAAACGTCCCGCGTCCAGCAGAGCTAAGATGAGTACGCTGCCTGCCCGATAGAGGCGGCGCTGCCACGAGACGCGCTGCGCAGGATGCAGCCAGCCAGCGAGCAGAAGGCAGGCAAGGGGAAAGATGACAGCAGCCAGCAGCGGCCAGAGGCTGAGTTTGAGCAGGGCAATGAAGAGCGAGGTGGCCAATACCAGACTGGTGGTGAGGAGAAAAGAAGGTATATCCCGGAAAGCCAGGGCGGGATGTTTCTTGATGAGATAATAGTCGCCGCGTCCCCAGGTGAGAAAGCGCCGTACATTCCCACGCAGCCGCAGCCACGTCGCGGTACTGTGCCATACCTCGGCTGCTGGAGCTGTGACGATTACTCCTCCTCTTCCGGTGATGCGCAGGCCGAAATCAACATCCTCGCCGCCGGTCAGAGGGGGTGAGAGCTCTTCATCAAAGCCGCCTGTGCAGGTGAATATGGAGCGGCGCACCGAGAAATTGGCCGATGGCCCCCAGCTAACGGTGGCGCTGCTCAACGGGCTGGCAAAAGGAACCAGCAGTGGTGTCTCCTCGATCACGTGCATGAGCCAGTTGGTAGAACCGGTAAAGGTGACCAGTCCCTGGCAGGCGGCTACGAGCGGGCCGCTATAAGCGCGGCGGTGAGCGGCGAGCAGACCGGGCCGCACCTCGCAGTCGGAGTCGAGAAAGAGAATGAGATCACCGCGCACCAGGGAAGCGCCGTAGTTGCGTTTCTGGCTGACGTTGCCACAAAAAGAGACGTAATGCATTGAGAGGCGGCTGCATTGCCCGGCAATTCGTGCCGCCTCCCGTGGCGGGCTATCGTCTACCACAATCACATCAATTGCCTGTTCGCAGAATGCGCGGTCGGCGGCAAGTGACTCCAGTAGCTTCGCGAGCAGGTCGCAGCGCCCGTCGTGCGAAGGAATGACCACCCCGATACTATTTATTTCATGACAGATATCAACCAGTTTATCCATAACCAGGCTCCTAACAGCGCCAGTAGATTGGCCCACATGTTGCATAGTTCCGGCTGCCAGACCGTTTCTGCCCAGTTCGCCGCCGGGTACAGTCCCCAGCACATGCCTGCCACATCTCCCCTGGCTAGCGCTTCCAGGCAAAGGCCAAATTGATAGGTCAGTTCGGGTAGAGCGGCGCAGAGCCGGGGCAGAATGTCAGCCGGGCGCGGGCGCGCCGACAGAAAATCCATCACAGAAAAGAGCGCCAGTGAGAGCACAAACCAGGTGACTGGCAGCAGCAGCCAGAGTGTTTGTTGGGCCAGCAGCGCCTTCAGGATGCCCGCCAGCAGCATCAATGCGGCCACGACCCAGAAGCGGGGAAAGGTCAGGCGGCGCAGGCTGAGGTGTCGCTTGCACAGGTGATACTCGACGCGGCCCCAGCGATAGGTACGCTTCAGAATTGCGGGCCAGCTCGCCCACGTCTCGCGCTCGTGATAGACAACAGCGCCGGTGGCGGAGAGCAGTGGCAGACCCCATTGCTTCGCGCGCAGGCACAGATCAACATCGTCGCCGCCGAGGCGGAATGGGAGCGAGGTGTCGAAGAGGCCAATCTTCTCCAGCGTCGAGCGTTTGAAAGAGACATTGGCGCAGGCTGCCCAGTCCACCTCTTTTCCCTGGTAGGCCGCGTTCGCAAACTGCACGAACTGGCTCTGGCTGATGACCGACCAGACGAAGGAAGATGCCCCAACAAATTCAACCGGCCCGGCAGCGCCACCGGCGGTCGGGTGAGTAGCGTAGACGGCGTTGTAGGCGCGGAAAATATCGGGCGTCACCCAGCAATCTGAATCGACAAAGAAGATATATTCGTGTGCCGACTGTATGACACCGAGATTGCGCTTCTCGCGCACGTTGCCTGGCCCGGCGATGTAACGCGCCGCGTGCTTTGCGCATAACTTGCGCAGCGCAGCCGCCTGCTCCGGCGGGCTGTCATCAATAATGAGCACCTCCACCGCACCCGAGTGGTGGCTGCGGGCAGCGCTCAGGCTTTCAAGCAGGCGCTGCACCTGCCGCACACGGCCATATGTGGGGACAACGACCGAAAACGAACCAGGGTTCTCACTCCCTTGAGCATTCCAGGTATCAGGCTGAGGGTTGATCGTCATTGCTGGTTAGCTCCGCGTGTGTTGATAGAATGTAGGCGCTGAGATGCGGAAGGGCACGAGCAAGCGTTTCGGGGCGCACCCGTGCGCGCAGCAGTTCAAGCTGGAGCACGTCGGACGCGATCTCCCAGCGCCAGCGTTTCTCCTCCGGCGCAAGATGGTACGCAACTGCCGAAGGCACGCCCCAGGCTGGCAGTTTATCGGCGATCATCAGGGTGAGCAGAACATCCTCACCGGGCAGGCCGGGCAGAGGATAGCGCGTTACCAGGTCCCAGTCAACCAGCGCGAGCGCTGACCAGCGTAGTAAGAGAAAGGCGGCATCGCCGAAAAGAATGGGAATTGGCTCCGCGGGGGTGGTTCTCACAACCTCTCCGTTGAGCTGGTTGATATCGTTAAGATACGTATATTGAGGATCAATCTGCAGCTTGCTGCCCTGAAAAAAACCGGCCTCTTCGTGCATGGCGGCGCATTCCAGCAGTTTCCGGACGGCATCGGGCCGGAGCAGCATATCATCATCGACGAACAACGCAAACTCGGCAGGCACGACGCCGCTGATCAACTCGGAGCGTGCCGCACCCACGCCTCGTCGTGTGGCGGTGCGCCGGTAGTGCAGCTCAAAACCCTGCCTGGCAAGATGATCCCACAGCAGTCGCACATTGCGATCGGTGAAGATAGCCACCTGCCCCTCGTCGCGCACACAGATGCGCAGCAGGCCACAATCCTGCATTGCCAGGCTGGCAAGGGTATAGCCAATGCGAATATCGGCGGCACGGTCTGAACAGGTTGGAATAAGTACAACGACATCGGGTCGAACAGACTTCGGCCTTGCTTGATAGGCACCATGCATACAGGCTTCTCACAGTCTCCTACGGTCTCAAGAACTGAACGCGCTTCCCCTCTAGCCTCATTGTAGCACGGCGAGAGCAATTGGAACAAGCTCCACTATGTATATGGATCAGCTAAACGAGCAGGCGGTGAGATGCCTGCAATTTTGTGCCGACGTGTACGGCGACGATACCGCCCAGGAGACGGCGGAAACCCACGTCGTGCCAGCCCACCTCTTCCATGATGGTTTTGAGCGCGGGTGCGTCGGGGAAGGAGGTGAGCGAATGGGGCAGGTAGTGATATTCCTCGAAGGCTTTGCCGAGCACGCTGCCGAAGAGTGGGGCCAGTCGGTAGAAGTACAGGTGGAAAAGCGTGCCGAGGATTTTGCCTGGCGGGTGGCTGACTTCCAGGCAGACGACGTGTCCGCCCGGTCGCACCACGCGCAGCATCTCGGCAAACCCCTGCCGGATATCGGACAGGTTGCGCACCGTGAAGGCAGCGCAGCAGCCATCGACGCTGTTGTCGGGCAGCTCAATATGCTCGGCATCTCCCACGCGCAGTTCGATGCGATCTTGCAGGCCCAGCCGCGCCAGCTTCTGCTGTCCGATCTCCAGCATCTCAGGCGTGATGTCCATGCCGATCATATGCACGCCCGGCGGCGAGTTGCGAATAACGGCGATAGAGAGATCAGCCGTTCCTGCTCCGAGATCGAGGCCGGTCTGGCCCGCTTGCAGCGCGAGGCAGCGGGCTGCAAAGGCGCGCCAGCGCCCATCCATGCCCAGACTCATCAGCCGGTTCATCGGGTCATAGATACGGGCAATGCGCCCGAAGAGACGCCGCACATAGGGGCGTTTGCCGCCGCTCTCACGAAATTTATTCTCTAAAAATTGCTCGCTTTTCGTCATAGTTCCTTAAATCCGTTCATGCCTGTCGGTACAATGGATTGCGCTTCTATAACCGTGCAATGAGAATGCCCAGCGCCAGCATGACGGCGAATTGCAGGTGCAGCATGGAGGTACGCTTGATGCCGACAGCGAAGACTTTGCGCTCAGTCGCGCAGAGGACGGAGCGCACATTGCTGAAGGCCAGCGGGAAGGTGAGCCAGACCAGCAGGCTCCAGAGCGGCAGGAGGCCGACAAGAGCAAAGATGGTCACGGCAACATAGCTGCCGAAGAGCAGGAAGGCATGGTAGCGCACGCCGAAGGTTTGCCCGAAACGCACCGGCAGCGTGCGCTTCTGCACGGCCAGATCGTCCTGGTAGTCGCGCACGTTGTTCATATTCAGGATGGCGGTGACCAGGAAGCCGACGGGGACGCTGGCGGCAAAGGCCAGCCAGGACCAGCGCGGAATCTGCACGTAGTACGCGCCCCACACCTCCAGCAAGCCCATCGCAATGTAGACGAGAATATCGCCGAGGCCGCGCGTGGCGAACTTGAACGGTTTCGCGCTGTAGAAATAGCCAATCAGCATGGCTGCCACGCCGAAGAGCAGCAGGGCCGGGCCGACAATCCACGCCAGCAGCAGACCCAGCACTGCCGCCAGCACAAAGCAGGCAATACCGCCGCCAAGCACCTGCCCGGCAGTCATCTCATGCCTGAAAATAACCGTCATTGATCCCAGCGACCCCTCATGATCCAGTCCGTAACGCCAGTCAAAATACTCATTGAAGTAATTGACTCCGATTTGCAGGAAGAGGCCGGAGCAAAGGGCCAGCGCGAAGTTCAGCGGGTGAAACACCCCCTGATAGATGGCCAGCGCCGTCCCCACCAGCAGCGGGCTGATGGTCGCCGTCAGCGAAAATGGCCGCGCCACCTTAAACCAGATTCTCCACGAAGGCCGGATATTCCCACTATACGCCTGTGTATCGCTCATAGCTGTTCCCTGATATCAGATATATTCAAAATGCTGATTTCTTACCTTGATATAGCATAGTGCAAGATCAGGTAATACGTCAAAGGTATGCTCTCTAATGACACCATGCCGAGTTTTGTGTCACAGGTATGCTGGATTGGCCTGGCAGCGTTCAATTACACAAAACTCGGCATGGTATCTCTCTAATCCATACTCTGCTTGTTTTCGTTTTCAGCTTTCGCGGCAGGCGATGTGCCGTTTTTGTCGGGCTGCTGGCCGCTTTCCAGAATCTCCCGCAGGGCTGTGGTATGCTCGGCGAATGCCTTGCGGCCTGCTTCGGTAGCTTCGACATAGGTCTGCGGCTTATTGCGCGCGAAGGTTTTGCTGATCGTGACGTAGCCAGCCTCTTCGAGTTTGTGCAGGTGCGCGCCCAGATTGCCGTCGGTCAGTTCCAGTGTATCCTTGAGGTAGCCGAACACGACCTGCGTCTCCGGGGGCAGCGCGGTCAAGACGGCCATAAGCCGCAGGCGCACAGGCTGGTGAATGATTTCGTTGAGTGCAGCCATAGCTATCTCCGCCACAGGTAATAGACGCTGATAGCCACAAGCGGCAACCCGGCAAAAACCGCCTCCCACAGGTAAAAGTAGGAGGGCAGCAGGTAGTAACCCAGTACCGACATTACGGTCACGCCCGCGCCTAATCCAATCGAGAGGGGAATGCGCATCCAGGCACCGGCGATGATCGTGCTGAACATCACCACCGTAACCCACAGCATTGCGATCTGGTGCGGCGTCAAAGTAAAGATGATGAGCCACAGAATGGCAAACCCGTACAGCACTCCATTGAAAATGCCAGGCTGCGTGTTGATCATGGCCGTCCTTGATCCCGGCGCAGGACGCATTCTACCGCCCTGAGTTGCGCCAAGAATCGCGGAACCAATCATTCCTATTACGACCATCGTTCCCCATATCCAGCCAGTAAATTGAGGTTGCCACTGACTGGCTAGAAAGCCAGCGCACCAGATGATTCCCCAGAGCAGCGTATAGTACGCCCAGAAATGGGAAATGCCATGCGCTTTCGTTGTCGTCTGCCGAAAGTTATCCAATGTAGCCTGCGCCTCTTCCGGTGAAATGTTCATTGCCATCGCTCTTTCTTTTCAAAGTTATTCGCTTTCGTAGAGTACTCTGTTCTATAGAGAACTCTAATATGAAAAGTGAGCATTGTCAATAGGATTCTGGCACAGTTTTTCTCGGTGGCTTCTCCTGGCCGCTCGCAAGTGGCAGACACACTCCCCCGTGTAGAGTAGGGCCGATCCTTGCGGTCGTCCTGGGGAGCAGGGTTGCTTTACATCAGAGCTACTAATCATACATCTCCGCGATCGAACGCGCCGCTTCTGCCACCGCAGCCCGCATGTTGGAGGGGCTGAGCACCGTCGCGCCAGTTCCCAGAGCGAGGACGTAAGAGATGGCGGCTTCAAGGGATTCGACGTTGACTTGCACGACAATGCTGCCGTCTGGCTCCTCTTGCAGGATGGTGGTGTCGCCGGAGAGGTTGGGGCGCGTGGAGGACTGGACGCGCAGGACGAGGGCGAAGGGGTGCGTCTGCTCCTCAAGGTACTGGCGTGCCTCCTGCCAGTAGGAGCGCAGGTCGAAATCAGGCTGGATGTTTGCCTGGGCGTCGAGGACTCTCAGGTCTTCGATGTAGCCGACGCGGAAGGTGCAGAAGGTGTGGCAATTGTGGCAGTAAGCGACGAGATACCAGATGCCGGTGCGCACTCTACGGCGCGACAGTCCTTTGTAGACGAGGCCGTAGGGGTCGACGCGCAACCACTGCACGCCAGGCGCGTCGTTGGCGGGATAGAGAATTTCGAGCTGGTTTTCGCCCAGCACGGCCAGGCGGATGCTTTCTAGAAAGACGGAATTGACCGGGGCGCTGCGGCCAGCACGGCCAGCACGGTCATACCAGGCAGTGGTGTCGAAGAGGATGCGCTTGCGAGCAGCCTTCACATCGACGCGATACTGCTCAGGCAGCGCGGCTTCGAGTTTGAGCAGGGCGCGCTGCAGGCCGTCGTCGTCGGCAAAGAGGCTGTAGTTGCCCGCCATGTCGGCGCTCAGCACGAGCGAGACAGCCTCTTCGGGCGTGAAGATGGTCGACTCGAAATGATAATCGCCGGGCAGGTAGTAGCCGCCGCCGGGGCCGTAATCCATCGAGATAGGGATGTGCGCCAGCGATAGCGTATCAATGTCGCGGTAGATCGTGCGTGTCGAGACGCCTAAAATATCCGCCAGGTGCCGTGCCGTCATCTTCCCCCGCGCTTGCAGCAGCAGCGTGATTGCTAACAATCGTTCCGTTTTCTCCATATTTCCATTCTAACACAAAAAAGCACTGAAAGACTGACATACTCCTGTCACTTATTTTCGATTAGACTAGAAGTTCCAATGTGGGAATAAGGATTTCCTCTGTCTTTTTTCTCTCTGACCTCTACAGAAAGGATGAACCTGTGGTCTCTGCTGCCAAGGACAAACAGAACCTCTCTTACTATGTTGAGTTATTGAAATCGAGTGGCCGTATTTATATGCGTATACTTGGCCTGCTGCGCCCTCACTGGCTCACTACGCTGGGGGCGATTGCCTGCCTGGGACTCTCTACCGGCTTTGCCCTGCTCGTTCCCTGGCTGCTGGCCTTCGTGATCGACAATGGCTTGCAGCGCGGGGATTTTGGTACGCTGCTGCTGGCCGGTCTCGCCATCCTGGCCGCCAGTGTCATGCGCGGTCTCTTCGCCTACGGGCAGGGCTACCTCTCGCAGGCCCTCTCCTGCCTCGTGGCCTACGACCTGCGCAACGACCTGTATGACCACCTGCAAAGCCTGGATTTCTCCTTCCATGATGACGCGGAAACCGGGCAGTTGATGTCCCGCCTCACCGTCGATATCGAGGCGGTGCGCAACTTCATCCCAATGGGCATACTACGCGCCCTGGTGGCGTTCGTGACCTTCGGAGCCATCACTGTCATTCTCTTCACGCTCGATGTCTACCTGGCACTGGTGACGCTGATCACCGTGCCGATCCTGGTCTTCCTCGGCATCCAGGTCGCCAGCCGCCTGCGCCCGCTCTGGATGAAGGTGCAGAATGAGACCGGTGCCCTGGGAACCATCATGCAGGAGAGCCTGAGCGGCATGCGCGTGGTCAAAGCCTTTGCCCGCGAACCGTTTGAGATTGAGAAATACGGTAAGAAAAACCATGAACTGCGCGAACTCAATCTGGCGGCCATGCGCCTCTCGGCCTGGAACCAGCCGTTGATGGTGTTCGTCGTCAATATTGTCACCGTCCTGCTCGTCTGGATCGGTGGTATCGCCGTCATCGGCCACAAACTCAGTCTCGGCACGCTGGTGGCCGTGACGACCTACGTGCTGCTGCTCAACACGCCGACGCGCTCCTTCGGCTACATGGTCAACTGGTTCATGCGCGGCTACTCCAGCGGCATGCGCATCTACGGGGTGATGGATACGCGGCCCATCATAGCCGATCGGCCCGGCGCGCAGGAATTGACCGATGTGCAGGGACACGTGCGCTTCGAGCATGTCTCATTTGCGTATGGCAGCGGCCCGGAGGTGTTGCACGATCTCAACATCGATGCGCGGCCCGGTCAGATCATCGCCCTGCTGGGAGCTACAGGCAACGGCAAGAGTACCGTCCTCAACCTGTTGCCGCGTTTCTACGACCCCACGAAGGGACGCATCACGCTGGATGGCAAAGACCTGCGCGACGTGAAGCTCGAATCACTGCGCCGCAACGTGGGGCTGGTGCTTCAGGATGTCTTCCTCTTTAACGCTACCCTGCGCGACAACATCGCCTATGGTGTGACCGATGTGACCGACGAGCAAATTATCGCTGCGGCGAAGATAGCGCGAGTCGACGAATTCGCTCAGAACCTGCCGGATGGTTACGATACCTGGGTGGGCGAGCGCGGCGTCACCCTTTCCGGCGGCCAGAAACAGCGTGTCGCCATCGCCCGCACGCTGCTGCTCAACCCGCGTATTCTCATCCTGGACGATTCGACTTCCAGCGTGGATATGGAGACCGAATATCTCATCCAGCAGGCGCTCGATGCCGTCATGCGCGGGCGCACTACCTTCGTCGTCGCCTCGCGTCTGCGCACCATCAAGAACGCTGACCAGATTCTGGTTATCGATAAGGGGCGCATCGTCGAGCGCGGCACGCACGAGACGCTGCTGAAGCAGGGCGGCATCTACACCCGCCTCTACGACCTGCAACTACGCGAGCAGGAAGAGTTCGAGGCTCGCATGCTGCGCAACCGCACGGTGATAAGCGGCGCGGACGACAATGAGAACGAGGATGAAGGGGAACAGGAAGAGCGGGAACAGCAGGAAACAGAACAGGAGGTGGCATAATGCTGAAGAGTTCCACCCTGCGCAAGCAAGAAAAATTCTGGCGCGAAAACACGCTGGAGCGCGCCGATGAAAATGTCAACGCAAAATTTGACGTGAAGCTGATGCGGCAATTTTTGCCCTACCTGGCGCGCTACAAGAAGACGACGGCAGCCAGTGTGATCATGATGCTGCTCTACACCGTCTTCAGCCTGGCGAATCCGTACCTGATCGGCGTGGCAATTGACAATTTCATCACGCGCAACGACCTGAGAGGGCTGGCTACTATCAGCATTGTGCTGTTGGTAGTGAACCTGCTGATGTGGCTGACGCAGTACGGGCAGGTCTGGACCATGTCGTGGGCAGGGCAGCAGATTCTCTTCCACCTGAGTTCCGACATGTTCACGCACCTGCAAAAACTGGCGCTCAGCTTCTATGACCGCACGCAGATCGGGCGTGTCATGTCGCGCCTGCAAAGCGATATCGACGTGCTGGAAGCGATGCTCAGTTCCGGTCTGCTCTCCATGCTCAGTTCGCTGGTAGCGCTGGTGGGCATTATCGCGGCTATGCTGGCGATGAACGTGCCCCTGGCGCTGCTCACCTTCACCGTGCTCCCCATTATGATCGGCATTGCCGCCTTCTGGCAGAAGCACGCGACCCGCTCCTTTCGCCGCACTCGCGCCGCCATCTCGATGGTCAATGCCACGTTGCAGGAAAATATCTCCGGCATGCGCGTCATCCAGAGCCTTGCCCGCGAGGATCGCAACCGCGCCGAGTTCGACGAATTGAACGCTTATAACCGCGATACCAATCTGGAGGCCAGCCGTGTGGCCGCTTTCATCCTGCCGCTCGTCGAGGTGGTGGCCGCGCTGGCGATCATGATTACCGTGATCTATGGTGGCTCGCTCGTCGTGCAAGGGTCGCTGCAAGTGGGTGTGCTTGTAGCTTTCACGCTCTACATCAATCGCTTTTTTGACCCCATTCGCGACCTGAGCCAGCAGTACACGCAGCTCCAACGCTCCGCCGTGGCGGCGGAGCGTATCTTCCAGATCCTGAGCATGCCGGTAGAGATTACCGACAAACCCGATGCCATCGAGATGCCGCAGATCGAGGGCAAGGTAGAGTTTCGCGGCGTCACCTTCGGCTACAATCCCGATTTGCCTGTCCTGCGCGGCTTCGATCTGAACATCGCGCCGGGACAGACCGTCGCCATCGTCGGGCCGACAGGCGCGGGCAAGAGCACCATCGCCAGCCTGATCTCCCGCTTCTACGACATCCAGAGGGGGGCTATCCTGATCGATGGACACGATATCCGCGATGTGAAACAGGGCTCGCTGCGTCGCCAGATCGGCATCGTGCTGCAAGACCCGTTCCTGTTCACCGGCACTATTCGCGAGAACATCCGCTATGGCCGCCTGGACGCCACGGATGAAGAGGTCGAGGAGGCGTCACGGGCCGTGGGCCTGCACGATCTCGTGCTGCAACTGCCGGATGGCTACGATACGGCTATTCGCGAGCGCGGGCGCAACCTGAGCGTGGGGCAGCGCCAGTTGATCTCCTTCGCCCGCGCCCTGCTGGCCGACCCGCGCATCCTCATCCTCGACGAGGCCACCGCCAACATCGATACTGTGACCGAAGTAATCGTGCAGCAGGGCCTGCGCCGCCTCCTGCGCGGTCGCACTGCCGTCGTGATCGCCCACCGCCTTTCGACCATCAAGGGGGCCGACAATATCGTCGTCCTGCAGGCCGGGCGCATCATCGAGCAAGGCACCCACGCCGAACTCCTGCAGCGCAACGGTGTCTACGCCTCCCTCTACGCCATGGGCTTCCGCCACGCCGCGTAACATACGGAAAAAGCATCGCGCCAATGGACGCGCCCATTGGCGCGATGCTTTTTCTTGCCCTCCTTTTTATGTTATAATTGCCGTGTTTGCAAGACCTGCACTATTTTCTCAAAACCGAAATGATAGGCGGTTACTGGAGAGGTTGACGATATGGCCCAGGCAGCATGGAACCTGCATCCTCATGCGCATGCGCGGCAGAAAGCGGATGTTTTGCTCGTCACCGTCACGGAAATGGAGGCAAAGGCCGTACTTAACCTGTTTCCTGACCATAAAGCATGCCATCTTGGACCTGGTGCTAAAACCTATTATGACCTCGGCCTCGCCGCCGACGCAAGCGTCTTCATGGTGCAGTCGGAGATGGGGATCGGTGGGGCAGGAGGCGCGCTGCTCACTGTCCATGAAGCCATATCCGCGCTTTCTCCTTCTGTCGTAATCATGGTTGGCATCGCCTTTGGACTGAAACCGAAAGAGCAGAAGGTCGGCGATATCCTGGTCTCAACGCAGATTTGTGACTATAATCAGCAGAAAATTGATACCAGCCTGGGCGGACAGCCGGTTATCCTCACACGTGGCAGTCGCATTCCGGCATCGGCATCGCTGTTAGATAGATTTCGAGCGGGTGCGAAGGGCTGGTCTTGCCCGGCAAGCATCCATTTTGGCCCCATCCTTTCCGGCGAAAAGCTGATAAATAATCAGCATTATCGTGATCTCTTGCTTGGAATCGAGCCAGAGGCCATTGGCGGAGACATGGAAGGCGCAGCGCTCAGTACGCTTGGGCAACTGCATAAAGTGGACTGGGTTCTCGTCAAAGCCATTTCTGACTGGGCGGACGGGGAGAAAGACTGTCAGAAGCGTGAACGGCAGGAGGAAGCCTCAAGCAACGCAGCACGCTTCACCACGTATGTGATCCGCCAGGGCGGCTTCAGGAAAGGAGACTCCGGCAACGGAGTACATCCACCACCACCACCTTCTTCACTCCCTTCGTCTCAGCCTGAGCCGGGAGCGCGGTTCTGCACCTATACCATGCACCCTCACTGGGTGCTGGCGCTCTCCTGGGAGCCTGGGGGCCGACATATTGCCTCCGTCGGCGGTGGGGCTGCTGCTCATGTCTGGGATACTGAGACGGCCCGACCGCTCAAAATCTACCAGGGCCACCAGCACCAGGGCATCATGGCGAAAACGCCCTTTCTCCCGACGGTTTACAACGTGGTCTGGTCTCCGGTTGATGCGCACGTCGCTTCCAGTGGCGATGGCCCCACCGTTCACATCTGGAACGCCAGTACAGGTGGGACAAAGAGCATCTATCGCGGCCATTCTGGCTTGCTTTCAAACGTTTTTGCCATTGCCTGGTCGCCCGATGGTCAATACATTGCTTCGGCATGTAGCAGCGCCGGTCTCGACAAAACTATTCATATCTGGGATATAGGAACCGGTCAAACAGTGCGTCGCTTAGCTACTCAGGGGGGATTGTTCCCCAATTTCTCCGTGCTGGCGCTGGCATGGTCCCCTGATGGCTCGCGTCTCGCCGCCACATGCGATAACCATACCATCCTGCTCTTGAAGCCATCCACTGGAGAACGCATCGCAAGCTATCATGTTTCCGCCCAGTGGACTGGCCATCTCGCCTGGTCACCCGATGGCAGATTCCTGGCGACCGCGAACTCCGATAGAACGATGCAGGTCTGGGATACCTCTTCTCATCAACTCGTACAGGTCTTTGACGGACACACTGACAGCGTGCGCGCCGTCGCCTGGTCGCCCGATGGTAGCCGCATTGCCTCGGCCAGCAGCGACACCACTGTCCGCATCTGGGGTTTCAACGCCGCCGGCAGGGGAACACATCTCTACACCTACACCGGACACGACGATTGGGCGACCTCGGTAGCATGGTCGCCCGATGGCTCGCGCATCGCTTCAGGGAGCAACGACAAAACGGTGCATATCTGGCAGGCGGTTTAATGGCTGGCTGGCCTTGTGAATCATAAAAAGCGGTGCTATTATGTACGTGATGGCTGTATGCTTAGGGACTCCAAAGTGGAATTGTCGCATCACTCTCCGATCAGCAGGTTTTCTTAGTCATGTATTTACTTATTGAGGAGCAAGAAAATGAACGTGATGGAAGCAACCGCATCCGGCTCAGATGCCGCCACGACCCCTGTTGAGTACCAGTGGAGTTACACCAGCGGCACCAGTGATGTTCCGCTACTTGGTTTAACCATCGGCGACATGTTCGATCAAACTGTCGCCAAATATCCTGATCATCCTGCTCTGATTTCGCGTCACCAGAATATACGGCTGACGTATCAAGAACTGCAGGATCAGGTGAATCAGTGCGCCAAAGGGCTGATGCAACTGGGGTTAAAAAAGGGAGAGCGACTCGGTATCTGGTCACCGACGCGGGCCGAGTGGTGCATTACCCAGTTCGCGACCAGTAAAATCGGGGTGATCCTGGTCAATATCAACCCGGCATACCGGCTTCATGAACTGGAATATGCCTTGAAGCAATCAGGATGCAGCGCGATTGTCATTGCTCCTGAATTTAAAAGCTCTAACTACACCGAGATGCTCTATGCTCTCGCGCCTGAGCTAAATGATAGCGATCCCGGCAAGCTCAACGCGGCTCGACTGCCGGATCTGAAAACCGTCATTCGCATGGGTTCAGAAAAAAAGCCCGGCATGTTTACCTGGGACGAATTGATGGCAATAGGCAATGAGCGAGAAGCTGTGAGTGATGAGCAACTTGCCGGGCGGCAGCGCGATCAAGAGTTCGATGACCCGATCAACATCCAGTACACCAGTGGTACAACCGGCTTTCCTAAAGGAGCAACCCTCAGCCATCATAACATCCTGAACGACGGATATTTCGTGGCACGTTTCCAGAATCTCACAGACAAAGATAGACTGTGCATCCCTGTCCCTCTCTATCACTGCTTTGGTATGGTAATGGGCAACCTGGGCTGTATCACCACCGGTGCGGCAATGGTCTATCCCTCGGAAGGATTTGACCCCCTGGCCGTCTTGCAAACGGTCCAGGATGAGAAATGCACCGCGCTCTATGGCGTTCCTACCATGTTTATCGCCGAGCTGGAGCATCCCGATTTTGGCAAATTTGACCTGACAAGCCTGCGCACGGGTGTCATGGCCGGTTCGCCATGCCCGATTGAAGTGATGAAGAAAGTCAATACGCTGATGCATATGAGCGAGGTTGAGATCTGCTACGGCATGACCGAGACCAGCCCGGTGGCGACACAGACTCCCATGGATGCTTCCCTGGAGAAGCGCGTTGCCACAGTCGGCGTCGTTCATCCGCACCAGGAGATCAAGATTGTCGACCCGGCGACCGGCAAGGTCGTGCCGGTTGGAGCACCGGGCGAGCTGTGTATGCGCGGCTATAATGTGATGCTGGGCTACTGGAACAACCCGGAAGCAACGGCCCAGGCCATTGATCGGGCACGCTGGATGCATAGCGGCGACCTGGCGACGATGGACAAAGAGGGGTACATCAATATCGTCGGTCGTATCAAGGATATGATCATTCGCGGCGGCGAAAACGTCTATCCGCGTGAGATCGAGGAATTTCTCTACACCCATCCGAAGGTCAGCGATGTGCAGGTCATTGGCGTACCCGACCCGAAGTATGGTGAGGAGATCATGGCCTGGGTCAAGGTCAAACCCGGCGAGCAGGTTACGGGAGAGGAGCTAAGAGAGTTCTGCAAAGGGCAGATTGCTCATTACAAGATACCGCGCTACTACAAGTTTGTCGATAGCTTCCCCATGACGGTGACCGGCAAGATTCAGAAGTTCGTGATGCGTGAGCAATCCATTGACGAACTGGGTTTGCAGGGAGCCGCCTCCATCCAGACTGCCTGACGCATCATCTGTTGCCCCAGAGCGCGTATTTCCAGCCGTGCAGGAAGTGCGCGCCGGGGCAGGTAGTGCCTGCTGCTATTTCGTGGTGGCCGAAGATACGCGCTCTGGCAATCTGGGGATACTGCGTGCGCGCGAGGCGAGCGGCGGCTGCGATTTGCGCTGCGGGCGGCGAGCTATCTTCGTAGTCGCCGGAGAAGGCTATGCCGATGCTCCTGGTGTTGATGTCCCAGTTTCCTGCGTGCCAGCCGATATAGCTGTCTTCCAGCAAACGCTCGGCCTTCCCATCGGGACGAATGAGCCAGTGGTAGGCAAAGAAGACCATCTTCCCTTGCCGGAAATGGCCCGACCAGATCGGCTGGCCGCGCACGGGTCGTCCCAGCACATTATTCGCGAGGTACTGGAAGGCGTACTGGCGCACCAGCCCGATGGCGGAGAGCTTGCCCAATCGGATATCCGGTTCCTCCGTCGTGTGATGAATCACGATGGTATCAAGTGGTTTTCGCTCCTCGTCCATCTCCGGCCCGTTCTGCGCCAGGGGCAGCGTACCGTCTTCTAGCAGTGCTTCCACCAGTTCATAGACCTGGTGTCGGAAGCGCTTGAGATCAGGGTCGGAGCGCACGACCGGGAAGAGCTGCGAGCGTAGTTGCTCTTCCAGGCGCACGTACCAATCGGGAAAGCATAACTGACTTTCCCATGCAGCGCGGTCAAAATCTAGCTTCATCGAATGACTTTCTTATGTTTTCCCTGATGCCCTGTAGACAGGAATACATACCACTCCTGAGAAACATGAATAAATATTCATTACTGCCATTGACCGGTGATGGCTTTGGGCTGTTGGGCAGCGGATTTCTCGCCGGGGCGGCGGAACAGAGCCTGCTTAAGGCTGGGGCTGACCCCTTCCTGATCTCGCCAGGGCAAAATGCATTATAGCTCCACTACATACTGCTTTGGGTTGTGCGGGTCGATCCGCACGGGAATGAGGTTACCCGTCTGGTAGTGTGGACGTTCATCCAACATCCACGTCAGGAAAGTGTAGGTCTTCCCTGTCTGTGGGCTTGTCCACTGTGCGGTTATGTAATAGTTGTCGTGCTGCCAGCCCAGGCGCGTCCTGCCGCTCTCACGCTTGATGGAGGTGATTGTGGCTATGATACGTCGGCCCCGATGGGCTACCCAATCACACTTCTGTGCCTGATAGGCCACAAAGCCCAGGATAAGAGCTACTGTACCAAGCGCCAGCACGAGGTCGAGGATGACTATGGTCTGATTCATTACAGGCCTCTCCTTTCTGAAAACTTGTTTTCAGGAGAGCCAGCATATCGTTCTGGTTTCCTATCTGCTTATTTCCCTACTACACATTACAGGCATGTCATGGCTCCATTACCAGTTTCTGGTTTTATTTTAGCAGATATTTTATAACCCGTCAATGGTATCTTTGAGGGTTATTATGGCTTCTCACAGTCTCAGTTCTTGTTGCAGCCGGGTCATTTCGCGGCGAAATTCGGCTTCCAGCGCCTGTTTGCGCTCGTCTGGTAGAAAGCTGTAGCGAACGCCGTTGAGCAGGATGTCGTTGGCACTATCGAGATCGAAGGAGAAGGTGTCGAAGAGCAGCCCCACCTCGTGATTGAGCATGGTGTTGAAAAGGGGTGGGTCGTCGGAATTGATGGTGACGGGGATACCGGCGGCGTGCAGGCGCGGGAAAGGGTGTGCGGCGATACTGCTGCAGACGCCGAGGCAGAGGTTGCTGGTCGGGCAGAGTTCCAGGGGGATCTGGTGCTCTTTCAGGTGCGCTACGAGCAGGGGGTCTTCGATGGAGCGCACGCCATGACCCAGGCGTTCCGCGCCGAGCGCGTGCAGCGCGCCCCACACGCTTTCTGGGCCGACCGTTTCCCCGGCGTGAGGATCGCTGTGCAGCCCTGCCTCACGCGCTTTGTCAAAGTAGGGTGCGTATGGCCCAGGTGGATGGCCCTGCTCTGAGCCACCCAGTCCCAGCGCAACCACGCCGTCGCTCATGCCTTCTTTCGCCACCGCGACCGTGTATTCTGCGCGCTGGCGATTTTGCTCCGGGTCGCGAATGTCGCGCACGATATCGAAGACCCAGCGCATCTCCACGCCAAACTCGGCCTGCGCCCGCTGTCGACCCCGTGTCAGCCCGGCAAAATAGGTATCAAAAGGGACGCCGAGCGAGAAGTGGTGCGTGCTGGCGGAGAACGTGATTTCAGCATAGCGCACATTCTGGCGGGCCATATTCGCCCCGAACTCGTAGGCGATCAGTTCGTAATCCTCAGCCGTTTTGAGGCAGCGCGAGATAGCAAAGTAAATTTCGACGAAGTGCAGGAAGTCACGGAAGGTGAACCAGCGCTGCATCTCCTGCACTGTGCGTACTGGTAACTCCACGCCGTTGCGCTGCGCCAGTATCAGCAGCGTTGCCGGTTGAATCGCGCCCTCCAGGTGAACATGCAGTTCAGCCTTCGGCACCGCGCGTACATACTGCTCGATCTTTTCTGAGAATTCCATACCCTTTTCCTTCCCGCGTACAGATATATGGCCGTTTCTCTATAGTCGAGTATATCATACTTCAGCATAGCAAAAGCTATCAGTATCAAGATAGCTTTCAATCCTTACGGGATAAACAATCGTCCCTACGGATTTCCTCTCCATACGAAACAAAGGACACATTTTATGCTATACTAGACATAAGTAGTAGTATTCCTCTTTCCCGGAGGTTTTGCGGACCATGAAACAACCTCGAATGGAGCAGTGGCCCCACTATACCTACATCGTGCCTCACGTGTATACCAGGGCAAAGGTGCGCCTGATCGGCTTCGGGAACTATGTCCCATCGGGTAGGATCACCAACGAATTTTTTTCGTATGTTACCACGCGGCTGGGCGAGCCGCGCAGCCCACAGGAGATTGAACACGCCACAGGCCTGAGGACGCGCCATGTACGCAACTCGACGCTGGTATTGTGCCAGAAAATAGCGGGAAAAGACGCGCCCGGCCTCATTTTTGGCCCGCGACGCCCTGAGGAGGAATCGCTGGCAGAGATGGCGCTGGCAGCGGCGAAAAAGGCGCTCGCCAGCGCGGGCCGTGATCCTGTTGAAGTAGATACGATCATTGGCGCTTCCTCCTCTGATAACGATGCTTTCCCCACGTTTCCCAGCATCGTCCAGACGCGGCTGGGCATGCGTTCGGTGCGCTCAACCATGCTCAAGGGAGGCTGCGCCTGCCAGACGGAATCTTTGCAAGCCTGCGCCGAGGTATTGAGCGCCAGTTCTGCTCGTCTCGCGCTGCTTGTCATGGCCGAGGGTCTGCTTTCCAATGTCATGCATATCCTCGACTGGCGGCTCAGTTCTCTCTTCGGCGAGGGCGCTGCCGCCTTTCTGTTGGAACGCCGCGATGATGATGAGGATGGCGACAATGAAGCCATGTATATCATCAATGGCGCTGACGCCCACCAGGCTCCCGCCCTGCACGGCTGGACGCCGCTGCGCAAGGATGTGATCGCGATGGCCGAGGAGGACAGGCTGATCCAGCGCCTCTATGAAGAAGGCAAGGGAGCAGAGTTGCAGCGCCTGTTTGTCACCCGTTCTATGCCGGGCTACGCGAAAATGAACGGCAGGGAAGTCTTTCGCGAGGCTCCACGAGCGATGGCCGAGGCTGTTGACGCGCTCTTGCGCCATGCCGGACTGGATTACGACAACCTCGACTATATCATTCCTCACCAGGCCAACTCGCGCATCATCCATCGCATGGGCGATCTGCTCATTCGCGACTACGGCTGGCCTTCCTCGACGATGGAGAAACTGGTGGATAATTTCCGCGACTACGGCAATCTCTCCAACGCCAGCATCGGCACCTCCCTGGTTGAGTTGATGCAGCAGGGCAAACTGCGCGAGGGCCAGTGGCTCGCTCTGCCCGCCGTCGGTGCCGGTCTTAACTACGGTAGTTGCCTCCTCCGCTTCCACTTCCCAGAGAATCCTGCCACTATAGTTGCTGTGTGAGAAAGTGACGCGGTTCAAAACAGGGGCTATAATACTGGTGGTGGCAGTTTCCATTGTAGGAACTTTTTGTTGGAAGGAAGGAGCTTGTATCTATGGCATTGATCTCACCAGAAGATCAGGAAGCCTTAAAAAAGTTGTTCGGGGAAAAGCTGACGGATGATGTCAACATCACCTACTTCACGCAGCACGAATCCCCGTTGATTGTGCCAGGACACCACGAGTGTTCCTATTGTAAGGAGACCGGTGAGATACTCGAAGAGGTCACTTCGCTTTCAGATAAGCTGCATCTGATCGTGAAGGACTTTGTGAAGGATGAGAAGGAAGCGGAGCAGATGGATATCACCCGCATCCCGGCCTATACGATGCAGGGGAAAAACAAAGGCAAGGTGCGTTTCTTCGGCTTGCCGGCGGGCTACGAGTTTTCGACGCTGCTCCAGTCGATCATCGATGTCTCCACTGGCGAGACGCAGTTGAGCCAGAAATCGAAAGAGGCACTCAACAAGGTCGAGCAGAACTTGCAGGTGCAGGTATTCGTCACCCCTACCTGACCCTACTGTCCACGGGCAGCCAGTCTGGCTGTGCAGATGGCCGTCGAGAACGAGCACGTCACTGCCGATGTCGTGGAGGTCTCTGAGTTCGTCGAGCTTGCCCAGCGCTATAATGTGCAGGGCGTTCCCAAAACCGTCGTCAATGACACTGTAGAGTTCGTCGGCGCACTGCCGGAACCGCGCTTCGTCCAGCAGGTCCTACAAGCCGCCGAAAAGAAGGAAAAAAAGTAATTTGAGGAAAGGCAGAGAGGGTAGAGAGCGAGCGTCGACTCGCCCTCTACCCTCTCTGCCTTTCCTCGTACTAAAAAGTTAACCAGCGAATTTGTGTTGTTCCTGCCCTTTGATGCCTGTCTGGAGGCGGAAGAGGTCGCCTGCCCGGGGCTGTTGCGCTCGCTTTTGCTCGCTCAGAGCTGTCCAGGCCGAGGTGATGTAGAGTTCGTCCAGGTTCGGACCACCGAAGGCGCAACTGGTCGGGTATTGTACTGGCATCTGGATTTCGCGCTCGATCTTGCCATCAGGATCATAACGGATGATCCGCCAACCACCCCAGCGGGCGCTCCACACGAAGCCCTCACAATCGACAGTGAGGCCGTCGGGGACGCTGGCCTCGTTGGGCGTGTGAACGAACGCACGGCGATTGGAGATGGTGCCACTCTGAGCGTCAAAATCGTAGACGTAGATGATCTTGCGGGGCGAATCGGTCAGGTACATGCGCGTCTTATCGGGACTCCAGCCGATGCCGTTGGAAACCGTCAGCCCCGTCTCCATCACAGAGACGGCGCAATCGAGGTTGAGGCGGTAGAGGCTGCCCGCGCCCTCGCAATCATCGTATCCCTCGCACATCGTGCCTGCCCAGAAACGTCCCTGACTGTCAACCGCGCCATCGTTGAAGCGATTATGCGGCTTGCTGGCCTCCGGGTTCGCGTTGGCGATGAACTGCAGGCGCGGTTCCGCTTGCCAGTCCCAGAAGGCAAAGCCCTCTTTTGTTGCCATCACCAGCCCACCACGCTCTCGCGGCGCTAGCACCCCCACCGGCAGGCCAACCTCGAAAACCTCGTACTTGCCACTGGCCGGGTATAAGCGTGAGAAGCGACGGTTTTCGATATCGACCCAATAGAGCGCCTGTTCCGCTACGCTCCAGACCGGCCCCTCGCCCAGTTTGCACTGGCAGGTCAGCACATCTTCTACGGCGTTCATTTCAGGTGGTCTTTCAGGAACTGGATCGCCAGCGGCCACGCTTGCGAGGCGGCCTCCTCGTTATAAGCGCCATGGCTGGGATTGATGAAGGCGTGACCGGCATTGTAGACCTTCACCGTCACATCCTTGCCCGCCTCTCTATACATGCGCTCGACCTTCTCGATCACCTCCGGCGGCGCCCAGGAGTCCTGGCTGCCGTAGATTGCCAGCACCGGCGCATTGAGCGCCTGCGCCTCTTCCGGCGTAGGTTCAAAACCGGCGGCGTAGAAGGCGACCACCCCGCCCAGTTCGGGATAGCGTGAAGCAACCTTCATGGCGAGGAAGCCGCCCATGCAGAAGCCCATCACTCCCAGCCTCTTCGGCTCGACCATCGGCATCTCTTTGAGCCTGTTGAGCGCGCCGATGATCTCCTGAATCGCCCGCTCGACATTGGAAGTCACCATCATCATCATGCGCTCGGCATCGTTCGGCTCCGTGGCAACCTTGCCATGAAAGAGGTCTGGCACGGCGACGATGAAGCCCTGCTCCGCCAGCTTATGCGCCAGGTCAACCACGTGCGGCTCGATGCCCCACCATTCCTGGATCATTACCAGTCCCGGATGTGTCTGGTCGTCATCCGGCTGTGCCACATAGGCATACGCGCCATTGCCGTTAACAGGTAAAGCAACTTTCGAGGTTCGGATTACTGCCATAGTACAATCTCCTCTAGAAAATAGTGCTGCTTACACGGCTGCATGAAGCATCACTTGCATTATATCGCATTCACCTGCATCGTGCTAATGCCACATAACAAAAGGCGGGCGGCCCAACCGGTGCCGCCCGCCTTTTGTTACAGGCTACAAAGAGGACGCCTGCGCCGCCTTCACGGAGAAAGTCTACGGAAGCGCCCTCTCGACAAAGCATGCCTGATGTCTTTATTCTTGTCCGGCGAAGCGCGCCGCCACTTCGTAGAGCACGCGAGTCCCCCAGCGCAACGACTGTTCCGGGATGCGCTCGTCGTGGCCGTGAATGGTTTCCATGCCGTCGAAGCCGGGGATGTAGAGTTCGGGCGCGAAGCCGTACACTTTCGTGCCGAGCCGCGAGACATGCTTGGCGTCCGTCCCACCTGTAAGCAGTCGGGGGATCACCGTTGCCTCCGGGTCATGTTCTTTGAGCACGTCCCGTATCACATCAAAGAGCGGCGAGGCAGGATCGGCTTCCAGCGCTGCTGATGGCTCGATGAACTCGATCTCTATCTCCTCACCGAAGATGGCGCGCAGCTCGCCCAGGAAGCGTTCGGGCGTCCAACCCGGCAGAATACGCGCATCCAGCGAAGCCACGGCCTCCGAGGGAATGACGTTGATCTGCGAACCTGCTTTCAGCATGGTTGGCGCAATGGTGTTACGGGCCATTGCCAGAATTTCGTACTTCTGAGCATCTTCTACCGGCAAGGCATCAATAGCTGCCTCCGCCATTGTCTCATCCTGCAAGATAGCGCGGAACGCCCGTGCAACCTCCGGCGGCTGCGCGCTGGCAATGCCCTCGATGAAGCCACGCAGCGAGGCGGTGAAGTGAAGCGGTGGCTGCTTATTGCGCAATTTGACGAGCGTCTCCGCCAGCTTGAGTACCGCGTTATCCTCGGTGGGCACAGAGCCATGCCCCGGCCTGCCTCTTGCACGCAAATGGAAGCGCGCCCCGCCTTTCTCCGCTGTCTGCACTGTATAATAACGGCGCCCGTTGATCTCGTATCCATCGCCGCCGCCCTCGTTCAAGCCGTATTCGGCCTGAATCAACTCTGGCCGGTGCTCGACAACCCAGCCCGCGCCCTGCGTGCCGCCGCACTCCTCGTCAGCCGCCGCCATGTAGATCACATCGCGCTTGAGCGGCACGCCCAGCCGTTTGAGCAGCAGCATAGCCATCAGCTCCATCGTCACCATATGCTTCATATCGAGCGCCCCGCGTCCATAGATGAAGCCATTGGCGATATCGGCGGCGAACGGGTCATGCGTCCATTTCTCCGGCTCCACAGCCACTACATCAGTATGCGACATCAACAGCAGCGGCGGTTGCGAGCCATCTCCGTGCAGGCGAGCCACGAGCGTCGCCCGGTCAGGACTCGGCCCCACAATCTCGCTCTCAATGCCCTCGCGTTGCAGCACCTCGCGCAGGTAGTCCGCTGCCCGCCGCTCATTTCCGGGTGGGTTGCGCGTATCGAGCCGCAGCAAGTTGCGTAGATGCTCAATAGCCTCGTCTCCCACAGCATTCCAATCAACAGGGGTAAGCGCGCTGGAAGTTGTCATTCATATCTCCTGACTACTGGTGAAGAAAATACGGTATCCATTAAGAATGTTTCGTCCCATCTGGCAGAATCGCGCCTGAAAGCGACTTTGCCTGCGAGAAGTTGGTATTGCCAAGATCAAAGGCATCCCGCATGTACGCCTTCGTCAGATTAGCGCCCGCGAAGTTGACGTTGTGCAACTCGCTGCCATACAGGTTGGCTCCCGTCAGGTTAGCTCCTGACAGATTGACATAATTCAGGGTCGCGTAGCTCAGGTTGGCCCCGCGCAGATCAGCCCCGGAGAGGTTAGCGCCGGACAGATCCGTATCGCGTAAATCCAGCCCCTTTAAGTGGGCACCCTGTAGGTCAGCATTTGCCATGTTGATGACATGAAAGTCATTGCTGATGAGCCTTGTGTTGTAGAGGAAGTACATGAGCTTCGCCTTATAATCAGGATCGAGTTCTCTGAGCACCTCCTGTGTTTGTGCCTCCGCAATTACTGCAGCAGGGTCCAGCGTCGTGGCAGTCAGCAACTTATTATTTACCATCAAATTTGTAATGGTATCCATGTAGTTCGTCAGCAGGATCTGTTGCTGCTGGGCCTGCGCCGTCTGTAAGGCGATCGTTCGTTGCTGCCTGCTCAGTTGCTGCGCCAGCGAGTCCTGTTGCAGGTGCAGCCAGAAGATACCGGCCACTAGCAGCGCAAGCAGCACCGGAAACTGCAACCAGCCCCACCACGTTTTTACCTGTTGCACTCTCTCGCTCTTGTCCATATCTATTCCTTTTCATGGCCTGCTATGCGTATTATCTCCCCCTATATATATCATATTTTCCGTAATTTGAGGCAACGCTTTTCCTCATGAGCAACCTTCCTCAGTTTTTGTCTGAGCAGAAGTAAAAACCTTGTTTGTTCTGTGATAGTATGTTATATTATTATCAGGATGAAATATTACTTAGATAACAATACGTTAGCATAAGAAACTTGCAAGAAAGAGGTTAACATGCCGAAGCCTGAAGAACACACCGTAGTGGAGGTCGAGCGCGTACAGATCGGCGTGAGGATGGAGAAGCGCATGCTCAAAGTGTTGAAAGCGCTTGCTGAATACCACGATATTTCCCTGGCTGATCTGCTCGAAGGCATCGTCCTGCACGCCTTCGAGAACGTTCCTCCGTTCAATGAAGAAACCCTCCGTCGTATCGCGCAACTGAAAGATGTCTATGGTATGAACTATGGCGCCAGCGCGAGCCACCAGTTCAAAGAGAAGGAGTCCGCCCAGGAGGTGGTTGAACATGGATGATATGATGTTGATTGGCAGGGGAGAGCAAATATATTCAGCCTCCACCGCGCCTTTACGCGAACACCTTGCTGCTGCGCACAGCCATTCGGCCACAAAGCTCGCTTTCATGGATGAACGGCTTGAGACTATTATCATGGAGACGATTGAAAAATGGGGGCAAGAGCTTGTTGAGATGGAAGTCATGCCCGATCATGTGCATCTCTTGCTCGGATATGACCCACAGTTCGGTATTCACCGGCTGGTCAAGTCCATCAAGGGAACATCAAGCCGCTATCTCAGGCAAGAGTTTCCACAGTTGAAACGGAAACTGCCGAGTCTTTGGACAAACAGCTATTTTGTCTGCACGGTAGGGGGCGTGACTCTGGAAACGCTGAAACGCTACGTAGAAGGGCAAAAGAACCGATGAGGAAAGCTTTCAAGTACCGGCTCTATCCAAATGAGGAGGTGGGGATTGATCTTGGACTCTTGCACTTTGCATCTCTCTCTGATGGAACCTTTATCGACAATCCGAGGTACTCCCGCAAGGCAGAGAAGACACTTGAAAAAAGGCAACAGGCTCTCAGCAGAAAGAAACGCGGTTCGCATCGCCGTGAAAAAGCCCGCAGATTCGTAGCAAAAACTCATCGGAAGATAGCCAACCAGCGCCGTGATTTTCTGCATAAACAGGCAAAGAGGCTTGTAGAGCGCTATCAAACCATCGTCTTTGAGGATGTGCAAACCGAACCTGTGGTGAAGCGCCCAAAGCCAGAGCAGGATGAAAACGGGAACTCTCTTCCCAATGGAGCCAGTCCCAAAGCTGGCTTGAATAAGTCAATCCAGGACGCTGGAGGGGGTATGTTCGTTGAGATGGTTTCCTACAAGGCAGCATGCGCCGGAAGAAACGTGGTCAAAGTCAACCCCTACAAAATCAGCCAGATATGCAGCGCCTGTCTGCGAGAATGCCCCCACAAGGAACTGGATGAACGAACACACATCTGTATCCATTGTGGGGTGGTTCTCGACAGAGACACCAACGCTGCCAGAAACATCCTTGTTTGATTTGGTGAGGCTTGTTATGCGTGCGCTTGTTTTTGAGAATGGGATACTGAGGCTTGAGAAGCACTATTCAGAGCCTACCCCTAAAGATGGAGAAGCCCTGATACGTGTCTTGCTGGCAGGAATTTGCAATACCGACCTGGAGATCGTGCGTGGCTATATGGGCTTTCGGGGTGTGCTGGGGCATGAATTTGTTGGTGTGGTCGAGGCGGTGAACGAAGGCTCCGGTGCCACCCCTCTCACCTCCTTGATCGGCAAGCGCGTGGTTGGCGAAATCAATGCCGCCTGCCACCGTGCTGATTGTTTTTATTGCCAGCAAAACATGCCTACACATTGCCCCAACCGCAGCACACTGGGCATCGTCAATCGTGACGGAGCGTTCGCTGAGTACTTGACGCTGCCAACCAGGAACCTGCACCTGGTACCTGAGAGCGTGAGCGATGAGGAGGCGGTCTTTGTCGAGCCGTTGGCCGCTAACTTCGAGATGCTCGAGCAAGTTCATGTCCAACCCACCGACAGCGTCGTTGTGCTGGGCGACGGAAAAATGGGCCAACTGGCGGCGCAGGTACTGACATTGAGTGGTTGCGAGGTGACGATGGCGGGCAAGCACGAAGAGAAACTGGCGCTGGTAGAAAAGCATGGAGTACATACCTATCTGCTTGATGATGCGGAGCGTTTTGCATTAGAGAATGGGCGGCGTGCGGACATCGTTGTGGAGTGTACTGGATCGGCGCAGGGGTTAGAGTTGGCGCTGCGCATAGTACGAGCCAGAGGAGTGCTTATTTTAAAAAGTACCGTCTCAGGTATGAGTTCGTTACACCTGGCTCCCATCGTGATTGATGAGATTCGCGTGCAGGGGTCGCGCTGCGGACCGTTCGAGCCTGCTTTGCGTGCTCTCAGCCAGCATCGTGTCGATGTGCGCCCGCTCATCAGCGCCCGCTACTCGCTTGACGAGGCCCTGACGGCTTTCGAGCGCGCTACGCAGCCGGGGGTATTAAAAGTGCTGCTGCGAGTATAGTTATTCTACCGGTTGTGGCTTTGTACCCCAGGCTGTGACAAGCTTCCAGGTTGCGCGAAAATCTTTCTGCCGCATCTCGATCATGGCCTGCTGGTAGAAGGCGTTATAATCTCCGGTGATGCAATCCCATTTTTGGAGAAATGGGATGAGTGTCTGGTGGCCGTACAACATGTTCTGATAAGGAAGTACGAAATATCTCCCAGTTTTTCTCCCCATGCTGTTCCTCAATTGTGATAAATACCTTTTATATATTATCTGCGCGGTTATCATCAGTATTTTAACACGGCTGCCAATGCCAGCGCATGACAATGACATTGACAGTGACAGCGAAAGATTGCTATGATTTTAAATGAGAATTTATTTCCAGGTAGAATAATGTAGAATAAGGAATGAAGGAGAATGACGCATGAGCGAATATTCTACTTCATCAAGGGATGAGATGAAGAATGGGACCTTGCCCTACCTTGAAAATAAGGGGCGTGGGAGAAGGGAACAAAACAGTATTTTGCTGGTCGATGATCGACCGGACATCTGCGATATGCTCTCTCAGGCGCTGACAATGAAAGGGTATCGTGTCATCACTTCTGCTGGAGGAGCGGGCTGGCTGGAGCAGGTGATACAATCCGATGATCTCCCCGTGCTCCTGCTCCTCGATCTCAGCAATCCGCCGGTAGACGCTGCCACGTTCCTACAGCATCTCCGTGCTCGCTGGCTTGCTGCTCCCGCTATCATCATCATGACGACAAGCAAACGCATCTACGAGCAGTTGCTAGCCGCCGGAGAGCATGTTCTACAGAAGCCCTTTCGCGTGCGCGATTGTCTTGCCGAAGTTGAACGAGTGCTTGCCGGCTCTCAGTAAGACAGAAGAAAACCCGATAACTCGGCGTTTCATTGCCGAGTTATCGGGTTTTCTTCTGTCTTACTTATCTTTCTCCGAGGCGCTCAACGCGGCCTGGGCGGCTGCGAGACGGGCGACGGGCACGCGGAAAGGTGAGCAACTGACGTAGTCGAGACCGATTCCATTGCAGAACTCGATGCTGTCAGGGTCGCCGCCGTGTTCGCCGCAGATGCCGACTTCCAGTTTCGGGTTGGCGGCGCGGCCATTTTCCACGGCCATGCGCACCAACTGGCCTACGCCCTCACGATCGAGCGTCTGGAACGGGTTGACGGGCAGGATTTTGACCGTACCCTCGATGCCCGGCTCCTCAAGGCCCTGGACGTACTTCAGCAGGAACTTGCCTTCGGCGTCGTCGCGGCTGATGCCGAAGGTTGTCTGCGTCAGGTCGTTGGTGCCAAAGCTGAAGAAGTCAGCGACCTTCGCGATCTGCCCGGCGGTCAGGGCGGCACGCGGCAGTTCGATCATGGTGCCGAACTTGTAATCGACCTTGACTCCGGCCTCGCTCGTGACCTGCTGTGCCACGGCCTCAAGCTGGCGGCGCACCTCTTTCAGCTCGTTGACATGCCCGACCAGCGGAATCATGATCTTCGGCTGGAGCTTCATATCCTGCTTCTCCAGTTCGATGGCCGCTTCCAGGATGGCACGGGTTTGCATGACGTTGATCTCCGGGAAGAGCAGGCCGAGGCGGCAACCGCGCAGGCCGAGCATCGGGTTCATCTCACGCATGGCCCCGACTTTTTCCAGCAGCGATTTCTTTTCCGCCAGTTCCTGCTCGTGACCGCCCTCCGTTTCCAGGCGTGTCACCTCCACCAGCAGGTCTTCATAAGAAGGCAGGAACTCGTGCAACGGCGGGTCGATCAGGCGAATGACGACCGGGTAGCCCTCGCCCGTTTCGGGATTGACCATGGCCTCGAAGATGCCCTTAAAGTCGCTGCGCTGGAAGGGTAGCAACTGGTCGAGCCAATTCTGGCGCTCCTCCTTTGTTTCCGACAGGATCATCTTCTGCACAATGGGCAGGCGCTCCTGCTCCATGAACATGTGCTCAGTGCGGCACAGACCGATGCCCTGCGCGCCGAAGGTCACGGCACGTTTGGCGTCGCGTGGGTAGTCCGCGTTGGCCCAGACGCCCAGGCGGCGGAAGTGATCGGCCCAATCCAGCAGCTTGCGCAGGTCAACCTCTTTGTCAAAGTCCGGCTCAACGGTTTTGATGATGCCCGCGAAGACCTCGCCCGTCGCGCCATCGATGGAGATGTCGTCGCCCTCGTGAATGACGATATCGGAGCCGACGACGCGGAAGAGCGCCTCTTCCTCGTTGACGCGGATGCCCTCGGTTCCGGCAACGCAGGGCAGGCCGAGGCCACGTGCCACCACTGCCGCGTGGCTGGTCGCGCCACCGCGAGCCGTCAGGATGCCTTTTGCCACCAGCATGCCATGCACATCGTCGGGGCTGGTCTCCGGGCGCACGAGCACGACCGGGACACCCTCATTTCCCATCTTTTCTGCGCGGTCGGCATCGAAGACCGCTTTCCCGAAGGCCGCGCCGGGCGAAGCGTTGAGGCCCTTCGCCAGCAGGCGTCCCTCGCTGGCAGCGCGCTTTTTCTCGTCCTCATCGAAGCGCGGCAGCAGCAGTTGGTAGACCTGGGAAGGCTCGACGCGCCTGACCGCGTCCTGCTCGCTGATCAGGCCCTCTTCCACCATGTCCACGGCGACCTTGACCGCTGCCTGCGCCGTGCGCTTGGCCGAGCGCGTCTGGAGCATGTAAAGGCGGCCCTTCTCAACGGTGAATTCGAGATCCTGCATGTCGTGGTAGTGCTGTTCGAGGCGCTGCGCGATCTCCTGGAACTGCTCGTAGACCGACGGCAGCTCTTCGGCCAGACGGGCGATCTTGGAGGGCGTGCGAATACCGGCCACCACGTCTTCGCCTTGCGCGTTTAGCAGGTACTCGCCGTACAACTGCTTCTCACCCGTGCTGGGGTTGCGCGTGAAGGCCACGCCTGTGCCGCTGTCGTTGCCCATGTTGCCGAAGACCATGCTCTGCACGTTGACGGCGGTGCCGAGGTCGTGCGGAATCTTCTGTGCGTTGCGGTAGTCGATGGCGCGCTTGTTGTTCCAGGAGGAGAAGACGGCCTCGATGGCCTTGCTCAACTGCTGGTAGACATCCGTGGGGAATGGTTCGCCGGACTCGCGCTCGGCAATCTGCTTGAAATCCTGCACCATCTGCTTGAGTTCGGCTGCCGGAATTTCCGCGTCGGTCGCCACTCCGGCCTTCTCTTTGTACTCGTCCAGCACCTGCTCGAACTTGCGCGCGTCGATGTCGAGGACGATCTTGCTGAACATCTGGATGAAGCGGCGATAGGCGTCGTAGGCGAAGCGCTCGTCGTTGGTCAGCGCGACAAGGCCCCGCACGGTCTCGTCATTCAGGCCGAGGTTGAGCACGGTGTCCATCATGCCGGGCATGGAGAATTTGGCACCGGAGCGCACGGAGACGAGCAGGGGATTTTCTTGCTTGCCAAAGCCCTTGCCCGTCTGTTGCTCTACGATCTTCAGGGCCTCCAGCGCCTGCTGCCACATGCCCTCTGGAAAGTGCTTGTTGGCGGCATAGTAGGCGTTGCAGGCTTCGGTGGTGATGGTAAAGCCGGGGGGAACCGGCAAACCGGCGTTGGTCATCTCGGCCACGCCCGCGCCCTTGCCGCCGAGCAGTTCGCGCATTTTAGCGTTGCCCTCGCTAAACAAGTAGACCCACTTGCGCGGCGAATTTTTTACGGCCTCGTCCAGGCCAGAACGGGTGATCTGTTGTGTCACAAATATTCCCTCCAAAATCCATCTCTGTTGTGTTGTCTGTGCTATGGTGTGCTCTTTACTTACCCGTCGCGTTCAAGGATTCAATACAATCTGTCTTGCCCAGCGTAAGACCTGGCGAGCCTTTTGCAGATAGTCGCTGGCCTGCTCGGCGCTGATGACTTCATCGGCCTCTTCCGGTGGCGTGTCGGCATAGAAGGCTTCGGGGTGAAACGGCGTCAGCGCGTCCATGTCCTGCTGAATCGCCTCCGGCGCGCCAACCGCTGCAGCGAGCGCGCCCAGATCGTGATTATAGGGCATGCGGCGTCCAAAACGCAGCAGGCTGACCGCCTGCGCGGCCTTCTCTACCGCCTGATTGCAGTAATCGACACAGGCAAAATGGCGTCCCAGGCCCAGTTCCACGCCCGCGGTCGCCATATCCTGCGCGGCTTCAGCGTACAGTCCGAAAGCCCCCTGAACGTCGCTGCCTGTGAAAACTTCCGCGTTCTCATCCTCTTCGTCCTCGCAATGAGGCTGTTTTTGCGCCGGGGGAAGCTGCGCTTCGCCCTTATCCGCGAGGTGAACCTCCTGGAGCAAAAGTTGTTCCAGGTCATCCTCGTTATTATCGCCGGGGGCAGCGTGCGTCTGCGACATAGCATCCAATCCTTGTCAGCGTAATATATCCATGAGAGTACCGGTTGTCTTGAGCGTCTCATGATCGCCCTGCTTAGAAATTGACCCGTGCTTATATTATTCCTCTCTGCGCGTTGTGTCAATCTGTTCTGTCCCTTCCGACCAGGTCGACTGCCAGAGTTGTTCCCGCTAAATATGAGTATTCTAGTGCGCCTGTGGTGGATCGGAACCATTCTGCCCGTTTTTTCGTCTATCAGGCAGATAAGCTGTCAGTATACGGAAGAGTATACTAATAGATTTCGGTGATAAGGAGTAGCCTTATGAAGACGGAGCAGGATGTAGATGTACAAACAATGCCATCTGCTGAGCCGCAGCGGGGGAGAGGACGGTGGGGTATGCTCGTCGCTCTGCTGGTGGTCGTTCTTATCGTGGGAGCCAGCGCCGCTGTCTTTGCGCAGTTGGCGCGGCAGCGTGGGAATCCTTCATCAACGGGCGTCTCTGCGCCGCCGACGGGACAGTGGGTTGCTGTGTTGAGCAACTATGAAATCTCCTCGCTGGTCGCCTCCCCCGCTGATCCGAATGTGCTCTACGCCTGTGCGTTGCCTCTGGGTAGTAAGGGAGGGCAGCGCTATACCATCCTGCGCAGCAGCGATGCTGGCACCAACTGGCAGAATATGGGCAATACATTTGGCCTGGGTTCAAGCTGCGACCTGGCGGTGAATCCGGCGAACAGCAGCGACCTCTACGTTGCGGGGAATACCGCAGTCCAGCCGACGGCAAGCAATGCCGCTTCCTATATGCTCTGGCACAGCAGCGATGGCGGGCAGACCTGGACGGCGATCTTGCCATCCCTGAGCGCACCAACGCCGCAGCAGGCCGCTCCCTGGCAGGTACAGCAGCTTTCCATGGAGGGCAGCAAACTGTATGGCATCCAATGGTTTCCTGCTTCTAAAGGCGTGGTGCAACCGCGAACGGTGCAGCCACAGTCGCGGCTGGTAATGAGCGCCGATGGTGGTCATAGCTGGACGGTCGTCGATAGCCATTTTGTAAGCGCAAGTCTGAGCGTGCGCGGCTACGCTGTCGACGCTTCGAATACGCGGACGCTCTACGAACTGGTCGCTACCTCGTTCCTGCCTTTCCAACCCGGCATGCAGCCTGCAAATACGGATGTACAGCCAGCCTTCTCCTCCACAGTCAGCCTCTACAAAACAACCGATGGCGGGTCAACCTGGCGTCTGCTGGTGAGCCAGCTTCCCTATACCACGCAGCTTCAACTGGCAAGCGCGAACCCGCAGGTGCTCTACCTCGGCGGCGCAATTGCTCCGCTGCCCTACATCCCTAAAGTTGAGCCTGCCAATCCCACTCCTGCTCCTTTTGGCTACTTCCAGCTACGAGTCAGCACGGACGGCGGCGCAACCTGGAAAATGGCGACGAGTAACACGCAGTTGCTACTGAACAAAGGCTGGTTTGTCGGCCCTGCTGGTCGCGCCTTCCTCGCCGCGAATCAGAGCCTTTCTTCCAGTTCACCAACCGCTGCGACTGCACCTGTGTCCGCCAATCCGTCGATCAAAAGCTACGACCCCGCGACCGGCAAGTGGGGCGATGTAACTACTGCTCCCGCTTCCGGTGTGCTTATCGCCCTGACACCGACCGTCAACAACGGCGCAGTGCTCTGGCTGCTGGCAAGCAGTAACACCACTAACACGCTGTACCGTTACGTGGCCTGAGAAGGTATGTAAGGAATCATACCACACCACACCACGCCGCTCCGCCCCGCAGGCCTACCCTCGCGGTCAGCCTGCGGAGGTCTGGCCTTGCAGCCAGCGAGTAACTAACCGCACTACCCTCCCGTGTAGCCGATTACGTCTGTGCCGCCCTGGTCACCGTGGAGAATGAAGTATTGGGGACGTTCGGCTACGACGGTGCCTCCGTTGAGGGCCTGGATGTTCATGGAGACCTCGAAGCCCCGCGTGATAGGGTTGGTCGGATAGGCGCTCGCCATTGGCACGATCAGGCTGTTGACGCTGACGGTAGTGCGGCTGTGCGCCGCCAGTTGCATTGTCTCCTGTACGACGGTGTTGTCGGCGAAGAGGGTGATGGCTACCGTCTCCACGCTGTTGTTGGGATTTTGCAGCGTCAGGTACTCGGAGAAGTCGCCGTAGGTGTAGCCTTCGGCGAAGCTGTATACGGCCTGGTGCGCCGGTCCCGCCTCGCCCACCACGTCGGTACAGCCAGGGATGTGTTTGGGGCCGAAGTGAAAGTACATCAGCCGTTCGGCTACGATGGATGCCGTGCTGGCCGTCACTTCCGCCGAAACCGTGGGCGTCGGAGTGCAGCCACAGCCCGGCTGTGGGTGTGCGTAGGCGTTGTTTACGTCAAAGTAGTACTGGCTCTCGGCGTCCACCGTGACTGGCACTGTCTGCACCGTCCCATTGGCGTATTCGAGCCTGACGTTGACGCTGGCCGCGTTCGTAGTGAAGTTTGCCAGCACCAGGTACTCCTGGAAGTTATTCCCTGTGCCGGTATAGCCCTCGGCAAAGAGCCAGTCGCTGCCGCCAGAGCCGAGAGAGGTCGCGCCAACCGCAGAGGCAGCGCCGGTTGTCCAGCCGCCAGCCGTTGGCACGTAGTCCTTGAAGTACAGCGGGCGCTCGACTACGATGCCGATGTCGGACGTGACCTTGATGGCGACCTGCTCGTGCAGGCCCAGCGCCGCCGGTGTTCCCGTGCCGCGCTGCATCGGGCCAACATCCACGTTTTCCGTTCCCGCCACGCTGCCGTGACTGTAGTAGGTGATGACCACGTGAGCGGTATTGCTCTGGCTCGGATTGAGGATGGTCACGTAGGTCGCGTAGTTCGCATCGCCGCTCTGGCGTGTATCGCCCTCGGCAAAGTAAAAGGTTGTGCTGGTTGCGCTGGTCGCGCCTACCACGTCCGTGCCGCTGGCGACGCCGTGCAGGTCGAAGTACAGTGGGCGCTCAGCCACGATGGGAATATTTGATGTGACGATGGCCGAGATGGCTTGCTGCGGCGCGCTCAGCGGCACATTCAGGTCAGCGTTCGCATCCACCGTCGCGCGCGTGCTGGCATTGACGATATGCTGCACCGTGACCGGCGCTTTGTTCGAGAACAGGTAGCTGATATGCACCGTTGCCGCCTGTGTCGCGCTTGGATTGAGCAGAGTAATATACTCGTGGAAGCTATTGCCCACGCTGCCCTCTGCGAAGTACCATGTGGTGCTGGCCGGTGCGCTGCGGCTATTCATCAGGTTCTTCGCCAGCTTTTCCAGGTCGTTTGCCAGCGCCAGCGCGTTATAGCTGCCCAGACCGGTCGCCATATCATAGTGCGACGTGGCGGGGTAGATATTTTGCCCGTCGTTGAAAGGATCGTTATTGCCACTGGTAATATCGTGGAAATCGCTGGCGTATGATGTGCCCGAGGCGTTCTGATCAATCTGGTAGAGCAGTGGATTGAGGAAACCCAGGTTAAAGTTGCCATCATGCAGCGACTTCTCGTTGGCAAGCGCGGTCATGGCCGCCCACATTGGTGCGGCTGCCGACGTGCCTCCAACAACAAGCCATGTCTGCCCGACGCAGCTCGTGCCAGCCGTGCAATAGATGGCATAGCCCGTGTTCGGGTCGGCATCAAACGCGACATCGGGTACTTCGCGACACAATTGACCCTGGCTGGCTCCGCACAGGCTGCCTGTGCTGTAACTGTTCTGCACGCCCGGCCCTTGCTGCCACGAGGGCATTGTCCAGAAAGAACTGATGCCGCCGCCGCTCGCTCTTGACCCATCTGCCATATTGTTCCAGACAACTTCAGAACCGTAGCTGCTCCCGTTCAGGGTCAATGTTGTGCCGCCAACTCCCGTGATGTAGGGCTGTGCGGCTGGATCATCGACGCTGCGCTGCCCATCCTGGCAATCATTGGTACCGTCGTCGCCTGACGCGGCGAAGATGCTCTGTCCCTGAGCAGCCGCGACCAGAAACAACGAGTTCTCCTGCTCGAGGTAGGCCGGAGAGGAGACATTAGCCTCGCACTGTCCCCAGCTCGTGCTCACGACCGGCGTGGCATCGCTGACGATCTGGCTCCATTCTGCTAATGCGTCACTATCGTCATTAGCGGCCTCGTAGACCCGCAGCGATGCCAGGTGAGGAGCGGCGCTGAGCACCAGTTCCATGTCCAGTTCAACCTCGATGGCCCCATCGGACGGCCCCTGGCCTGTTCCGCCGTTCACCTGAATGCGATTGATGGGAACCGAACCACCGCCATAGCAGAAGGTGTACGCCTTGATATCGTTGAGCGAGTAATCATCCAGTTCGTACACGGCGACTATCTGGCCTTCACCACGAAAACCGGCGTTGTAGAGGCCATTCAGGTTGTAGGCCCCGGCGATCTGCGCGGGCAGGAAGTAAGAGCCGTTTGAACTGGCTACCGGACAACTGGTGTTAGTCGTTGCTGCTGTTGTCAATGTGTTTTTGCGTGCTGGCACGGGCGGATGTGTGAAATGTATTGCATCGTCCAGCCCGTTGATGCTCTGGATGGTCGAGGAGAGCGTATCCGGGATCAGGGGATTGCTGACCGGAGCGTAGAACTGTCGACCCCCGGGAGCGCGATAATTGTTGATTTGCACGTGAAACGCCGCTTCAGCCTGCCCGATGGTTCCCTTGAAGCCGATGAGCAGGTGATGCTTGAAGGTGAGTGTCTCACTGAAGCCTGCCGCCTGCATGAAGGCCACAACGGCGCTCTGGCTGTCGCTCGTCGGGCCATAGGCCGTGGCAATCTGCTGTGGCGTCAGGTAGTGCTGCGCAGTGATGGTATGCGGACGCGAGAGATTGTCCACATACGCCTGCAAAGCGGCCTGATTGCGCATGCGCAGGCCGACCAGCAGTGTAACCGGTGTGGCCGGATTAGCCGCGCCGACGAGTTGGCTTTTGCGCTCAAGGCCCGGTATCTGGCCCGTCAGCGGAACCAGCCCGCTGGCATGCGCATTTGAGGCCGTCCGAAACGGCGAAAAGTAGAGCAGGCTGCCCAGCAAGAAGACGCAGAGCAGCAAGATACCCACAATAGGACCTTTGGGAATGTGATGATGTTGTTCTTTCAAGCGAAATTGCTTCAACCCCATCCGAAACCTCCATCTCTATTTTGCTTGATGTGTATATCAACGGATGATCTGAAACATCCTGGCACAGGAAGAGGTGAGATAGGACTTGTATCTTATGCCTGGTTGTTTGATCATGTAATTGGAAAAAAAGGAAATTATGTAACGTGTTATAAGGTGAAGGGCTTTCCAGAAACTGAATCAAAGGAAATTGCTATGTTCTCTTCTGGTACCAGAACTGGTATACTACCAATACAGGTGCAAGTACCGCGCAGTGGAATGTGTTCCCGTTTGCGCGTCACTTTCTCCTGCAGGAGGACCCCCGTGGCGAGTGTTGCCACACGGAGGGCATATGCCAGTATGACAGCCGAGAAATCAATGGATTTTCAGGGTAGCGCTACCGGAACAGAACAGCAGTGGAAGGGTAATTCTGACCATTTGCCTGCGGCACGGGGGAACGATGCCGAGGCATTGAGCGCGCTATACGAACAGTTCCGGCGGCCCATCCATTCATATATTTACCGCCTGCTCGGCAATGTAGACGATGCCGATGATGTCACGCAGGAGGTTTTTGTGCGTGCCTGTCTCGCCTGGGATGGGTTGTATGAGCGTGACAATCTCTCTGCCTGGCTCTATCGCATCGCTACCAATCTGTGTGTTGACCTGATGCGCCGCCGCAAGCGTATTTCATGGCGACCACTCGCGTCTCACAGCGACGGCCCGATAGAGGGCGTGCAGAGCGAGGATAACTCCGCGCTGCTGAGCGATAGCGGGGGTATCCCGGAGATTGCCGAACGCGAGCATATTCGCCTCGCGCTCTCTAACATGCCGGAAGAATATGCCGTCGCCCTTGTTCTCAACGCCGCGCAGGGCATTCCCTACCAGGAGGTCGCGGTCATCACTGGCATTTCGCCTAACGCCGCCGCGACCCGCATTTCTCGCGCCAAGCGCATGTTCGTCGAGGAGTATCAACGCCTCAATAGAGACGGAAAACGGGGGAACGCACGATGACAGCAGATAACATCAGCAAGATTCCTTTGCCCGGAGACCCCCTGCCGCCCTTACCCGCAGCCGGTGAGATTGGCCCCCATGTCTGTGAGATCATCCGTCTCTACCTCGCTGTGCTGCCCGACCTCTCCCTCACTCCTGAGCAACAGGCGATTATCGAAGAACATGTGCGCGCCTGCGCTGCCTGTGCGGAGGAGTGGCAACTGCTGAACGTGGCCGAGAACCTGATCGCCAGCCTCGGCAAAAGCGAAACTGTGCCTTCAGCTCGCGTCGATCAGGCTGTCATGGCCGTTATTGCTATGCGTGCTGCCCCACCTGTTCCCGCTATTTCTTCTATCCAATCTGCTCCTTTGACCCCCCTGGCTCCTGCGACAATTGGAAGAGCAAGCCGCCAACGCCAGCGCCCGCGTGGTAGTTTGTTCAGGCTGCTCAGTCAACTGGCGGTGGCCGCTATTCTCTTGCTGGCTTTGCTGGCGACCATCCATTTTGCCACGAATGTTCAGGCCCCCTCATCAGCTTTTGCTTTGCCTGCCAATCTGACATGGAATGGCTACGTTCTCTATTACACGCAGTCAGAGGTCGATGCGCACGGAGAAACCTACGAGGTGCAGTCTTACCATGAAATAAGTACCGGGAACATGCACGTGGAGATGACGATGCCCGGCCAGATGGACGTGGTGGTGGTCAAAGTCGGGCAGCAGATGCTTGGTGAAGACATGATGCACCACGTCGCGCAATGGAACCCGCAAGGCTGGGTGGTCGATGATTCGGTCTTTGACCTGGCGGCGCTCAAAAGTGAATTGCAGTCACATCGCGCCATCTACCTGGGCAAGGAGACCTTTCACGGCCAGCCTGTCTACGAGATTCGCCTCTCCAACGGTCAGGTGCTGCTGCTCAATATGCGCTACCAGCCCGTCAACGTGCTGCAATCCGCAACTGGCTCCGGTGCCGCAACGCCCATGTACACCACTGTCCAGCTCATCCCTGCCCAACAGGTGCCAGATTCCATGTGGTCAACACAGATCCCTTCGGGTTTCCACATGGGTGAATTGCCGCCGGGACCGTAGCCCAACCACCACCCCACAACCGTCAGGGTCGGTCCTACTATACTTGATGCCTTCTCTCTACCAGGGTGGCGGCAGGGTGGAACCTATATGGTAGGGCCGACCCTGGCGGTCGGCCTGCGCGATGTGGTCGGCGTGTGGAAGGTGTAACATGTTTGACCCCCACACGCCCAAAAGATACAATTTCAGGCAGGGGTAGTTATGCAAGTTTGTTTCCACAATGAGGTGGAGACACAGGGAGAACACAGATTATGGCAGAACATGTTCCCGTTATTGTCGGAGCGGCGCGGACGCCAACCGGCAAATTTCTCGGCGGCCTTTCTATGTTTACGGCGCCCGAACTGGGCGCCTTCGCGATAAAGGAAGCGCTCCGTCGTGCAGGTATCAACCCCGATAGCATCGATGAAGTCATCATGGGCAATGTTGTCTCGGCGGGCGAAGGGCAAGCCCCGGCGCGCCAGGCGGCCATTGGCTCCGGCCTTTCCGTCGATATTCCCGCCTTCACGGTCAATAAGGTGTGCGGCTCCGGTCTGAAGGCGGTCATGCTGGCCGCGCAGTCGATTCGCGCCGGGGATGAGCAGGCGTTTGTTGCCGGTGGCATGGAGAGCATGAGCAACGCCCCCTATCTGCTGGAAAAAGCCCGCACAGGCTATCGGATGGGCGATGGCAGGCTCATCGATGCCGTCGTCCATGATGGCCTCTGGTGCGCCTTTGAACATATCCATATGGGCAACGAGGCGGAGATCATCGCCGAGAAGTTTGAAATCTCTCGCGAGCAGCAGGACCAGTTCGCGCTGCGGAGCCAGCAGAAAGCGGCGGCAGCCACAGCCGCGGGCCGTTTCAAAGAGGAGATCGTTCCCATCGAGGTGAAGCAGAAGAAAGGCGTGTTGGTCGTTGATGCCGACGAGCCGATTCGTCCCGATACCTCGCTGGAAAGCCTCGCCAGGCTCAAGCCCGCCTTCCAGGAGAACGGCACCGTCACGGCTGGCAATGCCCCCGGCCTGAGCGATGGAGCCTCGGCAACGGTCGTGGTCGATCGGGAATTCGCACGGGCCAATGGGCTGACGCCGCTGGCGCGCATCACCGGCTACGCCTCCGCTGCCATTCAGCCGCGCTACGTCTTCGCCGCCCCCACTCGCGCCGTGCGCAAGCTGCTCGAACGCACCGGCCTGAAAATCAACGATTTCGACCTGATCGAGGTCAACGAGGCTTTTGCCGCGCAGACATTGGCAAACGGCAAAGAGCTTGACTGGGACTGGTCGCGTGTCAACGTCAACGGTGGGGCTATTGCCCTCGGCCATCCCATCGGCTCCAGCGGCTCACGTGTGCTGATTACGCTCGTCTATGAGCTGCGTCGTCGCGGCGGCGGGCGCGGCCTTGCCACCCTCTGCCTCGGCGGCGGTGGCGCTGTCGCCATGTCGGTTGAGGTATAGCCCTGAGGGGGCGCGGCTAGCTTTTCTCTTTGAAGAATGCGGCCAGCGCACGGGCGGCGGGACGCAATGTCCATCCCTGTGGCGTTTTTGTGAAGATGTGAGTATAGCCGCCGGAGTCGTTTGTTCCCGCGCCAACCCAGTAGTTGAGGCCGACCACGTAGGGCAGCTTTGCGATGGCGTCAAATTCCGCTTGCAGCACCGCTTGTTGCGTGGCGTCGTCAACGGGGACGCTGTTGCTGTAACCCATTTCTCCAATGATGATCGGCACGTGCCAGAGGTTCTCTATGCGGTTGAGTTCGTCCACGCGGACGCGTGCAGCCGCAGCCGGGTTAGTAGTATTCCCCTCCGGGTAGCTATCCACGGTGATGTAGCCAGATTGGCGGACGGTCTGACTTTCAAGGATGGAAGGAGAGGACGCGATAAAAGAGTTGGTTGAGTGTACCGTCGTAATCACGCCAGAGATGCCCTCTTGATGCAGCGACGCGTTCGCCACATCGGTTGTGTCACGCAAGAAAGCATTGTAGGCTTGTGTGGCCGCATTGGGCGCATCGTCCGTCCACGTATTCCCGTAGCGGGCTTTCCAGTACAGCCCATTCTCCGGCTCCGAGCAGGGGTCGAAGATATCGCCGGGCTGAAAAAACGATGGATGGGCCAGGATGAACTGCCGCTCTGCCTCCTCGTATTGCTGCGGTGTCATAATGCCTGTGCTGCCGTTGTCATCTTCCCACTCGTTCGGCTGCGTGCGAAACCAGACACTTCGCCCGCTTGCCCGGATCGCGTCTATCCATTCCTTCATATAGCCGGGATAGTTCCAGTGCGTATCAACGGTGATATAGTTCGTGTTGAGACTGGCCGAGAGCCGCACGATGCGTGCAATCCCGGCCTGTGAGATCGGATGCGTCTCCATATCGCGGCTCTCCTTCATCGTGTCAATCGAGGCGAAGAATGGCTGCTTCGTCTCGAACAGCCGGGAATAGGTAAGGCATCCGGCCAGCAGTAACAAAACAACGAGAAACAGAACAGCGATCATTGCTCGTAGGGTGCGATTCATTGCTCCAGTTGTCTTCTCAGTTCGTGAACGTCATAGTAGAGGGCTTCGCGGACGATTTTGCCGTTTTCGCGCACGACGACGGTGACGCCAGAGATGCTGAAAGGACGGCCAGAGGTGGGCAGACCGGGCAGGTCCCCGCTGTGGACGCCCGAAGCGACCCACTCCACGCTTATCTGGTTGCCCTGTACGATGCGGTTGGTCACCTGAATGCTGCTGTTGGATGAGGCGGCGAGAATGGTGTTTTTGCGCGCCATGATCGCCTCTCGCCCCACCAGCGGCTGCGCGTACATGCTGTCTTCGACGACGGCATGCTCGGCATAGTCGTTTTGCAAGGCGTTCGTATTGCCCTGTATCTGGTATTGCAGGTGTTGCTGGTGCAGTTGGATATGGCGAATCGGTTCCTCCTGTGTTTTCACGGCAGCAGAATGCCGTGAGACCGGCGCGCTCGAACTTGAACTCGCCGCGAGGATGGCGCTGATGCCGACGGCAGAAATGCCCAGCGCGGATAGCCTGCGCACAAACTGGCGGCGGGAGAGCTTGCCCGCTCGCACTTCATCAACAAGCTGCGGAATGGTATATGCTTGCATAATATGTTGTACCTCTGAATCTTCTAGACTAGCCGATGTGGATATGGTCGAATGTCGCACTACTCAATTTAGCCGGATTGCGTGATGTGATGGTGAGACCGGCCAGAACCGTGTTGCTCATGGTAATCGGCGTGGCTGATCCCTGAATGTCTATCCAGTCCTTGCCATTGTCAGAGATGGAGGCGCTGAAGACGTTGTCGACGCGGGTGATCCTTAGATAGACCGGCCCCTTGCCTGTGATGGCTCCAACCCAGGTAACAATCAGACGGGGTTGCAGCCGGTCGAGCACTTCGATGCCGTTGCCTGAAGCGTCTGGCGTCAGGAAGATGCCATAGAAGGGCGCGTTCGGCTCGTCGTTCTGGCGAATCATGATGCCTGCTTTTGTCCAGGGATCGGCCATTGTGGGCGAGGAGACGCGGGCTACAATGCTGCCATTGCCGTTCATTCTTTGCGCGACAAAGTGGAACTGGTCCCAGTCGGTGGAGATATCAGTTCCCGCGCCCTGCAGTGTCCAGCTTCCACCAATGGCAGGGGTCTGGCTGCCCTGCAAGGCGGGGTTGCCGATATCACCACACTGCCAGCCGGACGCGCAGGGTGAACTGGATGGCGCGGCCTCTGGTGCGGTGCGTGGAAGGCCAACAGAAAACTGCCGGTAGGTGATGGTGGCGGGGATGCCATTATGACCCGAAGCTGAGACCAGTCCGGCCAGTAAGGTCGTCGGCAAGACCAGCGTGACGCTGCCGCCGGGTATCAATGTATAGTTGACGCCATCTCTGGAGTAAGCGGCCTGGAAGAGGTCGCCGGTGCGCTGTATCTCAAGGTAGAGAGGCAGAGCAGCAGAGGGGAGCTGGACATCTCGTGTGGCTCCCTGCCCTGGCACGACGCGATACTGAACGATGACGCCATATCCTGTATAGAGCACGGTATAGTCGGGCGAATCTGGTGCGCTGGTTGCGCGCATCATCAGTCCGGCCTGCGCGGGACTATTGCGCGGTACTCCAGAAACTATCTTCGCCTGGAGTCGTGCATCTCCACTCACGTCGCGGCTCATCAGGTCAAGCTGGTCCGTTGTGCCGCCGTGACCTGTGCCGTCGGCTTGTATGGTCAGGTTCGCACCAGAGGTTTTGTCTGTACCGATAAAGATTGAATTGCCGATATTCTGGCATACCCAGCCGGTCGGGCAGCCAGGATCACGTATGGGAGCGGGCGGTGGCGTGACCGGCAGGCCAAAGGCGTAGATGTCACCATCTGTGTCGCCGATGAACACCATGCCGTGCGAAACGCTCGCGGGCGAAAAGATTTTGTCCGCGGGAGTCTGATAGCTCCAGAGGCGCGCGCCGGTTTTCGCGTCCAGCACCTCAACTGTGCCGCCCTCACCATCAAAGATCATGCCATTGTCGTAGGTCAGCGCCCCAAAGACAGGTCCTGGCTCGCCGCGCTGCCAGAGAAACTTCCCCGTTGCGGGATTCCAGGCGCTCACCGAGCCGCGATAATTGACGCCGTTAAGATTCGCGTCGGCTCCGGCCATGAAGAGCGTATTCTGAGCGAAGGCAGTGGAGGAAACGGAGCTTTGCTCGCAGAGAGGGCAGTTGCCAGGCATCGCCACGCGCACGCGATCGATTGGCCCATTACTGACGCTGTTACGCTGGAAAACGTAGAGTATGCCGTTCTTGTTGATAGAAGCAACAAGCTGGTCTCCTTTTGTGTCAGTGAAAAGGGTGGGTGAGGTATCGAAGTCGGAATCCTCTACTGCCTCGGCCAGTGGCAGCTTCCATGCCTGCTTCAGGGCCAGGGTTGTCGCATCGAGGCTGTAGACGGCCTGGGCAAGTAGCTGATCGTGCTTCGATTCGGTGCAACCGGCGATGTAAATGGTGTTGGTCTTCGGGTCGACGCTGGGACTGGGCCAGATGCCGCCCCCGATGTCTCCATAAGGAACTGTATAGTAAACGACGATCTGGTGCGTAGCCAGGCTCACTTTCAGAAGTTCCCCGCGTACGAGCGGGCAGTCACCCATGCTGGAGATGCCGATGTAGGCATAGCCGTTGTAGATCAACGGGCTGGACCAGTTGTAGTGTCCTCCCGTAACGCCGGTGGCCCCTGTATACACTTTCCACAGGATGGCACCGGTCTTCGCGCTCAGCGCGTACCAGTAGTCAGCGCCGCCGCCAACGTAGACCACGCCGTTCACCACGGCAGCCGATGAACTTACTCCCGCTTTCTGTGGATTGCAGTCTGAGCGTCCAATGGTCTGGCCCAGGTAGGTTTTCCACTTTACGGCTCCGGTCAGTGCGTTGAGTGCGTATTCGTAGCCATCCCAGGAGCCGACGTAGACGGTCTGGTCAACGATGATCGGCTGCGAGGCGATGGTGCCGCCTGTCTTGAACGACCAGACCTTCTCCAGTTCGCCAATGTTGGCAGGGGAGAGAATGGTCTCGCTGCTCGCTCCTGTACGCTGGATATCGTGCAGATACATTGTCCAGTCGCTGCCCGGTCCCCACACGCGCTTCTGCGTGGTTGTCTGCTGCCGCGTTGTGACGGCGTTGGACAGGCCGGTAGTCGTTGTGTTGTTTGTCGCTGCCGTCTGCTGGATGGTGCGCATGATGGCGACCAGCAGCAGGGCCACGATCAATGCCAGTATGCCGAAAAAGCGTGCTAAACGCCATTGAGATTTTTTCATAAGGAGTGCTCCATATCGCTGGGAGAAGATATTGTCTGTGCCGGTGTCACTGCTGGCAGCGGAGAGGTCAGCCTTTCTGCAACGGGCAGACGTCTGAAAATCCAGCCGCGAATGGCAAGGTAGTTCCAGCAGAGTGAGACCAGCGTTGCAAGTACTTTGCTGATATTAATGGCAAGCAGGGGCGGTAATGTATGGGCGAGCAGAGGACTCAACAGCCAGACTAGCGCGCTGTTGCAGGCCATACCGACCAGATTCACGCCAAAGAACTGCGTAAATTTCCAGGGATTGGACAGGCCCCGGTAACGGAACGTGAGCCAGCCATTGAGCAGGTAGCTATTCATCACGGCTGCCAGGAAGGAGAGGCAGTTGAACAGGAACAGCCAGTTGCCGATGGCAGCGTGGCCGCTGATAGCGATCAGCAGATTCAGCACGGCGAAATCGATGGCTGTGTTGAGCATGCCGACCAGCGTGAAGAGCAGAATCTCGCGCACGCGCTCTCGGCTGGCTACCGGTAAAATTCTATGCATTGCCACTCCCTCTACTGCCGCAAAGCTGGTGTGGTGCCAGCAGACTGGCCGGTACGGGGCGAGTTGGTAACGGTGGCAGTCCGAGGCGATGGTACAGGCTCAGGCCATTTGGCTCGCTTGCCACGAGCTGGAACTGCGAGGTGAAGGCCGGGCTTTTGACGTTGATGTGCTGCGCTACCAGGTCACTGCCATTATTGGGATTCATAATGATCCAGTCCACCACCGAGGCCGGATTACGCAGGGCCTGATTCCAGAGAGGGCCTGAACCTTCATATACCACGTTTTTGAAGTCAATGCCGACTTCGGCAGCCAGTTCCGTCGTCGTAGCATAGGTATCTTGCAGGATACGCCCTCTGTTGTAGTGCTCGACGAGGTAAACAATGGTGGGATGGATGGGCACGCAATCCGCGCCGTACTGTCCATCCTGCAGTGAGATGATGCCGCCCTGCGCGATTACGACCGATTGCGCGACGATCATGCCCGCCAGCAGCAGAGGCACGGTATAGCGTCTCAGCGCGTCCCAGATGAACGCCAGCACGCGGCGGCGCAGGCGTTTCGTTGTCGAGAAGCGGCCCGCCAGGATAGCCAGGAAGATAGCGGCTGGCGCGACCATTTGCGTGCCGTAGCGAGCATTGAACAGGCCGTAGATGGCACCGGGTGGATTCGCGTGCGGCAGGAAGAGGGCCGCCTGCCCGCTGTAGAGCGAGACCACGTAGAAGACGAAGGGCGCGAGGAAGGCCAGCGAGACCAGCGCCTCCGGCGAGAAGCGCCGCCACTGCACCAGCGCCAGGATAGCCAGTGCCATCGCGATCGTCAGGGCAGGCCCGATGGTTTCCAACGTATTGATCACGTAGTCGCGCAGGGACTGCTCGAAATTGTGGTAGGTGTAGAGCGTGTGGGCATGGATGAAGACGGCCTGCTGCGCCTGCGCCGAGAACGGGCCGCGCTGCCAGTAGAGCGGATCGCCGAAGATCACCGCGCACCAGAGCATCCAGAGCGCGATACCCAGCCCGCCGAGCAGTGTGAAGATAATGACATTGCCCTCGATTTGCGACCAGCGGTGCCGCTTGATCCAGCCAATGATCGGCACAAGGACGAGCAGGACGAGGAAGAGCGCCCAGGCGTCGTAGCGAGCCAGCGTTGCCAGGAAGATCGCGGCGGCGGCCAGCACGAGCTGGAAGGGCTGATCATCCTGCGCCCACGCCAGGAAGTAGTAAAATGCCATCGCCATCGTCGCGATAAGCACCAGTTCGCTCATGGGCGTGGCCTGCATGTAGAGAATATTCGGGTTCAGCACGAAGAGCATGGTCCCGACAAAGGCGGCGCGGCTATTGCGTGTCAGGCGGCGCGCCGCCAGGAAGAGGTAGATGGCCGCGATGACATAGCATGGTATCGAGACAAAGCTCCCTGCCAGGCCGGTTTGCCACAGGTAGTTGTTCCAGACGAACGGCAGCATCAGCAGGTGTGGCAGTGGTAGCCAGACGCCACCAACCTGCGCAAGGCCGGGCTGGGTGCTGTCGATGATGCGACGGGCAATCAGCAGGTGCGAGTAGGCGTCACCGTAGAGCAGAATCTGGCCGTTCTTGAAAAAGTACTCAAAAGAGAGAATGCTGGCGCAACAGGCGGTGACGAAGGTTGCCAGCAGCCAGAAGTCGCGCAGCCGGTGCTGCCACAACCAGGCAATCGCGCGCCGGAGCGAAGGCCCTGACCTGCGCCTGCCACGTATCGGAGGCGTAAACACGCTCTTTTCGGCGCACTCTGCGGCGGCATCGGGCGCATCGGGATCGAAGACGGCGCTGAGCGTGGGGTAACGCAGATGAAATGCCGGGAGTGGGAAGGTTTCCTCCGCTTTGCAGGCTGGCGACGTGGCGACCGCTGAAGTTGCCGTCCTTGCCAGCGCCATATTCACCGCCTTCACCGCGTCCGTAATTGAGTTGCTGACCAGTTGCCTGGCGCGTTGGAGCGCGGGCAGCGTGTCCAGTTCTGCGATGTCTTCCCCTGACAGGAAAGCGGCATGTGGCAGGGTATCATCATCGAAGAAGCTCAATTCAGGATGCGGGGTGGCGGGCAGACCCGACAAGGCTGTTGCCGCCGCTGTCTGCGCTGCCCCGACCGCAACGGGGCTGCTTCCACTGATGGCATTGAGCTTCAAATGCAGGCCGTGCTGCGTTTTTTCCCAGTAATGCGGCGTGAAAATGAGCTGGTAGAGGGCGATAAAGGCCGCGACGCTTGCCAGCGCCCAGTAGATTGGCATGAGCATGGCCCACTTGATGAGCCAGTGCTGATTGCGCTTCATGCAGCCAAGCAGGTGAATGTACATGAAGAAGAAATTGCCGAGGAGCAGGCAGAGCATTCCCATGTACAGGACAGGCATGGGGAAGAGCGTATGATAGGCCGACGTCACCGTGACTTTGAACAGGACATAGATGCCCAGCAGCAGCCACATCAGCGGGTTGATGAAGAGGGCCGCTGTCTTGCCGCCAACCACAAGCTGGAGCGAGAGAAACTCGCGCAGTTGCCTGATGCGCAGGTAGCGGCCCGGCTGCCGCATGTGAACCAGGTATGTCTGGATGTAGCCTTTGACCCAGCGCGAGCGCTGGCGCAGCCAGTTTTTCAGATCTGAGTTTGCCTCTTCATAGGTGGTGGAGTCAACTACGGCTGTTTTGAAGTGGTGGCGCGTCAGGCGCAGGCCGAGGTCGCAGTCCTCGGTGACGTTGAAGGCATCCCACGCGCCCACTTTGCCGAGGAGTTCGGTACGAAAGTGGTTGGAGGTGCCCCCAAGCGGCAGGGCCAGCCCGGCGCGCTGCAAACCCGGCAGGGTCAGGTCGAACCACGAGGAGTATTCAGCCGTGAACCAGCGCGTCAGCAGGTTCTGCTTGCTGTTGTAAAAGTTCAGCTTGGCCTGGACACACGCCAGCTCTGGCCCGTGATTGGCGAAGGTCAGCACGGCTTTTTTCAGTTGCAGCGGCTCAGGGATATCTTCCGCGTCGAAGATGACGACATAATCGCCGGTGGCGCGCAGCAGGCCGTAGTTGCAGGCGCGCGGCTTGGTGCGCGGCTCTCCGGGAGGGACAATCACCATCTTGAAGTGGCGCGGCAACTGCAACTGCTCGATGGCACGGCGTGTCTCCGTATCGTCCTGTTCGGTCAGGAAGAGAATTTGCAGCTTGTTGGTCGGGTAATCCAGCGCCTTCATCGCCCTGACGAACTGGGAAACGACTTCGGCCTCGTGGTAGAGCGGGCAGAGGATGGTGTAGCGCGGCCAATCCGCGTCGGCCAGGGCATGGACGAGCGCATCGTCGATCTTTTCTTCCGCAGTATAGCCAAGCGTGCTGAGACAGAGTAAGAAGCTGAGCAACAGGTCACCCAGATAGAAGGTGGTAACGAGCGCGATCAGCACGATCAACATCTGCTTGCTGTAAAGCAGCAGGCCCAGCGAGCAGACCAGCGCGAGCGCTCCCAGCGCGGTTGCCTGTCCGGAGGTCAGCGTTTGCAGCGCCGAGAGCTTTTGCCGGAAAGGCGCAAAGGGTTTCGCCTCCGTATTGCCGATGCTCACCGGCCTCAATGCCTCGTTAATATACTCACTCGTCTCCTCCTGGCGGCTGACAGTATTGTTGCGCCGCGACTCTGCCGCGAGCCACGCGGCGTAGCTTGCCACGAGGTCGCTATCAACAGGGGAGATGGGGGCGGTCATTGTGGATGTTGCCGGGGCAGACAAAGCAGGCACAGTCTGCTGCGAGAGCGTCAGCGTTCGGGCCGCCCACTCTAGCGGCCCGAGCACCGGCCTGGCCTTCCGCCGCACCGTTTGCAGCGTCAGAAGCAGGCGCAGTGACAGTGCGACACGCAGCAACTCAATGCCCACAAACAGGGTGTTAACCTTACTCTTACCGGCAGTGCGAGGAGAGAAGATGATGGAAACGTTTTTCACAGTGCGCCGCATAGAATGGGCATGCGTAATCAGGAGCATATCCAGACTCCAGCGACCGGGCTGGCCGCTGATGCCATCGTAGACGTTACGATGAAAAATCTTCATCCCGGATTGAATATCGGTATTGACTCCAAAGAGCAGGATAAAGATCAGTGAGAAGAAACGGCTCATGAGGCCGCGCAAGCGATTTGCTTCTCTGTAAGAGAGGCGCCTGTCCGCGACCACTACACCAATCGTTCCACCCCGGTCAAGCTCTTGCTTCATCTCTGGCAGCGCTTCGGGTGGGTATTGCAGGTCGCCATCGATTATCGCCAGCACATCGTAGCGCGCGGCGGCGAATCCTTCGATCAACGAATAGGATTTGCCGGGCCTGCCCCGTTTGATCAGGACGCGCACTGGTAGATGATAAAAACGGGCAATAGCCTCGGCAGCGATGCGTGTCCCGTCGGTTGAGTGATCGTCGACGACAATGGCTTCGTAGGGGATGCCAGCTTTCATCAGCGCGGCATGCAGGCGAACCAGAAGTTCGGAAATATTGGCGACTTCGTTCAATGTTGGAATAACGACGCTTATCGGCTCTACTCTTGAACTGCTAGCTTGATACCCTCCATTCGGACTGCCGTTTCCGGGGTTTAAATGGAGAGAGTTGAAAGGTTCAAATTTCATTTGTTCAATCTTTCTGTGGTAAAGCGAAGTGACAGGTGCCTTGTATCACAAGAAAAGCAAGCAAATAAACGGGCGTAACGATGTAAAACTTCCCGGTGTGGAAGCGCTCTCAGAGAAAAGGAGTTGTTGTATATAGAGAAAAAAACGCTTATCGTTGCCTGGCATAGCCGGGTGCAACAATGGCAGGGTCTACCAGCAAGCGATGCAATGTTTCCCAGGCGGTGTCGAATTCCTGATTGAATTCGGTCAGCATCACTGGTGGCTCGCCGATCTGGGTAAAGCGCTTCTGTACACCCTCTATGTCAGAAGCAATACCGCATAAATACCTGCCAATGAGGAGCACCGGATAGGGTTCGTGCGCAACCACTGCGGCGAACTGGAAAACACGCCTCTGAATCCTGTGATAGCGATGTGCCAGGTCGCGATTAGGCGCCATTTCACTGCATTTCAAACATGCATTGGCAAAATCCATCGCTTTATTGCTCAGTTCCTCATTCATGCCCGAAAAATCCTCCCCCTGCTGACACAAGGCAAATACGGTGATGCTTTTGTCTACCTATCTGATAGACTGCAACCAGTATTTTTACAGCAACCCCATGCATATAAGATAGTCAGGAGATAAATCATTTATTCGCCCTGCTATCTATTAAAACACGAAGCAGTTAAAAGGTGGTTAAAATCTCGTAGAAATCTGGTGCCAGAGAGGAGATATTTTTGTATGCAGGTGGATAAATCTCTGTAGCGAGCGAGAAAAGGACCAGTCCGCTACTGGTTCTGCTTCTCCCGGATTAATAGCAGCAGCGCAGCAGCCACAATGTACGAAAGGGCCATTGTCAGGAAAGCCGCATCGAAGCCGAAGTGATCGATGATCCAGCCCAGGATGGCACTCCATACGGAGCCAATGCCGAAGGCCAGGGCGAAGTAGAGGCCGAAGGCGGTGTCGCGCATGGCCGGGCTGGCGGTATCGGCCAGGTAGGCCTGGAGGAGCGGGCTTTCGGCGTAGACCGCGAAGCCCATCAGGATGAGCGAGAGAGGGATGAGCCAGAATGGCATGCCGGGAGCCGCCACGAAGAGAAAGAGCAGGGTCGTGACCATCGATGCGCCATAGAAAACGAAGAGCATGGTACGCCGCCCGACGCGGTCGGAGAGGCGACCGCCCAGCAGCGGTCCACAGACACTGCCGACGAGCAGAATGGTAAAGAGAATGCTGATGATCGTGCTGTTGAGATGTCGCACGTTTTGCAGGTAGAGCGGGACATAGGTGGTGAGGTTGCCCAATCCGCGCCCACCGGCGGCGATGATGGAGACCAGCATGATGATCGCCAGTGTGCGATTCCCCAACGGCTGCACGAGCGCCTTCAGGTTTGCCCGCCAGCCATGAGGCGTCTCATCATAGTGCCCTTGAGTCTCCGTGCCAGTGGCGAGGGACTTCTCGCCCTGAATGCGCCGGTCTAAAAGGTTGTTTTCATCAACCAGGATCAAAATAGCGATGCCCACGAGGATGCCGGGCAGTGCGGCGAGGTAGAGCACGGGCCGCCAGCCCCACCAGCCCAGTAGCGGCCCGGCAACGAGCGGCACGGCCAATGTACCGATGTTGCCGCCCGCTACGTGCCATGCCAGCGCGTAGCCATGCCGCTTGCGCCCATAGCGGTCGGTCAGGTACGAACTGCCCATGGGATGTTGCGGTGCGCCCGCGATCTGCGAAACCATGCGCCACAGCATTAACGACCAGAAGCCGGTGATGGTGCCGGTGAAGAAGGTGGAGATGCCGACGAAGATATTGCCCACCCCCAGCATCACCTTGCGCAGCACATAGCGGCTGAGCAGGCCAAAAGAGATTTGCAAAAAGCCCCCGACGGCATTGGGGATGGCGACAATGAGACCAATCTCGGTATAGCTCAGGTGGTACTGCACCTGGATGATGGGGTAGATGAGAGGCATAAGCACCGCGACGGCGTGAATCACCGCGTGGGCGGCGCTCACCAGGAAAAGGTCGCGCCCCGCCGCCGGAATCTTCGCAATCTGCTCTTCCCGCCTATCGTAATCGAGTCCAGATATACCAGTAGTTTCTGCCCGTTGCTCCATAATGCCCTCTTGAAAAAATCTACCATATCCCTATGCGATAGTCGAGGGCCAATCTTACCGCAATTGGCAGCCAATCTGTGTGAAGATTGAATAGTATATGAACCGGATATGGCTGTGCTTGACATAATCCGTTGATCTGTGCTACAGTTTATATCGTAATACGATATTATTCTGCCGTTTGTGGTGATAGCAGATAGAAAGGAGGAATACTCGAAACAGGAACCGCTAAAAACACGACTGTATCGTTGACTTCATTTCTCGATAGAGTCCATCGCCCTCTCTTACAAGGACGAGCCGGAAGCCATCCACGGCGTTGTGGATGACCTACCCTACTTAGCAGGCGGCATGCCTGTGATGAGAGTAGCAAATACTGAGAGGCGAAACATGGTGTTTGCCACCCTCTAAAACGGCAAGGACCTGTTTCATCCCGTGTCTCTTTGTGAAAGGTGGGAGCTTCAATGGCTCAATATGCGCAATCAGCTACACATGCGGAACCTGTCGAATCCGCCGGCGGCATTGCAAATGCCGCACCCCTTGGTCTGAGCGCCTTCGCGCTGACCACAGCTGTCTTGAGTTGCGTCAACGCAGGTTTCATTGTTCCCTCAACTGCTGTTAACATCTTCATAGGTCTGGCCCTGTTCTATGGTGGTGGTGTCCAGATTCTGGCCGGTATGTGGGAGTTTAAGCGCGGCAATGTCATCCCCGCAACAGCCTTCTCTTCTTACGGTGGCTTCTGGGTTGCTACTGCGGTCATCTTCATTCCCGGTTTCGGCATTCTGCAGGCTCTCAACAGCGCGGGTACTTTGCATCAGGCATTGGGACTCTTCTTCCTCTGCTGGGCGATCTTCACCGCTCTGGTATTCCTGGCTGCTCTGAGAACCAACATTGCCCTGCTTCTCGTGCTTGGCTTCCTGTTCTTGACCTACCTGCTGCTTACTATCGCCCAACTGATGGGAGGCAACCTTGTCACCACAATGATCGGTGGATGGCTTGGCATTGTCACCGCTCTGGTGGCCTGGTACACGGCTCTGGCGGACATGCTCGTCTCGGCTAACGGGGCCTTCAGGTTGCCTGTAGGTCATCTCGGCTAGGATCACTGGTCATCATCTGGATCGGTTTCCTTATCGGCAAGAGCAAGGTGAGGAACCAGAGCGACACGAGGGGATATCACTGGCCGGAGAATCAGGAACAGGCCGGCTCACCGGCGCGGAATCCACCACAAACGGCACGCAGTATCGTATTGTCTGGTTATGGTATCCCCTCTCTTCCTGAAAGCCCTGGCTGCATATGAAAGAACGACCAGTTGGAATAACCCCATGCAGTCTGTGGCGGGCAAGGTGAAATATGGACAGGAGAAATCGCCGCCACTGGAAGAGTCTGTACCGGCGGCATCATTTAACGAGAATATCTTATTCTTCTCTTGTGCAGTTTCTCAAAACGCATCGTCGTATGCTTTTAACCGGCTTCTTGCTTTGTGCCCTGCTGATCTTGCTGTTTGGAGTTGTCAGTCTGCTTCCTGCCCCTGCCATGAGCCAGCCTCCTGCAGGTGTAGCGGTTGTGAACTATACGACCTTTCTCGCTCAAATGCGAACCGGTAATGTACATTCGGTGACCATTCAAGACAATCAGATAATCGGAGAGCTGGTTCACCCGCTTCCGGGCTATCACACGTCGGATAATCAGGCGGATAATGCTTTTAATCTCAGCTCATCCAATCTATCGCTTCCCCCAGTTGATCCAGCTTATCTGATCGATACTCCCTTTCCTGCCCACGGCAGTGACACCCTTGTTCCTTTCCTTCTGTCTAAAAGGGTCGCAATCCAGACATTACCGACTGCTCGTCCATCTCCACTGCTCCCGTTTCTCTACCAGTTTCTCTATAAGTTCGCTCCTCTCTTCCTGTTTGTGATTCTCTTATCCGCGTTGTCAGGTTCGACGAGAAAGGGTTTGCTTTCGTCAGATATGCGGCGGCAGTATAGCTCTATAACGAAAAGCCATCCACGCCGTTGCGGGGACGGTCAGGAGAGAGCGGTTGCCGCGCGTGCGACTGACCAACAATCTGTTTCACTGCGGGCTTCCAGACCGTCAGTGACCTTTGCGGACGTGGCGGGCATCGATGAGGTGCGTGCTGAACTCGAAGAGGTGGTACAGTTCTTGCGCTGCCCGCAGCGATTTGATCGCCTGGGAGCGCATATTCCGCGTGGTGTTGTTCTGGTTGGCGCGCCGGGAACCGGCAAAACACTGCTGGCAAAGGCGGTCGCAGGCGAGGCGAAGGTCCCCTTTTTCAATATGAGCGCATCCGAATTTGTTGAGATGTTTGTTGGAGTGGGGGCCAGCAGGGTGCGCGATCTCTTTCAGCAGGCGCGGCAGTCGGCCCCGTGCGTCGTCTTTATTGATGAAATCGATGCCGTGGGCCGCAAGCGCTCGACCCTCTCGCTCGATCAGGGAGAGCGAGATCAGACACTCAACCAGTTGCTGGTCGAGCTTGATGGGTTTGAGGAGCGCTGCGCGGTGGTCGTGTTAGCGGCAACCAATCGTATAGATATGCTCGATCCGGCGCTCCTGCGTCCCGGTCGCTTCGATCGTCGAATTGCCCTCTCGCTCCCTGATCGTGCCGGGCGTGAAGCCATTCTCCGTGTGCATACACGTTGTACTCCGTTGCATGAAGGAGTATGCCTTGCGGAACTGGCCGGAATGACAACGGGCATGAGCGGCGCGGATCTGGAAAATCTCGTCAATGAAGCGGCCCTGTGCGCGGCCAGACGTAACCTGGATGAGCTGACGCGGGACTGTTTTGAAGAAGCTTTGGTGCGAGTGCAGCTAGGCGCGCAGCGCCACCTTGTTATGAGCGAGGCCGAGCGCCGTATCGTTGCTTTCCACGAAAGTGGTCATGCCTTGCTCGCCTTCTACCTGCCCGGCGCTGGCGTCGTCTCTCGTATCACCATTCTCCCACACGGACAGCGCCTGGGGGCCACACAATTTGTCCAGGAGGAAGACCATTACAATGCCAGCCGTGAGACGCTGCTGGAACGCATCTCCATTAGCCTGGCCGGGCGGGTCGCCGAAGAGCTGACCTTCGGGCCGGAAGGCATCACGACGGGAGCTGAGGATGACCTGCGCACCGCCACGAAACTGGCCTGGCAGATGGTGACCCACTGGGGGATGAGCAAACAAATCGGTCCCGTTTTCGTCGATTCCTGGCATTCCATAAGAGGCGAACCCGTAGTGTCATCTGCTGGTACTGTGTCGGCGCCGGAAACGCGCTATCTGAACAGCAGGGAGATGGCGGCCATGATTGATAGCGAAGTGCAATCCATCCTGCGCGAAGCGTACACAATAGCTCGTGATCTCCTGAGCTCCCATTACGACCGGCTTGCATTGCTTGCTCAGACGTTGATGGCATGCGAACACCTCAATCGCGCGCAGTTTGAGGCCCTGCTAAAAGGGGAAAATACTGATCCTGTTGGTCAGATTGAATAGCTGTGGGCCGGACGACAACGCTCTTAACGAGGTGATTTTGAAGGAATAGCTTTGAGTGGCAGTGTGATACAATACTCACTAGCAAGAACGTTTTCGTGTAAACGAATAAGGGCTATATTGCTGATTTGAGCAGAGACAGTTGGAGAAATTGGAGAGTGCCTCAACGAGGAGGAGCTTGCAAACATGCTTGAGCAAAAATCGACGGAAAACAGGGAGAATAACGAGCAACGGCCCCTGTACGAGCAGGGGACGTTGTTTGATAAGGCGGAACTGGAACGCTTGAAAGTAGAGCGCAGGCGCTGGGAAGAGACAACGGTGCAGAAGTCGCTGGAGCGGATGCCGGAACGCGAGTACCTGATGACTACGTCTAGCGTGCCGGTCAACCGTGTCTACACGCCGCAGGATATGGAGCATGTGGATTATAACCGCGACATCGGTTTGCCGGGTGAATATCCCTTTACACGCGGAGTGCAGCCGACGATGTACCGCGCAAAGCCCTGGACAATGCGCATGTTCGCGGGCTTCGGCACGGCGGAGGATACGAACAGGCGCTTTAAGTACCTGCTCTCGCAGGGCCAGACGGGTCTTTCGACGGCCTTTGACATGCCAACGCTCTACGGCTATGATACCGATCATCCGCTGGCCGCTGGTGAGTTTGGCAAGTGCGGCGTGGCCGTCTCTTCGCTGGCCGATATGGAGATTCTCTTCGCCGACCTGCCCCTTGATAAGATCACAACCTCGATGACCATTAATAGCCCGGCGGCGGTGATCTGGGCCATGTATATCGTCAACGCGGAGAAGCAGGGTTATCCACGGGCGAAGCTGGGCGGCACGCTGCAAAACGATATCTTGAAGGAGTACAGCGCGCAGAAGGAGTTTCTCTTCCCGCCTGAGCCATCGATGCGTCTGGTGGTCGATACTATCGAGTTCGGTACGCGCTATATGCCGAAGTGGAACACCATCAGCATCAGCGGCTATCATATTCGCGAGGCTGGGGCCACCGCCGTACAGGAACTGGCCTTCACCCTGGCCGATGGGCTGGCCTATGTCGATGCGGCTCTGAAGCGCGGGCTAAAAATTGACGAGTTCGCGCCGCGCCTCTCATTTTTCTTCGATGTGCATAACGACTTCTTCGAGGAGATCGCCAAGTTCCGCGCCGGTCGCCGCATCTGGGCGCGCATTATGCGCGAGCGCTATGGGGCGAAAGACCAGCGCTCGTGGCTGCTGCGCACGCACGCGCAGACGGCAGGGGTCTCGCTGACGGCTCAGCAGCCCGATAACAATATCGTGCGCACGACCATCCAGGCGCTGGCAGCCGTGCTCGGCGGCACCAACTCGCTGCACACCAACTCCCTCGACGAGGCGCTGGCCTTGCCTACCGAAAAGGCTGCGCTGATCGCCCTGCGCACGCAGCAGATCATCGCCAGCGAAAGCGGCGTCGTCAACACTGTTGACCCCCTGGGCGGCTCGTACTTCGTCGAATCACTGACCGATCAGACAGAGGAGGCGGTGATGAAGTATCTGGACCAGATCGAGTCGCTGGGGGGCGTCATGGCCTGCATCCAGAACGGCTTCTTCCAGCGCGAGATCGCCGAGTCGGCCTACCGCTACCAGCAGGAGATCGACCAGCACAGACGCACCATCGTGGGTGTCAACGACTACGTTATGGACGAAGAGATCAAGGTGCCGACGCTCTACATCGACCGCGTGGGCGAACGGGCGCAGATTGAGCGCCTCCAGCGCGTGCGCCGCGAGCGCGATCAGGTTGCCGTGCGCCGCGCCCTTGACAACCTGCGGCGCGTGGCCGAGGGAACGGAAAACACCATGCCAGCCATTATCGAGGCCGTCAAAGCCTACGCCACCCTTGGCGAAATCATGGATGTCTTCCGCTCCGTCTTCGGTGAATACATGGAGCCTGCGGTGTTTTAAAGAAGTTGCACGGGCGAGCTTTCACAAAGGTTCGAGGCAGTCGCCACAGGCTCCAACAGTCCCCCGGACTGTTGGAGCCTGTGGCGACTGCCTCGGCCTCTCCAACCTGTCTCAACGCTCGCGAGAGAAAAAGGATAACGTATGGCAGAAGAGATTGATGGAGGTAGACGGGGGCTGGTGAAGAAACGGCGCTTGAATGAGGCGGAACTGGCGGAGGTGGAGGAACTGGCGCAGGTGTGTGATGCCTATGAAGATTTGCACCTGCGCTTGAGCGTAGAGCAGATGCGCACTCGCACGGGGAAGGAAAGCAACGATTTTCTCTTTTATGAAGATGGCCGACTCGTCGGGGCGCTGGCGCTTTCCGATTATGGCAAGGAGAAGCGGGAAGTGATCCTGATGGTGCATCCGTACCATCGCCGCCGCGGCATCGCTTCCGCGTTGCTGGCTGCTGCGCGCAAGGATGCCAGGCGGCGTGGGATTGAGCGGCTGGCGCTGGTGTGCGAGCGTTTCTCCCGCTCCGGCAATGCCTTCATCGGGACGGTTGGCGCGCAGTATGACTTTTCTGAGCATCACATGGAGCTGCGGGAGTTCAAAGAGCGTGGGGATTTCTCCGAGCAGTTGCGGCTGGTGCGGGCCGTACCCACGGATGTAGGCGAGATTGCCCGTGTTACTGCCGCCAGTTTTGGGGAGTCGGAGGAGCGCATCAAGCCCCACATCGCGAAAGATATAGCCGCGCCAGAGCGGCAGTATTATATTGCGAAGCTGGGCGAGGAGGTGGTTGGCACCTTCAATCTCTACATCACCGGTGAAAGTACCGGCATCTACGCCTTCGCGGTCGCCCCGCGCTATCGACGGCGCGGCTTCGGACGGCAGATGTTGGAGCAGATTATCAGGCAGATACGAGCAGAGAGCAGCAAGCGCATCACGCTCGAAGTCGAGACTACCAATACAAACGCCATCGCTCTCTATCAATCCACCGGCTTTCGCCCGGTCACAACATACGGCTACTACGAACTGGAAGTATAGCTAATCTGGAATGAGGAAGAAGATATGCGTTGGTTGGAGTTGACGGTGCGCGTCCATCCCGAGGCTGTAGAGTCGGTAAGCGAGCTATTGAGCCGCTACACGACGGGCGGGGTGGCGATTGAGGAGCCGATTGAGCTGCTGGACGAGGGGCAGGAATATCGCGTGCTCCCTGGCCAGCCGGTGGATGTGCACGCTTACGTACCGCTGGATGGAACCGAGGAGGAGGCACGGCAGCGCGTGGCCGAGGGCCTGTGGCATCTGGGAAGCCTGGGGCCACATTTCGTGGGCGAGCTGCAAACGCGCGCGCTGAACGAAGAGGACTGGGCCAATGCCTGGAAGGAGTTTTTCTACGTCACACATATCGGCGGACGGCTGGTCATCCGCCCATCGTGGCGCGAATATACGCCGACGGATGAGGAGGTGGTGCTGACGCTCGACCCCGGTATGGCCTTTGGCACGGGTCTGCATCCCACCACGCGGCTCTGCCTGGAACAGGTTGAACGCCTCACGCGGCCCGGTATGCGCGTCTTCGATGTCGGTACCGGTTCGGGCATTCTGGCCCTCGCCGCCGCGAAGCTTGGCGCGAGCAGCGTCTACTGCATCGATAACAGCAGCATCGCGGTAGAGAGCGCCAGCGCAAATGTGGCAGTCAACGAGCTGAGCGACCGCGTGAGCGTGAAGCTGGGAACGCTCGATGAGCAGGAGGCAGCGCGCCTGCAAGGGCAGTTCGATCTTGTGCTGGTCAACATCCTCGCCCACATCATCGGTGGCATGGCCCCTCAGATCGCGCAGGTCATTGTCCCCGGCGGCTTGCTCGTCGCCAGCGGCATCATCGAGGCGCGCCGTCTCGATGCCGAGCAGCCCCTGCTTGCCGCCGGTCTTGAACTGATCGACAGCGCCATGATCGACGATTGGGTGGCGCTGGTGATGAGGAAGCCGGAAAAATAGATGCATCGTTTTTTTGTAGCACCGGAATTGTTGAAGGGAAAAGAGACGCTGACGCTGCCGGAGAAACTGGCCCACCAGGTACGGGATGTGCTGCATCTGGTCGTGGGCGAGCCACTGGCGCTGCTGGACAATAGCGGCGACGAGGTGCTGGCCGAGGTGGTAAAAAGCGGTCGCGCCAGTGTGGAGGTGCGGCTGCTGGAGCGATATACTGGCAAGCCGGAATCGCCGGTGCGCGTCTTGCTCTGCCAGGGCTTGCTCAAATCGGCGCGCTTTGAGTGGATTCTGGAAAAGGGAACGGAACTGGGCGTCTCCACCTTCGCGCCCATCCTCTGCCGCCGTTCGATGGCGGGGTTGGAGGATGCTGGCCCATCCAAGATACGACGCTGGCAGCGCATCATTCAGGAGGCCGCCGAACAGTGCGGGCGCTCGCGTCTTCCCATCCTGACCCCCGTCCGCCCGCTCATGCATGCCCTTAACGATATTCCACGCGGCGCGCTGGCCCTTATCCCCTGGGAAGAGGAACATGGTACTTCGCTGCGTGAGGCGTTGACCTCCTTCTCTGTTGGCAGACGACTGCAGGCGGGGGTGGACAGGCCGCCTGCACAGCCGCTCACTGTAGTGCTCTTTATCGGGCCAGAAGGCGGGTTGATGGCCGAAGAGGTGAAGCTGGCGCAGCGCCATGGCGTGCAGCCTGTCTCACTTGGCCCACGCATTTTGCGGGCTGAGACGGCGGCACTGACGGCTGTTGCGAACGTGATGTACCAGCTAGAACAGCCTTCCCAACAGGATTGACCAGACGCTCGCTTCATGCTATGATAGGGCAGCATAATTATTCCTCAAGTTAACGGTCAAACGATGAGAACAAAGCATGAATGATGTGATGCCGGGCATATTACAGCGCTTGCGGGCCGCAGATATTATTCGCATGGCGGGACTGCAGGTGGCATCGTTAGGGCAGGAATATGCCCGCAAGGGCGCAGTGCGTGCAACGAAACGCCAGGGCGCGCGTCTGCTCGGTATCGTTGATAGCCTGCGCGTTGCTCGTGAGGCGGGGGCGGCAGCGACAAAACCAGAAGAAACAGAACAGACTTATTACTCCGTTGAAGTCGAACTACAGAACGTCAATGCCTGGTTAGTGACCTGTACCTGCCGCCCATCCGTTTTGCCGCTTCCTGTACCCGCCGCGCCCGGCACCTTGTGCCAGCACGCTGCCGCCCTGCTCTATCAATGGCTGGCTCATCCCGCGACCTTCGCGATAGCAGCTTCCACTACTTCCGTCGCTACCTATGCTGACGCTCTTGTGAGTACCTTTGCCGCTGAAAGCACCGCGCGGGAGCAAGAGAGCGAGGAGAACAAAACCGGCATCATAGCGAAAGTTTCACCCCAGAACGCGCCGGGGGACGCAGGTATAGTGGGGGCGCGAGGTCTCATGCCCCACAACGCGCAATTTACACAGCGCACGGCGGAATTGCTGGGACAACTGGGGCTGAGCGACCTGCGTATGATTGCGCGTGAGTACGACGTGGTTGCCAACGGCATGAACCGGCAACAGTTGGCGGACGCCATACTGGATGGGCTGCGCCAGCCCGATGCGGTGCGGCGCGTGGCGGCGACATTAGAGAAATTGCCGCGCCAACTACTGGCTACCATCACGCTCGCGGGCGGCTTTCTCACCGATGAAGACCTGCGCGGCCTGGTTGAGCGTTTCTCGATCGGGCAGGTCGAGCGCGTGCAGAACCTGCTCACTGCGTTGCAGAGCAAGGGCCTCCTGCTGCGAGCCGGTTTTTCCGCCCTTACACTACCACGCCTGGGCGGAACTGCTACTGAGGGTGGCTGGTATGTTCCCGCCGAGGTGCGAGCGGCTCTGCGTGTCACGGTGCCGGTAAGTGCTTTCGACGTCGAGAAAAGCGCGCAAGCAGAAGCGCTGGAATTGCGCGAAGCGGCGCCCTATCGCCTGCTGAGCGACCTGCTGCTGATTGCCCGCGCCCTCAACGGCTATCGTTTAGAGCGCGAGGACGAGAAGGACGAACGCATTGTAGCGTTGCGTTCCGTGGAGGCAGCAACAACCCTGCGCCCTACCGGCCCGCTTGCTTCCAGCGGCTCCCCGCTTCCTGCGCCTGCCGGACAACTCTCTCCCCCCTTGCAGGCAGTCTTGCAGTCAACGGTTCCAGGCTCGCCCGCGTTTTTGCGCTTTGCGGTACGGCTGCTACGCCTCGCCGGTATTTTGCACAGGGACGAAAGCGGCACTCCTTACCTGCGCGTTCTCCCCGATGCTGCCCAACTTTTGTTCGGTCCCAATCGTTCTCAAGTTGCGCGAGACCTGTTTGAACTGTGGCTGACGCACCCCAATTACGAGGAATTATTTGAACTGCGCGATGAGGGGCTGCTCCTGCGCTGCCGCACCACGGCCTTGAATCATCCCGTGTTGCGGCCCGGTGAGTTGGAGAGCGAGAACAGCGAGGCGCGGCAGTGGCTCGTGGGCGTGCTGGCACAGGCTCCACTCAACCGCTGGATCAACTTTTCCGCCTTTGCCCGCTTCATCTATCGCCTGAATCCCTGGTTCTTACAGCGACGGCAGCGTCTGTATGCTGCCCCGCACTGGTGGATTGAGCAGGAGGAGGGTCAGGCGCTCCAGCCCACACAGGCCAATGACTGGCTTCTGGCTGAGGGGCGCTATCTGGCGCGCCTGTTGCAAGGGCCTCTACACTGGTGGGGTATCTGTGACCTCGCGCTCTCCCCCAACGGGCGCTTGATGGCTTTCCGCCTCACGCCTCTGGCGGCCTGGCTATTACATGGCGTGCCAGCCGGGGCGCGTGTTGAGGTCAGGGAGAGCAGGGAGAGTGAGGCAAGCGAGGAAATGGAGGGGAATGGGGAAGTCTGGGAGGATGAGGAAGCAATTAGTGTGGGCGAGACCGGTGATGAGAGCGAGGGCACGGCAGCACGAGATTACTCGCTGATAGAGGTGTCGGAGACGGGTGATATCCTGTTGCGCTGCGAGGCGGAGGCGTGGCCGTTCATTCAACTGGTGGAAACATTCGCGGAAGTGGTCGGGGTGCGTTCTGGTCGTCTCTACTACCGCCTGTCCCCGAAGGCATTAAGCGCGGCGATGAGTCGTGGGCAGCAGCCGGGTGTGCTGCTGAAGCTCCTGCGCGACGTGGCGGCGTGGCAAAAGAGGGCCGGTCACGAGGATACTCCCCTGGCTCGCCTCATCGAGCGACTGGAACGCCGCGTTGGCAACTATGGACACGTGCGGCTCTACAGCGACGCGGCTCTGCTAGAGGTCGCGGATGGCCTGGTGCTGCGCGAGCTACAGGCGACCACATCCGTGGATGCGCAGGTGGTGCGCGCGCTCAGCCCGACCTTGCTCTTGCTGAGAAAGCAGGGCGCGGAGCGAATAACGGAAGACCTGAGGCGGCGCGGGCAGACTCCGCTGCTGCACGATGCCGGAGAGTGGGGTGGCGATGGAGCAGAATGATCTAGATTTGTTGCAAAGCGTGCCTCCCTATCATGTGCAGGCGATGGTGAAGACACGCCGCCTCCCGCTTGCCGCGAAGGGGCTTGCTCCACTGACCGCTTCGACCTCCACGCTTACAGAGAACGAGGTGACAGAGGTGGCTCCCCACCTCTTCAATCCTGCCAGCATACATGAGGCGCTGCGCGCGCTGAATGAACTGGAAACGGCAATTATGCAAGAACTGGTCGCCTGTGGGGGGCGGGCCAATAGTCGCGATCTCGCCCTCTATCTGGTGAGCAGTGGCGTTCTGAACCTTGAGAAAAGTACCTCGAACGGGGTTGTTCCCGCCAGCGAGCCACACGGTTCGCTCTACCCGGCTCCTCACCCGCACGGGCCGTTTGAGCTGGCGCTGCGTCGCCTGCTGCTGCTCGGCCTCGTCTTCTGGAGCAAGCAAATCAACTTTACCGGGCGTGACTATGCCAGCGGTGTCTATGATGGGGTGCTGATCGTGCCGCTTGCGGTGCGCGACGTGGGGCTGGAAGTGTGGCCTGGTCTCGGCCAGCCTGTTACGCATGCGGAGGCTGCGGCATTTCAGGTGGGGGCGAGCGCGTGGGGATTGCAGCAGGCGCTCTATCTCTACTGGTCGCTGGTGGACTCTGCGCGTGAGGGGTTGCCCCTCTTGAATAGCGGGCTGCTCTCGCGTTCCGCACTGCGGCAGGTCATCGATCTGCTTCAACCCGGCTCGACACTGGAGCAGATACGCTCGGAGAGCGAGGTTCCCCGGCTGCTGTTCATCCGCCTGTTGCTGATGGAGCTGGGATTGCTGCGCGTGCGGCAGGGAAGCTTGCGGGCCGCTCCGGCTGAGGAGTATTTCGCGCTGCCTCTGTTGGAGCGGGTCAGGCGCTGCTATCGTCTGTGGCTGGAGAGGCCATTCTGGAATGAACTGGGAGCTTTGCCAGATGTGGTTGTGCGGCCCGGCCCGGCGCCAACCGAACCGGCGCACCAGGAAGTTCTGCACGCCCGCCATACGATCATCACCCGCCTCCAGCACGAACCGGGCGCTGGCTGGATCGATATCGCCGCTTTTATCGCTCGCACCAAGCTCTACGCCCCGTATTTGCTTTTCCCGCGCAAATATGGGCCGCGTGCCGAACGCTATTCGGAAGGTGGCAATCCTTACGGCTGGGATTTTCGCCTGCGACGGGGCTGGCTCACCCATCGTGAAGGCTGGCATCTGGTGGAAGGCGGCTTCATTCGCACCGTTTTGAACGGGCCGCTGCAATGGCTGGGCCTGGTTGAGATCAAGACCGAGGGCGGCCAGAGCGCATTTCGCCTGCTGCCAGAAGCCCCGCTAATAATGAGCGAAATAGCGCCAGAGGTAGCGGAACCGGTATGGGGACGTTTGATTGTGCAGCCCAACTTTGATCTCATGGCGATGGCTCCTGTTTCAGAGGCGCTGCTGGTGCGACTGGATCGCTTCGCCGAGCGCCTGCGCCTCGAACATGTCGCGTACTATCGTATAACGAAGCAGAGCGTGACCCGCGCCGTCCAGATGGGCCTGCACGCGGAGGAGATACAGCGGGTACTGGAAGCGGCAGCCGGTGACAGCATTCCGCAGAATGTGCGGTATTCGTTGGTGGAATGGGAACGGCAGGCGCGGCGTATCGAACTCTGGCCCCGTGCCGTGCTGCTTGAAGTTGATCGGTCGGAGCTGCTCGACTCGCTCTATGCTGATGAGGAGGTGCGCCCTCTGCTTGGCCGCCGCCTTTCGCTCGTGCTGGCAGAGATTGCTCCCGGCCACTTGCCTGCTATTCAACAGGCGCTCTGGCAGCGCGACTACCTGCCCGCGCTGACATCCGCTCCTACGCAGGATAGTCTGCTGGCAGGTGGACAACCAGGCGTACTGGAACCGCAGTGGCGGCTGCACGAAAATGGCCTTTTGCAGCCCCTCTACGCCGTGACTAACCTCTATCTTGCCATCGAGGCCGAACGGGTCAGCGTTGCGCACGAAGAAAGCGGCTGGCGGCAGATTACCCCCACTTCCATCCGGCGAGCGCGAGAAGCTGGCATCTCGCTTGACGCCATCGTGCGTTTCCTGCAACAATATTGTGAAGGTGGCATCCCGGCCTCTTTTCTCATTCGCCTCAAACTCTGGGGCGGTGGCTACAGCGGCTCGCCCTCCATTGCTGTTGAGCAGGCCCCGCTTCTGCGTCTCTCCGCCCAGATTTTGCAGGACCTCCAGGCCGATGAAGAACTACAATCCCTGCTCGATTCCGAAGTCCCCCTCCATGCTCGTCTCGTGCGCGTTCCTCACGAACATCTTGCGCGAGTCGTCGAGTTGCTGCGAGAAAGAGGCTTTGAGATTGAAGAATAGAGTATTTGCAATGAACTTTCTCATTTGTGAGGGACTTGTGAAGATGAGATCATCAAAAGTGACGTGGGGGTGAGTGCAGGAAAGTACTCTTTCTTCTGAAGTGAAGATGAGAAGCAACGTCACGAGAAAGGAGTGGTATATAAAGGTATGGCAAATATTCTCACGATGCTCTCGGCCTCTCATGTCGTGCAAGGAATCATCGTCGGCGCTGTGCTGGCCTTTCTCACGGCAAATATCATGATGAACGCGGCGCTGAAAGCCGCGACCACGACCGTCAACGGTTGGAGCACCACCACCAGGTGCGGCCAGCCCGGCAATGGCATCCTCCTGCGAGCCGCATGCGCCAGAACCCTGCCCGCCGTCAATGTGGTGGAAGAGGCGGCGTACTGGACGACGACCGTCGACAGCGCGGGGCGGCGGCTCTCCGGCCAGCACGACTACGTCCTGCATTTTCCCGCAGGGCAGCTCCCGCCGAATGATGCATTCTGGTCGCTGACCATAACCGATGTTGCAGGGTTCATGGTGAGTAACCCGATCAATCGCTACAGCGTCGGCAGTCGCTCCGGCCTCGTGCCGAACGCCGATGGCTCTATCGACATTTATCTCCAGCGCACGGCTCCCGCAGGACGCGAGTCCAACTGGCTGCCCGCACCGGCAGGCTACTTCAAGCTGATGCTGCGCGCCTATCTGCCGGGGCGCGCTATCCTCGACGGCGAGTACCACGTGCCGCCCGTCATGAAAGTACACTGAGATGAACAGGTTGATTCTGAAATACAAATATCCCATTACGATCGCCATCCTGGCAGTCCTCGCCTGGGTCGTCTACAGGTATTTCTCTGCGGGAGGGAGCCAGCTCATTACGTTCATCGTCGTGGCGGTTCTCGTATGGGGACTCGGCACGTTCGTTTTCATCTATTTCTGGCCGGCTATGACGTACAGTGCCTTCAAAAGAGCGGTACTTCGGCATGGGCCAGGCGGCCCCATCCCTGTCAATACGCTGTACGCGGCACCCAGGCTCGCTTCACCTTCGGCATCAAACTCCAGCTTATTAGCAACAGGGACCGACTACCTGCTCTACCTCGGCGGCTGGCTCGACCTCTCTAAAGGGCCGCAAGTGTTGCACGTGCCGGACATGGCAGGCCGTTATTACAGCGTGCAGTTCACCGATCCGTCGGACGGGGCTAACTTTGCCTACGTCGGCACACGTGCCACGGGAACCTCGGCTGGCGACTACCTCATAAGCGGCCCCGGCTGGAAGGGGACCGTGCCGCAAGGAATGGCACAGATTGCTTCGCCGCGCAATGCGGTACTCGTTCTCGGTCGCGTCTTTGTCGAGAGCGACAGTGATCTCCCGAGCGCCCATGGGCTTGCGAAGCAGATACAGCTCACACCACTCAATCACTGATTTACAGCAAAGAAGGCCCCTTTATAGCAAAAAGGCCTCCACCATGTCATGCTGAGCGGGAGCGAAGCATGACATGGTGGAGGCCTTTTTGCATTCATACTTTTTTCCTCAATTTTGCCGAGACCGTTCTGAAGCAGAGCGATCAGGACACATGAAGGGTGAAGACAAGCCGTACGATCATTAGGGCCACTTGGCTGAGCCGGTTACCCGGCTTACGCGCGTGGTCTATCGACCAGATGGTCTATCTGGGATCTTAATCTCACATTGGAGATGGGAAGACTGATCTTGAGAGCGGCTTCGTGCTTAGATGCTTTCAGCGCTTCTCCTTTCTCGACGTAGCTATCCAGCCTTGCTTCGGGCGAAACAACTGGCTCACCAGCGGTCGAGCCATCTCGGTCCTCTCGTACTGGAGATGACTGCCCTCAATC